>Ga0115550_1000014_pt1 | contig 207962 bp, 182 predicted proteins | sample COGITO_mtgs_1005_FD_87177 | JGI IMG/M metagenome (GOLD analysis project Ga0115550, IMG submission 87177) | Pelagic marine microbial communities from North Sea - COGITO_mtgs_100511 | ecosystem: Environmental > Aquatic > Marine > Epipelagic | place: Germany:Helgoland, sampling site Kabeltonne...
CAGCCTTTAGCTGGGTCGATACCATAACCCGCGCTCAAACTATCACCCAAAACTAATAGAGTTGATCCATAAGTGTTGGCACCTAGTAGAATAAACAGGCAACATAGCCCTTTAAAAAAAGATTGCATAATAAACCCCGAGTAAACTTCGATTAAAATCGTTAGCGGAAGTGTAAGCGATTTTTCTCACAATGGAAGGTTCGAATGATAGAAGTGACAAATGTATGCAAACAGGTGATCACCACCGAAGGTAAATTGGACATCCTGGATGGGATTAGCTTGACTGTTGCTGATGGGGAAACCTTGGCCATTGTCGGACCATCAGGCTCGGGTAAATCCACATTGTTGGGTATTTTAGCTGGTCTCGATTTGCCGAGTTCCGGGTCTGTCGTGGTTAATAATCAGGATATTACAGCGATGGATGAAGAAGGGCGGGCGATGGTGCGAGCAAAGGATGTGGGTTTTGTTTTTCAATCATTTCATTTGCTCCCTGGATTAACCGCTTTAGAGAACGTTGCATTGCCACTTGAGCTAAATGGTGATGGCAAAGCCCTGGAAACAGCTAATTATTATTTAGAGAGGGTAGGCTTGAGTAGTCGCACAACTCACTATCCTCGACAGCTTTCCGGCGGTGAACAGCAGCGTGTAGCAGTAGCAAGAGCCTTCGCTTGCAAACCGACTATTTTATTTGCCGATGAACCTACCGGAAACCTAGATACGGGGACCGGTGAAATTATTAATGACCTTCTATTTGATCTAAACCGGGAAGAGGGTACCACGTTGATTTTAGTGACCCATGAAATGAATTTAGCGGCGCGATGTAATTTAACACTGCAATTACAGGCGGGTCGTCAGATGGAAAACGACGAAGCAAAATCTAAGGAGCTTATCTCTTAATGCTTTCTTTGCGAATGCTTATTAGGACCTGGCGCGGCGGCGAACTTGGGTTGATCCTTTGGTCATTGATTCTGGCGGTAGCTGTAGTGACGTCAGTATCCCTTTTGGCTGAGCGTATTGAGAAAGCTCTGACTCAAGAGTCCAGTAGTTTTTTAGCCGCCGATTTGGTAGTTCGGAGTAGTAAAGAGGCTTCCGAAGAATGGCTCCAAGAAGCCCAGATAAAGAATGTTTCTACGGCTAAAATAATGGGTTTTTCATCCATTGTGTTCCATGACGATGAGCTACATTTGGCGTCGATCAAGGCGGTTCAGCCCAATTATCCTTTACGTGGGCTGATTAAGCGCTCCACTACTGCATTCACACGTGATCCTAGTTTGATCGAGTCAGTTGATTTTGGGCCAGATAGAGGAGAAGTTTGGGTGGACGCCAGGCTTTTGCCCCTGCTGGACATAGAGCTTGGAGATGAGATTGAGTTGGGTGATACGACACTCAAAGTTAGTCAGATTTTGATCGAGGAGCCAGACGGTAGTTCCTACTCATTTTTTGGTGCTCGAGTATTGATGAACTATGCCGATATACCTGCCAGCGGAATTATTCAGCCGGGTAGTCGGGTCACTTATCGTTATCTCATGGCGGCTAATGACCAGGATAGCTTTGAAGAATACCAAGCGTGGCTTGAGCCTCAATTAGATATTCATGACAGATTGATTACGCCTGATCAGGCTCAGGCGAGTATTGCGGATACCATGGATAAAGGGAGACGTTTTTTGTTGTTGGCTGGAAGTATCGGTGTAGTCTTGGCTGGTATTGCATTGGCCCTTGCTAGTCACCATTTTGCTAGCGGACAAACCAAGCAGGTTGCCCTTCTGAAAAGCTGGGGTATTCCAGCCTTAAGAGTCCGAAGATTATATCTACAACAGAGCATTTGGATGGGAATTTGCGGCTCTTTAATTGGATTAGCAGTGGGTTTTGTTTTTCACCATTTGCTTCTTTTGATCGTGAGGGAATGGTTACCTATAGAATTACCTTTGGCAGGTCTGCGACCTTGGATAACCGGATTGGCGACTGGATTATTGTGCTTAGCGGGGTTCACTCTGCCGGCTTTGTGGCACTTACCCGCCCAGTCACCCCTCGCGGTATTGCGTCAAGATGTAGCTTCAAAACCCCTAAGCTCGGCAATTAGAGTGTCTTTCGGTGTCGCGGCGATCACAGGTCTATTGCTGTGGTATAGCAATAATCTTTATTTGTCTTTAGCGATACTAGCAGGCTTCGGTGTTACAGCATTGGCCTCAGTTTTGGGAGGATTATTCCTATTGCGATTAGGTATGCAATATGGGCAACGCATGGGTAGTATTTGGCGTTTAGCGTTGGCCAATCTGTGGCGTAGGCGCTCTCAGAGTTTAATCCAGATGATTGGGTTTTCTGGCGCTATAGCGCTACTAATGATAATGATAGTGGTACGCACGTCATTAATTGACCAGTGGCAGTTCCAGTTAGCCGAGGATGCTCCTAACCACTTCTTGGTTAATGTGGCCCCCTATGAGTTAGATGGTGTTAGGCAGTTGGTTGAGGACAATCAGCTCAACACAGCTGGGTGGTATGCCATGGTTCGCGGCCGAATGACCGAGATTAATGGCGTTGCGATTACTGAAGAGCAGAAAGATAGCCATGAATCTTTTCGTCGTGAACTCAATCTTAGCTGGACCACTGAATTGCCTGAGGGGAACACCGTTGCTCAAGGCGAATGGTGGGATCTTGATGAGTTGGCTAAATTCAGTGAAAAAACGAATGAAGCGGGGCAGGCCATTGCTCCGGTATCTCTAGAGGACGAGCTTGCAGGAGAACTTGGTTTAAAGTTAGGCGACCGCATTACCTTTAGCGTTGGTGGTCTTATTTTTGAAGCTCAGATGATAGGGACACGCAGTCTGAATTGGGACAATATGACGCCCAATTTCTATTTCTTGTTCCCTGAGGGCTTGCTCGAGGAGTACCCCCGCACCAGCATGACTAGTCTCTATATTCCCCCAGAAAAGAAACTTTTAGTTAATGATATTTTGCGGAGTTATCCAACGGTGCAAGTGATCGAATTGGATAAAATTATTGATCGAATCCGAACCATAGTTTCTCAGGTGACCCGAGGTCTTGAGGTAATGACCTTACTTATCTTGGGCTGCGGTGTGCTGGTGATGTTCGCTGCTGTGAGTTTGTCTATGTCTGAACGGCTTCAAGAGAGCGCTATTTTGCGTACGTTGGGCAGTTCTAGGCGACTTATATTAGGGATCCAATTAATCGAATTCAGCGCTTTAGGTACAATGGCTGGTCTGTTGGCTAGTGCTGGGGCAGAATTATCTGTGGCGATGTTGCAGCGGTATATGTTTGATCTGCCTTTTTCAATGCACCCTTGGCTATGGTATACAGGGCCGCTAGTTGGCGGTCTACTGGTTGGCTCATTAGGTGTAGGTTACAGTCGAAAGGCTGTAGTTCAGCCACCCCTCGAAGTGCTAAGAAGTCTATAGTCAATAGGTCTACGCAGGTTACTTTAGTGGTAACTGAATACTGAAGATCGTTTCGTTGCCGTTATCTGATAATACCGCGATCTGGCCATGATGCTGTTCAGTGATGATGAAATGAGTAAATGACAGACGCTGACCGATGCTCTTTTGATCATTATGTTTGTCTTGGGATGCAAACGGTTCGAAGATGTACTGCTGTTCTTCATCGCTAAGAGTCTCGCCGTTGTGCTGAAAACGTATCCAAATATCGTCATAAAGCTGTGTTACTGCGATCCGTATGCAGGGAGAATGATCAATATCATCTATCTGCCCCAATGCTGCACATGCATGGCGTATAAGGCTTAGAAAAACTTGTTGTAGCTCAGTGGTATAGCACGGAAAGTCAGGCAAATCGTCCGCATACTCCCTCTTTACATCCACATCTTGGAACCGCAAGCCTGACGTTACAGAAAGTACATCTTCAGCTAACTCAATACTGTGTTCAATAATATCAGCAATACTTGCAATGGATTTAGCATCGCCGCCACTCCCTGAGAAATCCAATAAGTTTTCTATTACTGACTTCGCTTGTTGGCCTCGAATAACACTGTCCTCCAGTGTTTCTCCCAGAGCAACGGCATCAAAAGATTCGTCTGTTAGACCCTGGCGTGCAGTTTTCACAGATTTCAGCATCTCGCGCAGCGGAATATTAATGTCATGGGCCATGGTTGAAGCCATTTCACCCATTAAAGACATTTTATCCCGTTGAATCAGCATAGTTTCTGAGTTCACCCGCTGCGTAATATCGTCGATTAGCAATACTACACCTGTGACTGATTGATCTTTGAGGGGATATATGGTGATGTCAAAATGAAATTGACCACGCTGACTGTACTTTATGGTCACGGCAGATTGTTTTTTATGTGCTTCGTCAATCTGGTTTGGAGTTACTGTGATTTCCGGGTAGCACTTCCATAAATCTTTACCGATAACCTTGGTTGCGGCTAACCCTGAGACTTCTTCAGCTCGCGGGTTCCACTGAGTAATTTGATTGTCTTTGTTTAACCCGATAAGCATGAGGGGCATTGATTGCAGGATTTCAGAAATATAGGATTCTGATTGCCTTAACTGAGAAGTCGTCGTTAAATGCTCACTAATCTCTGCTTCCAGCGCCTTGTTGCTTTCAGACAGTAAAGTGTTTGATTCATTCAAGGTTGCCGTTCGCTCAAGAACCCGCTTCTCTAACTGAGCACGAATTTCTTCCAATTCGTTATTATATTGATGTGCTTGTCGCCGACTTACGAATAACCGCAGCACAGTATAAGTCAGCGCAAGAATGAGAATACTACTAGAAAAGTTAGCAATCCATTGCCAGTTGGTTGAGCCATCATCTTCTCTAAACACCCGGAAGATATCCGCAGTGGCGAAGGGACTAAGTAGCAAGCTAGCAGTGATTATGAATTTTTTCATAGTTTCATTATGGCAAAGGTAGAGCGGGAAAAATAGTGTACAAATTTAAACCCGTAGTATCCGAGTAATTTTATAGCTAGTCTATGAGTTCTTTGTGTCACCTAGGTCTTATTATCTGCTCATAAATATCAGAGCTACCATCGTTTTTAAGTAACAGCACATTATAGTCATCTCGCATATTACCCATTTCCATGCCTGGAGATCCCATGGGCATGCCAGGAACGGCTAGACCAATGGCATCTTTTGGTGGATTGTCCAAAAACTGCTTTACGATCGAGGCAGGTATGTGCCCCTCGAACACAAAACCATTTTTCGATATGGCAGTATGACAGGATTGATATTGGGGCAAGATTCCACTGTCAGTTTTTATTTGGTTTAGTCTATCTGTGTCGTGAGCTGTAGCTTTAAACCCAGAGAGCTCTATATGATCAATCCATTTTTGGCAGCAGCCGCACGTGGGACTTTTAAACACGTCCAGTGATAACGCATCCGCTACAGATGAGTGCGCGTTCATAGTCAAAGACGGTTGAATATCGTGCTTGTCGGAAGCATAAGCAGATGTTGTGAAAAATGCTAGAACGTAGAATGACAGAGTTAATAAAAATTTCATTGTATTTCCTTGAGCCGATGAGACGGGAGATTTAATAGTATTACTTAAAAAATCTTGTGTTTCCCTTTAAGAATTTCCAGATACATGAGGTGATCCCCAATGAAGCTATAAATAGGGTATTTAAATGTCGCAGGTCTGTTGTGTTCAATAAAAAAGTGGCCAGTCCAAGCAAAACTATAACCAGCGAGTAACGAACCTAATAAGTATAAAACATTAAATGACATAAAGAATTTGATATAGAAGTAGATGGATATGGATGTACCTATAAAGTGAAGTAGCTTTGTATGCTTGTTATTGTGTTCACTTAAGTAGTAAGGGTAAAAATCTTTAAAGTTGGTATATTTTTCCATTTTCATAATCCTCTCAGTAATAACAAAATACCGTTATTCAAACTAATACACAAACAAAAACAAGTAGATGGTTGATCAGTACTTGTTACAGGAGTAGATGAATAGTTTAAGTCGATCTATTAAACTCCAAAGGACTAAAGAGAATATGAATTTTGAATACTATACCATTGGTTAATGTTTTATTTGCCTTTGTTCCAGTGATTTTGGTCTTGGTCATCATGTTTCGTTGGTCCCTTAATGTCAGCGATGGTTTTGTTGCGTTGGCGCGAATGCTGATTCAGTTGACCCTTATTGGTTACGCTTTGACCTGGATCTTTTCGATAGATTCATCTGCTTTAGTGCTTGGTATCCTCAGTGGAATGTTGCTTATTGCGAGTTCTATCGCTCTAAAGCCTCTTGGAAAAGACAAAATAAAAGGTGACTATACTAGGGCGCTTATCGCTATTACTTTTGGCGGTGGGGTGACCTTAATCTTCATTACCTATTTCGTTCTTAATATTGATCCATGGTACAAAGCCAATACCTTGATTCCGCTGGGGGGAATGATTTTTGCCAGCGCTATGAACACAGTGAGTGTCGCTGCTGAGCGCTTTGCCATGGAAATAAAGCAGGGTATGGAAAGTGTCAATGCACGTAATCACGCATTTAAGGCTGGTTTGATTCCGATATTCAATAGTTTGTTGGCTGTGGGATTGGTTTCACTTCCTGGAATGATGACAGGCCAGATATTATCAGGAGTATCTCCTTTGATTGCCGTCCGTTATCAAATTGTGGTTATGTGCATGATTACTGGTGCCGCGGGCATGGCAACTGCTCTATATCTCTTCCTTGTTACTCACAAGGATGTGAGGAAGGTCTCATGAAGAACAGCTTACCGATATAGTCTCTGCCCAGTCAGGCGGCAACCCTGCATAGTGATTCGCGTGGGAGTGTTCTTCAAATGGGCTTTGTAGTATTTCGAGCAACAGATTGACCTCTGAATAATCACCTTGTTGGGCTTTTTCGATAGCTGCTTGGGCCATGTAGTTACGGAGGATATATTTAGGGTTTGTTTGCTGCATTATCGCTGAACGCTCAGAATCTGAGCTATCTTGCTGCCGCAAACGTTGTAGGTAAAGTTCAACCCAAACATCAAAGGCTTCGCGGTCAATGAATAGATTGCGCATCTCCCGTTGATCCTCTGAGAAGTAACAAAGTTGTCTAAAGAATAAAGTGTAATCCACTTGATTTTCTGCCATTAGGGCCAACAGATTGTTAATCAGGGTCTCATCACTGTGGCGATATTCCTCCAACCCCAACTTTGTTGACATCAGTTCGCGGTAGACTCGCAAAAACGTCGGCTCATAGGTTTTTAATGCATCGACCAATAGCTCTGAAGGAATCAGCGACATTAATGAAGTGGCCAGGGCATTTAGATTCCACAACCCCACAGAGGGTTGGTTTTTGAACGAGTATCGACCATTGGTATCCGAATGATTACAAATAAAGTCTGGATCGTAGACGTCGAGAAAGCCAAACGGCCCATAGTCAATGGTGTCACCCAGGATCGACATATTGTCAGTATTCATTACCCCATGAGAAAACCCAACAGCCTGCCACTGAGCGATCATTTTTGCGGTCGCAGTAACTGTGTGAGTAATTAGATTTCCGTAGCGATCATCCTCACCAACCCAATCTGGGAAATGTCTGGAAATCACATAGTCGGCCAAATTTTTAGCTGCATCAGGCTGATTGCGATAGTGAAAATGCTCAAAAGATCCGAAGCGAATATGACTGCGGGCCACCCGACATAGAGTTGCAGCGCTCTCTACTTCTTCACGATAAACGGGGGTCTTACTATCGACAAGGCAGAGGGCTCGAGTACTTGTTATACCAAGTCCGTGCATAGCTTCAGAACAGAGGTATTCACGAATACTTGAACGTAGTACTGCTCGGCCATCAGCAAAACGAGAATAGGGGGTCGTACCAGCTCCCTTAAGTTGGATGTCCCATAGTTGAGTTTCTCCACTATTGGTATTTTTAACCTCTAACTCCCCTAAAGTCATAGCTCGGCCATCGCCTAATTGACCGGCCCAAACTCCAAACTGATGTCCTGAATAGACCAGAGAAATAGGCTGCAGATTTATCTCAGACAAATCGCCTGCCATTAGACTCAGCATGGATTCACTGGATATGAGGCCAGGGGCTAAACCCAACTCTTCACACAATAGATTATTGATACTTACAAAAACGGGTTTCGTTAGCGGCTGAGAGGCCACGACTGCAAAATGCAGATCACCTTGATCGTTAAAGGATTCTAGAAATGTGTTTTTCAGCCCATTTGTAAACGGTAAATTTGTTCCATTCATACTGTTAGTCAACTTGTTCCATTGCCACATTGCTCCAGCTTATTCTGGCCAGGTTATCTGCATGGAGACTGCTAATGTACAGCCAATCATCTGTCTCAAGTGCACCTGTATTGGTGTGGTGCTCACCGTTAGGATCTTGCAGTGAAATCAGAACTTCTCCCTCACCATTCATAGCAAAAACATGGCTGTAGGGAACCGCCTGAGGCCGCATAAATGCGGGAAGTCGCTGAACCACTTTTCTCAAAATTGGTGAAGATGATAGATTGTCAAGAGCCTTACTTCGGGGTGACACTAATCCCACCCAAAAACGGCCATCACGACCGCGCACGATGTTGTCAGGGAAACCGGGTAAATTATCAATTAACACGTCGGACTGACCAGTTTTAGGACCTTTTAACCAATACTTGTGGATGCGATAGCCACCTGTTTCGTTAACCAAAATGAACTCGCTATTGGCATCAGCAGCCACGCCATTAGCAAAGTTAAGTCCATCCATTAGTATTTTTGTTGATTCATCAATTGGATCGTATACAAGCAGACGCCCGTGGCCACCATGCTCCATCGTGTCTAGCAAACTAGCAGCATACGTACCTCCCATATGGGCACCAAATTTTGTCGATGCGTCACTAAAATAGATCTTACCGTCAGCGGTTATATCCAGATCGTCTGCATAGTCAATATCAGTACCGTTCACAGAGCGCGTTAAAACTGATAATTCTCCCGATGGAGTTACCTTCAACAGACCCTTATAGGCATCTGCAATGAGAAGATTATTTTCTTTATCGAACACTAGTCCCAGTGGGCTACCCTCGGTATTGACCCACTTAATTTGCTCACCAGTACCTTCGTTATAACGAACAATCCAGCCTTCTCGAGTCGCAGCGTATATCTCGCTACCCTTTAATGCCAAACCCTCAGGCCCATGAGTATCAGGCAGATTGATAATTTCGATGGTCTCTAGGCGTGTGTTTTGCTCAAAATCACCCACAAAGCCTTGATCCTTGGGTGCTTCCCAACTGACTGGATCAATAGGTACTGGCCAAAGTAATAGGTAAGTAGACAGAATAATAACGAAAAGCAGCACCTTTTTAGGCATATTGAGTCCCCTTTAAGAATAATTTTGTGGCGAGTATGGTGCGCTACTGAACGCGGTTAATCAACTATATTAGTTTCCCTTGGTGTGCTGTCTTAGGTAGGGTAAAATGCTGCCTTGCAAACCAAGATCCACACGAAAAAGGTAGTCACGAAATCATGGAAGTTAGTCCATTGTATACAGCCCTAGAGGATCTCCAAATACGCACTGACGTGCTCAGGGGGTATCTTTGACTATGATAATCGTAAAGAGCGACTTGCAGAGGTTGAGCTAGAGCTGGGAGAGCCAAATGTGTGGAATGAGCCTGAGATAGCCCAGGAATTGGGTCGTGAGCGTTCCTCTCTAGAAGTCGTAGTAAAAACAATCGAAGATCTTGATACGGGGGTTGCCGATGCTCGCGAATTACTAGATATGGCTGTTGAAGAAGATGACGCAGATACTGTGTCTGATGTGGAATCGGACATGTCGGATCTTGAAACTCAATTAGCTAAACTAGAGTTTCGCCGCATGTTCTCTGGCCCGATGGATACAAATAATGCTTTCTTAGAGATTCAGTCTGGTTCTGGTGGTACCGAGGCTCAAGATTGGGCTGAGATGTTGTTGCGAATGTATTTACGTTGGGCTGATGATAAGGGCTTTAAAGCTGAGTTAGTCGAGTGTTCCGCTGGGGAAGTAGCCGGCATTAAGAGTGCAACAGTAGAGGTTTCGGGGGAATATGCCTTTGGTTGGCTGAGAACAGAGATTGGTGTTCATCGATTGGTTCGAAAGTCACCTTTCGACTCAGGAAATCGTCGTCATACCTCTTTTGCAGCGGTGTTTATTTCCCCAGAAATTGATGACAACATTGACATTGAAATTGACCCCTCTGACGTGCGCACTGATACTTATCGCGCCTCTGGAGCCGGCGGTCAGCATATTAATAAAACTGATTCCGCAGTGAGACTCACCCATGGCCCCAGTGGTATAGTGGTGCAAAGTCAGAGTCAACGATCCCAGCATCAGAATCGCGACAAATGTTGGCAAATGTTGCGAGCTAGGCTTTACGAATTAGAGGTAAGTAAACGGCAGGAGGCGGCGCAGGCTACGGAGGATACTAAGTCTGATATTGGTTGGGGTAGTCAAATTCGTTCTTATGTTTTGGACGATGCTCGAATCAAAGATCTGCGCACAAATATTGAGACACGCAATACTCAAGCGGTTTTAGATGGAAAGTTAGACCAATTTATAGTTGCTTCGCTGAAAGCGGGGCTTTAAAAACTAACATAACAAATAGAGTAAACATGACTGATCAACAGGATGAAAACAAACTTATTGCTGAACGACGTGCCAAGCTGGATGTGCTTCGCACTCAAGATGGAGCAACGTTCCCAAATCAGTTTCAGCCAGCCCATAAAGCCGGCCAGTTACAATCTGAGTTTGGCGATCAGTCTAAAGAGCAATTAGAAACCCTGGGAAAAGTGGTTAGTGTTGCGGGTAGAGTTATTCGTAACCGGGGTGCTTTCATTGTGGTTCAGGATAGTTCTGATCGTATTCAATTGTATGTAACCAAAGAGGCTCGACCCTTTGCAAAGTCTTTGGATTTAGGCGACATCGTTGGCATTACTGGAGCATTACATAAGTCAGGCAAGGGTGATTTGTATGTGCAGATGGACGAATATCTCTTGCTGACTAAAGCTTTAAGGCCCTTGCCTGATAAATTTCATGGCCTTGCTGACCAAGAGATGCGCTATCGGCAGCGTTATGTTGATTTGATTGTTAATCCCGATGTTCGCAATACATTCCGCGTGCGCTCTAAGGTGGTGGACTTTATTAGGCGCTACCTGAATGACGCAAATTACCTGGAAGTTGAAACTCCAATGCTCCAAGTGATACCGGGTGGTGCAGTGGCACGTCCATTTGTGACTCACCATAATGCTTTAGATATTGACATGTATCTGCGAATTGCGCCTGAACTGTATCTCAAACGGCTTGTGGTTGGTGGCTTTGAACGTGTTTATGAGATAAACCGTAATTTCAGAAACGAGGGCCTTTCAACTCGCCATAATCCTGAATTCACGATGCTTGAGTTCTATCAGGCCTATGCCGACTTTAATGATTTGATGGATCTTACTGAAGATATGCTGCGCAAAATGACCACTGAGGTTTTGGGATCTACCAAAGTAGTGAATACAGTAAAAGATGCTGATGGCGAAATTCAAAGTAAAACTCATTATGATTTTGCAGAGCCTTTTATCCGACTATCGGTGTTTGATTCGATTCTTCAATACAACCCTTCTATTAATGCAGATCAACTGAGTGACGAAGTTGAAGCCCGTAAAATTGCTAGTGACTTGCATATCCCTCTCAAAGATATCTGGGGTTTGGGAAAGGTTCAGATCGAAATATTTGAAAAAACAGTTGAACATCTTTTGGAGCAACCAACGTTTATCACCATGTATCCCGCTGAAGTGTCCCCCTTAGCTCGGCGTAATGATGAAGATTCTTTTGTGACTGATCGATTTGAGTTTTTCGTGGGGGGCAGGGAGATTGCTAATGGTTTTTCTGAGCTAAATGACCCAGAGGATCAAGAAGCACGCTTTAAGCAACAAGTTGCCGAGAAAGATGCGGGTGATGTTGAGGCTATGCACTTTGATGCAGACTATATCCGAGCTCTTGAGCATGGCATGCCTCCAACCGCTGGCGAGGGTATTGGTATTGATCGGCTAGTTATGTTGCTCACGGATTCTCCGTCTATTAGAGACGTTTTGTTGTTCCCTCACATGCGGCCTGAGTGAGGGACGACAGGGATTAGCTCTGATTGGGCTCTCCACCAAATTTGACTGTCTCCTTGGAACTATCTCTAATCAGAACAGTTCTTCTTTTATTTTCCAGAGGGAATATCCTTAAAAGCCACCCCCTTGTCAGCTCGAGGATCCTGGGGTAGCCCCAAAACTCGCTCGGCGATAATGTTTTTCAGGATTTCATCGGTGCCTCCCGCGATTCTTAGGCCAGCAGCCCCCAACCATGCATCATGGAAACTATGTACATCAGAGTCGTCGGTTTTTAGCATGCCAGCCATGTCGAGAGAGTCGATGCCAAAGTTACCGACGGCCTGCAATTTGTTCGCACTCACAACCTTAGTAATTGACGCTTCAGGACCTGGAGTATCGCCTCGTGATAATGCCGACATCGTGCGTAGTTTAGTGTTTTTTAATCCGCTAGCCTGACAATACCAATCAGCGATAGATTCTCGTACCGCCCGGTTTTGTATTAAAGGTTGGCCATGATCATCTTGCTTTTGCGCCCACTTGAATGCCTCTTTGGCATCAGCACCATTAGCATCTCCCACTGCTAATCGTTCGTTCATGAGTGTTGTTATTGCTACTCTCCAGCCATCACCAACAGCGCCAAGTCGCTGGCTATCAGGGATGCGTACGTCATTAAAATAGACTTCATTGAAAGAAGAACCTCCGGTGATTTGCTTGATGGGCTTAATATCAATACCGGGAGATTTCATATCAACAAAGAAAAAAGTCATCCCTGCGTGTTTATCAACATCGGGATCATGGCGGACAACAATAATGCCGTAATCACAGAAATGTGCTCCAGATGTCCAGACTTTCTGACCATTGATGATCCAATCACTGCCATCCTGCACTGCTCGGCTACGCAAACCGGCCACATCTGATCCCGCAGAGGGTTCAGAAAATAGTTGGCACCAGATTTCTTCGCCAGCGGCCATAGGTGGGAGATATCGTTGTTTTTGCTCTTCAGTTGCGTACTGCATCATCACTGGGCCAGCCATGCCTAGACCGATTTCATAGACGCCCCAAGGCACATCAAACTTGGCTTCTTCTTGTCCCCAAATAATTCTCTCTATGGGTGAGGCCTCTAAACCGCCATAAATTTTAGGCCAGTGCAACATAGCCCAGCCGGCGTCAAATTTCTTCTTTTGCCATTCCAGCGCAGATTTTAGAAACTCCTTTTGGTCAGCTTTACCGTATCGTTTGTCATTACGGGCGCTAGTTTTGGGTTGAGCATTGTCTTTCAACCAAGTACTGCATTTGGCTCTGAATTCGGCTTGTTGCTCAGTGTCATTAAAGTTCATATAAATCTCCTTAGTTTCCACTTGCGAGATTAGACTTTTCTAATCCACTGATTAGTTTTTCCTTCCAGACAGCAAGGGATCCGATATTCAAAGACAGCACTTTTGCTCTCCGATAAAACATATGACAGTCATATTCCCATGTAAAACCGTTACCGCCATGAGTTTGAATATTCTCCTGAGCGCAAAGTTTAAATGCCTCAGTTGAACTCACGCGAGCGGTAGCAGCAGCAACACTCAGTTCGGATGAATCGGTTGATAGTGCCCAGGCCCCATAGTAGGTATTTGATTTAGCTAAGGTGAGAGCAATATACATATCGGCAAGCTTATGTTTGATTCCTTGATATGAACCAATTGCTCTACCGAAAGCAAATCGATGTTTAGCATAGTCTGTTGCCATATCTAATGCCGCTTGGGCTCCACCAATTTGTTCAAAGCTAAATAGAACGGCCGCTTGATCAAGAGCATTTTGCAACATAGACCAACCAGTCTCGGCGTCGCTTATCAGTTTGCTTGGCGCATTGCTAAACTCAATAGCCGCGTATCCGCGAGTATCATCGATGGTTGCTTGTTTTTCTAAGACACAGTTTTTGACAGATAAATCAATGAGTCTCAACTCAATACCTTTATCCCCTTGGCACACCACGATTGCGTGCGTGGCGGCATTAGCATCTGCCACAGCGATTTTCTTACCTGAAATAAGGTCGTTGGATACTTTTGTATTGATGTTATCCTCAGTCGGAGCAAATAGCTGTTCGGTTAGAGCTAATGTTCCAACACACTCACCAGTCACTAATTTTGGTAGTAGGTCTTTTTTTATGTCTTCACTAGCGAATTTAACAAGAATTTCTGTGAAAAGATAAACAGAAGAAGAGAAAGGCACAGGTGCTAGCGACCTACCTAATTCTTCAGCAATAACGCAAAGCTCAAGATGACCCAGCCCGAGTCCTTCATACTGTTCAGGTATTCTGATCCCAGTCCAACCCATAGATACAATTTGGTTCCAGAGATCTTGATCCAGGCCGCTACCAGCGTCCATAACTGCTCTGCCTCTTCGGCAAGCTTGTTCTTTATCAAAAAACTTTCTTGCTTCGGATTGAAGGAATTTTTGGTCATCTGAAAAATCAAGGTTCATGATCTATCACTTTCTCTAAGTTAAATTTTGAGTCGAGACCATAAATCATAAGTTTATGCGGCGCAAATGCCATATGGATGTTTAATCATTTTTATTTTCGATTTTCTTGTGCCATTGTTGAGTGCGGTAGAAAAACCCCACATAGCCTCGAACCATTAGATGGTCGCCCTCTAGCCACACCTCTCCCTTATATTCTTTGCCGCTTTCAGGATCAAAAAGAGTGCCTCGCTTCCAAACGTCGTTCTTTAACGTGAGACCATTGATGACTCGCATACCGATAATGGGAAGATCTTTCAATTCGCCCTTGCACTTATCACAAGTTGGGTCCTTATCTAAAGGGTCATGTACTTCGATGATTGTTCCGAAAAGTCTATCTTTTTCGACTGTCACCTTCACGGTAGAGCGAACCTCACCGGTGGTGTCATCAACAGTATTCCATAAACCTGAGGGGGTAGAAATGTTTTCAGCCCAAAGGGTTGTTGAGATTAAGGATACTAATAGAATAAGAGTTGTTCGCATGGTTTTATCTCCGGTTAAAACTTGCAAGATCATCTCGCGGTGAGTTCAATGAATTAAATGTTACATTGATGTAACGGGAATCAATCGCTGTTACTTTTTTTGCCGGGTTAAGACTCACGTGCGGTCATTTGATTGGAAAAGCAGTGACTGACAAAAAGGGATGCTGTTAAGAGTGCAACGGCACATACTTGGTGGGCAGCAGCAACCGGCACCGGGATATAAAATATCAATGTACTTATTCCGAGTGTAACCTGGGCCACCAAAAGAATAAGAAAGCAATAAATAGCAATTTTAAGAGGGCCATTAAGATCAGATTTCAGTGCTTTATAGGCAAAGGTCACCACTAGCACCACAATTAAGTAGGCAAACATTCGATGGTTAAATTGAATGGTTAACATATCTTCGAACGCGGACAACCAAAATGGCGTAAGACTATAGAGTCCCGGGGGTATAAAGCTATCACCCATAAGAGGCCACGTTGGGTAGGGAATTCCTGCACGAGTACCTGCAACTAGCCCTCCAGAAAGAATCATCAAAAAAATCAGACTACTCAGTGTGTAAGAGAAGCGCTTTAAATGCTTTGGGTGAGAGAGTTTTGGAGCTAACAAATCAAGCACTGTCCAAACAATAAAACCATAAATGAAGACCGCCAAGCCTAGATGAGCGGTTAATCGATACTGACTGACGTGAGGGTTGTCTACAAGACCACTTTTAACCATGTACCAGCCCAGTAGCCCTTGGCTGCCACCGAGCAACAGCATGACCACTAGCCTTGGAGTTAATCCATGGGCTATTCGTTTGGTAAAATAAAAGAATAAAAAAGGCAGGACAAAGATAATGCCAATAAAGCGACCCAACATTCGATGTAAATATTCGTACATGAAGATGGGTTTAAACTCTTCCAAGGTCATTGTGAAGTTCGTTTTTTGATACTCTGGGAACTGCTGATACTTTGCAAACATGGCTTGCCAGTCAGCTTGAGTGATCGGTGGAATAATTCCTTTAATGGGTTTCCAGTCAACCATCGAGAGGCCAGAATCTGTTAGTCTGGTGACCCCTCCGAGTAGGATCATGCCGAAAATAACTACAGCACAAAGTAGAAGCCAGTAGGCAACCTGTCGATCATATTGTTGTTGCGAAGGTGTTAGATTATTCAACATAACTTGATTATATCATTGTTGTGAATGTGCTTTCAGCCAGCCTTTTTTACGAAAGCGCCGCATGTTTAGACTAGATTTTATAGAGAAATCGACCAAAGACGTGGCGTAGAGCCACACTACTTCGGCACCCATTGTGACAAGCACCCAAGGGGCAATAATACGGGTCAATAAAATACTAAACACTGTGACCATCATTGGGTAGCGAGTATCGCCCGCTCCTCTGAGAGCTCCAGCCATACTAAATTCTACTGCCATTAATGGAAGGCAGGCGCCGAGGATATAGGTAAATTGGACCATATGATGAGTTACCTCAGGATCATCGATCATGAACCGAGCAATATCATGAGCATACCAACACATGACTACGGAGCCTGTGATCATTATGTAGAGGCAGGTGCGCATAGTTTTCCAACCTGCGTCGTAGGCACCCTTAAAGTCACCCGCACCGAGGTGTTGGCTAACCAACGTAGCGCTTGAAATGGAAAAGCTGAAGGCGACGACAATTACTAGGCCTAATATTGACAAACCAATACCATAGGCGGCAAAGGGAGCGCTGCCATAGCCGGCCAAAAAAACCATAAATATAAGCAATCCGCCTTGGAAAAAAGCTTGTTCAAAGGCTGCGGGAAGACCAATATTGATTAAGGTCTTACCATTACTGAGGAAATCGGGCATTGGATTTGCAGGTTTAAAATGAAAGCCTCCGAATATCCAAATAAGTAGAAATATAATAATCGTGACGGTCATGGCAATGCCACCGCCAATGGCTAGCCCAGCAATACCCATCGCAGGAACACCCAGCCAACCAAATGTCATTGCAGATCCAAGAGCGAGGCTCAAAATAACACCAACAATCGCTGTCCACAAAGGCGTAGTACTATCACCTGTCGCCCGAAATGCCATATTGAAGACCAATGTTGTCAGCATTGCAGGGGCGAAGAGTGCGGTCCAAAGCATAAAGTCGACGGCCATGCTGTGACCGTTAGCAGATAAACCAAAAATACCGACTAATTGGTCTCTGAAAGGTATGGCGATCCACGAGAAAAGCATGCCATCGAGGAGAAAAAGAACAATAGAAAGGGCAGCAAAGCGTCCAGCCAACAGTCGATTGTCTGCGCCCCAGTATTTGCCTACCATGGCAGTTGTGCTGCTGCAAAGACCCATTACCACGGCGTGTAAAACAAAATAGAGTCGCTGACCTGTAGTGACAGCGGCAACAGCATCGGTACCGAAAGTGCCTGCCATTTTCAAAAATGCGACACCCATCAGCATGTATACAATATTGCTGATAATAGTGGGCCAGGTGAGACGCCAAATATTAGAAGTGGAGACTGATTCCATAGGACGCCATTGTAGCATTTGGGGCAGTTTAAGTTTACGGCTTTATGAAAAATTTAAATGCTAGTAATTAGTGTCCAGCTAAATTCATTCATTAAGCTTTATCGTTGGTTGGCATGCAGAAATACAATAGTAAGATTTTGGCAAATGTCCTCTGCTATGAGGGCTTGTGTTGGTGGGACAAGTTATAAAATATGTTACTCTCTGAGCTTTCGAGGAGATCTAAAAGCAACTAAAAAATGAATATTACCGAGCAGGCAAAAAAACAGTTATCTCCCCTTTGGTTAAAAAACTTGCGCGGTGAGTTAGATAAAGATTATTGGTTAGCATTAAATCAATATTTAGCTGCCCAAGCCCAATTGGGTAAGGTGATTTATCCGCCGGCTGAGAAAGCCTTCTCTGCTTTTAGTCAAACTGATTTAAATAATATCCAAGTAGTTATCATTGGGCAGGATCCATATCATGGACCCAATCAGGCAAATGGTCTCTGTTTTTCTGTTGCTCCAGGTGAGAAGATACCACCATCCCTTAGGAATATTTTCAGTGAATTATCGACTGATCAGAATGCAATTGTGCCCAATCATGGGTCTTTGGATGAGTGGGCCAAGCAGGGTGTATTTTTGCTAAATACCGTGCTTAGCGTTGAGCAGGCTTGCCCGGGTATACATGCTGATAAAGGATGGGAAAGATTCACAGATACAGTAATAAGATTAATCAGTGATGAACGTGAATCTGTTGTTTTTATGTTGTGGGGCAATTATGCTGGAAGCAAGAAGAGACTAATTGATGAATCAAAGCACCTGATCTTGGAGGCCGCTCACCCGTCGCCTCTTTCAGCCTATCGAGGCTTTTTTGGCTGTAAGCATTTTTCTTTGGCAAATGATTACCTAATATCCAAAAAATCCTTTTCGATTAACTGGCAGATCCCAATGAAGTCCCATGATACCCAACAAATTTCATTAGAACTTTAACTCAAGGCAAGATAAAGCAGTGTTGAAATCGTGGCAAACCCCCAAAAACTTACTCATTATAATGACTATTGCAATGACATTTGCCTTTGCTACGTGGATGGCTCTGTTAAACAATTTTGTTATTGAGCGAGCATCATTTACCGGCAAGGAAATAGGTATTTTGCAAAGCATTCGGGAGATACCCGGGTTTATGGCATTTTCTGCTGTTTTTGTTCTGCTTCTGATAAAAGAACAAACTTTTGCTTATATTGCATTAGCTCTCCTAGGTATTGGAGTGGCCATCACTGGGTATTTTCCTTCGGCCTCAGGGCTTTATCTGACTACCTTTCTCATGTCGGTGGGTTTTCATTATTACGAAACTGTTAAGCAATCGCTTTCATTGCAGTGGTTAACAATCGATGAGGCTCCCGGAGTTTTGGGAAAGTTGATTGCAGTTAGTTCCATTGCTTCATTGATGGTTTACAGTTTTCTGTGGGTTGCCCAACGTTATCTCGATCTTAGTTATGAAGTGATATATCTAGTAGGTGGAGGGGGTTGTTTGGTTCTTGCCTTAATTATGTGGTTAGGTTTCCCTAGATTTGAAAGTGCGACGCCTCAGAGAAAACACCTACTGTTGAGAAAACGTTATTGGTTATTTTATGCATTGACCTTCATGAGTGGCGCAAGAAGACAGATCTTTATGGTTTTTGCGGGCTTTTTAATGGTAGAGAAATTTGGCTACAGTGTTTCGGATATCGCAGCATTGTTTATGATTAATCATGTTTTTAACTGGGCGTTTGCTGGGCGTATAGGACTTATTGTAGGGCGAATTGGAGAACGTCGAGCACTAACTTTTGAGTATTGCGGGTTATTTTGCGTTTTTATAGCCTATGCTTTTGTTAACGATGGGCTGTGGGCTGGGGTTCTCTATGTGGCTGATCATCTATTCTTTTCTTTAGCCATTGCCATAAAGACGTACTTCCAAAAAATAGCTGACCCAGCAGATATGGCCTCTACCGCCGGTGTAGCCTTTACCATTAATCACATTGCAGCTGTTTTCATCCCAGTCTTATTTGGTTTGGTTTGGCTAGTCTCACCCATGATGGTATTTTTGATGGGGGCAATTATGGCGGTAATAAGCTTAATTTTAGCACGCAATATTCCAATTCAACCGAGAGCAGGTTGTGAAGTTCTATGGGGAGTTACAGAAAGTACGGAGTCTAAATTTCAATAAGTAATCTTTTGTTAAAGGTCTGTTTTAAGGGGCGGTCGATTAGCTTTTCTGCGCAACCAGTTTAGTTTCGATAATATCGAGGGGCTTAGGGCGATTCTCCGCTCAAGGGCAAATTTACCGGGATAATCCATCATTAGTAGCCCTGCGACCATGGTTAAAACACCTTGTCCGGGTAAAAACAACATTAACATCCCGCTCAACAATAAAAGATAACCAATGGTGTTTTTAACCACAAAAACCAGCACCCACATTCCTGGAAAGCGATTTTTCCAAGGGGTTAGCTGTCGTTTTGATGATATAAAATAATCTTCAGGGATCAAAGCCACCAGCCATGGCAGAGAAGCCAAGCTGACAATGAAAACGATCAACGATATTAATCCCATCCAGACGAGTAGGTTTTCGTGGATACTAGCCCAGAGAATGATTTGGTTCACGATGATTTAGGGAGCTCATAAGGCAGCGGTAAGAGCCTCATTGGGACCAGATCTTGCTCTCCAAATTTAACCTTTGAGCAGTCAGCAGACTTTATAGCCAAAATAGCCAAGACTTCGACGGTTGTGTTGCTGGCTGGTGCAGCAGCAGCAATAGTCCCAATCACCTTTCCTTCGGTGTTCATTAATCCTTGCTTGAGGAGCGGACTAACTTCTGTGTCGAGACCAATACGATACAGCCGTCGTTTCACAGCCCCTCGATAATGAGCACGCGCGACTATTTCTTGCCCGGTGTAGCACCCTTTTTTGAAGTTTATATAATCAAGAGCGTCCAGATTAATCATTTGCACAATGAATTCATCTGAAGTTTGTTCTACGACATCGGCCGTGCCAGCACGAATACGCAATAGGTCGCTATAACCCTGTCCAGCCGGTGTAACCAAATGTGTTATCGTCTGTAACTGTTCAATCGCGCTCGCGACATTGAGTGTAGTAGAAAAAACTGAGGGGCTAATTTCTCCTACTGAGTGCCACTGGACTTTTTCAACTAAAGATTCGCTACCTGAGCCGGAAATCATCACGCTCAAGAATTCATGGGTGACGTCAACGATCTCAGTTTTGAAGAAGACTGAATACTTTCTAAGACTACTAATAGCAACTTCAATAACAGAGTGATGGGTTTCTAACAGAAGGGTGCCATCATCGCCTTTTGTAGCACTAAACAAAAATATAATGCGCCCTTTTGGTGTAAGGTGAGCTCCATTTTTAGATTCACCAGCCTCCAGTGATGAAAGATCACAGGTGACCTGCCCTTGCAAAAATTTTTCACTATCTGGGCCGCTTAATTTGATATAACCGCGATGATTCGTACTTAGCACTGTTGTCTTAGGCAGTGCTGGATAGTCTGCCGCAGATTCGCCGAACGAAGCTATGATATTCGAGTACTCACCGTTAGCAATCGCTGAATGATCTGGGAAAAGGAGTTGCCAATCCATAGGTTTATTTGATCCTATTTGTTTATAGTTAATTGTCTCTTATAATACCGCTTTTGCACACTGAATCATTAGCTATGAATAAAAATCGTCTGCTTTGGGCTAGTCGCCGCGGCATGCTAGAACTAGATCTAATTCTTACTCCCTTTGTTGAAAATGTCTATGATTCATTAGATGAGCAAGACCAACTTCGGTTTCAGGTGCTTTTGGACTGCGAAGACCAGGCCTTATTTTTATGGTTCATGCAAAGAGAGCAGCCCACTGATCCAAACATGCAAAGGATACTGCAGATAATTCGTGATAGTCGCAAAAAACCATCAGCGGTTTAGTCTTAAGCCATCGAAAACCCTTGTGCTAGACAGCGTTGGACTGGCGGTATGGATTTTACTTTTGTTAATTTTACTCCCAATAGTATTCTGGATTAAACTCCTCGCTACCATTGCGGTAGGGCTGTTTTTTTACCAATCAATCACTGTCATGTGTCTAGCTCAAATGGAAGAGTTGATGTTCAATTCTGAAACGGACTTATGGAATCTTTACGGTAGAGATGATTTAACTGAATTACGATTACACTCAGATCAATTTATTACAGATTGGTTGATTATTATCTATTTTAGAACCCTTGAAGGGGTTGTATTTAGACGCGCGATTACAAAAGATGTTGTTAATTCTGCAGAGCGTCATCAACTGCGGTCCCTATTACTTTCTCGCGGTACTTAACACTAATCACGGTTAATGATGACATCTTGGCCAGCGTAATTAATGGGAACCATCACGGTATCTCGGGCAATGGGTGATAATTCAGGATAGTCTAAGGTAAAGTGAAGTCCGCGACTTTCCTTACGTTGCATGGCGCAGCGAATAATCAATTCAGATACTGTTGCCAGATTCCTAAGCTCTAGTAGGTCTCGAGTAATTAGGCAATTGCTATAGTATTCTTGGATTTCTTTTTGGAGAAGTTTAATTCGATGCTGAGCCCGTGCTAGGCGTTTATCTGTTCGAACAATACCGACGTAATCCCACATGAAACGGCGAAGTTCATCCCAGTTATGGGAGATAACAACGTCTTCATCTGAGTGACCTACTCTGGATTCATCCCACTCAGGAATAAAATCAGGAACAGGAATTTGACCAACTTGTTGATTGATTTTTCTGGCTGCTCCCTGGGCGTATACCAAGCACTCTAGTAGAGAGTTACTTGCCATTCGGTTTGCTCCATGCAACCCAGTAAAGGCATTTTCACCGATGGCATAGAGATTTAGCAGATCAGTCTGGCCGTCATTGCTAACCATAATCCCGCCGCAGGTGTAGTGTGCAGCCGGAACAACTGGAATGGGGTCGGTTGTAATATCAATTCCGTACTGTAAACACTGTTTATAAACAGTAGGGAAGTGCTCCGTAATGAACTCAGCAGATTGATGGCTTATATCCAAATACAGGCAGTCACTTCCTAGTCTCTTCATTTCATGATCTATAGCCCGTGCTACTACATCTCTGGGGGCAAGCTCTGCATCGGGGTGGAAATTCTTCATGAAGGGACTTCCGTTGGGGAGCCGCAAAATAGCACCCTCTCCACGCAGGGCCTCAGTGATCAAAAATGACTTGGCTTTGGGATGATACAAACAAGTTGGATGAAATTGATTGAACTCCAAATTTGCGACTCGACAACCTTTACGCCATGCCATCGCAATCCCATCGCCACTGGCTCCATCCGGGTTGCTAGTATAGAGGTAGGCTTTACTGGCACCTCCAGATGCAAGTATTACGCTTTTGGCCTGAAATAGTGATATTACCGACGTTTGTATGTCTAGCAAATAAGCGCCAGTACATCGAATCTTACGTGAGTTTTTATCCGCTTGAGTGACCAAATCAACAGCACAATGATGTTCGAAGATGTCAATGTTAGTAGCGGCAATGGCCTGATCGACTAGCGTTCCAGTGACTTCCTTCCCTGTTGCGTCCGCAGTATGAAGAATTCTTCGATGACTGTGGCCACCCTCTTGTGTGAGGTGATAATTCTGCTGATTGTTCTCTCGAGTAAAGGTAACGCCCTGCTCAATAAGCCAACTCACAGCCTCAGGACCGTTTTCTACCACAAAGCGCACTGATTCTTCATGGCATAGACCAGCTCCTGCAACAAGGGTGTCTTCAACATGAGCATCGGCACTATCGTTTTCATCAAAAACTGCTGCAATACCGCCTTGAGCGAGCCAAGAGGCTCCACCTTGCAGGGAAGATTTGCTGATTAGAGCAATATTGAGGTTTTTATCTAATTGCAGGGCGCTCGTTAGACCAGCAGCACCACTACCAATGATAAGAACGTCATAAAGATGGGTTTGCTTCATTTGTATGTCACACAGTATTGGAGCGACATGATAATATAACATTTTGAATCAAGCGAACTTAATAGGCATTCAGTGGTCTGTAGTAAAGCATTATGGGATCTTTCATTCTGTTTGCTTTAATTAATCTAATCAAAAGTAGCAAAGTCGGAATAGTGAATGACTGAAATTAAAGGTGAAGCCACAGATCAGCAGTTGGTGGTTAGAGTGCAAGAGGGCGATAAGAGAGCTTTTGATCTTTTAGTTTTAAAGTATCAGCATAAGGTCCATGCCATAGTCGGTCGTTTCGTACGAGACACTGATGAGGTGGCAGATGTTGTGCAAGAAGCTTTTATAAAAGCCTATCGAGCACTTCCTAAGTTTCGAGGTGAAAGCCAGTTTTATACTTGGCTTTATCGGATTGCGGTTAATACCGCGAAAAATTATTTGGTCTCACGCAGTCGACGGCCACCAGGTTCAGATGTTGATATAGATGATGCCGAGTATTATTCTGGAAGTGAGTACTTAAAAGATTTAGGGACACCTGAGAATCAGCTTTTTCGAGATGAATTAGAGTCAGTAATCGTTAAATCTATTGCTGAGCTGCCAGAAGATCTTCGCACAGCCGTTACATTGAGAGAGTATGAAGGTCTTAGTTACGAAGAAATTGCTGAAATTATGGAATGCCCTGTGGGTACTGTAAGGTCACGTATCTTCAGGGCTAGAGAGTCAATTGATGCGGTTGTAGGTAAACTAATTAACACTGAATAGAAGATTAGTGAACCTTTTACTTATTGGTTGGTCATAGACACAGCATTTAAAGAAGTTTAGTACCTTTAAGAGGCATAGAAATGAGTCAATATGATGAAAATTTAGGCGAGTCGTTATCTGCCATGGTGGACGGTGAGGCGCAAGATCTTGAAACTCGCAGAGTCTTGAAGGAGTTGGCATCTAATGATGGGGCTAACGCTCTTACCATTCGAGGGAAATGGCAGCGCTATCATGCTATTTCAGGGGTGATGAGAGGCGGCGTTGTCTCTGATGTAGATTATTCATCTGTTATTTCTGAAGCGATCAAAAATGAAGATACACTCAAAACGAACCCTCTTAGAAGAATTTTAAGCTCCTCTGGCCGCTTTGCCATTGCTGCTTCAGTTGCTGTGGTCGCCATAATTGGGGTTCAGCAGTTTGAACAATCTGAATTAAACGTAAATGACACAATGAAATTTGCTCAGATTGACGATAAATCGGTTAGTGATATAGTTGGTCCAGTGAATCAGGTTCCCTTGGGTTGGACGTTGGATGCTGATGTAAGGGCTGTGAGTTCTGAAGGTATTGCTGAGAAACAATATTCAGAGCGAGAAATACGTCTTTATTTGTCATATATTTTGGCCAAGCATTCCAATCAGGCTCCTTATGTGAGGAATCAAGGAATGCTCCCCTACGCACGGATAGAGCAACGTGAATTACCTACTCAAAAGGAATAAACTTTAGTGGTGACAAAATTTCGTAACGTTAAAATATTCAAAGTGGCGGTTATTATGACCGCCATTTTCGTTTCTAGTCATTCGATATCTCAACAAGAGAATTCGGCCCAGATGCTAATGAGAAATATGATCGAGGCATCAGATGAGTTGAACTATTCAGGCCTGATAACTTACGAAAAGTCAGGTCGCCTGAAGACATCGAAGATAATTCATCTCGTTCAAGATGGAATTAGTTTTGAGAAAATTATTCATTTAGACGGCCCCGAGGGTGAATTTTCGAAATTTCGTAGTGGTTTGAGTTGCGAGTCAAGCCATATGAAAGATACAGACATGGATTCACTATCAAATATAAACACTAATAGTTTTAAACTACTTCAAGAATCTTATTTTTTGGAAACTCGAGGTCAATTGCGCGTTGCGAATCGCAAAGCCAGTATGGTGTTGGTAAATCCAAAAGACGAGCATCGGTTACCCTATGTTTTGGCAGTTGATAATGAGACTAATCTTCTATTAATGTCCGTATTATTAGACCTTTCAGGGAATCCTCTGGAAAGATTCCAATTTGTTGAGCTAAACGTTGGCGAAGATGTTGCCTCGTTGGATTTTCCTGAAGGGGGTTTTCAAGCGGAGAAAGATTGTAAGAGCGCAGATTCCACTGAAGATAAAAGCAATTGGAGTGCTAGCTGGGTACCTTCTGGATTTCAGCTGATTGACTCTGAAAGAAATGGGCAGACAGGTCAACAAATGCTGGTTTATTCTGATGGATTAGCTGTCTTTTCGGTTTTTGTCGAATCTCCTGAGGTTAGTGCTAAGCTACCTGTTTTAGCTACCCGTCATGGCGCTAGTGTGTTTGTAACAAGCAAGACAAAGATTGCTGATACAGAAGTTACAGTGTCTGTTGTAGGTGAGATCCCAGCTGGCACTGCAAAAATGGTCGCGGAATCAATTGTCCATGCATCTAAACTGCTCAAGCCGTCGTAACTTTTAGTTACAGGAATTAACATGATTTTCGAAACCGGAACGGTCGTCTCAAAAAACCAAGATAGCTTGATGGTCGAGACCATTCAGCAGACTACATGCGACTCTTGTAGTGCACAAAAAGGCTGCGGCCATACTGCTCTGACCAAACTGACCGGTACTAAAAATGAGATCCGAGTATTGCCCGGAGATTTCTGTGTCGATTCATTGCGGTTGGGGCAGTCTGTGACTATTGGTATTCCCGAACATATAGTAGTGAAAGGATCTCTGATGGTTTATCTGGTACCTGTCATCGGAGCCTTAACGGGTGCTTGGATGTTGGGTGATGAAGGGAAGACTCTTGAGCAAGATTTATTTAGTATCTTCGGGGCATTAATTGGTCTGGTTGGTGGCGGAATTTTAGTCAATATGCGTGGTCAAAAGGCCCAAGCGGATGTTCAAAGCAATCCAGTTTTATTTGGCATGCAGAATGATCCTCGTGAGTTAGAAAAAATAGAGCAACGTTTTATTTAATTATATTTTATGGAGTTTTAAGTGTTTAAAAAGATAGTGTTTAAAAAGATAGTGTTTACCACTCTGCTATTAATTATTTGTGTGGATAAGACTTATGCTGACTTGCCGGACTTTAGTGCGCTAGTTGAAGCAGCAGCACCCGCTGTAGTGAAAATTAATACTGTTAGTAACCCAGCTGATAATCGTGACACGTTACGGGGGCAGGTCCCCGAGATGTTTAGAGAGTTGCTGGAGCAGCGCCGACGCCCAGCGAGACCCGCTAGAACCATGGGTTCTGGGTTTGTGATTTCTAAGGATGGGTATATTTTAACTAACCATCATGTGGTGGACGGTGCAGACGACATCCAAGTTCAATTTGCTAATCGTAGTGAGTATTCAGCGGTCATTGTGGGCTCTGATCGACGGTCTGATCTGGCCTTGTTGAAAATTGAAGCTGATAATTTGCCTAGTTTGAAGTTTGCATCTTCTGAGAGCATTAAGGTAGGGTCTTGGGTCCTTGCTATAGGGTCACCTTTTGGTTTGGACTATTCAGTGACGGCGGGTATTGTAAGCGCCATTGGGCGCAGTTTACCCACAGAGAAAGGAGAGAACTATGTGCCTTTCATTCAGACTGATGTGGCAATTAATAGGGGTAATTCCGGAGGCCCGCTGTTCAATCTAGATGGAGAAGTAGTCGGTATTAATTCTCAGATTTATTCGCCTACTGGCGGTTCAGTAGGTCTATCCTTTTCTATACCGGTCAGTATCGCGAGTAATGTGGTTGCTCAACTTAGAGATAGTGGTGAAGTGAGAAGAGGTTTCCTTGGTGTGGGTATAAGTGATGTGGATCAGTTTATGGCAGGCGCTCTTGGGTTGCCCGGACCCATAGGTGCATATATTGAATCTGTAACACCTAATAGCGCTGCTGCCAATGGTGGCATACAGCCTAATGATGTGATTGTAAGTGTAGATGGTCAGGCTATTTTACGGTCAGAGGATCTGCCGCACATTGTTGGACTGATAGAACCAGGGGAAATGATCAATGTCGAAGTGTACCGTGAAGGAAAATTCAAAGAATTAAAGTTGAAGATTGGAGCTCTCGAAGGAGACGACAACATCCAAGCTTCTGTTACAGACCAATCAGATCGCCTTGGGCTCTTTGTTGCAGATCCGGGAGCAGAAGATCTGCGTCTGTTGCGCCTGCGCGGAGGAGTAGAGGTGGTCAAGGTGCAATCTGAGTCGCCTGCTGATATCGCGGGTTTAGAGGTTGGCGATATTATTATTCAGTTGGGGTATAGCCGCATCGATGACTCAGAGGAGTATCAACTGGTCATAGCAGAAATTCCTAAAAGCACTCCAATACGCATTCGCTTTTATCGGCAGGGGAAGGCAATTTTTAGAACCATTCAGATTGATGAATGATTAACGCAATACTGATGTATTTGCATCGCTCTCATAGCTTCATTGCGGCAAATAGGCTAGACTGCGCGCGCTTATTTGAAGGGTAGTACAAACCATTGTCTGATCTTAGTCATATTAGAAATTTCTCAATCATAGCCCATATTGATCATGGGAAATCAACCATTGCCGATCGTTTTATTCAGTTATGCGGAGGACTGAGCGAGCGTGAGATGGCCGCTCAGGTTCTTGACTCTATGGATATTGAGCGGGAGCGCGGGATTACTATTAAGGCTCAGAGTGTAACGTTGCCCTATACCGCAAAAGATGGAAAAACCTACCAGCTTAATTTCATTGATACGCCGGGCCATGTTGATTTTTCCTATGAGGTTTCAAGATCCCTTGCCGCATGTGAGGGTGCTCTTCTTATTGTCGATGCAGCTCAGGGAGTAGAGGCTCAATCAGTTGCTAATTGCTATACAGCTATAGCTCAAGGCCTTGAAGTTATTCCTGTTTTGAACAAAATGGATCTACCCCAGGCTGAACCAGAAAAAGTAATCAATGAGATTGAAAATATAATTGGGATTGAAGCTGACGATGCGGTCCGATGTAGCGCTAAAACGGGCGAAGGCATTGGAGAAATTTTAGAAGAGTTAGTTCACCAAGTCCCACCTCCCACAGGGGATGTAGATGCGCCTTTGCAAGCGTTAATTATTGATTCTTGGTTTGATAACTATCTTGGTGTTGTTTCATTGGTTCGTGTTATGCAAGGAACGCTAGAGGTAAAGAGTAAGATTGTCGCTAAGTCAATTGGTAAGGCCCATGTGGTTGATTGCGTCGGTGTATTTACGCCCAAACGCAAAGAGACAGGTGTTCTTAGGGCCGGCGAAGTCGGATTTATGGTTGCTGGAATTAAGGATATTTCAGGTGCCCCTGTAGGTGATACTTTGACCACCTTGAGTACAACCGATATCGATCCCTTGCCTGGGTTTCAGAAGATCAAGCCTCAAGTGTATGCGGGCATGTTTCCTGTTGACTCTGATGATTTCGAAGAATTTCGCGAAGCACTAAGTAAACTTGCAGTCAACGATGCATCTTTATTTTATGAACCAGAGAGTTCAGATGCCTTGGGGTTCGGCTTTCGTTGTGGATTTCTTGGCATGTTGCACATGGAAATTATCCAAGAAAGGCTTGAGAGAGAATATAACCTAGACCTTATTACAACAGCGCCAACGGTTGTCTATGAAATTATTACTTCTAAGGGTGAAACTCTATATATGTCTAACCCGTCTGATCTTCCAGATCCAGGCCAAATTGAAGAAATGCGTGAGCCGATTTGTGAGGCTAATATTCTTGTACCAAAAGAATATGTGGGTAATGTAATTACTCTCTGCGTCGAAAAGCGCGGAGTTCAGAAAGATATGCAATTCATTGGTGGTCAGGTATCTATTCGATATGAATTGCCCATGAGCGAAGTTGTGATGGACTTTTTTGATCGCTTAAAGTCTGTTAGTCGTGGTTTTGCATCTTTAGATTATGCATTTGTGCGCTTTGAAATGGCATCATTAGTTAAGCTCGATATTCTTATTAACGGTGATCGTGTTGACGCTTTAGCAGCTATCACTCATCGTGACCATTCTATTCAAAAAGGTCGAAATTTGGCTGACAAGATGAAAGAGTTAATACCTCGCCAGATGTTTGATGTTGCGATTCAAGCAGCTATTGGAGGAAGTGTCATTGCGCGTACAACTGTAAAAGCTCTGCGCAAAAACGTAACAGCAAAGTGCTATGGTGGAGATGTTACTCGAAAGAAAAAACTGCTGGAGAAACAAAAGGCCGGTAAGAAAAGAATGAAGCAAGTTGGTAGTGTGGAAATACCTCAAGATGCATTTTTAGCGGTGTTAAAGACCTAACTGCACCGAGAAAATGGTTTAACAAAAGGATTATTTGAGATGGACTGGAACTTTGAGCTGATTCTGACGGTGATTTTTCTAATCACAGCGTTCTTCTGGTTGTTGAATCGATTTTGGGTAAAGACAGACGAAGGTATTATTGAGTTTTTAGGTTCATTAGCGCCGGTGTTGGGTTTGGTGTTAATACTCCGTTCTTTTATAATTGAGCCATTTCAGATTCCTTCTAAATCTATGGTCCCTACACTGAAAGTGGGTGATTTTATATTGGTAAGTAAGTGGAATTATGGCATCAGGCTACCAGTTGTTAGAACTAAGTTATTTGATGTTGATACGCCCAAGCGGGGAGATGTCATTGTGTTTTTCCCGCCTCATGAGACTCGCTATTTCATCAAGCGTTTAGTCGGATTGCCCGGAGATAAAATCAGTGTTATCAATGGAATACTGTACGTTAATAATGAAGCTATGGGCCAAGAATCGTCGTTAGTTGAGCCCGGAGCGCCTCGATCTCAAGTCATGATAGAGAACCTTGATGGTGTTGAGCATGTGATTCAAAAGCGGATGCCGCCAAGTCGCTTGAGTCAAAATTTTTCAACGGTAGTGCCTCAAGGACACTATTTCATGATGGGGGACAACCGAGATAATTCGAGCGATAGTCGCGTTTGGGGACCTGTTCCCGAAGACCGAATCGTTGGTAAGGCGTTCGCACGCTGGATGTTTTGGGATGATTTCTTAAGTGTTCCTAGCTTCTCCCGAGCGGGATCAATCGAGTAGAAGTTCGACAGCTAGTTTTACCCGGCCACGAAAAAATAGTCGGTCGGGATGCTCTTTCTTACAATATACTGTCGGTTAATAACATAAATCCTAGGTATTGCAGTGGCTGCTAATATTGCACAACTCGAGCGAAGACTTGGCTATCAATTTGATAACCCCGAGCTATTATTGTTAGCACTGTCCCATCGCAGCTTTTCTGGCCTCAATAATGAACGGTTGGAGTTTCTTGGGGATTCGATTCTAGGATTAGTCGTAACAGAGTTTTTATATAGACAGTTTCCGGATGCTCGAGAGGGCGAGCTAAGTCCTATGCGATCGCATATAGTGCGCGGTGAATCATTAGCGCAAGTGGCAAAAGAGTTAGAATTGGGATCAGAATTGCTTCTTGGGTCGGGTGAAATGAAGAGCGGTGGTCATCGTCGCGACTCGATTCTTGGAGATACTGTTGAGGCGCTTATTGGGGCAGTTTATCTAGATAAGGGCATGGAGATGGCCAAAGAATGCATCTTGTTATGGTTTAGGTCCTTTATCGAGGGCGCCTTAAAAGTAAAGCCTGGAAAAGATCCTAAAACTGCACTCCAAGAATGGTTGCAAAAAAGGGGTGAACCCTTGCCAGACTACCAACTAGTGGAAACAGGTGGTGAGGCCCACAGTCGTTTGTTTACAGTAAGCTGTAAACTAGATGTGGTCAAAGATGAGATGAGCGCTACAGCAAGCAGTAGGAGAAGAGCAGAGCAAATGGTGGCAGAACAATTATTAACGCAATTGGAGAAAAAGTAGTGACAGCTGAAAATACCTACTGTGGTTACGTGGCTATTGTTGGTCGACCTAATGTTGGAAAGTCTACTTTATTGAACCATATATTGGGCCAAAAGCTATGTATTACGTCACGTAAACCTCAGACTACCCGCCATACTTTGCTCGGCATAAAAACTAAAGACAAGATTCAAATGATATTTGTAGATACTCCAGGTATTCATACTAACCAGGAGCGAGCAATTAATAGAGTGATGAATCGCTCTGCGGCCAGTGTTATTTCAGATGTCGATTTGGTTATATTTGTAGTTGACCGCTTTGAATGGAGTGAGGCAGATGAGTATGTGGCGAAATACTTGTCTAATAACAAGGTCCCTTTGATTGTCGCACTTAATAAGGTGGATATGATCGAGGACAAAAAAGCACTCTTACCTCACCTTGAATTTCTGTCAAGTAAGGTTAATGCGGTGGAGTTAATTCCATTATCAGCTTTGAGAAAGACAAACCTTGCTGAATTGGAAGAAAAAATTAAGTCTTACATTCCGCAAAAAGATCATCTTTTTCCAGAGGATCAAGTTACAGATCGCAGCGAACGGTTTTTGGCAGCGGAAATTGTAAGAGAAAAAATCACTCGGCAACTAGGGGCTGAGGTTCCTTATCAAGTGACCGTGGAAATCGAGGAATTTCGCGTAGAAGGGAAAATTACCTATATTGATGCTCTTATATTAGTTGAACGAGATGGCCAGAAAAAAATTATTATTGGCACAAAGGGTGAACGTATTAAAAAAATTGGTGAGCAGTCTCGCGCTGACATTGAAAGTCTATTGGATTCTAAGGTGATGCTGAGAACGTGGGTAAAGGTCCGCAGTGGCTGGTCTGATGATGAGCGCGCTTTGCGAAGCCTGGGTTACATGGATGAGTAGGAGATAGTGAAGACTGATTCTGAAGTTGGGTTTGTGTTACATACAAGACCCTACCGTGAAACCAGTCTTTTAGTCGATTTATTTACTAAAAATTACGGTCGTGTCCGCTGTGTAGCAAAGGGCTATAGAAGGCCTAATAAAAAAGGTGTTACTCGGGCTCTTTTTCCTTACACAGAACATCAATTTAGTTGGCAAGGTCGCGGTGATTTGAAGACGCTTACCCAGGCTGACGCGACTCACAGCCCCCTGTTTTTGCAAAGTGAATGTCTGTTCACAGGGCTCTATGTTAATGAATTGTTTTATCGTCTTCTTCATGAGTATGATCCTCACGAACATCTCTATGATCAATACCAACAGTACTTCGCTCATATGAGTTCTGGGCAGTTAAGTGAGCTCAAACTGCGGCAGCTTGAAATGAGCCTCCTAGAGGAACTGGGTTATGGTCTGGCTATTGATACAGAGGCTGAGTCTGGCGAATCTCTCGATGCAGATAAGTTTTATAAATATATCCCTGAACTAGGCTTGGTTGAGTGTTCTAATCAAAGTAAGGCAATGCCTGGTGTATTCAGAGGGTCAGATCTTATGGCTTTATCAGAGAGTGAATTTGATCGTAAGTCGGTGATTTTAGCTGCAAAACAGCTTTTACGTAGCGTGATAGACTTTTATCTTGATGGCCGTAAATTGCATAGTCGTGAACTCTATCGTCAACACTTGGCTAATTCTGTAGCCCAAGATTAGACAAAGTTTAAAGGACAATATTAATGGTTATAGGTATCGGCACTGACATCGTTGAAATAGGAAGAATTTCAGACGTCCTGAATCGCCAAGGGGATAAATTTGTAGAACGTATTTTGACTGAATCCGAACAAGAGCAGTATCAGCAGAGCCACCAAAAAGCTGCTTTTTTAGCCAAGCGTTTTGCGGCAAAAGAAGCAGTAGCTAAAGCTTTGGGGACTGGTATTGGCCATGGAGTGAGTTTTCAGGATATGGTTATAACTAATGATGTTAAAGGAGCACCTCAAATAAGCTTGTCAGGGGGTGCGGCTAAAATACTCGCTAAAAAAGAGGGGTCGGTTGTGCTAATTAGTATTGCTGATGAAAGAGATTACGCAATTGCCTATGCTGTTTTATCTAGTTAGGATCTACTCCTATGAGTGATGAGATAGTGAAAAATTACACAATTAATGACCTGCGCTATTTAATGCGGCGTTTACGAGATCCTCAAACAGGATGCCCTTGGGACTTAAAGCAGACCCTCCAAACTATCACAAGTCATACCATTGAAGAGGTATATGAGGTCGTTGATGCCATTGAAAGAAATGACACGGAGCATCTTAATGAAGAGCTAGGGGATTTACTTTTTCAAATTATATTTTATAGCCAAATAGGTGAAGAGCAGGGGAAGTTCGATTTTGATCGAGTTACATCATCTATCACTGATAAATTGATTAGAAGACATCCCCATGTGTTCCCCGAAGGAACATTAGAGTCAGTTAGAGATAATCTTTCAGATACGCAAATTGACGATATTAAAGAAGCTTGGGAATCGATTAAAAAGCAAGAGAGAGAAAATAAAGGCTCTCAGAAGACCCTTGATGACATACCTCTTGCTCTGCCAGCCCTTAGTCGAGCCTTAAAGCTACAAAAACGAGCGGCAACTGTGGGTTTCGACTGGACAAATACGGGGCCGGTGATTGATAAAATTAATGAGGAGCTCCGCGAGCTTGAGGTAGAAATTCAACGGGGAGATATTACAGCAGTCGCTGACGAATTAGGAGATTTGTTGTTCAGTTGTGTCAACTTGGCTAGACACTTAAAGATCGATCCTGAAACTGCAATGCGGCATGCTAATGAAAAATTTAGTAGACGCTTTGGTGCGATGGAGGATCTTGTTGGAGATAAAAGCATTCATGATCATTCAGTTGAGCAGTTAGAGTTACTATGGCTTGAGGTCAAGAAGGCTGAATAACAAGCCAGAGTGGCCTAGTTAATTGGGTAAAAGCATATACCTTATAACAAGGGCAGGGTTGTCCAGTTATGGCATTACGTGTATCGTACGCGCCGATTTACCGGTCTTGTCAGACGTTCTATCTATCTAGATAGTGAGATCAAAATATGAGCTTATGGATAGGTTTCAACCAATAGCTGTAAGCGATAGTTAATTGAGGAATAGCCGTAATGAGAGTCATTTTATTAGGTCCCCCAGGTGCAGGAAAGGGCACTCAAGCGAAGTTTATTACCGAACAGTACTCTGTTCCGCAGATATCTACTGGTGATATGTTGCGAGCAGCAGTTAAGTCTGGCTCTGAATTAGGATCACAGGTGAAAGGGATTATGGAGTCTGGAGGGCTAGTTTCGGATGACTTAATTATTGCTTTGGTTAAAGAACGAATTAACCAGAGCGATTGTGAAAATGGATTCTTGTTTGATGGATTTCCTCGTACTATCCCTCAAGCTCAAGCTATTAGTGACGCTGGAATAAAAATCGATGTAGTGGTTGAGATTAGTGTGGATGACGAAGAGATTGTTTCTCGTTTAAGCGGCCGCAGGGTTCACGAGAATTCTGGACGGGTTTACCATGTTGAGCACAACCCACCCAAGGTCACTGGGTTTGACGACGATACTGGAGAGCCTTTGGTTCAGAGATTGGATGATCTTGAAGATACTGTGCGTAATAGGCTTTTTGTCTATCACGAGCAGACCAAACCGCTGGTGAAATTCTACACAGAGTTAGAAGATTTACAGTCTCAATCTCCAAAATTCTCAACAGTGAATGGTTTGGGGTTACTCTCTGATGTTCAGGCAAGATTAGTGGCTGCAATGGAGTAAATGCTCAACGCTCAATGGCGTATTGAATGGGCACTTTCTCTATTTTTCATGAAATACGAGATTTTTTGGGTAATACCAAGTTTTTCAACCCAAGATTTAAAGGCTAGTAATGACATCAATTCTTGCGATAGAAACTTCAACAGACGCGTGTTCCGTAGCGCTGCATAGTGCTTCGGGAGATGCATTTCGTTACGCTCAAGAACCGCGTTCACATACTCAGCTGGTCATGAAGATGATTAATGAGGTTCTCCTTGAGTTATCTGTAGAAGTTAACAAACTAGATGTACTTAGCGTATCTGTCGGTCCAGGTTCCTTTACAGGGCTACGTATTGGGTTCGCTGCAGTACAAGGCCTAGCATTTGGTTTGGATATCCCGGTTGTGCCAGTATCTTCGCTCGAGGTTATGGTAGCTACCTATACGCGCACAATGAGAGCTAATACCCTGCCAGCCGAGTCTCATGGTAATCAGAGGGTCATGGTTGTCCTTGATGCCCGGATGGGAGAGTTTAACTGTGGTTGTTATGATGTGGATTTTGACGGGCAGATTTCAACTTGTCACGATGACCGTTTACTTAAAGCTGAAGATGCCATCAAGTGGCTGCAGGAACTCTCGCCAAGTGCAATTATTGGTGATGGAGACAAGCTATTGTCATCTGGGGGTGAATGGTCGGAGCTTTTGACCCACGTATATCCAAACGCTGTGGATCTTTTAGGGATTGCCTTACCCAAATATAAAAAAGGTGAGGGAAAGGGCATAAGTGCAATAGATTTAGTCTATCTGCGCGGTACAGAGGCATGGCAAAAAAGAAAGCGAATTAGGGAAGCATAGTATGGGCACTAAGGTTGCTTTTGTAGGCCTCGGGGTTATGGGATTTCCCATGGCAGGTTGGCTATCTAAAAGAGGGTATTCAGTATCGGTATATAACCGGACTCATAAAACCGCAGAAACATGGCTAAAACAATACTCAGGAGCCCTCAAACCTACCCCAGCGGATGTAGCCAAAGATGCAGATATCGTATTTATCTGTGTAGGTAATGATGATGATGTTGCCGCTGTAACATTCGGGAAAGATGGCGTTTTTTCTGGTATGACTGCGGGTGCTGTTCTTGTTGATCACACAACCACCTCAGCAAAACTGGCACATCAACTGGCTGCCGAAGCAAAAAGAAATAAGGTTGGTTTTGTCGATGCTCCGGTATCTGGAGGTCAACAAGGAGCAGAGAATGGTCAGCTTACGGTAATGTGTGGAGGACAGGAGTCGGACTTCCTTCGAGTCATTGAAGCAATCAACTCCTACGCTAAGGCAGTCAATCTGATGGGCCCTGCTGGCAGTGGGCAACTTTGCAAGATGGTCAACCAAATATGTATTGCGGGACTAGTGCAAGGACTCGCTGAGGGACTTAATTTTGCTGAGCGGGCTGGTCTCAATGCTCATCAAGTGGTAGAAGTGATATCAAAAGGCGCCGCTCAGTCATGGCAAATGGATAATCGCTACCAAACTATGCTCGCTGATGAGTATGAACATGGTTTTGCCGTCGAGTGGATGCGAAAAGACCTCTCATTTGCTCTTGAGGAGGCGGAAAGAAATGGAAGTTCGTTGCCTGTTACCCAAATGGTGGATCAATTTTACTCTGAGGTTCAAAAGTTAGGTGGTAATCGCTGGGATACTTCTAGTCTTTTAGCCCGTTTGAAATCTTAGTTGTGGGTGAGTGTTCTCACAGACCACAAGCTTCTATAATGCGTTACTAGATCTTTAATCGATGTATTTAAACGGAACCTATAAAAATGTTGCGAGATAGAGAAAAATTTAATGCTGATTTGACGCGTTTTTTAGACGCATCGCCTACGCCTTTTCATGCAGTGCTCGAGATGACAAAAACTCTTTTGGGCGCAGGATTTACCGAGCTTAAAGAGTCTGATAGTTGGTCGCTCTCAGTCGGAGAAAAATATTTTGTTACACGCAATGGTTCGTCAATTATAGCTTTTGTCGTAGGGAAAGAAGATATCGTTGATATGGGTATTAAGATGGTTGGTGCCCATACAGATAGTCCATGTCTTATGGTTAAACCTCAGCCTGAAGTTAATAAACAAGGATATTTTCAGTTGGGGGTTGAGGTGTACGGTGGAGCGCTTTTAAATCCATGGTTTGACCGAGATTTATCTATTGCAGGACGGCTTGTGTATAGGGATAAAAAGCAAAATCTAAAGCAAAAGCTTGTTGATTTTGAGCGAGCGGTCGCAACGATACCCAGTTTGGCGATTCATTTGGATCGAGAGGCTAACAAGGATCGCTCCATTAACGCCCAGACGGACATAACCCCGATATTAATGCAATGTGCAGGCTCTACTTCGTTCAGAAATTTACTAGCAGAACACTTCTTGGGAAAAGAAGATAAGGTTATTGACTATGAGCTCTGTCTATATGACACGCAACCAGCTGCAATCGTCGGTTTAAATCACGAGTTTATTACTTCGGCAAGGTTGGATAATCTTTTAAGCTGTTTTGTGGCGACCCAGTCCATTGTAAACACTAATAGTGAGCAGACTTCTTTAATGGTTTGCAATGATCATGAAGAAGTAGGTAGTGTATCTGCCATAGGGGCAGATGGACCGTTCTTGGAGTCTATCGTTGCACGGCTGTGTGCCGTTAATACTTCAAGTGAAATGGTTAGTAGGGTCATTACTAAATCCTTAATGATCTCTTGCGATAATGCTCATGCAATGCACCCTAATTTTGCAAACAAACATGACGGTGGACATATGCCAGCGCTGAACGGAGGTCCTGTTGTGAAGGTGAATGTCAAGCAACGGTATGCCACCAACAGCATAACATCGAGTCTCTTCAAGCAATTATGTAGCGATATCGATGTACCCGTGCAGCATTTTGTATCGAGAAACGATCTAGGTTGTGGGAGTACTATTGGACCAATAACATCAGGTAGACTTGGAGTGCCGACTTTGGATGTTGGTATCCCTCAGTTAGCGATGCACTCTTGCCGAGAAATGACTGGCATCGAGGATCCGATAAGACTTTCTAATGTGTTAATAGAGTTCTTTAATAGACCATTGAACTCAAGTATTGAGGTTGAGTAACTGTGGTTAAGCGGTATGATGGAGCCTCTATTAAGGCGGCAAATAATTTATGAGTAAACGGCGCGTTTTAACGGGCATTACAACCTCCGGAGCACCTCACTTAGGAAACTACGTTGGCGCCATTAGGCCTGCCGTCGAAGCGAGCCTCAGTGGTGATTATGACTCGTTCTTTTTTCTAGCTGATTATCACTCACTTATTAAATGCCAAGATCCTGAGATAGTTCATCAATCGACCTTGGAAATAGCAGCAGCATGGCTAGCACTGGGTTTAGATCCAAATAAAGTGACTTTCTACCGTCAATCAGATATCCCTGAGATTCCTGAATTGACTTGGTTACTGACCTGCATGACTGCGAAGGGATTAGTCAATAGAGCCCACGCATACAAAGGCGCAGTGCAACTGAACGAAGAAAATGGCGATGACGCAGATTTTGGCGTCACCATGGGTCTGTTTAGTTACCCAATTCTTATGGCAGCGGATATTTTGATGTTCAACGCCCACAAAATTCCTGTTGGTCGAGATCAAATACAACATATTGAAATGGCTCGAGACATAGCGCAACGGTTTAACCATCATTATGGAGAGCATTTTGTTCTGCCTGAAGCACAGGTAGATGATGATGTAGCTGTTTTACAAGGGTTGGATGGACGTAAGATGAGTAAGAGTTATGGTAATACTATTCCTCTATTCTTGAGTGAAAAGAAACTCAGAAAGCATATCAATAAAATCTAAACCAATTTATTGGAACCGGGCCAGCCCAAAAACCCAGATGAATCCACTGTATTTCAGATTTGGCAGGCTTTTGCCTCAGCAGAGCAATCTAGCGATATGCGCACAGCTTTTGCTGATGGAATTGCATGGGGGGAGGCAAAGCAGCAGTTATTTGAGTTAATTAACGGCCATTTGGCAGAGCCTCGTGAGAGATACATTGAGTTGATTGAAAACCCTGTTGAGGTTGAGGTTGTGCTGCGCGCAGGCGCTGAAAAAGCGCGAGTTTATAGTTCCGAATTAATTTCGATTGTGCGAAAAGCTGTAGGCCTAAAGCCTCTCGGGTGATCAGAATTTAATTCGCGATCGTAATGAGAATATACACTTTACTATGTATAATATTGGCCGAGCGAAATGAGACGTCAACCTAACGCGTAAAACATAAATAATCATTTTTTTTTAGACATTGGAGCCCTGCATGAGCCACCCAAACCCGTTTGCTTTTGTACTAACTAGTATCCTTTTACTGAGTGCCTGTGGTGCTGACAATTCAGATGTTGAATTGACAGAAAATCAAAAGGTCGCGGTTGCTGAGCGAATAGCTCCTGCCGGTCATGTTTTAATGGAAGGCCAATCTATGGTTAGCAGTGAAGCGGCGGCCACTGTGTCAGCTCGATCAGGGGATGATATCTATAACACCAACTGTATGGCCTGCCACAATTCAGGAATCGCTGGCGCCCCTAAGTATGGCGATGCATCAGCTTGGGCTTTGAAACTTGAAAAAGGTATTGATGCCGTCTATGCCAATGCTATCAATGGCATTCGGGGCATGCCGGCTAGAGGAACTTGCATGAGTTGTAGCGACGACGAAGTTAAGACTGCGATTGACTACATTTTAGCAAATAGCAAATAGCAAATAGCCGGTTAGTCCATATCCCCTTGTTGGTGAGTCCGAGTGGCACATCTGTTATAAAAGAACCGCACATAGTTGCGGTTTTTTTGTAAATAGTGTCTCAGTTCTGGGTTTTTATTAATGGATGAAGTAACAACCCACAAACAAGAGACCTAGGTTTAAGATTGCTGTCGTAGAAGCTTTTTAGGACATTATGAGAGTAGCCAAGTTTAGTGCAGGATATTAGGTTTTGTATTAAACATAGCCTTGATAGCATTTTCTGAAAACTGATACTGCTGGTCGCAAAATTGGCATGTTATTAATACAAGCCCTTGCTCTTCGCAGGTTTGCAATAATTCGACCTCACCAAGAGATACAAGCGCCCGCTCAGTTCTTTCGTGGGAGCAACTGCAAAAAAATGATACCGGCTGTGATTCAAATAATCGAACATCGTCTTCATGAAATAACCTATACAACTGATCATTATGAGAGAGCACCAGTTGCTCGTTACTTTTCAAGGTATCCATCAGCGTGGATAGGTGTTGCCAATCATCTTTTGCTTGTTCAAAGTTCTGAGTAATCGGCATTTGTTGAATCAATAGTCCAGAAGCGATGTTCTGATCTACTGCAATTTTTATTTTGGTTAATAGTTGGGCAGATTGTTCAAAATAGTGTTCTAGACAGCCGCTTAAATCAGCCGCCGCCATTTGCACAATACCTTGGTACCTCTCTCCTTGATCAGGTTCGATAGTAATTGCCAAGGTACCAGAGCCCATCACCTCAGCCAGATTTGCAGAATCAGATAAAGTGCTGCTCTTAGAAGAGTCCCAATCACCACGAACAATGCCGCGTAGTTTTTGACCCTGACTACATTCCGCCATGATTGTTGAAACTGGTCCATCGCCGGTCGCCTGCACGGTTACCATGCCCGATTGCTTAAGTGATGCGCCAATAAGACTGGCTGCGACTAAAAATTCTCCGAAAAGCTTAGAAATAGTTTGGGGATAATCATGTAGAGCAATAATGTCTTGATAGCTGGATGATAAGGTAGTTATTTCTCCACGTACATCAGTACCGTCGAATAAAAAGCGTTGCAGAATATCTGGATTTTTCATATTCGAACTATTGTACTGAAAGATTTGAGTAGATTAACCTTAATTTTCTAAAAACCGATGAATTTGCCGTCGTTGTTTTTTATTTGGTCTTACAGAGGCCGGTGTAGATCCATAAAACGCTTTTCTTTCGGCAGATTTTTTTTCTCTTTTAGCTATGCTTTCTTGAGTTTCTTGATAAAGACTTTGAGCTTCGGGTGCTCCACGCCTTTGCTCCGAGAGAGCTATTACCGTAATTGCTCTTTCGTCTTCTCCTTGACGGACTCTGATCAGCTCGCCTACCTCAATCATACGGCTAGGCTTGCCTTTTTGGCCAGCCACATGAACTTTACCGTTGTCTACTGCTGTTTTAGCGAGAGCTCTAGTCTTAAAGAACCGAGCTGCCCACAACCATTTATCAAGTCGGATCTTAAGCATAATGTAGTTTACCATTGTGCGACAGCAGCTCTTCAAAGTGACTAATCGAAGAGTATTTAGATTTATTTTTAGCTGCGATTGTACTGTCGGGGCTATCGACACATAGTAAGTTGGCAACACCGTAACGTTGAGCCGCATCCAGAACTGATTCTGAGTCATCAATAAAGAGTGTTCTTTGAGGATCGAAGGGGCATTTTTGTTGAAAGGCTCTCCAAAAATCTAAAGATTCCTTTGGAAAGCCATATTCGTGAGAGGAAACAACTATATCAAGTTCTGTTTTTATATCTGTCACAGAAAATTTTAAAGCCACACTGTCAGGGTGAGCATTTGTAACTAATATTCGTTGCTTATTGTTGGCACTTAATGCCTTCAAAAACAGTAGTGATTTAGGTCGTTCGCTGATGAGATGATGTATCTTTTTTTTCAGTCCAACAACATCTAAATCTAATTGGTGAGACCAAAAGTCAGTGCAGTACCAATCTAGAGTACCTCTCTTCTCAAACAATTGGCGTTTTAAGTCATCCAGAGCTTTTTCCTCCTCACCTGGAAAATTTGCTACATAACACTCAGGTAGGTGCTGCAGCCAGAAGAAATTGTCGAAGTGCAGGTCCAATAGAGTGCCGTCCATATCAAGCAGCACCGTATCAATCTTTGTCCAATCTATTACCATTTAATTACCGTTAACTGGGATTCTAAAAAATATCGTCGGGGAGAGGGTTAAGCTCTGTTTCTGATGAACTAGAATCTTCGTCTGGTGCTGCAGGGACATTTTTAGTTCTGAAAAACTCATAGATACCCTTGTTACTAGGCGCAACTCGTTTCCCTGTTTTTGGATCAATTTTGACTGTGACAATACCGTTAGGTTGACGTTTATCTAAATCAGTCTTGCCTTTGAGGGCTTTTGACATAAAGTCAATCCAAATAGGAAGTGCAGCGGACCCGCCATATTCATTACGACCGATGACTGAATTGTCATCAAATCCAACCCATGCTGTTGCGACTAGATGAGGAGAATATCCGGAAAACCAAGCATCTCTCGGACCATTGGTAGTGCCAGTTTTACCTCCAATATCGCCTCGGTTGAGCACTTTCGCTTTAACACCAGTCCCCCTCAAAATAACGTCTTTTAGCATGGAGTCCATCAAAAATGCTGTCTGAGGATCTATTTCTCGTTTAGCAGGAATGACTTTGGCACTAGGCAGTATTGCTAGCCTTTGCTTAACTTTATCCCAGCTATATCGATCGCCATCCTCGGCAGATACTTTTTCTAAATCATCAAATAGTGCTCGTAGTTGCAAGTCAACTTCAGGCGAGATCATATTCTCTCTAGATGCCGCATCACCAGACTTCAATTGATCGTTAGGTTCACTACAGGAGTCGCAGGCAACTTCAGGGGATGCCTGAAAAATAACATTTCCATCTCGATCAACGATTTTATCAAGGATATGATGTCTAACTTGATAACCATCATTGGCAAACATGGCATAGCCAGTTGCAATCTCTAATGGAGTCAAGGCATAACTCCCTAGCGCCAAAGATAAATCTAACGGCATTTCACTTGTGTCGAAACCAAATAATTGCAGCCCTTCAAGTGTTCGATCAATTCCCATTCGCCTCAAAAGTCTTATAGAAACTAGATTGCGAGAACGGTATAGGGCCTCTCTTAGGCGGGTGGGCCCATAGAATTTACCTCCATCATTTTCCGGTCTCCATGTATCTTCTAGCTTCGCATCATCAAAGACTACTGGAGCATCATTGATGATTGATGCCGGCGTGAACCCATTTTTAAGGGCAGTTGCATAAATGAAAGGCTTGAAATTTGAGCCGGGTTGGCGAGCGGCTTGAGTAGCTCGGTTAAAACGACTCTCTCTGTAGTCGAATCCTCCGACCATAGTTTTTATAGCGCCATTGTAAGGGTCTATCGCCACCAGTGCTGACTGTACAATTGGAAGTTGAGCCAAACGTATATTTTCGTTTTCATCTTTTGAAATTCTGATGAGATCTCCAATAGTAAATAGGTCGGCGGCCGATTCAATTGGGGCTGATCTAGCATTTACTGTTTTATAGATTCGTAATCCTTTCAAACCATCACTCCAATTGAGTGTTTGGATGCCGCCATCTCTGGTTAGTAGTGTCAGTCGATCATCAGCAACTAGGTTTATTATCGCCGGCTCTAAAGGCCCAATATCACGGGTGGTTTTCAAGGTTTCTGCCCAGAGAGATTTATCTATTCCTGATTTCTCTACACCTCTATATCCGTGACGTTGATCGTAGGATAAGACTCCAGAATGCAAAGCATTGACACCATTTTCTTGCATTGATGAGTCAATCGTAGTGATTGCTGTATAGCCTTCAGTATAAGCTTTGAGGCCGAACTTAGAGATAACCTCTTGTCTGACGATTTCAGCAACATAATCAGCCTCTACCTCTGATTTGGAGCCATGGTAGAACGCATTATCAACCTCAAATATGGCCTCCTGATATTCTTGGTAGGAGATGCTGTTTAATTTTAACATTCGTCCCAATATCCAATTTCTTCGCTCAGTAGCACGCTTAGGATTGGCAATAGGATTGTAAGCAGATGGGGCTTTCGGTAGGCCTGCTACCATTGCAATCTGGGATAGGCTGAGATCTTGAAGATTTTTACCGTAGTAAACCTGTGCGGCCGCGGCGAATCCATAGGCAGTTTTACCAAGAAACATTTTATTTGCGTAAAGAGATAGTATCTCTTCCTTGGTCAGTACTTCTTCAATGCGAAAAGCGAGTAATATTTCATTAAATTTACGAGTAAATTCTTTGCGCTTATGGAAGAAAAAGTTTCTGGCGACCTGCATTGTAATTGTACTTCCGCCACCAACAGCTTTCCCTTGACTTACGAGTTGTATAACGGATCTTACAAGTCCAGAAACAACAATCCCTTTATGTTCGAAAAAACTATCATCCTCTGCGGCCAGAAGGGCATCAACCATTTGTTGGGGAATATCTTCAAAATCTACGGGTGTTCGTTTTTGGTTGCCAAACTCACCGATAATCTTTAAATCTTGAGATGTCACTCTGAGTGGAATTTGCATACGGACATCTTTGAGCTCTTCAGCAGAGGGTAGTTTTGGACTCAAATAAAGGTAAAGACATGAAGTGACTAACAGAATGCCGCCTACCCCCAGTACAAGGGTTATCAAACTAAATTTGATGGCTCGACGACGATTCATAATCTAATTTCCTAAAATCAGTTTTTCTATTATAGAACGTCAGTAATGTGAAGTGCATCCAACTAGTTAACGAAAATCCAGTTATTCTGCGATGTCGGACTGACTATTATTGGGTTTCTTTTGTGTTCAGTAAATTATTCGCGCTTAAAGATAAGATATTATCATTAAATCCCGGTTTCAAGTCGGTGCCTAAAATAATATTAGGTATCGACACCTCCTCGTCTGCGATAGATATTACTGAAATAACTACGCAATCTTTGATTGGTAACGGACAAACTCTCGTGCTCGGTGGAATTTTCCAGTCTGAAGAACTTTCGGATATAGAGGAGGTTCCAGTTCTTGGCGATATACCGCTGTTAGGCAACTTGTTTAAAAAACAAATGCGCGCAAAGGATAAACGTGAAATACTCATATTCATAACACCCAAAATAATAGATGAAAAATTTTTAGACACATGACCACAAGGCATCTTTTTTTAATTGGCCCCATGGGCGCAGGTAAATCTACCATTGGCAAACAGCTCGCTAGTGTTTTAGGGCGCCCATTCCTCGATATTGATTTAGAAATAGTTAAGTCAACAGGTGCAGATATTCAATGGATCTTTGATATGGAGGGAGAACATGGTTTTAGACAGCGTGAATCTAATATGCTCATGCGAACTATTTCTTCTTCAACGCCATCTGTTATCGCTACAGGTGGTGGAATTGTTTTAAGTACAGATAATCGCAATGCGATGACCACTGCCGGAAAAGTTGTTTATCTCTGGGTCACAAAACAACAACTTTATGAGCGGACCGAACGAGATAAGAAGCGGCCTTTACTGCAGGTCGAAGATCGTAAGTCAACAATAGACCTTCTCTACGAACAGAGAGATCCGCTTTATCGCGAGATTGCCGATATTGTCTTCAGATCCTCTAGTTTTCATGCTCAACAAGTAGCTGCTGAACTTGCTGATCAGCTATCTGTAATTTAGTTGATACTTAGTCTGAATATAAATTCTCCGAGCATGAGGGGCATTAAAAGGTTAAACTAGGGCCGAATCCAAGAAACATAAAGAGCCATGATCAAATCTCCAAGCCCTAACGCTAGTGCCTCAAAAGTCCTGCAGGTCGATTTAGGTGATCGCAGCTACCCGATTTTTATAGGCTCAGCAGAGTTATCTAGAATAAATCTGGATACATATATTCAAGGCCAAAAAGTCTTAATTGTCACTAACGATACTATAGCCCCCTTGTACTTAGACTTGGTTATCGACGGCCTGTCTGAAAAGCAGGTGGATGTTGTAGTTTTGCCCGATGGTGAGAGGTTTAAAAATCTAGATCATTTAAATTTGATTTTCACCACGCTGTTAGAGAAGCAGCACGATAGAAAGACAACCTTGATCGCTCTTGGCGGAGGGGTTGTTGGAGATATGGCAGGTTATGCCGCATCATCATATCAGCGCGGTGTCCCATTTATCCAAATACCTACAACGTTGTTAGCTCAGGTAGACTCCTCTGTCGGTGGAAAAACTGGGGTCAATCATGAGTTGGGTAAGAATATGATAGGCGCTTTTCACCAGCCAAGAGCAGTTGTTGTCGATTTAAATATTTTAAATACACTCACAGCCAAGCAGTTCTCGGCGGGTATGGCCGAAGTGATTAAATATGGTTTGATTACGGATTATGATTTTTTAGAGTGGCTGGAAGCCAATGCTCAGATGCTATTAAATCGAGATGAGAATGCCCTCGCTTATGCTATAGAAAAATCCTGTAGTAATAAGGCAATGATTGTCAGTGCGGATGAAACTGAGCAAGGCAAGCGAGCAATACTCAATCTTGGACATACCTTCGGTCATGCTATTGAGACTTTTCAAGAATACACTGGTTTTTTACATGGGGAAGCAGTGGCCATAGGAATGTTAATGGCGATGGAGGTTTCTGTGCTAGCAGGGCATTTAGTGGATAAAGATGTGCAAAGAATTAGAAGTCTACTAGAGGTTTTTTCTCTACCTTCAAGACCGCCAGATAATATGACTTCGACTGACTTTATCTCGCTAATGTATCGAGATAAAAAAGTGCTTGATGGCAAGCTCAGGCTTATATTACTCAGAGCATTAGGGGATGCCTATGTTGGGGATGATTCCTCCCCAAGTTGGTTGGAAAAAGTTTTAATTAGCACATGCGGCGCATAAGGCGTCAGGCAAGAATATCCGTGTAACTAGTTAATCATGCCGTGAATATTCGATATTTTGGTTGAATTCGATCTAAAACTGCACTTTTAATGGCCTCTGTTGCTGTTTCACTGCGTAATCACGTTTGTCGAAATCGGTTTGGAAGTGTAAAATGCGTGTCCCTCGGAGATAGATCGGGGCACAGCAATCATGTCCCATAAACCGCATCCGTAGCCCTCAACGAAGAATTAGTGAATATGAATGAAGCGACACAGTTTGGCCTATATGACAGTGCTTTCGAAAAAAGTAGTTGTGGCGTAGGGTTTCTCACTCGCAAAGATGGCAAGCAGACTCACGAACTTTTAGTTAAGGGGCATGAGGCACTCTGTGCAGTGCCTCACCGTGGTGGCATGTCAGCTGAAGGTGTCGGAGATGGCGCCGGTGTGTCCGTTGATCTATCAGTTGAGTTCTTTAATAAAGTGACTAACTTCGATTTAACCCCTGGTGAATTTGGAGTTGGCAACTTCTTCTTACCAAACGATCCAAGTCAGCATCAATGTGCCAGAGAATTGGTCGATCAAGCATTAGAAGCTCAAGGGATGAAAATTCTTGTTACTCGCGATGTACAAGTTGATAATTCTGTTTTACGTCCGGCATCAGTTAAATATCAATTACCAATTGCCCAGTGGGTATTTGCTGCGCCAGCAGGAGTTAGAGGGACTCAACTAGATAAAGTCATTCACAAGGCCCTGCTAGCTATAGAGTCAAAGGCCTACACAGAGGTAGCGCTTGATGGGCTCTATCCTTTATCGATGTCAGCGCAGATGCAAGTCTTGAAAGGGCGATTGAATTCTAATGAAATAATTCCGTATTTCCTAGATCTTAATGATTCATCCCACAGCATTCATACGCTGTACTTTCATACACGATTCTCGACGAATACTGATCCTCATCCGTCTATGGCTCAGCCATTTAGGTTGATGGCTCACAATGGCGAATTAAATACCGACAAAAAGAACCGTCTCTCTGAGACAGCTATTGCACGCTCTAAAGAGAATAATATTATTAGGCCAAAAGGCCAGTCGGATAGTTGTCGTTTAGATCAGACGCTTCAATCTCGAGTTGTTGAGGATGACCTTGATTTGGTTACTGCGGTTGTTTCAATGATGCCGCCAGCATGGGAAAACGATAAAACGCTCTCACCCAATGTCAGGGCTATGCTCGAGTATTTTTCTCTCTATGAGGAGAAAAATGATGGCCCTGCGGCGTTAATTTTTGGTGACGGTTCAATCATTGGAGCTCGGTTGGATAGACTTGGTCTAAGGCCGCTCAGAAGTATAGAAACTGAAACGTACTTAGCGGTTATGTCAGAAGCGGGGCAGATAGATTTTGGTGATGAACCTGTTTTGAGTCGAGGACGCATCGAAGCCGGTGGAATGCTCTACTATGATCATTCGCAAAAACGTTCTTTTGGTACTGAAGAGGCTTTAGAACTGCTGGCCAGCCAACGTAATTACCTTGATTTAGTTGAGAAAGCTCGTATTGCAATTGAGGATTTGCCTGACATTCCCGGCGAAGAAACGTCCTTGTCTACTAGTTACTCAGGTGATCTTCCTTTGGCGGGACGATATGTAGCCTATTCTCAAAATCAAGAATGTTTTCGCTTCATGATAGATCCAATGTTGGCGACTGGGACTGAAAAGGTCTCTGCCATGGGTTATGGCAATGCAATTAATGCGCTTTCCGACAATGAAGGGGGAGTTGCTAAGTATTTTTCCCAGCGTTTTGCGCAAGTAACTAATCCGCCTTTAGACTCAATTCGTGAAATTGAGGGAATGACTATGCGTGTCGCTCTTGGGACTAAACCCAATATTGGTGCGAAGCCTGGCCGCCAAATTGTTCTTCAATCTCCGATTCTTAATCACGCACAGATACTTAGAATTCGATCGCAGAAAGAGACTCCCGTTGGCCGTTTTTCAATGTTATTTAAGCCGATCTTTGGTGACGTAGAGGCGAATAAGAGGTCGCTAATTGACGGAATTGATGGGGTTTGTGACAATGTTGAGCAGTTTGCACGAGAGCAAGGTGGTATCGCCATCATTAGTGATCGCCATGTAACACGGTCCCAAGGTTCTATTTCCATGACTCTGATCGTGTCGGCGATTAATCAGCGGCTTATTGAAACGGGTCTCAGATTGAGGGTTTCTTTGATTGTTGAGAGCGGACAAATTTGTTCGTCACACCATGTTGCCTGTGCTTTGGGATTTGGTGCCGCGGCAGTTTATCCAATGGGTGTGCAGATGCGTGCTGAAGATAAGTTTTCTGATGATGCTGATGGTGCTTATCAGAAGTTTGCTAAGGCTGCAGAAAAGGCTTTGATGAAGACTATGGGTAAGGTTGGTCTTTGCACCGTGGAGAGCTACTCGGGTGGAGAGTTTTTTGAGCCTAATTTCTTAAACACAAACGATCCGGTATTCCGTCGCTATTTCCCTAACATGAAGTCCCCGGTTGGGGGTGTGGGCTTTACTGAGATTGCTCAAGCTCACGCGGATTGGCATGAGCGAGCACTTATTTGTGAGGTAGAAAGCGATATCCCCATGTTAGGGCTTTTCAAAGAGCGAGCAGGAGGTGCCGGGCACTCATATGGTGTGGCAGCAGTTCGTGGCTTTGTTGATTTAACAGAAGAACCTATCGCTTTTGACACAGAAAATGATGCCGATACCAACGATGTGTTGAGACTTTTGACTCTTAATCGCATGGAAGGTGCCTTTGGAATTAGCGATGAGGGATACACGAACACGAGTTTTGATCGACTTACACCCCAAGCAATCAATGAGTTCAAGATCACACCCGGATATAGAGACTTCTCTCGAGCTATGACGGAAGAAAGGTCTACTAGGCCGGCTGCATTAAGAGATGTCTTGGCATTCCCTGCGGATGTTTCATTCCTTTCTAAATCGGATGAATTTAAGCGTGAGATGATGTTGTTTAACAGAGCGGGAAACAATCATTTTGTTATTCGAGGTTTAAACTGTGAAATGCTAGCAGATGATCAATATGCACTCCGTTTGACAGGTCCTCTGGCCGATCAATCTTCAAGGTTAGACGATTTAGCGGCCTCATTTGTTGATCGTTTCGGCGTAGACATCATTGACCAATCAATTAGCGCTGATATTTTAACATTACATGTGTCCGGTGCAGCTCAGGATTATGTGAGTCGCTTGCGGAGAGCTAAACCAAAAGTAGATTTATCTGAGGTTCAGCCTGCCAGTGAAATCACACCACTTTTAGCCTCCGGTGCCATGAGTCACGGTGCTTTGGTTGCCACTGCCCATGAAGCAGTAGCTCATGGGACTAATATGGTCGGTGGAATGTCTAACTGTGGGGAAGGTGGTGAACATCTTTCTCGCTACGGCACTATCCGCGCCTCTCGTATCAAACAATTTGCCTCTGGCCGCTTTGGTGTTTGGGCTGGTTATCTAGCTGACCCAATGCTTGAAGAGATAGAAATAAAGATTGGTCAGGGAGCTAAACCTGGAGAAGGTGGTCAGTTGCCAGCACCTAAGGTTAATGTGGAAATAGCTGCTGCGCGTGGTGGTGTCCCTGGTGTAGAGTTAATTTCGCCTCCACCTCATCATGATACATACTCGATTGAGGACTTGGCCCAGCTTATACACGACGCTAAAGCCGCCAGGGTGCGTGTGATCGTTAAACTGGTCTCTTCTGATGGAATTGGAACAATAGCCGTCGGCGTAGCAAAAGCTGGTGCTGATGTGATTAATGTTGCAGGCAATACTGGAGGCACTGGGGCGGCTTCAGTTACTTCTTTAAAGTATACAGGGCGGGCCGCAGAGATCGGTATAGCGGAAGTCCACCAAGCTCTGTGTGCTAACGGATTGCGCCAAAAGGTCGTACTTCGTTGTTCTGGAGCCCACCAAACAGGTTCAGATGTTGTTAAGTCAGCATTAATGGGTGGAGATAGCTTCGAGTTTGGTACTACAGCGTTGATGATGCTGAAGTGTGTCATGGCAAAGAACTGTAATATCAAATGCCCAGCGGGTTTAACGACAAATCCTGAGGTGTTTGATGGTGACCCTCGAGCTCTTGGACAATACCTACTCAATATTGCCCATGAAGTAAGAGAAATTCTTGCGGATTTGGGGTTGAGATCGTTACGCGATGCCAGAGGCCGCTGTGATTTGATTCATCTACTAGATCATCCCTCATCAGTAGGACAGTTAGATCTCAGAGCAATGCTGACTGTAGTGGAGGAGCGAAAGATCGACCAACCAATTTATATGGAACGTGACTATGCCGTTGATGAAGGCTTTATTGGTGTTATTCGTAAGGCACTGGTAGATCAAAAGCAGCTATCAATAGAATTACCGAATAGTCAGCCATTAAACAACTGCAATAAGAGTGTGGGTGGGCAACTTGCAATAGATATTGAGCGTATGCTCAATCATGAGTTGAGGGATCTTGATTTACCTGCAGTGCTCAAAGACAGGCGAGGAAGGCGCTTTTTACGGAACGGTGCAATAAAAATAGCGACTCATGGCTCTGCAGGTCAGTCCTATGGTGCATTCTGTAATGACGGCATGCTGATGGAGCATACGGGGACTTGCAATGATGGTGTTGGTAAGACTGCTTGCGGTGGGGAGCTCATAATTCATGCACCACGAGGAGGGTCTGATAAACCTGGGACTAATGTTCTCATAGGGAATTTTGCACTATTTGGCGCTACTGGGGGCCGATTATTTGTTGAGGGCCAGGCTGGAGATCGGTTTGCTGTGCGTAACTCAGGGGCTACAGCAGTGGTTGAAGGTGTAGGTGATTTCTGTGCAGAGTACATGACCAATGGCGCAGTGCTGAACTTAGGAGCATTTGCTAAGGGTTTCGGTAACGGTATGTCAGGTGGGTTCGCCTATCAATATGATCCTTACAAGAAGTTCACTCACTGTATCAGCCACGATTCTGTGCTGCTGGGTTATGTAGATAACAATACTGAGGAAGCGGAAATTCATGCTCAAGCAATACACACTATGCTGCAGTGGCATGCCAAATCAACCGGATCTAAAAAGGCCTCATGGCTCCTTAAAAATTGGAATGTTGAGCGCGCAAATTTTGCTTACATAACTCCCCGAGCGCTCTTACAGTATCAGGATTCTGAAGCTATTTTAGAGGCCAAGCCGCGTAAAGAGCTAGCTGAGGAACTCGCCAGTGCTCTTGCGGCATTTCAAGTTAATAAGCTTAAAAAGGCGTGGCGTTCTGGACAGCCGGTTATGAAAGGCTCAGTCCCCAACCCTGATTTGGCTGAGAGTGGCGATATGTATGAGCTCATAAATACCTACTCGGTGCTCGATGCAGCTCAAAAAATAGCTCTTAAAAAACTTCCTGGCTCAACATCTGTGGAAGACCCCGATGTGATTAAAATAACTCGCAATCTCATTTTGACCGAAGATTTTGGGTTGATGAATGCTCTACTTCGACATGCACGCGAGGCTATTTCAGGGTATAGTGCTGACGAACTTGCTGCCATGATTGCGGGCAAGCGTCTCAATGATTTTAAAGAAGCTCTGAGTTTGCGAAATATTTTATCAATGGATAGCCCTGCTACCTATGGGTGGATATTACATCAGCAGCAGAAAAACAAAGCTGCGTTGGGTCGAATTCCAAGCTTTGAAGAACTATTTGCACATAACGCGTTGAGTGATATTTTGCCCAATGTCAGTTAATACTGAGGCCGTTTAATGAAACTTCCATTTATACCAGAAGATGCTCCTTATACTGGTGACCAAAAATCTTGGTTAGCGGGCTTCCTTGCAGGTATGCAATCGGCGAAAACAATAACTGGGAGTCAATTGGGTACAGCGGCCAATACTGCAGCTTCGACGGCACCCTTGGTTAACATTCTCTATGGCACTCAAACCGGTAATGCTGAGGGTTTGGCAATGGATGCTGCAGCTACTGCTAAAGCGCAGGGGCTTCAGGCTGTAGTTCAAGGTTTGGATGATGTGAGTATAGAAGCATTCGCGGCGATGAGGAGAGTTATTATCACCATCGCCACGTATGGTGAAGGAGAAATGCCAGATAATGCAGGTTTATTTTGGGAGAGCATATACAGTTCTGAGATGCCTAAATTACCCGACATGCAGTTTGGCGTTCTAGCACTTGGCGATTCCGGGTATGATGACTTTTGTCAGGCGGGAAAGCTACTTGATGTGCGTCTTGAGCAGCTTGGTGCCCAGCGGTTGGTCGATCGCTTAGATTGTGATGTAGATTTTGAAGATGTTGCGGAGGAATGGATTAATAAAACGATCCCTTTAGCTAATGATGGCCAAGCGGTCGCTCCAACTGATAAACCCACTCCTGCGGTTGTTAAGTCCATCTGGAATAGAAAGAATCCATATCCGGCCACACTAGCAGTTAATTACCTTCTTTCTGGTGAATTATCTGGTAAAGAGATTCGACACTATGAGTTTGACCTAGAGGACAGCGGTTTGGTCTATGAAACTGGGGATGCTCTAAATGTCATGCCGGTAAACGATGACAAATTAGTGGCAAAGATCTTAGAACGACTTTTAGTGAGTGGTGATATTATTCTTGATGGTCAAGAAAAATCACTTACTGAGCTGCTGACATTCCAGTATGAAGTTTCTACCCCCTCCCGCAAGCTTATTGCCGCAGTGGAGGCTCAGGCTAAAGATGAGATGTTTTCCCACGTTGTCAAAAATGGAGATAAAGAGGCTTTAGCCGACTACCTGTGGGGTAAGGATACTCTTGATTTATTGAATATAAACTCTGAGATATACTTTTCTGCGTTAGAATTTTTAGCATTGCTCAAGCCTCTGCAGCACCGAGCATACTCTATTTCTTCAAGCCCTAACAAACATCCAGGTTCAGTTCATTTAACCGTAGCTTCAGTGCGATGGAACGATAATGGGCGTGACCACCTTGGAGTATGCTCCACATTTTTGGCTGATCGAATTGCACAGAATGGCAAGGCAGGTGTTTTTATATCACCTAACAAGGCGTTTCGTATCCCCAGTAAAGACGATGCTCCAATGATTATGGTGGGTCCTGGTACTGGGGTAGCACCTTTCAGGGCTTTTTTAGAAGAGCGCCAAATACGTGGCGCAAAAGGTCAAAATTGGCTATTTTTTGGTGATCAAACAAGAGCTTCTGATTTTATTTATGAGCAGGAATTAATAGAGTTGCAGGCAGCGGGTGTACTGACGCGCCTTGATTTAGCTTTTTCGAGGGATCAAAAAGAAAAAGTTTATGTACAGAATAAAATGCATGAACATGGCGCCGAACTTTACCAGTGGCTCGAAAATGGCGGCTACTTTTATGTTTGTGGAGATGCGACTCGCATGGCGAAAGATGTGGACCAAGCTCTTTGCGACATTATCGCGGCTCAGGGTAGTCTAAGTAGTGACAAGGCCAAAGAGTATGTTAATAATCTAAAGCGTGAAAAACGCTATCTACGCGACGTATACTAGTCGTCCCACCTTATTGACTTAAATTATTTATGACAGAATTAAAAAACGATCGATTTTTACGAGCATTAGCTCGGCAACCGGTTGATAAAACACCAGTGTGGATGATGCGCCAAGCAGGGCGCTATTTACCTGAATATCGTCAGGTTAGGGGACAGGCAGGTGACTTCATGAGCCTGTGCAAAAATACAGAACTAGCCTGTGAAGTCACTCTGCAACCTCTTGAGAGATTTGAATTAGATGCAGCGATTCTTTTTTCAGATATTCTAACGATTCCCGATGCTATGGGTTTAGGGCTTTATTTTGCTGAGGGTGAAGGCCCTAAATTTCATAAACCTTTACGAAGCGAAGCTGATATAGACCAACTTGAGGTGATTAACACGGCTGTAGATCTAACTTATGTAACTGATGCTGTGTCTATGATTCGTCAAGAACTGAATGGTCGTGTTCCCTTAATTGGATTTTCTGGGAGTCCTTGGACATTGGCGACCTATATGATTGAAGGACAGAGCAGTCGTGACTTTACTCGCGCTAAAACAATGCTATACACACAGCCTGAGTTACTCCACCAACTACTCGAAAAACTTGCTCTTTCTGTTATTGATTACTTAAATGCGCAAATTCTCGCAGGTGCACAGGTAGTACAGATATTCGATACCTGGGGAGGCGCACTAAGTCATAGTGCTTATCTTGAATTTTCTCTTACATACATGGCTAAGATTGTCGATGGTCTGATTAAGCAGGCCGATGGCCGAGACGTACCCGTGATTCTTTTCACCAAAGGGGGTGGTCTTTGGTTAGAAGCTATGGCAGATACAGGCTGTGATTGTCTCGGACTAGATTGGACGGTCGGTATAGGGGCTGCTCACCATCGAGTTGGTGATAAAGTTGCTCTTCAAGGCAATATGGATCCAGCGATCCTCAGAGCCAAGCCAGAAGTTATTCGGGGGGAGGTTAAGAGAATCCTAGGATCTTTTGGTCAGAATGACGGCCATGTGTTCAACCTTGGCCATGGAATTACTCCTGATATTAACCCTGATAATGCTAAGATTTTTATCGATGCTGTACATGAGTTCTCAAGCTCCAATTAAATCCAGAGGTGCACTAGTTGAGAAGTGCCAGTTTCTCTCCCATTATAACGGGGGCTTTTGGACTTAAGTGTTCTAGTCCGGAGACTTTATTTTTGCCAAACAAAACAATGACTGTCGAACCAAATCGAAATTGGCCAATTTCTTCGCCTTTGGCATAAGCAAGTTCTTGGTCAGAGAAGTCACACTCTCGCACCGCACCAGGCCCTGGTTTTTCGTATCCATCCCAGACGGTTTCAATACCAGCAACTAGCATTGCGCCAACAAAAATAACGGCAAAATCACCCACTGACTCAGAGTCAAATTCACAGACTAATCGTTCATTTCGCGCAAATAAGCCGTCCAAACCCTGCGCAGTTTTGTCGTTGACCGAGAAAAGTTCGCCGGGGATGTAGCGGGTAGTACGCAATTTGCCAGCAGTAGGCATATGCACACGGTGGTAGTCTTTAGGAGACAGATAAATGGTTGCAAAGAATCCATCTTGAAACTTTTGGGCTGAGGATGAATTACCTAAAAGACGACTGGCAGAATAATCAATACCCTTGGCTTGCAGAATTAGCTGTCGGTTTATTATACCCGCTTGGCTAATAACACCGTCAGCGGGGCAACAAATGATATTGTCGTCATTATCAATGGGTCGTGCGTCAGTCCTTAGTGCTCTGGTAAAAAAAGCATTAAAGTTGTCGTAATCGTTCAAATCAGCACTTGCGGCTTCTTCCATATTAATAGCGAACACAGAAATAGTCCGGTTTATTAGAAAATTCTTTAGCCAAGTTCGCTTCGATTCCGCCAGCTTTCCAACGAGTCTAGATAGGGCATGCTTGGGAAGTATTCGTTGAATGGCGACAAAAATATCGGCGCTGTGACTCATAGATTTCACTCTTTTATGTTAAACAAGTTATTACAAAACAACATTCAAAAACCGTACTCTATGGGCGTGTGGTCAAGGTTGCCCCATTCAGCCCAGGAACCTCCATATCCGGTTATTTTCTCATAACCTAGGATCCGTGCAACCATATATGTAAAGCTCGAACGTTGATGTAGTTGGCAATGGGTAGCGATAATTTTGTCTTTAGTAAGACCGAAATCGTCAAGAATATTTTGCGCGTTCTGTTTAATCCGTAAATTATTATTTTGATCTATCAGTTCAATCCATTCAAGGTTTGTTGCCCCCGGAATATGGCCGCCGCGATTAGCCCGCATTATTTCTCCAGTATATTCCTCTCGACGGCGAGCATCCCAAACTGCAAAGTCAGTACAACCTAATTGACTGATAATCTGATCTGCATTAACAGTTGCAGATAAATTTGCAAAGTCGCAGCCAATCATAGGGTCGCAGCTCTTGGGCAGGTTTGCTTCACTCTCAGTTTTATGCCTTTCTTTGATCCAGGCAACGATACCGCCATTTAAATAGGACCATTGATGTAGGCCAACTAAATCTAAAATCCAGGCCAATCTGCCGGCCCAACCGCCGCCCTCATCATCATAAATTACCACATGCTTGGACGGATTTATGCCTAGGCAGCCTAACAAGGATTCGACCTCTGAAAAGCTAGGATGTTGACCTAGTGCCGGAGGTGCATTTGACATTAGTCGAGTTCCTTTAAGATGCAGAGCTCCAGGTACATGAGACCGAGCATATAGCTCAGGCTTGCAAAGATCGACAATTACCAAGTCTTCTCGTCCAAGAAGCGCTTCCAATTCCGAGGGTTCCAGTAATCTTGACAATGGTGTGGCCATTAGCCGTCTCCAAATCTATCTGCTAGTCAGTGTCAGCTGAGTACTCTAGGTAGCTACAATCGACTAGATTCCTGCGACAGAAGTATCTGCCGATAATTGTGCAATCTATCTGCAAGCACCTTATTGGTTGCCACAGCAGCCAGAAGGCTGCATCCAATTTCTTTATTGTGATTACAATCACGAAATTTGCAATGGCCGAGATAAGGACGAAAGTCAATAAAGCCATTTATCACCTGATCTTTAGTAAGATGAGTTAATGCAAATTCTCTTATTCCTGGTGAGTCGATAAGGGTGCCACCGCCAGATAAATGAAAAAGCTTAGATACAGTGGTCGTGTGAGTGCCTTTCTCCTTACCCACAGATAGGGGCCCCACTTGCATATTAGCTGCGGGTTGTAAGAGATTAATCAGTGAGGATTTGCCGACTCCTGACTGGCCCACAAATATCGCAGTGCTCTTCGCAATATAATCTTGCAGAGCGTCAATACCCTGCCCAGTTTTGGCTGAGACTTGAAGAACATCGTATCCAACGAACTGATAGTTTTTAACTAACTGACTAATATCATCAAACTTACTACTATCCAGCATGTCGGATTTATTAAGGATTAGTACTGGCTTAATGCCCTGCACCTCAGAAGCAACCAAGTAGCGATCTAGTAGATTACTAAAAGCAGCAGGCTTGGGTGAAAAGACAATTGCGATTAGGTTAACATTCGCGGCAACTGGCCGTAATTTCCCATAGATGTCTGGTCGCATTAATTCTGACTCGCGGTCTTGACGAGCAACTATAACTCCATGTGGTTCTGCAAACCTCCATATCACTTTATCGCCTGTCACTAAATTCTCAAGATTAGCCCTCATATGGCAGCGGACGACACGACCCTGGATCTCTGTTTCTGCGGCTTCAACATCCACCTGAGCACCAAAGTTTGTGACGACTGTTCCGAGTATTTCTGGACCAAGATTATTTAGATTTTCTATCTCTTCTACCGCCACGGCATTGCTGTTGATCGCTCGCTGGCGTCTTCGTTCCTGAATGGATTGAATGCGATCTTTTTGACGATCACTCAGTCTACGTTTGCTCATAGGGTTTAGAAACTAATACTCATAACTCATTAATCCAATGTAACTGAAGGCCATCTCTGGCGTTATAGGCGCTAAGGATATAGCATTACTAGCTTAAGTAACATCTAGTAACGGACTTGCTGTTGCCAAAATGTCAAAATGGGATTCCTATGACGAACAAGAATGAGCTTAATTTAATCTGGATTGATCTGGAGATGACTGGATTGGATCCTATGAAAGAGAGAATAATCGAGATCGCTACAGTTGTGACTGATTCAGAGCTGAACGTCTTGGCAGAGGGCCCATCTGTAGTTATTAATCAGCCAGATAGCTTGCTATCTAAAATGGATGACTGGAATACTCGACAGCACGGTGGTTCGGGATTGACCGAGCGTGTTCGAACTAGCCAGATTAGCGAATCTGAGGCAATGGAACAAACCATCAGCTTTTTGGAGCAATGGGTTCCCTCAGGGCAATCACCCATGTGTGGTAACTCAATTGGCCAAGATAGGCGTTTTTTAGTCCGTTATATGCCTGAACTAGAATCTTTTTTTCACTATCGAAATTTGGACGTTAGTACTCTGAAAGAATTGATCAAACGATGGCGTCCTGACCTTGCAAATGGTTTTGTGAAAAAAGGGAGTCATTTGGCGATGGATGATATTCACGACTCAATTGCAGAGTTGGCCTATTATCGAACTGTATTTATTCGAGACTAAGTTTTTCTTTTTGTTGAGCGATTGCCCACTCAACATGCTCTCTGATTAGTGCCGAAGGGTGATTAGCCTTGGCTTTAAGTTCATCAAGAATAGTATTGGAGCCTGATGCGTTGCCCAATCCTACCGCGATATTTCGTAGCCAGCGCTCATGGCCAATGCGACGTATCGGCGATCCCTGAGTTTTCTCTAAAAAATCCTCAGCATCCCAATTAAACAAGGTCACTAAAGATGAATCATCGAGGTTGTGTCTTGGAGTGAAATCATCTTCCTTGGTTTGTGAAGCAAATCGGTTCCATGGACATCTGATTTGACAGTCATCACAACCAAATACTCTATTACCCATTAGTGGCCGAAGCTCCTCAGGTATAGCGTCTTTACTTTCAATAGTGAGGTATGAGATGCAGCGACGAGCATCTAAAACATAAGGCTCAGGGAATGCATCGGTGGGACAAACCTTCAAACAAGAGCGGCAGTTACCGCATTTATTTTCTTGTTTTTGGTTGTCAACGGGTAATTTCAGAGAGGTATAGATTTCGCCAAGAAAAAACCAAGAGCCTGCGGACTCGTTGAGCAACAGCGTATTTTTGCCGATCCAACCAAGGCCAGCTTGTTCGGCAATTGGCTTTTCCATGACTGGGGCACTATCTACAAAGGGTCGTTGAGATAAGTTGAGTTCGGGGAGTTCTTGTTCAATTTTTTTGATCAGAGCAGCTAGTCGATTACGAATGACTTTATGATAGTCCCTGCCTAAGGCATAGCGAGAGATATAGGCCTTGTTATCGTCTCTTAACACCGCGATCATATTGGTGTCTGCAAGATAATCCATGCGTACCGATATAACTCTGACTGTGTGATCCACCAACTTGTCGACAACATAGCGTTTATCACCATGTTCTCCCATCCACCCCATAGAACCTTGAAATCCTTTTGCCAACCATTCCTGCAGGCGCTTCGACGCGTTGTTTAGGTCAGGCTCAATAATAGAAACTTGTTGGAATCCGTACGCAGCCCCCCAAGATTTGATCTTTGTGGCTAAATTTTCTAGATTTTCGACGTCGCCTTCAATTTCATGCATGGTTTCACAGCTGTTCTGCCTTATAATCTCTCTAATTTTACTGGGATATCATCTCTATGTCGCACTATCTTCTTCATCAAGCTCTATTTAATGCCAGAACTGTTCGCGAAATCGATCAATCAGCTACAGGAAAAGGCGATATTCCAGGTGCTGAATTAATGCGCAGAGCTGGTCAAGCCGCCTTTACCGAGCTGTTAGAAAATTTTGGTCGTCCCGAGTGTATCCATGTGTTTTGTGGATCAGGTAATAACGGGGGTGATGGGTATATTATTGCCTCTCTAGCAGCCAATGAACACATACAAGTGCAGGTCTATGAATTAGGGAATTTAAAGGCCATGTCTGCTGAAACAAAACAAGCTAAACAGATGTGCCTTGATGCCAAAGTGGAATGTAAGCCTTTTACCATAAATTGTAATCTTCCAGAGGGAATCATCGTTGATAGCCTTATGGGGACAGGCTTTGATGGTGATTTGCGAGAGAATTTTGCTGATGCGATTGAGCATATTAACAGCTCATTGCTTCCAGTTTTATCAGTTGATATACCTTCAGGGTTGTCCAGTGATACTGGGTCTGTAAAAGATATCGTGGTAAACGCAGACGTAACCATAACTTTTGTAGGAGTCAAACAAGGCCTATTTACAGGTCGTGGACCGGCCGTGACTGGTGATGTCATATACGATTCTCTTGATATTCCAGAAACTATTATTCATGAAAAACTCCCTTCTGCTGAATTAATGGACCTTGAAGAGCTAATTGATTACATACCCAAATTTGAAGCCGACGTGCATAAAAACCAACGTGGGCACTGCATGGTGATCGGTGGAGATCATGGAACTGGAGGCGCTTCATTGATGGCCTCTCAGGCTTGTCTTAAAATTGGTGCAGGTTTGGCAAGTCATGCAACACGACCCGAGCACGTTCCAGCAAGCTTGGCGCGGCAACCGGAAGTCATGGCATTTGGTGTGGTCTCAGGGCAAGCTTTAGAGCCATTGCTTGCGCGACCAACAGTATTAGTTGTTGGGCCTGGCCTTGGGAGATCCTCTTGGTCGGAACAAATGTTACAAAAGGCTATGGCCACTAAGTTGCCGATGGTAATCGACGCCGATGCGCTAAATATCATCGCCGATGGTCGTGTGGTAACTGATTTTGAAAATCGGTTATGGGTTATGACACCCCATCCTGGAGAGGCTGCTCGACTTTTGGGGGTTACTGTAGCTGATATTCAGTCTGATCGGTTTGCGGCTGTTCGCGATCTCCAAGAAAAATACAATGCGGTAGTACTTTTAAAAGGGGCTGGAACCATCATTTCATCTCCGCCCGGCAGGCCATTACGAGTTTGTCCCTATGGTAACCCGGCAATGTCGACGGCTGGGATGGGTGATTTATTGGGTGGAATCATTGGAGGCCTTATTGCTCAAGGAATGGACCTACAAACTGCAACTGAGCTAGGCTGTTGCATGCATTCATTTGCAGCTGACAAAGCCGCAGAAGGATTGGGGCCTCGAGGCTTGGTAGCAACCGATATTTTAGTTTATTTAAGCGATATCTCTAATCAACGGAATTTTGACGAATTGTGAGTAACGGTAGAATAAAAAATCAGGCTACATTTAAAATTGATGATGAAGCAGCGATGATTTCCCTTGGTGGTGATATCGCCGAAGCCTTTAGGCCTAAAATGACTATTACTCTTAGGGGCGATTTAGGTGCTGGTAAAACAACATTGAGCCGTGGGTTACTGCAAAGCCTTGGTCACCAAGGTGCAGTTAAAAGTCCAACCTATACTTTAGTTGAGCCTTATGATCTAGACATTGGTACTGTGTTTCACTTTGATTTGTATCGAGTGATCGACCCAGAAGAGCTTGATTATATTGGTTTTTCTGACTACCTTTTACAAGGTTCTCTGAGCCTAATAGAATGGCCAGAGCGAGGAGATGGGTACCTATCTGATGTGGATGTCTGTGTTGATATTGAACACCATCGGATCGGGAGAGATGTTACTGTTACTGCGCAAACTCTCTCTGGAGCAGAATTTCTCATTCGATTGGCTGCGATAAAGAATTGTGACCTTAGTCATGGCTAGGAAACAAAGAAGGTTTCTGTGAATTTAAACTGTCGCTGGATCTATAAAAAATTGAACATAGCCTTTAGCGGACTTTTTGTTATCGTCCTAGTCTTGGTACCTATCTCGGCGATAGGCTCAGATATCGATTCATTGCGCGTGTGGCGATCACCCGAGAAAACTCGACTTGTTATAGATTTGAGTGGGCAGGTGAAACATCAGCTTATTACTCTCCAGAACCCAGATCGATTAGTTATTGATATCAGCGATGCCAAATTTAAGGCGAATATTAAGCAGCTTGATTTAAGTAAAACCTCTATATTGAAGATTCGGCACGCGGTCAGAAATAGCAACGATCTACGCGTTGTTTTAGATCTCAAGGGTAGCGTTAGCCCTAAAAGTTTTGCACTTGAAGCGAATGAAAAATCTGGTGATAGGCTTGTAGTTGATCTTTATGACAAAAAGCAACAGGTAAGCAAAACTGTTGCAAAGATGCTCAAGCGAAATGACCGCAAAATAGTTATCGCGATCGACGCTGGCCACGGAGGTGAAGACCCCGGCGCTTCGGGGCCCAATAGATTACGAGAAAAGCGCGTTGTTCTTCAAATTGCCCAAAAAATTGAAAAGCTATTTGATCAGAATCCATACTTTGAAGGAGTATTGGTGCGTACCGGAGATTACTATGTAGGGCTGCGCAAGCGTACCCGCATTGCCCGCGAAAAAAAGGCTGATTTCTTTATCTCTATTCATGCTGATGGTTTCGATGACCCCCGTGCTTATGGGGCCTCGGTATATGCTCTATCGACCAAAGGTGCGACGAGTGAGGCGGCAAGATATTTGGCCTCCTCAGCCAACAGAGCAGACTTAATTGGTGGAGCAAGCGCTCTTAGTCTTGATGATAAGGATGATGTTCTCGCCGGAGTACTGCTTGATTTGTCTATGAATGAGACGCTTCGCAGTAGTTTAGATGCTGGACGTTATGTTCTGAGAAATATGGGTACTGTGGCCCGGTTACATAAGAAAAAAGTCGAGCAAGCTGGATTTTTGGTATTAAAGTCTCCGGATATTCCCTCGTTGTTGATTGAAACAGGCTTTATTTCTAACCCTAAAGAAGCGAAACAGTTAAGTAGCGCTATTTACCAACAAAAAATGGCACAAGCGGTTTATGATGGGCTTTTTAGCTTTTATATGGAGAGGCCCCCAGTAGGTACATTATTGGCAAAATCATCGAAAGAATTGATTAAAACCTATGTAATAGCTCGAGGTGATACTCTTTCAGAGATTGCTCAGCGTCATAAAACCTCAGTAAGCAAAATATTGCGGTACAATAATCTCTCGTCTAGTTCGATTCGTGTTGGTCAGAAAATATCCATTCCCCCTAGTTAAGGTGTATCAGTTGTTTAACAGTGCTTCAAAGGTTAGTCCTTATGCCTAGTATTCAGATACTAAGCCCGCAGTTGGCCAATCAAATTGCAGCGGGGGAGGTGGTTGAGCGACCGTCCTCAGTACTCAAGGAATTGTGCGAAAACAGTTTAGATGCAGGTGCTAGTCACATCGAGGTTGAGGTTGAGCAAGGAGGGAGTAAATTAATTAAAGTCCGAGACAATGGCTGTGGAATCGCCGAGGGTGAATTGCCATTGGCCCTCAGTCGCCATGCAACCAGCAAAATTTCAGATCTTGAGGATCTTGAAGCGGTATCAACTTTAGGGTTTAGAGGTGAGGCGCTGGCAAGTATCGCATCAGTCTCGCGTTTAGCACTTACTTCAAATTCTGATGGTAGCGTTGGCTGGAAAGCAGTCTCTGAAGGACGGGATATGGAGGTTGAGCTGGAGCCTGCACCTCATCCGGTTGGTACAAGTGTAGAAGTGCGTGATCTATTTTTTAATACGCCAGCTCGCCGAAAATTTTTACGCACTGAAAATACCGAGTACAAGCGAATCGGTGATGGACTCAAAAGATTAGCATTGAGCCGGATGGACGTTGCTTTTAGCCTAAAACATAATCAAAAAATTCAGTTCAATCTTCGTTCTGCAAATAGCCAATTGGAGCAAGAAAAGAGAGTAGCAGACATATGCGGCCCGGTATTTATGGAGCAAGCTCTTTTTGTAGACAATAATCGTACCGGAATTCGTTTGTGGGGCTGGATAGGGTTGCCCACTTTTTCGCGTAGTCAGGCAGACCTGCAGTACTTTTTCGTTAATGGACGCTCTATTAAAGATAAGATCGTCTCTCATGCTATACGACAAGCTTATCAAGATGTTCTCTATCACGGTCGTCATCCGGCGTATGTATTGTTTTTGGAAATTGAGCCTGGGGATGTGGATGTTAATGTGCACCCTACTAAGCATGAGGTGAGGTTCCGAGAGGGGGGTAGCATCCATAGTTTCGTTTCCAGTACTTTACAAAAGGCTTTGGCTACTGACCGCCCACATGATCATATACGCGTTAGTGAGGGTGAGGCAATTGCTGACCATAGCCTAAATTTTTCAGATCAAAAACCTTTACCGCTCGTAGGGAATTCTCCAAATAGTTATTCATCATCTTGGCCATCGCTGCAATCGAACGCCGTAAGAGCCCCTATGAGCAGTTATCAAAATCTTTATTCATCCCAGCTGCAGGAAGGCGAAAACAATGATGGCGAGATCCCGCCGTTAGGGTTTGCTATCGCGCAGCTAAAAGGCATTTTTATTCTCGCTGAAAACAGTCATGGTTTGATTATTATTGATATGCATGCGGCCCATGAGCGGATTACTTACGAACGTATGAAAAATGCATTTGATGAGCAAGGTTTGGTTGCACAACCATTACTGGTTCCAGAGAATTTGGCAGTTAGTCAGCGTGAGGCGGATGCGGTAGATGCTCATCAGTCTGTCTTTAGTAAGCTTGGTTTTGCAGTAGAACGCGCCGGTGGTGAAAGTATTATTGTTCGACAGATACCAGCAATACTTCGGGGTTCTGAAGTCGAGAGATTGTTGAGAGATGTGCTGTCTGATCTTCTACAACATGGCAGTTCAGAGCGGATCAAAAATCATATCAATGAGATCTTATCGACTATGGCCTGTCATGGGTCAGTGCGAGCAAATCGAAAACTGACAGTACCTGAAATGAATGCGCTGCTCAGAGATATGGAGGTTACTGAGAGAAGCGGTCAGTGTAATCATGGCCGCCCAACCTGGTCTCAGTTGACTGTGGAGGAGCTAGATAAACTGTTCCTACGTGGTCGTTAGGTTTATTGGTAATGGGCACTCCAAAGCTACCTGCAGCTATCTTCTTAATGGGCCCCACCGCCTCAGGCAAAACAGATTTAGCCATTGCCCTGCGAAAGCGTCTCCCTGTAGAGATTATTAGTGTGGACTCCGCACAGATATACCGACAACTAAACATTGGCAGCGCAAAGCCTGATGCGCAAACCCTCTCTAGACATCCACATAGACTCATCGATATACGCGACCCCGCTGAGTCATATAGTGTTGCTGATTTTATTAATGATGCTCGCATTGAGATGACCGAGATCACGGCTTCTGGAAAAGTACCCCTGTTAGTAGGTGGCTCTATGCTTTACTTTAAAAAGTTGCTTGAAGGACTTTCGGACCTCCCAGAAGCAGACCAAAATGTAAGAAAAGAGATCCAACAACGTGCAGATATAGCAGGTTGGCCAAGTTTGTATGATGAACTATGTCAAGTTGACCCTGAAACTGCAGCACGGCTCCACCCGAATCACTCGCAACGTATTCAGCGAGCACTGGAGGTATATCAGTTGACTGGGGAGGCTATGTCGAACTTACAGGCCAGATCTGGGGATAATGGTATAGAGAGCGACTATGAAATTGTTCAAATAGCGTTATTTGCTAATAGTCGGGCTTTGCTACATCAACGTATTGAGGATCGGTTCCACCAAATGATGGCGCAGGGTTTCGAATTAGAGGTAAGAGCGCTTTATCAACGTAAAGATCTTCACCCAGACCTACCCGCTTTGCGCTCAGCGGGCTACCGACAACTCTGGCAATATTTTGATGGAGATCTCAGTTTGGATCATTCTGTAGAAAGCGCGATTACGTCCAGTCGGCAATTGGCCAAGAGGCAGATAACTTGGCTGCGAAAGTGGTCTAACGCACATCAGGTATATATAGATAACGGCAAACAGTTTTTAAGTTCTCAAAATTTATGTAAACAGTGCTTGAAAATACTCGAAGGCGTCCCCATATATTAATAAGAGGACAGGGAATCTATGTCCTAGAGCGGATCGCAATCCCGCTATTTTTGCTGCGAGCTTGCAGCGTATATTGAATATTCAATAAGGAGAAGTACTCATGTCAAAAGGGCATAACTTACAAGATCCTTTTCTTAATGCCTTAAGAAAAGAGAGAATTCCAGTATCTATATTTCTTGTTAATGGCATCAAGCTTCAAGGCCATGTCGAGTCATTTGATCAATTTGTGGTTCTACTGAAGAACACTGTTAGTCAAATGGTATACAAACATGCTATTTCTACAGTGGTGCCTTCTCGAGCTGTGCGCCTGCCATCCAGTGGTAGCGAACAAAATGAATCTAATGATGATTCGGGCAACTACGGCGACGAAAACTACTAAGCTGTGGCTCTATTTTTTGAGCGACCAGAGTCAGGCGAAACAGCGGTTCTGGTGCACATCAAACTTAATAGCGAGTCCGAACCCGAAGATCCGAGAGAGTTCGAGGAACTGGTTATTGCCGCTGGAGGCGACCCTGTAGAGTTCGTCACAGGTTCGCGCCAGTCCCCCAGTGCCAAGTTTTTTGTTGGTAGTGGCAAGCTAGATGAGATTAAGGCTACAGTGCAACGCACTGGGGCAGAGCTGGTCATATTCAACCATAATTTGTCTCCCAGTCAGGAGCGGAATATTGAAGCCGAGTTACAGTGTAGAGTCCTTGATAGAACTGGGTTGATTCTTGATATTTTTGCTCAGCGAGCTCGCACTCATGAGGGGAAGCTACAGGTGGAATTGGCCCAATTACAGCATTTGTCCTCCCGGTTAGTTCGAGGTTGGACGCACCTTGAGCGCCAGAAAGGCGGAATAGGTATGCGAGGACCAGGCGAGACTCAACTTGAGTCTGATCGGCGCATGGTTAGAGATCGTATTAAGTCCATTGAAAAGCGATTGGAAAAGGTCCGCAAGCAGAGGGATCAAGGGCGTCGGAGTAGAAAGCGATCTGAAACTCCCACCGTGTCATTGGTAGGGTATACCAACGCAGGCAAATCCACTCTGTTTAACGCGGTTGCCGAGGCTGATGTATTTGTTGCCGATCAACTTTTTGCGACTTTAGACCCTACTATGCGTCGGGTCGAGGTGCATGACCTCGGGTCGGTTATATTTGCTGATACGGTAGGGTTTATTAGTCACCTACCCCACCGTTTGGTCGATGCATTCAGAGCTACTCTTGAAGAGGCGGCCTCTGCGGACTTACTGTTGCATGTTGTAGATGCTAGTGCTGAAGATCGAGCGACTAATATAGTGCGTGTAGATGAGGTGCTTAAAGAGATTGACGCTTACGAGTTGCCAACTCTCATGGTCTATAACAAGGTTGATCTTTTAGATGAGCCAAAGCCAAGAGTCGAACGTAATTCAGATGGAGAGCCGACGGCTGTTTGGGTGTCAGCGTTGCAAGGCGAGGGTCTGGAGGCGCTGCTAGCGGCGGTTGTCGAAAAGTTACCTACAGAAACGATACACAAGCACTTGCGGCTGCAGCCTTCTCATGGTGCCTTGAGAGCAGCTTTATATAGCCACAAGGCGATTGTTTCAGAGAAGATCGATGATCAGGGCGTGATAGAGTTGGAAATTAAGTTGCCAGAAGGTGATTTTTTCCGCATTTTGAAGAATGTGAACTTGAAATTGCAAGATTTGGTCACATTATAAGAAGGTAGTGGTAAAGTAGAGGTGTTTGTACAAAAACATCGTTTAAATTTGTCTGTGAAAGACACTAATTGAAACTGGAGATTACTATGGCTTGGAATGAGCCGGGTGGAGGAAAAGACCCTTGGGGTGGCAACCGAAATGATCAGGGGCCGCCAGATATTGATGAAGCTTTGAAGAAGCTTAAAGAAAAGTTAGGTATCTTTGGTGGCGGAGGAGGCTCTAGTTCAGGTAGTTCTGGAGGTGGAAATCTCAAAAGTCTCGTGCCGATGGTGATTGTAGGTTTGGTTTTAGTTTGGGCGTTTTTAGGATTCTATCAGGTTGATGAGAAAGAAAATGCTGTTGTGCTGAGACTTGGTGAGTACAGTGAAACTATTGAAGATTCTGGTTTAAAGTGGAATCCTCCTTTGATAGATAAAGTCTACACAGTAGGTGTAACTGAAGAGCGTCAGTATTCAACACGCGGATTAATGTTGACTCAGGATGAAAATATCGTAGAGGTTGCTTTGGCAGTCCAGTACAACATAGCGAGTGCCAAAGACTTTGTCTTGAGTATCAGATCGCCCGAAACGACACTCAAGCAAGCAACAGATAGTGCGTTACGCCATGTAGTGGGCAGCACTGGACTTGATGGTGTTATATCGGACCAGCGAACGGAGGTTGCAGATGGAATGACTAGAAAGCTCCAAGATTTACTGGATCTTTACTCCAGTGGGATAAACATCGTGAAAATTAACATTGAAGACGCAAGGCCGCCAAACCAAGTAAAAGCTGCGTACGATGATGTTATTGAGGCCAGAGAAGATCTAGAGCGGTTAGTTAATGAGGCTCAGGCCTACTCAAACGGAGTCATTCCTGAAGCGCGTGGTGAGGCTCAACGGTTACGTGAAGAAGCACAAGCTTATCTGTCCCAAGTAGTCTCTAAGTCCACGGGTGAGGCGAATCGCTTCTCTGCATTGCTTAGGGAATACCAAAAAGCGCCAGGAGTAACTCGCGAGCGTCTCTACATTGATGCTATTGAGCAGGTGATGACGGATAGTACTAAAGTGTTATTGGATACAGAAGGGGGCAATAATATGCTTTACCTCCCATTAGATAAGTTGATGCAGCAAGGCGGGAGCCAATCTAATCGCAGTAATGAAACTAACAATCAGCTGATTGATCGAATTGCTAATGAAGTTATAGAAAAGCTCCAGCGCAGCAGTAATCAGACTCAATCGGAGAGACGCCGATGAAAAATCTATCAAAACCAATTGCCACCATTCTGATTCTTTTGATTGTTGTGGCGAGTAATGCGCTGTATGTGATTAGTGAGGTCGAGCGAGGAGTTGCTCTGCGGTTTGGTGAGATGATCCAGGCTGATATTAAACCTGGGTTACACATGAAGACGCCATTTATTGACAATATACGACGCTTTGATGCACGAATATTAACAGTAGATGCGCAACCAGCAAGTTTCTTCACTGTCGAGAATAAGCGATTAATAGTAGATTCGTACGCAAAGTGGAGAATCTCCGACGTTGAAACTTACTACAAAGCTACTGGGGGTTCGGAGAGAACTGCAGAAAGTCGTCTCGCAAATCGTATAAATGCTGGGTTACGTGATCAGTTTGGTACGCTAACGTTACAAGAGGTGGTCTCTGGAGAGCGTGATGCGTTGATGAAAAATATCACTGATTCTCTTAACAACACTGTTTTACAAGAACTTGGCGTAGAAATTGTGGATGTTCGAGTAAAGAGAATTGACCTTCCTCCAGAGGTCAGTAATCAAGTCTATAGGCGAATGACAGCTGAGCGGAATAAAGAAGCTCAAGAGTTACGTTCAACGGGCAAAGAGAAAGCTGAAAAAATTCGTGCATCGGCGGATCGTGAAAGAACAATTGAACTAGCTAATGCCTACAGAGATGCTGAAGAATTGCGTGGACAGGGTGATGCAGACGCCGCTCGAATTTACGCGGAAGCCTATGAGCAAGATCCTGAATTTTACGCCTTTGTGCGCAGTCTAAATGCTTATAAATCTTCGTTCTCCAATAAAGGCGATATTTTACTAGTTGAACCAGATAGTGATTTCTTCAAGTATTTGAACCAGCAAAAGGGTCAGTAGTTGGGTCCCGACGAATAGAAGTGGTGATTTAGTTCACAAATCTCTGCCACATTGGCTGAGGTTTTGCTAAAATTCTGAAACCGGGGAAACCCGGTTTTTTTTGTGGGCGGTAGGACTAAAAATGTTAGAAGATATTGGGCGTGCTATAGCCCTAATGCTTATCTTTGAGGGGATTATGCCTTTTGCCGCGCCTAACAGGTGGCGGGAGATGGCGCAAGTGCTCGCGACAGTCACTGAGAGATCTATGCGCTTGATAGGCTTGGTTAGCATGGTAATCGGCTTGTTGTTACTGTGGCTTTGGCGTTAACTTTAATAGTGACACAAATTAAGAGGTTCTTGTGGCTAATGTAGATCGATGGTTACTGCCAGATGGTATTGACGAAGTGCTGCCCGAGCAGGCTCACTTGGTTGAACATTTGCGCCGCCAAATACTCGATTTATATCATAATTGGGGCTATGACCTAGTCATACCGCCAATGGTTGAGTTTACAGAATCACTGCTCAGTGGTTCTGGCACTGATCTTGACTTGATGACCTTTCGAGTTACTGACCAACTCAGTGGGCGGATGATGGGCATTCGTGCGGATATCACTCCGCAAACAGCTAGAATGGATGCTCATAGCTTGCGTCGCGAAGGGCCTAGCCGTCTTTGCTACGCAGGAACAGTTTTACACACCCGCCCTAGAGGTCCCCTAGAGTCTCGGACACCTATATCTGTGGGCCTTGAATTGTTTGGTGAGGCATCTATTTCGGCGGATATAGAAGTCATTGAGATTTTTCTTCAAACGCTTAAAACTTCTGGTGTTTCTGAGGTACATTTTGATTTGGGCCATGTCGATATTCTCCGAGGTTTACTTGGTCAGGCTAAGCTTGATGATGCCCTAGAGGCTCAGCTTTGTGAGCTTTTACAGCGCAAGGCAAGAGATGAATTAAAAGATTGGATAATGGTCAATATCGAAGATGAGAAATTGGGACAATGGTTAAATGTCCTGCCAACCCTCACCGGAAGTGTCGAAGTGTTAAATGCTGCGAGAAAAGCCCTTGTTGGCGCTCCAGTAGTGGTACACGAGGCCATCGATCAATTAGAGGTTGTTGTTGATTCCATCTTAGAGAAGGGTGTCACTGTGTACATAGATTTAGGTGAGATGCCAGGATATCACTATCACACTGGAATTGTTTTTGCTGGCTATGTCGAAGGTTACGGAAAAGCACTGGGCAATGGAGGTCGCTATGATCATGTGGGAGAGGCTTTTGGTCGCGCACGACCAGCCACAGGGTTTGCCTTTGATCTCAAGTCGCTCATGATTCAAGGACAGAGCGAGACATCCTCTGGATATGGCATTTTTGCGCCTTTTACAGCAGATACTGAAATCCAAGATCAAGTCAGTATCTTGCGAAGTCAAGGAAACCGGGTAGTGCAGGGGTTTGAAGGCCAAAAGGTTGATTTTCAAGAGATAAAATGTGATCGCCAGATCATTAAAGTTGATGGTAAGTATATTGTTCAAAGCTTGTCCTAGCACTCAGAGTTAGGTTATTTAAAACAGTCGAGAAGAAAATCTTATGGGTAAAAATGTCGTTATTCTGGGTTCTCAATGGGGAGATGAAGGAAAAGGAAAGATCGTTGATTTACTAACGGACAAAGCGTCCGTTGTGGCGCGCTTTCAAGGTGGCCATAATGCGGGGCACACTCTTGTCATAGATGGTAGAAAAACAGCCTTACACCTCATACCCTCAGGTATTCTGCGTAGTCATGTGAACTGTGTTATTGGGAATGGCGTAGTGGTCGCACCGGATGCTTTACTTAAAGAAATTCAGATGCTGGAAGAGCGCGGAGTCAAGGTGCGAGGCCGCCTTAAAGTGTCGGGATCATGTCCCCTAATCCTTCCTTACCATATTGCTCTAGATCAGGCTCGAGAAGCAGCTCGGGGTAACGCAAAGATAGGAACTACTGGGCGCGGTATAGGACCCGCTTATGAAGACAAAGTGGCGCGTCGAGGTCTTCGACTTAGTGATCTTGCTAATATCGAACGTTTTGCAGAAAAGCTCAAAGAGGTGTTGGATTATCACAATTTTGCATTGACCGAGTATTACAAGGCTGATCCCGTTGATTTTGATCAGACCTTAGCTCTAGCTAAAGAATGGGCCAAAGTTTTGTTGCCGATGAAAGCAGATGTAACCAAAATTTTGCATGACGCAAGAGAAGCAGGTGAGAATATTCTATTTGAGGGCGCCCAAGGATCACTTTTGGATATCGATCATGGTACGTATCCTTTCGTTACATCCTCCAATACAACTGCTGGAAGCACCGCCACTGGTAGTGGCTTTGGGCCTTTATACTTGGATTATGTCCTAGGGATTACCAAGGCTTACACTACGCGAGTAGGTTCGGGTCCTTTTCCTACTGAGTTGCATTGTGAGATAGGACGTTATTTGGGTGAAAAAGGTCATGAGTTTGGTACTACCACTGGCCGTGAAAGACGCTGCGGTTGGTTTGATGCCGTTGCTCTGCGTCAGGCTGTTAGAGTAAATAGTATATCAGGAATTTGTTTGACAAAACTTGATGTATTGGATGGCCTAGATGAGATAAAACTTTGTATTGGTTATCAAGATACTGATGGCAGTGACGCAGATATGCCTATGCATGCCGATGACTTCGAAAGCATCACTCCAATTTATGAAACTATGCCTGGATGGTCTGCAGTTACCGTTGGTGTTAAAAATTTAGAGAATTTACCTGAAGCAGCGAAAAATTATATTCGTCGTATTGAAGAGCTCGTAGGGGCGCCGGTCGACGTTGTTTCCACAGGGCCAGATCGGGTTGAGACGATTATCTTAAAGCACGCATTTTAGTGGATATCAGGATAATGACGAAGCAAAATTGGTAGCAGTAAATTTAAACACCTATATTGATATTGCTTTGTGGTCGGTAACTTAGTACTGTCTTTTTCTTAATTTGCTATTGTATAAATTGTACCTAGTTAGGTAACAACAAGAAGAAATTGGAACCTCATTCTAGTCTCCCCGCATGTGCTTTATTTACAGTGAGGAGCCATGTGATTGGTCCGGTTAATTGAATAATAGAGGAAAAAATATGTCTAAGTGGGTACTTTTAGTTTTACTAACCTTATGGGTTTTTGTGCCAATTGCTTTTTCCTCAGATGATGAAATCACCAGAGACAGACAATATGTCGAAGCCGATAATTATTGGAAGTATCAAGGAGAAGCCTCAGACCAGATAGCGAATGGTGTTTTTGATGCAGACCTAGGGTCTTCCACTATTTTTTCTCTAGATAAATCGCGTTTCAGAAAATCTCTCGATCTCGGATTAAACCAAGGCTCTAGTGGCGAAATTGCCTATTTTCCCAGCACAGAAGGAAAGATGATCCGCTTTGAGGTGAGAGAAAAATCAAACTTTTCATCTGCGCTGGCGGCGAAATTTCCCGATATTAGAGCATATCGTGGATACTCTTTAGACCACCCGCAGATGAAAGTCTATTTTAGTTTTTCGGGTGCTGGGTTGCAGGCAACTGTTGTTGATACTGCAGCTAGAACCAAAACGACAATAAAAAGCATATCTGGAACATCCGACAGTTATATTGCTTATTCAAGGTTAAGCGCTGCAAAGCCCAGAGAGCCACTGGTATGTTCAACACCACAGTCTTCAAGGTCTTCCTCTAAGGTTGCAAAAACTGGTAAGTCATTAGTTGAGTTGACTGAAAAGACGTCATCTTTGGTGGGGTTCTCTGATGAAAGCACCCTTACCACTTACCGTTTGGCAGTTGCGGTTAATGGACAATATACAGAATTTCATGGTGGCACAGTTGAGTCGGCTTTAGCGGCTATTAATACGACCCTGACGGAGCTCAATTTTATTTTTGAGACCGATCTAGGGATGCGTTTAGAGCTGATAGATGATAATGATCTTATTGTCTATACCGATTCTGAAACTGACCCTTTTCAGGATGACCCTAGCAATTTAAATGGCACAATGAACGGTGAACTCCAAGTTGTTTTGGACTCAGTGATCGGTAGTGAAAATTATGATGTTGGTCATATCTTCAGTGGCATCGGTGGTGGAGGTAATGCTGGAGCGATTGGAGCCTTTTGTGATGATGACGTAAAAGGAAGTGCCTGGTCTGCATCAAGTCAACCTGAGGGTAGCGAGTTTGTAAACCTGGTTGCTCATGAGATGGGACATCAATTGGGAGCCAACCACACCTTCTCTATGCGTACCGAGGGCACAGGAGTCAATGTAGAGCCTGCAAGTGGGACAACCATAATGAGCTATGCAGGTACCGGAGAAGACAATGTAGCTTTTTTTGCAGACAATTATTACCACAACGTCAGTATTTTGCAGGGTTTGAGCTATCTTAAAGCCCAGTCATGCCATGTTAACCAAGATATCGACAATACTGTTCCATCCGTGGCGCCGCTCAAAGATTATACTATTCCGGTGGGTACGCCCTTTGTTTTAACAGGGTCTGCCACAGACGTTGATGAGAACGATGTTCTCACCTATACCTGGGAGCAAGTTGACAATGGCTTAGTGCCCAGTAGTGTGTTTGGTCCAGAAAACAATCAAGGCGCGAATTTCAGATCCTTACCGCCTTCTGAAAATCCGACACGATATTTCCCTTTGATAACCAGCGTGGTCTCTGGTGACTTAACATTAACTAACCCTTATGTGGGTTCGACATGGGAAACCTTATCTTCGGTGCCTCGTGAGTTTAATTTTGCATTCACGGCAAGAGACAATGCTCTTGGCGGAGGTGGCGTTGCCTCTGCAAGAACAAAAATAACGGTTGTAGATAGTGGTGGTGCCTTTTCGGTCACCTCACAGGAAAATGGGCAGCTATATCTAGCGGCTTCAGAGCAAACAATTACTTGGGCTTTAGCCGGCACAGACGCAGCACCTATTCTTACCGATTTAGTGAATATAAGATTGTCGGTAGATGGAGGGTTGACCTATCCCTATACATTGGCTGAAAACATTAATAACGATGGCAGTCATACAGTGTTTCTGCCTGATGTGGTGACATCTGCAGCAAGAGTGCGTGTGGATGCAGTTGATAACGTTTATTATGCAATAAACGCTCGAGATTTTAGCATAACCCGCGATGATATTGTTTTAACCTATGATGAGCTTGATTATGCCGTGTGCAACAATGAAAGTACCACAGCATCATTGATCTATGAAACTTCCTCGTCTTTTTCTGATACCGCTATTTTCTCTACTTTAAATGCACCATCTGGAATGTCAGTTGGATTTTCCCCGCTTAGTGCTTCAGCGAACAACACTGCAGTTGAGGTAACTTTCTCAGCCACAAATGATATTGTACCCAATACCTACCCAGTTGAAGTTTCTGCAATATCAGACCTTCGAACTCAGTCCCTTACATTTAATATTTCGACCTATAGCTCGATCTTTACGCCTGTTGTTTTGGCGTTGCCAATCAACGAAAGCGTGCTCACCGGTTTGACCACCAAGTTAGAATGGCAACAACAGAATAATGCAGTTAGCTATTTAGCTGAGGTTGCTACTGACGTTAGTTTTAATGATATTGTCTTCAGTTCCAGTACACATAGCAGCTTTACTTCGGTTACTGGATTACAGCGTGAGACGCAATACTACTGGCGTGTAACACCAGTTAATAGTTGTGGTTTGGCCGATGTAAGTACTGCATTTAGCTTCACTACGCCAAACTTGTTCCAAGCCGAAACTCTGCCAGTCACGATACGTTCTGACGAGCCAACTTCGGTGTCGTCAACCTTATCCATTTCTGAAAATTTAGTTATCACCGACATCAACGTTGGTGTCGATGTATCTCACTCCTATGTCGCAGAACTGATCGTCACTTTAGAGTCGCCTGCAGGATCGGTCGTAACACTGCTTTCGCAAGATACTTGTTTAAATCCTGATAATTCATCAGGCTCGGATATCAATGCTGTATTTGATGATGATGGTTCAGATTTAGTATGTGGCTCGTCTAGTCCAGTCGTTTCAGGGATTATAAGGCCTCAACAAGGCAATCTTGATACTTTCAACAATCAAAGCACACAAGGAAATTGGATTTTAACTATTACTGATATCTTTTCTGGAGATGGTGGTAGTTTGGATAACTTTACGTTAGAAATTAGTACTGATGGTACTTATGTTAACAAGGCCCCAATCGCATTAGCGCAGGCAGTTGAGGGAACACCGCAGAATGCTATCGAGGTCTCTTTGGGGGCTATAGACCCTGAAAATCAACCTCTAACTTTTTCTTTGGTAGATACTCCAAGCCAAGGGCAGTTAAGTGTTTTAGCTCCTAGTTTGTTGGGGAGCGTCTCTACAATTGGTGGAGCACGAAAGGTTGTGATCAATGGTAATTATGCTTATGTAGCAGATTCTTTCTCTGGGCTTGCCATTATTGATATCTCAGACCCTACCAATCCTGGAGTGCCAACTTATATGGATACAACTGGAGAGGCTTTAGGAGTGTCGGTGCGAGGGGATTATGCCTATGTTGCCGATGGTGCTTCTGGGCTCCATATTATCGATATTAGTGATGTAAGCAGTCCATCTTTGACGGGAACGTTTGATACTGGTGGCTATGCCTATGACGTCGCACTGTCCTCGGATGGCACAAAGGCTTATGTTGCAGATGGCAACCCTGGGCTAGAGATAATTGATGTTACTAGTGTCGAAAACCCGAGCTCTTGGGGTCTCCTTGATACAGGTGGGCAGGCCCGCAGCCTAGTTCTATCAAGCAACGGTACAAAAGCTTATGTCGCCAATGGTTTATCGGGATTAGCTATTGCTAATGTCAGTGATCCAAATAATCTTTATGTGTATGGCACATTAAATACACCTCAATCAGCTCAGGGAGTAGCGCTGTCGGCGGATGAAGATACGGCTTATTTAGCTGTCGGATCTTCAGGGGTGGGTGTTGTTGATGTGAGTTATTCCTTTGAACCACGTCTTTTAGGTGTACTAGGGACAGGCGGCTCGGCGTCAGGTCTGGTACTTTCAGCTGACGGAGCTAGCCTCTATGTTGCAGATGGTGAGGCCGGACTTCAGATTATCGATATAGAAAGCCCTTCATATCCATCACTAGGAAATTTTAGAGTAAGTTCTGATTTAGAATCAAATGCCTTGGACGTTATGTTGTCGTCTGATGGGACAGAAGCCTATCTGGCTGATAGTAACAATGGCCTGCAGATTATTGATGTAGAGAAAACCATATTTTCAGCTGGAGACACTATCCCTCAAACTCTTATTTATACTCACACTTCTCAAGTTGTGGTGAACGATGCACCAACAGATAATTTCAGCTTTAAAGTGAACGATGGGGCTCTTGATAGTAATGTGGCTGATGTTAATGTTTGGTTGGACTCATCAATCACTAATGATGGGACCTGGACGTATATAAAAACTTCTGATGGACGGTTGACTCTGACTGGCTGTGTTAACGACTGTCCCCCTAATCTGGTTATTCCAGAAATGATAGGCTATTTTGCTGCTTCGGTTGTTGCAATTGGGGACAGTGCTTTTGCTGATAATGATATTACCTCCGTAACTATTCCTAGCAGTGTCACCTCCATTGGTAGTTACGCTTTTCATTCTAATTCTCTTAGATCGCTCACTATTTCTAATAGTGTCACCGAAATTGGAGAAGGGGCGTTTAGTTACAACAATCTCATCGCTACTAGTTTTTTGGGTGACAGGCCTTCATTAGGGAGTGAAAGTTTTTTTGGCAATAGAAATTTAGAGTTTGTAAGTTACTGCGAGGGAAAATCAGGCTGGCCCGGGGCGTCTATTTCTGTGGGGTCAGCTAGCGTAATTCCCATAGAGGATTGTGATGCGGTCAACCGAAATAGTGCCGCGCTTAATAAATTGTTAGTCGCCGCAGATTCGGGAGATGCTAGCGAAGTCTCAGCTGCTGATTTGAATGCCGTTATAGGGCTTGTCAATATTAATGCTGATAACCTTGTGGCCTATCAGACAGCTATTAGCTTACTAACAAGCGGAGCTAATATTGACCAATTAAATGAAGTTCAAGCGCTTATTAATTCTGTTAATTCCGGGATATTATCTTGTTCCTCGACTTCTTATTTTGTGAGTGTTACTTCCGGAAGTTATCCGGAAGAGGTAACCTGGGAATTGGAAGATGCTGCAGGTGCAGTTTTGTATGAAGGCATCGCACCCTTTAGTGGGATGATGTGTTTGGGAGATGCTCGCTATACCTTAACAATGTTGGATTCTTACGGTGATGGCTGGAACGGCGCTGACTTTTTGTTGCTGACGACGGCAGGAGAGATTACTGTCACCCAAACGCTTAATTCTGGTGGCCGAGGTGAAGGTGCAGTTAATGTCGGAGACTATCCTAATGTGAAGCCTTCGGCCCTTGCTCAACAGATTACTTTAGTTGAAAAAATACCAACAGACATTACGTTATTTGGTACAGATCCAGAGAACGACAAGCTCACTTATTATCTTGCTTCTGAGCCTACTAAAGGAAATTTTGCAGTAGCGTTTAATCCTAGTTTGCTGGGCTCAGTACCTAATAATAGTATTGGTGTAGATGTGGTTATTTCACAAGATGGTGCTAGAGCTTACCTTGCGGATTACCAGGCTGGGTTACAGATTGTCGATGTTAGTGATGCCTCAAATCCAGTGACACTGAGTACTTTTGATACCAATGGGAGTGCTTACAGCTTAGCAGTTTCTTCTGATGGTAATACGGTTTATTTAGCTGATGAGGAAGAAGGCCTTCAGATTATTGATGTGAGTGATTCGTCCAACCCGAGCCTTTTAAGTACATTTGATACTGAGGGTTTCTCTCTTGGGGTTACTTTGTCAGATGATGGTTTGATCGCTTATGTTGCAGATGTTAATTCATTGGAGATAATAGATATTAGCGATACTCAAAGTCCGAGTTTATTGGGGTCTATAGAAACCTCTGGTGGGGCCTATGGAACTGCCTTATCCTCCGATGAGAGCATGGCTTATGTTGCGGTGAGTGAATCCGGCTTAGACATTATTGATATTAGCAATCCTGCATACCCGGTTCTGGTGAGTACCCTCGATACTTCTGGTCGTGCTCTTGCGGTAAAATTATCCAGTGATGATACTACGGCCTATATTTCTGACGATAGCTTTGGACTGCAGATTGCGGACATTACAGATTCGACGAATCCGACAATACTCAGTAGTTTTGATACGGAGGGTGACAGTTGGGGGTTAGCTTTATCCTCAGACGGCAGGTATGCATACATAGCTGATTTAACAAGTCTTCAAGTGATTGATGTCAGTGATAAGTTACAGCCTAAATCTAAGGGATCCTTCAGCACTGACGATTCCCGTGGAGTAGCTCTATCAAGCGATGATAATATCGCCTATATTGCCGAGACAAGTGGGTTAGCTATTATTGATTCAAGTATTTCCAGCATTCAGGTTGGTGACCAATTACCCAAAATGGTTACCTATATAAGCTCGGTACCTGATGCGACCTCTGATACCTTTAGCTTTAAAGTAAACGATGGGCGTTTGGATAGTGAAAACGCAATTGTGGACATCACCATTCTTTTAGATACAGATGGTGATGGAGTCCCCAATGACACTGATGCTTTCCCTCTGGACCCTGCCGAGACTATAGATACCGATTCAGATGGTGTGGGAGATAATGCGGATGCCGATGATGACGGCGATGGTGTTAGCGATGACTTAGATATGTTCCCCCTAGATCCATCTGAAAGTCTAGATACGGATTTAGATGGTATCGGTAATAATGCTGATGAAGACGATGACAACGACGGAGTTGTCGATGAAGAAGATGCGTTACCACTGGATCCAACAGAATACGTAGATACAGATTTGGATGGTATTGGCAATAATGCGGATACGGATGATGATGGCGATGGCGTGAGCGATAGCGATGATGCGCTACCCTTAGATCCGACCAATGATAGTGATGGTGATGGCGTTGCTAATAATCTTGACCGTTTTCCGCTAGATTCCACGGAGACTATGGATAGTGATTCTGACGGAGTAGGGGATAACTCAGACGTCTATCCTAATAATGGTGAGTATGCATATGATACAGACGGAGATGGCATGCCCGATGCTTGGGAGAGCCAGTATGGTCTTGATCCAAACGACCCTTCAGATTCTTCAAGTGATCAGGACAATGATGGGGTTGTGGCGTTAGACGAATTTCTCAATGGAACAGTCCCATCTGGATCGATAGATCTTGATGGCAACGGACAATATGATGCTCTCACCGATGGTCTTTTGATGCTAAGAGGTATGTTTGGCCTAAATGGAGATGCACTTATTACTGGAACCCTAGCCTCTGATGCGTTGTATACCTCTTCAGAAGATATTGAGACGCGAATAGAACTTCTTAACAACCTAGCAGACGTTGACGGCAATGGCCAAATAGATGCTTTGACCGATGGCTTGCTAGTCCTTAGGTATCTCTTTGGACTTCAAGGAGAAGCTCTTATCAGTGATGTTATTGCTGCAGACGCCACTCGAACATCATCCGCTGAAATTGAGGCTCATTTGGCGTCGCTAACGCCGAGTATATAGTTGCTGCCAACAGGAGAAACATAGTAAAGCGTCTCAGTTTATGGCGTTTTACTATTTGCTATCAGAATTACCTTAACTCAGTTTGGAGGGTAGCCAAGGATAACTTCTGTCTAAGTTTTTCTTTTGGCTGTGCATATAACCTAAAATTATTTATAAACGCATAATTAACACTCCATTAGTGAATAAAATTCAAATGAATGCTTGCGGAAAAACCCTATGTTAGGTACGGTTATTGAGTTACACCTAATAAAAATAAAGGGTTCTTCCCTAACGAAGTAACATTAGGCGGAAGAAACCCAAAAACCTTGGGGTGTTTTATGCCATTGAATCTGTACAAAGATCATCTTTGTCACAGGCGACTAGATCATCTACAGGTGATGATCGAAGACTTTTTCATTTTCCACTTTTCTCATTTCAAGACTTACTTTTATATTAAACCCTTCTTTGTGGAGGGTTGCTAATGGCTAATTCCTACGCGAATGAGATATGGCCTCTCGCCATTTATTTTTTCATGGTGATTATGTTGGTAGTCACCATGCTTGTGCTGTCATGGCTCCTTGGTCAGCGTCGCCGAGAGGCAGCAACTAATGATCCTTTTGAGTCCGGTATCGTTTCTGTAGGTGGTTCTCAAATTAGGATCTCTGTGGAGTTCTATTTGGTTGCTATCTTTTTCGTTATTTTTGATCTGGAAACTGTATTCATTTTTGCTTGGGCCATTGCTTTTTTTGAACTAGGTTGGCAGGGATACTTGGCAATGGTGGTGTTTATTGCAATCCTCGGTTTGGTGCTTGTTTACGAATGGCGATCTGGGGCTCTTGAGTGGGGTAATAAAACTCGCGTTGGACTTGAAGCGGCGCAAAAATCGGCTGAGGTGGAGTAATGGATTGGAGCTTAACGCGCCCTGAACAGGGCAATATCATAGGTGAAAGTGACGATTTTATTGAAGAGCAGGTCAAGCGCAATGTAGCATTCGCCAAACTTGAAGATTTGATTGCCTGGGGTAGAGCGCATTCACTTTGGCCATTTAATTTTGGCTTGTCTTGCTGTTATGTAGAGATGGCGACCTCTTTCACTAGTCGTCATGATATTGCCCGATTTGGTTCTGAGGTTATAAGAGCGACCCCTCGACAAGCAGACCTTATGGTTATATCCGGTACCTGTTTTTTAAAGATGGCACCTGTTGTGCAAAGACTGTACGAGCAACTGCTGGAGCCCAGATGGATTATTTCAATGGGATCCTGTGCTAACTCAGGTGGTATGTATGATATCTATTCTGTGGTTCAGGGGGTGGACAAATTTATTCCGGTAGATGTCTATGTTCCAGGTTGTCCACCACGGCCAGAAGCCCTCATGCAGGGTCTAATTATGCTTCAAGAGTCGATAGGTAAAGAGCGGCGCCCAATTACTTGGGCGGCTGGAGATCAATCTATTGTTAAACCCGCCAAAATTAGCAAGCGCGATGAACTGACTGCGCAGCGCATCCAGGCAACAGAATTAAGGGAACCGAAAAACAGCTAGGATCCCAAGAACAATCAGAGAGGACTAAATGCAGACGGCTGAATCAATGGTTCATAGCCAAGTAGAAGAAGGTCTATACCGCCAGTTTGGACAGGACCAATTTACTGTTCAACCAACAGCGGACTCTATCTTGACACTATGGGTGCCCAGATCTCTTTTGTCTGATGTTTTACGATTTCTCAAACCTCAATTCTCTATGTTATATGATCTATTCGCTATTGATGAGCGGACGAGGGAAAATCGTGCTGGGCAGCCTGCAGCTGACTATACGGTTGTATATCAATTACTGTCTATGGAGCGCAATGATGACATTCGTATTAAAGTCGCGCTTTCAGAGCCAGATCTAAATCTACCGACGTGCATCGGTGTTTGGCCTAATGCAAATTGGTACGAGCGCGAAGCCTGGGACATGTTTGGTGTGGTGTTCGACGGGCATCCCAATTTATACCGTATTCTGCTACCCCCAACATGGGAAGGGCATGCTCTACGTAAAGATCACCCGGCTCGCGCGACTGAAATGGCACCCTTTGAAATGGGTCCTGAGCGTGTGGCCAAAGAGCAGGAGGCGCTTAGATTTCGACCTGAAGAATGGGGGATGGAGAAGGCCAGCGACGACAGTGAGTATATGTTCCTTAATCTGGGCCCTAATCACCCCAGCGTGCATGGAGTATTTAGAGTAGCTCTGCAGCTTGATGGTGAAGTGATTGTCGACTCAGTTCCTGATATTGGTTACCACCATCGTGGTGCTGAGAAGATGGCTGAGCGACAAACTTGGCATACTTATATTCCTTACACGGACCGTATTGATTATCTTGGCGGGGTCATGAACAACCTAGCCTACATTCAGTCCGTAGAAATGCTTGGTGGAATCGTTGTCCCTGAGCGAGCCAAAATTATTCGCATTATGCTGGCTGAATTATTTAGGATTTCCAGTCATCTTGTTTTTTATGGCACCTTCGTGCAAGACGTTGGGCAGATGTCCCCCGTATTTTATATGTTCGCTGATCGTGAAAGATTATTCGGGATTATTGAAGCAATCACAGGCGGGCGAATGCATCCAGCATGGTTCCGAATTGGGGGTGTCTCCCAGGATCTTCCCGAGGGCTGGGATACCATGATCCGAGAGTTTATTGATTTCCTTCCTGCTCGTCTTGATCACTACGACAAGATGGCTATGCAGAACAAAATGCTCAAGGAACGCACGGTTGGTATAGGTGTATACACCCAGCAAGAAGCTATTGATTGGGGGATCACCGGGCCAGGATTGCGGGCCACAGGCTCTGACTGGGATGTTCGGAAAAAAAGACCCTATGGGGGTTATGATCAGTTTGAATTCGATGTACCTGTCTCTCACAACGGAGATTGCTATGATCGAGCTGAGCTGCGTATTGAAGAGATTCGTCAGAGTTTACGTATCATTCGACAGTGTGTGGATAACATGCCCGGCGGTCCCTATAAAAGTGATCATCGCCTTACAACTCCGCCACCCAAAGAACGCACAATGGAAGACATTGAAACCCTTATCCATCATTTTCTTAATGTTAGTTGGGGTCCTGTGGTACCCGCAGGGGAAGCCTCAGTGATGATTGAGGCTACAAAGGGAATCAACAGCTACCATTTAGTCAGTGACGGCGGAACCAATTCATATCGAACCCGTATCCGTACGCCATCTTTTCCTCACTTGCAGCAAATACCCTTGATCAGTAATGGACTTATGATTCCCGATCTTATCGCCATTATTGCCAGTATTGATTTTGTTATGGCGGATGTAGACCGATGAGTGATAAAAGAATAATTCAAACTGATCTCAGTTCTGTGCTCACAGTCGAAGAGATTGCTGAAATAGATAATGAGTTGCTCCATATACCTTATAAATCTGGCGCCGCCATTGATGCTTTAAAGATTGTGCAGAAGGCACGTGGTTGGGTGTCTGATGAATGTCTTCAAGCTATTGCCAAGCATCTTGAAATGTCCTCTGAAGAACTAGAGGGAGTGGCAACTTTTTACAATTTGATCTACCGACGTCCAGTGGGAGATAAAGTTATTTTATTCTGCGATAGCGTCAGTTGCTGGATTAACGGTTGTGATGATATCAAGGAAGCGATCTCAAACAAGCTGGGCGTTGATTATGGTGAGACTACTACTGATAACGCCTACACACTGCTGCCAGTGCCTTGTCTGGGTGCCTGTGATCGAGCTCCAGTGATGATGGTCGGAGATGAACTTGTCACCAATCTTGATAACGAGGTAGTAGAAACCTTGTTTGCCAGTGAAAAATCAGGAGGCAAGCAGTAATGGAAAAAGTACTGACTCGTAATATAGCTCCAGACAAAGGGCCTACTGATATGGCAGCTTACGAGGCCAATGGTGGTTATTCCGGTTTGCGTAAAGCCATGTCAGGAATGTCTCCAGATGATTGTAGAGAAGTGGTTAGCCAGTCTAATTTGCGTGGACGTGGCGGTGCAGGGTTCCCTACAGGGATGAAATGGAGTTTCGTGCCGATGGGTGACAAGTGCACGCCAGGGCATAAATACTTAGTCTGCAACGCTGATGAAATGGAGCCTGGGACGTTTAAAGATAGACTGCTGATGGAATATGACCCCCATCAACTCATAGAGGGCATGATTTTATCTGCATATTGCATTGGTGCAGATGTTTCATACATCTTTATTCGCGGTGAATATGTGGTCGCCATTGAGCGCCTGCGGGAAGCTTTGGCTGAATGTTATGCTAAGGGCTACCTCGGTGAAAATATTATGGGTAGTGGCTACAAGCTTGATATGTATGTACACCCTAGCGCTGGTCGCTATATATGCGGAGAAGAAACGGCACTTATTAATGCCCTTGAAGGCAAGCGTGCTAACCCTAGAGCTAAACCTCCATTTCCTCAGGTTAGTGGCCTCTGGGGTCGTCCAACGATCGTTAATAATGTCGAAACCCTTTGTAATATTCCTCATATTATTGATCGTGGTGCTGATTGGTTCAAAGGTCTTGGAGTGGGTGAGGATGCTGGTACCAAGCTATTTGGTGTCAGTGGTCGAGTTAAAAATCCTGGTTGTTGGGAGCTTCCAATGGGAACTCCCGTTCGTGAAATCATAGAAAATCATGCGGGCGGCATGCAAGATGGCTTGCAGCTAAAAGGTTTCTTGCCTGGGGGTGGGTCAACTGACTTCTTAACCCAAGATCACCTAGATTTAGCCATGGACTACAACGTCATTGGTAAAGCGGGCAGCCGCATGGGTACAGGCACTATGATCATTCTAGACGATCAGACCTGTCCAGTAGGGATGGTGCTTAATCTTATCCGATTCTTTGCCCACGAATCCTGTGGGTTTTGTACACCTTGCCGCGATGGACTGCCGTGGTCTAGGCAAGTGCTAGAAGATATAGAAAATGGCCGTGGTAAAGCAGAAGATTTGGATACCCTTGAGTATCAAATCAACTATATAGGTGCTATTGGTAATACCCACTGTGCTTTAGCCCCCGGAGCCATGGAACCTCTTCAAAGTGCACTTAAATACTTCCGAGAGGATTTTGAACGTCATATTAGTGGTGGCTGTTGTCCTTACCACTCCGGAGTGGGAGCTTAAATTATGCCAATGATTCTTGTTGATGGTCAGGAAATTGACGTTAAAGAGGGCGAGAATATTCTCGAAGCCTGCCTTAATGCCGGTCTTGACCTACCTTATTTTTGTTGGCACCCCTCTATGGGTTCCATCGGTTCATGTCGTCAGTGCGCGCTTGTTCAATATCAAAATGAGGAAGACACGAAAGGAAGAATAGTCATGGGATGCATGACTCCGGTGGCTGAAGGGGCGAGGTTCTCACTTAAAGCTGAGAATGCATCAGAGTTTAGGGAGGCTGTGGTTGAAAGTTTAATGCTTAATCACCCTCACGACTGTCCGGTATGCGCTGAGGGTGGTGAATGCCATCTTCAAGATATGACCGTTATGGTCGGCCATCGTGATCGTCGATATACCGGTAAAAAGAACACTTATCGAAATCAATATTTAGGCCCCCTGATCCATCATGAAATGAACCGCTGTATCGCATGTTATCGCTGTGAGCGCTACTACAGAGACTATGCAGGTGGCAAGGACCTAGGGGCTCAAGCGTCCCATGACCATGTTTATTTTGGTCGTCACGAAGAAGGTATTTTAGAGAGTGAGTTCTCTGGTAATCTTGTCGAAGTTTGTCCTACCGGCGTGTTCACCGACAAACCATTTCTTAAGCAGTACAGTCGCAAGTGGGATTTGCAATCAGGGCCCTCCATTTGTCAGGGCTGTGCGGTGGGTTGCAATATCGCGCCAGGAGAGCGTTACGGTAAGGTCAAGCGAGTACATAATCGTTATCACGACGAGGTTAATGGATACTTTATTTGTGATCGAGGCCGTTTTGGTAGTGGTTATTTAAACAGCGATTTACGCTTAGATTATGCTGGAATCAAAAAGCCTGATGGAAGCTTTTTTGCCGTTCATCAAAAGCAAGCACTAGAGACTGCAGCCGGTTGGGTAGCAGGTAAAAAAGTCGCCGCTATTGGTTCGCCAAGAGCGTCTCTTGAGGCGAACTATTTGCTGCGTGAATTAGTTGGTAAAAAGAACTTTGTACCAGGGTATTCCGATTCAGAAGCAGAGTTAATCGGTAGCATCTTGTCAATATTGCAATCCACCACAGCGATTAACCCATCGATCAAGAAGATGGAATCTGCTGATGCGATCCTTGTTCTTGGAGAGGATGTTACTAATACCGCTCCTAGAGCAGCACTCGCGTTGCGCCAGTCAGTTCGTAACAAAGCCTTCGAGTTAGCTGAGCAGATGGGGTTACCCTCATGGCAGGATGCGGCGGTTAGAAATCTTGCTCAAGATCAACTATCACCCATGATCATCGTGTCAGCAATGGATACTCGTCTTGATGATGTAGCTAGTCAGTGTGTCTCTCTTGCTCCAGATCAAATTGCATCCTTTGGTCACGCTGTCGCTGCGGCTTTGAAGGGTGAAAAGTGTGATAATCCTGAAGCAGATTCCGCTGCCAAGATTCTTAAGTCAGCAAAAAACCCCTTGATTATTAGTGGATCAAGCATGGGTAATCAAGGAATTATCAACAGCGCGGCAGCGGTCGCCGACGCTCTCAATAAGCCCGAAACAATGTTGAGCTTTTGTCTACCTGAATGCGACAGCATGGGGTTAGCGTTACTCACTCAAAACGATGCTTGTAGTTTGGCAAACCTAGTAAACAAAGCCCCCAAACTTGATGCTTTAATTATATTAGAAAATGATTTGTACCGACGTGGGGATAGCGCTGAAATTGATCAATTATTTGCTAGTGGAACCAAGGTCATTACCTTGGATATGTATGAAAATAGTACCCTTGATCAGTCAGATTTAGTATTACCAGCGGCGTCTTATGCTGAGTCTCAAGGCACACTAGTGAGTAGTGAGGGTCGTGCTCAGCGCTTCTATCCTATTCACTCCCCTGCTGTTGAGCGCATGCCAAGTTGGCAGTGGATATTGCAACTTGCAGGGGCAGTTAGACATAAAAAGCTATCTGCTTTGGAGCATTTAGATCAAGTCATTACTGCATGTGCCCAAAGTAATAAGGATCTTAAAGGTCTGATAGATGTTGCACCGCTAAATAGTTTCAGAAACCTGGGTTCAAAGATACCTCGCCAGACTCATCGCTATAGTGGTCGTACGGCAATGAATTCCGGTGTGTCAGTTCATGAGCCTCAGCAACCGAAAGATCATGAGAGTCCCTTGTCGTTTAGTATGGAAGGGTTGAATCGTGATCAACCTTCCTCATTGACCCCCTTTGTTTGGTCACCAGGATGGAATTCAAACCAGTCACTACAGAAATTCCAGTCAGAGGTCGATGGGCCTCTGAAGGGCGGATCCTCGGGAGTGCGACTCATAAAGTCATCACAGTCCGGTGCTGTCGTATCTTCCGAAGTAGGAGAAGTTATTTTAAAGAAACACCAGTGGCACCTGGTACCAATGCAACAAATTCACGGAAGTGACGAGCTTTCAGGGCACACTGATGAGATGGCCGAACTAGCCGGCCATGGGTTTATCGCCATTGGAGAGAAGGTTGCTGAGAAACTTTCGGTCAGTCCGGGAGATGGGTTGCTGGTTAGACAGGGAGATCTTGAGTGTGCTTTAGAAGTCCGAATTCTATCTAGAGTGGCTAAAAATTGCATTGGCTTCAGTGTTGGATACGCGGAAACTCGGGGTTTAATTGCCGGTAGTTTGGTCAGTTTAGAGGTCGATACCAATTGGCAACGCTCCGGTCCTGAGATGATCGCATCAGATAAAGCTGCTTTTGAACAGGTAATCACAGAAGGAGGTGCGAGTAATGTCTGAACTCATGCCAGTCATTCTCGCTCTGACCATTTTAATTAGTGGCGTTGCCGGAGCAGCAGTTCTAACTTGGTTTGAGAGACGCTTACTGGGGGTTTGGCAAGACCGCTATGGCCCCAATCGGCTTGGTCCACTCGGTATTGGCCAAGTGGCAGCTGACATGATCAAATTACTGTTCAAAGATGATTGGATACCACCTTTTTCCGATCGTGTTGTATTTATATTTGCGCCCACGGCGATCGTCGTAGCAATGATGATGGGTTTCGCCGTTGTTCCCTTTGCTCCTGGCATGATGATCATCGACGTTAATATTGGATTACTTTTTTTCTTAGGTATGACGTCTCTCGCAGTCTACAGCGTTCTATTAGGGGGTTTGGCATCCAATAACAAATATGCGCTGTTGGGAGGATTGAGGTCCGCAGCTCAAATGGTCAGTTATGAAGTATTTATGGGTCTTTCTCTCATGGGTGTTGTGATGATGACCGGTAGCTTCAGTTTAGTTGATATCGTTGAGGCACAGACAGAGGTTTGGTTTTGCTTTACCCAAATACTCGGTTTGATTGTATTTGTTATTGCTGGAATTGCAGAGAGTCATCGTCTGCCCTTTGACCTGCCTGAAGCCGAACATGAATTGACTGCTGGTTTTCATACAGAGTATGGGGGAATGAAGTTTGCAATGTTCATGCTGGGTGAATACCTTGGGTTAATGTTGATCTCTTGCATGATTGTCACACTTTTCTTTGGTGGCTGGCACGGTCCTATGTTTATAGGAGATTGGTTACCTCCGTTCTTTTGGTTTGGCTTCAAGACATTCATAGTTATCTGCTTTTTTGTCTTATTGAGAGCCGCTATTCCTCGACCACGTTATGATCAGTTAATGTCACTCGGGTGGAAAGTCATGTTACCAATTACCTTAGTCAATATTCTGATCACGGGTGCTGTGCTTTTATGGATGGAGGGTGTCGCTTAATGTTAAGTGAATTAAGAACAATGTGGGAAGTGCTAAAGCATACCTTCACTAAGGCTGAAACCGTTGAGTACCCCGAGCAAATGCCCTATCTAGCTCCCCGCTATCGAGGCCGTATCGTGTTGACTCGCGATCCCGATGGAGAAGAGCGCTGTGTGGCTTGCAATCTCTGCGCCGCAGCCTGTCCGGTGGACTGTATAGCACTACAAAAAGATACTCGGGAAGATGGCACTTGGTATCCTGAATTTTTCAGAATCAATTTTTCTCGCTGCATCATGTGCGGAATGTGTGAAGAGGCCTGTCCAACCTATGCGATTCAATTAACGCCAGATTTCGAAATGTGTGAATACGATCGCCAAAACATGGTCTATGAGAAAGAACATTTGTTGATTAATGGAGTGGGTAAGTATCCTGATTATAACTTTTATCGAGTGTCAGGAATGAAGACCGCCTCTAAAGATAAAGGTGAGGCACTTAATGAAGCTAGACCTATAGACACGAAGAGTTTACTGCCATGAGCTTAGTTAATCGATTATTAGATCTGAGGGTCGATCATGCTTGAAATAGTGTTCTTTTATATAGCGGCAACGGTTGCTCTAATAGCCACAGTGATGGCTATGACAAGAGCAAATGCGATTCATGCTCTCATTTACCTTATTGTTTCATTACTGGCAGTTGCAGTTATTTTCTTTCTCATTGGTGCACCATTTGCTGCAGCCTTGGAGATCGTTATTTATGCTGGTGCGATTATGGTTCTGTTCGTATTTGTCATCATGATGCTTAACTTGGGAGAGAAGGGCGATAAGCAGGAACGTCAATGGTTGAAGCCAGGTATATGGGCCGGACCCGCGGTGTTATCGGTGATTCTTTTAGTGGAATTATTGGTAGTCATCAGTGATGTGAATGGTCCAGTCTCTGTATCAGCGGTTTCGGCAAAAGAGGTCGGGCTATCACTCTTTGGGCCTTATGTATTAGCGGTGGAAATATCAGCAATGTTGCTATTAGCAGGTCTAGTTGGTTCGTTCCATCTTGGTCGTCGTTATCTCGAGAGAGATCATATCGAGAAGGGGAGTAGCCAATAATGGACGGACTTAATATCCCCCTTAATCATATTCTTCTGGTCTCATCACTTCTGTTTGCTATCGGCATGCTTGGTCTAATGATTCGGCGCAACATTATATTTATATTGATGTCATTGGAGGTAATGCTCAATGCAGCCGCATTGGCTTTTGTCGCTGCCGGCGCGCGCTGGGGACAACCTGATGGTCAGGTTGTGTTTATGCTAATTCTTACCGTGGCAGCGGCAGAGGTGGCGGTGGGTCTGGGACTGGTCTTACAGGTTCAAAAGCGCTTTAAAACACTGGACATGGATCATGCCAATCGGATGCAGGGCTAATTATGAGTGATACTATTTGGTTAATACCACTGATTCCCTTCCTGAGTTCAGTAGCCCTGATGCTTTTTGGCTCTCGCCTTAAAATAACCCATATTGGGGTTTTAGGTGTTGCATCAGTAGGTATTTCAGCCCTCTTGACATTAGTGTTGGCTGTTGAGTTTATGCAAAATCAACAGGAAATTCAGGCTTCGCTTTGGACATGGATGGAAGTGGCGGGTTTTGCCCCGGGTATCTCCTTCTATTTTGATGGATTGACGCTAGTCATGATGTCCGTGATTACTGGTGTTGGATTTTTAATCCATCTTTTCTCCACAGAATTTATGGAGAAAGACCCAAGCTATGCTCGTTACTTCGCTTACCTTAATATGTTTGTTGCAGCTATGTTGATTCTAGTGATGGCCGACAACCTATTATTACTTTACTTAGGCTGGGAAGGTGTAGGTGTCTGCAGTTATCTTTTAGTGGGTTTCTGGTACCAACATAACGCCAATGGTCATGCCGCACGAAAGGCATTCATTGTCACTCGTATCGGTGACACCGCAATGGCGCTAGGGTTACTACTGTTGTTCACTGAATTGGGAACCTTAGATATTCAAGCCATGGTGGGAGCGGCTAATCAAACCTGGCAGATTGGTGATAGTATTCCTCTTGTCGCCTGCTTATTAATAGTCTGCGGAGCTGTTGGTAAATCGGCACAACTGCCTTTACATACCTGGTTACCTGATGCCATGGCGGGCCCAACTCCAGTCAGTGCTCTTATTCATGCCGCGACCATGGTTACTGCTGGTGTTTATCTTATAGCACGCACTCATGGGCTTTTTCTTTTAGCCCCTACGGCAATGACCGTTGTAGCTGTTATTGGTATAGCCACCTCCTTGATGGCAGCGTTTACGGCGCTCATGCAAACTGATATCAAGCGCATTTTAGCCTACTCTACGATTAGCCAGATTGGTTATATGTTTCTGGCGCTTGGGGTAGGGGCTTGGAGTGCGGGTATTTTTCACCTGATGACGCACGCATTTTTTAAAGCGTTACTATTCTTAGGCTCAGGTGCCATTATTCATTGTCTCCATCACGAGCATAATATTTTCAAAATGGGTGGTCTTCGAACCCGTATGCCTGTGACATTTTGGAGCTTTATGATCGGCTCAGCAGCACTGGCAGCGCTTCCTATGACCTCTGGATTCTTCAGTAAAGACCAAATTTTGCTGCAGGCATATCAACTCCCTGATCTGGGGCCCAGTTTATGGATGGCCGGTCTTTTGGGAGCTCTATTAACGGCGATATATAGCTTCAGACTTGTGTTTGTGGTGTTCTTTGGTCAAGCGAACACCGAGCCAGACAAAGATACAGGCTGGCGCATGGCCGTTCCGCTGTCAGTACTGTGCTTCTTAGCTATGATTGGTGGTTATTTTATGATCCCAGTCGCAGAGGTATTCCCCGCTAGCGATGGTAGCCATCCGGCTCACTGGGTTGAGTATGTGTCTATTTCAGTGCCGCTAGTGGGTTTGCTCATAGCTTACCTTGTATTTTTCAACCGTCGCTTAAATGTTGATGGTCTCGCTAACTCTACGGTTGGTAAAAGTCTTGGTAACTTCTGGCTAAGCGGTTGGGGTATTGATTGGCTCTATGATCATTTATTTGTGCGCCCTTATTATGGTCTGGCTAATTTACTCAAATCAGAGCCCGTCGATGGCATATATGGCTTGATCGTAGCTTTAAATCAGACATTTAACCATTGGCTGAGCGCAGCTCAAACGGGACGAATGCGCTGGTATCTTGCCAGCATGGTGGCGGGGCTGATTATTCTCATTACCCTTGCGGCTAATCTATCAACGGGGGTGCTCCAATGATAATGGTTAATCTTATCGGTATCCTTCTCATTGGTGGTTTGTTGGCCATGATCTCCGAGCGGTTTGGCGATACAATGCCGCGCAAAGTAGCCATGGCCGTGGTACTGATCGATTTGCTCTATCTCCTGGTCTGTCTTTCTGGCATGCCTGAAATCACTCAACTGCAGGCTCCATTAGCCAACGATCCATCGACTTGGTTGATGCACGTCAAGGCTGACTGGATACCTGCTTTTGGCATTAGTATTGAGTTAGCTCTGGATGGTATTAGCTTGCTTATGGTTTTGTTGACCTTGATTTTGGGAGCCATTGCCATTAGTGCTTCTTGGACCGATATAGTCGTACGAAAAGGCTTTTTTGAAGCTAATTTATTATGGTCACTGGCTGGGGTTCTGGGTGTATTTATGGCCTTAGACCTCCTATTGTTCTTCCTTTTTTGGGAAGTTATGTTAATTCCCATGTACTTCATGATTGCAATCTGGGGTCATGAAAATCGCGGTTATGCCGCTATGAAATTCTTCATTTTCACCCAGGCCAGCGGCTTACTCATGCTGATATCTGTTCTGGCACTTGTGGCAATTAATCACAGCAATACTGGGGTATGGAGCTTTAGCTATTTCGATTTGTTAAATACCCAGATGGCAGAACAAACTGCACATTGGATCATGCTCGGATTCTTTGTTGCTTTTGTTGTCAAACTGCCTGGGTTCCCGTTCCATACTTGGTTGCCTGATGCTCATACTCAGGCACCAACCGCGGGTAGTGTTATTTTGGCCGGAATTTTACTCAAAACTGGTGCCTACGGACTTATCCGGTTTGCTGTTCCACTTTTCCCTGAAGCAGCTTTGAATTTTTCTTACCCTGCAATGTTGTTGGGTGCCGCAGGCGTAGTTTATGGTGCGGTCCTCGCATTTGGTCAAACTGACTTCAAGCGTCTCATTGCATATAGCAGTGTTAGCCACATGGGTTTTGTCCTGCTGGGTATTTATGCCTGGAATGAACTCGCTCTTCAAGGGGCTGTCATGCAAATGGTAGCGCACGGGTTTAGCACAGCCGCCTTATTTATGATTGCCGGTTCATTGCAGGAGCGTCTGCATACAAGAGATATGCGTCAAATGAGTGGTCTGTGGCAGCAGATGCCCCGCATGGGTGCTGTTGCAATGTTCTTTGTTGTTGCATCTCTGGGTTTGCCGGGTCTTGGAAATTTTGTCGCAGAGTTTTTGGTCCTTTTGGGTCTCTTCCAAGTCAACGCATGGATTACCGTGGTTGCCGCCACTGGCTTAATCACCGGAGCCGCATATTCTTTGCTCCTGATGCAGAGATCATTCCAGGGCGAAGTCAATAAAAAATGGGCAGATCATGGTTTGATTGATTTTGGGTCTCGAGAAATGCTCACTATGGCAGTGATGATGATTGCGTTGATTGTGCTAGGAATTTACCCACAACCGGTGCTTGATGCTGCGCATCCCGTCTTACAGAGTCTACTTGAGCTCACCACTGACCCGGCAAATACTGTCGCGGAGGTGGCTAGATGAACGCTGCAATGTTTTCTGCGCTAGCGCCGATCTTAATTTTATCCCTGACGGCCATTGTGTTAATGACTCAAGCATCTATCAAGAGAGACCAGTCCATCGCGAGCATGATCACTGGTGTTGGTTTTGTTTTGGCGCTATTCGCAGCTCATTACGCTCGAGACTTTGCCCAACCGGTCACCATTCTCTTGCAGGTAGATCATTGGAGTTTGTTTTTTACTAGCTTAATAATCATTTCTTCCTTTGTAACTTTAATATTGTCCTTAGAGACCTTTTCACCCGAGGGTGAACGTAAGGAAGAATACTATTTGTTGTTGGTACTATCGGTATTAGGTGCGGTAGTGTTGATCCAATCTAGTCACATGGTGTCCTTGCTACTGGGCATGGAGCTCATGGGCGTCGCTCTTTATGCCATGATTGCATTTCCTGAAAAAGGCGAGCTGCCTCTTGAGGGAGCAATTAAATACTTAGTCCTGTCTGCCTGCGCATCAGCAATGTTGCTATACGGCTTTGCGCTGATTTATGCCGCAACCGGGAGCCTCAGTTACCTTGGTATCGGTGCTGGGGCCGCTGAGGCTTATGTTCAAAATCCAATGTTGATTATGGCAGGAACTGCCATGGTGCTGGCAGGTATTGGCTTTAAGTTATCGGTTGCACCTTTTCATATGTGGACACCTGATGTCTATGAGGGAGCTCCGACCCCAGTGACTGGCTTTTTGGCGACGGTTTCAAAAGGTGCAGTTTTTGTTGCTCTCACACGCTTTTATATCGACGGCAACCTCCATCAGTACAGCGGTTTAAATACAGCCCTGGTCGTCTTAGCTATCGCCTCAATGTTGATTGGTAATTGGCTGGCGCTGAGACAAGAAAATATTAAACGACTACTGGCCTATTCCTCCATTGCTCATTTTGGGTATCTGCTTATTGTATTAATTGCTTTGTCATACATGGATGTCCAGTTGGTAAGCCAGAGTATTACTTTTTACCTAACAGCCTATCTAGTAACCACATTGGCCGCTTTTGCAGTGGTGTCTACCATTGCAGGAGAAGATGTTAAAAGACAGGATATTAGCGCCTTTGAAGGTCTGTTTTGGTACCGTCCACTTGAAGCATCTGCCCTCACGGTTGCTATGTTGTCTCTTGCTGGCATTCCATTAACTGCAGGATTCATGGCAAAGTTCTTCGTCATTACTGTGGGTATTCAATCAGACCTGTGGGTCTTACTAGGTGTATTAGTATTAGGTAGTGCCGTTGGTATCTATTATTACCTGAGAGTTATATTTGCCATGAGTAAATCGTCTCAAGGTGGAGAACAAACTGCGAACAATTTAGAGAAAATTCTAGCGGTAGCACTAATAGTCTCAGTTTTATTATTGGGCTCTTGGCCTCAACCCTTTATTGCCTATGCTGGGGGCCTGTAACACCTAGTCTCGATCACAGACACAAAAGTATGGAGAAGTTTATGTTACGTTCAGTTGATATTAGCGATTATATGATCCACAGACCGGTCAAAATCCATGCTGAGGATGATATGTCTACGGCAATAGGGTTAGTGCTCGACAACAAAATATCTGGAATTTGTGTTGTCAATGAGCATGGTGATCTTGTCGGCGTATTATCTGAAATGGATTGCTTAAAAGCGATTCTGAATGCAACGTATAATGAGAGTGGTGATCTTGGGAGGGCAGGTGATTATATGACCAAAGACATCGAATACTGTGATATTCACGCGGATCTTGTTGATGTTGCCGATGATATGATTAAAAAGGGCCACCGCCGTCGCCCAGTTTTAGATCATGGTAAATTAGTGGGCCAGATAACCTGCCGACAACTACTGCGCGTAGTTAGTGAGTTCAATCAGAGGGCGGTGCCGCTTTAAAAGTGTAAAGTCAGGTTACTCTTACGCCTTTCTGTAGTCGACAATCTGTCTGGCTACATTTAATTGAAAAAGATGATCAACACGAGTTGGCATCTCTTCCAAGCAGTGCTCGGTAATGCGCTGAAAGTTTTGAATAAAACGTCTTATTTCCTGGTCCGACATTGTGCTGACACTCGCTGGATCAGTTTTTGTTGTCCTCAGTTTCTCTATCAGCTTTTGCTCTTGTTCTAATCGCCATTCAAATACTGTTTTAAAACTCGGAGCTCGCAGCATTGCAGTACTATCTACTAATTCAAATAATTGGGGATACTGCGTCGCTAATGCAGTATTGACATAATCTCTATACACGCCATCAGGATCTTCCAAGCGCTCAAGATGATTTACTGGTTCGATCAAACTATTGGGTGCCTGAGGTTTTGCACCAAAACACCAGCCTTCTATCACAATGAGTCCGATATGACCTGTGATCGTTTCGCTATTGGCCTCAGGGACACGATCATCCATACTTTTATCAAAACGAGTAATCAGCGCCTTGTTGCCCGATGCCAGGCTACTAATTGTATCGATCGCTAGGTTTACATCGTGGGTGCCGGGCACCCCTCGTTGGGCCAGAAGTGGGTGAATTTTTCTAGCAAGTTCAATTCGCTCAGCTTTTGTAAGATAAAAATCATCCAGAGAAAGTGCGACGGTCGCTAAGTGATATTTTTCAGCGACTACTGTGCAGAGATAATCTGCAAGGGTGGATTTCCCTGAGCCCTGACAACCATTAATACCAATAATGTAAGTTTTTTGATTAACCTGATACTGAGTGTTGAATTCATCAATTAAGGGTGAGAATGCGCTTTCCGCCATTGATAGATAGGATTCCGGGAGCTGGTGGCGGCCTAAAAAGTGCTGTAATGCAAGGTTGCTCATAAAGTAGGGATTCTAATAAAATTAAAAAGGGTCAGATCAGGAGGAATAATTATACTACAACTCAAAAATTGTAATCTGGTCGCGCGTTTGCAATCAATTACAGGCATAATCACACGTCATTCAACCCAAAAAGCACAGTCTATTGGTCAAATCTTATGAGTCTTAGAAATCTTAACTTGTCGAAGTTCTACTCTGGGGCAGTACTACTTGCATTGGCCTCTGTATTTTCAGTATCCAGTTTTGCCGGGAGCGTTATCTTAATCATTGGTGATGGTATGGATGATCACCAAATAACCATTGCTCGTAATTATCTTGTAGGTAGCAGAGGCAAGCTGTTGATTGACCGCCTCCCACTTCGAAGCACCGCCCAGGTGTTGACCATAGATAATGACAACCCGGATAAAGCTATTTATGTTGCTGACTCGGCAAATAGTGCAACCTCAATGGCCACTGGAGTTGTTACTAGTATCGGGCGAATCGGTACCAGCGCAGGTGATGATAAAGATTTAGTGAATATCGTAGAGCTCGCTCACCGGCAGGGGCTTAAAACAGGCATAGTAAGTACTGCCAGTATTACTGATGCGACACCTGCTTCGTTCTATGCCCACATCAGTACGCGGGACTGCGAAAACCCTGACATGATGGTCGGTACCAATCCTTATTTTGATATGGTTATTGATTGCTCTCCAGACCTTAAAAGCAATGGTGGCCTTGGGTCTATTTCAGAACAGCTAATTGACTCGGGAGTTCATGTTGCGCTGGGGGGCGGCATGAAGCATTTTACTCCTTTGGCAGAGGGTTCCGATCAAACGGTCTTAGAGTTGGCAAAAGAGTCAGGTTACCAACTTGTCAGTAATGCAACTGAACTAGATGGTAGCGGTGCTGGGAAATTACTTGGATTATTTTCTCCAAGCACAATGCCTGTGATGTGGCGCGGACAGGATGATCGAGCAGCAGAAAAGCCAGACCCTAGTTTTTTAAATCGTATTCACTCCATGCTTGGTTCTGTGACCTATCCAGAACCTATGGATTGCGAAAGTAATCCAGAGTACATCGACATACCCAGTATCTCTTTGATGACACAAACAGCACTAGATAGACTCACCGAAGAAGACGAACGTAATTTCTTTCTGATGGTTGAGTCTGCGTCAATTGACAAGCAGTCCCATCAGCGCAAGGCCTGTGGAAGCATTGGTGAACTCAAACAGTTGGACGAAAGTTTGGCCGTTGCGATGAAGTTTGCTGAAAGTCACCCTGACACTCTTATTTTGGTGACTGCTGATCATGGTCAAGCAGCTCAGTTAGTGCCTGAGCGCACTCTTTATTCTGGGATTCCCGTGCCTGTCTATACTCCTGGCCACGTTGCGCGTATTAACACCAGTGAAGGCGTTATCATGGCGGTTAATTACGCCACTAACGACTTTGTTAGTGAGGAGCATACCGGGGTTAACATACCTCTGCTAAGTAATGATGTTGGTCAAGGTTCGGTTCCGGCGATGGTTACCCAGCCCGAGATCTTCGATATCATTAAAAGCCACTTATTAAAATAGATGCCAATCTTCTCAAATCAAAAGGATTTATAGTTATGCTGACAGTACACCATCTCAACAACTCTAGGTCTCAACGTATCGTCTGGTTACTCGAAGAACTGGGTGTTGATTATCAGATCAAAGCTTACCAGCGTGATCCGGTCACTAGCCTTGCATCGCCTGAGCTTGAGGCTATTCATCCCTTAGGCAAATCACCGATGCTTACTGATGGGGATGTAACTATCATAGAGTCAGGCGCTATTATTGACTATTTATTACGACACTACGGTGATGGACAGTTGTTGCCTAAAGCAGGCAGCCATGATCATGAGCAATATTTGCAGTGGCTTCACTACGGGGAGAGTGGTGCAGCATTACCTCTTATGCTCAAGCTCTATACTTCTCGACTACCGGATGGGGGTGAAGCTCTCAAGCCAAGAATCAATGACGAATTAACCCGGCATCTTGGATACATAGAAAAATCTCTTGAAGGTGTTGATTGGTTTGTTGGAAACACCTTCAGCGGAGCTGATATACAATTATCTTTTATTGCTGAAGTTGGGCCGATGATGCATCCATCTGATAAACTCCCTAATCTTTTGGCATTCCGCTATCGCTGCCACCAACGAGAGGCTTATCAAAGTAGTTTAGCCAAAACTGAGCCCTATGCATATGGTCCAAAATAGTCAATGTAAGAGCCATGAATAAAAGAGCCATGAATAAAAGAGCCATTAATTTTAGTTTAAGTATTTTCTGTATCTTTTTTGTTACTGCCTGCAGTGAAGATCAACCCACGATGGCTTGCTTGTCTGAGAGTGAGGCTGGTCAAACTGTAAACATTAGTGGCGGTGAATTTACATTTGGTGACAATCGGTATTATCCCGACGAAGGTCCTGCGAAAGAGTCTCGCGTGGCAGATTTTAATATTGATAAAACTGAAGTGACAAATGGCCAGTTTCGTGAATTTGTAGAGGCGACAGGCTATGTGACAGCGGCCGAGCGTGGACTGTCGGAGGAGGAATTCCCGAACATTTCATCTGAGTTTAGAGTACCAGGCTCCATGGTTTTTGTCGCTCCAAATCTTGACCAGCCAAGCTCTCCAGCGACCTGGTGGCGATTTATTCCGGGCGCTAATTGGCGGCATCCAGAGGGGCCTGGTAGCTCCATCAGTGGCAGGGATGCATTTCCTGTGGTTCAAGTCATTCATTCAGATGCAGAGGCCTACGCTCAATGGCTTGGTCGGAGATTGCCCTCTGAAGCAGAGTGGGAGTACGCATCGCGTGGAGGTCTTAAAGAAGCTACATTTTCCTGGGGTGAAGAATTACCAGATAACGGCAGATCAAAAGCCAACACTTGGCAGGGACATTTCCCCTACAACAATATGAATGAAGATGGATTTATCGGAAGCTCTCCAGTGGGTTGTTTTGGCGCCAATGGATATGGGCTTTATGATACAACGGGCAACGTATGGGAGTGGACTGACACGCCTTATGGACCGGATCGTAAGCATAACTATGGCTCCCAGGGTTACGACCCACAGCAACCTGGAGTAACCGTTAAAACTCTTAAAGGTGGTTCGTTTTTATGTTCAGACAACTACTGTCAGCGTTTCAGACCAGCAGCGCGGCAAGCTCAAGACACTACGCTGGCTTCATCGCATATTGGGTTTCGTACCGCGTCAGATATTGAGGTTCTGTAATCACCAATAGGCGTAAAGTAAAAAAGATACCAGAACCGCCGAGATTCCTAGTCCAGCAAATACATAAATTAAAAAGCGATTTAAAGCAGAATGAGAATGGTACTTGGATTGCTCTTTAAGATCCTCTAGCTCTGCAGGGGAAAACCCTGTGCTGACCTCGTGGGAAGAATCCTCTAGGAACATATTGGCATCCTCGGTCTGGTGATCAAAGATTACCCAGAGGCCAACATAAAATACCCCCGTAACAAAGCCGCCCAATGAGTATGAATGCTTCGATGAAACATGGGTTAATATGGCTTGATTTTCAAGCGCTAACGCATCTAGCTCGGCATATCTGCTCGAGGAATATTGCTTCACTAATTTCATTAACTTGTCCTCGTCTATTTCCTCAACAAGCGTAACGTTATCTTGTAATAGATTTAAAATGAATAGGGATTGTGTGGAAAAGTCTTGTTATAAATTATTTTGATAAACGCGGATATAAAAATGGATCTGAGTTTCCAGTTGTTTTAGATCAGATATTGCTTTTTGCTGTTCAGGGCTCGTGTGCCAATAGTAGGGCGTCATGGTTAGTAGGTCTAACGTATGGGTCCCAACTACAGTAATATTGGCTTTGATTTCCACCTCTTCCTGAAGCTCAAAGGTAGGGTGCCCATTAATATGTCTAAAATTACCCTCATGGGGTTGATGCTTCTGGTATACATGCTGGGTTAGGCCAGTCAGGTGCTCTTCGCCAGGACCTACCATTAATAGCGCACCGCCGGGTCTTAAAACTCGAGCGGTTTCAATGGGGCAAAGGGGCGAAAATACGGACAGGGCCGTATCTATACTGTCGCTGAAAAGTGGAAGCTGATAAGCGCTGTCTACGACTAGCTGAGCCTTGAATTTGCGTTTAGCCGCCTGTCGCACACCATTTTTGGCGATATCTACGCCTATTAGCTCAATGGGTGTTTTGTCTTGATTGGCGATGGTGCTGAGCTTCTCCAAGTAATAACCCTCACCGCAGCCAATATCTAAAATCTTCTGGAGCGAACCTGAGTGATTATTGAGTAACATTGAAGCGATAGAATCAGCAAGAACACAATAGTAACCTGCGTTAAGGAAACGCTGGCGACTTTTCACCATTAAGTCATTATCACCAGGGTTTTTGCTGCGTTTCTTTTGAGCAAGGTGCAAATTAATGTAGCCCTCGCGGGCTACATCGAAGCTGTGATTATTGTTACATTGAAAAACTTTTGAGCTGTGATCTGTCGTTTCAAGTAGGCTATCGCAGCTAGGGCATTTTAGAGCAATGGTAGACCCTTGTTGATTGTCTAGAATAAGCCGACAACCTCACCGTTATGATCAACATCAATGTTATTTGCAGCAGGAACCCTCGGAAGGCCAGGCATGGTCATAATATCGCCACATACCACTACAATAAAGCCAGCGCCAGCAGAAAGTCTCACCTCACGGATTGCCATAACATGATTATCAGGCGCACCTTTCAAATTTGGATCTGTAGAAAAGCTGTACTGACTCTTCGCAATACACACAGGGAAGTGACCATACCCCGAATTTTGAAGAGACTGGATCTGATCTCGAATCTTTTGATCGGCAATAATGTCGTCTGCTCTGTAAAGTCGAGTGGCGATAGTTTTGACCTTGTCCCAAATTGGCATCTCATCAGGATATAGCGGTGCAAAATTAGCATGGCCTCCATCCACTAGTTCAACCACCTCATGGGCAAGAGCCTCTGTTCCCGCACCACCATCAGACCAATGGGTGCACTCAACAGCTTTGACGCCATTAGCTGCTGCAACTTTTTCAATCATTTCAACTTCGGCATCGGTATCGGTAACAAAACGGTTAATAGCCACAACAACAGGAACGCCAAATGATTTTACATTTTCAATATGTCGCACTAGGTTGCTACAGCCTTCCTTTAGCGCTTCAATATTTTCTTCACCCAGATCATCTTTACCGATGTTACCGTGCATTTTAAGTGCACGCACGGTAGCCACAATAACAGCAGCATCTGGATTCAATCCAGCGCTTCGACACTTGATATTAAAGAACTTTTCAGCACCTAAATCGGCACCAAAACCAGCTTCGGTAACAACATAGTCAGCCATCTTCAAACCTGCTTTAGTGGCGATAACTGAGTTACACCCGTGAGCTATATTAGCAAACGGACCACCGTGAATAATCGCAGGGTTATTTTCAAGAGTCTGCACTAAATTAGGCGACAGCGCGTCTTTTAACAACACTGCCATGGCACCAATTCCTTTGATCTCACTGGCCAAAATAGGTTGATGATCTCTTGTGTAAGCTACAACAATTTTCTCTAAGCGTGCTTTTAAGTCGTCCAGATCATTTGCTAGGCAGAAAATAGCCATAATTTCAGAGGCTACCGTAATGTCATAACCGTCTTGGCGAGGAAAACCATTGCCAGGACCGCCAAGACCGCAGGCAATGTTACGCAAGGCACGATCATTCATGTCAATAACGCGCTTCCACTGAACTCTGCGAGCATCGATTTCAAGACTATTACCCCAGTGAATATGGTTATCTAGTAGAGCTGAAAGTAAGTTATGGGCGGCACCAATTGCATGAAAGTCACCCGTAAAGTGAAGATTAATGTCCTCCATAGGAACAACCTGAGCATATCCACCACCGGCGGCTCCGCCTTTCATTCCAAAGCAGGGTCCTAGGCTTGGTTCACGGAGACAAACAATAGACTTCTTACCAATCTTATTTAGCGCATCTGTCAGTCCCACTGAGGTGGTTGTTTTTCCTTCACCTGCGGGGGTCGGTGTAATGGCGGTTACCAAGATGAGCTTGCCATCCGGCCGATCACTTAGCGTGGATAGATACTCCGGATCGATCTTAGCTTTGGTTTTACCATAGGAAATTATCGCAGACTCTGGAATGTCCAGTTTTTCAGCGACTTCGCTGATTGGTTTCATTGTCGCATTACGTGCGATTTCAATATCACTCATTATTATTTCCTTCTCTGTACTGGCCATAATTTTAGTTGGCACATCTTCCGTAAAGCCCGCCAACATTGGATTTCTAAGACCGTCAATTGCTGTCTTAAAAACGACTCACCTAAATGCCCTTTTTAGGGCTTTTTTTGGTGGCGCTTTCAGATACACAACTGTCGTAACTGTGCCCTATCAGATATGATTTTGGCAGTTACACTTCCGAGATGCAAAGAGGGTCTTTAAACGATTAATTTGAGATGTCAGTATGAAGAAGAATGCGCGCGTAGTAGTAGTTGGTGGTGGAGTTGTTGGTGTTAGCACACTCTATCATCTGGCGAAGAAAGGTTGGACTGATGTAGTCCTGGTTGAACGTAAGGAATTGACCTCTGGCTCAACCTGGCATGCCGCAGGGTTGCTGCCATTGTTTAATATGAGTTATTCGGTTGGCAAATTGCATCAGTATTCGGTGAATTTTTACCACGAGTTAGAGAAAGAAACGGAGCAGAACGTTGGTTTTAGTGTGGTCTCAAACATTCGTCTAGCCTCAACCGAGGATCGAATGGACGAGTATCGCTACTACGCTGGTGTAGCTCAGACTGTCGGTGTGGAAGTCAACTTCTTGACACCGGAGCAAGTCAAAGACGCATGGCCCATGTGTAATACCGAGGGGTTGATTGGTGCTATCCAGCATCCTGATGATGGCTATATTCAGCCGGCTGATCTTACTCAGGCTTTGGCTAAAGGTGCTCGTTCGCGCGGCGCTGAGATCTATCGTAATACCGCTGTATTGAATCTTGAGCAGCAGTCCGATGATAGCTGGATAGTTAAAACAGACAAGGGTGACATACATTGTGAGCATGTCGTTGCCTGTACAGGTAACTTTGCGCGCAAAACCGGCGAAATGGTCGGCTTAGATATCCCCGTTATCCCCGTGGAGCATCAATACATCGTTACCGATCCTCACCCAGAGATACTCAAGCGTAAGGCCGCCGGTTTGCCTGAGCAGGCAGTGCTGAGGGATTCTGATGCGGGTTATTACCTTCGCGAAGAAGCAGGTGGCATGATTCTAGGTCCTTACGAAGAGAATGCTCCCTGTTGTTATGTAGACGGTCCCACTGCCGAGTCAGAGTATGAGCTATTTAACGGTGATTTAGATCGCCTAATGCCTCATGTTGAAGCTTGTATGGAGCGTGTTCCAGCATTTGCAGAAGTTGGCGTCAAAACAATTTATAACGGTGCTATTGCCTACACACCAGATGGCAACCCGATTGTTGGCCCCGCTTGGGGATTGAAAAATTTCTGGCTAAATGAAGGTCATAGTTTTGGTATTACTGCCGCCGGTGGTGCCGGATGGCAATTGGCCGAATGGATAGTGGATGGAGAGCCCACAGTCGACATGATGGGTGTTGATCCGCGCCGATTTGGTCCCTATGCCACCCGTGGTTATTTGCGTAGCAAAAATGAAGAAGCCTACGATCATGTGTTTAAAAATCACTACCCCGATGAAGAGCGCAGCGCGGCAAGACCCCTTAAAACAGCACCCTGTTATGATCGAATGAAAGACTTAGGAGCAGTATTTGGCAGTGTTTATGGTTGGGAGCGACCCAACTGGTTTGCGCCTCCAAATTATGCCCTGACAGAGCAAGAGCTAAATAAAGATGACACCCTGTGGAATAAAAACCATTCCACAGCTCTATCTGATGGCCGCATTGTTGAAAAAAACTCGTTCCGTCGATCCAACTACTTTAATTTTGTTGGTAATGAATGCCGTCATGTCCATGAAAAAGTAGGGTTGCTTGACATGTCTGCTTTTTCAAAAGCCACCGTGTCCGGAGCTGGTGCAGAGGCATGGTTAAACAGCATTGTGGCTAACAATATTCCCAAGGCCATTGGACGGATCGGTCTATGTCATATGCTTTCGCTCAATGGCGGAGTGCGGGCAGAATTCACCATCTATAAGCGTGCAAAAAATAGTTATTACTTGGTGTTTGCTGGTGCAAATGAGCGTCATGATTGGGATTACCTAACTAAGTTAGCACCTAAAGATGGTTCAGTTCAATTACAAAAGATCACCACCCAAATGGGTGTTTTGGTCTTAGCTGGCCCCAAGTCGCGCGAGGTCTTACAAAAACTGACAGATACCGACTTGTCTAATGATAAGTTCAAGTGGCTTACGGGCAAGCCGATCAATGTTGGTTATGCTCAGGCAGAGGCCCTGCGGGTAAACTTCGTTGGCGAATTGGGATGGGAGCTCCATCATCCAATCGAGATGCAAAACTATATTTTTGATGAACTAATGAAGGCTGGTGCTGAGTTTGATATCAAGCCTTTTGGTATACGCGCAATGGACTCCATGCGACTGGAGAAATCCTATCGTTTAATTCCCCGAGAAATGTCAATTGAATATGCTGCTTTAGAGTCAGGACTAGATCGGTTTGTGAAGCTGGATAAAGAATGTGATTTTGTAGGTAAGACCGCCCTGTTAGATTGGCAAAAGCGTGGGTTCGTTAATAGTTTTGTGACCCTGGAAGTTCATGATGTTGAGGATGCTGATGCTCGGGGGTCTGAAGGTTTATATAAGGACGGTGAGCTTGTTGGTCGAGCGACATCTGGCGGATTTGGATTTCGCGTGAATAAGTCCCTAGCACTCGGTTTAGTGCAGGTAGCCTACGGGGTAGAGGGAACAGAATTGGAAATTGAAATACTCGGAAAACGTCGACGCGCCACCGTGATTTCTGAATCAGCCTTTGACTCGGATAATGCGGCTCTAAGAAGCTGATTTATGTGCTCTTTAAAGTTGTCGTGACCGTATATGCTTAGGTCGCAAAATTGTATGCGATGGGTGCTAAAGAAGCACAGACTGCGCCCATTGCTTTCACTGCTTAAAGAGGCTGGCTTCAGCCCTTATTGGATTGACTATTATGACTGAACGAACAGGTAGAAGAAGAGCAGGTAGAGAAGGTGGCGGACGAGAAGGGCGCCGCGAAGCTCGCGCTAATGCTGTGGCCAAAACAGTTCCGTTTATCGAGCGCAAGATTCCTTACCTAGAGTATCTCTCCGAAGAAAGCCTTCAACTGATTGAAGATAATGCTGACATCTTGTTGGAAGAGATTGGCATAGATTTTCTTGATGACCCAGAAGCGTTAGAGATGTGGAAGGACGCTGGTGCCGATGTTCAAGGCACGCGAGTTCGATTTCCCAAGGGCCTCTGTCGATCGATCATTCAAGCCAGTGCTCCAAAAGAGTATGTGCAACATGCTCGTAATCCAGAGCGCAGCACCATCATAGGCGGCAAGCGAACGGTACTCGTGCCAGCCTACGGTTCTCCCTTTGTGCACGATATCGATCAAGGTCGCCGTTACGCAACGATTGAAGATTTTAAAAATTTCGTTAAATTAGCGTACATGGCGCCAGATATTCACCACTCTGGGGGCACAGTTTGTGAGCCAGTTGATCTGCCCGTGAATAAACGTCACTTTGATATGGTTTACACGCACTTTAAGTACAGTGATAAGCCCCTAATGGGATCAGTCACTCACTTTGAGCGTGCTCAAGATACAGTGGACATGGCAAAGTTGGTGTTTGGTGATGAATTTGTTGACCAGAATTGTGTACTCACCAGCTTGATTAATGTGAACTCACCAATGACCTATGATGCGACCATGCTTGGATCGCTAAAGGTGTATGCCCGCAATAATCAGGCTACAGTTGTTTCACCGTTTATTCTAGCTGGTGCAATGTCACCAGTTACCGCAGCTGGAACTGTAACTCAAATTTTAGCCGAAGCATTGGCCGGAATTGCCTTCACCCAGCTGTGCCGACCAGGTGCTCCGGTTGTATTTGGAACCTTCGCTGCTGCGGTGTCTATGGCGTCAGGAGCCCCTACGTTTGGTACGCCAGAGCCTAGTCAAATACTTTATGCAGCGGCTGCTCTAGCGCGGCGATTAGGCGTACCTTTCAGAAGTGGCGGTGGTCTATGTGGGTCTAAATTACCCGACGCACAGGCCGCATATGAGGCAGCGAATACACTGCAGACGGCATCTCTAGCGGGTGTAAACTTTATGCTCCATACCGCTGGATGGCTTGAGGGTGGCTTAGCGATGGGCTATGAAAAATTCATCATGGATTGTGATCAAGCAAGCATGATATCTGTACTATTGGGTGGCATGGACATGTCTGAGAATGGTCAAGCCTTCGATGCATTTCGAGAAGTAGGCCCAGGTAAACACTATCTTGGATCTGCTCATACTCTCAAAAATTTTGAAACCGCATTTTATCGATCTACTGTGGCGGATAATAATAGTTTCGAACAATGGACCGCTGATGGTGCCTTAGATACAGCTCAGCGGGCTAATGGTTTATGGAAAAAAATGCTTAACGATTATCAGCCACCAGCGATGGACCCAGCTGTTGATGAAGCATTACTTGATTTCATTGCACGACGCAAAAACTCATATGCTGACCGAGACTACTAAACACCTATTGGGGGTTGTGAACTATGTCTGATGAAGAAGATATCATATTAGCCGAATTACCTGACGATGAACTGGTATTGCAGATGCATGATGATCTCTACGATGGTTTAAAAGAAGAGATCATGGAAGGTACAGATATTCTATTGGCCCGAGGCTGGTCAGCTGAGCGAGTCCTAGGAGAAGCTCTGGTGGACGGTATGACTGTTGTCGGAATAGATTTCCGAGACGGTATTCTGTTTGTTCCCGAGGTGTTGCTAGCTGCAAATGCAATGAAAGGTGGCATGTCTATTTTAAAGCCGCTACTCGCTGAAACCGGCGCTAAACCCGTTGGCACGATGGTGATAGGTACCGTTAAAGGTGACATTCATGACATTGGTAAGAATTTAGTCGCCATGATGATGGAAGGTGCTGGGTTTGAGGTCTTTGATATTGGCATTAATAACTCAGTAGAAGAATATCTCGCTGCTCTTGAGCGTCACAAGCCAGATATTTTAGGTATGTCAGCACTACTAACCACCACCATGCCCTACATGAAAGTGGTTATTGATGCTTTGACTGAGCAAAAGCTCCGTGAAAAATACATTGTTATGGTGGGCGGTGCACCGCTTAATGAAGAGTTTGGTTTGGCTGTGGGTGCAGATGCTTATTGCCGAGATGCCGCTGATGCAGCAACCACGGCGATTCGTCTAGTGTCTGAGCGCAGAGTACTTGAGTCGACTGCTTGATGTCTACGGCCCGTGATCCAGCGGCGCAATCATCACCGATTTTAATCATCGCGTGCGGCGCATTGGCTCAGGAAATTGTTCAGTTGCAGACACTAAATGGTTGGAATCATTTGCACCTAAAGTGCCTTGATGCAGAGCTACACAATAGACCTCATTTGATCGCTGGTAAGCTAAGAGAAAAGATCGCTCAGCATCGAAATGAATATAACAATATTTTTGTCGCCTATGCAGACTGCGGCAGTGGTGGAGAGATAGATCGGGTACTTGAAGATGAGAATATAGAGCGACTGCCAGGGGCGCACTGTTATTCTTTTTTTGCCGGCGAACAAAGATTTAAAGAAATTAGTGAGCAAGAATTAGGCAGTTTTTATTTAACTGACTTTTTGGCTAAGCATTTCGAAAGGCTGGTGATTAAAGGGTTAAAGCTAGATCAGCATCCGGAGCTTAGAGATCAGTATTTTGGGAGTTACACAAGGGTTGTCTATTTATCCCAAGAAGATAATCCCAGCGTGCGCTCTCTAGCCAAAAATGCTGCGCTTTTCCTTGGCTTAGATTTTGAGCATGAACACTGTGGATACGGTGATTTGCAAACTGGCCTTGAATCGCAGGTCTTAAAGTTTGGATAGGTCGCACTATTCTGAAATGGAGTCGATTTCAAAATGCAGAAAATTGTAGTTTATTGGCGTGATATTCCAGCCCAGGTATTGGTGAAGCGCGGTCGAGAGCGAGGCAAAGCGATTTTAAGTCATCGTTTTCAGGCGGCAATTGATCGTGCAGCCATGAGGGCGGGCAAAGGTGGCAGTGAGGAATACTTGGCGGACTGGCGACGAGAGTCAGGATCCCTCGAAGCAGAGGGCACTCCCCAAGCGCTTGCCGAAGAATTTGCAACGGCGATTGAACAACAGTACTCAGATGACGATATTAAGGTTTTAGTTAAAAACAAAGGGCTAAAGGCCGAGTAACAGAATAAACAGTATCGGTTCATTGATCCTAAATGGAGCGATATAGACCGATTAGTGGAGAGAGTGCAGATGCCTCTGAGTACAAACCAAGAAAAGCAGGCATTAATTGACCTCATGGGTAAAACCACTCTAGAGGTAACACCCAGTGGCGCTGCAAAAGTAAGTGACTTTAGTCAAATCCTGAGGGCAGGGTGCACTGTGTACGTGACTTTTTTACAAGGCTCTGATTTCGGCGATACCGTGGCTACTGTGCGTCGACTAAAATCCGAAGGCTATAACCCCGTTCCGCACTTTGCCGCTCGCTCGATCCCCTCAGCACAAATGTTAGAAAAAAGCCTTGCTGCGCTCCAGAGTGAGGGAATTACCGAAGGCTTACTAATCGGTGGTGGCGTTGACAAACCTGTTGGTGAATTTAATGCCTCCATTGACGTATTACGCACGGGCTTGTTTGAGAAGTACGGTTTTACAAAGCTTGGTTTGGCAGGTCACCCCGAAGGTAGTCCGGACATTTCCGATGCAGATTGTGCTTTGGCCATTCAGCAAAAGAATGACTATGCAAAAGAGTCCGCCATGAGCCTCTATTTTGCGACGCAGTTTGTCTTTGAAGCAGCCCCCGTGCTCGCGTGGGAAAAGAAAATTCGTGAGCAAGGCAACAGGTTGCCTGTTTACGTCGGTATTCCCGGTATAGCAACTATTAAAACATTGATGCGCCATGCTCAACATTGTGGAGTGGGCCCGTCCATGCGCTTTCTAACTCGCAACCCCCTGGATATGATAAAGCTGGGTCTAAAAGACTCCGTCTTGGGCAAGTTCGTCAATGCACCCTCATCAGAGCCCAGTGAATTATTGAGAGATTTGATCGAAGGTATTAACGCTGACCCTGATTGTTTGATACAACAATGCCATCTCTATCCGTTAGGAGGACTTAAAAAGTCAGCTGAGTGGATGTATAAGATTCAGGATGGACACTTTGAGATTTCAGAAAAAGGTTTTACAACAACTTAAATTATTGAAAATACTGTTGAAACCAGAGTGTAAATGGGTTCAACCGAATAAAAATAGGAAATATTATGACTGTAACTACTATCAGCTCGGCTACCAAAGAGGTCAATATTGGCTTTGACTATCCTTTTGTCATTATTGGCGAACGAATTAACCCCACTGGCCGAAAAATACTTGCCGAAGAAATGAAAGTAGGCGACTACAGTCGCGTTGAAGCTGATGCTCTTGCGCAGGTGGCTGCAGGCGCTCAAATGCTAGATGTTAATGCGGGGATTCCCTTGGCAGATGAGCCAAGAATTCTTGGAGAAGCGATTCAATTAGTGCAGTCGATCACCGATGCACCCATTAGTATTGACTCATCAATTGTTGCAGCTCTTGAAGTTGGTTTGTCTGTCTACCAAGGCAAAGCTTTGGTGAATTCTGTCACCGGTGAAGACGAAGTGCTTGAGCGCGTATTGCCCTTAGTAAAAAAATACGGGGCTGCGGTGGTAGCAATCTCTAATGATGAAACCGGTATTTCTGAAGATCCTAATGAGCGCTTTGCTGTTGCAAAAAAGATCGTCGAGCGTGCAGCAGATTACGGAATTCACTACAGTGATGTTGTGGTTGATCCCCTAGTGATGCCAATTGGAGCAATTAACACAGCTGGCCTGCAGGTCATGCATGTGGTTCGACGCCTACGTGAAGAGCTTAAAGTCAACACCACCTGCGGTGCATCTAATGTTAGTTTTGGTTTGCCTAATCGCAATGGCATTAATAGCGCCTTTTTAACCATGGCCATGGGCGCTGGAATGACCTCAGCAATTACCAGTCCACTGCATCCAGAAGTCATGGCAGCGGTTCGAGGTGGTGATGTAATGATGGGCAAAGATCCTAATTGTGCTAATTGGATTAAAGCCTACAGAGAACCCACTGCAGAGATTGGTCGAGGCGGAAGAACCAGCCGTCGCCGCGCTCGTTAAGGAGACTACGTAATAGCGAAGGACAGTCATGAGTGACTCAATGGTAAAGGTAGTATTTACGCCCTCTGGTAGGCGCGGCAGCTTTCCTGTCAACACGCCATTACTAGATGCTGCCCGAAGTTTGGGAGTTGATATTGATTCTGTTTGCGGAGGGCGAGGTCTCTGTGGGCGTTGTCAGGTTACCTGTGCTGAAGGCGCCTTCCCCAAGCATCAGATTCAGTCGTCAAAAGATCATCTTTCCCCCTTAAGTGAAACTGAAAAAAGTTATAACCAACGCAAAAAGCCCCTCGCACAAGACCGTCGACTAAGCTGCCATACGCTATTACTTGATGACTGCGTTATTGACGTTCCACCAGAGAGCCAAGTCCATCGTCAAGTGGTTCGCAAAGCTGCTGAATATCGTGACATTGAGCTTGATGCGGCCACCCGATTGTATTGTGTAGAAGTGCCAGAGCCTGACATGGAAGTGCCCAAGGGTGATCTTCAGCACCTACTTGATGTACTAGAGTCAGATTGGGGGTTATCTAGTTTGACCTGCGATGCGGCATTGCTGGCTCGCTTGCAACCTGCGCTCAAAGAAAGTGGCCGCAGACTTACCGTCGCAGTGCACAGAAATCATTCAATTATTGCACTTTGGGCTGGCTTTCATGATCTAGCCTATGGCGTAGCGGTCGACGTAGGATCTACCACCGTTGCTGTGCACCTGTGTGATCTTTCTAGTGGAGACGTATTAGCAAGTGCCAGTGTCATGAATCCACAAATTCGCTTTGGCGAAGATTTAATGAGTCGTGTTTCCTATGTCATGATGCATCCAGAGGGTGCTCAAGAAATGACCAGCGCGATTCGCGTGGCTCTGAACGATCTCTTTGAAAACGTCGCCAAACAGGTCAAAGCAAAGGTAGAGGATATTTTAGAAATCACCCTTGTGGCAAACCCAATTATGCATCATCTACTGCTGGGAATTAATCCCGTTGAGTTGGGCGGAGCACCCTTTGCCCTCACTACTGACACAGCAGTGGAGATGCCAGCTCGTGAGTTAGATTTACAGATTAATCATGGAGGAAGAATCTATATCTTGCCATGCATAGCTGGCCATGTTGGTGCAGATACTGCTGGCGTGATTCTCTCTGAAGAGCCGCAGCAGCAAAAAGCCATGACTCTGCTGGTTGATGTAGGGACCAACGCCGAAATCGTATTGGGTGATAAAAATCGATTGTTAGCGTGTTCCAGCCCCACAGGACCCGCTTTTGAAGGGGCTCAAATTAGCGCAGGTCAGCGAGCAGCTGCCGGTGCGATTGAGCGCGTACGCATTGACCCAGACACTCTAGTGGCGCGATTTAAAGTGATTGGCTCAGATTTATGGAGCGATGAGCCAGGCTTCATCGAAGAGACCTCAAAATTTGGTGTCACAGGTATTTGTGGGTCAGGCATTATCGAAGTGGTTGCTGAGATGTATCTTTCAGGTATTGTCACTGTCGATGGCATTATAGATGGCGAATTGGCTAGCCGTTCAACCCTTGTCGTAGCCGATGGCCGCACTTGGTCTTATGTATTGTATCAATCAGATTTAACCGAAAACCAAACACCTATTTTGGTCACTCAAAATGATATCCGTCAAATCCAGTTAGCTAAGGCTGCTCTTTACGCCGGAGTTAAGCTGCTCATGGACAAACTAGATATTGACCATGTCGATCGTATTCGTCTGGCAGGTGCATTTGGTAGCCATATTAATGTTCAGCATGCGATGGTGTTGGGTCTAATTCCTGACTGCGCTCTAAACCAGGTTTCCTCAGCAGGTAACGCTGCTGGAACCGGAGCTAGAATCGCATTACTCAATAACCAGTCCCGCAATACTATTGAGGATCTAGTCACCAATATAGAAAAAATTGAGACCGCTATGGAGCCTAAATTTCAACAGTACTTTGTTGATGCCATGGCGTTCCCGAACAAGACAGATCCTTTTCCAAACTTGTTTTCCACAATCGACAAACCCCCCGAGAAGCTCATCACAGAATCCCCTGGCGGGCGAAAAAGACGACGACGATAAAAAAGCTTCTTATATTCCCCTTAGTTAACATATACTCGCTTCAAGAGTCTTTAATGAGAGACCGAACAGGCGTTTCCTAAAACGCATATCGTAATCTATGATTATGGTAAGAAGGTGAAAATGTCGAATTCAACTGAAACACCAGTCAACCAGACCGACGTAGCAATGCACGTTGGCTTTTTAATGCTCCCAGAATACACCCTAAGCACCTTTTCTAATGCTGTTGGTATCCTTCGCATGGCCAACCGGTTGAGCGGCCGAGAACTTTACACCTGGACTCTGCGTAGTCTTGATGGAGAACCCGTGACATCCAGTGCTGGATTGGAGATAAATCTGGACGGCAGTTTAAAAGATGCAGATGGAATAAACATACTACTAGTCTGCGGCGGTTACTCGGTCAAAAAATACTGTGACAAGCCGCTGATAGAGAGTTTGCGTCTGATCTCCAAGCACAAAATTCCTATGGGAGGCATCTGTACAGGCAGTTATGCTCTCGCAGCCGCAGGCTTACTTGATGGATACCGTTGCACCATTCACTGGGAAAATATAGCCAGTTTTCGTGAAGAGTTTCCAAAGTTAAATATAGCATCAAGCTTGTTTGTTATTGATCGTGATCGCTACACCTGCTCAGGTGGTATTAGCTCTATTGACCTGATGCTAAATCTTATTGCCAGTATTCACGGCCACCAGTTAGTGCAGCAAATATCAGAACAGTTCACCTGTGATCGTGTACGTACCGAAAAAGACGCTCAGCGCGCACCCCTGAAGTATCTTATTGGGGCTAGTCAACCAAGGTTAGTAGACGCTGTAACATTAATGGAAAGCAACATAGAAGAGCCGCTGACTTTAGATGAAGTTGCAGATTATGTAGGCATATCACGGCGACAACTAGAGCGGTTATTTAATCGTTATCTTCACTGTGCACCGTCACGTTACTACTTAGAACTGCGATTATCCCGAGCGCGATTACTACTCTTACAAACGTCCATTCCAGTAATTGACGTTGCCATTAGCTGCGGGTTTTCCACAGCCCCACATTTCAGTAAATGTTACAGCGACCTATACAGCAAGCCCCCTAGTAGCGAGCGCAGGGCACTGCGCTAGCTGCGATAATCGGTTGGTTTTTTATCAAACGCTTGGCGAAATACCCGAGAAAAATGGGCGGTATCTGAGAACCCACACTCTTGGCCAATGTCGGTAATTAATCGATCAGTATTTTGCAGTAGCCACAATCCGTAGCGCAATCGAATCTTACGATAGAACTTCTGTAGGCTCTCACCTGTGTCACTAATAAATAAACGCTCTAGCTGGCGCTTAGAGATCGCTAAACGATCTGCCATTTCATCGGTACTCAATGGGCGACTTAAGTTTTGCTCCATTAGCAGAAGGGCTCTAGCCACCCAGCGATTACTTACCTCATAATCAGCACCTGGTTGAGGCTGAGGAGCATCAGCGGGGCGTGGATTGTCCATAACCAAAATACGCAGACTTTTGCGGGCCCAATTTTGGCCCAGATGACGCTCAATAATATAGGCAGCCAAATCAGCAGCCACAGCACCTCCTGCGCAGGTAATTCGATCGCCATCATCCACAAAAAGCTGGTCTGCAACGGGGGTGACATTATCGAAGCGGTCGGTGAGATCCTTATGATGAAACCATGACACACAGCAACGTCGCTGATCCATCAGTCCCGCTCTAATCATCACAAAAGATCCTGTGCACAGACCTACAATAGGCACGTGAGCGTCATCTGCTCGCTGCAGATAATCAACCACATGGTCACTGCCCTCAAGAGTCTGGTCTAATAGCCCCCCGACCACCACAATATAATCAAAATCTGACGGGTCACGGTAAGTCTCCCATGGTTTCACTGTCACCCCAGCACTAGAGCTCACCGGAGCCAAATCCGACCCCATAACAGTCCACTGACAGTTAACCTGACGGCTTTTGTCGCCCTCATCAGCAGCAAGGCGTAGCGCATCAATAAAGGCCGAAAAGGGCAGTAAAGTAAAGCTAGGCATCAGTACAAAACCTACCGCAAGGTGGGCAGAATGATGCGTCTGTAAGGTCGTTTCAGGCATGGCAAAACACCCTCTATAAGTCGTTTTAATACAACAAAAAATGGTTTTACGTCATAACTATAATGACATTTTAGCCCTAAAACCCTTGTTTTTACGGTTTGAGCGTTATTTTGTCGTTTTTGAGTCACACATTGGCGTTTTTATTCTAGCAGCCCCAACCGTAAAACTGGTCAAATGCACTCTTGATAATCTAGATTTAACTTAGTGGTCACTATGAAACGATACTCTGGTTTTAGTCTGTTAAAAAACGCCCTTAGCTACCATGAAAATTGGCAGAAAGTTTGGCGTAGTCCCAAGCCCAAAAAAGAATACGACGTCATCGTTGTTGGTGGCGGCGGACACGGCTTAGCAACAGCCTACTACTTGGCAAAAGTACACGGTATAACCAACGTTGCCGTTGTCGAAAAAGGATATCTCGGTGGCGGAAACACCGCCCGCAACACCACTATTATTCGGTCAAACTATCTCTGGGATGAGGCAGCACAACTCTACGAACTGTCCCTCAAATTATGGGAAGGGCTGAGTAAAGAATTAAACTACAACGTAATGTTTAGCCAGCGCGGTGTGCTTAATTTGGGGCATAACCTACAAGATATGCGCGACATTGAGCGGCGCGTCAACGCCAACCGACTCAACGGTATTGACGGCGAGGTAGTGACCCCAGAGCGAGTAAAAGAAATTGCGCCACTAATCAATATATCTCGGAATAGTCGGTACCCTATCTTGGGTGCCTCCTGGCAACCGCGTGGGGGCACAGCCCGTCACGATGCGGTGGCCTGGGGGTATGCTCGGGGCGCAGATGCTCTGGGAGTTGACATGATTCAGCAGACCGAAGTGACCGGTATTCGTCGAAAAGATGGTGCAGTAATTGGTGTAGAAACAACCAACGGCTTTATTGGTGCGCGCAAGGTCGCCTGTGTTACTGCGGGTAGTTCCGGAGTAGTGGCGGCAATGGCAGGCTTGCGGTTGCCCGTTGAATCACGACCTCTTCAAGCATTGGTTTCAGAGCCCGTTAAACCCTGTCTAGACACAGTGGTTATGTCAAATGCAGTGCACGGGTACATCAGCCAGTCTGACAAGGGCGACTTAGTAATTGGCGCAGGGGTAGACAGCTACAACGGTTACGGCCAGCGTGGGTCATTCAATGTCATAGAGCACACCGTGCAGGCCATTTGTGAGCTGTTTCCGGCATTTAGTCGAGTGCAAATGAATCGCCAATGGGGTGGCATCGTCGACACCTGCCCTGATGCTTGTCCGATTATTAGTAAAACCTCAGTCGATGGTCTTTACTTCAACTGTGGTTGGGGTACTGGTGGTTTTAAAGCCACGCCTGGCTCTGGTTTTGTTTTTGCTGACACCGTGGCTAATGACAGGCCTCATCCCTTGGCTGAAGCCTTCAATATTGGTCGGTTTAATAGTGGAGCCTTAATTGACGAGCATGGGGCCGCAGGTGTAGCCCACTGACACCATTATCAAACATAGTTTGAGAGACTATTTATGTTACAAATTTATTGCCCACATTGCCAAGAATTGCGTAGTGAAGAAGAGTTTAGCTACGGTGGTGAAGCCCATATTGCCCGCCCCTTAGCCCCTGAAACACTCACTGACGAAGAGTGGGGCGATTACTTGTTTTTTCGCAAAAACCCTCGCGGTATCCACCATGAAATGTGGTACCACGTGACTGGGTGTCGTCGTTATTTTAATGCCACACGTAACACAGTGACCTATGAAATTCTTGAGACCTACAAAGTCGGCACGCAGCCAAGCATTGTTGGAGAGGGCGCATGAAACAACTAAACCGCCTGCCTAATGCTGGGCGCACAAACCCTGACCAAAATATTAATTTTACATTCAACGGCAAAGCCTATCAGGGAGTAATGGGTGATACCCTAGCCTCAGCTTTACTGGCAAATGGCGTGGATGTAGTAGGTCGCAGTTTTAAATACTCACGACCCCGCGGTATTGTGGGCCATGGTGCCGAAGAGCCCAACGGTATTATTCAGCTAGGCTCAGGCGCAGCTACCGTACCCAATCTTAAGGTCACTCAGGTCGAGCTTTACGAGGGGCTTGAAGCCTCAAGTGTCAATGGATGGCCAAATGTTAATTTTGATTTAATGGGCATAATGGGATGGTTTGGGCGCTTAATGCCGCCAGGGTTTTACTATAAAACGTTCATGTACCCACAAAAACTCTGGATGATCTACGAGCACTTTATTCGCAAGGCGGCTGGGTTGGGTAAAACACCCGTTGAGGCCGATCCAGATGTTTATGACAAACTTAATCAGCACTGCGATGTGTTGGTGGTAGGTGCAGGGCCGGCAGGTTTAGTTGCTGCGCGTGAAGCAGCAGAGGCTGGTGCCCGAGTCATCATTGCAGATGAACAGAGCGAGTTTGGTGGTAGCCTGCTGGCGTCTACTCAAACCCTAGACAGTGTATCGGCTAGCCAATGGGTTGCGGGCATGGTTGAGCAGCTAAATCGTTATAGCAAGGTTCAGCAGCTGCCTCGTAGCACAGTGTTTGGATACTACGACCACAACTTTTTGACCATTTTAGAAAAATGCACAGATCATCTGGGGTTGAGTGCAGGCAATGGACGGCAAGTAAGGCAAAGAATGCACCGAGTAAGAGCCAAACAAGTTGTTTTAGCAACAGGTGCCTTTGAGCGCCCGTTGGTGTTTGCGCACAACGATATTCCAGGCGTGATGCAGGCATCCTCTGTATCAACCTATGTTAATCGCTATGGTGTGGCACCTGGAAGCAAACTTATTTTAGCCACCACCAATGATAACGCCTACCAAACAGCCATTGATTGGCACACCGCGGGTCGAGATGTTGTCGCGGTGGTTGACTCGCGCCAGTCACCTAACGGTGAATTAGTTGAACAGGTCAGAGCCCTTGGTATTCAAATAGAAGTTGGTCATGGCGTCATCGAAGCCAAAGGTGGAAAACGAGTACGTGCAGCCATGGTTGCTCCTCTAAATGAAAGCGGCAGCGCCATAACAGGTGAGGTGAAACGTTTGCCCTGTGATCTTATAGCGACCTCTGGAGGTTGGAGTGCCGCTATTCATCTCAGTTCCCATACCGGCGCCAAACCAGTTTGGGATGAGTCGATTGTAAGCTTTAGACCTGGCGACTCAAAACAGCAAGAGCGCTCGGTAGGCGCTTGCAATGGCACTTTTGGCCTGCGAGACGGGTTAATTGAAGGTGCCACTGCCGGTGCTAAAGCAGCACAACTTGCCGGGTTTGGATTGGGTGCCGTGCAATTTTCGCCTGTAGAGCTTGTAGAGCCGATACAAGAACCGCAGCAGGCACTATTTTTGGTACCTCATAGTAAACCACCCAGTCGAGCTCCCAGCCAGTTTGTTGATTTGCAACTAGATGTTAGCGCAGGCGGTATAGAGCTGGCTGTTAGAGAAGGGTTTGAGTCTGTAGAGCACGTAAAGCGCTACACCGCGTTAGGGTTTGGTACTGACCAAGGCAAACTTGGCAATATTAATGGCATGGCTATCCTAGCCAATGCGCTTGACCAGAGCATCAGCGAAACAGGCACCACTATCTTTAGGCCGTCTTATACGCCCACCACCTTTGGCGCAGTTGCCGGCCGTGATGTTGGTGAATTATTTGATCCAGAGCGATATACCTCAGTCCACAGATGGCATGTTGAACAGGGCGCCAAATTTGAAGATGTGGGTCAATGGAAGCGACCTTGGTATTTTCCTAAAGGTAACGAGACCCTCGACCAAGCGGTTAATCGCGAGTGTTTAGCGGTGCGCAACAGTGTTGGCATCCTTGATGCCAGCACCCTTGGAAAAATTGATATTCAAGGGCCTGATGCTGCTGAATTCATTACTCGTATGTATACCAATTCATACCTTAAATTAGCATCAGGTAAATGCCGCTACGGCGTTATGCTCAAAGAAGATGGAATGATTTTTGATGACGGAGTCTGTGCCTGTTTAAGCGAAAATCACTACCTCATGTTTACCACCACAGGTGGTGCGGCAGGTGTTTTAGCGTGGTTAGAGTTATGGCAACAAACCGAATGGCCTGAATTACAGGTTTATTTTACCTCGGTTACTGACCACTGGGCTACGGCAACTGTCACAGGACCCAATGCCCGCAAAGTGGTGGCCAAAGTATGCCAAGACATTGATTTAACCTCTGACCAGTTTAGGTTTATGGATTGGCGTAATGGCACAGTGGCGGGAGTTGCAGCGCGAGTGTTCCGTATTAGCTTCACCGGAGAATTGTCTTTTGAGATCAATGTGTCCGCCAATTATGGCCGTCATATTTGGGAGGCCTTAATCGAAGCGGGCAAAGAGTTTGATATCACACCCTACGGCACAGAGACCATGCACGTACTGCGCGCAGAAAAGGGCTTTATTATTGTTGGGCAAGATACTGACGGCTCCATGACTCCTGCTGACATGAACATGGATTGGATTGTCGGCAAAAATAAAGCCTTTAGCTTTATAGGTCAGCGCTCATTATCCCGTAGCGACACTCTTCGCAATAATCGCAAGCAGCTAGTTGGGTTAAAAACGATTGACCCAATTATCGTGTTACCTGAGGGTGCTCAGATTGTTAACGACCCCAAACAGCCTATTCCAATGGTCATGCAAGGCCATGTGACCTCAAGCTATTACAGTGCCAATATGGGGCACTCCATCGCTCTAGCAGTCGTGAAGGGTGGTTTGAATCGTTTAGGTGACACAGTGTATTGCCCAACAGCTGATGGGACCACCGTCCCCGCACAAATAGTCAGCTCAGTATTTTACGACCCAAAAGGAGAGCGCCAGCATGTCTAATACAGGCCATCAGCCCCATTCTGAGTCTTCATTACACTATGGGTTGACCAGTCAGGTTACTGAAAATACACCAAGCAGCCTTGTGGTTCGAGAAATTCATCAAGGTTGCCACCTTATATTGCGCGGCGACAGTGGTGACACACAATTTGGCCACGCTGTATTGCAGGTTACAGGTGTGACGTTACCCACCAAGCCGGGTACTTACAAACGTAGTGGCAATACCAGCATCTATTGGTTGGGGCCTAATGAATGGTTAGTTACCGCGGCAAGCGACGCCTTAAGCCTTGAGAGTGCCTTAAGACAACAGCTTAAAGGGCATGTAGCCGTTGTCGATGTTAGTGGTGGTCAAACACAAGTGAACCTCAGCGGTGAACAAGTTGGTACTCTTCTTAAAAAGGCAAGCGTATATGACTTTGGTTCTTGGGCTGAAGCCTTGGGTCAGGATGGTCGATGCACGCAAACTACCTTTGCAAGCGCTAGCGCCCTTGTGGCTCAGAATGCCGATGGTAGCATTGACCTAATCATTCGCCGCAGTTTTTCGGACTATATTATGCAGTGGCTTTTAGACGCAGTGAAAGATACCGGGTTTAAATCACAGGCTTAGATTGTTCCTTTTGTCGGTTTTCTTGGAAAGAAGATCCTCTTAATTAATTATTAATAAATACTATTTCTGCTAATATAGGCAACCTTGATGGGCTGTGCTGTGAATGTTCCATGCGCGGTGCTAAAACGATAATCTGAATAGGCAAATTTAAGGATAAGTAATGAAGACTCGTATTGAGAGTGACAGCATGGGAGAGTTAAAGGTTCCTGAAGATGCGCTTTATGGCGCACAAACTCAGCGAGCCATTAACAACTTCCCCGTGAGCGGTAAATCTATGCCTGAGGCTTTTGTTCGCGCACTGCTGGTTGCCAAGTCTGCTGCGGCACAAGCAAATACGAGTTTAGGGTTGTTGGCACCGAATGTCGGCAACGCCATTACAGAGGTGGTCCAAGAATTGTTGCAAAGTCCCGAGTTAATGAGCCACTTTCCGGTGGATGTATACCAAACGGGATCTGGTACTAGCTCTAACATGAATGCTAACGAAGTATTAGCGACCTTAGCTTCATCAAAAACTGGCGAATCAGTCAGCGCCAATGATCATATTAATTATGGTCAGAGTAGTAACGATATTATTCCTACTTGTATTCATATTAGCGCGGCTGTTGAGGTTCGAGAGCGGCTTCTGCCTGCTTTAGAGCACTTATATGAGGTTATCTTGGTAAAAGCTAAGAAAGTCGACCATCACATCAAAACCGGACGTACTCACTTAATGGATGCTATGCCTGTGCGATTGAGCCAGAGCTTGCTGAGTTGGGCTACGCAGATCGAACAAAATATTTATTTTATCAAAGCAACGTTACCTAAATTGCAAACACTCGCCCAAGGTGGAACCGCAGTTGGTACTGGCATTAATGCGCATCCTGATTTTGCGGTTGAATTTAATAAGTACCTGAGCGCAGAGACCGGAATAGAGTTCTCTCCTGCAGATAACTTATTTACCCATATCAATACACAGGATGTGGTTGTGTCTTTGTCAGGTCAGTTAAAAACGACAGCAGTTTCAATCATGAAGGTTGCTAATGATCTGCGCTGGATGAATTCTGGCCCGCTGGCAGGCTTAGGTGAAATAGCCCTTGAGGCGCTTCAACCTGGTTCATCAATTATGCCAGGCAAGGTCAACCCTGTGATCCCTGAGGCGACAGCAATGGTTTCAGCGCAGGTGATTGGTAATGACGCGGCAATTACTATTGGCGGCCAGGCGGGTAATTTTGAATTGAATGTTATGTTGCCAATGATTGCAGATAACATACTGTCGAGTATTTCTCTTTTGGCTAATGTTAGTCGCCTCCTTGCAGATAAAGCAGTAGCAACCTTTACGGTTAATGAAGAGCAGCTAGAGTTGGCGTTGGGGCGTAATCCTATCTTAGTGACAGCGTTGAATCCTGTTATTGGTTACTTGAAAGCCGCTGAGATAGCAAAAAAGGCGTATAAAGAAGGTCGTGCAGTGGTGGATGTAGCTGAGCAAGAAACAGATATTCCTCGGGCTGAGTTAGAAAAACTGTTAGACCCGGCAAAACTCACTGAGGGTGGTTTGGGTTAAGCCACTTAAGAATCACATAAGAATTCATTAGACTAGTTAAGAGAGCTAACTATGGCCGATCTATCCGGTAAGACCTTATTTATTAGCGGCGCGAGCCGAGGTATTGGCCTTGCGATTGCAAAGCGTGCTGCAGCAGATGGCGCAAATATTGCCATTGCCGCCAAAACAACTGAGCCTCATCCACGTTTGGCAGGTACGATTTATACAGCGGCGGAGGAAATCGAAGCGGCGGGGGGTAAAGCATTACCGTTAATAGTTGACGTCCGATTTGAAGATCAAGTTCAGGAGGCAATGGATAAAACTGCAGCTGAATTTGGAGGTATTGATATTTTGGTCAATAACGCCAGTGCTATAAATATAGCGGGTACAGAGTTGGTGAGTATGAAAAGCTACGACTTGATGCATAACATTAATACTCGCGGCACCTTTCTTTGCTCTCAAAAAGCAGTCCCTTATCTACGTAAGTCAGATAACCCTCACGTACTGAATCTTTCTCCGCCACTGAATATGGAGATACGATGGTTTCAAAATCATGTTGCTTATAGTATGGCTAAGTATGGAATGAGTATGTGTGTTTTAGGCATGAGCAGCGAGTTTAAAAGAGATGGTATTGCTTTTAATGCTCTCTGGCCACGCACTGCGATCGCTACTGCAGCTGTGGCAAATCACTTAGGTGGCGACATGATGATTGCCAGATCTAGAACACCAGAAATCATGTCGGACGCAGCACATATCATTCTCACTCGAGATAGTCTTGAATCCACGGGAAATTTCTATGTGGATGATGAGGTTTTGGCCTCGGAAGGCATCACTGATTTGAATTGTTATCAGGTGGACACATCATTAGATATCTCTGAATTGGCACCGGACTTTTTTGTTTAATGCAGGGGGTCAATTTTGTTGATGCGCTCTTTTACGGGACAGTTTTAATTTTTATGGAGTTTGACACATGAGCTTAACTCAATCAGCTAAATATTTGCTGTTAATACTAGTTTTAGCCCAAGCTGGATGCGGTAGTGGTGGTTCAGTCCAATCAGATGAAGACTTGGTTTGTTGTAATGAACCGCCACCTACAGGATTGTTGATAGCAGCTGATAACGAAGCTCAGTTTTTGGAGATATTCTCACAATCCATTATTGAAGATGGCGAAGACTATTTAAATAATGATGGTAATGCGGATGTGGTTTTTGCGACAGAGGACTCTGGGCGGAGTTTTACGACGACCTACACGCTCGAAGCCTCTGTCGATGAGCACGACGTTGTAAAATATGATGGAGATCATTTATTTATTGCTCCTAGCCGCAGTATGGACTGTTGTTTTGTGATGGAGGATTTCAGTCGAGTTGCAAATGATGGAGTTGAAGAAGATCCAGACAGTCCCATTGAAGCAGAGAGAGGTATTCGGATTTTAAGCACGGACTCGGAGGAAGCGAGTGCAACATTGGTTAGTATTATCCCTGTTGATGGCGATCTGACGGTTGAAGGTCTCTACAATAAAGATTCAAGTCTGGTATCGCTTAGAAGTTCCAGTTGGTGGGGGACCTTTGGAGAAAGGTTTAGTGCCTCATGGGCATGGGAAGGCCAAACTAGTGCGCTCGATATTTACGATATTAGTGTGCCTGAGCAACCAGAATTAAAACTACAGATCGAAATGGAAGGTGGATTTGTGACCAGCCGCCGCGTGGACAAACATGTATATATGGTCGCCCGTCATACGCCTGAAATCCCAGGCTTAATTAGATACCCCTCTACCCAAGAAGAGATAGAAGAAAATAAAGTATTACTAAGAGACCTAACCGCTGCTGAGGTTTTGCCAACTGTACTGATTAACGGGGAGTCTAGTCTTGTAGTTGAGGCGGATGATTGTTTGTTTATGGATAAAACTAATGAGCAAGCATCTGCTCGTTATGGTTTCCCAGTAATGACATTTCTTATTGCCGTAGATCTAGAATCTGAGTCCATGCTTGGTGCATCCTGCTACATGGGTTCTGTATCAGGTGTCTATGCGAGCGAGAATGCTATTTATCTGACGCAAGCGGAGGGTTATGACGAGGAGTCTAGGACATTATTGCATTCTTTTAAGGCGTCAGACGATCTAACGTATCAAGGTTCAGGTTCGGTCGATGGGCATCTTTGGAGTAGAGGAGAAGTGGATTTTCGAATCAGCGAACATGCTGGCTACTTGAGAGTTGTCACCACTACTCAAAGGGGGCCTTGGGGAAGCGAAGACTCCATTGACCACCAGCTATCGGTTCTTCAACGCTCTAATCAAGAGTTGGCGCTTAACCTAGTCGAAACTCTACCTAACGCTAATAGGCCTGAAAAAATAGGTAAACCTAACGAGAGTCTCTACGGTGTAAGGTTTTTTGGCGATACACTCTATTTAGTGACCTTTGAGACAGTTGACCCTTTGTATGTGATTGATGTGACCAATCCAGAAGATCCCATGATTGCTGGAGAGCTTACCATACCGGGATTTTCTGATTTTCTTCATCCGGTAAATGATGATTTGTTGTTAGGGTTAGGTGCTGATGAGAATGGGCTAACAAAGCTAGAGTTATTTAATATAAGTGACATGACTGCGCCTTATTCCCTGGGTACACACCTTCTTGGAGACGGCAGTTGGAGCTATTCTGAAGCTCGCTATAACCGTCATGCGTTTACTTACCAACAATATGATGAGTCTACTGACCGTTTTGCTGTGCCCTTAACTGTGTATGGAAAAGACGAGGATGATTATTTTCAGCAAAATAGACTTTATATGCTTCAGTTACAGGGCAAAGATAATCCTGCAGTTGCAACGATTGTTGAGGTCGGTCATATCAAGTCGGTAACGGATAATTGGTGGAATAATGGGCCTCATCGTTCAGTATTTGATGATGATGCGGTTTATTTTATTGATGGAACTTCTGTTTACTCAACTCTCTGGTCTAATCCTTTTGAGCAGGGCGGACCTTTTTAATTCTAGTTTATGATTATTTTGCTTTAGGGAAGTACTATTTAAACAAATAGATTGGGCGCACCAACGTCGAAGGCGACCACGAGTCGATTACCTTCACCTTGATAGGGCAGAGTTGCATGCCATATATAGCTAGGAAATAAAACAAGTGATCCTGCTTCGGGTTTAATGCTGTAGTCAGGGTGTAATTCATCTTTTGTCTTGAAAGGCGGTTTTCCTAACACCAGATACCCAGCGTCGGACTGATCGTCAATAACGTCAGGAATATCAATATAGCAGGCACTGCTGTACCAACCCTTTGAATGGATATGCGATTTATGAAATCCACCTTCAGAGGTACGTATTGACCAACTAGCATGAAAATATGGGGTGTCAGGATACTCAGTGATGATAGGGTGATTCTCACCTAACCCCGTTGAATTTAAACTTTCAAAGAATGGCTCTGAAATATCGGCTAGTGATTGCTTTAAGGTATGAATCAAAGGACTTTTACTTTGTGCGAATAAATTGCCAGGCGTTTGAGTTCCCCCACGTACTGACTGGTTCAGGGGGGCATGGCGAGTAATATGTATTTCATTGAGGTGCTCAACGAGATCCTTTCTGAAAGCAGTGAACTGCGAGTAATTTTCAAATTGGGTCTTTAAATTAGCCCGAAAAACTAACTTATTATAGTCCGCAAGTCGCTCATACTCTGGGTCACCAAGACACCGAAGAGCTGTTGCTAATAATGCCAAATAGTACTGGTTGGCTGGCTGACTAAGGTGAAGCTTTTCAGCAATTTCGTAACTATTTCCATAATGACCTAGAGCGAAGTTAGCCAAACAGCTATATCTCAAATGTTTTGATCGGTGAGGTGACGACTTAATTAGTGAAATTATTCCATGGTAGTTGCCTTGCTTTTCAAACACTTTCAGCTTGGCTGACTCCCACGCAAAGTCTTTACCTTGTGTGGTTTCATATTCACTCAGAAGCTTTTCAGCACGATTAATGTCAGAAGATGAGATTAAACGAGTGATAAAGTCTTGAAAAAGACTTGCCGTGGGGTGGTTGCGCCATGCTTTATCATAGTAGATGTAGGGATCATCTTGACCATTTTCAATTGACCAATCTGTCGCGATGGCGATGATACTTTCATCATGTGGCGCCATTTTTAGGGCAGTATTGATCTGGTTTATAGTGCTTTCGTGATTCCCAGAATAGATGCTGTTTAAAATAAGTGCCTCTCGGGCTGGTGCAAGTTGCTTGTTAATTTGCAAAGACCTATCGAGTGACCCAGACGCCTTGTCTGAGTTGCCCTTATGGGCGTGCAGGCGGCCTAATCGATAATGGGGCAGGTAACTATTGGGTTCAATCTTTATCGCTTTGTTGAATGCTTGCTTCGCTCGTTCAAATTGTTCCATTGATGCAAGACATCGTCCAAGTAAAACTAAAGCTTTTGGGTAATTTGGTCTAATCTTGAGTGCTTTATCTAATGTAGCCTTGGCTGCACTAATTTTAGAAACTTGAAATAATGTAAGTGCCAAGTTGTAGTGCAACTCAGGCACCTGTGGAGCTAGCTCTGTGGCACGACGATAGTCATCTATGGCCGCTGAGATGTCGGCTTTAGCTTTGTTTATATCCCCAGATAATGACAGCAGTTGCGGATTTCTTTTGACTTTGGCCATGAGTTTCTTGAGCACTTTTTGTGCGTCATTGTGGCGGCCAGATTGTAGGTAGGCCAATGTGCAAGCATGTAAATGCTGGGGCTGAGTAAGTTTCTTTTGAATCTTGTCAAAGAGCGCGGTTGCCTTCTTTAAATCACCTTGCTTAAATGCTTCGGTGGCATGATTTATTGTTTTTAAAGACATGTTGTAACACTCTTGATAAGGTAATTGCTACAGGCCAAAACAGTGTTGACTATAACGCTATTCGATCATGCAGTCATTATCACTATTTAAATATCAGAGGTGGCAGTTTGAGTAAGTATGAAGTTAGTTGTGAGTTACCTATTAAAAATTGACTGATTCAATCAGTTGCGTAGTTGTTTGCGTTCTTTATAGTACTCTTTTGTTATTTTGCTATTTTATTCAGAGTGGTTCGTTCTGGGACTCAACTAGATTAATAGGCAAGAAGTGTATAGAGTTGAAAAAGAAGCCTTTTCCTTACTTAACTTAATTTGATGAGAGCCTATTTATGTTTACACGAATGGACAGCAGCACAGAAGAAGAATGGCGACATATCGCTGAGGAGCATAAGCCTCATATTCAAGACATGCCCAAACGCGTTATTTCGATGCTACAACAACTAGCAGGGCTAACTTTGGGCTTTGGGACTGATCAATTACATCATGCTTTACAAACGGCAACTATGGCTAGAAGGGCAGGTGCCGATGAAGAGATGATTTTGATAAGTTTAGTTCATGATATTGGAAAAGTTATTAACGTTCCAAATCATGGTCAAATTGCGGCTGAGATCATAAAGCCATATATCAGTGACGATGCTTACAATATTATTAGAACTCACCAAGATTTCCAGGGTGAGCATTATTATCATTACATGGGAAAACCACGGGATTTACGAAAACAGTATGTGAATGAATCTTGGTATAAAAAAGCTATTGAGTTTACAGATGAATGGGATCAAGCAGCATTTGACCCCAGTTTCCAAACAGACTCTTTAGCGTCTTTTGAACCCTTAATTAATACATTCTTTAATACGCCTCGAGCCCTCTAGCTTTTGCTAATTCGCCGGCTTTTACAGTTTGCTGTTTAATCAAACGCCAACCTGTCTAGTGGGCTTTTTGTTGGGGCATAGTACACAAATGATTATGTACCAAGAAAATGCCTAACAAGCACATTAAGTATGCTCCGGCCCATTGGGCGTCCGCCGGACGAGCTAAAGCGCGCCGCTTATGCGTGCGTTATCTAGTCATTGCAACATGGAAAAGGTGAGCTAAACTGGCCAAATTGAGTGACCTAGATTCCGATTTAGTCAAAGAAATGAAGGTTTGAGAATGGTGGGCCCAGTAGGACTTGAACCTACGACCAATCGATTATGAGTCGACTGCTCTAACCAGCTGAGCTATGGGCCCTTGAAAAATTACTGCTCGTCGATAAAGCTACGCAGGTGATCAGAGCGCGTGGGATGACGCAGTTTACGTAGTGCTTTTGCCTCAATCTGTCGAATACGCTCGCGAGTTACATCAAACTGTTTACCCACCTCTTCTAGGGTGTGGTCTGTGTTCATGTCGATACCAAAACGCATGCGCAGAACCTTGGCTTCTCGCGCAGTTAAACTGCCTAGTACACCACGTGTTGAGTCGGTGAGGTTGCTCTTGGTAGCCTCATCAATCGGCTGGGCAATAGTGATGTCTTCAATAAGGTCGCCAATACTTGCATCTTCGTCTTCACCAATCGGAGTCTCCATAGAAATGGGCTCTTTGGCGATTTTAAGGACCTTACGAATCTTATCTTCAGGCATTTCCATGCGCTCGGCCAATTCTTCGGGCGACGGCTCTCGGCCCATCTCTTGAAGCATTTGGCGAGAAATACGATTGAGCTTATTGATCGTTTCAATCATGTGCACAGGAATTCGAATAGTTCTGGCTTGGTCGGCGATAGAACGCGTTATTGCTTGTCGAATCCACCATGTCGCGTAGGTTGAAAACTTGTAACCACGGCGATATTCAAACTTATCTACGGCTTTCATTAAGCCAATATTACCTTCTTGGATAAGGTCTAAGAATTGTAGCCCGCGATTTGTATATTTCTTAGCGATTGAGATCACAAGGCGTAAGTTTGCTTCCACCATCTCTTTCTTTGCGCGCCTTGCCATGGCTTCACCAATTGTGAGACGTCTATTAATATCTTTTATTTGTAGGATGGACAGGCCGCTCATTGTTTGTACCTGTATGAGCTTCCGCTGAGACCGTAAAATTTCTATTTCTTGATTAGCAATGCCATTTGAATAGTCGACTTTTGCTTTCACCAGGGTACCAGTCCATTTTAGATTGGTTTCGTTGCCTGGGAATGACTTAATAAACTCTTTACGCGGCATTTTTGAAAAACGAATGCAGAGTTTCATGATGTTGCGTTCTTCAGCACGGATCTTTTCTACCGCAGCGCGAATAACGGCCACTAGAGGGTCAAACTGACGAGGGGTCAACTTCAGAAACTTAAATAATTCACCGAGTTCCTGCATATTTTTTATAGATGCATTTCCGTCGCGTCCGTAGCGTGCGACAGATTTATCTGTTTTGATCATGAGTGCACGAATTTCTTCAAAGCGTTGAGTGGCTTCTTCTGGATCTAAGCCACCTTCGTGCTCTTCTTCTTCCTCTTCTTCGTCAATTTCTTCACCGTTGGCAATTCTTTCTGCTTCGGCTGCTTCAGCCGCTTGTTGCTGAGCAAGTGCTGATGGAACGTGCTCCATGGGGTTTAAATAGCCGCTGATAACATCAGTGAGTTTTCTCTCTCCCTCAACAACCTTGTCCCATTCAGCAATAACGGCGGCAACATTTGAAGGCCAGTCTGCGACTGCGGACATTAATTCTCTTGTGCCTTCCTCAATTCGTTTGGCGATTTCAATTTCACCTTCACGGGTCAAAAGCTCAACTGAGCCCATTTCTCGCATGTACATGCGCACAGGATCTGTTGTTCGATGCTGCTCAGACTCTACGGACGCAAGCGCAGCGGCCGCTTCAGCAGCAGCAACTTCATCTGGGGTATTGTCGCCGGACATCATGAGCAATGTTTCTGCATCGGGGGCAGTTTCAAACACGGTAATTCCCATGTCATTGATCATTTGAATGATGTCTTCGACCTGTTCAGGGTCGGCTATATCTTCAGGTAGGTGATCGTTCACTTCAGCGTAGGTTAAGTAACCTTGTTCCCGTCCTTTGGCTATAAGGTCTTTGATACCAGATTGTTGCTTATCATTGCTGTCAGTCATAGGGCTGTCTTGCGTAGTTAGAGGTTGGAAAAATAGCGCGCAATTATAGCGAATAAAAATCCGCTTGTCTCAGTCAAACTTATCTTTATTTTACTTACTTATATTTTCTTAGTTTAGACCACAAGTCGTTGTTTTATCTTGTTTTTTAAGTCACTCGATTGTTGGTCATTAGCCAGCTGCAATCGTATCCTGTGTAACTGCTTAATTTCCCGCTCGCTCAGGGTTTTTTGTTCAAGTAAATGGAGTGCTTTTTCTTGGATCGGTAAGGCATCAAACGCGCTTTGAATGACATGGGCTAAAGCATCACTGAACTCTTGATGATCATCACGTCCTGTTCCGACTGGTGGGTGATAGAGCTCACTAGCAGCGAGTGACTGCAGTATCTTTGTCTCAGCTTGATTGCCATGAGTTCCCAGCCAGTAGGCAAAGATATGGGATGGTTTGTAGTGGGGGTTTTTCTTAGCGACATCAAGAACTCGCAGGAATAGCTGTGTGTCTTGATCAGTAGACTGCTTTAAAAATCCGATATCTTCTGCAGCCTCTGCTAGAGCGGGGTGGTTAAGTAGTAACGCAGTGATAAATTTTATTGGAGAAAGTCGAATTTTGGAAGCCCGGGTTGGGCGCATATCAGCATAATCGTCGGCTTCCAAAGAGCTATCTTGCTCGGGATAGTGATAATCGTTGGAGGCGGCATGATTTTGTTGGTCAGTGGATTGGGTTTGTGAGCCTGTTTCGTGATTGGGATCATTGGCGATCGCGGCTCTCTGCTGGGGAGTGACATGAGTAGCGACATAATCGCGCAAGTTGTCCGCGGAGACCCCGGTGCGACGTGATAATTCCTCGAGCATTAATTGCCGAAAAACTCCTTGTGGAATACGGTTTATCTGGGGGGCACAGATTTTACTTAACCGGGCTTTTCCGTCTGCTGTGGAGGAATCAATACCGTCGCTAAGTTGCTCAAAAAGGAATTCTGATAGAGGTTGAGATTTTTCAACCTTTTCGAGAAAAGCCTCAGTACCTAATTGACGAACCATGCTGTCAGGGTCTTCACCATCAGGTAAAAATAAGAACTTTGCTGATACGCCGTCCCTCATTTCTGGCAGTGCAATCTCAAGAGATCTGGCTGCCGCTCGTCTACCTGCGCTATCGCCATCAAAGCAGAACACGATTTCGGATGTGTACCTGAATAGCTTCTGAAGATGGTTCTCGGTGAGCGCTGTGCCAAGGGTAGCAACCGCATTAGCAATACCATACTGTGCCAGTGCGATCACATCCATGTAGCCCTCTACCATGATCAGGCAGGGTATTTCCTTAAGTGCTTGTCGCGCTTCATAGAGCCCATAAAGTTCTCGTCCTTTGTGGAAAACCGGTGTCTCAGGAGAGTTGAGATACTTTGGTGTACTGTCATCTAATACTCGACCACCAAAGCCTATGGTACGTCCTCTCTGATCTCGGATCGGAAACATTATTCGGTGCCGAAAACGGTCATACTGTTTCTTTTCTTCAGGTTTAACGATGATCATTCCTGACGCATCAAGCAACTTATTTTTTTGATAGTCACCGCCGGCCACCTTTAATAAATTGTCCCAACCTGGGGGTGCGTAACCCACACCAAATTGGGCAGCAATCTTGCCGCTAAGTCCGCGGCCCTTGAGATAGCCAACAGCTACCTTTGCCCCTTGGTGAGTTCTTAATTGTTGACGAAAAAATTTATCTGACTTAGTTAATATCGAATAGAGGCTATCTTTCTGTTTGGTAACTCTCTGATCTGGCGCCGCTTCTCTTGGTATTTCCATACCTGCATTTTTGGCTAACATTTCTACTGCTGGAAGGAAGTCTAAACGATCAAACTCCATAACAAACCCAAGCGCATTTCCGCCAGCGCCGCAGCCAAAGCAGTAATAGAATTGTTTGTCTTGAGCGACGGTAAAAGAGGGGCTTTTTTCTTCATGGAAGGGGCAGCAAGCTTTGTAATTTTTGCCGGCCTTTTTAAGTTGCACACGGCTGTTAACCACATCGACGATATCAACGCGGTCTAATAAATCATCAATAAAAGTTTGTGGAATTAATCCAGCCATGGGCGACGCAAATAATTGTCATTAACAGTGACAGTGTAACCACTTCGTTGGGGAAAGAAACAGTGATTAGCTGTTTAAGGCAATCTTCACCAATCCGCTGACTGCTCCGCCATCAGCTCGACCTTGAATTTGAGGTTTGAGAATGCCCATGACCTTGCCCATATCGCGCATGGACTCAGCGCCTGATACGCTAATTGCAGAGCTTATCATGGCATTAATTTCATCATCTGTGAGTGCGGTGGGTAAAAACTCTTGAATCACGTTTATTTCAGATATTTCAATATCTGCTAATTCTTGCCGCCCGGCAGATTCATATTGAGTAATAGAATCACGCCGTTGTTTGACCATTTTGTCTAGAATGGTCAAAAGTCGTTCATCACTGACTTCAATTCTTTCGTCTACTTCAATACGCTTTACCTCTGCCAACATCAATCGAATGGCGCTAAGGCGAGGTTTGTCTTTTGCACGCATAGCATCTTTCATCGCATCAGTAAGCTGGCTCTTCATTGACATGGGTTACCTCCAGGTAAATATTTAAAGGATTCTAGAAACACAAAAAGCGCCAACTGGGCGCTCTTTAGTAATATTCATCTCACACAAAAAATCGGTGGAGATTAGTACAGCCGAGTAAATTTGCGGGATTCGCGAGATACTTGTTTCTGGTTGCGCTTAACTGCTGCAGCGGCCTTGCGCTTGCGCACCCAGGTAGGTTTCTCGTAAAACTCACAACTGCGAACTTTAGCTAGTACACCAGCCTTTTCGCAAGAGCGCTTGAAGCGACGCAGAGCTACGTCAAATGGCTCGTTTTCTTTTATTCGTACACTTGGCATGTATGATTAATCCTGTAGTGAAAATAATCGTCGGCGGGACCCATTCCACAACCAACTTCTCAAGGGCGCGTAGTCTATACACTTCCCCTGGTTGTTGCAAAGTTTTTTGACGTCTTTTTGATGGGTTTTCACGCGTATTCTAAGGTAACCTTTGCAGCGCTATGTAAGGATGTCACCATCTTAGAATAACTATTGTTATAATCTTTGTTCAACTACTAGCAAATTTATTTAGGTTCTCTACAAAATGCTTGTTTTAGGTATCGAAACCTCATGTGATGAAACCGGCGTAGCTATTTATGATAGTGATCGCGGGTTACTGGCACACACTCTATATTCACAGGTTAAACTTCATGCGGATTATGGTGGAGTGGTACCGGAATTAGCGTCCAGAGACCATATCCGTAAGATATTACCCTTACTTGATGAGGTGTTAGAGTCGGCAGGAGTCATCAAACAGGATCTTGATGGAATAGCTTATACCGCTGGTCCAGGTTTGATGGGTGCATTAATGGTGGGTGGTGCTATGGGTACCGCTTTAGGATTTGCACTGGGTATCCCTGTTGTCGGCGTTCACCATATGGAAGCGCATTTGTTGGCGCCCATGCTGGAGAATAATCCGCCAGACTTCCCCTTTGTTGCACTACTGGTATCTGGAGGTCACACCCAGTTAGTATCAGTAGCATCGATTGGCGACTATGAGTTGCTTGGAGAGTCTTTGGATGATGCAGCAGGAGAAGCCTTTGATAAAACAGCAAAGATGCTAGATTTAGATTATCCAGGCGGCCCGGTTTTAGCAAAGCTGGCAGAGCAAGGCGAGATAGAGCGATTTACCTTTCCTAGACCAATGACGGATCGCCCAGGTTTAGATTTTAGCTTTTCTGGATTAAAGACTTTTACTCGAAACTTGATTGACAAACATCGGGGAAATGACGTTCTTCCCGATGATCAAACCATTGCAGATATTTGTGCGGGGTTTCAGGAGGCGGTAGTGGATACGCTTGTGATCAAATGCAAAAAAGCGGCTATCGCTTCGGGAATGAGTACGTTGGTCATTGCTGGAGGAGTCTCAGCGAATACGAGGCTAAGACATAAGCTAGAGGTCGTCCTTAAGCAAGAGGGAGTCGAAGTGTTTTATGCTCGCCATGAGTTTTGCACCGATAATGGAGCTATGGTTGCCTATGCTGGTTGCCAGCGGCTATTAGCGGGTGAGAGTAATCCCCTAAGTATAATGGCTACACCACGCTGGCCACTTGATCAACTTAGTCAACCTTCAAACATTGATGTACTACAGGAAAGTATTTAATGGATATTGTTTATATTAGAGATTTACGTATTGAAACGATTATTGGAATTTATGATTGGGAGCGAGAGGTCAAACAGACGGTTAGTTTAGATCTTGAAATGGCCCATGATATTGGTAAAGCTGCAGAGACGGATGATATTCAATACGCGCTCAATTACAAATCCATTGCCAAACGGCTGATCAAGTTTATTGAAGAAAGTGAGTTTTTATTAGTTGAGCGCATGGCAGATGAAGTCGCTAGTATAGTCAGAGAGGAATTTTCTGTACCTTGGTTAAAATTGAGAGTTAGCAAACCTGGAGCTCTTCGAGGGTCTCAGGATGTAGGTATTATTATCGAGCGGGGAGAGCGTCAATAGTGGCCTTAATCTACCTTAGTTTGGGGAGTAACATCGATAGGACTTTGCGCATTTGCGCTGCCTTGGATGCACTCGCCGAAAACTTTGGTGATCTAACTCTCTCTTCTGTTTATGAGAGCGACTCAGTGGGCTTTGAAGGTGATAATTTCTATAATTTAGTGGTGGCAATCAAATCCGAAATGTCTGTTGGGGAAATCTCCTTTATTCTTAAGGAGATAGAGAATAGTAACGGTCGAGATCGCTCGGCACCGCGCTTTGGTCCGCGAAGTTTGGATATTGATATTCTCACTGTTGATGATGTCTCTGGTGAGAGGGATGGTATTGCATTGCCCCGCGATGAGGTCTTGAAAAACGCTTTCGTACTTTTGCCTCTAGCGGAAATCGCGCCGACTTCTGTTCATCCTGTTACGGGTAAATCCTATGCTCAGCATTGGGCTGATTATGACAAAGAAAAGCAAAAACTGTGGCCTATCGAGTTCCATTGGAGTGGCGCCAGTTAACAAGTTTTGCTAAATACTGTTTGAACTACCCCCATCTACAGCAATTGTTTGGCCAGTCATGTAGGTCGCTTCGATCGCTAAAAAATAGACGGTTTGAGCAATATCACTTTCAGTCCCCAAACGTCCCATCGGCACCTTACTCAAAACAGAGTTTTGCTTGTCGGTGTCATCTAGCTCGTGTTCAGGCCATAAAATTGCCCCTGGGGCTACACTGTTGATCCGTACTTCTGGTCCCAACTCTTTAGCCAGTGATTTAGTCATGGCAATATTACCGGCCTTAGCGATAGAGTATATAGGATGGTTCTGCAGAGCTTGTCTTGCGTGCATATCAGAAATGTTGACTATGGCTCCGTGACTTTTAGTAAGCATTGGTGCAAGTTTCTGAGATAGGAAAAACGGCCCTTTGAGATTGCTGTTAATCAGATCATCCCACTGATCATCGTTGCAATCTTCCAGAGGAGTTGGATAGAAACTCGATGCATTATTTACCAGCACATCCAATCTGCCAATAGATCTAACTGTATCTGTAATTTTGTCTAAACCAGAATCGTCGTTAAGGTCACTTTGAACTAGCAGGCAGCTATCTTTGCGTTGTTGGTTGAGTTGCATACAAAGCTTGTCTGCGGCTGAAGCTGAACGATTGTAGTGAATGACAATAGTGTAACCTTGCTCATGAAAGACCTGGGCGATGACTGCACCAATTCGACGTGCGGCTCCAGTGATAAGAATGACTGGTGGGGATGAAAGGTTTGATTGCATAAAAGTCACTCGTTAATTCTGTTGAAATTCGTTTTTAAACTGTTGCAACGCTTCGATTTGTCGTTGCTGTAATTGTTCGCCGATATCAGTGCCACTAAGACCACTGTTTGCTAGATCCTTGACTTTAACTTCTAGCAGTTTTTCCCGTGCTTGTCTTAGGTAAGCAGCAGGGGGGTATTCTCGATCTTCAAATCCTTTGCGACCTCTAGCGTCAGCAAGACAGCACTCCAAAAAGTCATCGAGTTTTTTTGCAGATTTCAACGCGCCAATGGATTTTAGCAATTTCAATAAGGTTTTGGGCTTTAGCTCGAGGCTTTTGTGACATATCAAGTGAAACTCAGTGACCACTAGCGCTAGGTTGCGATGTTCATTGGGGACTTTTAGTCTGTTACAGACCGCTTTAACAAGTGGCACCCCGCGTGCCTCATGGCCTGAGTGTCGGGGAAGAATATCTTTTGGCGTGATGCCTTTACCAAGGTCATGGACTAAAACCGCAAACCTAACAGCTGCGCCACTAGAATAGTTAGCCGCTTGCTGTAAGGACATCAGAATATGTATGCCGGTATCAACTTCAGGATGATAGTCTGCCCGCTGATCCACACCGAAAAGAGCATCAACCTCGGGCAGTAATTTTTTCAATGCACCACAGTCTCGCAAGGTTTTAATATAGATATCAGGAGATTTTTCACATAGCGCTCGTTCGGTTTCCTTCCAGATTCGTTCAGCAACAAGATGGGCCAATTCTCCTGAATTGACGATGGCAATCATCAAGCGTTCTGTTTCAGGCGCGATGGTAAAGCCTAGGTGTGCGTATCTAGCTGCGAATCGTGCCACGCGCAGTACGCGAAGAGGGTCTTCATCAAAAGCTTCTGAGACATGGCGCAAAACTCGATCTTCAAGATCGCGTTGCCCGCCGTGGGGATCGATAATGGTTCCATCTTCGTCCTCTGCCATGGCGTTAATTGTTAGATCGCGACGAACTAAATCATCCTCAAGAGAGATGTCTGGCGCTGTATAAAAGCTGAAACCACCATATCCAAGGCCTGTTTTTCGCTCGGTTCGCGCCAATGCGTACTCTTCACCTGTTTCAGGTTTAATAAAAACGGGGAAGTCCTGACCTACGGGCCGATACCCCAGCTTGGACATCTCTTCAGGAGTGCTACCTATGACTACCCAATCATTTTCATGACTCGGATAGTGAAGTAATTTGTCCCTTACTGCGCCGCCGACGCGATAGATCTTCATGGTTATATCCAAAAGTTTTCAGCATTGTATGTCCCTTGGATGATGACCTCAATCTAAACCACTATGGATGGCTTGGTCTGATACCTAATAACTCGATTTGTGCAGATTTTTGCTTACTTACTGCAACAAATGTCTCGATTATTCCAAAATACGTTTAGACCTTGATGTCAGATATCTAAATAGCGATAAAAGAGCTTTTTGTACTTGACGAACTGAGAGTTTGGAATTGTTTTTTAAAAATAACCAACGTTTTCCATGTTGCCTTTTTGACTTTTGTGAGGTTCTCCAAAAATGGGTGATGAATTAGACGTTGATGTTTTTGATGCAGATGAAGATCTTGATGAAACCGCAGTTAGGGTTGAAGTTGATCTTACTGAAAAACAGCGTTCGGCCATTCAGTCAGATGCTAGGCGACGGCTAGAGTTAAAGCTAGAAGAGAAACGTATTCAAAAGCAGATGCAGGCATATGACTTTGGTGACGATCTTTGATTCAGATTAACATCTTTGGAGTGGCTTACAATTAAATTACCAAAACCAACATTTCGACTCTTTAATTTGGCATAATGTCCCCTTAAAAACATAGGCTTTTTGGGGTCTCATTTTGGTCAATTCCTCTCTTTTGACGATCAACGATCTTCGCTTCGAGCGAGACGATATAGCAGTGATTAATGATGCTTGCCTGACGTTAAACGATGGTGAAATTTTGCAAATTGAGGGGCCAAATGGAAGTGGTAAAACCACATTGTTGCGAATACTCACCACAGCACTCCAGCCCAGCGGCGGTGAGATACTTTATCAGGGCCAGATCCTTTCTGAATGTCAGTTTGATTACCTATCTAACATTCTATTCTTGGGTCACCAATCAGCACTGAAGCTGACGTTGACCGCAGAGGAAAACTTAAGTTGGATCACTTCAGAATTGCCCGGATCGATCTCTGTCTTGAATGCTCTTGAGCGAGTGGGACTGCGGGGATATTCAGACATTCCCTGTCATAGTCTATCTGCGGGTCAGCAGCGCAGAGTAGCGCTAGCGCGATTGCTGTTGTCAAATGCAAAAATTTGGTTCTTAGATGAACCGTTTGCTGCCCTTGATGGGCAGGGTGTGAAATTTGTTGAACAATGCATGGAGAGACATGTTAACGGTGGTGGAGCGGTCATGCTAACTACCCACCAACCCATACGTATGGAATCTGTGCGTCGATACTCGTTGGTGGATTCCTCCGATGGGGAGGCTTTAGATGCCTGAGTCCAATAGAGGGTTTTCCGCGTATCTTAGACGTGACCTTTTACTCGCTTACAGACGTCGTGGGGAAGTGGCCAGCCCGGTCATTTTTTTTGTGATGGTGGCGACTCTAATACCCTTAGGTGTTACGCCAGAGCCAGATAGTTTAAAAGAGATGGCGCCCGGCATTATCTGGGTAATGGCGTTGCTGGCCACATTGCTCTCAGCGGAAGGATTATTTGTCAGTGACTATAAAGATGGCTCACTAGAGCAATTGTTGATTAGCCCAAATTTGTTAGTGATGCCAATCTTTGGCAAGGTGACCGCACACTGGATTACGACTGGTTTGCCCCTGACCTTGGCATCACCATTAATTGCATTGATGCTTTCGCTTCCCAGTGTTGCTTATTTGCCGATGATGGCTGGTTTAGCTTTGGGCACCGGCTGCCTAAGTTTCTTGGCGGCAATTGGGGCCGCGTTGACCGTTTCCCTGCAGAAAGGAAGCTTACTGTTAACGCTAATTGTGATGCCGCTTTACATGCCGGTTATTATTTTTGGCAGTGCAGTGGTGCAATACAGTATTGATGGAATGGCTTGGTCAGGTCCTCTAGCTATGTTAGGCGCTATGTTAACAGCAGCAATTGCCTTATGCCCACTTGCGATAGCAGCGGTGTTGCGCTTGACCACGATTAATTAGGATATGGGACATAGATCTATGAATTGGACTTGGTTTTACCGTATGGGATCTCCGCTTTGGTTTTATCAGAGTACTAGCCGCTGGTTGCCGCTACTTAGCTTGATCACTTTGGCCTTGTTGACCGCTGGGTTAGCTTGGGGGCTTGGTTTTGCCCCGGAGGATGCTAAACAGGGAAATAGTTTTCGAATTATCTATCTTCATGTACCTGCCTCATTTTTGGCTTTGGCAGGCTATTTTTTAATGGCGATTGCAGGTGCCATTGGTCTGATTTGGAAAATGAAACTCTCCTACATAGTAATGAAATGTGCAGCACCCGTAGGAGCCGCGTTAACATTTTTGGCGCTTTTTACTGGAGCAGTATGGGGTAAGCCTACGTGGGGAAGTTATTGGGTGTGGGATGCTCGAATTACCTCAATGCTAATTCTGTTATTTTTATACTTTGGGGTACTGGCACTTCAGTATGCTTTTAATAGTCAGGAAGCAGGGAACAAAGCCAGCGCAGTCTTGGCCTTGGTAGGTACTGTTAACATACCTATCATTTATAAGTCGGTAGATTGGTGGTTTACATTACATCAGCCATCCACTATTAAGTTGACCTCAGCACCATCAATGCATCCGGATATGTTTCAACCACTGTTAGTAATGATTCTGGGTTTTTATTGTTTCTATGCTCTTGCACTAATCTTAGCGGTGCGAGTAGAAATCCTTAAGAGAGAAAGCAAGACGGCCTGGGTTCGTGAATTAGTTGAGCAACTAGGTCGACAGAAAATGGGAGTGAAGCAATGAATTTTCAATTTCAGGACTTAGGTGAAATGTTATTGATGGGAGGGCATGGGGTCTATGTTTGGGCCGCTGTATTGGTCTCTCTAGCGACATTAGCCTGGTTAGTTGTGTCGCCTATCCTACAACATAAGCAGGCGTTGAGACAGATAGGGCTAAATCTGACCCGTGAGGAGTTGCGTAAGCAAAACGGAAACAAGGATATTTAATGCACCCTATACGAAAACAAAGATTACAGATTGTTCTGCTTATTATTTTAGCGGCAGCCTGTGCATCTGGCCTAGTGATTTATATGCTTGGCCAAAACACCAATTATTTTTATACCCCATCTCAGATTCAGTCTGGAGAAGCTCCTCAAGGAGTATTTGTTCGAGCAGGAGGTATGGTTGTGGATGGAAGCGTCGAGCGAGATCTTGATTCGCTAGATGTTGCGTTTAAGGTGACCGATGGAGGGGCAACTGTACTTGTGAAATACAGTGGTATTCTTCCCGATCTCTTTGCTGAGGGCGAAGCAGCAGTCGCGGCAGGTAGAATTGGTGATGATGGTGTCCTGCAAGCTACTGAGGTGCTGGCAAAGCATGATGAGAAGTACACACCACCAGAAGTTGCGGATGCAATGAACGCTGCCTATAAAGCAAAGCAAGAAGCCCAAGTTGGTCCGGAATGACTGTAGAGCTTGGACACATAGCTTTAATTATTGCGCTCTGTTTGGCGATTGTTCAAACAATCGTGCCTCTGGCAGGATCCTATACGGGTCATCGCAGTTGGATGCAATTAGGAAAGTCTCTAGCGATGGGCCAGTTTGTTTTTATGGGACTGTCATTCGCTTGTTTGGCAATGGCTTTTTTGCAAGATGACTTTTCAGTTGCATATGTTGCAAATAACTCCAATACATTACTTCCAGATCGTTTCAAATTCAGTGCGGTGTGGGGAGCCCATGAGGGTTCCTTATTACTTTGGGTCCTCATTTTAGCGGGATGGTCCGCAGCTGTGGCCGTTTTTAGTCGGCAAGTGCCGCTCCTATTTTCAGCAAGAGTACTCTCGGTTCTCGGTTTTATTTCAGTGGGATTCGCGCTGTTTTTGTTGCTGACGTCAAACCCTTTTGAAAGGATTTTGCCAGTTCCTCCGATGGAGGGTAGCGATTTGAATCCGTTGCTTCAGGATTTTGGTTTAATTGTGCATCCGCCAATGTTGTATATGGGTTATGTGGGATTTTCAGTGCCTTTTGCTTTCGCTATTGCAGCATTAATAGGAGGTCAGTTCGATAGCGCTTGGGCGCGTTGGTCTCGACCTTGGATCAATCTTGCTTGGGTGTTTCTAACCATCGGGATTAGTTTGGGAAGCTGGTGGGCCTACTACGAACTTGGTTGGGGGGGATGGTGGTTTTGGGATCCTGTTGAGAATGCGTCGTTTATGCCCTGGTTAGTCGGCACGGCCCTATTACATAGTATTTCTGCAACCGAAAAGCGAGGTGTATTCCGCAGTTGGACACTGTTGTTGGCGATTTTCACTTTCTCTTTGAGCTTGTTGGGCGCCTTCTTAGTTCGATCAGGTGTTCTTACCTCGGTGCATGCTTTTGCCAGTGACCCTGAACGCGGTATTTTCATCTTCGCGTTTTTAGTGGTCGTGGTCGGTGCGTCTTTATTGCTGTTCGCTTTGCGAGGCCCTCAAATGGCTTCCGCCTCAGATTATAGTGGTTGGTCTCGGGAGACCATGTTATTGGTCAACAATGTGTTGCTAGTGAGTTCGACAACAATGATTTTGATTGGTACTTTGTATCCTTTGTTAGCTGATGTTCTTGATTTGGGCAAAATTTCAGTAGGCCCTCCATACTTTAGTTTCTTTTTTGTACCAATTACTTCGCTGATGATGCTATTCCTTGGTTTTGCTGGATTCACTCGCTGGAAAAAATCTGACAACGCTTTGATGCTGAGCAGAGGGGTCCTGCCAAGCATTGTTAGTCTAACGCTCGCATTGCTGCTGCCGGCCATGATGGCTGAACCATTGTCTTGGCAGACTTATTCGCTTACGGCAGTGGTTACGCTATTTTTGTCGCTGTGGGTAATAACCATGACGATGGAAGATGTGCTTCTCAAGTCATCAGGTAGTGCTAAGAAACTAAAAGCCTTAACCGGAAGTTACTGGGGTATGGTATTAGCTCACTCGGGTTTGGCTGTCTGTGTCATTGGTGTGGGCCTAAGTAGTGCTTATGACATGCAGCGAGATGTTCGGATGGTTCCGGGAGATTTCGTCGAAGTAGCAGACTATGAATTCCAATTTCTGGGTGTAGAGCGTGTTGACGGTCCTAATTTTATCGCTTACCGAGGAGACATAAGGGTGACATCTAATGACCAGGTCGTAACGTCGATGCATCCTGAAAAGCGTAATTACAAGGCCAGAGACCAGGTTATGACCGAGGCAGCTATCGATGCTACGTTGTGGCGGGATCTATACGTGTCATTGGGTGAACCATTGTCTGGTCAGGCGTGGGCGATAAGATTACAGGTCAAGCCCTTTGTGCGCTGGATTTGGCTAGGTGGAATAATGGCCGCATTGGGTGGTTTTTCTGCAGCATTTGATCGGCGCTATCGGCGACGAAAAAGAGGATCACAAATGGCCTTAAATACCGGAGCGATCACTCTTGATTAGGTTAGCTTTGTTTGTACCTTTCGCTCTCTTTGTAGCCTTGTCGACTATACTTCTCCTTGGTCTGGACAAAAGCCCTACTGAACTTCCCTCAGCATTGGTTGGAAAGAAATTTCCTAGTTTTACTCTAATCGCTCTGAATGAGGAGCGGGGTATGCTCAGCGAGGAGGACATAACCGGAGAGGTGGCGCTAGTCAATGTGTGGGCGACATGGTGTTATGCCTGTCGAATAGAGCACGCTATGTTAAATCAGTTAAATGAGCAAGGTGTGAAGGTGATTGGGCTGAACTATAAAGATGAGCGAGAGTCTGCCAAGAACTGGTTGGATCTGAGGGGTGATCCCTACGCTTTCTCTATCTTCGATGTGAGAGGTAGTTTAGGTCTAGACTTGGGAGTCTATGGCGCGCCGGAGACATATCTAGTCGACGCCAGGGGCGTTATACGCCATCGTCGCGTAGGTGTTGTTGATGAGCGTGTCTGGAGTAATGAATTTCAAGATTTGTATGTTCAGCTTAAAGAAGAATCCCAATGAAGATTCGTCTATTATTTCTTTTTGTCGCTCTATCTGGGTTTGTATCTGCAACTTCTGAATTGGTAGAGTTTTCTGATCCATCTTACCGTGCTCGTTATCAGCAATTGATCACCGAACTTCGATGCCCAAAATGTCAAAATCAGAATCTTGCAGATTCCAATTCTCCGATTTCCCTAGATCTTCGTAACGAGGTCCAAAGGCTGCTCGAGGATGGTCTTTCTAACCAAGAGATAGAGACTTATTTAACGAAACGCTATTCGGCATTTATCTTGTATCGTCCTGAGGTTAACAAAAATACTTACTTACTTTGGATCTCTCCCCTAATCGTTTTGTTGGTGGGTGGTTTAGCGGTAGCGAGGTTCAGTCGACGAAGCGTTTCTGTTACCAAGAGACAAGAGATTGCTACTGACAACAACGAACGGCTCAATAATCTGCTTAGCGATGAGGAAGACGACTGATGACAGTTTGGGTTGTCGCCCTCTTTTTGGGTGCATTCTTTTTTTTGATCTATCCTTTTATGACCAACTCGCTCGGCCTTGACGATATCTTCAGTGAAGAAGTAAAGATAACAGAGAAAGAAAATGTCAGGCTTTACAAGGAGCAAAAAACACTCTTTCAGCAGCAGCTTGACCGAGGGGAGATAGATAACCAACAGTACGAGAATCTGCTGCTAGAATCTAAACATTTGCTGTTACTTAACACTCAGACTGGGCAGAACAAACTGCTGGGGACGTCTTCCAGTGGATTATGGCTACTCCCGATTCTTTTGTTGATACTTCCAATTGTTGCCTTACCGATCTATCAGGAGATAGGCGCTGGGCAAGATCAAAAGATAGCAAGTTTGATAGAACGACAGAGTTTTTTTGGCCAGAAAGACACAGACCAGCTACAAGTTAATAATCAACTTATTACAGCATTAGAGGCGCGAGTAAGTAGTCGGCCAGACAATGTTTATTATTGGGTGATGCTTGCTCAGTCTGCGATAGCTGATGACAACCTCATTGGTGCGAGTGAGTACTTTGCTGCGGCCTTGAAGGTTAACCCTCGAGACAGTTTTTTACTGGCGCAATATGCCGAAACTTTGTTTTTAGTGGATGACAGTCGATTTACGGATCGCGTTGTTTCTGCGGTTGACGCAGCTTTTTCTGCTGATCAATCTAATCATACAGTTCTGGGTTTAAAAGGTATCGAGGCTTTTGTTAATGGTGATCCCGGTTTGGCGATTAGTTACTGGCGGCGAGCCCAAGACCAGGTTGAACCCTCTAGCTCGATATATGCAGGTCTTCAGGCTGGTATTGATCGGGCCCAAGAGCTCACGGCAAGAATCGTTAATGGTTCAGATGATGAGCTGATAATAGATGACTCTAACGCACATCAAAGGGCCATTAAAGTTGAAGTTAGCCTTTCTGTAGAGGTTCCATTTACATCCGATCAAGTGGTGTTTGTGGCGGCGGTGCGTGATAGTGGGCCACCGATGCCGCTTGCGGCTAAGAAAATCCAAGCTGGCCAGTTGCCTATCAGTATTATTTTAAGTGACGAAGATGCAGTTATGCTTGGCCAAGAGTTGTCATCGGCAAAAGATATAAAGTTGATTGCTCGACTGTCTATTTCCGGTTCCGCAACTCCGCAATCTGGTGATTGGGAGACTACTAGCAAGACGATAAAGCTAACAGAAGAGATAGAAACAGTCAGTTTAGTTATTGATCAAAAAAGGCCATAATTCGGTTTGACTTTTGATCGATATATACTAACTATATGTATGAGTTATTTAGTGTTTTTTGTCGCGCCCATAGCGTGTAAACTTAGCGCTAGAGAGTATTCTTATAATTAGACTGAAAAGGCTAGGCTAAAAACAAAAATGGCTAATCATGCGGCTTAAATCAATCAAACTTTCGGGATTTAAATCCTTCGTCGACCCCACCAACGTTCACTTTCCAAGCAATCTTTGTGCTGTGGTTGGACCTAATGGTTGTGGAAAATCCAATGTTATCGACGCGGTTCGTTGGGTGATGGGCGAAAGTTCTGCCAAAAATTTACGTGGTGAGTCAATGGCCGATGTCATTTTTAATGGCTCTGGCGGGCGAAAACCAGTAGGCCAGGCCTCTGTGGAGCTAATTTTTGACAATACAGCGCAGCGAATTGTCGGTGAATACGCTGCCTATAACGAAATTGGGATAAAACGAAAAGTCTCTCGTGATGGTCAATCCAATTATTATCTTAATGGAAATAAATGCAGACGCCGCGATATTACTGATATCTTTTTAGGTACCGGTTTAGGGCCCAGGAGCTATGCAATCATTGAGCAGGGCATGATCTCGCGTTTGATCGAATCTAAACCTGAAGAACTGCGCGTTTACATCGAAGAAGCAGCTGGTATTTCAAAATATAAAGAGCGGCGCCGAGAGACCGAGAGTCGTATTCAACGGACAATGGAAAATTTAGAGCGATTGACGGATATAAGAGATGAACTAGGGCGTCAACTCAATCGATTGGAGCGCCAAGCTAAAGCCGCTGAAAAATACTCTGAATATAAGAAACAGGAGCGGCAGTTATCAACAGAATTGTTAGCCTTAAAATGGCGTGGATATGATGGAGATGCGTCTAAGCTCAAATCTGTAATCGGTGGCTTTGAGGTTGAGAAAGAAAAATTTACTGCCGAACGTATTCATTGTGACAACACTATTGAGAGTTTTCGTCTTCAGTTTACTGAGCAAACAGACCATTTCAACGAGGTTCAAGCCAGATTCTATAAAATTGGTGGAGAGGTCGCTCGTATTGAGCAGGCTATCGACCATGCTCAACAAAGAGCTCAAGACTTGAGTAAAGAGTTGCAACAGACAGAGCATAACTATCGTGAAACAGACGAACACCTCAAAGCTGACAGAAATAAGGTTGTTGGTTGGGAGGCTGAGTTTGCTGAGTTGGCCCCGTCTTTAGAAGAAGCGATTAGTCTAGAGCAGTCTTCATCCAGTGCGCTGGAAGATGTTCAGGCAAAAATGAATAATTGGCAGCAGCTATGGGATGAGTTTAATCAGGCATCCGCTAGTCCGAGACAGCAGGCGGAGGTTCAGCAGTCACGTATTCAACATCTTGAGCAACTAATGAGGCGGCTTTCCGAGCGGCAACAAAATTTGGAGGCTGAGGCTAGCAGTTTCCAAGCGAACAGCGCGGAAGAAGAGATGTCTGGAATTCAAGCGTTGTTGGAAGAGGCGGAGCTAGCGAGAACTACAATCGATAATCAAAGCCAAGATAATCGCCAAGCGATAGATCTTTTGCGTGAACAACAAGAGAAAACAAGCGCTGATCAGGATACCTTGCGCAGCCAGCAGCAGACATTAAAAGGTCGACAGGCTTCGCTAGAGGCTCTTCAGCAAGCAGCATTGGGCGATGATGCTGAACAGCAATGGCTGGCATCTAAGGGTTTGGATAAGCACCCAAGATTAGCTGACCAGGTCAAACCGGCGAGCGGTTGGGAAATTGCTGTAGAAACGGTTTTAGGTAGCTACCTGCAGGCTATCTCAGTAGATGATATGGCCAGTACGATTAGCTTGATGGAAGATTTTACCAAGGGAGAATTGCTACTTGTTGGCAACGGGAAGAATAAATCGCGAAAAGGCTCGGCCAAAGGTCGTTTACTGAGCGATCTGATTGAAGGTGATTCAGCAAAGTTGTTGGTGGAACATGTCTTTGCTGCAGATAGTTTAACCGAAGCTGTTGCTCTGCAATCTCAATTAGAAGGCTCGGAGTCAGTAGTGACTCCTGAAGGGATATGGCTTGGTGCTAGTTGGGCACGTGTTGCGCGAGACAAAGATGCTACTGCTGGGGTTCTACAACGCAAGCAGGAACTAGAGGAAATTGATCAGCAACTAGATAATTTAGGTGTTGAGGTAGATGTTTTAGGCAAGCAACGTGAGAACGACGATCAAAAACTAAAAGTGTTGGAAGCTACTCAGCAAGAGCTCTCTGCTAGTCTTGCAGAACAGCAGAGCAATTACGCTGATTTAAGGTCTAAATTAAGTGGTTTTGAGGTTCAAATTGATCAGTTCAAGGCGCGCAAAGAGCGAGCCGAAAATGAGTTAGCTGAAGTGGGTCAGCAAAGTCAGGTCGAGCAAGAAAATCTTTCGTCAGCCCGCACTATTTTGCAGAAGTCTATTGAAAAAATGGAAGCTGATACTGAAACTAGATCTGAACTGATAAATCAAAGAGATGATCTAAGGGAAAAACTGGAGCGCGCAAGGCAAAAAGCTCAGGAGCATCGAGATCGCAAGCAGGAGTTGGCGCTGCGTGAAAGCTCATTGAGTACACAATTAACTTCTATTCGTGACGCAATTGTTCGCTTGGAGTCTCAGTTAGAGAGGCTCCATGAGCGTCGCTCAGAATTACGTGTTGCCTTTGAAATTAAAGAAGATCCTACTGACAGTCACAAAGAGGAACTTGAAACTCAATTAGCGGCGCGCCTTTCTGTTGAGGGTGAGTTAGCCCAAGCGCGCAAGCAGGTTGAGGAAACTGAGTTCAAAACGCGAGAGGAAGAGAGGCGCCGAGGGGAACTGGATGCTCAATTACAGCGTGTCCAGGGCGAATTAGAGAGCCAACGTTTATCGGCTCAAGAAATGAGTACCTTAAGTGGCACTATTGAAGAGCAGATAAAAGAAAAACAAGGTGACCTTCCTGTATTGCTAGAGACCTTGCCAGAAGACGCGGATCTTGTGGATTGGGAAGAACAATTACAATTGATGAGTAACCGTATTCAGCGACTCGGCCCTATCAACCTGGCGGCCATTGATGAGTATAAGATTGAGTCAGAGCGCAAGGACTATTTGGATAAGCAGAACAACGAATTAGAAGAAGCACTGCAAACCTTACAAAATGCGATTCAAAAAATAGATAGAGAAACCCGAACTCGTTTTAAAGAGACGTTTGAGTTGGTTAATACTCATATCCAAAGTCTTTTCCCAAAATTATTTGGTGGTGGGCATGCCTATTTAGAAATGACAGGAGATGATCTTTTAGATACCGGTGTTACATTGATGGCGCGGCCGCCTGGAAAGAAGAATGCTTCCATTCATCTTCTATCCGGAGGTGAGAAAGCACTGACGGCGATCGCCATGGTTTTTGCTATCTTTAAATTGAATCCCGCACCTTTTTGTATGCTTGATGAGGTTGATGCACCCTTAGATGATGCCAATGTTGCTCGTTATGCGGCAATGGTTAAAGAAATGTCTGATCAAGTGCAGTTTATTTTTATTACTCATAACAAAATTTCTATGGAAGCGGCCAATCAGTTGATGGGCGTTACGATGCATGAAGCGGGAGTTTCTCGGTTAGTATCAGTGGATGTTGATCAGGCGGCTGAGCTTGCGGAAGCGTAATAGAATGGGATGGAAAATTGGGTTTCTCAACTTTTAAAACTACACTATTTGGTAACGATGTAGTCGTAATATAAGGCAGTTACATGGATTTTTTTACTCCTAAAGAAGTACTCGTGATTGTAGGAATAATAGCCGTTATTGCTATTGTTCTTGATGGTGCTCGGCGAGTAAAACGCAACCGATATGAGAATTTGCAAATGTCTTCAAGAAAACTCCAGCAAGAATCAGTGGAATATGATGAGGACGAAGATGAGCTAGATCAGAGCCAGTTCCCATCTGGAGGCTCGCGAATTATTGGGTCAAGAGATGTTGAGGAGCCCAGATTAGATGATAATTTCGATTTTGGTGGCAAGCCTGAGCAGCAAGGTTTTGATCTAGACCACTCTATCTATGCTAGTCGCGACGATGACCTTTCTCAATCCCATAATACTGGTTCAAACTCAAGTCGCCCTTCAGATGGTGCGCCGGTTAATTCTCAAGACGTTTTGGTTATGCATCTGGTGGCTAACAAAGGTGACACTGTTAGTGGTGAGAGTCTGCTGGAAACAGCCGTAGATGCGGGGCTCCGATATGGGGAAATGAAAATCTTTCATCGTCATCTAAATGATGACGGGTCAGGCCAAGTATTATTTAGTATGGCGAATCTCGTCAACCCCGGGACATTTGATCTCAATACAATGAAGACGATTACGACCCCTGGTGTTACTTTGTTCATGCCATTAGACGATATTGAAGATCCAATCTCAGCGCTTGAGGTGATGATTCAGACAGTTGATACACTTGTTGAAAAACTGTCTTTGAACGTAATGGATGAATCTCGTAGCTCGATGACTCGACAGACAATAGATCATTATCGTCAGCGGGCTAAAAAGGCGTCGCTCCAGCAATCGAATCAGCATTGATATGCAGGGGCTAGCTTAATGTCGTCTATCCCAGAAAACATTCTCAGACAATATCAAGACCTTGTTGAAGAGCTCAACAAGCATAATCATCGTTACTATGTGCTGGATGATCCATCAGTCCCAGACATAGAATATGACCGGCAATTAAGAGAGTTGCAGAGCATAGAAGGGCTCTACCGAGAGATTATCGCTTTAGACTCTCCCAGTCAGCGTGTCGGTGGCGCTGCACTTTCCTCTTTTTCTCAAATCAAACATGCCTTGCCGATGTTGTCTTTGGATAACGCCTTTACTGATACTGAGCTACAAGAGTTTGAGCGCAGGCTTAAAGATAGGCTAAATTCTAGTGCCGATATAGAGTATGTGTGTGAACCTAAGCTCGATGGAGCTGCGGTTAGTCTGCTGTATAGAGATGGTGCTCTGATCTATGGAGCAACTCGAGGTGATGGCAGTGTTGGTGAAGATATTACTGCTAATGTGCGTACGATTAAAAGTGTGCCACTAAAGCTTCATGGAGATAATATCCCGGCTACCCTAGAGGTTCGAGGTGAAATTTATTTACCACTTTCTGGCTTTGATGCTCTGAATGCAGCGGCTGTATTGTCGGGTGACAAAACCTTTGTAAACCCACGCAATGCCGCGGCTGGAAGCTTGCGGCAGTTGGACTCTAAAATCACGGCGAGTCGACCTTTAGAGATGTGTGCTTATAGTGTTGGCCAGTATCTCGGGGACAGAGTTCCGGAGACTCACGAAGATATGCTTAGTGCTCTTAGGGGGTGGGGATTTAAAATTAATGATCACGTTGAAACCGTGAAAGGGATAGCTGCTTGTGAAAACTATTACCAGCGCTTAGCAGAGCGACGGCAAATCTTACATTATGATATCGATGGTATAGTTTATAAAGTGAATAGTTTGCAGCTACAAGAAAGATTGGGTTTTGTGGCTAAAGCACCTCGTTGGGCTATCGCCAGAAAATTTCCTGCTCAAGAGGAGATGACTCAGCTCATCGATGTAGAATTTCAGGTGGGTCGTACTGGGGCAATTACACCGGTTGCTCGTTTAGAACCTGTCTTTGTTGGTGGTGTCACCGTGAGCAATGCCACTCTCCACAATGGCGATGAAATTAATCGACTGGGGGTCCGGATAGGCGATACTGTGATTATACGCCGCGCTGGGGATGTCATTCCTCAAATAGCTAAGGTGGTATTGGATAAAAGACCACAAAATGCCCTACCGGTGGTATTCCCAGAGCGCTGTCCTGTTTGTCAATCGGCAGTGAGACGAACTGAGGGAGAGGCTGTAGCTCGCTGCTCCGGAGGGTTATTCTGTGGTGCTCAGATTAAAGAAGCCATTAAACATTTTGCCTCACGAAAGGCGATGGATATCGATGGACTAGGCGATAGGCTGGTGGAGCTTATGGTTGATGAATCGGTAATTTTTTCTGTGGCAGACCTCTATGATCTTAACGTAGTCAAGTTAGTTAAGTTAGAACGTATGGCAGAAAAATCAGCATCTAACTTAATTGGTGCGATAGCCGTCAGTAAAAAGACAACATTAGCTAAATTTTTGTACGCGCTGGGTATTCGAGAGGTGGGAGAAGCAACAGCCCATACATTGGCAAATAATTTTGGTTCAATTGAGCTCATAGCGAAGGCGTCGGCAGATGAATTACTCGAAATTGATGATGTTGGGCCCATTGTTGCCCGTTATATCGTTAATTTTTTCCAAAACCCCGATAATCTATCAATTATTCAAGCGCTGAGAGATGCAGGGGTTAAATGGGAAGACATAGACCTCTCAAGCTTAGAGGATCAGCCTTTAAAGGGACAGATATGGGTTTTGACAGGTGGTATGGAAATTATGAGCCGAGCCGAAGCAAAAGATAGATTACAGGCCTTAGGTGCCAAGGTCGCCTCAAGTGTCTCCGCTAAAACCACACAGGTTGTTGCGGGTCCTGGAGCGGGATCTAAACTGACGAAAGCAAAAACTCTCGATATAGCAGTAATGAATGAACAACAGTTTGTCAATTTCTTAGCTGATTATAAGTGAGTATTAACAACTACACATTGAACTTAATTTAACAAAGGAAGATAGCTAGTTTGGCTAAGAACCCTTCAAAAAACGCCTTCAAGAAACGTTCAGCTTGGATTGCATCCATGGTTGCCTGCTTCGCTTTTTTGCTGATGGCAGTCAAGGTCTATGATTTACCGTTATCAACGTTGACGTCCAACCTGCTCACCATATTAGTAGGATTGTCCATCATTGTGGGATTGGCCGCACTACTTGGTGGATTTTTGGCATTTATTAAAAGGCGGATTAAATGATGGCCGCTGATCTTATTTGGCGGTAAATGCCACCAGAGAGGCGGTTACGGCAACGTTTAGGGATTCGACCCCGTTATTCATGGGAATACCCACTCGGTAGTCGCATAGACTAGCGATATTGTCACTAACACCGTCTGATTCATTACCGAGCACAAAGACTACCGATTGTTTGATGTCCAAATCAGACAAAGGTGTAGCATCATGAGATGAAAGCATACAGAGCGCAAAACCTTGCTTCTTTAGGTTTTGTAATGCGAGAACTAAACTGTCACAACGCAATATAGTTCCTTTGAAAAGTGTTCCTGCACTGGCTTTAATTACAAGAGGGGATATGTCAGCAACACCTTTAGTTGGAAGCAAGAGACCATGGCAGGGGCTGGCAGTGACACTACGAATAATCATGCCTAAATTTTGCGGGTTGGTTACGCCATCTAAAGCAATGAAAATTTTGCGTTCTTCCCCATCCATTGAATCAATTGCCTGCTCATAGGGTTGGTAGCCTGGACAATGAATATCACAGGCTACTCCTTGGTCTTGTTTACTGTTACGGGAAATACGCGATAGTTCGTTGCGGCTGTGGTGAAGAACTTCAATATTACGTTGACGGGCTATCTGCTTAATCTGATCAACAATCCCGCCGCTTCTATTACTTTCGGCAAGATGGAGCCTGAAGATATCAAGTTTTTGGTCTTCTAGTACTTCCAACACAGGTTTTCGGCCATAGACCGTAACAAGATGACTAAAGAATTTTTTCCTCTTTAAATATTCAGGACTGTCTGTTCGCTGATTAGAGGGAAATTTATCAGTCATACTTGCGGTCTGCGTCTTTTTGATTGAGTAACTTAGTAATTGCCTGCAGGCTTTGTGGCGATGCTAGAGATTGCTTAGACGAAATATCTGCAGCGATATTTCCCAGGCTGCAGTAAACTTTTCGCCAATTTGAGGGCGCATTCTCAAGGGCAGTAAGGTGAGAGGCGATGGTGTCCACGTCGCCCCTTGAGATTGGCCCAGTAAGCGCAGTCTGTGCATCACCAGTTAGATAGTTACCGAGCGTTTGCTCAATTAGCCTTTTGAGAGGGTTGGAGTGGTTTTTGTGATCGACTCCCGCTTGAGACAGCATCATCTTACTTAGTTCGAGTAAACTTACTAAGTAATTACAGGCCATTACCGTTGATGCGTGGTACAAAGACTTGCTTTCACTATTGATAGGAAAGAGATCAGCACCAATTGATTGAAATAGATCATCTAAAACTGTGGTAGCTTTTGGGTCCCCTTCGATAGCGCAGGGGGTTCCAGAAAAGCTCTCGAGAGAAGATCGGGGGTCAGAGAAACTATGAATTGGATGAACAGAGGCAACACTGATGTCTGCCAACTTTGGTATCTGAAATATCTTTGATGAGATGGCACCACTGCAATGAAAAATAATATTGCCTGGCTGCAGTCTCCCTGATTGGATAATTTTATTTCCCACAGACTCAATAAGATCATCTGGACATGTAATCATCCAAATATCTGCAGGCTCAAGATGCGTTAATGGCTTAGAACCTATACCAAAGGGTCGCCCCGCACCAATAAAATCAACTGCTTGCTGGGCTGAAGATTGACTCTGATTGATTACTTGATTTAGCTGAATGTGCCGAGCCATTAGATGACAAAGAGTTTTCCCCACTAGGCCGGCGCCCACACAGTTGAGGCGCAGTGACCTTGATGGCCAATCGGTTGCGGGGAGTTGATCTGGCATCTGCTCAGACATAATTACCACTAATTTTGGCTAAGTAATTTCTTGTAGGCTTGCACTGTGCTAGCCATACCCATAGATAATGAGTCTACGATAAAAGCATGCCCTATGGATACCTCCAGCAAATTGGGGATCGAGGAAAATTTAGCTAAATTATCTAAATTCAAGTCATGGCCAGCATTGACCCCCATTCCGAGTGAAGTCGCAAGCTGGGCAGCTTTCAGATGGTGTTGAAATATGGTCTCTAAGCTATCGGTCCCCCAGGACGCTGCATATGGGCCTGTATATAACTCTATTCGATCTGCTCCCACTTTAGCAGCAAGGTCAATCTGCTCTAAATCTGGATCCATAAATAAGCTGACTCTCATTCCCTGATTTTTTAGGCGCTGGATAATGGGATATAGAGCTTCACCAGAGCTGTGCAGATCAAACCCATGATCAGAGGTTAATTGACTGTCAGTATCTGGCACTAAGGTGCATTGATCAGGGTTCGTTTCCTCTACTAGCTCCAAGAATCCTGGGTAGTCTGCTAGTGCAGGAGCAAAAGGATTACCTTCTACATTGAATTCCAAATTAGGCTGAGGTCTCACTAACTCAGCGAGATCTCGTACATCCTTTGGACGGATATGTCGTTGATCGGGACGAGGATGCACCGTAATTCCGTCGGCACCATGCTCAATGCAAACCTTTGCATGTTTGACGATGTTAGGGTAGTTTCCCTCGCGTGAATTGCGAAGTAAGCTAATTTTGTTGAGATTAATACTGAGTGCAGTCATAGTTTTGTTAGGTTATTTGACCGGAACAGGCCTTTCAAATGCCGGTTTTGCAGGTTTTGGCTCTTCAAGGGCTATCCACGAATCAGGGTTCATCAGGCGAGCGCTAAGAATTCTTATTGGCTCAATGGGTACATTTTGATACATGGAAAAATTTCCAGTTGGTAAGTTGGCTATTGCATCAACGGTTCTCATGCCGTTAACCACTTGACCAAATACAGCGTATCCAATTTGATCGCCTTTGGTATCTAAAAAGCCATTGTTACTGTGATTGATAAAAAACTGAGCTTGGGCCGAGTCGGGCGCACTGGTGCGAGCCATGGCAATAGAGCCACGCCTATTTTTCAGGCCATTGCTTGATTCATTAATAATTGTAGGTCTGTCAGATTCTCGAGGAGTAAAATCAAAAGTAAACCCGCCCGTCTGGATCATGAAGTTTTTGATCACCCGATGAAAAATTAGACCATCATAGTGATAGTTGTTCACATGCTTAATAAAGCTGTCGACTGTAACAGGCGCTTTAGCTGCATAGAGTTCGATAATAATATCGCCCTTTTCAGTCTCTAACTTGACTTTTGGATTCACTGTTTTATTGTCAGCAGCAATTGTTTCTAGCGGCATGACTATTAAACAGAGGCTAAAGAGTACCTTAAACATTAACTGCTTCCTTTTTGTGGCCTGACTCAAAATCTAAAAGATGTAACCAGTTTTAACCCCATTCTGACAGGCGTTTTCGCCCTTTAAGTCGGGGTATCAAAACAACCAACAGCGCACCCAAGAATACAGTGAGACCACCATACAAATAGGACTGGTTGCGACGGTCATTTTCTAAAATCTCGACCTCGGCAATTAATACATCATTGTCGCTCTGGAGAATGTGATTTTGTTTCACTAGAGTCTGATTTTGCTCATTTAAAGCTACTGGATCAGAGTTAAGTCCGACGACATCTGCGAGTTGCCTGTTCAGAACCTGTTTGTCTTCCATTAGCTCACTAACAGTTTGCTCAAGAGCGATGATGTCTTTTTCAAGTTCAGAAACGGTCTTGTTAAGCTGCTCGGCATCACTTTTAACCCTGACTAACTCAGTGTTGCTTATTTCAAGCAGCTCTTTACCTGAGGGAGTGAGTGCAATGAATTGCTCCTCCATCCAGCCTTTGTAGCCTTTTGATGTTTCGACTAGCCCCCATCCGTCACGGAGGTTTGTTAGAGTAACTTGAGTTCCGGATTTGATTCCCCAATGAACAATTTTGCAGCGTGGGCATGGGGTTTCGCGCAAGGGCACAAAGAACACATCGGCAACATAACGCGTTTCGGACTCAAATTGTGGCTCTTCAGCTTCAATTAAATCCAGGGATGGTTCAATGTCGATAATATCCGCTGGATCTGCAGTCGCGGCTTCAAGTTCAGGAGCTGGCTGAGTGTCTATAGGTTCTTGACCTAGTGCTGCAGGCACTGTAAGCACTAGCAAGATGGCAATCGAAAAAAACGTCTGTTTCATAAGGTTTTGTATCAATATTGGACGATGGAGAATCATACTATGATTGTACTAAAAAATACGAGGTGTTACGGCAGCACTTTTTTAAAAGGTTTGACTGTTACAGTATTGTAAACGCCAGCAGCAACGTAGGGGTCATTATCCGCCCAATGTTCAGCATCCTGTAAGTTGTCAAATTCCGCAATAATGATGCTACCACTGAAGCCTGCTTCGCCGGGATCTTGATTATCGATAGACGGCTGAGGGCCGGCGACAAGTAGCCTCCCTTTTTCTTTCAGAGCTATCAGCCTCTCTAGATGAGCGGGTCGGGCTTTAAGGCGAAGATCGAGACTATTTTTTACATCTTCACTAACAATTGAATACCACATTATTTCGCGTTCTCCGTATCTATAATTAGGATTTCCTCTAGAGTCAGTGAGGTGAGACGCTTAATGCCTCGTGACACGTACACTAGATTAGCTATATTAACCAACATAGCCGGGAGCGCATTGACCGGAAGGCTCAACGCGAGCATTCGCCCCAGTTGCTGGTTAAAGAGTTCGGTTCCTGGTTCGGCAGTTAAAATAATAATTGCGAGGAAAAAATTCAGTGCTGATGATAAAAAGAACGAACCGGCAAGAAACCAAGTTGCATTAGTCAGCAGATGGTCATATTCAGCATGACATAGCTTATCATCCAGTGCTTGAGATATTTTAACCGTATTAACTATCGATCTATTTTTGAGGAGCGTATGGATAAAGGGTTGTGTCGTCTTGAGGGAAATTAGGATAGCGGCCCCCAATATACCGGGTATAGCAGCTTCTTTAATGGCAATGTAAATGGCATCTAATTCAAGCAGGCTGATTCCACCAGTCAGAGGAACACTGATCACGCCCAACACTGAAAACAGGTTGATTTTATTAGTGCTTATAAAATCTTTTAATCCATAAACGATGGGGAATGACAGTGCGGTGATGAGGCCAAGTTTAATACCAAGAGTATCCGCCCCGCTAAACTTGGTTAAGATAATCATGGGTACGATCAGATTGAACAAAAGGTTCCAAAATATGCCAGACGGTTTTTGGCTCAAAGGAGTATTTGGTTTGTCTGAAGAGCTGACATTGATGGTCATAATAAATCGACTTCTGCGTGCGGATTGCTATTGTAGCGATTTGCCCTCGCTTGTCGACTCTATGATGTCCTATACTTAACCCAAAGGAAGATATTTCTTAGAACAATGACATCTCAACATATGAGACTCTCTATTGGTCTTATGAACCTAAACTTGGAGCGGAGCCTTTGCCTAGTCAGTATTTTTCAATCCACCCGGATAATCCGCAGTCACGTTTGATTGCTCAAGCTGCTGATGTGGTGCGTAAAGGGGGGCTTATTGTTTATCCCACAGATTCGGTATACGCCATTGGCTGTCATATCGGAGATAAGCAGGCTTTGGAGCGAATTAGGGCAATTCGCCAATTAGATAAACAGCATAATTTTACTTTGGTGTGTCGTGATCTTTCAGAGCTCGCCAATTATGCCAAAGTAGACAATAGTGCTTTTCGTATTCTAAAGGCTAGCACTCCAGGTCCATTTACTTTTATCCTCAATGCCACTTCCGAAGTGCCCAAAAGATTACTTCACCCAAAACGCAAAACTATTGGTATTAGAGTACCTGACAGTCCAATCGTGAAAGCTCTGCTTGACGATTTAGGGGAGCCCATGATGAGTGTGACATTGATCATGCCCAATGATGAGTATCCACTGATCGACCCCTATGATATCAAGGAGACCATGGCGCATCATGTTGATGCCATTATTGATGGCGGCTATTGTGGTCTTGATCCGACAACAGTAGTAGACATGACTGATACCAATCCCAGAATAGCTCGTCAGGGAACGGGTGATTTCTCCAGTTTTGAATAATGGTGATGTTGCAGCAAGGTATTGTGGTTATAATACTCGCTAGAACATAGATGGGGTAGACCGTGGCTAGTGAAGCAATCTTAAGTGGTGACAAAATGTCATCTTCTAGTGTCGGCGCAGGGGTGAATAAAAGACCCCAGCAGGAAGAGATGCCCTTTGCTGTAGTGCAGGGAAAAGAGCTCACCGCGCTACCAAAAGATCTTTACATCCCGCCTGATGCATTGGAAGTTATTTTGGAGGCTTTTGAAGGGCCGTTAGATTTACTTCTCTATTTAATTCGTCGTCAAAATCTTGATATTCTTGATATCAATGTTGCCGAGATAACTCGTCAATATATGGGTTATATCGATTTGATGACGTCTATTCAGTTGGAGTTGGCGGCAGAGTATCTCGTGATGGCTGCAATGTTGGCAGAAATTAAGTCACGAATTTTATTGCCAAGACAGGTTGTTGATGAAGAAGAGGAAGGTGATCCGCGGGCCGAATTGATTCGACGTTTACAGGAATATGAGCGGTTTAAAACAGCTGCTGAAGATATAGATGAAATGCCACGAATGGGTAGAGATATTCATCAGGCTGCCGCAGAGTCACCAGATAGAAATCAGGAGAGACAGCATCCCGATGTGGATATGCGGGAAGTTCTTGCGGCCTTGGCGGATGTATTAAAACGCGCGGAGATGTTCGAGTCACATCTGATTCAACTTGAAAAGTTATCAACGCGTGAAAGAATGTCCCAGGTTTTAGAAAATATCCGCGGTAAAAAATTCGTTCCCTTTGTTTCCTTATTTAAAGAGAGTGAAGGTCGATTAGGCGTAGTGGTGACTTTTTTGGCCATCATGGAATTAATTAAAGAATCACTGGTTGAGATTGTGCAAAATGAATCTTTTGGCCCCATTCATGTTAAAGCAAGGTCCTCATGAACTCTGACTTACTAAGAAAAATAATTGAAGGTGCTTTGTTGGCAGCGGGAAAGCCAGTTGATATTGCTCGCTTGGAAAGCCTATTTGAAGAAGACGAGAGGCCTCCAAGAGATCAAATCAGAGCCGCTATTGAAGAAATTCAAGCAGATTGCAGAGGCAGAGGCTTTGAACTAATGCAGGTGGCCAGTGGTTATCGCTTCCAAGTCAGTCAAGATCTGTCAGTTTGGGTGAATCGTCTTTGGCAGGAAAAACCTAAACGTTACTCTAGGGCAATGCTCGAGACGTTAGCGTTGATTGCGTATCGCCAACCATTAACTCGTGGCGATATTGAGGCAGTTAGAGGAGTTGCTGTTAGCTCAGATATTATCAAATCTCTGCAGGAGCGAGAGTGGGTTCGAATTGTTGGTCATCGAGATGTTCCCGGCAAGCCAGCTCTGTATGCTACGACTAAACAGTTCCTTGATTATTTTAATTTAAAAAATTTAGAGCATCTGCCGGCGCTGAGTGAAATTAAAGACTTTGCTGAACTAGACCCCGCCCTTGAACTTGCTTTAGCCGCAGACCCAGTTCCGCCGTCGGTCGCAGCAAACGATGAGTCTTCGGTTGAGAAAGATGCTCTATTTCAACTTAGTGAGCAGGAAGATGGCGTGAATTCGAATGATTCTTCGATGATAGAAGAATATTCTGAAACAGATATGGGTGACCACCAAGATAGTGCGGCTGCAGATGAGTGAAAAATTACAAAAATTGCTCGCAACAGTGGGTCTTGGCTCTCGACGGGAGTTGGAAAAGTGGATTTCTGCCGGCCGTGTCTCTGTTAATGGGTCTACGGCTAAACTTGGAGATCGTGCAGAAGCAGATGATCGTATTCTGGTAGATGGGCGTCCCATAAAGATAGTGACCGATGACAGTCCACGAGTGCTAATGTATAGCAAGCCGGAGGGGGAGGTCAGCACTACGACTGATCCTGAAGGAAGACCTACCGTGTTTGATGGACTACCTCGACTGAGTCGAGGTCGATGGATCGCCATAGGTCGACTGGATATCAATACTAGTGGACTACTATTATTTACTACTCATGGTGAGCTGGCTAATCGCCTAATGCACCCTTCCTATGAAGTGAAGAGAGAGTATATGGTGCGTATCCATGGAGAAGTTAATGAAGCAATGATCGCTCGCCTAACTGAGGGTGTGATTCTAGAGGATGGCGTGGCAAAGTTTCAGACAGTCAAGGCTCAACATGCCCGCAGTAATGATGAGCATATTTCAAGTAATCAGTGGTTTAGAATTATTTTAGCCGAAGGGCGAACTCGGGAAGTGCGCAGGTTGTGGGAGTCTCAAGGGGTAGAGGTGAATCGGTTGAAGCGAATTAGCTATGGCCCAATCGAACTGCCTTCTTTTGTGCGGCGATCTGAGTTTATTGAGTTAGATCCTAAGCAGGTAATTTCTTTGTTTAGGGCCGTTTCTCTCAAGCCACCGAAATTTAGTGAGAAAAATGTACTCAAAGATATTCGAGAACGCAAAGAGAAAAAGCTTCGTGCCAGAGGTAATCCCTACAAATAGTAATGATATTTATTATCGAATCTGAGCATCAATAGATTGACCATTCACCTCAATGCTATCTGGCCCCAATAGGTATAGGTATGCGGGCATAATATCCTCAGCGGTTGCCAGTGAATAGGGATTTTCCGCGGGAAACGCTTGGGCGCGCATGTTGGTTCGCGTGCCTCCTGGATTTATTGAATTAATTCTCACTGACCCTAAACCCTCTATCTCAGAAGCCCAGGTTTGTACCATTCCTTCTATGGCAAACTTACTTACCGCGTAGGCTCCCCAGAAAGCTCGACCGACCTTGCCGACACTAGAGGTCGTAAAGACGATTGAGGCGTCTGTTGATTTCTCTAAGACGTTCATCAAGCATTGGGTCATTTGAAATTGAGATGTGAGATTGATTTGAAGAACTTTATTCCAAAGCTCCATGGAATAATTGTTTAATGGGGTTCTTTGCCCAAGTATCCCTGCGTTCTGGAGCAAACCATCGAGCCGACCAAACTGCTGCTCAATAGATGCACTCAAAGCCAAGTAGTCTTCCTCAGTAGCACCTTCAAGATCTATAGGATAAATAGAGGGTTTAGCTAGGTTGTCAGCTAATATCGATGTATAAACTGCTTCCAACTTCGCTGTGGTGCGTCCTGCGAGGATCACGGTGGCACCTGCCTTTGCGCAGGCAAGAGCCGCTGCTTTTCCTATGCCATCGCCAGCCCCAGTGATAAGTATGATCCGATCAGAGAGGTGATTGGCTGGTGCCTTGTAACTGATAATATTTTTGGCAGAGAGCAAGATTAATTCCTAAGGATTATTGATTGAATAATAGTTGATGTAGTTGATTGGAGTTGGTCAGAGTAAAATCTGCATTCCAGCTATTGATGTCTTCATCAGCTTCGATGTAGCCCCAACCTGCTGCGATAGTCACCATGCCTGCGGCGTTTCCTGCGTCTATGTCTCGGCGATGATCACCAATGTAAATACAATCTTTCGGTAAAGTGGATGTTTCAGAGCAGGCTAGCATCATTGCTTCGGGGTGAGGTTTGGGATGCTGTACATGATCTGGGCATATCACAGTAGCAGCCACATCAAGCATGCTTAATTGTTCGAGGACGGCAGATGTATATTTCCAAGGCTTGTTAGTTACTATGCCCCAGGGAATTTTGCGTTCTGCGCAGGTATCCAAAACCTGCTCTAACCCAGCAAACAAAGCTGTCTTGACTGCTATATTGTTAAAATACAGGTCCAGGTACTCTTCACGTATGGAATCGAAGAGGGCGTGATCAACGCTAATACCAAAGCCTTTTTCAATCAGTCCTGCTGAACCATTGGTTACGCAAGCGCGAATGGCTGAATCAGGTATTGGGTCACGACCGTGACCGAGTAATTGAGTATTCAAGGCGCTAATAAAATCCGGAGCAGTATCTAATAGAGTTCCGTCTAGATCAAAAAGTAGCGTCTGGAATACCAAAATAACTCTCCCGGATAAAGTCTTTAGTTAGGCTTTCGAGCGGAGATCATATAATTAACATCGACATCGCGCTCGCTTAGTTTGTAAGTCTTAGTCAATGGATTATAGAGCAGGCCAGTCATATCGGTGATCTCTAGTCCTGCTTCGCGTATCCATTCTCCAAGTTCAGAGGGGCGAATGAATTTTGAAAACTCGTGTGTGCCCTTTGGTAGCATACGTAGAATATATTCCACACCAATTATCGCCAGCAAATATGATTTTGGATTTCGATTAATCGTTGAGAAAAATACGGTGCCTCCAGGTTTAGTCATCTGCGCGCAGGCTTGCACTACAGAACCAGGTTCAGGCACATGTTCCAGCATTTCTAGGCAGGTCACGACATCAAAGGCAGAGGCGTGGGTTTTGGCGAAATCTTCAGCGGTGGACTTTCTGTACTCAACTTCAACTCCAGATTCAAGTTTATGTAAATTGCCTACAGATAGCGGAGCTTCGCCCATATCAATACCCGTGACAATAGCACCTCTCTGAGCCATTGCCTCGCACAAGATGCCTCCACCGCAGCCCACGTCAAGTAAATTTTTGTCAGCAACCTCAGCACGCTGATCGATCCAGTTGGCTCGTAACGGATTGATATCATGAAGAGGTTTGAATTCACTGTCAGGATCCCACCAACGGCTGGCAAGCTCTTCAAACTTATGGATTTCTTGAGGGTCGACATTCATTATTTTTACTGTCCTAGGTAGGTAATTAATCAAAATGCTCGTGGTCAGGATGAATTTTTTTACGCCATTGCTCTGTTGTCTGGATCAGGCTGCGCTCATTAATCGTGCATAATTTACGATTCTCTAATAGCATTTTGCCTGCAACCCAGCTGTGTGACACCTGGCTTCCTGAGTTGGTATAAATCAATTGGGAAGCGGGATTATACAGCGGTTGTTGGCTAATAGAATCAATTTTTACGGCGATTATGTCTGCTTGTTTTCCTGATTCTAAGCTGCCAATTTCGTTATCCCAAGCCAATGCTTTGGCACCATTAATTGTAGCCATACGCAGTGCAGCGTGTGCGTCAAGGCTGGCGGCATCTCCCGATACGGCTTTGGCAAGTAGAGAGGCGCTTTTGATCTCGCTGAACAGATCAAGAGTATTGTTGCTTGCAGCGCTATCAGTTCCAAGAGCTACATTAACTTCGTTCTCAATGAACTTCACCACTGGGCAAAAACCATTGGCTAACTTAAGGTTAGATTGAGGGCAGTGCATGATGTGACAATTGTGGTCTCGGACCAGCGCGATGTCGTCTTCCGTTATTTGAGTCATATGCACTAATTGGGTCTGTGGTAGCAATAGCCCCAACTTTTCAAGTCTTTCCAAAGGTCTGCAGTCATAGGCTTGTAATGATTCAGTAATTTCGCTGGTGCTTTCATGGCAATGGATATGGATGGCCATATCTAATTCGTTCGCATAGGTCGCCAAAATGCCTAGAGCTCTGTCAGAGACTGAGTAGGGAGCGTGGGGTGCGCATGCTATTTTGATAAGCGGCTGATCCTTGCAATTATCCCTCAGGGCCAATCCTTTATGAATGTAATCATCAGCGTTTTTCCCGTAAGGGGTAGGAAAATCCAGAACCGTAAAGCTGATCTGGCTCCGCACTCCTGAGTTGCGAACTTCTGTGGCAATCGCTTCATCGAAGAAGTACATGTCTGCAAAGCAGGTTGTGCCGCTTCTGATCATTTCAGCGATCGAAAGACGGGTGCCATCTCGAACAAACTCTTCACTTAGAAATTTAGCTTCAGCTGGCCAAATATGGTTCTCCAACCATGACCGCAGGGGCAGGTCGTCCGCATATCCTCGCAATAGACTCATTGCAGCGTGACCATGGCTATTTACCAACCCCGGCATAACAATATGATGGTCTAAATCTTGGACTTTTCCGGCGGAGAATTTTCGTGCAGCCTCCGCTTGGGGGAGAAGGCCAATAATTTTCCCGTTATCGATTGCAATGGCGCAGTCAGTGAGGGTCTGGTTCTCCGGAACGATGGGAATTATCCACTTACAGTTAAGTAATAGATCAATTTTAGTAGGTGTCATTGATTCTCCTTATTTGCATGAAAGAGTATACCTATTTTTTATTGTTGGTCAGTTATATGAAGAGAATAAAAGACACATTTTCAGCCCTTTGTGTGGTAAAATTGACCCCTAAAATGGGGGCGATTTATCCTGTCGCATCCAATTTCTTTTTGGGGGTGAATTGGCGCGGTATTAAGGCGACAAACTGAATCCAATAACGCGGGAAATAACAATAAATTATGGTTGATTTAGCAAAAGAAATTGTTCCAGTTAATATTGAAGATGAGCTTAAGCAGTCTTACTTAGATTATGCGATGAGCGTCATCGTAGGCAGAGCCCTCCCCGATGTGCGTGATGGCCTCAAGCCAGTGCATCGACGCGCTCTGTTCGCAATGAATGAGCTTAGTAACGATTGGAATAAAGCCTATAAAAAGTCAGCTCGAGTGGTTGGTGATGTGATTGGTAAGTATCATCCTCATGGTGATTCTGCTGTCTATGAAACGATTGTCCGTATGGCGCAGCCTTTCTCATTGCGTTACATGTTAGTCGATGGCCAGGGAAACTTTGGCTCGGTTGACGGGGATAGAGCCGCGGCGATGAGGTACACCGAAATCCGCATGACCAAGATTGCTCATGCACTATTAGAAGATTTGGAAAAAGATACCGTAGATTTTGCGCCGAATTATGATGAGACTGAGCAGATTCCGGTAGTTTTGCCCACTCGGGTGCCGACCTTGCTGGTCAATGGTTCCTCTGGTATTGCTGTGGGTATGGCCACTAATATTCCTCCTCATAACCTTACTGAAGTCGTTAAGGGTTGTCTTGCCCTTATCGATAATGAAGAGATCACCGTCGAAGAGTTAATGGAATATATTCCAGGGCCGGATTTCCCTACAGGTGCAATTATTAACGGTCGAGCTGGAATTATAGAGGCTTACCGTACAGGCCGTGGCCGAATTTATATGCGTGCTCGGGCTGAAATTGAAATTGATGAAAAAACTCGCCGCGAGACGATTATTGTGACCGAGATTCCTTATCAGTTGAATAAGGCGCGCTTAATTGAGCGTATTGCAGAGTTGGTTAAAGAGAAGAAGCTTGAGGGTATCTCTGAGCTGCGTGATGAGTCTGACAAAGATGGCTTGCGTATTGTCATTGAGCTCAAGCGAGGCGAAACGGGCGATGTTGTCCTGAATAACCTTTACTCTCAGACCCAGATGCAAAATGTGTTTGGTATCAATGTTGTCGCTCTAGTTGATGGTCAGCCTAAAATTCTCAACCTTAAGCAGATGCTTGAGGCCTTTGTCCGTCACCGTAGAGAGGTGGTTACTCGTCGGACCATATATCTTTTAAGAAAGGCTCGCGAGCGCGCACATACCCTAGAGGGCTTTGCAATAGCGCTGGCGAATATCGATGAAATTATTGCTTTGATTAAAAAGTCTTCCACTCCAGCTGATGCTCGCGAAGCTCTCGTAGCTAAAGGTTGGGATCCTGGGTCTGTTGTTAAGATGCTTGACCGGGCTGGTCCTGAGGCGGCTCGCCCAGAGTGGCTTGAAGATCAGTTTGGCTTGCGAGATGGGCAATATTTCTTATCACCTGAGCAGGCTAAAGATATTCTTGAATTGCGATTGCATCGTTTGACGGGAATGGAGCATGACAAAATTATCGAAGAATTTGCGGTTAAGCTTGACGAGATTGCTGATTACCAGGACATTTTGGGCGATATTAATCGTTTGATGTCGGTGATCCGTGAAGAGCTGGAAGCGGTGGTAGAAGAATTTGGTGATGAGAGACGCACTGAAATTATCGAGTCAATGCATGACCTTACCATTGAAGATCTAATTACCGAGGAAGATAGAGTTGTTACCATCTCTCATGGAGGTTACGCAAAGACCCAGCCATTAAGTGACTATCAGGCTCAGCGGCGGGGCGGAATGGGTAAGTCTGCCACGGCAGTTAAAGACGAGGACTTTGTGGAGCACCTCTTAGTGGCCAGTACTCACACGACAATTCTGTGCTTCACCAACCTAGGGAAGGTCTATTGGCTAAAGGTTTATCAAATTCCAATTGCCGGGAGGAACTCCCGCGGACGTCCAGTAGTTAATTTACTACCTCTCGATGAAGGAGAAAGAATTAGCTCGATATTGCCTGTAGACGAGTACAGCGAGAATCAATTTGTGATTATGGCCACAGCTAATGGCACTGTTAAGAAGACGTCATTGGATCAGTATTCACGTCCACGAAGTGTTGGGTTGAGAGCGGTTGACTTAGTCGAAGGTGATCATTTGGTAGGTACCGCGATTATTGATGGTAGTCAGGACATTATGCTATTTAGCAGTGAAGGTAAGGCGGTGCGCTTTGCTGAAACTGACGTTAGAGCCATGGGTCGTGTTTCTAAGGGTGTGCGTGGAATGCGTTTACCTGAGGAACACAAAGTCATCTCTATGGTGATTCCTCAAACGGACGGATTCTTGCTGACTGTTTGTGAAAACGGTTATGGAAAGCGTACTTTGGTCGGAGAGTTCCCCACTAAGGGTCGCGGTGGTAAAGGAATGATAGCGATTCAGGCGAGTGAACGTAATGGTCCATTGGTAGGGGCGACTCAGCTATTTTCTGGCGATGAGATTATGTTAATTTCAGATCAGGGTACAATGGTGAGAACCCGTGGCGACGAAGTCTCTGTTGTTGGTCGAAATACTCAAGGTGTGCGCATTATACGGCTTAAAGAAAATGAGAATTTGGTCAGTTTGGCAAGAATAGCAGAGCCAGAAGAAGACGATTTTATCGATTCTGAGGGGGCTGAAGACTCACCTGAATCAAACTCTTCAGAAGATTAAAAGATGAAATCTGCTGTGAGATAGGAAGTTATGGCAAAAAAAGACCCCTTATTGGTACTCAGGGATAAGATTGACGCGCTGGATGTTCAAATTATGGAGAGCATCAGTCAACGTGCAGATTTCGCCCAACAGGTCGCCCAGGTTAAGAAAAGCCTCGGCGATGCTGCGTACTATCGTCCCGAGCGCGAGGCTCAGGTGTTGAGGCATATTATGGATGCTAACACTGGACCTATCGACAACGAGGATATGGCCAGATTGTTTAGACAGATTATGTCGGCCTGCCTGGCCCTTGAGCAACCGATCAAGGTTGCTTTTCTTGGGCCTGAAGGGACCTTTACTCAGGAAGCAGCGCTCAAACATTTTGGTGATGGCGCTATTAGTGTACCTAAGGCCGCTATCGATGAAGTGTTTAGGGAGGTTCTTGCTGGAGCCTGTAACTACGGTGTCGTTCCCGTTGAAAACTCTACCGAAGGTGTCATCAGTCATACCTTGGATAGTTTCATGGATTCATCAATAAAGATTTGTGGGGAAGTGGAGTTGCGCATCCATCACCACTTTATGGTGGGCGGCAACACTAACAATGACAATATTACTAGGGTTTATTCACATGCACAGTCACTCGCGCAGTGCCGTCAATGGTTGAACTCGAATTACCCTAATATTGAACGTGTCGCCGTCAGCAGTAATGCAGAAGCAGCCAAGAGGGTGCAGGGCGAATGGAATTCCGCTGCGATTGCCGGGGATATGTCTTGTGAGCTATATCAATTGGAAAAGCTTTGGGAGAAGATTGAAGATCGCCCTGACAATTCCACACGCTTTTTGATTATCGGTCGAGAATCAGTGCCTCCGAGTGGCGATGATCGAACATCAGTTGTCGTATCTGTGCGCAACAAGCCTGGTGCTTTACACGATCTCTTGGAGCCTTTCCGGCGCCACAATGTAGACATGACTCGCCTGGAGTCTCGCCCATCACGTAGTAGTAAATGGTCCTATGTTTTTTTTATTGATTTTGTTGGACATATTGAAGATCAGGCAGTCACCAAAGTTCTAGATGAATTGTCTGCAGATGTTGCTGATTTAAAGGTTCTGGGGTCTTATCCCCGCGCGGTTTTGTAACTTAGAGACCCATTAATCTTAATGATAAAAACAATGGCCGAATACATTCATGTCCAAAAGAGCTAAAAAGTCTGAGCCTCAGATTAACCGTCTAGTAGTAATCGGTCTGGGCCTTATCGGCTCTAGTTTGGCTATTGCTGCTCGGCAAAGGGGTATTGCGCAGCATGTTGTGGGTATTTCTCGGCGTAGCTCCACTCTTGAATTAGCCCTTGAAGCTGGGGTTATAGATGAGGCCAAAGAGAGTTTAGATGACGTAGCTGCTGAATTAGGTCGCGGGGATGTCGTTGTAATTGGCGTTCCGACGTTAACTGTTTCAGCAGTCCTTAAAGATTGCTGCCGACTGCTGGGGAATGAGGTTACTGTGACTGATGTGGCCAGTGTAAAAGGCAGTGTTTGTCGAGCAGCGCTAGATATTTATGGTGAAGTGCCACGTCAATTTATCCCAGGGCATCCTATTGCCGGCTCAGAAAAAAGTGGTGTTACTGCTGCAAATAAAAATTTATTTGAGAATCACAGGGTTATTCTAACCCCCGATAGCTCTACAGGCTGTGAGCACCTGTCGTTGGTGGAAGATCTTTGGTCTGATGTTGGCGCTATTGTGTCAAAGATGAGCACAGAAGAGCACGATGATATCTTGGCGGCAACAAGCCATCTGCCTCATTTTTTGGCCTACTCTCTGGTTGATACATTGGCAGGTATGGGAGATAACCGAGAAATCTTCCGCTATGCCGCTGGCGGCTTTAGGGATTTTACTAGAATAGCGGCCAGTGATCCGGTGATGTGGCGCGATATTGCCTTAGCTAATCGAGATGCGATCTTAACTAACCTAGACCAGGTTATGGGCAATTTCCAAACTCTACGAGAAGCTATCGATCGTGGCGACCAACAGTATTTAATGGATGTTTTTACACAAGCAAGAGATGCTCGGAATCATTTTAGTAAATTGCTCGAAGATAAATCTTTGCAGGCCTCAATGACAGATAAGCGTATTAATTACCATATTGTTCCGGGAGGCAATGCGCAGGGAAGCGTGCGTGTGCCCGGAGATAAATCCATGTCCCATCGCTCTATTATGCTGGGTTCTCTGGCCGAAGGAATGACTGAGGTGACTGGCTTTTTAGAAGGAGAGGATAGCTTGGCGACACTTCAGGCCTTCAGGGATATGGGGGTCTTAATAGAAGGGCCGGAGCAGGGGCGACTAGTTATTCATGGCGTTGGTCTTAACGGACTTCAAGCGCCAGAAAAACCCTTATATATGGGCAATTCAGGCACCTCAATTCGGCTATTAAGTGGGCTTTTAGCAGGCCAGTCATTTGACTCTGAACTGACCGGTGATACCTCGCTTTCTGGTCGTCCGATGGGTCGAGTCGCGGAACCGTTGGTATCAATGGGAGCGATTATTGATACCGCGGAGGATGGAACTCCTCCATTAAAAATTAAAGGCGGACAGAAACTGAATTCAATAGACTATGTCATGCCAATGGCCAGTGCGCAGGTGAAATCTTGTGTGTTGTTGGCTGGTCTTTATGCCCAAGGTGAAACCTCAGTTACAGAGCCTGCCCCCACACGTGACCATACAGAACGAATGTTAAGAGGGTTTGGCTATCCTGTGAATGTGTCTGATAGTACCGCACGGTTATCTGGCGGGGGAAGACTTGAAGCAACACGGATAGATGTTCCTGCAGACATTTCATCAGCGGCATTTTTTATGGTGGCAGCGTCCATCACTCCGGGGTCTGATATTACTTTACATCATGTGGGAGTTAACCCTACACGCATTGGAGTAATCAATATTTTACGCCAGATGGGAGCTAAAATCAGTTTAACCAATGAAATTGAAGTTGGGGGTGAACCGGTCGCTGATATTAGAGTCCAATATGCTAAATTAGTGGGTATTGAAATACCGGAAAGTCAGGTTCCTCTGGCGATTGATGAGTTTCCTGCCATATTTATAGCGGCGGCCTGCGCTCAGGGAGAAACCATCTTGACGGGAGCTAAAGAGTTGCGAGTCAAGGAGAGTGATCGAATCCAAAGTATGGCCGATGGACTCAATACCCTAGGGATAGATGCCATGGCTACAGCAGATGGGATACGTATTGTTGGAGGGAAAATTGGCTCGGGGAGGGTGCTCAGCCATCATGATCATCGTATTGCTATGGCTTTTTCTATTGCGGGCTTGCGAGCTCAGGGGGAAATTATTGTTGAAGATTGTAGTAACGTAGCTACCTCTTTTCCTGATTTTATCGTCTGTGCCGCATCTGTTGGGTTGGTTATTAATACTGAGACTGTAAATGACTAAAATTATTACCATTGATGGACCAAGTGGTTCAGGTAAAGGCACCGTTAGTAGGATGATCGCGGACAAATTATCCTTTAATTATCTTGATAGCGGAGCACTCTATCGCCTTCTGACGATTGCTGCGTCCCGTCGCAAAGTCGATACTAATGATGTAACTGCGCTTTCAATGCTAGCAGAACATATGGATATCCGGTTCATTACAAGCGCTGATGGCCAATTTAAGGCGCTTCTTGAAGAAGAGGACGTCACGGATGAAATGCGAACTGAGAATACAGGTGTCCATGCATCGAAAATTGCCGCTTATAACGAAGTGCGTGGAGCATTGTTAAAAAGACAGAGAAGTTTTGCCTGTGGTGAAGGTCTTATCGCCGATGGTAGAGATATGGGCACCGTCGTTTTCCCCGAAGCAGACCTTAAAATATATCTTACCGCCAGCATAGACGAGCGAGCCAACCGTCGTTATAAAGAGTTGATTGAGAAAGGCGAAGATGTTAGTCTGCGCGCCCTTGCAGAGCAGGTTCGTGCAAGAGATGAGAGAGATATGAATAGGGAAGTGTCTCCCTTGGTTGCCGCTGAGGACGCCATTGAGTTAGACAGTTCACTGATGAGTGCTAAAGAAGTCCTAGAAACTGTGTTGCATATCATAGATTTCAAGGGTTTAGTTAGCTTCTAATCTAACGGGTAGACCAGCAGTTGCCAGCTAACTCTGCTGCAAGCCTTAATTTTAACTGACCCGCAAAATCTGGCATTGCGGAAAAAAGAGATCAGACTCTAGTGCATCGCACCTGATTCTCTGTCATATATTAGGTATATTCCATGACCGAAAGTTTCCAAGACCTATTTGAAGAAAGTCTCAAAACCGTTGAGATGAACCCCGGCGCAATTATCACTGGTGTTGTTATCGATATCGATAAAGACTGGGTTACTGTGCATGCTGGACTGAAGTCCGAAGGCGTTATTTCTTTAGACCAATTTTATAACGACAAAGGCGAGATAGAAGTCGTCATTGGCGATGAAGTTCAAGTCGCACTTGAAGCTGTTGAAGATGGCTTTGGTGCAACAAAACTATCACGCGAAAAAGCCCGCCGTGCTGAATCCTGGATTGAACTTGAAGCAGCCCATAAAGCTGACGAGGTTGTTATCGGAGTGATCAGCGGTAAAGTGAAAGGTGGCTTTACGGTAGATGTTCGCGGATTACGTGCGTTCTTACCTGGCTCATTAGTTGATGTGCGGCCTCTTCGTGAAATAACACATCTTGAAAATATTGATTTAGAATTCAAAGTTATCAAACTAGATGCTAAGCGCAACAATGTTGTTGTTAGCCGTCGCGCGGTAATGGAGAGTGCTAATTCTGCTGAGCGTGATGAGCTTCTTGCTAACTTAGAAGAAGGCAGCTCATTGAAGGGCGTTATTAAGAACCTTACTGATTACGGTGCCTTTGTTGACCTTGGCGGTATCGATGGGCTTCTGCACATCACTGATATGTCTTGGAAACGAATCAAGCATCCGTCTGAGATGATTAATGTTGGTGATGAAATTGACGTTAAAGTACTCAAGTTTGATCGCGAGCGTAATCGTGTGTCTCTTGGTATGAAGCAAATGGGCGAAGATCCTTGGGGTGATATCAAAGGACGATATCCTGAAGGCGCAAGAGTAAAAGCCAAGATCACCAATTTGACTGATTACGGTTGTTTTGCCGAGCTTGAAGATGGCGTTGAAGGTTTGGTCCACGTTTCGGAAATGGACTGGACTAACAAGAATGTTCACCCATCGAAGATTGTTGATTTAGGCCAAGAAGTTGAAGTCATGATTCTTGATATTGATGAAGAACGACGACGCATCTCTCTGGGTATTAAGCAGTGCTTCACTAATCCATGGGATGACTTTGCGTCAACCATGACTAAAGGTGATAAAATTTCCGGTAATATCAAATCAATCACTGATTTTGGAATCTTTATTGGTCTAGATGGCGGCATTGATGGACTCGTTCACCTGTCTGATATCTCTTGGAATGAAACTGGCGAAGAAGCTGTTCGCAATTTCAAGAAGGGTGAAGAAGTTGAAACTGTTGTTCTTAGTATTGACGCTGAAAGAGAGCGTATTTCTCTGGGTATCAAACAGCTTTCTGACGATCCGTTTAATAACTATGTAGATCAGAATGACAAGGGAGCAATTGTTACTGGCTCAGTGAAGGAAGTAGATGCAAAAGGTGCGATCATTACTTTGGCTGAAGGTGTTGAGGCTAATCTCAAGGGCTCAGAGTTGTCTCGAGAGAAAATCGAAGATGCTCGCCATGAATTGGTTGTTGGTGCTGAGGTCGAAGCTAAGATTATCAATGTCGACCGAAAGACTCGCGTCATTAACTTGTCGGTGAAAGCGAAAGATGTTTCCGAAGAGAAGGCCGCGGTTAAGGCTCATCGAGACACCGAGGCTGACACTACTGGATCTAAACCAACCACTATTGGTGACTTAATCAAGGCTCAAATGGACAAGTAGGTTTGTCCACTAGGTGAGAAAGGGTGGCTCAGCCACCCTTTTTTTTGTTTAAACGTTAAAACATTCATCTTTTACTTGAATAATTCTAAAACCGTAATAAAATCAAGAACTAAACTAACAAAACCTTGTGCAGTAAAGCGAATGACCAAATCGGAATTAATCGAAAAAATATCGTCTAGCCAAGACCAGCTTCCCCCGCGAGACGTGGAGCAAGCCGTAAGAATGATTCTTGAGCGCATGGCGCTAACGTTGTCAAATAACCAGCGGGTTGAAATAAGAGGTTTCGGGAGCTTTTCGTTGCATTATCGTGCGGCCAGAATAGGGCGCAACCCTAAGACTGGAGATGCGGTGGACTTGCGAGGCAAGTACGTTCCTTATTTCAAGCCGGGAAAAGAGTTACGAACTCGTGTGGATAACGGCATCTAGTCAATTAACCAAAAAGGGACTTTAAGGCGGCAAGAGATTCTTCACCCTTCGCTTGGTTCTGAGCAGCATCCGTCTCTGTATTACCACCAATCTTAATCAAATCATCCTCTGGTAGTTCATCAACAAAACGACTTGGCGTCGTTGCAGATGTTTCTCCAAATTGCGTACGCTGACGAGCACTCGTCATGGTTAGGGTGCGTTGAGCCCGCGTAATACCGACATAGGCTAAGCGTCGTTCTTCCTCTATCTGGCCGCCTTCAACGCTATTTCGATGGGGCAATATATCTTCTTCCATACCAATCATAAATACGTGCAAGAACTCTAGTCCTTTGGCTGCGTGGAGGGTCAAAAGTTGGACTTTGTCATCTGCTGATTCTTCCTCCTCTCTATCTAGGATGTCGCGAAGTATGAGTTTTGCTATGGCATTTTCGATGGCGCTATCACCATCAATATCCGATGTATCGGTTTGATCATTTTTCAGAACTTGAGTTAACTGGGCTAGTAAAAAGTTAACATTATCCCAGCGCTTTTGGGCAACATGATCACTGCTAGCATTTTGATGTAACCAACCTAAATAATCAGCATCACTCAGCATTTCGTTGATGGCTGCAATGGAATTCCCCTCATACACATTTTTACGAGCTTGCTCAATCCAGCGCTTGAAATCTTTTAGTCTCTGTAAATTATTGGTGGGCATCGAGGCACTAAGGCCAACCTCATCAATTGTGTCATAAAGTGAAAGCCCTCTTTTGTTTGCATATCCTCCAAGCTTCTCTAGAGTGGTAGGGCCGATTTGACGGCGTGGCGTATTAATTATTCTTAGTAAGGCGTTGTCATCGTCCGGATTAACAAGTAACCGAAGGTAAGCCATAACATCTTTGATTTCAGTTTTTGCATAGAATGATTGTCCGCCGGTGATTTCATAGGGGATATTCTGTGCTTGAAGCTTGATTTCAACCAGTTTTGCTTGATAGTTACCTCGATATAAAATAGCAAAGTTACTGTACTTACATCGACGTTTTAAGCGCATATCAATGATCTCGTTGACTACACGCTCACATTCGCTATCTTCATTTTCACTGCTAATAAAGCGTAGGGGATCCCCTGGCCCGAGTTCACTCCAAAGAACTTTGTTGATGAGATGTGGATTGTTGTCGATCAAAGTATTAGCGGCTCGCAGGATTCGCCCAGTGGAGCGATAGTTTTGTTCTAGTTTAATAACTTCTAAATCAGGAAAGTCTTCTTGCAATTGCATCAAATTTTCAGGGCGCGCGCCACGCCATGCGTAGATGGACTGATCATCATCGCCGACAACGGTTAAGGCTTGTTTTTCATTGACCAGTGTCTTAATTAATTCATATTGCGCAAGGTTTGTATCTTGATATTCATCTACCAGTAAGTAGCGAATTTTTCGCTGCCATTTGTTTAGTACTTCTGGGAAGTGTCTGAACAGCATGACGGGTATCATAATTAAGTCGTCGAAATCAACGGCATTATAGGCCTTAAGTGCTCGTTGATAGCGTTCGTAAAGCATTGCAATGCCTTGCTCTCCCGTGCTGTTGGCAGCATTTACTGCTTGTCCTGGTTCCAGAAGAGAATTCTTCCAATTGGAGATAGTATTTTGAATTGTATCAATCAGTTTATCGTCTAGCTCGCTATGACGGACCATCAGTTCTTTAAGTAGATTTCGACAATCCTCCTGATCTAAAATCGAAAATCCAGGTTTAAAGCCCAGGGTTTTAATTTCTGTGCGAATAATATTTAAGCCAAGATTGTGAAACGTCGAAACGGTTAAGCCTTTTGCTTTATCTTTGGCAATGAAGCCGTTTACACGGGCTTTCATTTCCCTAGCAGCTTTGTTAGTGAACGTAACTGCAGCTATGCTATAGGCGGGAATTTCACATTGCTCTACAAGGTAGGCTATTTTTTGCGTAATAACGCTAGTTTTCCCGCTACCGGCGCCGGCTAATACCAGTAATGGGCCATCAATATATTTGAGCGCAGCCTGTTGCTGTGTGTTGAGAGTTGTCGCCATTAAACGTTACGCCATCTCAGCAATGGCATTACGTTTTTCATTGAGTTGATTCAGGGAGCTCTCGATATCAGAAAGCTTTTGACGTTCTTTACTTACAACTTCAGCGGGCGCTTTACCTACAAACTTTTCGTTGCTGAGTTTTCCTGAGAGTTTCTTGGCATTTAAGGATAATTTTTCAATTTCTCTATCAAGACGACTTAATTCTGCCGCGACATCAATCAGCCCCGCCATAGGCACTAATATCTCTAGCTCCCCAGCAAGTGCGGTTGCACTGAGCGGTGCTTTTTCAGTGTCATCGAGCCATGTTATGGATTCCAAACTAGCAAGTTTGCCAAGAAATTGGCGGTTTTCATTCATTCGTCGCAAGTCATTTTGACCACCTCGAGCGAAAAACACATTGAGTGAGGTCGCCGGCGAGATATTCATCTCTCCACGGATATTCCTGACACCTTCAATGACAGTTTTTAACCATTCAATATCTTTAATAGCGTCTTGATCAATTAGCCCACTATCGGAAACAGGGTATGGTTGGAGCATTATGGTGCTCTCTGAATCAACCTCAATGCCTGCTAATGGAGCGACATTTTGCCAAATTTCTTCTGTAATGAAAGGCATTAGAGGATGTGCTAATCGAAGAGTCGCCTCCAAAACTCTGACTAAGGTACGTCGAGTGCCTAATTTAAGCGCTTCATCGCCCTTTTCATCCCAAAGGACAGGTTTCGACAGCTCCAAGTACCAGTCGCAGTATTCATTCCAAACAAAGTCATAAAGCGCCTGAGTTGCAAGGTCAAAGCGGTAACTATTAATCGCCGATGTTACGTCTAATTCAGCTTGTTGAAGGCGAGAAACAATCCAGCGATCAGCTAAACTAAGTGTATAGCTGTTATTGTTTTGACCGCAATCATGACCTTCTGCGTTCATCAGGACATATCGTGATGCATTCCAGATCTTATTGCAGAAGTTACGATAGCCCTCAAGCCGTTTCATGTCCCAGTTTATGTCTCGGCCGGTTGATGTTAGAGCACATAATGTAAAGCGAAGAGCGTCTGAACCATTAGCTTCAATTCCATCAGGGAATTGTTTTCGTGTTCGGCTGGCAATTTTGTCTGCTTGTTTGGGTTGCATCATATTGTCAGTGCGTTTGGCAACCAGATCTTCAAGGCTAATACCATCAATCATATCTAGAGGATCTAAAACATTTCCTTTAGATTTTGACATTTTTTGACCTTGTTCATCACGAATAAGACCCGTCACATAAACCGTTTTAAAAGGTACCTGTGGGCTTCCATCTTCGTTTTTTACCAAATGCATGGTCATCATTACCATTCTGGCAACCCAGAAAAAAATGATGTCAAAACCGGTCACTAATACATCAGTGGGATGGAATGTCTGCAGACGTTCAGTATTTTCTGGCCATCCTTGTGTGGCGAAGGTCCATAAGGCTGATGAGAACCAGGTATCTAAAACGTCTTCATCTTGCGTCAATGAAATATCACCTAGATTATATTTTTCACGGACGGCTGATTCACTGCTACCAACATATGCTTTGCCAGCTTCGTCATACCAGGCTGGAATTCTATGGCCCCACCAAAGCTGTCTGGAGATACACCAATCCTGAATGTTACGCATCCAAGAGAAGTACATATTTTCATACTGTTGTGGAACAAATTTGATTCGACCATCCTCTACAGCCTCGACTGCTGGGATAGCTAATTTTTTTGCATCAACATACCACTGGTTGGTCAACATAGGCTCAATGACCACACCACCCCGATCACCGTAGGGGACTGTCATATCATTTTCTTCAACTGATTGAAGTAGTCCTAAAGTTTCAAAATCTGCCACAATTTCTCGACGTGCAGCAAACCTTTCCATTCCTTGATATTTTTCTGGAATAGTTGCGTCTATATCCGAGCTATCACTACCATCTGAATTTACACACTCAGGAGACTGGCGGATATCGCCATTATTGGTAAGAATATTGATCATAGCTAGTGATTGTCGCTGACCTACCTCGTAGTCATTAAAATCATGGGCAGGGGTAATTTTTACGCAGCCTGTACCTTTTTCCATGCTGGCATATTGATCGGAAAATATAGGAACTAATCTGTCCACAAGAGGCAGAATTACTGATGAACCAATGAGACTCTGGTAGCGAGGGTCATCTGGATTCACAGCAACACCAGTGTCACCTAGCATGGTCTCTGGGCGCGTGGTTGCAACGACAATGTAGTCCTTTCCGTCTGCTGTTTTGACCCCGTTTGCTAAGGGGTAGCGTAAATGCCACATCTTGCCTTTGACTTCTCGATTTTCAACTTCTAGATCAGAAATAGCGGTGTGTAATTTAGGGTCCCAGTTGACCAGTCTCTTGCCTCGATAGATTAAATCGGAGTCATAAAGTCTAATAAAGACTTCTTGAACAGCCGCATAAAAACCATCATCCATCGTGAAACGCTCGGTTTCCCAGTCTACGGAGTTACCCAGACGTCGCATTTGCTGAGTTATCGTGCCGCCCGATTGTTCCTTCCATTTCCAGATTTCATCAATAAATTTATCGCGACCCAACGCTTCTCTTCCAGGGGACGATTCTGCAGCTAGTTTGCGCTCAACAACCATTTGAGTGGCAATCCCGGCATGATCCGTACCTACTTGCCACAGAGTGTTCTTTCCTTTCATACGCTCGTATCGAGTCAAAGCATCCATGATACCGTGCTGCAGGGCATGGCCTATATGTAAGCTGCCAGTGACATTAGGAGGTGGAATGACGATGCTGTAGGGATCACCGCTACCAGAGGGCTTAAAATAACCCCTGCTTTCCCAGGTTTTATACCATTTGGTTTCGACATCTTGTGGTTGGAATGTTTTTTCCATTATTGATTTTTCATCCCAAAGGTAGGAGTAGTATGAGTTGTTTTCCCTAGAAGGGATTATAGGGCTTGGAGGGTTTTGCCGCTAGCTTTGCCGATTAAAAGTCTCTATCTTTTCTTTGATAAAGTACTAATCTCTCTTGGATATAATCAAGGGGCCTGAGGCGAACATATTTTAAAGTGATTACAAACCAAAGTAATGGGTTAACAGATCATCCCTTTAGGGAAGCTAGGGCTTAAATTTATCCGTTAAATCATGATAGCTAATAGGGTAGCCCCTTTCTTTATAAAACACGAAATTGTCGCGCTTGCTTTGTTCATAATTAGAGTCTTGGTAGATGATCTCGATAACTCGATCAAAACGGCTAAACCAAGTTGGAATTTCAGGTTGCAGATTTATTAAAATCTGATGATGATCTCCTGGTTCAGCATCACAGCTGACTGCAATCGGGCTGCTTTCAGCGCCTGTTCCATGGGGTAAAAAAGAGTTCGGTTCAGACGCCCACATCGCCTTGTCCAGAGATATAACCTCGGACTCGCCAGGCATTAGGCACAGAACCTGCTGATCTTGTTTGTGGGCTTTTTTGACTAACTGGCAGATCAGCGTTAAGGCTAAGTTTTGATCGCCAGCTAGTTTATAAAAAGAAATATTGGTCAACGTCTCATCTGCCTTTGGAGTCCATCTAAAACAATTAATCTTTAGCTGCTTTGCTTCGAATATACTCCATTAGCATTGGCACAGGCCTGCCGGTAGCTCCTTTTTGAGGGCCCGACAACCAAGCAGTGCCAGCGATATCCAAATGAGCCCATTTGTAATCTTTGGTGAATCGAGATAAAAAGCAAGCGGCAGTTATTGTTCCAGCTTCACCACCAATGTTGGCCATGTCAGCAAAGTTACTTTTTATCTGCGCGTCGTATTCTTCCCAAAGGGGCAGTCTCCATGCTCGATCGCCACTGCGAGTTCCGCTGTTTAGAAGATCTTCAGCCAGATTATCATCATTTGAAAGAAGCCCTGAGGTGAATTTGCCCAATGCACCTATAACTGCTCCAGTGAGAGTCGCTATATCAATAATGGTGTCGGGCTTAAATCGACCTGCATAAGTTAGGGCGTCACAGAGAATTAGTCGACCCTCAGCATCCGTATTAAGGACTTCGATAGTTTGTCCAGACATACTCGTGACAACATCTCCAGGTTTAGTGGCATTGCCGGCGGGCATGTTTTCTACTGCTGGGATAACACCGATCACATTAACCGGTAGCTGGGTCTCAAGAAGAGCATTCATGACACCAAAGACAGAGGCCCCTCCACACATATCAAACTTCATTTCGTCCATTCCACGGCCTGGTTTTAGGCTAATACCGCCGGTATCAAAAGTTACCGCCTTACCCACAAGCACAGTGGGTTTAACGGTACTTTTAGCACCCTGATATTTCATAACAATCAAATTGCCTGGTTCCACTGAGCCGGCACTAACGGAAAGCAAAGAACCCATTTTTAAGGTCTTCATTTCTGCTTCTTTCACAATACTAGTAGTTAGCTTTGCCTGGCCCTTCGCCAATAGTTTAGCTTGTGCGGCCAAATAATTGGGTGTGCATATATTGGCAGGTAAATTACCCAATTGTCGCGCAGCGTTCATTCCACCGCCGATCGCACTGCCATACTGCAGGCCTGCGCTGGCGGCATTAGAGAGTTTTTTACTGTCGGTCCAATAAGTTGCCGATTTTAATTTATTAGGTTTTGGCTTCTTTCCAGTTCCGGCATATTTGTACCCAGCGGTTAGCGTACTGCGAGCAACAATACTTGCCTGCCATTCATGATCATCTCCCAAGCTCTCGCCAACCCAGAGAACTTTGGCGCTAGTGGTCTTTTGGGCTGCACGCGCGCCAGCCTCAATAACCTTAATCATCTTTTGGGGAGTTGAAGCACCATCGGTACCTAATAAAATAATTCGCTTGTGTGATTGGCCCAACGTATGTAAAACGCAAATCTCAGAGGATTTACCAGTAAAATCGCCAGCTTTTATGAGAGACGAAATAGTGCCGTCAAGTGTTTCATCAATCACTTTAGCGTTGTTTTTTAGTTGTGACCCTGTCGGCAGGATGAGAGAATCAACTTTTATCTTTAACAGGTTTGCCGAAGATGCATTAAACTCCATGTTTGCTCCATATAGTTCTGTGTTTATAACTTGAAATGTTTGGCGCTTACGATACCAGTTTGTTTAACCACACCCAAGAGCTATAAGCTGAATACAGTGATTATTTTCCGTTATTTAACTCGAGAAATTTTGTCGACCACCTTTGCTATCTGCATCGTCTTGCTTTTAGTGTTAATCAGTGGTCGGTTTGTTAAATACCTTGCCAATGCATTGGCGGGTAATATGGATCCAGCCGTGATTTTCGCAGTAATCGGATACCGCATTCCTGGTTTCCTTGAATTAACTCTGCCGTTAGCTTTCTTTTTGGCTATTTTGTTGACCTTCGGTCGGCTCTATGTGGAAAATGAGATGAGTGTGCTAAAAGCCTGTGGTATATCCGAAGGCCAGCTCTTAGGTTACACCTTAATAATGGGGGCGGTATTGGCAGTGTTAGTGGGTTGGCTCAGCCTCTATGGATCTCCAGCTGGAGCGGCTAAAGCTGAGACGATCTTGAAAGCACAAAAAGAAATGACTGAGTTAGATAAAGTGAGCCCTAAAAAGTTTTATACACTGGGTGGCGACAAAGGAGTCACTTATGCTGAGAGAATTAATGATGATAGAGAGCTTGAAGATGTTTTTCTCGCTATCACCGCGGGCTCTGCGGAAACATTCGACAGTAGGCTAGTGGTAGTGGTTGCAGAGTCTGGTAAACAGCAGCGCTCTAAAGATGGCGAGGATCGCTATTTAGTGTTGGACAGTGGGTATCGTTTTGAGGGTATACCTGGTAATCATAATTATCAGATTACGTATTTTGAGGAGTATGGCTCCAAGCTGGACCCACCGCAGAAAGTCAATGAAGACCCAGAAACTGATGCTATTAGAACGGCTGATCTTTGGTCTTCTAATGAGGCTGAATTGAGGGCAACCTTGCAGTGGAGGCTATCAACTCCATTTATGGTGTTAGTTGTTGTCATTATGGCTGTTCCTCTCAGTCGAACGAATCCAAGGCAGGGACGGTTCGCAAAATTACTTCCCGCAATCATGCTTTATTTTGCTTATCTACTGTCGCTGAATGCGATACGTGGAAACATAGAGTCAGGAGACTACCCGGCTGGATTAACATTGATTCCAGTGCACCTATTTTTCTTATTATTGGGTTTTTTCTTAGTAAATTCGGAGCGATTTAGAATTTTCCAGCGAATCGTCGCTTTAAGGAGGATGAAATTCTCATAATGCGACGGCTTGCAAGACATATCGGTAGCACGGTGTTTAGTTCAGTATTTTTGGCTTTATGCGTCATTGTAGGCCTCGATGTTGTAGCTGCGGTTATCGATGAGACTGGGGCGATCCAGAGAAATTACCACTTCTCAGATGTGCTTGTTTATGTTTTCACAAAGCTACCTTCAACGATTAACGAATATATTCCGTTTTCTACGTTGATTGGATGTATTTACGGTATGGGGCTTTTAGCGGGTAACAGCGAAGTCACGGTAATGAGAGCGTCGGGTGTATCTCTTTTGAGAATTGTTTATTTCGTGATGAGGCCGGTGTTGGTGTTTATTTTGATTGGCGCAACTATCGGCGAGTATCTGACCCCCTATTTAGATCAACGTGCTGATGGTACAAGAGAGTATCTGCGCAAAGGTTCTTCTGTGCAGGATTCGGCAGCGGGCCTTTGGATCCGAGAGGGCAGTGAATTCATGCATTTTAATGCTGTATTCCCGGGCGGTGTTCTTTATGGAGTCACTCGTTATCAATTTGATTCGGATCAAAAGTTAGAGCAAGCCAGCTTCTCTAGTCGAGCCACTTACAATGCTAGTGAAGACTTTTGGGTCGAAGAAAATGTTTCAATCACGCGATTTACTGAAAATAAAACGGTAACAGAAAAGCAAATTACCCGTGATTGGAGATCTGAATTGTCTCCTGAAATACTAACTGTGAACGTTCTACCGCCAGCTTCGCTGCCTATTACCACATTAGATAACCATATCGGCTTCTTGCAGCAGCAGAATGCTGATACTGCGTTGTATGAATTGGCTTATTGGCGAAAGTTATTACAGCCTTTCGTAATTTTTGGGCTTGTTCTTGTGGCTATCTCTTTTGTGTTTGGCCCTCTGAGAGATTCCACAATGGGCTTCAGAATTTTTATTGGCGTACTGATCGGCATCAGTTTTAAGATGATTCAGGATTTGTTGGGCCCGTTTAGTATTGTATTTGGTTTTCCTGTGATCTATGCCGTGGTCATACCCATGGTGCTTTGCTCGGCTATTGGATTATATTTAATTAGGCGAAGTGGTTAATTTTCTTAAGACCCTGGCGTCATTGCAACACTCGTTGAACAGCCTTACTCCATCCTGCAACTTTGACGTCTCGTTCAGTTATCGTCATTTTTGGCGCGTAACTCTTTCTAACCTTCCAGCTTTTAGCAAAACCTGCACGATCTGGCCAGACTCCCGCCGATGAGCCTGCAAGCCAAGCGGCACCTAACGCTGTGGTTTCAGTTATTTCAGGCCGATCCACTTGAGTTTGGAGGATATCTGCAAGGCATTGCATAGTCCAATCACTCTCTGACATACCTCCATCCACTCGAAGGACTGTTTGTCCTGAATGCTGCCAATCAGATTGCATGGCTTTTAAGAGATCCAAAGTTTGATAACAAACGGATTCCAAGGCTGCTTTCGCTATTTCAGTGGGACCGGTGTTCCTAGTCAATCCAAACAAAGCTCCTCTGGCCTCAGCATCCCACCAAGGTGCACCAAGACCAGTGAATGCGGGCACCATGTATACCTGTTGATTAGCATCTGCTTTGAGAGCAAGCTGCCCACTTTGAGCTGCTGATTCGATAATTCCAATACCATCTCTTAACCATTGAACCGCAGCTCCGGCAATAAAAATAGAGCCCTCTAGCGCATAGGTGGGTTCGCCTTTCAGCTGGTATGCTATCGTCGTCAGTAATCGATTGTTTGAGGTCACAGCGGTGTTCCCGGTATTCAAGAGAGCAAAGCAACCTGTGCCATACGTGGATTTCATCATTCCTGTGTCAAAGCAAGCTTGGCCCAATGTGGCGGCCTGTTGATCTCCGGCGACCCCTAAAATTGGGATTGCGCCACCAAGTAAAGTAGTGGTTCCAAAATCTGCAGCGCAGTCTCTAACGTCAGGCAAAAGTTTTCGCGGTATGTTGAAGAGTTTAAGAAGTTCCTCATCCCAGTCATGCTTATGGATGTTGTAGAGCATAGTGCGTGAAGCATTGGTCGCATCAGTGGCATGAGACTGGCCTTCAGTCAAATTCCAAAGAAGCCAAGTATCAACAGTACCAAAAGCGAGCTCACCCCGTTCAGCCTTCTCTCGCACGTTAGGCACATTGTCTAAAATCCAGGCAATTTTAGTCGCCGAGAAGTATGGATCTAATAATAAACCCGTGTTGGCTGTTACTAAGGGTTCGAGGCCCTGTTCTTTGAGTTGACTGCAAAGATCGGAAGTCCGCCGATCTTGCCAGACGATAGCGTTATATACAGGTTTACCTGTTGAGCGATCCCAAATAATGGTCGTTTCCCGTTGATTGGTAATTCCAATCGCTGCAATATCCGCTGAGGTAACTTGAGCTTGCGCCATTGCCTCATGACAGGTGTCTAGGGTAGTTTGCCAGATATCCATAGCGTTATGCTCAACCCAGCCGGAATCGGGGAAATGTTGCTGAAACTCACGTTGAGATTGCATCTCAATCCCGAACTGCTGGTTGAATAATATACTTCGGGACGAAGTAGTGCCTTGGTCCAGTGCGAGAATAAGATTTCTTGAAGCCATCAGTTTTAACTCCCCTTATGTTTATTTGGATTTAGGCAGAACTACCACCTTTGTCCCGGTTAGCCGATCATGGAGGCATTCATTATTGGGTGGTATTAGGCACCAAAGAAAACCAATACCAAAAAAAGCTAGTGAAATTGGAGCCAACAATGCTCGCGACCAACACTGAGACGCATTGGCTAATTCTCCACTAGATTGTTGTAACTTGAGTCGCCACGCTTTCATACCCATTGATTGCCCCTGTTTTCGCCAACAGACAAAATAGTAGGCGGCGAGGACAAAAATTAAACCGAGAATCAGTAAAACTTTGATGAAGATAGGAAAACCCGCCCAATCGTTATCGTTAGACGGCATGCCATACAGTGAGATTCTTAACGGAGTAATGACGAGCAAAGCATAGGCCATGACCATAGCGGCTAATAAAAATAAATCATAAATTAGCGCTGCTAGACGCCGTAAAAGCCCTGCGATAGGCATTATACTCATGTCGTTGATTGAATTTTCGGAGTCATTCATAGTTTAAAGAGCGCACTTTGACTATTATTTGTTGAGTACATAAGGATTGATAACAGAAGTGTGCCCAAAGCCAGTACAATGCGCAATGCTACGTTAACATAATGACAAGACAGGGGAAGTTTGTGGATTGGATTTACGGTATTCATGCGGTTCAAACAATGCTTAAATCGGCACCTCAGAGAGTGGCTGAATTGCACGTGCAAAGTGGAAGGCAAGATGACCGTTTGCAAAAGATTCATAATCTAGCTGACCAGCACGGTATAACGATGCAGTTGATGTCAGTCAAAAAGCTCGATGCCAAAGCTCAGGGAAAGCACCAAGGTGTTATGGCTCTATGCCGTCCCGGTGAAACCTATGATGAAAAATTTTTACTGGGATTGGCGGAAAAGCACGGATCTAACACCTTTTTCTTGATGCTGGATGGAGTCACCGATCCTCATAACCTGGGTGCCTGTTTACGGTCGGCCGATGGAGCGGGAGTGCAAGCTGTCATTGTCCCAAAGGATAACTCAGTTGGTTTGACACCAACGGTGCAGAAGGTTGCCTGTGGCGCAGCAGAGTCAGTTCCACTGGTCACGGTTACAAATCTGACTAGAACTTTGGATAAGTTACAGAATATGGGTGCATGGGTGGTCGGTGCTGCAGGTGAGGCTGAAAAGTTAATTTATGATATCGATTTAAATGGTCCAATAGTCCTAGTTATGGGCGCCGAAGGAGAGGGTATGCGCCAGCTGACGCGCAAACAATGTGATTTTTTAGCCAAGTTACCAATGGGTGGCGAGGTTGAGAGCCTCAACGTGTCAGTTGCTACCGGAATTTGTCTGTTTGAAATTGTTCGTCAACGGAGTATTAAGTAACAAGTCAGGTTGAATGTTTAAACAAACTTTATTGAAGTGCTTAGCAATCTTGATATTTGTTGCATATTTAGACTTTGATAGTTGCATTTAATGCCCAAATGAAGCTAGTCTATTCATCTCAGTATTTTAAGATTCTTGAGAGAATTATCGTAATGGAAGCGACCAGTTCGAAAATATTTTCAGTGCCTAACCTTCTCAGTTTTCTGCGACTAATCCTCGTGCCAGTGCTCATTTGGATAGCGCTAGAGGGTCTAGCCAATTATTTTCTAATGGTGTTAGGTGTATCGCTCATCAGTGATATGCTCGACGGCTATTTAGCTCGTAAGTTAGATCAGGTGAGTGAGTTAGGGGCCAAACTAGACAGCTGGGCTGATACTTTAACATACGCTTCTATGATCTTTGGGTTGTACCAAATATGGCCTACAATTTTTTCTCACCAAGCACTATTCTTGTTGTCAGCGACGCTTTCTTTCCTGGTGCCTCTAATTGCTTCTGCAATAAAGTTTGGTGAATATCCGAGCTACCATACCCTTGGAGCAAAAATAGCTGCACTCCTTATTGCTCCAGCCTACTATCTCTTGATTTTGGTTGATGCAGACACTTGGTTTAGGTTGGTTATTCTTTTCTATTTACTAGTTGCTTCAGAAGAAGTCGCCATTACTATTATTTTGAAGAAACCGGAAACTAACATAGTGTCTGTGTGGAGCTTGATCAGGCGATTTAGCAACCAAACGTCTAGTCGCTGATCGGCTTGATAAAACCTTTCAAAAAGTCAGTTGCAACCGAGAGGCCAAGTCACTACAATAGCGCGCTTTACAGGGTCGGGAAGATCTCTTCTCGGCACTCCTTGTCTTACTGCATGGCCTAGTGTTCATGGCGGGAGACTTTTAAATCCACGAGGAGATACAATGCGTCATTATGAAGTCGTGTTTTTGGTCCATCCTGACCAAAGCGAACAAGTTCCTAGTATGGTAGAGCGTTACGCCGCATCTGTTGCAGCGGGTAATGGTACAGTCCATAGGTCTGAAGATTGGGGTCGTCGGCAGTTAGCGTATCCCATCAATAAAATCCATAAAGCTCACTACATTCTTATGAACATAGAATGTGGTCAGGAAGTACTTGATGAGCTCAATTCAACATTCAGATATAACGATGCTGTGATCCGTAGCATGGTAATTCGTCGCAACGAGGCAATTACCGCTGAGTCGCCCATCATGAAGTTAGAAAATGCTGACAAAGCAGATAAAGAAGCTCGCGAGCGTCGCAATGCTGCAAAAGCTAAAGCTGAGGCTGAAGCTGCAGAGAAAAGTGAAGCGGCTGTCGTAGAAGCTGAGGCTCCAGAAGCGGATAAAGCAAAAGATGTGGTGGCAGAAGAGCAACCTGAAGCGGAAGGTGGAGAATAATCATGGCTAAGTTTGTACGTAGAAGAAAATTTTGTCGTTTCACCGCGGAAGGGGCAACTGAGATCGATTACAAAGATTTGGATACATTAAAAGGTTATGTGTCTGAAAGCGGTAAGATTGTTCCTAGTCGTATTACTGGAACAAAAGCACGTTACCAACGTGAATTGTCTGAAGCAATCAAGCGCGCTCGTTACATTGCGTTGCTACCATATACAGACAGTCATAAGTAAAGAGGTCGATTAAGCCCGTGCGAGTCCTAGCTGAATTTATTATGCGCGGGCGAATGCAGGCTTGTTTAGTGGGTGTTTTCGGCAGTCTCTTGCCTTTTGTGAGTGTATCGACAATTGGGTTGGTTACCTTACGCAAAGGAGCAGCAGAGGGCTTTATAGTATCGCTATGGGTCATTCTGCCGTTGCTGTTGAGTTATATGTTCAGTGCATCTAGTCCATTTATGGCAGTTGTATCTGGTGTTGCATTGATCAATATGGCGTTGGTTGCCAACGCGCACAGAGTTACAGCAGATTGGAATTTCAGTCTGGGTATCGCCACTCTAAGTGGGGTCGTTTTAGTATGTTTGGCTGGTTTATTGTTTCAAGCTGAGATGAACGATTTTGTGAACGAATTAGAAGAGATGTTAGCAACCGCATCCGAGCAATCTGGCCAAACGATGTTAGTACTAACACGGAATGGTTTTTTAGCGTTCGTTGCCTGGGTTGTAATTTTTAATACAGTGATAGGTTTGGTTTTATCAAGATGGTGGCAGGCTCTGCTCTATAATCCTGGAGGATTTCAGGAAGAGTTTCAAATGTTAAGGTTGAGCCCTAAACTTAGTTTGGTTTGTTTGAGTATTTTTATTGCTGGACTAGCATTGGGTGGTAATTATCAGCTATGGCTGAGATTGGCCTCCATCCCGCTACTGATTGGCGGTTTAGCTATTGTGCATTATGTTGTTCAACACAAGGGCTTTGGTCGTCAGGTATTAGTAGTAATGTATGTTGGCCTATTTTTGTTTGGCCCTGTGTTAATGGTGTTGTTGGGTGCTTTGGGTGCCGCAGACAGCGTAATGAATTTTAGAACAAGATTGGCTGACGACAAACAAAGCTGATTTTAGATGAGTGGTAAAATTTAGAGGAATTTACGATGGAAGTTATTTTGCTTGAAAAAATGGGTAAGTTGGGAGACATCGGTGACAAAGCCAATGTTAAATCTGGTTTCGGCCGCAACTACCTGATCCCTCAGGGCAAAGCTGTATTTGCTACAGAAAAGAATATCGCTGAATTCGAACTGCGTCGCGCAGATTTGGAAGCGCAGGCCGCAGAAAAGCTAGCTCTTTCACAAAGCCGAGCAGACAAGCTAAAAGAAATTGGCACTATCACCATTACCGCTATTGCCGGTGAAGAAGGGAAGCTGTTTGGTTCTGTTGGTGCTCGTGAACTTGAAGAAGCGATTGCTGCTGCGGGTGGTGACGTGACTAAAAATGAGATTAGTCTGCCAGAAGGTGCTCTGCGTCATCTCGGTGAGTTTACCCTGGACGTTCAGCTTCATTCAGATATTACTGAGACTATCACTGTTGTTATAGAAGCGGAATAATATTTAGGCCGATAGGGGCCCAGCTAAAACTGATAAGACGGCACGGCTTCTAAATAAGATGCAGTGCCGTTTTTGTTTGTGTGATTTATTACTTATACTGTTAGACTCCGATTAGATAATTTCACTATTTGAACCACAGGTTAAAGCTTATTAGTATGAATGAAGCACTATTTGCAGAGCCAACGATAAGCCAACCGTTGCCCCACTCCATAGAGGCGGAGCAGGCAGTGATTGGTGGTTTGATGTTGAAAAATGATGCCTTTGATTCTATCTCAGAGGTACTCTCTGATACGGATTTCTACAGTAAGGATCACCAGCTTATTTTTACAGCTATGGGTCGTTTAGCCTCAGAGGATCAACCTTTTGATCCGATTACTTTGGCAGAATCTCTGCAGAATTCGAATGAGCTTTCCTCAGTAGGCGGCGCTGAATACTTAGTTGATTTAGCAAGTAGCACGCCAAGCTCGGCAAATATCAAAGCTTACACGCAGATAGTATTAGAACGATCAATTGTGCGTCAACTAATTGGTGCCGCCAGCGATATTGTTCGGAAAGGTTACAATCCGCTAGGTTGGGATAGCTCAAAATTACTCGCTGAAGCTGAAACTCGACTGCAAGAGATCATTGAAAATCGACCCAAGAAGGGTGGTTTTAAAGAAGTTAATTCGCTAATCAAAGAAGCAGTAGAGCGTCTTGATGAATTATTTAAAAACGATGCTGACATAACTGGGTTGAGCACAGGGTTTAACGATTTAGACAAAATGACGTCAGGCTGGCAAAAGTCAGACTTAGTTATCATTGCAGGTCGGCCCTCTATGGGTAAAACCGCGTTTGCGATGAATATGGTCGAGCATGCAACCTTAAATCAAGATCGGCCAGTATTGGTTTTCTCTCTTGAAATGCCTGCTAACCAGCTAATCATACGTATGCTGTCCTCAATTGGGAAAATAGACCAGACTCGTATGCGTTCGGGTAATTTAGTTGAGGATGATTGGCCTCGCTTAAGTAGCGCCGCGCAACGGCTAAAAGATAAACCTTTGTTTATTGATGATTCCGCCGGAATTACTCCTTTGGAAATGCGTAATAGAATCAAACAGTTCACCCGTGAGCGAGTAGAGCAACTACGTCAGGAGTGGGATCAAAAGCACGGCGCGAATACGCCCGCAGATACCGAAGCGCTATACAAGCAAGCCCAGCCTGGAATGATAATGGTTGATTACTTACAGTTGATGAATGGTAGCAATTCTGCTGAGGGTAGAGTGCAAGAGATTTCTCAAATATCGCGAGAACTCAAAGGGCTTGCCAGAGAATATGAATGTCCAATGATAGCGCTGTCTCAGCTCAGTCGAAATGTGGAGCAGCGCCCTAATAAACGGCCAGTGAATGCAGACCTTAGAGAATCTGGTGCAATTGAGCAGGATGCAGACGTTATTGCATTTATCTATCGCGATGAAGTTTACAACGAAGATAGCCCGGACAAAGGGACTGCAGAGATTATTATTGGTAAGCAGCGTAATGGACCTATTGGCACCTGCCGATTGATGTTTATGGGTAAATATACTCGTTTTGAAAACCTTGCTACTGATCATTTTGCTGAGCACTAACGCATTTATTCTTGGTAACCAAACATGAAAATTTTCCATACTGTAAATGGTCTTAGGGATGATTTGATTCAAGATCGAGTTCAGGGTCTAAAGATCGGGTTTGTGCCGACTATGGGCAATCTACATGATGGTCATCTAGCGCTATTACACCAAGCCAATCAAACGAACGATATTGTTGTTTGTTCTATTTTTGTCAATGCTCTGCAATTTGGGCTTAATGAAGATTGGGATAAATATCCTCGTACCTATGAGTCTGACTGCGAAAAATTAAGAGCAGCTGGATGTGATTATCTTTTTCATCCTGACGATGTAGAGATGTACCCCAATGGTCTTGATACACAAAGTAGGGTGATATGCCCCACAATGACTGATGTGCTTTGTGGCGCGAGTCGCCCCGGGCATTTTGAGGGTGTGACTACAGTGGTTAGTAAACTATTTAATATTGTTCAACCTGACGAAGCTATTTTCGGTATTAAAGATTACCAACAACTAGCTGTTATTCGGCGTATGGCTGAAGATCTCTGCATGCCTATTCAGATCACTTCAGCACCTATTCATCGGGAAGCGGATGGATTGGCTATGAGTTCGAGAAATCGATATATTACTGAGGATGAGCGTCCCCAAGCGACTGTGCTCAAAGAGTCTCTTGACTGGATTGCGAGTCAGATTAGATCTGGTAATCGCGCTTTTTCTGAGTTAGAAGCAGAAGCAACTGCACAGATAGAACGAGCAGGCTTTGCCGTAGACTACGTCACTTGCAGTAACAGTAAAACGTTAGATTTGGCTGCAGATGACGATTCTGAAATCACCGTTCTTGGTGCTATGTTCACGGAATCAGCACGTCTTATTGACAACGTCAGTATTTCAGAAGAGTAAAAATTTCAAATACTCTCGATTATGGGCGTTGATAGACTAGCTCTCCGGCGATCCACGTCTGGTTTACTTGAGTCTTCCAAAGTTCTTCTCCACTGACTTTGAAAATATCCTGATCGATGAGAATAAAGTCAGCCCACTTGCCAGGATCGAGCCCACCTAGTACTGTCTCTTGATGTGCAGCCCATGCAGCATCGATGGTAAAAGACCGCAAAGCTTCTTCAATACTGAGAGATTCCTCAGGAATCCAGCCCTCTACAGGTCGGTTTTTTTGGCTCTGCCGAGTGACCGCTGAATGTAGTCCATGGAATGGGTTCGCAAGTTCGATGGGAAAATCTGATCCTGAGGCTAATCGACTCCCTTGATCAACAAACGTTCGCCAAGCATAGGCACCCTTGAGTCTTTCTTTACCAAGGCGGTCTTCCGCCATATTCATATCGCTGGTAGCGTGAGTAGGCTGCATCGAAGGGATGACATCGAGTGCTTTAAAGCGGGGAATGTCTTCTAAAGCGACGACTTGAGAGTGCTCCATTCGGTGACGCAATTCACGCCCGCCAATAGTGGCATAGGCATGCTCTACTTCATCTAGGCCTATTCTATTACCTTGATCGCCAATCGCGTGAATAGCGACTTGAAACCCTGCACCAATAGCATCAGAAAATATGCTTCGCAGTTGTTCTTGAGAGGTGAGTAACAGCCCTCGGTGACCGGCTCGATCAGAATAGGGCTCAAGCAGTGCTGCACCCCTGCTGCCAAGGGCACCATCAGTATACACCTTGACGCTTCGAGCACTGTACAAGTCATTGTCATCGACTGTTGGGCCTGCGGCCAGAATGCTGCCCAACTCTGGGTCCGTGGAGGAAATCATACCGTAAAGTCTGACGACCAATTTCTTCTGCTGGGCAAGGCTAGAGTAAAAACGATGTTCAGTCGCGCTGACACCCGCGTCATGAGTAGAGGTAATACCGAGACTCAGTAGATGACTGGTCGCAGCTTCGAGAGCAGCGGCGAGTTCCTCTTCGCTTGGTGCCGGAATCACTTGGTCAATTAGACCCATTGCATTGTCTATCAAGATACCCGTTGGCTGACCTTTACTATCTCGTAATATTTCTCCCCCGGGAGGTGAAATGGTATTAGCATTAATGCCTGCTAAAGCAAGGGCTTTACTATTTGCCCATCCGGCATGCCCGTCGATTCTTTCAAGCCATATTGGTCGGTCAGGTATCAACTCATCAAGAGTCTGGGCACTAGGAAACTGTTGTCCTGGCCACAAAACCTGGTTCCAACCCCGCCCTCTGATCCATTTGAGAAAGGGCTTTTGCTCCGCATACTTAGCAATTTCTTTTGCTGCTTGATCTGCTGAGGTTGTGTCTCGAAGATCGATCTGGAGAAGCGTATAGCCGAGGCTTGAAACGTGGCCATGTGCATCAGTAATCCCTGGGAGAAGCGTTTGACCTTGGCCATCTATTATTTCTGCATTCTGCAAGCTCTCAGCGATTGACCTGTCGCCAGTTACAACCACTTTGCCTGAGTCTATTACTAAGGTCGTAAATCGCTCTAGTTCGCGATCATTATTGAAACTGTAGCCATTGATGTTAGCAATGACGGTTATAGTAGATGAATTATGCTCTGAACAGCCTGAGATAAGGCTGATTAAAAATATCAATGTTGAGGTAAGTGCTCTCGTAGTCCGTATTTTTACTCTTCCGCACATTAATCCAAACTCCGTGACTTTTTGTGAGCGGCTATAGTCGCTCAGGAGTTAAAAATTTGTCAAACGATTTTCAAGAAAAGTTGTAATACTCATTGAATTAAATCTTATAACTCATTGACTAACATAATAAAACTGTTAGTATTCTGCCCTCTTGGACTTACCGGTCTAAGATTTTATGAAAGAGAACCAGGCAGGCGTTACCAATGTCGCTGGTCATCAACAAAGATGGCGCTATTACCAATAGCCCTAATTCCAGTTTGAATACACTTATCGGTGTGACTGGATCTGCCGCAATCGCGGCGTCTATTTTGATGTTACAGCCTATGTGTGCCGGAACACTTTCTACACAACACTATTTGTGAGGAGAAACTGTGGAACATTTATCTGGCGGTGACATATTAATCCGTGCTTTAAAAGATGTTGGTGTCAAGCATGTTTGGGGATACCCAGGCGGTGCAGCATTACATATTTATGATGCCATCTATAGGCAGGAAGAGGTCGTACATTTATTGGTGCGGCATGAGCAAGCCGCTGTTCACGCAGCTGATGGTTTTTCTAGAGCAACAGGGGAAGTTGGCACTGCCTTGGTCACCTCCGGCCCTGGAGCGACTAATGCTATCACTGGTATAGCCACAGCATACATGGACTCCATTCCCTTAGTGATTATTTCTGGTCAGGTACCCTCCAGTAAAATTGGCCAAGATGCGTTCCAAGAAACCGATATGGTTGGGGTTTCTCGACCTATCGTCAAACATAGTTTTTTAGTGACGAGGGCAGAGGACATAGCTGCCACAATCGCCAAGGCATACTACATAGCGGCGACAGGTCGTCCTGGCCCTGTTGTTGTGGATATCCCCAAAGATGTTACTGAGCCAAATTATAAGGTGCCTTACGACTTTCCTAATGAAGTAAAAATGCGTTCTTATCAGCCCAGCGAGAAAGGTCATCGGGGGCAAATAAAAAGAGCAGTAAAAACTCTCTTGGAAGCAAAGCGTCCAGTTATTTATTCCGGTGGTGGGATTGTCATCGACAACGCCGCGGAGCATCTTATTGCCGTTGCTCGTAAGCTAAATTTCCCCGTTACCAATACGCTCATGGGCTTAGGCGGCTACCCTGGAACAGACAGGCAGTTCATTGGAATGCTTGGCATGCATGGAACTTTTGAAGCCAATACAGCCATGCATCATGCGGATGTTATTTTTGCTGTGGGTGCCCGGTTTGATGATCGAGTGACTAACGAGTTAGAAAAGTTTTGCCCAATGGCAACCATTATTCATGTAGATATTGATCCCACCTCGGTGTCAAAAAATGTGGAGGCGGACATTCCTGTTGTTGGCACCTGTACTTCAGTATTAAAAGAGATATTAAGTTTAATCGAGCAATCTGATATCTCACCAGATACCGAAGCTATATCTAATTGGTGGCAGCAGATCGATGAGTGGAGAGCAAAGCATGGTTTGTACACAGCTTCGCGATACGAAGAAAGTAGTGGTGAAACCATAAAGCCTCAAGATGTAATCAAAATGCTTTACAAGATTACTGGTGGCAAAGCCATCATTACCTCTGATGTTGGCCAACATCAAATGTTTGCAGCTCAATATTATTTATTCGATCACCCTCGACAATGGATTAACTCTGGCGGCTTAGGAACCATGGGTTTTGGATTACCTTCAGCTATGGGCGCTAAGTTAGCGTTTCCAGATACAGATGTTGCTTGTGTTACCGGTGAAGGCAGTATTCAGATGTGTATTCAAGAGCTGTCAGCCTGTACTCAGCACAATCTACCGGTGAAGATTATCAACCTCAATAATGCCGCGCTTGGGATGGTGAGGCAGTGGCAGGATATGCAATATAACAGCCGCTACTCTCAGAGTGTTTATGAAGAGTCATTACCTGATTTTGTGGCCTTGGCAGAAGCCTATGGTCACGTCGGTATGAAAATCACTAAATTTAATGAGCTCGAAGACAAGATGCGCGAATGTTTTGCCATGAAGGATAGAGTGGTGTTCATGGATATTTGTATTGATCGTTCAGAGCATGTTTACCCAATGCATATGCCTGGCGGCTCAATGAGAGACTTATGGCTTAGTAAGACGGAGAGAACCTAATGAAGAGAATAATCTCCATATTGATGGAAAACGAATTCGGTGCTTTATCTCGCGTGGTTGGGCTGTTCTCTCAAAGAGGGTATAACATTGACACTCTTACGGTAGCTCCGACTGATGATGAGACGCTGTCTCGGCTCACATTGACCACCCAGGGCGATTCTCAGATGGCTGAGCAAATAGTCAAGCAACTACATAAACTGATCGATACGATCAAGGTTGTAGACCTGACTGAAGGTGCGCACATTGAACGTGAACTGATGTTGGTGAAGGTTAAAGCTAGTGAGAACGATAGTCGCACTGAATTGAAGAGTTGTGTTGAGATCTTCAGAGGGCACATTATTGACGTTACCCCGTCCACTTACACTGTTCAACTAGCGGGGGATACAGAGAAGTTAGACGCTTTTGTTGAGGCGGTTAGCCATATGGGTATCATGGAAGTTGTGCGTAGCGGAGTTTCAGGTATTTCTCGAGGTGATAAATTTGTTCGCGCCTGAAAAACAAAAGTAGTATTGGCCACAAGACAAAGTTAATGATCGATTAATAAAGGTCGTTTTGATTTTTTTGTTGTGCAATACTGAATAAAAATGGCTAAGGAAATAATAAGTGATGTCCGATACTGGCGAGTTTTCAAGGGTTGTTGCGCTTGATGGTGGGGTTAATTTTCGTGACTTAGGTGGTTATGTCAATAATGACGGTCAGCGAGTCAAGTGGCGTAAAATACTGCGTTGTGGGCATCTTGCTAATCTCAGTGAAAAAGACTTGGATACCCTCGAGCACATTGGAGTTAACAAAATCCATGATTTTCGTCGAAATGAAGAACAGAGTCAGTCTCCGAGTCAGGCAATCCGAGCGGAGTTTATTGATGATTATCAAATATCTATTGGTGATATTTCACGGTTTTGGGAGTTTCTTTTTGAAGGCGCTTTAACACCTGACTCATCCCATGATCTTGTTGTTAACTCTTATCGGTCTTGTATTGATGTGGTCATACCGGCTTTTAGTCGCTTTATGAAGCATATTGTAGATAACGCTAATCATACAAGTGTTTTCCATTGCTCTGCGGGCAAGGATCGTACCGGGATGGCTGCAGCATTGATACTGGCTGCGTTGGATGTGCCGCGCCAAACCATTGTTGAGGACTACTTACTAACCCAGCAGCATTATGATTCGAGTAGACTGATAGAAATTATAGAAGGGCATTTGCGTGATGCAAAAGTCGATAATTGGGATAGAGAGTGGTTGACTCCCTATGTGTCTGTCCATGAAGATAATATTGTTGCTTTCCTTGATGCTATTGATGACCGTTACGGCTCGATGAAACGCTATTTAAAAGGGGGCTTGGGATTGTCTCAAGATGACCTAGACAGCCTGCAAAAGCAGCTTTTGGAAGCTTAAGCCTTGTTAACGTATAATCACACCCTGAAAATTTATTTCAATAAGAGTTTGTCATGATTAAGAAGAAGGATACGGCAGAAAAGGTGGTAAATCTTGAGCAGAGCGGACGCTCTGATCAGAATGCGACTTCAAGACCGGCTCGAAAGGGTATCTATCTTTTACCTAACCTCCTGACCACTGGTGCCTTATTCGCTGGCTTTTACGCTGTTCTATCTGGGTTTAGTGGACAGTATGAGTGGGCTGCCATGGCTATCTTTGCCGCTATGATCTTTGATGGGCTTGATGGGCGGGTAGCGCGCATGACTAATACTCAAAGTGATTTCGGTGTTCAGTATGACAGTCTGTCTGACATGGTATCTTTTGGTGTTGCGCCTGCTGTAGTCGCCTATGGTTGGGGAGTCAGCAGTCTTGGCAAGCTAGGACTAGCCGCTGCCTTTGTTTATGCTTCCTGTGCTGCTCTTCGTCTTGCAAGGTTTAACGTCCAGGCGAGCAGCTCCGATGGTAAGGTATTTACTGGTCTGCCAAGTCCTGTAGCTGCAGCTTTGGTCGCTGGTTTTGTCTGGTCGGTCTATGATTTGAGCCCATCCTTGTGGTTGTCTAGTTTAGGGGCTGTTATCACAGCCATCGCTGGTTTGTTAATGGTGTCTAATTTCAAATACCCGAGTTTCAAAGAACTAGATATGCGCGGTAAGGTTCCCTTTGTGGTTATCTTGTCTGCGGTTATGGGATTTGTCGTTATTACTATTGATCCTCCTCGGATCTTATTTACCATGGCTTTAACCTTTGCTTTTTCAGCTCCACTGATGGTCCTTTACAAGGCGATTCGGAAGAACTAAGGCCAGCGTACTTGGATTTAGAGACAAAATCTGCTTAAATTGCCGTATGAATTTTTCTGGTGACAACAATTTACCTCTAGACTGCATTTTTAATGATGTGGCTGTCGCTAGCGTTCTTCTTCTTCTACTGCCCTGAGGGGCATCTACTGTTATACCTCAAAAAAATACTATAAAACGAGCGCGATTCGTTAAACTGTGCGTTTCAAAGAACATTAATTATCATTTTGAGAAACTTGTACACGCAGATAAGACAAAAGTTATATTGCGCTCTACAATGTACGTCGTCATTTGGTATGGCGTCTAAAAAGGTAGATAAGATCATGGCAACAAAAGATAAATTAGTTATATTCGATACGACCCTGCGCGATGGAGAGCAAAGTCCCGGCGCTTCAATGAGCAAGGATGAGAAGTTGAGGATCGCCAAGCTTCTCGAAAAGATGCATGTCGATGTTATTGAGGCCGGTTTCGCAGTTTCCAGTCAAGGGGACTTCGATGCGGTAAAGCTGATCGCTGATACCGTGCGAGACAGCCGAATATGCAGCCTTTCTAGAGCAATGACAGCTGATATAGAGCGTGCTGGTGAAGCTCTTAAAGGAGCTAGTGCAGGGCGGATTCATACCTTTATTGCAACATCGCCAATCCATATGAAGTACAAGTTACAAATGGAGCCTGATGATGTTCTTGCTCAAGCGATTGGTGCAGTGAAAACTGCCCGTGATCTTATGGATGATGTTGAGTTCTCTCTGGAAGACGCGAGTCGCACAGACTTTGAATTTATGTGCAGAATTACCGAGGCTGTTATTAAAGCAGGCGCCAAAACCATCAATTTCCCAGATACAGTGGGGTACTCCGCTCCGGGAGAATATGGTGCAATTATTCATCGATTACTTAATACGGTGCCTAATGCAGATCAGGCGATATTCTCAGTGCACTGCCATAATGACTTAGGGTTGGCAGTAGCCAATAGCTTAGCTGCGGTCCAGAACGGCGCGCGACAGGTGGAGTGCACCATCAACGGACTTGGTGAGCGAGCCGGCAATGCTTCGCTTGAAGAATTAGTTATGGCGATTAGAACTCGTAAAGATCTCTACCCTGTTGAGACAGGCGTTGATCATTCCCATATCGTGCCTATTTCAAGACTTGTATCGAGTATTACTGGATTTCCTGTGCAACCTAATAAAGCGATCGTTGGTGCTAACGCATTTGCCCATGAATCAGGCATACACCAAGATGGTATTTTAAAGATGCGTGAGACCTACGAGATTATGAAGGCAGAAGATGTGGGTTGGACTACCAACAAGCTTTCTTTGGGTAAGCTCTCAGGTCGAGCGGCGTTTGCAGCTCGGCTAGAAGATTTGGACATAAGCTTTAATAGTAAAGAGGATTTCAATCAAGCATTTCGGCGATTTAAGGATTTGGCGGATAAGAAGCGCGAAATTTTTGACGAAGATCTGCAGGCATTGGTGTCTGATGTTCAAATGGGTACTGAAGAAGATGCATTACTACTTGTTGACTTAGAGGTTTTGTCTAAATCAGGACAGCTTCCCCACGCCACAATAGTGATTCGTTACCAAGGACAAGATCATCAAGTTGAATCGACTGGCGATGGAGCTGTTGATGCGATTTTTAATGCTATTGAAAAATTGATTAAAAGTGAGACTGAGTTGCAAGTGTACTCTGTTAATGCTGTGACCCAAGGCACTGACTCCCAAGGTGAAGTCACGGTTCGTCTAGCCAAAGACGGTCGAATCATTAATGGCCAAGGCGCAGATACAGATATCTTATTTGCTAGTGCCAAAGCTTATTTGCATGCCCTAACACTGATGAGAAACCCAGGGCGATTACATCCTCAACTAGGAGGAGTCTAGTGGAAGAGGCGCTTCGCCATCAGTACTTAAAAAGTCTTGGGGTGGTTGAATACATTCCCCGAGACTTAGTACTCGATGTTGAAGAGCCAAACTCTAACCCTTTGGATACACCGTCTGCGTCAGACTCTGCTGGCGCGCGGGAAAAGCTTCTGGAGCTTCATTCTGATGACAGTGGCAGTATTGAAGAGTCTAAAAATCAGAAATCAGTAGCATCTGTTAGTGCTATTCCATCAGCGGTGATATCGGAAGATAACATATCAGACATTGAAGTTAAATTGGCCTTATGGCAGCCGACTGAAGAGGTGTTAGTGTGTTGCTCTATTGAGGAGGCTTTGCCTGATCCAGTTCAAACGCAGTTGTTGTCTAATATTCTCATAGCGATGGGGCAGGGCGATGGTAAGTTAGCCCAATGTGAGATCGCGCAGTGGCCACCATTCGAAAACATGACGGGTGGAAAAGAGGAGGCGAGGGAGTTTATAGCCACCCTGTTGAGTGCGAGATTAGATAGTAGTGACACTAAACTCGTGCTGATTTTCGGTTCTACTGGTGCCCAGTGGATTCTGTCTGAAAAACAGAAAGATAGTGTTAAAGACGGAAACGTCGATCTTTCTGCAGGTGTAGCTGCGATAATTATTCCCTCTCTAGGGGAAATGATTGAGCGCCCCGAATTAAAACGCGAGGCTTGGCAACGCCTGCAACCCTGGAAAGAAAATAAAATAGCCAGCCAACCATCTGACGATCTGTGAAGTACTCCAAATCGATTTCTAGCATTCGACCAATGATCATCGCGGATATTGAATCTGTGTTTGGCATCGAGAAGGTCAACTCGCCCTCAGCCTGGTCTCTGAAACAATTCAGTGAGTCTCTTCAATGTATCAATGTACTCACGGTTAATGACGCGGTGATTGGTTTTGTTTCTGTATTAGAGGCGGCTGGTCAGGCAGAGTTACAAAATATTTCGATTCACCCTGATTTTCATGGCTTAGGATATGGAGAGTTGCTGCTAAGAGATGCTATCGAAACCCTTTCTAGTGATACAAAGCAGCTTTATTTAGAGGTGAGGGTATCAAACTTTTCCGCGATCAGGCTTTACAAAAAGCTGGGATTTAAAGACGTTGGAAATCGGAAGGACTATTATGCAACGGAGTTCGGTCGAGAGGATGCTATCTTGATGAGCCTTGGTGTTATATCCTGATAACGTTGAGACACCTAAGAGGTTAAGTTACTCTTAACCCGTCTTTTGTATGAACAAGCCCCCTTATTGGGCGAAAGAGGGAGACTTTACATGGATTATGTATTTACAGTCTCTTAAAAACTAAAAAAGGAGTTTAAATGGATATTCAATTGTTGTATTGGCACTGGCTAGTTATTGGAATGATACTGGTCGTAGGCGAGATATTTATTCCCAGCTTTACTATCCTCTGGTTTGGCTTAGGCGCATTGGTGGTTGGTTTGGTGGAGATGTTCATACCCATGTCACTAAGTACTCAAATTCTGGTTTGGACGGTATCCTCAGTATTATTTACTGTGGCTTGGTTTAAATTTATAAAACCTAAAATGGCATCAAATAATAGTGGGGAGAAGGCCAGATACTCAGCAATAGGGGAGAGTGGCTTGGTCACCAAATTACCTACGGCCACAACTCAGGGTAAGATGCGTTTTAGTACTCCGATCATGGATCGTGACGAGTGGATTTTTAACTGTGAGTCTGCGGTTAACTTAGGTGACCGTCTTTATATCAAGGAAGTTTCTGGTGATGTTTTAGTTGTCACCAAAGTCGTTTAATTAATCAAGGAGATATTTATGGAAGCTATTATTGTATTTGGAACAATCTTTTTATTGGCGTTGATAACCTTAATAAAAGCTATCAAATTAGTTCCTCAGGGCTCTCAATGGGTGGTTGAGCGCTTGGGCAAGTACAAGGAACCAGCATTGAAACCAGGTCTCAATATCATTGTTCCATACATTGATAGGGTGGCTTTTAAGGCAACTACTAAAGATATTGTGCTAGAAATACCATCTCAAGAAGTTATTACTCGAGATAACGTGGTTATTATTGCTAATGCAGTTGCTTATATTAATATATTAACCCCTAAACTAGCGGTGTACGGTGTAGAGGATTATGAATTAGCAATTCGAACATTAGTGCAAACGTCTCTGCGCTCGATCGTTGGTGAAATGACTCTTGATGATGCGTTGTCCTCCCGAGATGAAATCAAAGCAAAATTAAAGCTATCTATTTCTGATGATATTGCCGATTGGGGTATCACCCTTAAAACAGTTGAGATTCAGGATATTCAGCCCTCTGGGACGATGCAGAGTGCTATGGAGGAGCAGGCCGCTGCGGAACGTCAACGCCGTGCTACGGTAACTCGTGCTGACGGCGACAAAACAGCCGCAATCTTGGAGGCAGATGGGCGACTGGAAGCCTCTAGACGCGATGCTGAGGCAAAGGTGGTTTTGGCTGAAGCAACCAAGTCTGCTCTTACTAAGGTGAATGAGGCAATTCAGGATAGGGAACTACCCGCTATGTATCTTCTTGGTGAAAAATACATAGAAGCGGTTCGGGATATGTCCAATTCTGAGAATTCAAAGTTGGTCGTGTTACCTGCAGATATTCCTGCAGCGGTTCGCGGAATTATGAACAACACCAAGTAATTATTGGGGGCACCCTCTAGGCAAGGGTGCTCCTACAAATAATCTTTGATATCGTTGCTGTCAAAATGGCCATCGGGCATGGTTTAATGCTGCCCTCACTTTGCTGGATCTAAAAATGGAATCACTCTCAGATAATCTCCAGGAAAATTTTGATCGCTTGATTGTTGAATGCCTTGAGCAGGGTTGTATTTGGGGCTTGCAGGATAACGATGAGAACTGGGCTCTTGTGGAGTCAAGTGACCACGATCATATTGATGTCATTCCCTTTTGGTCCAATAAGCTGCTTGCCGAAGCTCTGTGCAATGATGACTGGAGTATCTATAAACCTGTGGCCATTGAGATGGAAGAATTCTTGGATGATTGGTTACCTGGCATGCACAGTGACGTCTTATTGGTGGGTATTAATTGGAATTTGGACCTAGAGGGCGATGAGATTGAGCCTCTTGATCTGCTGGAAGAATTTGAGTCCGAGTTAGGTTGATCTATGTTTTTGGAAAAGTTCAGCAGTGAACTAAATAATACAATTGTTGTTAGTGCTGAGCAGGGCAGTGATTTTGCTAAAAACATCAGTAACGATTTCAACCCTATTCATGACCCTCTGAACAAACGTTTCTGCGTGCCTGGAGATCTGCTGTTCGCTTTGGCGGTGGAGCGTAATGGTATTTCCGAAATAATGAATTTCCATTTTTCGGGCCTGGTCTCAGCGGATACGTCGTTAATCTTTCCGTCTAAGTTTAGTGATAAGACGACAATAGTGGATGAACGAGGAAAGCAGTATCTAGAGATTGAGCAGATCGGCCCCCGCATTCCAAACAATAAAAATGTTGAGCAATTAATAAGAGCTTATGTTCGTTTTTCGGGACATAACTTCCCCCATATTTTGGTGCCTCTGATGGCTGAAAAAGGTGTGATGATTAATCCTCAGCGACCACTTGTGATCTATCAATCCATGTCTCTAGAATTTGACCGTCTAAACTTTGCGAAGCCATCGTTACAACTATCTCATACAAACTTAGATGTAGAAGGTAAACGTGGGAATGCAGACTTACACTTTGAAGTTTTTGATGGAGACCAAGTTATTGGACATGGGGTGAAGCATTTAATATTGAGCGGCCTAAGGCCATACCAGCAGATGGCGATAGACGATATGGTTACCGCCTATCTTGAGTCACAGTCTGAGCATCATAAAGCTTAGGTTATTGTTGCAAGGTGCTTTTCAGGAACTGTCCTGTGTGAGACCCTTTAACTTGGGAGACTTCTTCTGGAGTGCCTTCAGCAATGATCTGTCCTCCACCTGAGCCTCCTTCCGGGCCGAGATCGATGACCCAATCCGCCGTTTTAATAACATCTAGATTGTGTTCAATCACGACAACTGTATTGCCGTGATCTCGAAAGCGATGCAATACAGCTAGTAGCTGTTCAATATCATGGAAATGTAAACCTGTTGTGGGCTCGTCAAGAATATAGAGGGTTTTACCCGTATCCCTTTTAGAGAGTTCTTTTGAGAGTTTTACTCGCTGAGCTTCACCACCTGAAAGAGTAGTGGCACTCTGCCCCAGTTTTATATAAGACAATCCAACATCAACTAACGTTTGAAGTTTTCTTGCTATGGCAGGAATCGCATCAAAGAAAACACGAGCATCTTCAATGGTCATGTCTAACACCTGATGTATATTTTTTCCTTTGAAATGAATATCTAAGGTCTCTCGATTGTAGCGCTTACCTTTACAGACATCACAAGGAACATAAATATCAGGAAGGAAGTGCATCTCAACTTTAGTAACGCCATCTCCCTGACATGCCTCACACCTTCCACCTTTAACGTTAAAGCTAAAACGCCCTGGAGCGTAACCCCTAGAACGCGCTTCTTGGGTTGCAGCAAAGATCTCTCGAACTGGGGTGAAGATACCTGTGTAGGTGGCAGGGTTAGATCGAGGTGTACGCCCAATAGGACTCTGATTGATATCAATACATTTGTCTAAAAGATTTAGGCCAGTAATTTTTTCATGAGGTGCCGCCTTTAAGGTAGTCGCTTTGTTAAGTGCTATTGCAGCTGCTGGATAGAGAGTCTCGTTGATCAGCGTAGATTTTCCTGAACCAGAAACCCCGGTAATACAGGTAAAAACACCTATGGGAATATTCAGATCGACAGACTGCAAATTATTACCCTTAGCCCCTTTAACAGAGAGAGTTTTCCCTTTTCCAGAGTGTCTTTTCTTAGGTATAGCGATAGATCTTGCACCTGAAAGAAACTTCCCCGTTATCGATTTTTCGCTATTTCGAATCTCCTCTACGGAACCTTCTGCAACTATTTGACCGCCATGAATTCCGGCCCCAGGGCCGATATCAACAACATAATCTGCGGCGGCTATAGCCTCCTCATCATGCTCAACTACAATGACGGTGTTACCTAAATCTCGCAAACGGATCAATGTTTTTAGTAGTCTCTCGTTATCTCTCTGATGGAGCCCTATAGAGGGTTCATCGAGAATATACATAACACCAACCAAGCCCGCACCAATCTGGCTGGCAAGACGAATTCTTTGGGCTTCGCCCCCTGACAGAGTGTCTGCACTTCTGTTCAGTGATAGATAATTTAGGCCCACATCCACGAGAAAAGTAAATCGTTCACGTATTTCTTTGATAATTTTTTCAGCGATTTCTCCTTGCCTGCCGACTAAGTTGAGTTGATCAAAGTAGTCAGCACAGTTTCCCACTGGCATGCACACGATGTCTTCGATACGTTTGTTATCGATAAATACGTTGCGTGCAGACTTTCTCAGGCGAGTGCCGGCGCATTCAGGGCAACTCGTTGTTGCCATAAATTTGGTGAGTTCTTCGCGGACTGATTGTGACTCAGTTTCTCTATAACGGCGTTCCATGTTGTTGATAACACCTTCAAACTTGTGTTGCCGGCGAAATACCGTTCCTCGATCATTCACATAATTAAAGGTTATTTCTTCATCGTCACTGCCGAACAGCACCTTTTGTTGGTGTATAGGCGCAAGTTTTTCCCAGGGTTGGTCGATATCAAATTCATAATGCTCCGCTAATGAAGTGAGCATGTTGTAGTAAAATAGTGTTCGTCGATCCCAGCCCCGAATTGCTCCTTCAGAAATAGATGCTTCAGGGTGCTGAATAACTCGGTCAATATCAAAAAACTGGTGAACACCTAAGCCATCGCACGTTGGGCAGGCTCCGGCAGGATTGTTGAACGAGAAAAGTCTGGGTTCGAGCTCGTTTAAGCTGTAGTTACAGACTGGGCATGCAAATTTGGCTGAAAACAATTGATCAGGCTTTTCTCCATCCATATAACTAATCACAACTAGGCCTTCCGCAAGATTGAGTGCCGTCTCAAAGGACTCAGCTAAGCGCAAAGCGATATCTTCTTTAACTTTAAACCTATCAACCACGACATCAATGCTGTGCTTTTGCTTTTTGTTAAGAGCTGGAGCTTCGTCAAGGTCGCAAACTAACCCGTCAATTCTTGCGCGAATAAACCCTTGTCTACGTAGGGTTTCAAATAAATGGAGATGCTCACCTTTCCTATCTTTAACCACCGGTGCCAGCAGCATCAATTTAGTTCCTTCGGGCAATTCCATAACCTGATCAACCATTTGGCTTACGGTTTGAGCTTTTAGCGGGTTGTTATGATCAGGACAGCGCGGTTCTCCTGCTCGCGCAAATAAAAGGCGCAGATAGTCATATATTTCAGTAATCGTTCCCACGGTCGAGCGAGGGTTGTGAGATGTTGATTTTTGCTCAATTGAGATTGCAGGAGAAAGGCCTTCAATATGATCAACATCTGGCTTTTCCATCATTGATAGAAACTGCCTAGCGTAGGTAGATAGCGATTCGACATATCGGCGCTGACCTTCGGCATACAGAGTATCAAAGGCCAATGAAGACTTTCCAGACCCAGATAAGCCCGTTATCACGATAAACTTGTCTCGAGGAAGGTCTAAGTCGATATTTTTGAGATTATGGGTGCGAGCACCTCGAACCTGAATGGTATCCATTAATGTATCTTTATGTCAGATTAAACCTTCAATTATAAAGGCCAGTACACCCTCTGGGCAAAGGATAAAGAAAATACCTATTTAGTACGTCTTCGGTTAGCCGATAGACCTTGATAATGCAGTTATATTTTGTCAATCTAATGGATCGAAAAATAAATTAGGGATAAGCGTTTTCCAAAGTGGACAGCACTGTTAATATACGCCCCTAACTAGACCTAAACTGTAAACTGACATTACCTTGAATAATTCTTCTCAATTTTCGTCTGTCGAGAGGCGTGCGACCATTTCTATTGCTAGTCTTTATGGCTTTAGAATGCTTGGACTATTTATGGTTTTGCCAGTGCTCGCTGTAGCGACGAGCGATTACAGTGGCTTCTCGCCGCTGACGCTTGGTTTTGCTCTTGGTGCATATGGGTTCACTCAAGCTTTATTGCAAATTCCTTTGGGAGTTTTGTCTGACAGGATAGGTCGCACATCAGTTATTATTGGTGGATTACTCCTCTTTATTATTGGAAGTATCGTAGCAGCGCTAGCGGAAAATATGCTTGGGTTAATCCTGGGGCGTGCTCTTCAGGGTACAGGCGCTATCGCTAGCACTTTAATGGCGTTAGTCACTGACCTTACTTCGGAGCAAAATAGATCGAAAGCGATGGCTGCAATTGGTGGAAGCATTGGGTTTTCATTTATTTTAGCAATGATCTTGGGGCCTATTCTAACGATTAATATGGGTTTATCAGGGGTGTTCTGGGTCACAGCTTTTCTCGGTGCCATTGGTGTAGGTATTGTTATTTTCTTGATACCTAGAACAGTTGTCAGTCACCACAATCGAGAAGTGATCGCTGATGTTAAACAAATAAGTAGTCTGTTGAAGGATGGTACATTGCTGCGCCTTAATTGGGGCATCTTTGCGCTTCACTTTGCGTTAATGGCCGCCTTTGTTGCGGTGCCTATGATTTTTTCGACAGAATTATCGATTAAAGATTCCGAGCTGCCTTTGGTGTATCTAGCCTTGTTGGGCGGAGGCTTTTTTATTATGCTGCCAATAATGATACTGGGAGAAAAATATAAGCTTCAACGATTAACTTTTCTTGGTGCAGTGGCAGTTATGGCGGGCGCTACGCTTGCCCTAGGGTTTGAACGTAATCCCTTGAGCACTCCTATTTTACTATTGGTATTTTTTACTGCATTCAATCTCCTAGAGGCCACACTTCCCTCATGGCTAAGTAAAAGCAGTCCAGCTGGTAACAGGGGCACTGCGATGGGTATATATTCTACAAGTCAGTTTTTGGGATCATTTGCAGGTGGCGTATTGGGTGGATGGAGCCTCCAAGAAATAGGGATCGACGGACTGTTTATTGTCATCAGTTTAGTTTTGTTTGTATGGTGGGTTTTATCTCTTGGATTGCAATCTCCAAAACCGTTGCAAACACTAGTATTGTCAGTAGGAGATAGGGAACATCAAGATTTCTTAAAAATAATTTCAAAAATAGCCGGCGTTGAAGATATACTTCTGATCAAAGGAGAGCAATTGGCTTATGTTCAGATAGATCGTTTACTGATTGACATGCCAAGCTTACAACCGTATTTAAATCGTTAACCAATTAGGGGAATAAAATGGCACGCGGAGTTAATAAAGTTATCATTGTGGGTAACTGTGGTCAGGATCCAGAAACACGCTTCATGCCGTCTGGGGGTGCTGTAACAAACTTGAGTATTGCTACTTCAGAATCATGGAAAGATAAAACTAGTGGAGAGCCTCAAGAAAGAACTGAGTGGCACCGCGTGGTATTTTTTAACCGTCTCGCTGAAATAGCCGGTGAGTATGTTAAAAAGGGATCTAAATTATATGTTGAGGGTTCTCTTCGAACGCGTAAGTGGCAAGGCCAAGATGGCCAAGATAGATACACAACCGAAATCGTAGCAAGTGAGATGCAGATGCTAGATAGTCGCGGTAGCCAAGGTGGTTATGAAGCGCCACAGCAAAGTCAGCAGCCAGCTGCTCAGAGCCAACAGCCAAGTGGTGGTCAGCAAGCTCCTCAGCAACAAGCTTCTCAGGGAATGGACAGTTTTGACGATGATATTCCTTTTTAGGACTTCGTAAAGATAACCAATTAAACACTAGACTTGAGACTGGTGGCATCTGTGCCACTGGCTCTAACGACAACACAAAGAGGCAGTTATGTCGATAAAAGTAGGCGATAAAGTTCCATCAGGAATGTTTACAGTAATGGGAGCTGAAGGCCCCACAGGGATCAGCACAGCTGATATTTTTGAAGGAAAGAAAGTTGTTTTGTTTGCCGTTCCAGGGGCATTCACACCAACCTGTTCGATGGCACATTTGCCTGGTTTCGTTGTTCATGTCGACGATATAAAAGCAAAAGGTGTGGATACTGTCGCTTGTATGTCTGTTAATGACGTCTTTGTAATGCATGCATGGGGACAATCAGCTAATGCAGAACATTTGATGATGCTTGCTGATGGCAATGCGGAATTCACGGCAGCTCTGGGGCTTGAGTTGGACGGTACAGGCTTTGGTATGGGTAAGCGCAGTCAACGGTTTGCCATGATCGTGGATGATGGTGTCGTAAGCATGCTTAACGTCGATGCAGGTGCCTTGGAAGGTTCAAGCGCAGAGGCTGTTCTAGCCGCACTCTAGATTTTAAGTCGAACGAACTTGTTAGGTAAGAGCTAGTAAGTTTCAAAGGGTGGAGGAAATTATTATTCCTTCACCCTTTTTTGTGCGTGCACATTGGGCTGGAGATTTACTCCGATTACTTAAGTCGCTTAACCGTTATATTTTTCCATAACTAGGCTGGCATTAGTGCCTCCAAAGCCAAAGCTATTGGACATGATGCGATTCAATTTTGTTTGTTTTGTTTCTAAGAGGATCGGTAAGCCGGAGGCATTTTCATCCAGAGAATCAATATGCGCCGATGCAACCACAAAGTCATTCTCCATCATCAGCATACAGTAGATAGCTTCATGAACACCTGCAGCACCCA
>Ga0115550_1000019_pt1 | contig 189019 bp, 165 predicted proteins | sample COGITO_mtgs_1005_FD_87177 | JGI IMG/M metagenome (GOLD analysis project Ga0115550, IMG submission 87177) | Pelagic marine microbial communities from North Sea - COGITO_mtgs_100511 | ecosystem: Environmental > Aquatic > Marine > Epipelagic | place: Germany:Helgoland, sampling site Kabeltonne...
AATTTTTGTTTCGAAACGCCCAGCTCCAGCAGTACTTCATAACAATCCCGTAAACCACTTTGGCGGATATACACCAAAAACAGCAGATAACCGAGCAGACCGATCAGGGTTTTGCCGAGCAGTAGCCATAACAAGTGGTCAAAACCGAAGGACACAGATCCGTAATGGAAACCAAGCACCAGCACTGCCATCCAGATACAGGCTTCAACCGGTGTTTGCAGCGCTTTTAAATAACGGCGCATTGAAAAGTCGAGATGAATTCGCGCGGCGTAAAACAAATAAATGGATGATAAAGGGTAAGAAATCACCAATCCAATCGCGACACCCACTAAGCCACCATACACAGCGCCAAAATAGACACTGATTGGAATGACGACAGCACATAACGAGGTATAACGCGCGGTGATATTGGCTTTACCAATCGAGATAAAGGCTTGGGTAATTAATGGGTCGACCGATTTAAACAACCCAAGAATACATAAAATCTGCAGCGGGAAAATCGCTTCCAGCCAGTTGGGGCCCAATAACACCGGCACCAGTTCCGACGCTGTTAACGCCATGCCAGCCATCACCGGAAAACCAATCAGCGCAATGCCAGAGGTCAGACGGCGCAGGGCGTTGTCAAGGCGGGTTAAATCCTGCTGCATTTTAGAAAAGAGCGGTGAGGCAATCTGGATCACCATGCTGGTAATGTGCGAAGTTGGCAGGGCAGCCAAAGTTGCAGCCATTGAATAAACCCCAAGTTGTTGCGGATTTAATACTTTACCGATGATCAGGGTTTTAGCATTGTTGTAAAAGTACCAGGTCAGGCGTGAATAGGTGACCGTCGCACCGAATTTCATCAGATCGGTGGCGGCACCGATGTTACCAAAGCGACTTGGCCGCCAGTTGCTGAAATACAAAATACAGATGGTTTTAAACAGCTGCGACGCCACAAAACCCCAGGCCAGCGCCCACACCTGATAACCCAACCAGGCCAGCACCAAGGTAATGGCGCATTGCAGCAAGATCATCACAAATTCGATACCGGCATAAATTTTAAAGCGCATTTCACGGGCAATCAGGGCGTCCGGCACCGTGGCAACAGCGCCGATAATAAAGGTCAGCGCGATAAACCGCAGTACATCGGTCAATACGTCATGTTCGTAATAGCTGGCGATGGCCGGACTTGCGAAATACAGCGCCCCATAAAGCGCTGAACTAATCAGCAGCGCCAGGGTGAAACAACCATTTAATTGCATCTGGTCGATATCCAGCCGCTGCTTAATCGCGCTGCCCAAACCAATTTCATTAAAAAAGCCGATAAAACCAACAATCACCATCACAATGGCCATCAGACCATAATCTTCCGGCGTCAGCAGACGTGCTAAGAGCAGCGTATTGACAAAAGAAATCAGTTTGCCGGCACCTTTGCCGACGCCTAAGTACATCAAACCTTGTAGTGTTTTGTTTTTCAGTTGATCCACAATAATTCCAATTTATTCTAAGAGCAGGTTTTGCATCAATTCGGCAAGTTGGCCGGTGCGGGCACGTCGGCTGTAAGTGTTGGCCGTTTGCATATCCAGCGGAGTCGTAAAATGTCCGGCTAACAAAGCAACAATTGCTGAAGCCAGTTCAGCATCTTGCCAAACCCGCCAACAATTAGGCAATTCGCGACATACATTGGCGGTGGCGCTGCCATCCGGGCAAATGGCCAACAAGGGTTTTTGGCTCTGAATGTAGTCATACAGCTTACCCGGTATTTGATACTTAAAAATCTCGTCCTGGATCAGCATATTGGCCGAACATTGTTGCATTTCGGCAACTGCTTGCTCAAAAGCAATGGCGGGGGCGAATTCGACGACATCGGCAATGTCGTGGGCGGCCAGCTCTTTGGCGTAACGCTCTGGTTTGGCGCTGCCGCGAAAACGCAGCACAAAGTTTTGCTGATTGATCAGCTGCTGTTGCTTGAGCTGTTGTAATACACGAAAAATACCATTGATATCCCGGCCATTGCCGTACAAAGCACCGCTGTATAACAAGGTGAATTTATCGGGCACGGTCGCTTTCGCAGCTGGCAGCGGCACAAAACCATTTTCAATCACACAGAATTTATCGTGGGCTTGTTCCGGATAAATGCTGCGATACAAATCCGCTGCTTCATTGCTGGTGGTGCAGACCTTGCTGGCACTTTGCACAATTTTGCGCTCAAGATAACGATTCACGGCGTTAAAGTGCTGATAAGCCGGATTATAGTGGCACTGAATAGGGTCGCGAAAGTCGGCAATCCAAGGCAAGTTGTTGGTTTTAGAAAGTTTTCGGCCAATCAGATGGGCGGTGAGTACCGGGTAGGTGGACCAGATACAGCCAATATTAAACTGCTGAATCAGCTGTTGCCCGAGTTTGGTCGCATTAAAGTACCATGGCCAATAGCGATCTGGCAGCGCCAGCCAGTCTGGTGAACGGCCGGCAATCGAAAATAAGCGACTTGCGTCATACGCCTTAGCGCGATAAATCCGGCCTGCCAGCGCGGGCGGGATCTGCAGTTCATGATCAAAACGCTGATAAATATCACTGTTGGCAGTCAGCACAATTGGGTTCCAGCCCATTTCCAGTAAATATTCTGCAAAACGGTATGGACGCTGTACACCAGCACTGCGGGCTGGCGGCATTTCCAGGGCGATCAGCAACACATTGCGATTGCCGGAGAATGGCGCGAGCGACATGCCATCAAAGTCGTGCTGCATTAGCCTTTCACCAGTAGTAGGTGCCGAATAAAGGTCATAAAACCACAAAGTTCAGCTTCCAGTTCCAGAATATGCACGTCTTCACCATCCAGAATACGCGGGATTTGTAGCACATCGGTGCCATGGGCAAATAAGCCGGTTTTGGTGGTGGTGGCGGTTTTTACCTGGTATTGCGCTAACCAGGGCAGATGTTTGGCATCGTATTCGCCGCTTGGGTAACAGAAGTGACTCAGCTGTGCCGGATCCTGAAATTGTGCCAACCACTGGCGGTTATCTTCCAATTCCCGCCCAAATAATTCTGGCTGCAACGGACTGCAATGGCGATGGGTATGCAGTTGTAAATCCACCTGATGTTGCTGCAGCGCACGAAGTTCTTCAATATTAAGTAACCGAAACAGTTGTTGCCCGTGGTGTTGTAACGACACTCCAAGTTGATCAGCCAGTTGCTGCAGAACCTCTGCGCGCTCAGTCGGATCTTCCAACTGATCAATCAGCGCACAAACCTGTTTCACCAGTTCGGCAGATGACAAACTGGCAATTGCCCAGCTTTGGTCAACTGCCAGCTGTGGGATGGTCAACTGCAAGGTGGTATGACTGGTTTTCCACAACAGATAAGACAGTGCCACGTTTAGCACCGGAATTTGTTTGTCAGCATAATAACTGGTGACATACAGCATCAACGGGAGATGATGTTGTGCCAGTTCTGGTTGCACCAGTTCAAAAGTGCCAGACCAGCCATCGTCCATGGTTAACACCACTTGCAATGGCTGCGGATTGGCCAACGCCTGTGGCAGTGAAACCACCTGATAAGGGCTATTCGCCAGATAATTCAGCCGTTTACCAAAAGTTTGTTTGGTCATAAACAATTTCGGTCGGAACAAATGTTCATCAAAGTATGAAAAACCGTGATAGCACAATACCCGAACCCGGTCGCGGAACCACCAGCGGCACAAAGCGAAGATGCCAAGCAGCCTCGCAACGGATAGTAAACTTAACTTAATTTGTTTACGCATGATCGTATCAGTTCCATCATAAAAGCTTTGGTGTTAAGCCAGGCCAGCTTGCGATCACCGGGATAATTTAAATCCGAATAGATGCCTGGGTGCAAAAAATACAGGAAAAATCCCAGCAGGCTTTTCAGCTTGGCGGGAGTTGTGACTTCAGGATCGCGGACTTTGGACAGCATGTAGCCAAAATCGGCTGGTAGCGCATGGCGGGCACGAATGATCCGGGTCAACCGTATCGCTTGCGCGGGTTTGGTTTTATTAAAAAAGTAATCGAGGTGAATGGCGGGAAAATGCAATCCAGCCAGAATATCCAGGTTCAACGCCGCCCAATATCTGGAATTGAGTTCAATAAAATCAAAGGTCTGCGTCGCAGCATCCCATTTATATTCGACCATCGCCGGACCGTTCCAGCTAAGCGCTCGCAGCCGTAACACCGCGTCTTCATACATCGGCTGATGCCACCAGCTTTGGCGTAGTGCCGTTAAGCCGCCGGTATGTGGGTTTTCATGGCTGGCAACAGCCATTGATTCAGCCAGAATAAACCCGTCCTGCATCAGTAAATTCACCGTTGCTTTGACGCCATGACTACAATCCTGCAGCAGTACTTTGTCAAAATCATGCAGTGCCGCCACTACTTTTTGCTGTGCAGTGTCCCAATCGCGGGCTTTTGCCACCAGCGCCGCATCACCTTGTTTACTGTAAAACCCATCCCCTTTGACAAAAAACGGCGCAGTCCAGTTGCGGGTGTCTAAAGAATCAAGCTGCGCCACTTCGGTGATAATGGCGGTTTGTGATATATGCTGCTTTAAGCGCTCATCAGTGCTTTTTAGAAATAAATCAAATACATAGACTTTAGATAAACAGCCATACACCCGTTGTTCATCCTGCGGAATAGGCATTAAAGGCGCAAATTCAGCAAAATGATGTTTAATCGCCAGTAAAAAACCTTCGCTTGGGATAATGGCCGCAATTTGATAGGTGCGGATAGTTGCGCGAAGCCAAGGTAAATATTCAGCGCTGTCATAAGCCGGACATTGATGTCCTTCGGTCGCAAAGGATGATAAGCAGCCCAAAGCATCGGCTTTAACCGACGCCGCATGCACCTGATAGCCATGTTGGCCTAACGAACGGACGACCGCAATCGCGCCCATTGAATCAGCCTGAGGTACCAGTACCGCTTGCTTCCATGCTGTCGCAGACATATTCATCATCAACACTCACTTATAGCTGGTTCAGTTTATATACTGACGAACCCGGCTTTTGAAAAATTTAAAATGGTAACGCTCGGCAAGTGCATTAATTGCCAGGCGCAAACAAAATTTGCCTGGGCTACGATCCCATGGCGTAAAACGTTTTAATTTATAAACACAATCGATTTCCGGTTGTGCCACACCCCACTCAGTCGAAAAAGCAGCTTTAAACCCCAAATCACGGACAATGGCCACATGCTCATCGGTAAAATCCTGTTGGTATTTACCATTGGGGTAGGCAAAAAAATCAATCGGGCTGTCGATGATCTGTTCCAGCAATAATTTACTGTCCGATATTTCCTGCTGCGCCGTTGCCAAAGTTTCCAGTGCCAGAATAGGGTGATGCACCGTATGGGCACCGATGGTCATGCCGTTTTGAAACATGATACTGACTTGCTCGCGGGTTAAAAACTGATGCAGATGCGCCGGACATTGGCACTGCGCCAGGATGTCGTTAATCATCAACTGACGTTGTTGCAAAGTCTGGTATTTGGTGAGTTCGGTAATCGCAGCAATACTGGCACGGCGCTGGATGGTGGTGCCAATTAAAAAGCTGTTTTGTTGCAATTGCAGCAGCATCAGGTCTGGTGGCGCATGACAAATAGCATAGGAAATCTGGTTTTCCCACAAATAACCTTGCTCGAGGCCTGCAGTGCTAATAAAGAAGGTTGCCGTCAGCTGATGTTTTTTCAATAACGGGTACACATAGGCAAAACAATCATAAAAACCGTCATCGATGGTAATCACCACCGCGTTACGCGGCAGCTGTTTTGCCTGTGCCAGCGCAAAGGCTTCTGGCAGCGGCAGTACTTTAAAATGCCGTTTTAACCAAATAAGCTGCTGCTCGAATAACTCCGGCGTTAAGGCCTGCTCGGATGATAAATCGGCGTTCGGCATCACCCGGTGATAATTCAGCACCGAAAAGCTTTTAGTGCCGGCAAACAAATTCAGCACTTTAATTCCGAGATTGAGTAACGGGGTAAACATCATCCTGAGCCTTCCCTTGCAAACTGCGGGTTCGCGTTTGATACCGGCGCTTGTTGGGCCGTCATCTCGCGTTTTATGATATTACTCATCACATGGCTGATCGCGAATAAAGCAAATAACAAATCAAAATAGGCCAGACTGACGGCGGCTCCGGACACGACATAGGCGACCAGTGAGACCCGCAGCATCGAACTGAGTTTAATCATGGAAGGGCTGAACGGGTTTTCTTGCAGCATTTTGGCAACTTGTTTTGCCTGGCCAAAGGCTAAATAAATAATCAATAAAAACAAGAATAAACCAATAAAACCATGATCGCCAAGCACTTGGAAATAAATACTGTGGGCGGCTTTAGCGCCGTCAAAATAGACCGTTGAAGTATCAAATAACCAGTTCAGATTATGCTGCGGATCGTACTGAAACCAAATGGTATTCATCTGACCGGCTTTAAAACCACCGCCGGTTATATTGTCCATCGCCATTAAAATTGCTTGTTTCCAGGCCATAATCCGACCTAAAAATGACATATCCTGGTCGGCATTTTCGATGGTTGACATCCGCTCATGCCAGCTAGCGGGCATATACTCCAGACCAACATAGGCAACTAGCGGCACCACCAGCAGGTAGATGAATTTATGTTTGCTATGAAACCAGAAATAACCGGCCACGATGGTAATACCGATAAAACCACCACGGGAACCTGAACCAAGCACACACACCACCGCCATAATCAGTACTAAAGTTAAGCCGGCTTTGAGTATTTTACGTTGGGTAACACTGAGCAAATAAACCACCAGTGGGATCATTACAATAATACCGACCGCTAAATCGTTGCGGTCGCCGAGCACGTGGCTTGGCATGCCAGCGAGGACGTGGCCACCGCCGGAACTGATGTATTTCAGGCCTTCAACGACGGAATAAAAGCCCAGCGAAAACACCACGCCCCAAATCATGGTATTGATATGGGTTTCGGTACGCAAAATGGCCACCGCAAAAAAGTACAATAAGCAGATTTTGAAAAACTCAACCCATTCAGTCCAGACTACCTCTGGAATTGAAATGGTAAACAAGCTGGTTAAAAAGGTCCAAACTAGAAAACAAACTACGGCCCAACTCAGGCTATCCCACTGATTTTTCTGCTTTTCTTTCATCACCAAATAGGAAATGATGGTGGCGCCGACAATAACCAGGTTATAACGAAAACCGCTGGCAAAGCCGTAGACCCAGGCTTTTGGAAAAAATAATGCCACCCACAACCACATCGAAATACCGATAAAGGGCTTTTTAAAGCAAAAATACAAAATCATCGGAAAAATCAGCAGAAAAAACACATCACGCATCGTGCTTCTCCTGTTCATCAGCGTTGGCGTGCTCGGCGTCATCCAGTTTGGCGGCGAAATGGCAAAGTGCGACCACGGCGATTAAATCCAGAGCAAACAAAATACTTTCCATCAGCCGGTCACCTTGCTGATCACATACCGGTATTTCCCGGAAGCTTCGGCGGCAATCTCGTCGCGAAGGTCAAACTGGATTTGTACCTGCTGCCCGAGACGGGCTTTTAAGCCTTGTTCAATGGTGGCCAGCAATGGTGTGCTGTCAACGCCTTGGTCCAACACCAACTGTACCGAGGTTAATAACAGCGATTCCTGCACAATTTTGAAATTGCTGACACCGTGCAATTCACGTATGACATAAATCAGGGCCAGGCCATGCATCATGGTGCCATCGGCTGCGACGACAAAATCGGTACTGCGACCTTCAATCTGCTCCAATATCGGTAAGCCACGGCCACAAGGGCAGGTGGTAGCTGAGATTGTTGCAATGTCGCCAGTGCGATAACGGACAAATGGAAAATCGCTGGTCGCCAGATGAGTGACCACAATTTCGCCGCTCTGCCCATCGGGCAGACAGTTGCCATCTTTGTCGATGATTTCAACAATAATATCTTCGGCGGAGATATGCATATTGCCGTGTGGGCACTGATGCGCAATAAAACCAGCATCGCGGCCGCCATAACCATTGGCCACCGGCGCGTTAAACACTTGTTCAATCAATTCACGTTGATAAGGGTACAGCCGCTCTGAAGTGACAAATACCACTTTTAAGCCAAGCCCGGTTAAATCAATATTGTGCTGTTGTGCGGTTTTGGCGATCAGATGAAACACCGATGGGTAGCCAAATAACATTGCCGGTTTGGTGGTCTGAATTTGCTCAATAAATTTCAGCAAGCTGGTTTCTGTTAAATCAAATGCCGGAATTAAGGTCGAGCGGAATAACCGGTCACGCCAGATTTTGATTTTATCTTGTTTATTCAACTCAATTGGCGAGCCCCAGGCGACAATTTCTTTGTCACCAATATCAACACCCCACCAACGGGTGGCGCGCCATTTTTCGGCGACGTCGTGGCTGATCCGCTCGTTACCCAGTAAAAATGTCAGCGGCGTGCCACTAGAGCCACCCGTAGTAAAGGGCCGGACGATACCGGCATGTGCATGTTTTAATTCAGCAAAATGACCACGAATGGCCGCTTTGTCTAAAAATGGCAATTTGGCTAAATCGGCAGTGCTTTGAATATCCGAAGCCGACAAATGCAGCTCATGCATCAATCGTTGATAATAAGGAACATGCTGGCAAATATCGCGGATGAACGCCTGAAAACGCTGTTGTTGGGCTTGCAGGATTTGATCTTTACCAAGCCATTGCGATTTTTCCAGCTGCTCTTTGATAAATACTGTCCGGTGTTTTTTTAAAAGCTCGTGCAGTGGGAATAAACAACTGGCGACCAAGCGGGTATAGCAGCGATCCATCATGGGCTTAAGCATTGTTTTTTCCTCCAGGCAACAGCTGAGTATATTGCTGCTGCAGCAGCGCCCAGACCCGCGGCCAACTAAATCGAGCAACATTTTGCAGACCGGCCTGACATAACTCCCTGGCGAACTGTGGCTGTTGCAACAATTTCATGATTTGCGCTGCCATCTGCTCTGGTTGCTGTGGCTCGACCAGGAGCGCGTCAATACCATCGGTGACCAGTTGCGGAATGCCACCGCTATTTGTCGAAACAATCGGCACGGCGCTGGCCATGGCTTCAATCAAAGAATTCGGTGTATTGTCGACCAGACTGCCATTGAGCATCACATCAGCGCTTTGATACAAGGCAGCCATTTCTGCTGGGGTCAACCGGCCACAAAATTCGACATGGTTTAACTGTAGCTCGCGCACCAGTGATTGCAGCGCCGAAAGTTCCGGACCAGAACCTGCAATCGTCAGCCGCGCTTGTGGTATTTGATGCTGAACTTTGGCAAAAGCGCGGATCACCGTTGCGACATCATAAATCTGCTCAAGGTTGCGGGTGACAATTAAATGGGGCGCTTGCGGATTAAATTGCTTCGTCAATTGCGGCACAAATAAGCTGGTATCTAATACATTCGGTACTATCACCGCATCCATGCCATAGCGGTTAAACACCTGTTTTAAGAAGGTGGATGGCACGACGATCACCGCACATTTTCGAAGCGCCCAACTGACTTTGGTCCAGGATTTGGCAAAAAAGCTATCGGCGTACCCACCCCGGTAATTCAGCACCACCGGGATCTTGCGCTGCCGGGCAATCAGAATTGCCGGTACCGCAAATAAATGCCATGACCAGCCAGAGTTGGCCATGATATGCAGTAGCTGCACTTCGGGCGTCAGTTCACGACGCAAGGTTGCAAAATAACCCAGCAGACGAAATAGCGCTCGAAGCACCGGAATGCCGCCAACCCAGGCCGGTTGATAAGGGGCGTTGGTTTGAATAATACCGACAGTAATACCTTCACTGCGCAGCAGTTCTGCCAGTTTTTCTGTTTGATTGGCCATACCACCGGCCGGCGGTGGCAAAGGGCCGGCAATACAGAGTTGGCGTAGCATCAACGTGTTCCCGCCAGAAGTTGCTGATATAGCGGTAAATAATGGCTGACGCTAACCCGCCAGTTGCGCACCTGCTCGACAAAATCGCGACCTTGTGTAATGACTTGCGGCCATGCGTCGCTGTGTTGCGTCAGGCGAATGATGGTATCGCTGAAAGCTTGCACATTATCTGCCGGAAATAAAAAGCCATTTTCGCCATCCTGAATAAGCTCTTTGTGACCACCGACATCAGACGCCAGCACCAGTTTACCTTGCGCCATCGCTTCCAGTGGTTTAAGTGGGGTGACTAAATCGGTTAACCGCATCGATTTACGTGGGTAAATCAGTAAATCAACCAGGCTGTAATACCGGTCAACAGCACCATGCGGCACCCGGCCGGTGAAAATCACATAGTCGGACAGGCCAAGCTCTTTGGTGAGGTGTTCTAACTGTTGCTGCTGCGGCCCACCGCCGACCAATAACAACCGAACTTTAGGTTGTGCAGCAATCACTGCCGGTAGGGCTTTAATCGCCAGATCTAACCCTTCATAAGCGTAAAAGGACCCGAGAAAACCCAGCACCAAACAACCTTGCAAGCCAAGTTGTTGTTCAAGTTCACTGTCGCGATTGGCAGAGATCTGAAATTGTTCGATATTGACCGCATTTGGGATCACGGTAAATTTGTCAGCAGCAAAACCACGGCTGACTAAATCCAGGCGCAAACCTTCACAAATGGTAGTGACAGCAGAAGCGCGTTTCACCACATAGTTTTCCATTTGCCGGGTTAGTTGATAACGTAAATCACCTTCTTTACAAGTACCGTGATCAACCGCAGCATCTTCCCAGAAAGCCCGAATTTCATAGACCACTGGCAAACCACAAATTTTCGCCGCCCGAAGTGCTGCCAAACCGTTTAAAGCCGGCGAATGCGCATGCAAAACATCCGGTTTTTCAATGGCGACGGCCTGCAAAATGCGTTCAGTTAAAGGCGTGATCAACGCTAATTGATTAAACCCAGGAACTTTGGTCATCCAGCCTTGTGGCTGGGCCGAGCGATAAAACTTCAGGCCGTCGACCAGCTCTTCACCGGCCTCGCTATTGCCGTGTTTTGGGCTGGTGACATGACAGGTTTCAATGCCAAGCGCACGTTGCTGCTGCAAAATCGCACGGCTGCGAAAAGTGTAACCACTATGCAGCGGAATAGAATGATCAAGTATATGTAAAACCTTCACTAAGCCTGTCCTTTAAGCCGCCTGGCTTAGAAAATTTTCAAACATTAACAAAGTCCAAAGTGCAGTACTGTGGTCGCTCTGACCAGATTGGTGTTCCTTCAGCCAGCGCGCGATGGTTTGCATATTAAATAATCCACTTTGTGCCATCAATTCACTTTGCAAACGGGTATTGACCTGCTGCTTTAATGCGCCGCGAAACCATTCGGCCAAGGGTACCCGGAAACCCATTTTTGGCCGGTATAAAATATCGTTTGGCAGGAAAGGTTCCATCGCTTTTTTCAGCACATATTTACCTTCGCCAGCGCGTAGCTTTTGCGACGTGGGCACTTTGGCACACCATTCGACAAACTTATGGTCCAAAAACGGCACCCGGACTTCCAGGCTGTTGGCCATACTGGCGCGGTCCACTTTGGTTAAGATATCGCCGACCAGGTAAGTTTTCAAATCAATATATTGCAACAAGGCTAATGGTTCGTCACCATCAAATTCAGCTTCGTAACGACGGAACAGTTCCAGGCTATTGTACCCACCCAGCTGTTGCTTGAAGGCATCAGAGAACAGCATGTCGCGCTGATGTTGTTTCAGTAACGAAATCCCATGCAGGTAGCCTTCAACTAAATCCATTGCCAGCGATTGAAACGTGGTTTTAGCCCGTAGTACCCGCGGTGCCCAATCCAGTTTTGGATAGAATTTGCCAAGTGGTTTAAACACCGTTTGGCGTAACCAGGCCGGAACACGGTCACGGACTTGCTGCTCTGCCATTAATAATTTATACCGACGGTATCCACCCAGCAGCTCGTCAGCGCCATCACCGGACATACAAACCGTGACTTTACTACGCGCCAGTTCACAAACCCGGTATGTCGCAAGTGCAGAACTATCGGCATATGGCTCATCATAAAAATGCGCCAGTTTTGGGATCAGTTCATAGTCATCAGCTTTAACAATACGGCTATCGTGCTGAGTGTGATAACGCTCGGCCACTTGCTGCGCGTAGGCCGTTTCATCATAAGCGGCGACATCAAAACCAATCGAACAGGTTTTAACCGGTTGGTCCGACATCCCGGCAATTAATGCGACGACTGCGCTTGAATCCACCCCACCGGATAAAAATGAGCCCAGCGGCACTTCGGTTACCAGGTGGCTGGCGATGGCGCTATTCAGCTCACTCACTAACTGCTGCTGAAATTGCTCATCAGAAAGCGTCAGTTGTTGTTTGAAACTTAAGCGCCAGTAGGTGGCGTGAACAGGTGTTGGTGCTGCAACTGACAATACCAGCGTTTCTGCCGGCGGCAATTTGGCCACCGCATGGTAAATGGTGTCTGGTTCTGCGATATAACCCAGGGTGAAATATTGCTCAATCGCTTTGGGCGACATGGTTTTATCCAAACCCGGCAATAGTTTTAAGCTTTTAAGTTCAGAGGCAAAATAAAAGGTGTCGCCGACGGTGGTATAAAACAGCGGTTTGATGCCAAGCCGATCCCGCGCCAAAAACAGTCGTTGCTCCTGCGCATCCCACAGCGCATAAGCGAACATGCCTTGCAGCCGTTCGACACAAGCATCGCCCCATTGCATATGGCCGCGTAAAATAACTTCGGTATCGCAACGGGTGTGGAAATGATGACCAAGCGCTTGAAGTTCTTCGCGCAGGGCAGGGAAATTGTAAATTTCGCCGTTAAAAATCAGCACAAAACGGCCAGATTCATCTTTCATCGGCTGTTGGCCAGCGGCTAAATCGATAATCGACAACCGGCGATGACCAAGGCCAATCCGCTCGTCAATAAACTGATCGCCTTCATCCGGCCCACGGTGGAACTGCGCCTGATTCATTGCAGCCAGTAATTGCTGATCCACCGGTTGACCTGCTGTTAACCGGAACATGCCGACTATTCCACACATAGTTGTTCCCTAAAAAATGTTCCGTAAAAGTTGTTGCCTAAAAGCCGTTCTCTAAAAACCGTTCTCTAAAAACAGTATCGCCCCTTAAAGGCGAACTGCCCGATACAGACTTAAATATTGCGCCACCATAGCCGGTTCGCTGAATTTTTCACAGACCCGCTGCCGGCAAAGCTGACCTTGGCTCACGGCAAGTTCCGGTTGTTCCAGATAACGTTGCATAGCATTAGCGAGTGCTACCGGTGAGCTGGCTGCGACCAGGGTGCCGTGCTCGGCCTGAATTAATTCCGGAATACCACCCACTGCAGTTGCGACAATCGGCAAGCCACAAGCCATCGCTTCGAGCACCGTCATCGGAATGCCTTCGGCCAGCGATGACATCACAAACACCTGGCTTTGTTGCATCAAAGTGGCAATATCCTGGCGTTCACCCAAAAATTCGATGTGCTCGGAAGTGCCAGAATCTATCGCTTGTTGCTGCAATGTCTGACGAAGCGGTCCATCGCCTACCAATAACAACCGGCATGGCAAGGTCGATTGCTGGCGTAATAACGCAAATGCAGCAATCAACGTGGCTTGGTCTTTAATTGGGCTTAATCTCGCCACATGAATAAAATGAAAGCCAGCACTTTTTGCAGCAGCCGGATTAAAATTGTCGGTATTGATACCGTTGTAAATTAGCTGAACTTTTTTTTGCGGCAATCGAACTTGCTGCAACAACCACTGATTTAAATCGTCACTGACCGCGATATAGCGCTGCACAAAGGGGCTTAACAGTCGACGTAGCCATTGATATTTTTTGTTGTCGCCGTTGGGATCAGAGACATCGCGGCCGTGTTCAGCATGAAAATGCCCGCGTACGCCAGCCAACCAGCTGACAGGATGGTATTCCAGCGTCGCCAGGTTATAGCTGTGCAGAATTGCCGGGCGTAAATCGCGTAATAATCGCCATAATTTCAGATGGACGGTTAAATCAGCACCAGGTTTTTTACCAAGACAATACACAGGTACGTCGGCTGGCAACTGACTGGCAAAACTGCTGGCGTGAGTCAGGCTTACAACCGCATGTCGAAAGCCTTGATTGGCCATACCACGGATGCAGTTGAGCATCACCCGTTCCAGGCCGCCGGTGTCCAGACAATAAATTAAATGCACCACTAAGGGTGGTTGTTTTGAGGCAGTTGAACTCACGACGATGGGCTACTTTGCGGTTGCATCTGTGTTTGTATCTGTGTTTGCATCTGGGCTTGCATTTGACTAGCCAACTGTTCGAGTTTGGCTAAATCCAGCTGTTCAAGGCTAACCGGGATCGAAATTGCGCGCACGCCGGACACCGACAAATCGCCTTGCAACAGGCTCAGCACCTGATACAACTTGGCCCGTTTGGTATCAACGGTCTGGCGTTGACCAATCTGATACCAGAACAAAATACTACGCGACTGTCCCAGATGATTTTTCAGTTCGACTAACCGGTAAGGCTTATCTGCAAAGCTGATGTCGCGCTGTTTCAGCACTGTCCATTGTTTGGTGGAGTACAGCCAATTGGCCCAGGTAATCAATTCACCTTGCTGTTGCTTGTGGCCATAATCGGCGCTGAATACTTGCCAGTTGTCGGCGTTCTCGCCCTGGTTTCGGCTCAGACCATCACGAAAGCTGACCTGCCAATCTGATTTTTCCACAGCGATAAAACCCGCAGGTAATGTCGCAGCCGCAGGCTTTGCCGGCGCTATCGTCAGCTGGACTTGCTGGCTTAGGATAAACGTCAGCGCCAGCAACCCAAAAAAGCCTGCCAGCGGTATTAATTTCATCGGGGTCGCCTGGGGTTGCGCATCGGTAGGTTTTGCCAATTGCTCTGCATCGGCAAAACGACCGCCTAACCAAAACATCACAAACATCACCACGCCAAAAAACAACCAGCCGTAGATATAGTGATCGGCACCGAAGCCGTATTCCATATTCGATATTTCTGCAATCCAAATCAGAAAGAAGGCCCGAAAGCCATTGGCGAGAATCGAAAATCCCAGTAGCGACAGCATAAAGAGCACATGCTTGTACCATTTGCGGTACGTCAGATAACAAAACAGTGTACCGATGGCCACTGAAGCGATCAAAAACCGCAGGCCGGAGCACGCGACCGCGACTTCAAACTGGCCAATCGGTGTTGCCAGATACAAACCTTCGCGAAACACCGGCACACCAGCCCATTGCAGCATTGCCACACTTAAACTGGCGGTAATATCTTGTAATGGTGGATTGAGCGCTTCGCCAAAAGGCACCATAAAAATCAGGTAAAATAGCGGAAACAGCAGTTGTTTTGACAATGCAAGGCCAAGCAAAGTAGCAAGACCAAGCTGTAGCAGGACCACCGCACTAAAGTGGGATAACGCATTGGTATCTGAGGCAAAACCAATCAGCCACACCAGCAGTACCGGCAACATCAACAGCAATGGCCAGGCATTTGGCTTCGGCGTAAAATCGATGCGCTGACGCTGGTCGTAACATAACCATAAAGCAATCAACGGGATCAGGTAACAGTGCATATACGTGTCGGAACCACGCCATACCTGTTCCATATTTTGCAACGTTGGCCAGAACACCACAGCCCAACCGGCAATCAGCAACAGTAACCAGCCGGAAAAATTGATCTGTTGCTGCTGCATCAAGGCCTCCGCATCCACTGTTTTAGTGGTTCCAGCGTGGCCGCCCAGGTGAAGTTTTCGATGATCCACTGGCGGGCGCCGACAGTGGCAACGGGTTCTGCCAGCACATCGAGACAATATCCGGTAAATTCAGTTGCGCTATCTGTCTGGCGTAACCAGGCCGATGGGGGCGCATTAATGCCTTCCATCGCCATTGCTGTAGCAACCACGACTTTATTCATCGCCATCGCTTCTAGCACTTTGTTCTGGATGCCACGGGCGATCCGCAGCGGGGCGACCACCAGCAGCGCATGCTGAATATAGGGCCGAACGTCTTCCACCCGGCCAGTAACGACAATGCCGGGCAGTTTTGCTAACTCTTTAACTTCTGCCGACGGATTACCGCCGACAATCATAAAGTGCAGCTGTGGGTGTTGTTGCAAAATACCAGGCCAGACTTGCTCGGCAAACCAGCGCACGGCGTCAACATTGGCCCAATAATCCATGGCACCGGTAAATACGATGTAAGGTTTATCCAGTTCAAATTCCGCGGCGGCAAGGGGGAGTGCCGGGTCGAAAAAATGCACGTCTACGCCATTTAGTAACGGCTGAATTTTCGGGGTCAACGTTGCCGGCATGAAGGTGCGGAATAACGCAGCTTCATCTGGAGACACAAACAAGCTGTGGTCAAAACGCTCACAATACTGCTGTTCAACTTTTTGCAGCAGCTGATGTTCACGCTGATAAACCCAGCGCATCACACCACCATGATTGTCGGCGTATTGCCGCCATTTGTCGGAATCAACATCAACAAAATCAATCACCCGGTGTAACTTGCTGTATTGCGGTTTATCGACAAACTGCGCCATCGACGACGAAAATACCACCACCGTATCAATCTGGTAGTTTTCCAGCGTGTGATCGACCCAACGCTGCAATTGCACATCGGAATAATAAGGAATGGTGATTGGTTGCCCGGTCAGAAACGCAGTTAAACCTTTCAGTTTGGCGCGCCATTTTTTTTGTGGCCGGCATTTATACTCAACACACCACTGCGCTAGTTTGTCGACATACTGATAATCAAAATCATCATCGACAAAACAGCCTAAATGCACTTCATACTGCTCAGACAAGGCTTTGAGCAAGTTAAACGAGCGTATTTTATCGCCTTTATTCGGCGGATAAGGAATACGGTGGCACAGATACAAAATTTTTGACTTTGCCATAATTTAACCCAAAAAGTGCGCTAGTTTCGGACCCAGCCAACGACTGATAGCTAGTGGAAGCTTCTGCCACATTTTTATAAATAGCTGATACTTAGGGTTATTCGGGCTTAAGTTAGACAGTTGTTCGGCTTTAATCAACTTAAACTGGTAATGCAGTAACTGGTTTTGCATGCCCCAGTGTTTTTTATAGCTGTAGGCGCCGGAGTCCAGTTTGCTGCGGCCAAAATCATAGAAATGACATGCTTTGTTGGCTTTGGCGTGACACATCAACTGATAGTACATGAAGTCGTTACTTTTCAGCTCACGGGCAATCGGCTTGCCACCGCCGTAGTAGGGCAGTACCTGACCTTGGTAATAAAAATTAAATACCGATGAAACAGCTACACCTTGCTGGCGAATCGTCAGAATTTCAGTGTCAGCCGGGAAGGCTTGTTGCAGCGCATCAATCAGTTTTTTTGAAAACACCGGCGTGCCGAGATTACGTAAACTCTCTGAGTAAATCTGATAAAAATCGGCGTTATCGGTTTCAATATGGGTGGTTAAATCGGTCTGCTGTGCGCGGCGGATTAACGCACGTTGATTTTTTTTGATTGCAGCAAGAATGGCGGCATCGTCAGCGGCGAGTTCACAGCCAAAAGTTGCATGCTGGCTGCGGGTGAGCCAATCGTTTTCCTGCGGGTCTTTATAGCGTAGTTCAACATGATCAACACCGAGCTCAGTGCCGATTTCAATGGCTTTCTGCTCGAGTGCTCTTCGTACGGCCGGTTCGCCTAATGCGCCACCGTAAACACAAAAAGGGGTTGAAACCAGTGCGTTGCCAAATAATCGGCTGTTGACCCAAGCCAGCGGTAACACACCGACTACCTGTTGATTTTCTGTGGCATACAAATAATAAGTTGGGTGATTCAGGGCTTTATTCAGCACTTGCTGCCAGCCGGATAAATGGAAAAATGATCCATCGGCTTGCGCACGGACGAACTGATCCCAGGCCGGTTGTTGTGGATCGTCCAAGGCTAAGGTTGCAATTTGATACATCTAAATCCCTTAGTTGTGTTTGCTTTTTATACCCTTCATCCTTGAAGATTCGTCGGTGTTGGCTGCTTTCTCTCACCCTAATCGCATAGCTCACTATGCTCATAGGGATTCGCTCAATTGCCGCGGTTCCACCGTGGCCCACCCGAATCTGCAATGATTTTGGTTAAATTATAAGTTTTTCAGTGTCTGCTGATACACCTGGCCGAGACTACCCCAATTAAACTGGGTCAAAAGCCGGTCCAGTTTGTGCTCCATTTTGTCCAGATTCACATAGTGCCGGAATTTAGATTTCTGACCAGCACCTTCAACGCGCGGCTGCTCTGGATCGACTTCCCAAGGATGGAAGTAAAACATGTACGGCATGCGATCTTCGCGCAGAAATTTACTAATTAGTTTACTGCTAAGCCAATAGGGCATCAGTCGGAAATAACCGCCACCGGCGATGGGCAGTTGGCGTCCTAACATGGTCAGCGTAGGCATAGGGATTTCCCAAATGCCTTCCGGGCGCATATAAGGTTGTTGTGGCCAATCCGGCACACCGTATAAATCGTGTTTAATCGGGTAGGTACTAGAGCTGTAAACGTGACCAATGTCTTTGAGAATTTCAAAGGCCCATTCACTTTGTTTGTTAATCGAAAAACTGGGTGCGCGATAGCCAATGACTGCTTCGCCAGTCAGTTGTTCCAGAATGTCTTTGGCCTTGACCACATCATCCCGAAACTCTGCCTGAGTTTGTTGATGAACTCGGGTGTGTGAAAAACCATGGCTAGCCACTTCATGACCGCGGCGCTGTACTTCTTTCACCAGCTCAGGAAAACGCTCGGCGACCCAACCCAAAAAGAAAAATGTCGCTTTGGCGTTATTGCGATCGAACTGGTCCAGTAACACCCGGGTATTGCGATCAACCCTTGGTGTCATATGCTGCCAGTCGGCCGGGGTAATTTGTTGTTCAAAAGCAGCAACGTGAAAGTAATCTTCAACGTCGACCGTCAGCGCATTAAGTTTGTTTATCGACAACGTCATCTGAATTAGCGGCCTTTACCAAACAAAACAATTTCTACGGTTCTAATCAAAATGACCAAATCCAGCAACAGGGTGCGGTGTTTGATGTAATACAGATCAAACTTCAGCTTTTCTTGTGCATCTTCAGTGGTAGAGCCATATGGGTATTTCAGTTGTGCCCAACCCGTTAAACCTGGTTTCACGTTATGACGCTGATTGTAATACGGAATTTCTTTAACCAATTTTTCAACGAATTCTGGACGCTCCGGTCTTGGACCGACAAAACCCATGTCACCCATGATGATGTTAAACAACTGTGGTAATTCGTCAATGCGGTATTTACGAATAAAACCACCAATTTTTGTCACCCGGTCATCGTTCACGGATGCCCATTTGGCACCATTTTTTTCAGCATCAGGACGCATGCTACGAAATTTCAGGATTGGGAAGGGTTTGCCATCAATCCCGATGCGAATTTGCTTGTAAAAGACCGAGGTGCCGGTGCGGCGGCCATCATCTAAATAAATAGCCAAGGCGGTGATTAACATCAGTGGCCATAACAGGCAAAGCACCACAATCGCTAGTAAAGCATTCAGACGGTGATCAAGACTGGTTTTGAAACGGTGATTCATTTCAAAACCATTGGAATAAATAACCCAACTTGGGTAAATTAAATTCACTGCAATCTGGCCGGTTTCTTGTTCAATAAAGTCGAGAATTTCGATGACATCAACACCACGGGTTTTACATTTAAATAAATGTTCAACCGGCAACATATTGCGTCGTTCATCACAAGCGATCACCAGCTGTTCAATATCATTCTCAACGGCGTATTCATACAAATCAGTTTTGTAATCAAAATGTATTGTTTTTGATTCTGGAATGTGACCGAGTTGGTCGCCATCAATAAATACAAAACCATGGACTTCAAAGTTTCTTTTATCCACATTCCGACGCATGCGGCGTTCAATAATCGAAGCGCGTTCACCAGAACCTAAAATCAAAACTTTACGTCGACTGATTTTGGTGACGTCGTGGTAGTGAAATAACATCCGGAACGACGTCAGGGTCAGCATTGATAAAAACGCAGCGATCAAGCTGTAGCTCAGACCAAGATGTAAAGAGGGGACAATACTGAAAATGACCAGTTCTAATAGAATACCGGACAATAATAAGGTGATAACAACCCGTTTTAGCACGCCGCCGGTGTCTTCACGCAATTTTTGATCATAAAGACCAACCGATAAGGCGCATAACATGACGCAACCGGTAAACAGCACCGCATTAATCGCGGCCATTTCCTGGTCAACAGGTTGGTAGAGAGAATAAAGATAAGAAGCTGCAAAACTCGAGACGAGCAGTAATAATGTCTCCCCGAGTAAAAACAACTTGTCAGCCAGCGTATTTTTTCCGAATCGAACGGCCTTATTCATTGATACTTCTTCCTGGAAATGCAACAACTATTTCAGTTTTCAACTTTGCCTACTTGACTAAGTTATTGTCGTGGAGAAGTATACGCTTGAGAAAATAAAACTGAAATTAATTTTTTATGTCTGTCGCCCAATAACGGTAAAATTCGGTTATATTACAAACGCATCAGCAATAAGGACGCAAGATATGAATGCAAAGTCAGGCCAATTTACAATTCTCGCCCTCGCCGCAGCGCTTACGCTGCAAGCGTGCAGTACCAGCCAGTTGCCACCGGCAACAGTTCAAAACTCTTTAACAACAGCGGTAACCGATTATAAATACCTGATCGGTCCAAACGATACTGTGACCATTTTCGTCTGGCGTAACCCGGAATTGTCAGGGTCTTTTATTGTGCGTCCGGATGGTCAAATTACGACTTCATTGGTTGAAGACATTCCAGTTGCAGGTAAAACGCCAACGCAGTTAGCCCGTGAAATGGAAAAAATTCTGGCGAAGTTTATTCGTGATCCAGTGGTTACAGTGTCGGTCAACGGCTTTGTAGGTCCATTCAGCGAACAGGTTCGGGTGATTGGCGCTGCGTCACAACCTCAGGCCTACCCATACCGTCAGTACATGACGTTACTTGATTTGATGATCGCTTCCGGCGGTTTAACAGAATTTGCCAGCGGCAACAGCGCTAAGTTAGTCCGCACTAAAAACGGTAAACAAGTGAGTTATGAAATCAAATTAGATGATTTGATTCGTGAAGGTGATATTTCCGCCAATGTCGATATGTTGCCCGGTGATATCGTAATTATTCCGGAAGCTTGGTTCTGATCGTTGTAGTGTCTGGAGTAGTTCGATGAAGGAATTAAACCTTGCGATTGAGATGTTGCTCATTTATCTACAGGGAGTTTGGTTAAGACGCAGATATATTGTTATCACCGCTTGGCTGGTATGCCCAATTGGCTGGATTTTGGTATTTAACATGCCACCAACCTTTGAAGCGAACGCCAAAATTTACGTGGAAACAAGGTCTGTACTTGACCCGGTGTTACAAGGTTTAACTATTCGGGACAATCCGGAGCGAGAAATCCAGTTGATGGCCAGGACTTTATTGAGCCGGCCTAACCTGGAAAAAATCGCACGGGCAACCGATCTGGATATTTCGGCCTCTGATAGTCAGTCGTACGAAAACCTGATCAACTCTTTGCAAAACAGTATCAAGCTCAGTGCGGCTGGCCGTGAGAATATCTACGTCATTTCTTATGCGAACTCGTCACCACAGCTGGCGAAACGGTTGGTGCAGGAGACGCTGAATATCTTTGTAGAAAGCCGTGTAGGCAATGCAGTTGCTGATAAGCGCAAGGCATCTGAGTTCATTGATAGTCAAATTAGCGAATATGAAACGCGTTTAGCAGAAGCAGAAACGCGACTTTCTGAATTTAAAAAATCGCAAATTGCCATGGGGCCAATGTCAGACCAAGGTTTTTACAGCCGGATAGAGTCTGAAAAAACGCGCCTTGAAGAAGCACAATTACGCCAACGTGAACTGGAAGGGCAGCTTGAGTCGGCCCGTCGTCAGTTGCAGGGGGAAGCTTCGGGTTTTAGTGACAGTTCATCGGGCGCTAATTCTGGTTTTACCACGCAGTATGACGAAAGGATCAAATCCTTACAGACGCAATTGGATGGGCTGCTGATCCGCTATACCGATGTGCACCCAGACGTGATCGAAGTGGGACGCTTGATTGAGTCCCTGAAAAAAATGCGCGCGGAAGAGATTTCCAACCTGGAAAAGGCCATTGCCGGTGCACCACAAAGCAGTGCTGGATTTGGCCAGAATCAGGTGTATCAGGAATTAAAACTCAATGTTTCCCGTCTCGAAAACGAAATTGCTTCGGTAAACGTGCGAGTGCGTAATTACGGTCAGAAACTGGAAGAGCTGGAACGTCAGCGCAATATAGTTCCTGATATCGAAGCGAAGTTTGCCGGTTTAAATCGTGATTACGAAATCAACAAAAGCAAATACGAAGAATTGTTAAGCCGGCGCGAAGCGATGGATTTATCCAGCCGAGCCGACGAGTCGCAACAGGACGTGCAATTTAAGATTATCGAACCACCGCATGTGCCGATTAAGCCATCAGGTCCGCCACGACTGGCGTTTTACACTTTGGTATTGTTCGGTGGTATTGCGGCAGGATTGTTTATAGCGTTTGCTCGTAGTCAAATTTCGCCAGTGGTGACCAGTGCATTACAGTTAAAAACTATCGCCGATTTTCCGGTGTTTGGTCTGGTGTCGCATACCCAAAAAGATGCAATGTTAAAGCAGAACAAAAAGCATTTACTGTACTTTCTCATTCTGAGTGCAATGCTGATGTTATGTTATTGTGCCTTGGTGGCAAATGAAATGGTGTTCGGATTGACCGCCAAGCAATTATTAGGGCGTCTGTTATGAGTACTATCGAAAAGGCCTTAGATAAACTGGGTGCTGCAGTTACTGCGTCACCCGCCGCAGAGCCGGTGATTGAAATGGCGATGTCAGCGGCCGATGCAGCCATCAATGCACCGACGGTGCCGGCCACTGCTAATGTCGCGCATGCGACTGCAACACCACCGGTGGTAACAGAAACCGTTGAGGCAGCGCCGCGCAATTTTATTGAAATTGACCTGCAAAGCCTTAGTAATCGCAATTTTGTCTCGATGGCGACCGAGCGGCGACTGATATACGAAGAATATCGGGTGATTAAACGCAAGCTGATTAACAACGCCTTTGGTGGTTTAAGTTCAACTTTAAAGCATCCAAATCTGATTTTAGTCAGCAGCAGCCGTCCGGGGGAAGGCAAAACTTTTACTTCGGTCAATCTTGCACTGAGCATTGCGCTGGAACAAGACAAAACTGTGCTGTTGGTGGACGCAGACGTATTAAGACCTAACGTGTCCCGTACGCTGGAGATCAGCACACCTTTGGGTCTGACCGATTATCTGAGTTCAACTGACATTGATGTTGCTGACATTATTTACAGCACCAACGTGGAACGGCTGAAGTTAATTACCGCCGGCAAGCCGCACCATTTGTCGACTGAGTTGCTGGCCAGCGACAAGATGATTGAATTGGTGAACGAGTTTGCCTCCCGTTATCCGGATCGAATAGTTATTTTTGACGCACCACCGTTGCTCGGCGTCAATGAAACCTCGGTGTTGGCTGCAATGTGTGGTCAAGCGGTGGTGGTGTTGGAAGAGAATAAAACCAAACTGAATGAGCTGGATAAAGCCTTGAGTTTGTTGCCAAAAGAATTGGCGGTTGGTTTTGTAATCAACAAAGCTTATTACAGTCGTGATAAAGGATATGGCTACGGTTATGGATACTATGCGGAATAGCAAAACATTGCGATATAGCATACCAAAGCGCACTGGCAAGGCGATTTTGGCCGGCAACAGTGTTGGTGCGGTAGTACTGAAACTATCAGTCATTTCACTGGCCTTTCCAGTGGTAGCCGATGTCAAAATCACCCCATCATTGTCGACAAGTACCTATGCTTATCAGGTTGAAGTAGGTAATTCCGGTACTGATGAAGGTTTAGCGCAAGCAGTGACGCCAGGGATCATTCTGGCCTACACGACACCCTGGCTGAACTCGAGTTTCAGTATTGATCAGATGGCGCTGTTTTATAAAGATGCGCAGCGCGACAACAGTACTTACACCAATTACCGGCTGAGCAATACCGCCAGTTTCTTACATAATCAACTGGCATTCCAGGTTGGCTCGAGCCAATCCTATCGTTCTACCGGTGGGCAGTTTTCTAACTACGTTGATGAAGTAACCAACAGCGGCGATATGGCGAAAGTCGTCAATAACAACGCTGGGATGAGTTATACCAACGAAACCATCGATTGGCTGCATACCAGCTTGGAGTTAAATGCATCTGAGTCGCGTAGTGATCAGGTTTTAGAACCAATATTTGATGAGCAGGATCCATTAAGTCAGGATCTAAATGTGCAGCGGTTGACGGGCAGTTTCAAAATGCAAACTGCAGATCGTAACCGCAAGTTTTTCTGGGGTTTTGACGCCGATGCGTCGAAAACCGGCCGTAAACAAAGCGAAGACTTGTACAACCGTCGTGGTTATGGGGTGATTGGCGTGCCATTTTTCTGGCGAGTTTCAATGATCGCCCACGGTAGCTATGAAAGTAACAGTCGCTTGACCAACGTGAATAGTTTGTTTGGTGGGTATCGGAATTACCATAGTGTCGGTGGTGGTTTGGAATGGAAAATTACGGACCGTTCCTGGTGGAACGTGACCTTTAATAAGGTGAACGATCAGGATGGGGGTCTTGAGTATATCGGCACCCAGTTTAGCATTCAGCCTTCACGTCGTACTAAGCTGACCGGCAGTCTGGATCGGCGATTCTTTGGTCGTAGCGCTGAAGTGAACGGTAGTTACAATTTGCAGCATTTGACGATGGAAGTCAGAGTGTCTGACTCTGTAAATTCATTGCTTAGCTTAAACAGTGACAATGCTGAATACGGTTTATTTGTGTGTCCACCGGGGCTCGCGCCAGGTCTTGCCAACTGTTATCAGCCGCCAACTGCACAGTATCGGCCACAACCAGGTGAGTCGTACTACAATATTTTGTTACCAGGCCAAGAGTTAAGCGAGCAAATTGTAGTTCGCCGTATCGTCAATTACTCCGTTGGTTATGGTTTTAGCCGGTTGAAACTGCAGTTACAAGTTGGGCAACGGCGTGATGTTTATCTGGAGCGAAATGCCGAAGTTGAAGATCAGTATATTAACGCGTCCAGTAGTTGGCAGTTGTCGCAGCGCAATAGCCTGTCACTGAGCTCGTCTTATTCAAAAATTGATTATCAGCTGGATGAAAGTTTAGTTGGGGTAGGTCGGCGTGAGGGAACACAAGCAACGAATACTATCGCTTTTAACCGCAAGATTAATCCGGACCTGTCCGGGGCGTTATCGGTACGACGAGTTGACGTGAATTTTGATGGTCAATCAATGGATTACAAAGAAAATCGCGTTCAATTTGAACTGGATTTTAAATTCTGATGACTTTAAATTCGCATCACATTTAATCAGGCTGCGGTAAATTTTGATAAATAAGTTGATGCAATCGGTTTAACAAAGGCAGCTTAGCTGCCTTTGTCGTCTTCAAGCTTACGCATTACTTGTTGATGTTGTTGATTCAACAAAGTATCTAGTTCTTTCGCCATCTTAATTTTATGTTCAAGTGAACTGTCCAAAAGTCCGGAAAGTTCTGCCAGCATGGCATGATAAGGATTTGCTGGTGCAGCAGGGGTTGTGGCTTCAACAGGAGCGGTCACTGATGGCGTCACGATGGCTACTGGCACAGCCTGAACAGGCACACTTTGCACAGTTTGCATTGGTTGCGTTGGTTGATGCTGAGCAACTTCGCCGCTGATTTCGGTAATCACTTCTTCTACATCAGACTGCAACAACAAGGTTTTATCTTCCAGATATCCAAACAGCAAAATGCGATCCATTAAGTTATTAATTTTACGTGGAATACCATTTGTGAATCGAAAAACGCTACCAAAGCAGCTTTGATCCAACAACTGCCGGCTAACGCCTGCTTGTTTGATCCTGTACTCAATATAGGCCTGGCAATCTTCTTCTGATAGTGAGGATAAATTTGACGATGCAATAATACGTTGCCGGAACTGTTCCATATGCGGAGACTGAATTATGGCATTCAGTTCGTTTTGGCCGAGCAGAAAACTTTGTAATAACGGTTTGCCAGCGATTTGAAAGTTCGACAACATGCGCAGTTCTTCAATCGATTCCAACGGCAAGTTTTGCGCTTCATCGACCAGCAAAAGCGCGCGTTTATGTTGACTGTGCAATTGGGTCAGATAATGCGAAATCGCTTCGATATAGGCGGTTTTATTATTGTCTTTGACGCTGAGACTGAATACCGAAGCAATCATTCGTAATAAATCGTCTGGACCTAGCTTAGAAGTGACGATTTGCCTTGCGACAATTTGTTGATCTAAACGCGCCAAAAGCTGATTGGCGATGGTGGTTTTACCGGTGCCGACGTCGCCGGTGATCACGATAAAACCTTCCCCCTGACTTAAACCATATTGCAGATAGGCAAGGGCGCGTTTATGTAATTTACTGGCGAAAAACCACTGCGGATTTGGGGTCAGTTGAAAAGGGCGCTCGTGAAATCCGTAATACGATTCGTACATCAATGACTATCCTAAATTTGCAATTGTCTGTTCTAGCCGCTGTTAAATCCGATCCAGCAGGCTTTAATCCGGTCGAAATCATAGCACAGCAGCTACCGGAACTGACAATCTTCTGTGAATATCCGACGGCTGACAACAAAGTAAAAACAGCGCGATACCGCTGTTTTCGCATGCTTTTTCAGCGGCGTGTTTAAAAAGTATTCGAACAGATCCGGCATTGGAAAAAACTATTGACACATATTAGCGTGACCCATAGAATGCGCCTCGTCTTGTGATGAAGCCGCTTCAGCGATGGAGTTGTAACGTCCATACGGTGTGGGGCTATAGCTCAGCTGGGAGAGCGCTTGCATGGCATGCAAGAGGTCAGCGGTTCGATCCCGCTTAGCTCCACCAAATTTTACGATGTGTCCCTTTCGTCTAGAGGCCTAGGACACCGCCCTTTCACGGCGGTAACAGGGGTTCGAATCCCCTAAGGGACGCCAAGTAAAGTTAGAACGCAAGACAAGAATGTATCCGCGGGTCCCTTTCGTCTAGAGGCCTAGGACACCGCCCTTTCACGGCGGTAACAGGGGTTCGAATCCCCTAAGGGACGCCAATACATTCGCCCGATATCAGCACTGTGTCCCTTTCGTCTAGAGGCCTAGGACACCGCCCTTTCACGGCGGTAACAGGGGTTCGAATCCCCTAAGGGACGCCACGCTGCTATCAAATCCTGGGATGTCCCTTTCGTCTAGAGGCCTAGGACACCGCCCTTTCACGGCGGTAACAGGGGTTCGAATCCCCTAAGGGACGCCACTTAGGCAAATCATCCGTTTTACCATCATGTTGCCTCAATCCAGTTGGCAGCAGTCTCGATGGGGCTATAGCTCAGCTGGGAGAGCGCTTGCATGGCATGCAAGAGGTCAGCGGTTCGATCCCGCTTAGCTCCACCAAACCCTTCCAAAAAATTTTTATAAATTAACCCAACTTACCCAACGACTGCATCTTGCAATGCCGCTGATATTGCTTGTTGCATTGGACCGTATTCTTCATATTCCCACCTCGCAAAGCACGCTTTATTCAGCGCAAAACCAATCTTTTGCGCTGAAACGCCGTCTTACAATTTTTGCAGCAATGGTGCGATAAAATCGCGGATAATTGGCTGCGCTTGTTCATTTGGGTGAATACCATCGGCTTGCATTAATTCAGGTTTAACTGCGACTTGGTCCATAAAGAATGGCCAGTAAACAGCTTGTTGCTTATCGGCCAACGCCTGGTATAAATCGACAAACTGCTTGGTATAACGTGGGCCATAGTTCGGTGGGATCCGTATCTGCATCACGACAGGTGTAGCTTGGTACTTTTTAATCTCTGTGATCATCAATTGCAGATTGGTATCGATCTTGGCGATTGGGAATCCTCGTAAACCATCGTTGCCGCCTAACTCAATCAATACCGCTTGCGGTTGATGTTTAGTCATCAATTCAGGTAGTCTGGCTAAACCGCCCGCAGTGGTTTCGCCGCTGATACTGGCATTAACCAGTGTCCAAGAGGATTGATTTTTCTCAAGTTGTTGTTGTAACAGATGCACCCAGCCTTGCTGTTGTTGCATCCCGTAACCGGCGCTCAAACTGTCGCCCAGAATTAATAACTTTTGTGGTGCACCCTGCGATGACAGGCTGAACAACAAAACTAAAATGGTGAAGCAAAATCTCATGTCATTTACACCAGAAATTTATATCCAGGCCAAAGCGCTGACCAAACAAGTAGAGTTGACTGATTCAACACTGACTATCCTGCAGCATATCGATTTGACAATCAACCGTGGGGACAGTGTGGCCATTGTCGGCGCCTCTGGCTCTGGTAAATCAACACTGCTTGGTATTTCGGCGGGTCTTGATACCGCCAGTAGCGGCGAAGTGTATCTGGCCGGACAGCCGCTGCATCAGTTGGATGACGACCAGCGCGCCGAACTACGTGCCCGTCAGGTTGGGTTTGTATTTCAATCCTTTTTATTATTGCCAAGTTTATCGGCCCTCGAAAACGTGACGTTACCAGCAGAGCTTGCCGGTATCAAAAATGCGACGCAGCGTGGCCGGGAATTATTAGCGCAGGTCGGTTTAACCGAGCGTGCCGATTTTTATCCTAGTCAGATGTCAGGGGGCGAGCAACAACGGGTCGCCATCGCGCGGGCTTTTATCACCAAACCGGCAATCTTATTTGCCGATGAGCCTTCAGCCAATCTCGACGAAGCCACTGGCGCTAAAATCGAAGATTTATTGTTTGAACTCAACGCCCAGCAAGGTACAACATTGGTGCTGGTGACTCACAATCCGGCATTGGCCAAACGTTGTGCCAAACAAGCCACCATGCAGGCTGGCCACCTCAAAATGGCTGTGGCGGAGGTGTCTAGTGTGGCCTAACGTTGCCTGGCGCCTGTTCTGGCGTGAACTAAAGCGTGGCGAGTTATGGGTGATAGCGTTTGCACTTTGCCTGGCGGTCTTTACCGTCGTCAGTTTAAGCGGCATCACTGAAAGTGTGCGCTCGGCACTGGCCCAGCGTAGCGCCAACTTTATCGCCGCCGACAAATCCTACGTTCCAGCTTGCCGTTTAACGATGCTATTTTCGAGAAAGCTGCGGCGCTTAAACTAAAATCCGCCAAGCAAATCCAGTTCAGTACCATGGTCTTTGCCGGCGATCACATGCAACTGGTCAGTGTGAAAGCTGTTTCTGCCAGTTACCCGCTACGTGGGTTGTTGACCTTGCGTCAGAATGAAGCTGTTGACGCGGCCATTGTGCCGACCTTTCACCAGGGGGAAGTGTTCCTGGAGCCGCGTTTACTGCAGTTACTGCAAATTAAAACCGGCGATATGATTGAAGTGGGGGTGAGTCAGCTCAAAGTTGCCGGAGTGATAGCGGAAGAGCCTGATGCGCCGCTGAGCGTGTTTGGTAATGCGCCAAGGCTGTTGATGCACGTCGATGATGTTGCTGCAACCCAAGTGATCCAACCGGGCAGCCGGATTGGTTACCGCTATCAGTTTGCGGGCTCAGACGCGTTACTGACCCAACTTGAAACCGAAGTTAAACCGCTATTAACTTTGCACGACCGTTGGCAAAAACTCGACCGTGGATCGGCAGTGGGTTCGGCTTTGGACCGCGCTGAAAAGTTTTTACTGTTGGCAGGTTTACTCGGCATCGTGCTGGCAGCTTGTGCTGCAGCCGTAGCTGCCAGTCAATATAGCCAGCGCCATGCTATGTCGGTCGCGGTGATTAAAGCGCTCGGCGTGACCACCGCAACCGCCCGGAAAATCTACGCCAGCCATTTGAGTCTCGTCACCTTGTTAAGTGTGAGTATTGGCCTTGCGTTAGGGCAATTGGCCAGCAGTGGCGCGCAGTGGGCTATTGTGAAATGGCTGGGTGATTATCAGGCCGAATTTAGTAGCCGGCCGTTGTGGCTGGGGCTTTTGACGGCACTGATTTGTGCCGGTTTGTTTTCTGCCAGACCTATTTGGCGGCTGGCGGCGGTGCCGGCGCTGAATGTACTGCGTCAACGCCAACAAGAGTGGCAATTTGATAGTTGGCATCTGGCCACCGGCGCTATCGCCGTTTGGTTACTAATGTGGTTGTTTAGTGGTGATCTGTGGTTGTCGGCTTGGTTATTTTTACTTTGCGTGGTATTTGCCGCTTTGTTGCTGGGTATGGCCGCAATTTTAGTGAAAGTGGCCAAACCGATGGCTGCCGGGCAAAGCAGCGCATTGCGACTGGCTCTGGCCAATTTACGTCGGCGCTTGTGGCCGAATAGTTTTCAGCTGATTACTTTTAGTCTGGCGCTGTTTTTAACCTTGCTGTTGTATTTTTTAAGGGCAGAATTGATTGGTCAGTGGCAACAGCAAGTACCGGTAGGGGCGGCCAACCAGTTTTTGGTGAATATTACTGAAGCTGAAAAGCCGCAGATCAGTGCTTTGCTGGCAAAAAATCAACTGACAGCGGGTAACTATTACCCGATGATTTCTGGTCGGGTGTTGAGTGTGAATAATGAAACCCTGACCGATCCGGATGCCGAAAATAGCGAAAATGCTCAAAGCGAAAACCGTGATACTGCTGAACGGAAAAAAGGCGAACAGCAAGCGGATCAAGCGGTAACAGCGAACGCTAACACCGATAGCCAGACAGCTGAACGCCGCCGTGGTATTGGCCGGGAATTGAATCTGACTTGGTTGACCGATATGCCCCCAAACAACGAAGTGGTGCAAGGCCAGTGGTTTGTGGATGGCGGCAAAGGCGAAGTGTCGGTTGAAGTGGAGCTGGCTGAACGGCTAGACCTAGCCATTGGTGATAGCATCGGTTTTTCGGTGGGTGGCCAGCAATTCAGCGCCAAAGTCAGTAGTTTCAGAAAAGTCGACTGGAATAGTCTGCAACCAAACTTCTTTATGATTTTGTCACCGGATCTGATGGCGACGTTCCCTGCGACATATCTAACTGCCTTTTATTTACCACCGACGCAGCAACCTTTGCTGAACCAGCTGGCACGGCAATTTCCGACCATTTCGGTGTTGTCGGTTGATAATATCTTAAAGCAAATCAACGATATTATTGCACAGGTATCCCTGGCGCTGACCGTGATCCTGGCGTTGGTTTTTGCCGCCGCGGTGCTGGTGCTGGTGGCACAGGTGCAGGCAACGCTGGAGCAACGCCAACAGGAACTGGCAATTTTGCGCACCTTAGGTGCCAAAACAGTGTTTTTAAGACGCGCAGTGCTGGCCGAATTTGCCGCGCTTGGGCTGATGGCCGGGGTATTTGCCACTGTACTTGCTGAGATATTACTGGCGGTGTTGCAAGTGCGGCTGTTTGAACTACCGTTTTCGCTGCATTGGAATTTGTGGTGGATAGGGCCTGGCCTTGGCATGTTGCTCATCACCGGGCTCGGTTTTCTGCTGCTACGAAAATTGTTAATTCTGGATGCACCGACGTTATTGCGTCGGGCTTTGCAGTAAATTTGTTGGCGATGCACTGGCTTTAGCGGTTTAAACCAGTGCATCTGACGAAGTGTTAAAGCTTTAAATCTTGCAAAGCTGCACGGAACTGATTGAATTTGAAATGAAAACCACTGTCAAGCAAACGCTGAGGGTAGACATTTTGACCAAATAACAACAAATCAGACATTTCTCCAAACAGTATCTTTAAGGCAAATGCTGGCATGGGTAGCAATGCCGGTTTACCTAAACGCTCAGCCAGAATTTTGGTCCATTGTTTGTTGCTGACCGCCATTGGCGCTGTGGCGTTAAATACACCATGCAGTGTCGGCTGTTGTGCCAAGAACTCGAAAATTGCAATTAAGTCATCCAGATGGATCCACGACATATATTGCTCGCCATTGCCAATCACCCCACCAAGGCCTAATTTAAAAGGGGGTAACATTTTCTTTAATGCTCCGCCATTGGCGGCAAGCACGATGCCAATCCGCAAAATACAAACCCGGGTTTGTTCAGATTTAGCCCGATTGGCCAGGTTCTCCCAACGCGCGCAGATATCGTGACTGAACTCCGGATAATAGGATTGGTAGTTTTCATCGATCGCTTCGGTGGATTGGCGACCATAAAAACCAACCGCAGAAGCATTGATTAAGGTATGAGGCGGGGTAGCGGCTTGCTGAATTTTAGCCACTAGCTGTTCGGTTAACTGCCAGCGACTTTGGCAAATCCGATCTTTTTGCGTTTTGCTCCAGCGACTGTTTGCAATCGGCTCACCAGCCAGATTCACCACCATATCCAGTTGATTAAAATCAACATTGTTTAATGATTCAACGGCTTGCACTGTGTTGCCAAACTGCTGCTGAATTTTATTGACCGAGCGGGTCAGGACAATCAGCTGATGCTGATTTTGCCATAATCTGACCAGTGCCGAACCAATCAGACCACTGGCTCCGGTAATTAATATTCGCATGCACTCACTCCAAAAATGGCCGTGCCGTGATGCCGACACCGTCGGTCCAGAACATCGACCTGATAACCGTCAGGTCAAGTATAGTTACTTTGAAGTTTTATTGACCGACAAGCTTAACGACACTGAGTCTGCAAAACGTAATGCATAGGGTTTATCAATTTCTACTGCTGCATATTGGACTGACGGGTGGGCTGCGGCAATGGCCAGTACATCAGCGGTTAATTTTTCCAGCAGCGAAAAGCGGTTATTTTCGACCAGGGCAATGATATCTTTGGTGATGGTGCGATAATTCAACGCTTTGCTCATATCATCACTATCCGCTGCCTGGGTAGCGCTGTATTCAATGGTTGCGTTGATAATCACATCTTGTTTGTTGTTAATTTCTTCATCTTTGATACCAATAAAGGTACGTAGACGGAGGTTTTTGATTTTGATCACCGCATTATTTAAAGTCATCATATATCCTGAATTCGAACAGGCTTATCGCCATGCATTTAATTTGAAGTTGCAGTGCCGAATACGGGCGCAACGACTGATAAGATCAAAGCTGAAGCTAACTGTTAGTGCTATTTTAACTATATATTTGCTGGCCGAAATTACTAATACTTTATTTTACTTAGTAATTCGGACTGAAATTTTAGTTGCTCCAGCATACATTCTTTGTAAACACTGGCGCCGGCCTGACTGTCCGGAATTAAAGCCAGGTACTGCCAGCGGCAGTGATCAGTGCGAAATTGCTTAAATTGGTTCCGTGAGCGGGTGAACACTTTAAGCGGATCGTCGCGGCCGGTTTTCTGCGCCATTTCCTGCAACTGAAATAAATGACCGTTTTCCCAGGTCGTTAACTCGCGCTCAGCTTGTTCTAATGCGGCATCCAGACAACGCGAATACTCGAGTTGTGATTGATTTTTGCTGTTGCAGGTACTGGCAGCCAGTTGAAAACTACCCAGCAAAACACAAAGATAAATAACTATTTTCATAAAATTCCGCAGTCAGGTGACAAACTTGTTTTCAGGAGATTGGGCTAATTTTAATATTGGTGTTCAGGAAATCGCAAACGAAAACAAGCGCCGCCAAGCGGACTTTGTTCAATATCGATTTCACCTGAGTATGACAGACAAAGCTCGTGCACTATAGACAAACCAACACCATGGCCTTCTTTATAAGTGTCAAGCCTGGTCCCACGATTCAAAAGCTCAGTGGTTTTGTTGGCAGGAACACCAGGACCATCGTCTTCCACACAGATACAAAGTGGGCGTACGGTGATAGTGAGTGCCACATGTTGCTGACAAGCTTTAAAAGCGTTATCCAGCAAATTTCCGAGCATCTCCATCAGATCGGTTTCGTCGCCTCGAAACATCGCATTGGCAGGGCAATCAAGCGCCAACTGCACCTGTTTGCCACGATAAATTTTTTGCAACGCACTTTGTAACTGACCAATGATCGGTGGAATAGCAATTTGCTTTTGCCAGACATCCTGACCGGAACTGCTGGCACGTTTTAGCTGATGTTCGATCATTGCCGTGATGCGGTCAATTTGTTCCCGCAGTTCAGGTTGTTGCGCCAGTGGCGACGTGTTAAGCACCGCGACTGGTGTTTTAAGTGCATGCGCCAGGTCGCTTAAATGATGGCGATAGCGTTGCTTTTGCCGATTTTGACTGGCCAACAGTAAATTGACGTCTTCTTTGAGCGTGGTTAGTTCTGCCGGATAACTGCCATTTAATTGTTGTTGTTCGCCACTTTCCACCTGACGGATTTCATGGTCCAGTGCTGACAGTGGCTGAGTGGTCCAATAATAGGCGAGTAACATCACCAGCATCAACACCGCGGCAATGCCAATAAACCAACGCATCAGCGTATTGCGAAATGCTTTGACCGGTGCGTCCAGTAACTGTTCATCCTGCACAATATGAATGGTCAATGGCATGCTGCGTTCACCCATATCAAACAGCAGCGCAAAAGAAAGGGTCCAGTACACCCGGCCATCTTGTTCTTGCGAAATAAATTCGTGTTTGCCCGGCAGCATTTCATGCTGCGGCGGAATAAATGTTTGATTTAAAGAGGAATCTGACTGCCACATCAGTTTGTCTTCGCTGACGATAAAAGCGCTGGTACCAGAATCCGGCCGTAAAAAGTCAGCGGGTAGAATACTGTTATTGATTTCAACAATGTCGTTTTTGGAAGTGAGTTCGGACAAAAACGAATATAAATGTACTTCTAACTTTTGTTCGGTGCTGGTCAGCAGCTGCGCAAAAAAAGCGCGTTCGATGGCCAGAAAGCAGACCGGTAGCAGGAATAACATCAACACCAGGCTGATCACAGCCTGGCGGACCTTCAGCGATAACATCATCAGTTAACGGCCAGGTTAAACCGATAACCACGTCCCCGCAGCGTTTCGATTGGTCTGAGTTCGCCATCCGGGTCGAGTTTTTTACGTAAGCGCAGGACAAAAACTTCAATCACATTACTATCAAGATCAAAGTCCTGATCGTAAATATGTTCAGTTAACTCGGTTTTGGAAATGACTTTAGTCGGGTTGAGCATAAAGTACTCCAGCACTTTATATTCGTAAGCCGTCAGTGGCACTTCTGTTTCGCCACACCAGACTTGCTGCGTACGACTGTTTAAACTGACTGGTCCCGCAACAAGGGTCGGATCCGGTTGCCCGGCTGCACGGCGGATCAGCGCGTTGCAACGCGCCATCAATTCTTCAACATGAAAAGGTTTGGTCAGGTAATCGTCGGCACCAGCATCCAATCCCTGCACTTTTTCCTGCCAGCTGCCGCGCGCGGTCAGAATGATGATTGGGGTTTTGATATCCTGCTGCCGGGCTTTACGAATGAGCGATAAACCATCCAGTTTTGGTAAACCAATATCGATAATTGCTAAATCGTATGGGTATTCACTGATTTTAAAAAAACCATCGGAACCGTCGTGCGACAAATCAACACTAAATTGTTGCTGTAAAAGATGATTTTTAATCTGTTCTGCTAATAACACTTCGTCTTCAACCACCAATACCCGCATGTGCATTCCTTATGACGTTTCGCCGCTACAGCCGGCGTTAAAATGTTGACCAGCCGCGGGCTTTGCAGCACCGGCTCTGGCGATCAGATTTTTAGCGTTTGTTGACCGGCTCCACGTAAACAGGCATTTGTGGACCTGGGTCACGGTCCATGACAGTTTTGTATTCACGGCCTTGTAATTGATAGGTTACCTGATAACCGTCAATCACGCTTTGGTATTCAACATCGGTACCTGATTCATAACATACCGTTTCATGATGCATCACATCGGTGCCATTTTTCTGTCCGACATCGTTACCAATAGCGCCGCCAATCACAGCACCAGCCGCAGTACCGAGACCACGATTAGAGCTGTTGCGGGCAATAGTATTGCCAAGCACACCACCGACAATAGCACCGACAATCGTCGGAGCCGCAGAATCAGCATGGCGTTTAATTTGTTGCCGCTCTTCGCAGACACGTCTGGGTTTATGGATTTCGATGGTGCGGTAAACTGGCTGAGCTTGGGTCACTGTCGCCATTTGATAGTTCTGACGATTGTGCTGGGAATAACTGGTACAAGCGGTCATTAAAGGTAATAGCAAAACCAGATATTTCATGGTGAAAACTCCTGACAAATGTTCCGGTAACCATAACGGCCGGATACTTAATTGCAGCTGAATCTAACAAACCGCTAAAAATAGATTAAAAAAGTATATAAAAAGTTAAATAAATATTAAATATCGAACTAAATTAAATATCAGTTTGTTGAAAAATGGTATTTACCAGTTCCAAACTTGCAAGTGCCGGTTGCGCCGGCACGTATTTTAATCATGAAAAAGCTAACAAGGAAAGTCAGAAATGAACATGAAATCGTTATCCATGGCGCTGGCACTGGTGGTCCCGGCATTGTTGTTAAATCCGGTGATCGCAGAAACGGTACCTGTAGCAGCAAAAGTAACAACGACAGCTGCCAAACAAGCTGGTAGTCAACAAGGTAGCCAACAAGGTAAACAAACGACCAAGCTGAGTATCAACAAAGCCAGCCCGGAACAATTAACCGCAATTCCGGGGATTGGTCAGAAAAAAGCGCAGGCAATCCTCGAATACATCAAAACAAATGGTCCGATTAAGGATCCGAAGCAACTCACTGAAGTTAAAGGCATCGGCGAGAAACTGGCGGCAAAAATCGCGGAGTTTGTCAGCTTTTAAGCGGTGCGCTGTTGCTAACTCTTCCTGTGGGGGGCCGGGTTGGCGCAGCTTCACCTGCTGATATAGCTTTTGATAAAACTTCTGATCAAGCACAATAACAGCCTGCACTGCTTTTGTGCTTCATCCGTACTGATCCCTAGATTTAGTTGTCGCCTAATGCACGCATTTGTTCATTGGCCCATTGCACCGCTTCATGATAGGCATCCGGCAATAGTTTCGCATCCAGTCCAAGCTTATCAATCGCAACATTGGCTGCTTGCCACAGGGCTTGTTCATAACATTTAACCAGTCCGAGATATTCAGCAAGCAGGCCTTCATTGTCGACCAGTGCATCTTTAATATCTTTTGATAAGGGCAGTTTACTCATCACCGACGTCATTGGTTCGTCCAAAATCGCATCCATCAACGACATCATGCCGGTCAGGAACGCTTTGGCGGTATCGGTTTTACGATGCAAGGTGGCAATACCTTCGGCAAATTTAGCTCTGGTCATCGCTAATCGCATCAGCTCGGCTGGTTTTTCGCTGCTGACCTGTGAGGTAAATAACACGGACAAGAATTTCTTCAGTTCTAACTGACCAAGCACAACCAACGCCTGCTTAATGGTTTCAATTTCTGAACGCCGTTTAAAAACTGCAGAATTGGAATAACGGAGTAATTTGTAAGACAGATGCACATCACGTTCAAAGATGCTGGTGATTTTTGCCAGATCCATTTCTGCTTTGGACGTTTCGTACAGTAATTCCGCGAGTGTCATCTGAGCAGGGGACAAGGCTTTACTTTGCAACATTTCCGGCTTGGAGAAAAAGTAGCCCTGGAAATAACTAAAGCCCATGCCCATTGCCAATTGAAACTCTTCGATTGTTTCAACCTTTTCTGCCAGCAGTTTAATGTTTGGAAAAGCGGCGGTGGCTTTGATCACGTCCTGAATCACATCATTCGTGGTATTGCGAAAATCGATTTTGATGATGTCAATAAATGGATAAAAATGGCGCCAGACCGGCTGATGGATATAGTCGTCCAGTGCAATCACATAACCTTGTTCTTTTAATGCCTGGCATTCGGCTAATAACCGTTTACCTGGTTGCACGGTTTCCAGAATTTCAACGACGACCTGGTCTTTTGGCAACATTGATGGAAATTTTTTCAATAAAGTGTCGAGCGTAAAGTTGATGAAGCCGAGCTTGTCGCCAAGAAAATCGTCCAGACCAAAATTAAACTGGCTGCCTGCGATCATCCTTGACGTTGCTTCGTCACCATCAATATCCGGAAACACATTTTCCAAGCCATCACGAAACAATAATTCATAGGCAAACAGATTTTTGTCACGATCCAGAATGGGCTGACGGGCGGCATAAAAATACATACAGACTACGATTCCTTAGACGGCACTCTGCCAAGCAATGTAGCAAAGAAAATGTCGGGGTGGGTACTAAAATTTTGCAGCTGTCGCAAATTACCAGAGTGACGCTGTGATCCGATGATCGGACCACAGCGGCCACAGCACTATTGTGATTGCTTCATTTGTTTTTGCATCTGGTCGAATTGGTCAGCAACTGCCATTTTCGGCGCTGCAGTGATTCGACTGACCAGTACGATGGCGATTGCTGACGCGATAACACCCGGCACCATCGCATATAACCATTGGTCAAGTGTCTGGCCATCAATGGTAAATGGACCATAAATCCACACCAGCACTGTGCTTGCACCAGTGATCATGCCCGCTAAAGCGCCCCATTGGTTCATCCGGCGCCAGTACAGACTCATCAGCACGAGTGGACCAAAGGCAGCACCAAAACCAGCCCAGGCGTTGCTGACCAAGCCGAGAATTGAACTGCTGCGATCCAGCGCAATCACAATGGCCACCAATGCCACTAAAAATACTGCAATCCGCCCCATCAGCACCAAATGGCTGTCCGATGCAGTTTTATTAAAAAAGGTTTTATAGAAGTCCTGGACCAGTGCACTGGACGTCACCAATAACTGACTGGAGATAGTGCTCATCACAGCTGCCAACAAGGCTGCCAGCAAAAAACCGGTAATAAAAGGGTGGAACAATGCTTGTGACATCACAATAAAAATTGTTTCCGGATCTTTGAGCTCACCACCGGTTTGTTTGATGTAGGCGATGCCGATAAAACCAGTGGCAATAGCACCCATCAACGAAACGATCATCCAGGACATACCAATCCGGCGTGCGACAGGGAAATCTTTCACCGAACGAATGGCCATAAACCGTACGATAATATGTGGCTGACCAAAATAACCTAAGCCCCAAGCCATCAAAGACACAATACCAAGCGCACTGGTGCCGGTAAATATATCCAAATGATTCGGATTAAGTTCAGCGACGATATCGATCACAGGTGTGACACCACCAACGACATCAAGCGCGACAACAGGTACCAGCACCAGCGCCAGGAACATAATAATGCCCTGCACAAAGTCGGTCATACTAACGGCCAGAAAGCCACCCAGCAGGGTATAGGCAATGACCACACCGGCGGTCAGAAATAAACCCAGCATATAGTCCATGCCAAACACCGATTCAAATAACTTACCACCTGCAACCACACCGGATGCAGTATACAAAGTGAAAAACACGACGATCACGACGGCGGAAATCAATCGCAGCATTCGGGTGTGATCGTCAAAACGATTTTCCAGATAGTCAGGTAAGGTAATGGAGTCTTTGGCAAGTTCAGTAAAGACCCGGAATCTTGGCGCCAACAACAAATAATTCAGCCAGGCGCCGATGACCAGACCGACCGCCATCCAGATTTGCGAGATACCCATCAGGTATAAAGCACCCGGTAAGCCCATCAACAGCCAGCCACTCATATCTGAGGCGCCAGCAGACAAAGCTGTCACGGCCGGACCGAGTTTACGGCCGCCCAACATATATTCAGATAAATTGCTGCTCGATTGGCGATAGGCATAAAGCCCAATCGCTAACATCGCAATGAAATAAATTACCAGCGCAAGAATAGTGCCCGTTTCCAAGTTGCTGACCTCATAGGGTTATTAGTTATGATTATTGTCATGAACAGGTCGCTGTTGACTGCGATTGCGGCGTTTATTTACGCTGCAGGCAATTTGAGGGTGGTGCGACATGTGATGGCGGGACATGCTAACAAGCACTGGCAAACAGAGCCAGTGCTTTTCTATGGTTACCCCAACAGATGCTACCAGTTGCAGTTAACAGGTTACCAGCTGCAGTTAAATCTGAAATTGCAGCTGTTGTTGCAGCGTGGTGGCGATACCGGACAATGACTGATTGTTAGCGGCAACCAACACCAAATCTGCTTTTGCTAATTGCATATTGTGCCCATGGAATTGTGCGTCGCTAAAGTCGCTGCCTTGTTGCAAGCCATGGTCCTTTGGTAACACAAACACCGTCACCGGGCCTTGTTCGGTGTTAAAAATTAAATGTAACGAGCGGGTACCCTGAAAGTGACAGAAGCTGGCAAATCGAATAGTGCCTGGCCAAGCGTTAAGCTGTCCGCCTAAATCGGCCAGCAATTGATTGACTGTGACCAGATCAACACTTGAGTTATGGTTTTCCAGTTGTTGTGCTTCGTGATATACGTGGGCCAGGGCATGTCCTGCGACATCATCAGGCCATGGATATAAATGGTCACGCTGATGCACTAAACCGGCGACTAGCACCAGACTGGCTGCCATACTGAGCCAAAAGCGCCGCTGGCGAATTTTTTTATGTTGCAACAGACCTTGGCTGAGCAACAAACGGTCTGCCAGATCGTTGGGAACCGGCACTGCTAAACTGGCTTTGATTTGCTGATCAAGCAATAACAACTCGTGTTGGAGTCGTTGTTTGTCGGAGTCGGTGGCAAGTTGCCGGATGACTTCATCATCCGTGGCAGCCGGATTGCTAAGCAAGCGGCGGCGAAATTCTAACTCATCCATGCTGGCTGGCTCCTGTAGGGGATTGAAGTATCAGTTCACGAAGTTGATGGCGAGCCCGAAACAAGCGGGTATTCACCGTATTAAGATTTAATTCCAGAGTTTGTGCGATTTCTTCGCCGGTCATGCCAAGCAATACCTGCAGCACTAACGGTTCCCGATATTCCTCTGCCAGCTTGGCAATATATTGATGCAACTGCTGATTTTCAGCGGTTTGTTCCGGCCCTTCAGTTTGTTCATCTTCCAGCCAATCTTGATCAACATCCTGATAATCGAACTGTTTACGCTCGAAGCGCCTGGCATTTTCGCGCCGTAAAATAGTAATCAGCCAGCCTTTTGCCGCCGCCGCTTCTTGCAGGCTGTCGAGACTTTTCCAGGCCCGTAAAAAGGTTTCCTGGACCAAATCCTCGGCCACGGTACGTTGATGGCATAACCAAAAGGCATACCGAAACAAATCGGCATGAAAAGCCCGAACCAACGCTTCGTATCGTATTTGTTTATTGCTCATAGTGTTCCAGCATCGGATTTCCAAATTTGAGATGATTAACATCACTGGCTTTAGAGACCGGCCAATTTCGATAATATGTGCAAAATTTAATAAATATCCAGCGCTTCGCCTTGGATTGGATGCAATATGAAATGGTTGAATTAGCAGTAACTACTGCCAATTCAACCATTTATGTATGATTTCAAAGTGCGTTCGCACCAAAAGATCGGGGGCGGTTATTTCGGATAAAACGGTTTTAACAACGCCGGACTTTCAATTTGTTGCAGATGTTTATATTTAGCCCAGGCTTCGAATAACGTCGTCCCTTGCCATGGTGTTTGGTGTGCCTGATACGCCTGATAAGCCAGTTTTTCCGTTTCGTGGCGTAAGGCACTTTCCGGTAATGCTTTGATTAATTGCGGTAATTGCTGAATATCCGGCGCCAGTTGCTGTGACGCCCAGCGCAATAACTGTTGACTGGCGACAACATTGTCATTGGCCAAACAGGCTGCCTTAAATTTTCTGGGATTAAATTTTACTTCCGAAGCCAGCGGGTTGGCCGTCGCGACGGTTTTGGCCGCGCGTCGTGGCAAAGCCCAACCCCAAATTGCGATAACAGTGGTCAGTAGCCACAGCGCCAACAACCCGCTTGATAGATAGTTCCACTGCCAGGGGCTTGCCGCTGTGACGTTTTGTATCATCGGAGTTTCGCTGCTTACATCGTCCAACGCAGTGACTGCGGGTGGTGCTTGCGTCACCTGATTTGGGTTGGCGGTGACGGTTAAAGTCCGCTCCGGTAATTCGGCATACGACAGCTGATTGCTTTTACTGTTCCACCAGGGGATCCGCACCGCAGGCAACTTTAACTCGCCACTTTGGGTAGCAATGACCGCCGAGGTAAATACTTTTTGTGCCACGATACGGCCATTACGTTCGGCCTTTTTCGCTTGTGGTTGTTCCGCATAATTTTTAATGCCAGCTGGTAATTCAATTGTTAAATCGGGTAATTGATGATCGGCTAAATCCAGAGCTGTCAGTGTAATAGTGCGGGTAACCGGTTCGCCTTGCACCAGTGTGTTCGTGAGTGGCGTCCATTCTTCAGTGAGCGCAACGAGTTCAGACACCAGCCAGTCGCCTTTAAAATCTGCAGGCATTGCTTTTACATTCATTACAACTGCCTGGCCCTGCGCTGAAATGGTCTGGGTTTTGGCAAAATAGTCATACCGTGAGCTGTTGCGGTCAATCATTTCACCATTAAAAAATGGCGCTTCCAGCGTAAAACTCCCACTTTGTTGAGGGATCAAACTATAACGACGGGTGATGGTCTGATAACGAACGCCATCGACCAATTCAGTTCCTTCCACATCTTTTCCCACTTGTTCAATGGTGGTGTTAGGCAATTCCGGTTGGCTCAGGCTGCCACGTTGTAAGTCGCCACTGAAGAATATTTTTACTTCGTAATAGACCATTTGCTGTACATATAACTCGGTTTGACTGAGATTACTCTGAATAAACAGTACTTTTTGATCACTGCTTTGCTGACCAGCCGGGATCACTTCGACGGTGATAGGTGAACTGCTTACACCATTCACGCTAAAGGCCGGAATTTCAAAGGTACCGGTTTGCTTGGCGAATAAACTTAATTGCCAGATAGTACTTTGACTCGACTGACCATTGATAATTTGCATACTTTGGCTGATGGCTGGCGGGCCGACCCGGAAGTTATCCTCAAGCACACTAAAATCGACAGCGTTGCCACTGACTTTTTCGTCAACCTGCACGGATAGCTGTAGCTGTTCACCCAACATCACCGGATTTTTATCGACGCGGACATTCAGGCTGGTGGCCGCTTGCACCATCGTTGCTGTGGATAGCAGACTCAACAGCAACAAGCGTTGCCAGAAAAAGTGTTTCATCGCAGACTGCTTTAAATTTAGCTTTGTATGACACCAATGAAACCAGCTACGGTGGCTGAAAGTTACCATTCTTCCTGTGCTCCTTTGGGTAAACGTTGCTGCTGGCGTTTCTGATATTCCTGCAACATTTTGTTGCGCAGCAATAACGAAGGGTCGTCCTGCACTTTGCGCATTAAGCTGTCTAATTGCTGACTTTGCTCTGGCGTAGCATTTGGCCAGGCTTCGGTGATGGCTTTTTGTTGTTCCTGGCCTTCAGCTTGTTTTGCTTGTTGCTCAGCTTCGGTTAGTTGTTGTTGTTGTTTTTCAGCAGCAGATTTTTCCGCCTCTGCGGCACTTTTTTGTTCACTGTCTTGCGCGCTATCGCCTTGCTGGTCTTGTTGCTGATCGCTATTTTGCTGTTCGCCAGTTTGTTGTTCAGAGTTTTGTCCGTCTTTACTTTGTTGGCCGTCTTTATTTTCATCTTGTTGTTCAGATGACTGACTATCATTGTCTTTCGACTGCTGCTCAGATTGTTGCTGGTTGTCGCCGTCTTGTGGCTGACCGTCCTTGTCTTGTTGTTCTTGTTCTTGTTCTTGCTGTTGTTGTAGTAATTTCTCAGCGAGTTCAATGTTTTGCTGTAAGCCAGCTAAATCGGGCTCTGTGCTTGCCGCCTGTTGATAGGCCTCCAGCGCTTCCTGATATTTCTGCTGCTGGATCAAGCTATTCCCAAGATTATAAAAACCGTTAGCCGTTGGGTCTTGCCGGTAAAATTGCTCGGCAGCGGCATAATCAGCGGCGCGATAGGCTGCGTTGCCTTGCCAGATTGGCTGGTCGAACTTTTCGATAGCCTGTTGATACTTTTGCTGCTGATAAGCCTGTTGTGCTTGTTGTTGGCGGCTTTTAAACAAATCCTGCCATTCGAAGGCCTGCGCCGGAGGTGGTAATAGCAGCAGTGCCGGGATCACCATGATCGCCGTACGTTTACCGAGCCATAGTGCCAGTGGTAACAACATCCAGCACAGATAAACCCCGGCATCCTGCCATTCGTCACCGGTCAGTTTACTTTCGGTACTGGTTTGGTCGGCCATCTCCAAAGGCGATTGTGCCAATAAAGTTTGCACATCTGCAAGATCAAAACTGTTTTGTACAAACACGCCACCGGTGAGCGTGGCCAGTTCTTTAAGCTGCGTAAGAGGCACTTTTGGGATCACAATACTGCCTTGCTGATCTTTTAGCAGTTCGCCCGAGTTTAGCTTAATCGGTGCGCCATCGGCGGTGCCAACCGCGAGTACCGAAATACGATGCGGGAAGTTGTCGAGCATCGTTCGTAACTGCATAAAATGCGTGGTCGAAAAACCGTCAGTCATTAAAATAATGTCACCTTTTGGATAACCGGCCTGGGTCAGCAATTGCGCTGCGAGCGACAAGGCGCTTTGCACATCCGAGCCTTGCACCGGCATAATTTCTGGCCTGAGATCCGGCAGTAACAGCTTGATATTGTTGTGATCAGGTGTCAGCGGCGATATGACATAAGCATCACCGGCAAAGGTCAGCAGTGCCAGTTCGCCTTCGCCAAGTTGGGTGGCAAAATCCAGGGCTTTAAAGCGTGCTTGCGTGACACGATCCGGCTTGGCGTCGGTCGCCAGCATCGACAATGACATATCCAGCACCAGCACTGTGGCACGTTGCAGCTGAAACGCCGGCTGGGGTAACTTCGTAATACTGGGCCCAGCTGCTGCAATAGCCAGCAATAACAGCGCCAGCCAGGCGATGACAAAAGGCTTGCGCTGACTGGTCTGCGCTTGTGTGGAGATAAGTGCCTGCTGTAAATGTGGTGCCAATAGCTGTTGCCACGGACTTTGTTCACGCCGAAAACGCCACGCCAGCACACAAAGTAACGTGACTAGCGGGATGAGCAACAACCACAGTGGTCTTAACCAATGAAAATCAGTCAGCATCAGGATGTCCTCCGACGACGCCACATCGACCAGGGCATTTGCCACAGCCATAACAGACTTATCAACAACAGGGCGCCAGCCAATGGCCAGTGCAACAAACTTTGTTGTGGCCGGTACGTCAGCTGGTCCCGTTCAATCGGTTCTAACTGGTCCAGCAATTGATAAATTTGCGCTAATTCTTTTAAATCGCGGGCCCGGAAATAGCGCCCGCCGGTTTCGGAAGCGAGTTCCGTCAGTAGTTTTTCGTCTAAATCATCCGATGGATTGATAATTTGCGGACCAAAAATACCCTGTTGCACCATTTGCTCGGCGCCAACACCCACGGTATAAATTTTCACCCCGGCTGCTTTGGCTAGTTTTAGTGCTTCCCGTGGCTGAATATTGCCGGCGGTATTGGCGCCATCACTGAGTAAAATCAATACTTTATTCGAACTTTGGTAGGTGTTAAACCGTTTGACCGCCAAGCCAATGGCCTCGCCGATAGCGGTGCGCTGACCGACTAGTCCGAGCACGGCTTCGTCCAGCATTTGCTGTACGGTTTTACGGTCAAAGGTCAGCGGTGTTTGCTGATATGCGGCATCGGCGAATAACACTAAACCCAGCCGGTCGCCCTGACGTTTTTCAATAAATTGATCCAGCACATATTTCACCGCATCGAGCCGGTTAAAGGCCTGACCATCAATCACCATGTCGCTGATGTTCATCGAACCGGATAAATCGACGGCCAGCATCATATCGCGGCCTTGTTGCGGCATACTGACCGGTTCGCCTAACCATTTTGGTTGGGCTGCTGCGACGACCAATAAGGTCCAAATCAGCCACATCAACCCTTGTTTCGGTTTGCGTTGGCTGGCGCAGCCAAAACTATGTTGCTGCGCCACTTTCGCCAGCGGCGGTAATAACAAACCAGCGGCAGCGACATTCTGTTGTCGGCTTTTGACCAACCAGGGCAGGGGCAGTAATAACAACAACCAGGGCCAGCTTAATTCAAGCATCAGGTGCTCCGGCATTGGTTAACTTTAGGTGTTTCAGCCAAAGCGTAGCAAAAGCTGCATATCGGCGAATGTCATCAATAGCAGGCGCGCTTTGGTAATGCAGCGCCAGTAAATCGGGCAGGGGTTCGGCAAGCTTCACCTTGGCGGGCAAGCTCGATAACAAATATTGTTGCCAGGAGGCACCACTTAACGTTAGAGCCTGATGTGTGGGGGATTGGGTCAGCAGCAGCCTTTTCAGCAGAGTGGTGATCATTTCAGCAGCATTAGGTGCGGTTAAGTCCAGTTTTTCAAGTTCGGCCAGTGCGTATTTTAACGGTTTTTGTTGTTGATAATGCCGCCACCACCGATAGCCGCTATAGCTAAGCATTGCCAGCAGGATCAATAACAACAACGACCAGCCGGGTGCCAGATACCAGTCATTGGCCAATAACGGCTCTTGAATATCGGCCAGTCCCGGTATTGCTGTGTCCGGCGGCGCAACGTTAGCGGCGTTCGAATTCGCCATGTGGCCTCCCGCTGAATTGGTCTAGTAATGGCTCGCTGGCACTGAATTGCCAATGACGGCAGCCGAGCTGAGTCCAGTGTTGATGTAGTTGCTGATTAAAAGCCTGTTGTTGCGCCTGATAATCGCGTTTTAAACTTCCGTCTGACAGTTCCATTGTCACTTCCTGAGCACCGTCCGATACTTTGGCGATGCCTGAAGCATGCACCGGAAGCTGTTGCTCCAGCGGATCGTTGATTTGGCAGATGCGGATTTCATTATGCAAGCGCAGTGCCTGCAAATGCCGCAGACAAGTCGCATCAAGCTGTTGGAAATCTGAAATGATAAACAGCAGGCTACCGGGGCGGGCGAGGCGGCGTAACTGACCAAGTGCGGTTGCCAGAACGATGGTTTTGGATATGGCAGGCACGGCTAGCGGCTGCTTTATTTGTTGCTGTACAAAGCTCAAAGATTGCTGTTGTAACTCAATCAGCTGGTGTAAATAACGCAGCACGGCAACACTACGACCGGCAGGTTTCAGTTCACGAATTTGTTGCTGGTGGAACAACAAACCACCGAGTTTATCGCCGCTTTTTTTGACGTGCCAGGCAATGAGTGCCGCTAAATGCGCAGCCTGCACCGACTTTAATAACAGCGTCGAGCCAAACTGCATCGAATGATTAAGATCGGTCAGAATAAACACCGGCCGCTCTTTTTCTTCGCGAAATAATTTGGTGTGCACTTTACCGGTACGGGCAGTCACGCGCCAGTCGATGGTGCGCACATCATCACCGGTTTGGTAATGCCGCACTTCATCAAACTCCATGCCCCGACCTTTGCTTTTGGCGAGATAACTTCCTGCCAGTTTGCTTTGGATGGTTTGGGCTGGCGTTAAATCAAATAGCTGCGTATGCCGCTGATAACGAAGCAGTTGTTTAAGCTCGACATTGCTGCCATCACAGTGTAACTGTTCAAGCCACTGGCGGATTTGCGCTTGCTGTTCCATGTTCGCTCGATTCACATTATTCAGGCAACAGGGACCAGGCGCAGAATTTCATCAAGCACTGCATCGGTACTGATCCCTTCGGCTTCGGCTTCATAGGTCAGTAATAAACGGTGGCGCACGACATTGTGGAACACGCCTTGTACATCGTCCGGAGTGACAAAATCACGACCGGCGAGCCAGGCTTTAGCACGGGCACAACGCTCCAGCGCAATGGTCGCACGCGGGCTGGCACCATAAGCAATCCAACGCGCCAGTTGCGGGCTGTAATTAGCGGCTTTACGGGTCGCCATAATCAATTGCACCACATATTGTTCCAGACTTGGTGCAAAATGCAGTTGTAAAATCGCTTTGCGGGCAGCAAAAATGTCGGCCTGAGTCATCCGCTCTGGCTGCTCAGCCGCTTGTTCCAGCGCTTCGCCGCGGGTCAGTTTTAAAATGGCAAGTTCAGTAGCTGCGTCCGGATAATCAACTTTCAGATGCAATAAAAACCGGTCTAGCTGCGCTTCCGGCAATGGGTAGGTGCCTTCTTGCTCCAGCGGATTTTGCGTTGCCATCACCAGAAATAACTCCGGCAACATGTAACTTTGCCGGCCGACAGTGATTTGTTTTTCCGCCATCGCTTCTAAAAGTGCGGACTGCACTTTGGCCGGAGCGCGGTTAATTTCGTCCGCTAAAATAATGTGGTGAAATAACGGGCCGCTTTGAAATTCAAATTTGCCGGTCTCCGGACGGTAAATGTCGGTGCCGGTTAAATCGGCCGGTAATAAATCCGGCGTAAACTGGATGCGGTGGAAACTACCTTCGACGCCATGTGCTAAGGCGTTGACCGCCCTGGTTTTAGCCAGACCTGGAGGACCTTCCACCAGTAAATGACCATTGGCTAACAACGCCAGTAAAATGCCTTCAGTCAGGGCCGGTTGACCCAGAACCTGCGAATCTAAATATGTTTTTAACCGGTTAAAAGCGTTCACAGCAGCACTCTTCTAAAGTTATTCGTTTGAAATTATTGGCTATTTATCAAGCGTTTCGACGCAAAAACAACTAGGCTAACACCTGAGTCTGGATATAAGGTCCGGACTTCATTAAAACAAGTGTTTTAATTTCTCAGATCTCTCGTTACAATCAAAAAAAATACAGGTCAGACCTGTCTCGCGGTTCAAACTATTGAACCTGTACCAGAGTTCACTAAATAGAGGATCAACATGAGCAGCCAGATTAAATTAACCACCCGTCAAGGCGACCGGATTGCGATAGTCCGCGGTTTGCGTACGCCATTCGCCAAACAAGCAACCGAATTTCACGGTGTGTCGGCACTGGAACTCGGCAAACTGGTGGTCAATGAACTGTTGATCCGTAGCGAGCTCGATGCCAAATTAATTGATCAAGTGGTTTACGGTCAAGTTGTACTGATGCCGGAAGCCCCGAATATTGCACGGGAAATTGTATTAGGCACCGGGATGAACGTCCATACCGACGGTTTTAGCGTGACCCGCGCTTGTGCCACCAGTTTTCAGTCGGTGGTCAGCGTCACCGAAGCGATGATGGCGGGCGTCAGCAAAGTGGCCATCGCCGGTGGTTCAGACTCGAGCTCAGTGTTACCGGTTGGCGTCAGCAAAGCGTTGGCCCGGGCCTTGGTTGATTTAACCAAAGCCAAAACCTTTGGTCAGAAACTGGCGATTTTCCGCCGTTTAGGCTTAAAAGATTTGTTACCAGTACCGCCAGCGGTTGCCGAATACACCACCGGTTTATCGATGGGCGATACTGCCGAGCAAATGGCGAAATCACATGGCATCAGTCGTGCTGATCAAGACGCTTTAGCGCATCGCTCTCACACCCTCGCTGCCCACGCTTGGGCCCAGGGCTGGTTAAAAGACGAAGTGATGGCCGCTCATGTTGAGCCGTACAACAAATTCCTGGAGATGGATAACAATATCCGTAAAGACTCCAAGCTAGACTCCTACAGTAAATTAAAACCAGTATTCGACCGTCAATACGGTACTGTCACTGCAGCCACCAGTACACCATTAACCGACGGTGCTTCAGCGGTGCTGATGATGCCGGAAAGTCACGCCAAAGCCTTGGGTTACAAGCCGTTAGGTTTTGTCAGAAGTTACGCTTTTGCCGCCATTGATGTGTGGGAAGATATGTTGATGGGCCCTTCGTACGCGACGCCTATTGCGCTGGAGCGCGCGGGTCTGACACTGAATGATTTAACCCTGATTGAAATGCATGAAGCCTTTGCCGCGCAGGCGCTCGCCAACGTGAAAATGTTTGGCAGCAAAAAATTCGCCGAAGAAAAACTCGGCCGTTCGCACGCCATCGGCGACATTGATATGGACAAATTTAACGTCAATGGTGGCTCGCTTGCCTATGGTCACCCATTTGCGGCGACCGGTACCCGGTTGATTACCCAGACTTTAAATGAATTAAACCGCCGCGGTGGTGGTATTGGTTTAACCACTGCCTGTGCTGCCGGTGGTCTGGGCGCTGCAATGATTGTGGAGACTGAATAATGACGGACGCAACGATGACAGCTGTGACTCAACCCGATGCAGTAGCAAAAACTTTTAGCCTGGCGCTGCGTGATGATGGCGTTGGAGTCATTACGATGGATGTGGCCGGCGAAAGCATGAATGTGCTGAAAGCGGCTTTTGCGGACGAAATCAAAGTTTTAATGGATGAAATTCGCAGCAATAAAAACATCAAAGGCCTGGTGATTATTTCCGGCAAAGCAGACTCGTTTATAGCCGGTGCCGATATCAGCATGCTGGACAGCTGCAAAACGGCAGCAGAAGCTACTGCTATTGCTGCCATGGGTCAGACGATGTTTGGGCAGCTGGAAGCACTTCATATCCCGTTAATTGCCGCTATTCATGGTCCTTGCCTTGGTGGCGGTTTGGAACTGGCGATGGCTTGTCATGGCCGGGTTGCCACCGATGATGGCAAAACCGTGCTGGGCTTACCGGAAGTGCAGCTTGGTTTGTTGCCAGGTAGCGGCGGCACTCAGCGTTTACCAAAACTGGTCGGTCTGCAAAAAGCGCTGGATATGATGTTAACCGGCAAACAACTGCGCGCAGTACAGGCGAAAAAAGCTGGCCTGGTTGATGTGGTAGTGCCAAAAAGTATTCTGCTCGAAGCTGCGGTGAAAATGGCGCTGGCCGGTAAACCATCCCGTAAAACAGTTAAATTGCCCTTAGTGGGTCAACTGCTGGAATTTACCTCGATTGGTCGTGGCATTTTATTTTCGCAAGCGCAAAAGCAAACCTTAAGCAAAACCGGGGGTCATTATCCGGCGCCGCTGAAAATCATTGAAGCGATCCGAGCGGGTGTCGATAGTGGCACGGCGCGTGGCCTGCAAGTAGAAGCCAATGCCTTTGGCGAGCTTTGTATGACCAGCGTGTCAAAATCTCTGCGTGGTTTATTCTTTGCAACAACCCAGATGAAAAAAGAATCTGGCGCTGGTGATGTCAAAGCAAACAAAGTTAATAAAGCGGCGGTGCTTGGTGGTGGCTTGATGGGCGGCGGCATTGCCAACGTCACGGCAGGAAAAGCCGGCATTGCGGTGCGGATTAAAGACATTAATCAGCAGGGAATTGGCAACGCGCTGAAATATAGCTACAGCCTGCTGCAGAAAAAATTCAAACGCCGTTACATCACCCGCACTGAAATGCAAAAGCAGATGGCGTTGCTTACCGGCACCACCGACTACAGTGGTTTTCACGATGTTGATATGGTGGTGGAAGCGGTATTTGAAGATTTAGCGTTGAAGCAGCAAATGGTGCGCGACATTGAAGCCAATTGTCATGAAGGCACTATTTTTGCGTCCAACACCAGTTCATTGCCAATCGCGCAAATTGCCGCACAAGCAGCGCGGCCAGAAAACGTGATTGGTCTGCATTATTTCTCGCCGGTCGACAAAATGCCATTGGTGGAAGTGATAGCTCATGACAAGACCTCACCACAAACCATCGCAACCACAGTGGCCTTTGCCCGGAAACAAGGTAAAACGCCAATAGTGGTGAAAGATGGCGCTGGTTTTTATGTCAACCGCATTTTAGCTTTATATATGAATGAAGCGGCCAACTTGCTGCTCGAAGGCGAGCCGGTTGAAAAACTGGATAAAGCGCTGACTAAATTTGGCTTACCGGTGGGGCCAATTACCTTGCTGGATGAAGTGGGCATTGATGTTGGCGCAAAAATCTCGCCTATTCTGGAACGTGAATTGGGTGAACGGTTTAAAGCGCCGGCTGCTTTTGACAAACTGATTGCCGATGGCCGTAAAGGTAAAAAAGTCGAAAAAGGCTTTTATCTTTATGGCGCCAATGCCAAAAAAGGTAAAAAGGAAGTCGACACTTCGGTTTACAGCTTATTGGGCGTGCAACCGGCTGGCCGCTTAAGCCTGGAGCAAATTAGTAATCGTTGTTTAGTGCAGATGCTAAATGAAGCGGTGCGCTGCCTCGAAGAAGGTATTATCGCATCGGCACGCGATGGTGATATCGGCGCTATTTTTGGCATCGGCTTTCCACCCTTTATTGGCGGCCCATTCCGCTATATCGACGCGATGGGCGCTTCAAGCTTAGTGGCTGATTTACGGCGTTATGAAACGCAGCACGGCAGTCGTTTTGCGCCAAGTGCGTTATTACTGCAAATGGCTGAAGCAGGAAAAAGCTTCTATTAACCAGCAACCATCCTCAGCAGTAACTGCTGAATGCCGGAAAAAGAGCTGCTATAATGCGGCTCTTTTTTTGCCTGTTGCCAGGTTTTTGGCCTGAAGCAGTCAGTTGTGATCTCAAGGGACCGCTGTATGTTGTTGTTATTGTTATCGCCATTATTTAGTGGTTGGTTTTATGTGCAGGCCAAAAAAGCCGGGATAAAATCAACGCCATGGGTATTAGCTGGCGCTGTAGTCGGGCCATTGGCACTACCGTTATTTCAAAACCACAAGCGCTTAGCGCTCCGTAAAGCTTTAGGCCATGGCTTTGTATGGTTTCGGCCTTAAGCGCTGCTCAGCAGCACCGTGTTGCTTTGTAACGACGTTCGCCACAGCATTGGCCAGCTAGCGTCCACCTGACTATAAGCCCAGACCGGAATACGCAGTTCCGGCAACGGCAGTCGCTGCAATTGTTTTTGTGCAACAGCCTCTTTAATCAGCATCTGCGGTAAATAAGCACAGCCCCGGTTCGACAGTAGCCAATTTAGCAGCACACCAGGATTCGCGCAGTTCAATTGGATAGTGCCTTGCGCAATTCGCGGGATATTGACGAGCCCAAGCGATCCCTCTGGTTGTGGTTCTGCCGCCGTTATAGCATCCACCGCACTCACTGCCACCACTGCAAGATAACCCAGACACAAAGCCTGCCAAGGCTGCGGCTCGGGCAATTGACTACCTAACACCACCATGCCGTCCTGCACCCACTGTGTCTGACGGTAAAGTAATTCAGTTGGCATAAATTGCAGTTGGCATTGCTGGGCGGTGCTGATCAGCTCACTAAAGGCGGCATCAGTAAACAGCACCGACAATTCCGGGCTCAGACAAAGCTGCAGCGGGCGCTCGGGGTGATAGTTGATTGCAATCTGTTGTTTAGCGGACGCAATCGCGTTCAGCACAGCCTGGGCGTGAGGTAACAGCATTTCTCCGGCGGTGGTCAATTGGATGTTGTTTCGAAAGCGATTAAATAAGGTGACGCCAAGGCTTTGTTCTAATTGGCGGATCCGAAAGCTCACTGCAGATTGAGTCAGGTATAGATTGTCGGCAGCTTTACCAAAGTGGCGGGTTTTTTGGACTTCGAGAAAGGTTTTTAACAGCTCAGTATCCAAAGCGGATCCTTATTAATTTTCATCGTAACCATAAAAAATATTTGTTTTACGATCGGAATTTTGTTTACCATACTCCGCACAGTTTAATTGGGATAGCTTTAGATTCAACGAGATCAGGGGAAAAAAGTGATGCAGCAAAGTTTTGTGGCTAAACGTCGCTTTTTTGATGACCGTAATTTCCCGAAAGGATTTACGCGGTCAGGGCGGTTTACGCTGGCAGAGGGTAACCTGCTGGAGAAACATGGTGCAGCGATGCTTGAGCTGGAAGAGGGTACCCGCCAGCCTGAAACCGCTGAAGAGCAACGTTTTGTGTTGGTTTGCCGCGGTGAAGCGGAAGCCGAATCCAGCTATGAAAAAGTCTGGAGTAAGTATAAAAAGAATGTCCAGGAGAAGAAGAAGTTTCACACCGTTTTTGGTAAAAAGCGGATTGCCGATGGCAGCGATGACTTTTCTTTTGTTGAGACTGACAACGATTAAGCGACAAGCTTAAGCCATTGACTGACAAAGAAGGAGTTAAGGTTGGACGAATTTTTCACAAAATTATTAAATCCAGGTGTGCTGGTGTTTTTAATTCCACTAGCCGGGATCGGGATTGGCGCACTGAAGATGTGGCTGAACCATCAAGAACGGATGGAAAAAATCCGGCAGGGTATTGACCCGGATCGCAATTCTTAATTGTCAGTCAATCCATGACCATCAACTGCTTTGCACCGCAAGTGCTGGCAGTTTGCAATAAAAAAGGAGCTTAGGCTCCTTTTTTATTGTCTTGCCAAAATGCTGCTTCGTACGCTGCTGAGTTGTCATTCATTTGATGATAGCGATGAAAGGTACACACGAACGGTGGCTGGTCTTCGCTGTCCGAAGTAACAACTAAAGCGACGCCGGTACCGCAGCCAATTTCGGCTTGTGCTGTTTTTGATCTTTCAGGAACTGGGTAAAATCAGCAGCTGACAATGGTTTACTGTAGAAATAACCCTGGATAATTTCGCAGCGCAGTTGTTTTAGTTGCTGCAATTGTTCAGCATATTCAACACCTTCTGCCACCACCGTCAGGCTTAAGTTGTGGGCAATCGTCACAATGGTATCAACCATATTGCGGCCACGGGCGGTGTTCATGTCGTCGATAAAGGCTTTGTCAATTTTCAGCGTATTCAGTGGGAATTGTTTCAGGTACGCCAATGATGAATACCCGGTGCCGAAGTCATCCATGGCCAAATGAATGCCACGGGCGCGGAGTTTCTTCATGGTATCAATCGCCATTTTTGGCGATTGCATGACGGTGCCTTCGGTGATCTCTAATTCAAGATGGTACGAGGGCAGTTCACTCTGTTGCAGTACATCGTCGATTTGTTCACACAAGTACGGCAGCATAAATTGTTTGACCGATAAGTTCACCGCCACCCGGCCATGGAATAACCCCTGATCAATCCAGCGTTTCACGTCCATACAGGCTTTACGCAGCACCACTTCACCGATTTCGACAATCTGGCCGGTTTCTTCGGATACCGGAATAAAGGACGCCGGGCTGATTAAACCACGTTTAGGCGTGATAAAACGCACCAACGCTTCCATCCCAACCAGCTGACCACTCAGGATGTCCATTTTCGGTTGATAATAAACGGTAAAATAATCTTCTTTTAAGCCGTGGCGGATCAAGTTTTCCAGCTGCAGTCGTTTTACCGCCAGTTTGTTCATTGAATCGTTAAAGAACAGGTAGCGGTTGGCGCCGTCACTTTTCGCGTGGTACATCGCGGTGTCGGCGTTGCGTAATAACGCTTCCGGATCGGTGCCATCTTCCGGGTACAACACAATGCCGATACTGCTGGTGATGGCAAGCTCGTGCTGATTAATAAAAAACGGTAAATTAATTTGTTTAATCAGCTCTTTCGCCATCGACGTGATGGTGTGAATATCGTTGGTGTTTTCCAGTAAAATCGCAAATTCATCACCGCCGAGCCGGTACAGCCGTTCTTTTTGCCGGGTCAAAATGGTCAGACGTTCAGCCAGTTTAATCAGTAGCGAATCACCCAGTTGATGTCCAAGCGAGTCATTGATTTTTTTGAAGTTATCTAAATCGAACACCAACAGCGCATGTTTCACTTCCCGCTCGACCAACCGGCTTAGTTCGGCGGAGAATAAGGCGCGGTTGGGCAGGCCGGTTAAAGTATCGGAATTGGCTAACCGGCTTAATTCGGCTTCTTTGCGTTTACGCTCGGAAATATCAGAAAATACTGCGACATACTGGGTAATTTGCTGATGATCGTCTTTAACTACATCAAAATTCAGTTCGGCCTGATAAATTTCGCCGCCAATCCGCTGATCCTGGATTTCGCCTTGCCAGACGCCTTGTGCCTGCAATACGACGCCGATTTCCTGCAAAAAGCGATTTGGATACATCGCCAAGTCGAACGGTTTTTTAATCACTTGTTCCCGGCTTTTACCGGTAATAGCGGTAAAAGAGTGGTTGACTTCAATCACCACAAAATTGGTGTCGCAAATCACCACGGCATCGGAAATGTTCTCCAGACAGCGGGCAAATAATTCCAGCCGCTCTTCGGTGTGTTTCAGTAGTTGAATGTTTTTTAAAGTGCCAGTCATCCGGATAGCCACGCCGTCGGCGTCCGTACTGACGACTTTGCCGCGATCCAGTACCCAAATCCAGCCGCCATCTGAGGCCCGTAACCGATAGGCGGCTTCAAAATAAGGCGAAGTGCCGGCCAGATGTTGATACAGCTGTTCAGTGACCCGCTCCAAATCATTGGGGTGAATTTGATCGCGGTTTGGCGGGAATTGATTGGTTTCAGGTTTTAGTTCAACCGGATGTTGCCAGGAACTTGAGCGGTACAACGTGCCGGAGCTGATATTCCAGTCCCATAACTCGTCGCCGCTGCCCCATAAACTCAGTCGCAACCGCTCTTCACTTTGTTCAAGACGGTTTTGGTAACGACGCATTTTTAGGATGGATAAGTGCGCGAGCAACAAGGCGCCAAATGAAAACAATAAGATAGACGAAAGCACATAAGGCATCATGCTACCCTCCCATTGGAGGGCATAGCTTGGGGATGAAACTAAACTCAGGCCGCTTATGACTGCGCTGATGCCGATTTTCTTATTATTATTCACACATCTATACGTCGGGTTGGCTGTTACTAACAAATTATATAAAATTACTTACCCTGTCAAAGCCAATCTGCAACTACGGACCTGCATGGGGAACTAATATACACAATGCTGATTTAATGGTCATCATCTTGCTGCAATTTGAGCTGGCTACTGAGTTCTTGCACTGACAACTGCTGCATGTGGCTGTGTTCTGGCGCAGGCCCGGTGGCTAAAAATATCGCGTCGTAGTCCGGAGCCAGCAATGTGTAACAAAAGTCAATAAACTGTGGCAAAGTGAGCAGTTCCAACTGCTGCTGGATTTGGCTAGCCAGCTGGCACTGTGCGTCATCTTGACCAATTGCCAGCCACACCCGTTTTGCTCTGCTGCCCAGGCTGTTATCCCGCTCTTTAATCTGACCCTGTAGGCTTTGTTTTAACTCAGTGAATTCTTCTTTGGTTATTTCCGGCAGTTCTTCGAGGAATTTGCGGTAAAAAATTAAAGTGGCGTAATACAAATCTGCCGCAGCCACTTTGGGTGATTGCACATAAAAGGCAATGCCGGGTTTTAAATTCATGGGCACATAACCGGTGCCCACCAGATACCCCAACTGCTGTTCGGTGCGAAGGGCATGGAAATACTCCGGTGAGACCAAATGGTTCATCAGCATAAACAGCGCCATGGTGAGCGGTGAGCGTTGTTGTGCCGGTAAGTAAATGACCAGTGCGTTGTCATCCTGACAAATTGGCAATTCCAACCAGACTGGCCCGACATCTTTGGTGCTGAAGCTTTGTTTTGGTAATTTTTTGCAAATTGCTGGCGCCTGTTGCAGCCACTGCAGTAATTGTTGTTGCAGCGCCTGCACATTCGGTTCAGTCCAGTTGCCGAGCATCATCGCTTCCAGATGCAACTGCGCAAACATTTGCGCGCTAAAACGTTCAAAATCGGCAAAGCTGGTGGCAGCAAGGATCGCCGCAAGCTGATCCGGTTCCGGGTTCAGTGGCTGTAACAACGCCGATAACTTGCTGAATAACTGACTAATAGGTTTGCTGCGGGCGGCATTTTGCCAATGCTGGACTAATTGCCGTTGCATTTCGATAAAGCGGTCGGGTTGAAATTGCTGGCGTGGAAGTTGTTCAAGTAAATCTTTGACCAGGGCAATCTGATTGCCGGATAAACCGCTGGTATGTAGCGTCAAGCCATGTTGCTGCACATACAGGTTGTAGTGCAAACCTGCAGTGGTTGCCGGGTAGAATTGCTCATTCACCTGATCTAAAAACAGTTCCAACCACAATTTTGTCAGCGCCAGTTGGGTTAAGTCCTGCACCGTATTGGGTAAAGTCAGCTGGACAAATATATGACCTTTGGGCGATTGAAACTCGGCATCGGGTTTAAACCACAAGGTCATCGCAGCATTTTCAAAATAGCGGATGGGTGTTTCGATGGTGGCGTCGCTGCCCAATAATTCCAGTTTTTCCACCAGATAGGGGTTGTGTCCAGGCAAACGATAATCCGGTTTGGGCGTGGCTTGTTGCAAATCCGCCAGTAGTTCCGGTGTGACGGTGATTTGGCTGTAAGGGGTATGATACCAGCGCGCCTGGCGGTCTACCGGCACTTCCGGCGCTATTAGCATCAACCGCAGATTGTCGGCATTAAAATAGCTCAGCAGTTGATGGTAAAGTTCCGGCGGCGGTAACTCCATCCGGTAATCGCCAAACACATAATCTTCAATCGGATAATGCTGCAGATTAACCGCAAGATCGCTGGCTTGTTGCAATGGCGCTTTATTTTCCTGATATAGAAAACTCCACTGCACTAATTGTTGCCGTTCACTGAATAAGGTTTCGGGAAACGGCTGTTGTTTCAGCATCGCCAGATAACTGAAGCTTTCCGCCAGAATTTGCTGTTGTTGTTGCATGCCTTCCGGCATCAGCTCAAACGACAACGTGAAATCTTTGTAGTTACTGCCATCAATGCCGCCACCGGCGCTCATCGCATTGACCCAGCCTTTGGCTTTCAGGCCACTGAGTAACGATCCTGGCCCTTCATCACCGAGCAGATGCGCCAGAAAACTCACCAATTTAAACCGATACCAAGGCTGAATATCGGGCAAGGCAAAACTCAGCACAAAACGTTGGGTTGGTTTATGCGGCTGAATATTGAGTTGAATGCCCAGATGCTCCGCCAGATACAGCGGCTGACTGAGCGAAGATTTTGCCGGTAGATGCGCCGGTAGCTGTGAAAAATAAGCGCTGACCCATTGTTGTTGTTCGAAAAGCGTTGCCGCTGATACCAACACCAGCGTCATCCGGCTGGCACTATATTGCTGCTGATAAAAATCGCGCACCGCTTGTTGCGCGGTTTGGCCAGGCCTGTCGTCCAGTGTTGATAAATTGCCAACGGAAAACTTGGCAAAAGGGTGTAATGGATTAATGCTTTCTTTGTGTGCCTGATAAATGCGCCGGCCGTCATCTTTCAGTTTCATCGAAAATTCGGCTTCGATCGCCTGCCGCTCTTTATCCACGGCTTCATCGCTAAATAGTGGTGCTCCCAGCATATCAGCGAACCGGTGCAGGCCGCTGGCGAAGTGACGGTGCTCGATATCAAAATAAAAACAGCTGTGTTCGGTGCCGGTCCAGGCATTGTGGCTACCGCCGTGGGCAGCGATAAACTGCTGATAACTGCCGGATTCCGGAAATTCGCGTGAGCCTAAAAAGACTAAATGCTCGAGAAAATGCGCCAGACCTTCGCGATCGGACGGGTCGTCAAAATGTCCGACATTCACCGCCATGGCGGCGGCGCTTTTTTCCGCGTCTGGTTGTTCGACCAATAATACCCTTAATCCGTTATCCAGAGTCAGCGGCAGATAGCAACGATGGTCGTTAGGGCTTTGCACTACATGGCTTTTTTTCAATTCAGGCCTCGTGTTATGGCAAATCTCGACGAGTGAAACCGCTTCTCATCATATCGAATAGGAATATAAAGCTGTAATTTTATGCTTTATTAACAGTTACTGTGACAGCAATCTTTCATTATCATAGCGCACTCTTTTCGCGTTGGGCGCGAAGTTGTCAACGGTGTACACAATGGTCAATCTGGTTATCATGCGGCACGGCGAAGCCGAGCCACTCAGCAGTCAGGATAGTCAACGGCAATTAACCGCCAAAGGCAGAGCCGAAGTTAGCCAGATGTCAAACTGGCTGTCACAACATTATCAAACAGTGGATTGGGTTGTCAGCAGTCCATTTGTCCGGACCCGGCAAACTGCCGAACTGATGTTGGCACAACAAAGCAACATAACGCAATTTGAAATATTGCCGGAACTCGTCCCCGAAGGTGATAGCCATCAAGTGCAACTCTACATCAATGCCCGACTAGAACAGAACCCGGATGCCAGGTTTTTATTGGTGTCACATATGCCGCTGGTCAGTTTTTTGGTTGAGACCTTTACCAAAAACGGCTGCACCCCGGTATTTGAAACTTCTGGTTTGGTTTGTATCGATTATCGGCCACCGGCTGCCGGCAAGTTGCTGGAGCGGATGGCACCTTCTGACTTAAAACTTATTACTGCCAGTTAGGACTATTGGTTCACTGCTGAACTGCTTCCAAGTACGGGGCGGGCTGTTAACGCATTTCCGGCGTTTTATCCGGGGTTTTCAACAACACCAATAAAGCGCCATCACGACCCCAATGGGTTGGCGCGGTGTGAAAAGCCCGCACATTCGGATGTTGAATCAGCCAGTTCGGTACTTTGCGCGCCAGAATACCAGTACCTTTACCATGCACAATACAAGCACAGTTAAAGTGTTGTTGCTGACAATAGCTCAACAATCCGGCCAGTTCAGTTTTGGCCTCTAATTGCGTAAGACCATGTAAATCCAACACCACCGCGGGCTGAAACTCACCGCGTTTTAAGTTTTTTGCAAGATGGGGATCTTCACCCGGCTGCACATAACGGATGATGCTGCCATCAGCCTGATAACCTTCAAATTCATCCGAGAAATAGAATAAATGGCGAGTTTCGGGCTCTGCAGACGTCTTTACGGATGTTTTTTTGTTGCGGGGCGGACGGGCAGGCGGTATCTTGTCCTGCGCCAAAGGGCGCGCTCCGGTGATTGCGTCCCGGAACTGCTGGATTTCTTCTTCGTTAGGTAACTTAGGCTTGTTCATAGCGCGCAAGTCTACCCAAAGAGCTAAGTTAAATAAATGACTGAACACGAACCTTTTGCCCTGAGCGCCGAAATCATCGACGAAGCTGTCGCCGATTTGCATTCTATCCACGACTGGTTGCGGTTTGCAGTCAGCCAGTTTAATGCTGCTGATTTGTATTTTGGCCACGGTACTGATAATCCGTGGGATGACGCTGGGGTGTTGATGGCTTTTACGCTGCATTTAACCCATCTGGCGGAACCGTCGTTACTGCAGGCACGACTGACCGGCACCGAAAAACGCCGCTTTGCAGCTTTAGTGCAGCAACGGATCAGTTTACGGGCGCCATCTGCTTATTTAACCCAGCAGGCGTATTTTGCCGGGCTACCATTTTATGTCGATGAGCGGGTATTAGTGCCGCGTTCGCCAATTGGCGAGTTGATTACCCAGCAATTTGCACCCTGGTTTCCAGTCAACGCTCCACAACGCATTCTCGATTTATGCACCGGCTCGGGCTGTATCGCCATTGCCTGTGCCCATTATCTGCCGGATGCTGAAGTTGATGCGGTAGATATCAGTGAAGATGCGCTGCAAGTGGCGGATCTGAATATTAGCCAGCATGGCCTTGAGCATCGAGTCTTCCCAATCCAGTCGGATTGTTTTAGCGCTTTACCGGGGCAGCAATACGATTTAATCGTCACCAATCCACCTTATGTTGATGCTGATGATATGGCCGATTTACCACAGGAATATCACCACGAGCCGGAACTTGGGCTGGCGTCTGGCGAGGATGGCCTGGAGCTGACCCGGCAAATTCTGCGCGAAGCCGCCGCTCATTTAACGGATGACGGCGTGCTGATCTGTGAAGTTGGCAATTCGATGGTCGCGCTGGCGGAACAAATGCCGGACGTGCCGTTTCACTGGATTGAATTTAGCAAAGGTGGCATTGGTGTGTTCGCGCTGACCAAAGCGCAGCTTGTCGCCCATCAGCAACATTTCGGGGAGTAACCCATGGCTGGCAACAGTATTGGTGATTTGTTTCGATTAACGACTTTTGGTGAAAGCCACGGCCCGGCGATTGGCGGCATTGTTGATGGTTGTCCACCGGGTTTAGTACTTGATTTAGAAGCCATTCAACATGATTTGGACCGGCGTAAACCGGGCACTTCCCGTTACACCACACAGCGGCGTGAAGATGACGTGGTGAAAATTTTATCCGGCGTGTTTGAAGGCGTGACCACCGGTTGCTCCATCGGTTTATTGATTGAAAATACCGATCAACGCTCACAAGATTATTCAGCGATTAAAGACGTATTCCGGCCAGGTCATGCTGATTACACTTATTGGCACAAACACGGTATTCGGGATTATCGGGGTGGTGGCCGTTCGTCAGCGCGCGAAACTGCGGTGCGGGTTGCGGCCGGCGCTATTGCTAAACAATATTTAAAACAACGTTTTGGCGTGGAAGTGCGGGCTTATTTGGCTCAATTAGGACCGGTGAAAGCTGAAAAGCTGGATTGGGATCAGGTCGAGAAAAACGATTTTTTCTGTCCGGATGTCGATAAGCTGGAAGAACTAGACGGCTTTATGCGTGACTTGAAAAAAGTCGGTGATTCAGTGGGCGCGCGGATTAATGTTGTTGCCAGCAATGTGCCTGTTGGTTGGGGCGAGCCGGTGTTTGACCGGTTAGATGCCGATATTGCGCATGCCATGATGAGCATTAATGCGGTCAAAGCGGTCGAAATTGGCGATGGTTTTGCCGTGGTAGCCCAGCAAGGTTCAACCCATCGTGACGCGCTGACACCAACCGGTTTTACCGCCAACCATGCCGGTGGTATTTTAGGCGGTATTTCTTCTGGTCAGGATATCCGCGTTAGTATTGCGCTTAAACCAACCTCCAGCATCAGTATTCCGGGGGCCAGCATTAACACCAGCGGCGAGCCGGTGGAAATGATCACCAAAGGTCGTCACGACCCATGTGTGGGTATTCGCGCGGTGCCAATTGCCGAAGCGATGCTGGCGATTGTGCTGATGGACCATTTTTTACGGCATCAGGCGCAGAATCATCAGGTGGTGGTGACCACGCCTGATATCGCTAGAATAGGTCGCGGCGGTTAGTTTTCCAGCACCGGAGTTTTTGTGAAACTATCTGCAGCGTCCACCCTGAGTCTGGCGTATTTTGCCTATTTCGCCGTGCTCGGGGTGTTTGTGCCCTATATCGGCTTGTTCCTCGATGGCCGTGGCCTGAATTCGCATGATATTGGCGTGTTGCTGGCCATTGTTACCGGGATGCGGATTGTCGGCCCTAGTTTGTGGGCGGCGCTGGCGGTACACCGGCGCGACCCAATTGGCGTGATGCGTTTTGGCGCAGTGCTGGCGACACTCGGCTGGCTTTGTAGTTTTTATCAGGGCGGATATTGGCCGTTGGTCGCCGGCCTCGCGCTTTATAGTCTGTGCTGGACCGCCATTTTACCGCAGCTGGAAAGTGCGGCTTTTCATTATCTGGATAACGACACTTCCCGCTACAGCAAAGTGCGGACTGCCGGATCGGTTGGTTATATTGTGTTGGTGATGCTAGGCGGCTGGTGGTTTCAGCACACCGGACCACAGATGCTGCCACATAGCGCCTTGTTGTTTTTAATGCTGATGCTTGCCACTTTATGGTTGTTGCCAAAATATCGGCTGGAGCCGGTTGCTGATGCGCAGCCGCTGCGTTTTCGCACCTTGTGGACGCATAGTTCCTTCGTGAAGTTTATGCTCGGTGCATTTTTTATGCAGATGAGCTTCGCGCCTTTTTATGGTTTTTTCACATTATATACCCGCGATTTAGGCTACAGCGGCAGCGATGCTGGTTTATTGATTGCGTTGGCGGTGGCCGCGGAAATTGTTGCATTCTTTTATGCCGGACGAATTTTAACAGGCCGCAGTTACCAGAAGTTGCTGGGGCTTTGTTATGGTTTAACGGCGGTGCGCTGGCTGATGGTGGCTTTTGTCGCTGATTCCGGCTGGATGCTGGCGGCCAGTATGCTATTGCACGCTTTTAGTTTTGCCATTGCTCACAGCTGCGCGATGCAGTTTATTCAACAGTTTTTCCCGCAACATCAACGCAGTCGTGGTCAGGCACTATATGCCGGATTGATTTATGGCGGCGGTGGCGCGGTCGGTGCTTATGTCGCCGGCGTCGCTTGGCAAGATGGCGCGGGTTCGACGTTCACTTTTGTGCTGGGTGCCGGTTGCTCTCTGCTGGCGATGATGCTGGCACTTAGTCTGCCGAAAAAAATTCAAGCTGCCGGTTGATATTGGGGTCAGAGAAGTACCTTTGGGGTCAGAGTAGTACTCTGACCCCAAAGGTAACGGCAGTCACAATCGTTAAGCCTTTAGCAGGAACTTCATCACTTTATTCAGTAACTTCGCCCGATGTTGTGGGTAGGCGAGTTGGGTGCTGTTGATGCGGCCTTTTTGGTGTACTGCTTTGGCATGGCTAAAAGTTAAAAAGCCTTCACGGCCATGATAGTGCCCCATGCCGGATGGTCCGATCCCACCAAAGGGCAAATCTTCCTGGCCGACGTGCAATAAAGTTTCGTTCAGACAGACACCTCCGGCGTGGGTGTGTTGTAGCGCTTGTTGTTGAAGCTTACGGTCGTGACTAAACAGGTACAAAGCCAGTGGGCGGGGACGTTGGCGTACAAATTCCAGTGCTTCGTTAAAATTGTCATAAGGTAAAATAGGCAGCACCGGGCCGAAAATCTCCTGTTGCCACAGGTCGCAATCTTGAGGTGCATCAAGTACCAACTGCAGTGGTAATACCCGATCACCGTTTTGCAGATGTTGTTGCCAGTCTTTGCCATCACAACTGATGACGGTGGCGCCTTGTGCATGTGCCTGGGTCAAATAACCACAAAGTCTGGAAAAATGTCGTTGATTGATGACGCTGGTGTATTGGCTATTTGAATTGCTGCTTGATTGATTTGTACCAGAATGCGCCGGGTAAAACTGCTGAAACTGCAACTTTAAGGCGTCAATGGTGGCAGTTAACTGCGCCCGTGGTACCAGCAGGTAATCAGGGGCGACGCAGGTCTGACCGGCATTGGCAGTTTTACCAAACATAATCCGATCCGCAATGCTGTTGACATCGATATCAGGGGCAATCAGCAGCGGCGATTTACCACCCAATTCTAAAGTGACCGGCGTTAAGTTATTACAAGCAGCACGCATTACATGTTGGCCGACGGCGGTGGAACCGGTGTATAGCAGATGATCAAAGGGTAACTGGCTAAAAGATGCCGCAATGTCGGCGTCACCTTCAATCACCACAGCGCTGTCCGGTAAGGCCTGTTCAATAATGCTTTTGAGTACTTGATTCGTGTGCGGCGTAAATTCGGACAGTTTGACCATCACTTTATTGCCAGCACTAATGGCCGTTACTAAAGGGCCAAGACTTAAAAAAATCGGATAGTTCCAGGGCACAATCACCCCAACCACGCCCAGCGGTTGATAACATACATAGTTCTTGGCCGGCAAAAACAACCAGCTGACATGGCGACTGGCCGGTTTTAACCAACTGCCTAGCTTTTTCAAACTGTAATCAATACTGCTGATGCTTGGCATGATTTCCAGTAAGCTGGTTTCACTGTCATCACGCTGGCCAAAATCGGCTCGGGCTGCCGCGAGTAGCGCAGGTTGCTGCTGTAGTAATTGCTGACGCAGCGCGCGAAGTTGCGCTTTACGTGCGGTTAGTTCCGGATAAGGTTGTGCATTAAAAGCCTGGCGCAGCGCAGTAAAAATTCCCAGCAAAGACGACATTGTATGGTCCGACCAATCAACAGATTTTTCTAATCTAAAGCAGCCTTGCTTTTGATGCAATGCGCACAGCCAATTGGACTTGCAAAAAAGCGTAATAAAACCAAGCCAGGGCTGAGACGGAGGCGAAATAGCGCTGAGATAGTGCGGTCTGAAGCTGGGAAAACTGCCGCGCAATGGTTACAATGCCGCCCGATATTTTCTGACGCGGTTTGATGTGGTCTTCACCCAGCAAGCCGGTGGTAAAACCAGCAACAAGTTTTTCGGGATGTCCTGGTATGTCTGAAATTTCCTGTGAAGCCAAGCCGCAACTCTTCAGATTGGGTCTGATTATCAACCCATGGGCAGGCATTGGCGGCAGTGTGGCACTCAAAGGCAGTGACGGTGTCGCCGCAGAAGCCTTAGCGCTTGGCGCTGTGCCATTGGCGCAACAACGTGCCAAAGCTGCACTTAGCGAATTATTACCTTTCCAATCGAAGGTTCATATTCTGACTGTGGCTGGTTTAATGGGCGAAGATTTAGCCCGTGAGCTTGGTTTTGCTGTGACTGTGGTCTATCACAGTGCCACTGAACCTTCGACGGCAGCTGACACTGAAGCTGCGGCAATTTGTTTATCGGAAACAGGCATCGATTTACTGCTGTTTGCTGGCGGCGACGGCACTGCCCGCAATATCTGCGCTGTCGTTGATGCGCACACCACAGTACTTGGCATTCCGGCTGGCTGTAAAATTCACTCCGGCGTCTATGCCATTACCCCGGCAGCGGCTGGCAAAGTGGTGGCGCAAATGATCAAAGGCGAATTGGTCACGGTGCAGGACGCTCAGGTGATGGACATCGACGAGGCCGCTTTTCGGCAGGGGACGGTACGCGCCAAACGCTTTGGTGAAATGCAGATCCCGACTGAGCTACGTTATGTGCAAAGTGTAAAATCGTCCGGCAAAGAATCAGAAGAACTGGTGCTGGATGATTTAGCTGCTTTTGTCGCTTCGCAAATGGAACCTGATGTGCGGTATGTGATGGGTTCCGGTAGCACCATCGCAGCGGTGATGGCCGAACTTGGCCTGCCAAATACGTTGCTTGGCGTTGATGTGGTGGAAAATGGCGAGTTGATTGCATCTGATGTCACCGCACAACAATTGCAGACCTTATTAAAACCAGACGCCACAAAACTGCTGATTACTTTAATTGGTGGCCAGGGCCATATTTTTGGCCGCGGTAATCAGCAATTATCACCAGCGGTGATCCGGACTATTGGCCGCGATAATATTCAGCTGGTCGCCACCAAAACCAAATTACAACAATTAAACGGCAGACCGCTCATCAGCGACAGCGGTGATGCTGCGCTGGATGGCGAACTGCAAGGCATGATGAAAGTGCTTTGTGGTTACAACGATTATGTAATGTACCGACTTGGCTTTGAGGATTAACCATGCAACAGACTGATATTTATATTAACGCCATGGCCGACTATTTTGATCAGAGCGTGGCCACTGCCAGCGATGACCAATTATTCGCCGCCGGTTATTTACGTGGTCATATTGACCTGGCTGTCGGGACTTTACAGTTACAAGAGCAAGCTTTTAGCGTAGATACGCTGCAACAGCAAGTCGCGCAGAGTCTGCAGCAGGCCATTCAGGCAGGCGAACTGAACGAGAACGATCAAACGTTAGTTATTAATATTTGGCAGCAATTACAGCAGTTGTCTAGCTGAGCTAAAAGTTCCGGCAAGACAAACTTACTCAATTCGGCTAGCATGTTTTTATTACGGGGCTTTATATACTTGAGTCCGATTTTAAACTGCGCCTGATGGCGCATCACCAGAAGTGATTATTTATGTCGACATTTACCACGCTCGAACAACACGCCAGCTATGGCATCGGTCTGCAAATGGGTCAGCAACTGGCTGACAACCCGTTTGATGGTTTGGATATCGCAGCTGTTGCCGCTGGTTTAGCTGCAGCATTTTATGGCGATGAGCCAGAAGTGTCTGAAGACCAAATCCGCGCTGCTTTTGAAGTGATTGGCGCACGGATGCAAGAAGCGCAGGCTTCTCAGGCAAAATTAGCTGCTGGTGCAGGTGATGTTTTCCTGGCAGAAAATGCCAACAAAGCCGGCGTAGTTGTGACCGCTTCTGGTTTGCAATATGAAGTGTTAGTGCAGGGTGATGGCGAAAAGCCGACGCGAGCTTCTACTGTGCGTACCCATTACCACGGTACATTAATTGACGGTACTGTGTTTGACAGTTCGTACAATCGTGGTCAGCCAGCTGAGTTTCCAGTGGGCGGCGTGATTGCAGGCTGGACTGAAGCGTTACAGCTGATGCCTGTTGGTTCAAAATACCGTTTATACATTCCACATCAGCTGGCCTACGGCGAGCGCGGCGCTGGTGCTTCAATTGCGCCATTTAGCGCGCTGGTATTTGATGTTGAATTACTGGCTATCGTTAGCTAAGCGTGAACATCAAGACATAAAAAAAGCGCCAAATACGGCGCTTTTTTTATATCGAGATAGGTCTAGTCGTAAGGGTTATATTTGTGTTTTTTCAACTGACTGGCCATGACCACCAACACCGCTAACAAATACACTGCAAATACAATACGCATCCAGAATGGCATGGAATAACCCAGGAATTGCCAGGCAATATCACCACAGACGCCAGTCGGATTAAAAATAAAGGGTATCCAGCTATCCAGTGGTAACCAGCTTGGGAATTCGGCGAAAACGGCACAAGTCGAAAAACCACCGTTTTTAACGAGCTCTTCGACCAGAACCTGATCATGGGCAATTTTTAAGCCCCAACCTGCGGCAACAGCCCAACCGATATAGGCACTCCAGCGCAATAAAGCTGATTCACGTCCCCACAAGCCTACCAAACCGGCCAACAATATACCGACGATGGCAAAACGCTGATAAACACATTTGGTGCAAGGCCCCAGCGACATGCCATATTGGAAATACAGAGCAACTAACAATAAAGTCAGTGCGCTGAATGATAAAAGTACCCAAGGCCAGCGTTGTTTTGGCCAACGAGCCACTGCTGCAAACATCTGATTTCCCTTGTTGGATCACTTAGAAATTTCCCAAGCGACAATCTAAGCGAAAATGCGGGCTAAAACAACCTTTGCGATCAATAGCAAAGCGCAATTTTTGCGCCATGGCTTGTTAACTCAACCTGCTCTGGTACAATCAGTGGCAATCATGGTGAGACCTACAACTAAAACGGACAAATCCGGATGACCAACCTCATAAAAGCACAAAGCCCAGCGGGTTTTGCCGAAGAATACATCGTTGAATCTATTTGGAATGGTAAATTTGCTCCAGGTTCTATTTTACCGGCAGAACGTGAACTCTCTGAGTTAATTGGCGTTACCCGGACCACCCTTCGTGAAGTACTGCAGCGGCTGGCCCGCGATGGCTGGTTGACCATTCAACATGGTAAACCAACTAAAGTGAATAATTTCTGGGAAACTTCAGGCCTGAATATTCTGGAGACGCTGGCAAGGCTAGATCAAGACCGGATGCCGGAGCTGGTTGACGAATTACTGTCTGCCCGTACCAATATCAGCGCTATTTATATTCGCGGCGCCATTAAAACGCATCGTGAAGAAGTCATCGCGGTATTTGCTGGTGCTGAATCGCTGGAAGATACACCGGAAGCCTTTGCTGATTTTGACTACAACCTCAACCATGAACTGGCCTTGCATTCATCCAATCGCATTTATGTGCTGATCCTGAACGGCTTTCGTGGTTTGTATCGCCGAATTGCCCGGTTTTACTTCTCACATCCGGAATCGCGGGAACTGGCACGTAAATATTATCACCAGTTGAAATTGTACGCAGAAGCCGGCAAACATGACGAAGTGGTGTTTGCAGTGCGCAAATACGGGAAAGAAAGTGGCAAAGTCTGGTCTGCTTTACGCCCGGACATTCCAAAAGATTTAGTGGAATAATCTCTTCTAATACACTCCGCTCTGCGGAGTGTTTTTTTTGAGCCCGTTGCAGCGGCTCTTTGCCTAAATTCGTCGGTACGGCAGCAGCATTGCTGGCAGCTTTGCGGCTACAATAACTCTTTAAATGTTATTCCAGACGTAAATTCACTTGTGACCTAAAGCCGCTCTGCTTATGATGTGCAGATATAAGTTATAGCATTCAGTTATAAGGGGCATCCTGTGTCTGATCCAACCACGCCAACCGCACCAATTACAAGGTTACGCCAGCAAGAAGTTTATCTGGACAATAATGCCACCACACCGGTATTACCTTGTGCTGCTGAGGCAGTGCTACACCATATGCAGACGGTGTTTGGGAATCCAAGCAGCAGCCACAGTACGGGAATTAAAGCCAAAGTCGAGCTGGAAGCGACCCGAGCCCTGGCCCGGCAGGTGATTGGCGCCAGCAGTGGCCAGATTGTATTCACCTCAGGCGCCACCGAAGGCATTCAAAGTTCGATTGTTTCAGCATTATTGGATGCCAGAAGCCGCGGTTTAACGGGTCCGGAGGTATTGCTGTTGTACGGCGCTACCGAGCATAAAGCAGTGCCGGAAAGCTTGAAACACTGGAACAAGGTCTTGCAGCTGGGTGCTACGGTAAAAGCCATTCCGGTTGACCCGCGCGGGTTATTAGATCTGGAGTTTATTCAAAATAACGTCGCCAAAGCGGCAATGATTTGTACCATGGCCGCCAACAACGAAACCGGCGTCAAACAAGATTTAGCCATGCTGCAACAGGTGATCCGAAGCGCCAATCCTACCGTCAGCTGGATGGTCGATTGTGTGCAGGCACTTGGCAAAATGTCACTCGATATTGCCAACACCAGCATCGACTACGCGCCGTTTAGCGGTCACAAACTTTATGCCCCCAAAGGCATCGGATTTTTATATGTGCGCCAATCTGCGCCTTATCAGCCGTTGATTGCCGGTGGTGGTCAGGAAAGTGGTTTGCGCTCCGGTACTGAAAACTTACCCGGCATTGCCGCTTTACACGCCATTTTTACCGAACTGCGTAAAACCACCGGTTCAGTGTTTCAACCAGAAGCAGTGCTTTGGCAACACCGCGCAGCGCTGCTTGCTGCTCTGCGCCAGGTGTTCCCGGCGATGGTGCTCAACAGCAATGAACCCGATATTGTTCCGACCACCATTAATTTTTCGGTGCCTGGGTTTTATAGCAAAGACATTATGGATTTATTTGATGCAGCCAGTATCCGCATCAGTTCTGGTTCTGCCTGTAGTTCAAAAGTGCCAACCAGTTTTGTGTTAGATGCCATGGGGCTACCGATGTGGCGTAGTCAAGGCGCGATCCGCTTGTCATTTGGGCCGGCGATGACCGCAGCTGAATGCCAGCAAGCCTGCGCGGCGATTGGCCGCCTAACCTCGATTGTGCAGCAATGTTGTTTAGTGCTGTCGGACGCACAGCCACTGGCCGATTTAGCCATCAGTGGCCTGACGCAGCTTAAACACGAAGATTTGTGCAGCTATTTGCTGGTCTGTGCCAAAAGTCATCAGGCGGTGATTATTGACCCCGTGTCGGCACTGGCCAATCGGTTGGCGAATATGGTGCAAGGGCAGGGCCTGAAACTGGTGGCGGTACTCGATACCCATTTACATCAGGATCGCAGCTCGGCACGCGACGACTTAGCCGCCTTATTGCCGTTTGCTGAACTACAACAGGTTGACGAACTTGGCTGGCCAATTGGGCATGATCAGATAAGTTGTGGTCAGTACCAGTTAACATCCATGGCCACGCCTGGCCACAGCAACGACAGCCGTAGTTATGTATTGCAGCAACACCAGCGTACTGTGGCGGCTTTTGTTGGGGATTTATTACTGCCTGGCGGCATTGGCCGCCTGGACTTGGAAGGCTCAGAACCCGCTGCTTTTGCCGGTAGCGTCCGTAATCTAGTGGCGAAACTTGGACCGGATACGTTGTTGTTATCGAGCCATGATTATGCACAACGTTTTTTCACCACCTGGCGTTTAGCCCAGGCAGAACAACCGCTGTTAACCGAAGTGGTACAGGCGCAGCAATGGTCGGCGGCATGGACAGCCACTCTGCAAGCGCAGAGTGAGCAGCTTTGTGCGGCCAATAGTTACCAATGTGGGGTGGTGGAAGTCAGTTGGTCCGATGCCAAAGCTGTGGTTGATGCGCCACAAGTGCAACAATTTTTGGCGGAATTCCCACAAACGGTGGTGGTTGATGTGCGTGAGCCCTACGAGCAAAGTGCCGGTCAGCTGGAACAGTATCTGCCGTCAGGTGTCAACGTTCAGCACTGGCCATTATCGAGGTTGTGTGATGCGCTTATCAGCACAGCGCTGACGCCGGATCAACGATTATTGTTGGTGTGTCGTTCAGGCAACCGCAGTCTGGTAGCGGCAAAAGTGCTGAACCGCGCAGGTTTTGCTGAAGTGTATAACCTCAAAGGCGGGGTGGCGATGTTGAGTTAAGGCAAGCTGAAAAGCATTCAGCGGGCCATAAAAAAGGTGCGTACAGTCATGAACTGGCGCACCTTTTTTAATTCAGCTTTTAATTAAGAAATTAGAAATCGGCATTGCCCGGTGTCCGTGGGAAGGCAATCACGTCACGCACGTTACCCACACCCGTCACATAAGAAACCAGACGTTCAAAACCCAGACCAAAACCGGCGTGTGGCACTGTGCCATAACGGCGCAGGTCACGATACCAGCTGTAGTCTTCTTTACACAGACCCATCGCATCCATCCGCGCATCAAGCTGCTCTAAACGCTCTTCACGCTGCGAACCACCAATGATTTCACCGATACCTGGCGCCAAAATATCCATCGCCGCCACGGTTTTACCATCTTCGTTCATCCGCATATAAAAGGCTTTGATGTCTTTTGGATAGTTTTGCAGAATAACCGGCGCGCCAACATGTACTTCGGCTAAATAACGCTCGTGTTCTGATTGTAAATCCACACCCCATTCCACCGGGTAGTCGAATTTCTTGCCACAGGTTTTTAAGATTTCCACCGCATCGGTGTAATCCATCCGCACAAAGCTTGAATTGACGATGTCTTGCAGGCGGCTGATCGCTTTATCGTCCACGCGCTCGGCGAAAAACGCCATGTCGTCGCTGCGCTCAGTCAATACGGCATTAAATACATACTTCAGCATGTCTTCGGCCAGTTGCGCTACGTCTTTGAGTTCAGCAAACGCCACTTCTGGTTCAATCATCCAGAATTCGGCTAAGTGACGGGTGGTGTTGGAGTTTTCCGCACGGAATGTCGGGCCGAAGGTGTACACGTTGGAAAGTGCACAAGCGTAGGTTTCAACGTTCAGCTGGCCAGAGACTGTTAAAAAAGTTTCTTTGCCGAAGAAGTCTTGTTTGTAATCAACCTTGCCTTTGTCGTCGCGTGGCAGGTTTTCCATATCTAAAGTACTAACCCGGAACATTTCGCCAGCGCCTTCAGCATCGGCACCGGTGATGATTGGCGTGCTGATCCAGTAAAAACCACGTTCGTGGAAGAAGCGGTGAATGGCCTGCGCCAGACAGTGGCGAACACGGGTGATCGCGCCTACCATATTGGTACGGGAGCGTAAATGTGCTTGTTCGCGCAGATACTCCATCGAATGACGTTTTGGCGCCATTGGGTAGGTATCCGGGTTTTCAACCCAGCCTAAAACTTCAACTAAATTAGCTTGAATTTCAAAGGATTGGCCTTGACCTTCAGATTTGGCGATGGTACCGCTGACAATCACTGAGCAAGCCGTGGTCAGGCGTTTAATTTCGGTTTCGTAATTATTCAATTCAGCCGGAGCGACGGCTTGCAGTGCATCAAAACAGCTGCCGTCGTGTACGGCGAGGAAAGAAATACCGGCTTTGGAATCGCGACGGGTGCGGATCCAGCCTTTAATGGTAACCAGGTCGCCGACTGCATATTTGCCGGCTAATACGTCTTTAATCACTGCATGTGTCATGCAATAGGCTCCAACTTGCTGCTTGAATGGTTTGAATTTCGAATTTGAATTTCGGCTTGAATTTCGGTTTGAATTTCAGTTAAGAGGTGTAATCATACGCAGGCCGCGTTTCAACACAAGCAAAAATTGACAGGAAGCCCGATTTGACTGAGCAAAACACCACACCACCACCGAAAAATCGCCGCAAAGGTCCAGACTGGATATTACATAGTCTGAGTATTTTATCGATTGTGGGTTGGGTTGCTTTTGTCGCAGCTTTGGGTTTTGCTCATATGGCCAAGCCTGAATTTAATTCTGGTTTGGTGCGCTACTGGGGGATTTCAGTTCGCGAATACTGGCATCCCGAGCTCACGCCACAGCTGATGTATTTGCTGTGGTGGTGTTGTGGGATCAGTTTATTAAGTTTGTTGGTGAATCGTGCCAGGTTACGTCGTGCCGACGATCGGATGCGTTATAACGTGTTGGTGCTGTTGTCGATGTCCGCCGCATTATTGGTGTATTTGTATCAGGTGGTTTAGCGCCCTGGGCAGGATGTTGTCACGCAGCGCCCCGCGGTCGATTCAGCCGCCGGTCATTTTCACTCCCTTAAATTTCAGCTTTTACATAATAATCATATGGATATAAGGATTTTGTGATGAATGCACAATTCAAAAGTGCGGGCTGCCTACTGCTGACAACGATGCTGCTGACGACCGGTTGTGTACAGGTACAAACGGGCAATGATGTAGTGGATGCCACATCAGCGGTGGTTAGCGGCGTTTACATGCAAAAGAAAATTGATGCACAAAAAGCCAAGTCTGGTAAACCTGATATTTTCAAATCGACTGATCCGAAAGTTAAAGAGATTGATGCCGCGATAGAAAAAGCACGTAGTCGCAAACAGGCGGAAATGCATGCTCCGCCGTTACCTGGCAACAGCGGAGTTGGCACCAACAGCGACTAAATTCGCTGACTTGCCACTGACCTCCTATTCAACGTCTACGCAAAAAAAGCTTATGCACCAGGCAAGGGCGGCTGACTGGTAAAAATCGGTTGGTTGGCGACCTGTAACAAAGCGCTGGTTAACTGCTTCAATTCTGACGCGCTGATCATAAAAGGCGGCATCAGATACAACAATCGGCCAAATGGACGGATCCAGACACCCAGCTCCACAAATAACCGCTGACATAACGCCACATCGACTGTATCAACCATTTCCAGTACGGCAACAGCGCCGAGTACCCGCACATCGGCTACTTGCGGCAAGTTTTTTGCCAGTGCTAATGCTGATTGAAGTTGTTGTTCAATAGCGGCAACCTGGGATTGCCATTGGCCAGTGGCGATGATTTGCAAACTGGCATTCGCCACGCTGCAGGCCAGCGGATTTGCCATATAAGTTGGCCCATGCATTAGCGCGCCATTTATGCCGTTTGCGACTTTGTCACTGCATAAAGTCGCGGCCAGCGTGATATAACCGCCACTCAGCGCCTTGCCAACACACATAATATCCGGTGCGATGGCCCCATGTTCACAGGCAAACAACTTGCCGGTACGACCAAAACCGGTGGCGATTTCATCACAAATCAGCAGTACATTAAATTCGCTACAAAGCTCGCGGCACAATTGCAGATAACGCGGGTGATACATCCGCATGCCGCCAGCGCCTTGTAATATCGGCTCGACGATCATTGCGGCGATGTTCTGATGATGCTTGTTAAACAACAACCGCAGCGCCGTTTCATCTTCAGGTAACCACACACCATCAAACCGACTTTGTGGCGCCGGTGCGAACAGCTGGGGTGTGAGCTGACTGCGAAACAGGCTGTGCATGCCATCATCCGGATCGCACACCGCCATCGCAGCAAAAGTATCGCCATGATAGGCCTTGGCAAGACTTAAGATTTTGGTTTTAGTATGGTTGCCCTGCGCTAGCCAAAACTGCAACGCCATTTTCAGCGCCACTTCAACCGCAATGGAGCCGCTGTCGGCGAAAAATACTTTGGTCAGGGACGCAGGTACCAGCGACAACAACGTCTTGGCTAAATCAACCGCCGGTTGATGGGTAATACCACCAAACATCACATGGCTCATTTTCTGCAGTTGCGTGGTAACCGCGGCGTTTAGCAGCGGATGATTATAGCCATGCACCGCCGACCACCAACTGGACGTGCCGTCAATCAACGAACGACCATCTTCCAGATAAAGCGTCACGCCAGAAGCATGAGTGACCGGATACACCGGCAATGGGTTTTTAAGCGAAGTATAAGGATGCCAGATATGTTGACGGTCAAATTGCAGATCAATAGCCATAAAATGCTCAATAAATAACCAGTGGTAAACATTGCGAACTGGTTGGCGTTGACTTCAAAGGGCAGGCCGTTAGACTAACGACAAATCATTCGAACTACAATGCAAAAACGCCACAGGAACCGGGATCTATGTCTTTTACCCTCGCTGAAAATTTGTCTTATACTGAAGTCCGTCACAACTGGACTTTATCGCAGGTCAACGCGTTGTTTGCACTGCCTTTTCATGAACTGATGTTTCAGGCGCAATTGACGCATCGTGCCAATTTTAATCCCCGCGAAGTTCAAATCAGTACCTTGTTGTCGATTAAAACCGGTGCTTGTGCCGAAGATTGTAAATATTGTCCGCAAAGTGGTCACTACAATACTGGCCTGGAACGCGAGCGTTTATTAGAAGTGGAAAAAGTACTGACCCAGGCCAAAGCTGCCAAAGACAAAGGCGCCAGCCGTTTTTGTATGGGCGCCGCCTGGAGTAACCCAAAGCAGCGTGATATGCCGTACATCATGGAAATGGTCAAAGGCGTCAAAGCCATGGGGCTGGAAACCTGTATGACGCTGGGCAAACTTGATGCCGGGCAGGCGCAGGAGCTGGCGGGGGCTGGCCTGGATTATTACAACCACAACCTCGATACCTCGCCGGAATTTTATGGCGAAATTATTACCACCCGTACTTATCAGGACCGGTTAGATACCTTGTCGCATGTGCGTGACGCCGGGATGAAAGTCTGTTGTGGTGGTATTGTTGGCATGGGCGAAAGCGCCAATGACCGTTCAGCCTTGTTGATGCAAATTGCCAACTTACCGGAGCATCCGCAAAGTGTACCAATTAATATGCTGGTGAAAGTGGCCGGTACACCACTGGAAAACGTTGAAGATTTAGATGGCTTTGAATTTATCCGCACCATCGCGGTTGCCCGCATCATGCTGCCACAAAGCCATGTTCGCTTATCTGCCGGTCGCTCACGCATGAATGAACAAATGCAAGCACTGTGCTTTATGGCCGGTGCCAATTCAATTTTCTACGGCGATAAACTACTGACCACCGAAAACCCGGAAGCTGATGCCGATATGCAACTGTTCGCCAAACTGGGTTTGGTGCCAGAGCAGCGCCATGATGTGTCGGATGAAGCTTATGAAGCAGCGATGGCCGATGCGATTAAAGAGCAAAACACGCCGTCGTTGTTTCATGCTGCCAACTGATAGTCATGATCATTGCCCGGTAAGGCACTGCTGATGCGCGCTGAACAAATGCAGGCGTTGCTGGCTGAGCGTGCGCAAGCAGGTTTATTGCGCCAACTCAAAGTGCTGGATGCGGTCAAAGGTTCCAGCCTGAGCTTTGCGGGCAAATGGTTCTTAAATTTTTCCGGCAACGATTACCTGGGCTTATCCGGTGACCCAGCTGTTGTCGCAGCGCTGCAACAAGGCGCCAGCGATTATGGTGTTGGCAGCACCGGCTCGCCGCTCATTAGCGGTCAGCAGCAGCCGCATCAAGCGCTTTGTGATGAAATCTGTGATTGGCTGAATGTTGAAGCGGTGCTGCTGTTTAGCTCCGGTTTTGCCGCCAATCAGGCGATGTTATTAGGGCTGTGCGGCGACGACGAGTTATTGCTGCTGGATAAACTCAGCCATGCCTCGATGATTGATGCGGCTTTGCAGTTACCTGGCGGTTACAAAAGGTTTTTGCATAATAACGTGGCATCGCTGCAAAAATTACTGCAAAGCCAGCACGAAGCGCCAGCTGTCATCGCCACTGAAGGTGTATTTAGCATGGATGGCGATTCACCCGACTTAGTGGCTATGGTGCGATTATGTCAACAGTTTCAAGCGCCGTTGTTGTTGGATGATGCCCACGGCATTGGTGTGCAAGGTGCAGAAGGTGCAGGTTCGCTGGTGCAGGCCGGTCTTGCGACTCACGATGCGCAGTGTCTGATGGCAAATTTTGGTAAAGCGCTGGGCGGTCAGGGTGGTTTTTTAGCGTGCTCGCAACTGGTCGCGGATTATTTAACCCAAAGTGCCCGGCATTTTATCTACAGCACCGCGCTATCTCCGGCGATGGCGGTGGCGATGACCCAGAGTATCCGTCTGTGTCGCAAAGATGCTTGGCGGCGCGAGCGATTAGCAGAGAATATCCAATATTGTCAGGAGCTTGCACTGCATTATGAGTTACCACTGTTGCCATCCAATAGCGCCATTCAGCCGTTATTGATTGGCGATAGTCACAAAGCTTTGAAGGTCAGCGAGCAATTGAAAGCGCAGGGTATTTGGCTCAGTGCTATTCGTCCACCAACAGTGCCGCAGCAGCAGGCACGTCTTCGTATTACCTTAACGGCGTTACATTCAAAAGCAGATTTAGCTTTGTTGTTTCAAAGCTTAAGGGCGCTTTTGTGATGGATGTCATGGCACAGGATCAACTGCAGGACAGGATGAAGTTGCCATCATTTTCTCCGGTGATTGCTGCCCATTTTGATAAAGCGGCCGGTAGTTATATCAATGCGGCGACTTTGCAGCAACAAGTGGCGCTGGATTTGGCTGCGCTGTTACCCGCCGCAGCGCTGTTACCAGTTGCAGCGCCACAGCAGCGTCAGGTGTTACTAGATGTTGGCTGTGGGCCGGGTTGGTATCACCCGCAACTTGCCTCCCATTGCCACGAATTATGGGCGGTCGATTTAAGCCCGGCGATGCTGGCACAAGCGCAGAAATTGGGCTGCGCCAGTCGCTATCTGCAGGCCGATGTCTGCCAGATCCCGCTGCCGGATAGCAGTGTAGATCTCATTTTCAGCAGTCTGATGCTGCAATGGTGTGCGACGCCGCAACAAGCTTTCAACGAACTGTGCCGGCTGTTAAAGCCCGGCGGCATGCTGCTGCTCAGCACTTTAGTGCAGGGTTCGATGGCGGAATTTAGGCAAAGTTGGGCGGGGGTCGATGACGACGCCCATCAGCTTGAATTGTTAGCAGCGACTGAGTTATTGGCGCAGTTACAACCGCTTGGGGTTCATGTCGCAAGCGAGCAAAAACAATATCAAGTGTTTTATCCTGATGTCCAGGCTTTAGCTCGAGGGTTTAAACAGATTGGCGCCAACTTTGTGCAAGGCAGGCAAGGGCAAGGGTTAATGGGTAAACAGCGCTGGTTAGCTTTTGCCAGCAATTATGAACAGTTCCGGGAAGAGCGCGGCTTACCTTTAAGTTATCAGGTATTACAACTGGTGGTGACTAAACCCGCAGCTGCTGTGACCGCTCCAGGTTTAGCTCGTGTCGAACAGGGCGTAACAGACTAAAATGAAAACCGTATTTATCACCGGCACCGATACCGACGCCGGTAAAACCTATGTCAGTCGCCTGCTATTGACCGGCTTCGCCGCAAAAAACATCGCTGCTATTGGTTTAAAACCAATTGCCGCTGGTGTGGATGGGGATGGCAAAAATGCCGATGCCAAAATGCTGCAGGCGTTATCGGCTGTTGCTTTGTCCTACGACATGGTGAATCCGTTGTTGCTGCAAGCACCGGTGGCGCCGCATTTGGCGGCTGCCAGCGAAGGCATAAATCTGGATTTTTCAGTGTTGGATCAGCAGTTGGCTGACACTGCCACGCTACCTGCCAGCATCAGATTTATAGAAGGTGCTGGTGGCTGGTTGTTGCCGATTGACGCAACGCAGTATCTTGCCGATTGGGTCATCCAGCAGCAATTACCAGTGATTTTGGTGGTTGGCATGAAACTCGGTTGTTTAAATCATGCCATGTTAACCGCCCGCGAGTTACAACGCAGTAGGGTAACCGTGCTCGGTTGGGTGGCGAATGTGATTGATCCAACGATGTTACTGCCGGACGACAACATCGCCGATTTGACCCAACGTCTACCTTGGCCGCGGCTGGCGGTATTGCCGTTTCAAACGGCAGCACCGGTGCAATTGGCAGCGCACTTGGCACTGCAGCTGGCGGATGCGGTACTGCAACAACTGCAACAACTGCAACAGCCGCAGCAACCGCATCGGCAGGGTTGCTAAAGCCATTTTACCGCTGCAACAAACCGGATAAATCAGCGCCAGGTTCGATTGGTGTTTTCTCGCCACCAACAAACAAATAGCCATTCACAGTGCCAACATAATTCAACTGATTGCCCACGCGGCGAAGTGCAGTGCCTTCAGGTAAACCAACAATAGGTGTCGTTGGGTTTAATAACATAAATTCGTTGAGCCGCATATCGCGGGTTTCACCATGAAAACCGGCTGGTTTAAAGTCGGTGTAATGTGGGTTGAGCTGAAACGGCAATAAATTCAGCGCGCTAAAAGATGGTGGTTCGATAATGGGCATATCGTTGGTGGTACGGATACTTTGTCCTGCCACGTTCGAACCAGCACTCCAACCAATATACGGTGTGCCGGAATGCACTTTTTCACGAATTAATTCAATTAACTGATGCTGATAAAGCTGATGTAGCAAATGAAAAGTATTGCCGCCACCAATCACAATCGCCTGAGCTTCGGCCACGGCAACTTTTGGGTTTTCAAATTGATGAATGCTATCAACTGTGATCCCAATAGCCGCCAATGCGGATTGAACCATCTGCTGATAAGCGTCGTAACCGACACTAACACCAGCGTAGGGAATAAATAACACCCGACGAATATCGCCAAGGATTTCAGCAATGTGCGCCAGACCAGGTGCCAGATACTCGCTGTTATCGGCGCGGGATGAACTTAAAAGTAATAACTGCATAAAGAGCTCCGGGAAAGTTTGCTTTATTCTACGGTAGCTTTGGCAGGATTGCAGCAGGGTTCATCATAGGTTTTGCTGGCTGCTGCATAGCGAAGGTGACACTTCTGCTTACAAATGGCGGGCGCTGTGACGTTGAAAATCAAAAAACAGGCCATATAGTAAGGTCAGTAAATCTAATTAAGTTGGTTTTAACTTCAGAAGTAAAGAGGTAATCATGAAACGTATAATGCTGTTTTTATTGACAAACTTAGCAGTGATGCTGGTGTTGTCTATTGTGCTGAGTATCGTGTTTTCGGTATTTGGCATCAGCCGCAACAGCATGGGTGGATTATTAACGCTGGCCGCGGTATTTGGTTTTGGTGGCTCATTTATTTCGTTGGCGATGTCAAAATGGATGGCCAAACGTTCTACTGGCGCTGTGGTGATTGAACAACCACGTAACGCCACAGAGCAGTGGTTGTTTAACACGGTGAAAAATCAATCGGCTAAAGCGGGCATCAAAATGCCGGAAATCGCCATTTACGATTCACCGGAAATGAACGCTTTTGCCACCGGTATGAGCCGTAACAATGCCTTAGTTGCCGTCAGTACTGGCCTGCTGCGTAATATGCGCGAAGATGAAGTCGAAGCGGTATTGGCGCATGAAGTGTCGCACGTTGCCAACGGCGATATGGTGACGCTGACGCTTATTCAGGGCGTGGTGAATACCTTTGTGATTTTTATGGCGCGACTGATTGCCGGTGTGATTTCTAATGCCACCCGCAGCAGTGACAGCGAAGAACCGGCGCAAGGTGGCCTGGCTTATATGGCGACCGTGTTTGTACTGGAAATGATTTTTGGCGTACTGGCCAGCGTCATCGTGATGTGGTTCTCGCGTAAACGTGAATACAGCGCCGATGCCGGTGCCGCTAAATTAGTAGGCGCGGATAAAATGATTGCGGCGCTGGAGCGGTTACGCAACAACCACGAAAGCCAGCTAGAAGGTTCGATGATGGCGTTTGGCATCGCCAACAAACCGGCCGCTTCGGAACTCTTTATGAGTCACCCGCCGCTGGAAAAACGCATTGCCGCGCTGCGCTCAGGTTTTTAATCTACAGTTTTGCTGAGTGGTTGTTGTGTCGACACTCTGCGCTATGACCATCTAATTTCCCAACCTTTCAGGGCCGCTGATGTGGCCCTTTTTTATCGCAGATAATTTAAACGCTAAAACCCTGCCATTGAACGAGTTTTATCCGCCGCGCACTGGGGGAATTGTCAATGCTTTGTTATGTTGAAACACTTTTCCTACTGCCAGGATCTTCAGCATGCACAAATTTCGGTTATCTATCCCTTCTATTCAACTGTCGGTGCTGATCGCATGCGGCTTGCTGGTAACGCCATCCTTTGCTACGTCGCAGCAAGGATATTATCGGGCGCCGGATTTGCATCAAAACCAACTGGTGTTTACCGCTGAAGGCGATTTATGGCTGCAACAGCTTGACTCAGCCACACCGGCGCAACGACTGACCACCCATCCGGCGGAGGAAATCAATGCGCAGTGGTCAAAGGACGGTCAGTGGCTGGCCTATCAGGCTAATTATGACGGCGTGACTGAAGTTTATGTTCTGCATAAAGACGGTGGACAGCCCAAACGCGTCAGTTTTGATAACAGCAGAGTGAAAGTGCAAGGCTGGACGCAGGATGGAAAAGTGTTATACAGCACCGATCATCAAGCCGGACCTTCGAATCGGTGGTTGTTAAAAACGGTGGATCCGCTGACACTTCACAACGAAACCCTGCCATTGGCGGATGCGGTGGAAGGGGTGATTGATGCCAAAGGCGAATTCCTGTATTTCATTCGGTATGGCCTGCAACTAACCGGCGACAACGCCAGAGTCTATCGTGGTGGCGCTATGGGCCAGTTGTGGCGCTATCAGCTTGGTAGCAAAACTGAAGCGACCCGGCTGGCCGCAGACCATGTCGGTTCAGTGCGGCAAGTGCAATTATGGCGAGATCAGATTCTGTTGGTAAGTGATGCTAACGGCAATCCGAATGTATGGCAGTTTGATTTGGACGGAAGCAACGGCAAAGCGCTTACCACAGCGCAGGATTTTCAGCTGCGTAGTTTCCGGGTCGATGGCGACAATGCCGTCTACCAGCTTGGCGCTGATTTGTATCAGCTCAAACTCAGCGATGCCGCAGGGCAGCCGCAACAACTAGCGCTGACGTTACGCTCCGATGCGCCATACCAGCGCCAGCGTTTTATTGATAAACCGCTGACTTACCTGACTTCGGCCAGTCTGGCAGGTAAGACTGATAAAGCGGTCGTGACGGTGCGCGGTAAACTGGCGGTGCTGAGTAAGCCACCACGCCGTGCGGTCATCATCGCCACCAAAGACACCAGCCGCTCCAGAAGTGCGGTGCTAAGTCCGGATGGCAAATTTGTGTATGCAATCAATGATCAGTCCGGCGAAAACGAAATCTGGCGCTTTGCCGCTGATGGCAGTGCCGGGGCAAAGCAGCTAACCAAAGATGGCAACACCTTTCGCTGGGGCTTGTACCCATCGCCGGATGGCCGTTATCTGGCGCACGACGATAAAGCCGGTAATTTGTGGTTGCTGGATCTGCAATCAGGAAGCAATCAGCTGATTTATCAAGATGGATCTGGTTTATCACCATATCCAAATATTGTCTGGTCAGGTGACAGCAAACAGCTTGCTTTTACTTTTGAGCATAAAGACCGAGAGCGGCCGCAGTTGATGTTGTATCAGCTGCAATCGAAACAAAGCCAGCTGCTGACGACCGAAAACTATCCGTCGTTTAGCCCGGCCTTTAGCCCGGATGGCCAGTGGTTGTATTTTTTATCGCAGCGTCAGTTTGAAGCAAATCCGGCTTCGCCATGGGGCGATCGCAATATGGGACCGGCGTTTGATAAAAGAACTCAAGTGTATGCGCTGGCTTTAACGCAAGGCGCGAAACAGCCGTTTTTAGCGCCCACTGAACTGAGTGCCATGCCAAATGCAGCGGGCTCAAGTTCTGCAGGCAGTAAAGACGAGGCTAAACCAGCCAAAGCCGCTGCCATACCGTTCGCGCAATTGCCAGGTCAGTTGTATCCAATTCCGGTTGCGGCCGGGAATTACAACAAATTGGAATTAAACGACAAGTTTTTGTTTTTATTAGATTATGCGTCAGGGGCCAATACCGGCACTCTGAAAACCGTGGCCATCGATGCGCTCAAGCCGGAAGTCGCAACGTTTAGCGAGCAAGTGGTGGACTTTTCGCTGAGTCTGGATGGCAAACAGCTGTTACTCAGTAAAAAACCGGCTCCGGATCAAACGGATTTATTGCTGCTCGATGCTGCTAAGGCGCCGGATAATCTGCAGGGGAAAGCTTTAGGCACTAAAGATCTCAGCATTTCACTGCAACCTACCGCTGAGTGGCAGCAAATGTTTAATGATGCCTGGATCATGCACCGTGATTCGTTGTTTGACCCCAACATGCGCGGTATCGACTGGCAGGCCAGTAAACAGCGTTATCAGCCGCTCGTAAGCAGGGTGCGCGATCGGTACGAGCTTGATGATTTGTTTAGTCAGATGATGGGTGAGCTCGATGCACTGCATTCACAGGTTCGCGGCAGTGACTTTGCCAAAACCGTGGAGCCGGTGCAACAAGCAACATTAGGTGCTGAGCTGCGTTACAGCAATGATGGGGTATGGATTAATCAAATCTATCGCACCGATGTCGATTTACCCATGGTAGCAGCGCCGCTGGCCAAAGCCGGGGTGGATGCGAAAGCGGGCGATCAAATTTTGGCGGTCAATGGTCAGGCGGTCACCTCCGCGGCTTCCTACCATCAGGCGTTGTTGCAACAACAAGGTAAACAAGTGTTGTTGACGCTTAAACGACAGGGCAAGGTGGTGCAAACAGTCGCAGAAGCCATCTCGCCGCAACAGGAAAGCCTGCTTCGTTATAGCCATTGGGTGCAACACAACAAGCATCAGGTTGATAAGATCAGTCAGCAACAGCTTGGCTATCTGCATCTCAATGCAATGACGCCATCGGATCTGGCCGGTTTCGCCCGGGATTTTTACGCGCAATTAGAAAAACCGGGCCTGATTATCGATGTGCGTCGTAACCGTGGCGGTAATATCGACAGCATTCTGATTGAAAAACTATTACGCCGTGCCTGGGCTTTCTGGCAGCCGGTGCGGGGCAAAGCTTATCCGAATATGCAGCAAAGTTTTAATGGTCAGCTGGTGGTGTTAACCGACGAGCTGACTTATTCCGATGGCGAGACTTTTGCCGCTGGCATTAAAACCTTGGGTCTTGGCAAATTAATTGGCCAGCAGAGTGCAGGTGCCGGTGTGTGGTTGTCTGGTCGTAATCTGCTAAGTGACTATGGCGTGGCCAGGGTTGCCGAAACGGCGCAACACGCGATGGATGGGCGTTGGTTGATTGAAGGGCGTGGGGTGAGCCCGGATCTGCTGGTGGAAAATTTGCCTTTGGCAACATTTAACGGGCATGATGCACAATTAGCTGCAGCAATTAGTTATTTGCAACAGCAACTTAAACAAGTTCCGCCGGTCAAAATTAAGGTATTGCCGTTACCAGCCGGTAGCGCTGCCGATGCGACAGGTCCAAAAGCAACAAGATAGGAATTCACCATGAAGTTTATGCTCACTCTTTGCATATCTGTGCTGTTGCTGCTGAGCGGTTGTGCCAGTCATCAGGGCAAATCCGTGGCGCAGCAGCGTCAGTCGATTGAAACTATGCGTGCGAACACCTTAAACGCATTATATCGTGACAAACCGTATGCCGCCGATACGATTGAACGCGCCGCCGGTTACGCGGTATTCAGCAATGCCAATATCAACCTGATTTTTGCCAGTGCGGGTGGCGGTTATGGCGTGGTGCACAGCAATAGTGGCGCAGTCACTTATATGAAAATGGGCGAGTTAGGGGTGGGCCTTGGCATCGGCGCCAAAGATTACCGATTGGTGTTTGTATTCCACACTGAAAATGCACTACGCCGTTTTGTTGATCATGGCTGGGCTTTTGGTGGACAACTTGATGCGGCGGCTAAAGCTAAAGATAAAGGCGATGCGATTGGCGGTGAAATTACCGTGGATAACATCACCATTTACCAGTTGACTGAATCCGGTTTAGCGTTGCAAGCGACGATTAAAGGTACCAAATTCTGGCGTGACGATGCATTGAATTAATTGCTTGCCATTTGCCATCTGCTGCGGCTATGGTTGAACTGCAATCATTTAAAGGAGTCGATATGCCAGTTAATGCCGAATTAAATGCTGAGATCCGGATTTTGAATTTATTTAACCTCGATAGCAGTCTTGAAGGGATCAAAGCGCATAAATCTGCCGATCCGGAAAGTCTGGCCGCCATCGCCAGGCTGTACAAAAAAGGTCTGGTTACCCATGAAGATGGTGGTTACCTGACCGATCTTGGCAGACACTGTGCCGAACATGTACAGAATGCGCTTAGGATCCTTTCTGTCAGCAACTAAGCTTGTTTCTTTGAAGTGACAAGCTTTAAGTTTGTTGTCGTAACGTCTGCACCAACTGTTTTGTCTGCCGTTTTAACTGCGGCAAAACAGTGGTGTCTTCCGCAAACACCAGTCGCTGATAACTTTGCTCTACAGCTTGGATTTCCTGGTGTGCCTTTGGAAATAACTCAGTTAACTGCGTTAAAAATTGTTGTATCGTCAACTGCGGTGGTTTATGGGCAAAAGGTAGTAATTGCTGTTGCAACCAGACTGGTACTGGTTGGCGACGTCGTTGTTGCCAATGGCGATGTGCCAGAAATAGCAGCGGCAAGGCAATCAATACCAGCAGAACTTTTAGCACAGAAATCCAGTTCAATTGCTGCAGTTGTTGCAGCCATTGTTTCAGGCTCGCCATTAAATCTTGTTGCCGATCATGATCAAAACCGAGCACCCATCGCGACCAGTAATAGTCTAAGTCTTCCAGCTGTTGCAGCAAGCGTTTACTCCAGGCCATCCGACCTGCCCAGTTGCCTTGTAGTCTTAATAATTCTGTCGCAGATAGCAGTTGATCCAATGTGCTACTTAGCCTATCAGGTTCGACCATCAGCGTTGGATCAAAGCGACGCCATTGCCCATCGTGCAAATACTCGACCCAAGCGTGAGCATCACGCTGGCGAACCTGTAAATAACTACCGTTACCCCGCCATTCTCCGCCAAGGTAACCGCCGACAATCCGGCTTGGGATCCCGGCTGCACGTAATAAAACACTGGTTGCTGAGGCATAATGGCTGCAAAACCCGGCCTTACTTTCAAATAAAAACTGATCGATTTGCTCTCCGGTCAATGGCGGAGGCGTCAGTGTATACCGGTAGCCTTGTTGTAAATGCTGGCCAATCAAAGCAACCAGGGCTTGCGGGGAATTGGCTTGGCTGGCTAACTTTGCCGCGAGAGCCCGGGTTTGTGGGTTACCATCCGGTAGCGCCAGGTAGTGCGCCATAGCTGGGTTTGGTGTTGCAGGTCTGGGGTTTTCAACATTATTTACAAGCGCTTTTGGCGCCGCCCAGGAATATTGCAACCGTGGTTCCAGTGGCAACGGTAACAACACACTGGTCAGACTCAAACTGGTGCGTTGGGTTAATAGCTGGCGGGTCGACAATAAACCCTGGGTATTCAACCGCAAGTCGCCAGGCACCTGCAATGGGATCCCTAAACTGAACAAATGCCGTTGCTGATGTGGCTCCGCGACCAACCGATAACGCATTGTTAATGGCGGTGGTGCCGTTAATCTGTCAAAATTTGCCGGTTCGGGTCGTTCTGACCGACGCCAACTCCGGCCATCAAATTGATCGTAAATCCGTGCCCGCCAATACAGTTCAGCAGCACCTGGACTCGCACCATCAAATTCGACCCGAAATGCCAATTCATCACTTTCAACCAATTGCTCGATGCTACCCGGATTTAGCTCGTCACCAAGTCCGGTGATCGCTTGTTGACTGATTGGCAGTTGCCACAACGGTGATAAACGTGGGAAGAGTAAAAACAACACCAGCCATAATGGCACAAACCACAACGACAATTTCAGGGCGTACTTGAGCGGCAGTCGGCTATTGCTGGCGGCGAACCCCAAATAATGACAAGACAGTTGCAGCAGCAATAGCGCAAAAATCAACAAAGCCATCGATAGTGACTGATTCAGAATAAAACAGCAGGCAATTAGAAAATAATGTACCCAGTTCAGTTGGCGAAAGTCAGCCATGTCGTTGTTGCGAAAACCGAGTAACCGCAAAATTGCTGCCAGTAATAAAATATGGATCATCAGATGTAACAAGCCACCACTGAGATTAAACAGCAGTAGTGCGCCGACAATCACGACCGCCATCATATTGGATAGCATTAAGCTCCACGCTGGCCGTAGTGATTGCGGTTGTGGTGACAGCAGCTGTGGCAATTTTGCCAGCAGCAGCATGGCATAAATACCAAGACTCCAGAGTGGAAAAGCGTCGGCCAGCAGCGCCAGTAACGCCAGTTGCACCAGCCATAACCGCAGTTGCAAAGGACTGTTCAGCATAAAGTGAGTGCCTCCAGGCAGCGACGACGGTGATCCGGACCTGTTCCAAATTCAATCAGTTGATTGGGTAATTGTAAGGCAAAACTTTGTCGCGCCTGACTGAGTTCAATAATCTGCGCGCACAGATCCGATAGTGCCAACTCTAACGCTGCGCCGGTTAACGGCGGCAATACCAGCAGACGTTGTTGCTCAGGCAATACATTGCTGAATACTTTGACCACCGGATGCATTGGCTGGCGGGCGAGACGTTTCCAGTCGATGCGCTGCAGCGGATCACCCGCCTGATAAGGGCTTAAATGCGACCACTGCAATTCTCCTGCATCCGCATCGGGTGGTTGATAATTGTCTTGATGTTGCGGCTTGGGGTACACCCAATAATGTTGCTGCAATAAAGGATAACACCAGCAGCGCACCAGACCAAAGGGATGCTCCGAGCTGACGGTAATTCTGGGCAGCTGATAATAACCGCGTTGTGTTGCGGGCAGTTTCAACATCACCGTGGCTGGCAATTGCGGGCAGAGTAGTGAGAAGTCGGCCAGCTGAAACAAAATTTGCTGACGTTGTTGCGGCTGCGATAGGAGCAGCATGACACTGATGTCTTCACCCTGAAATACCGCGGGTGCCGGGCTTGCGCTGAGTGTTAAACCATTTAAATTACGAAAACTCAGCATAATACTAAGCAGTAGCAGGCCAATTAAAAAATAACTTTGCAGCAAAATCAGATTGTTCTGGTAATTGGTACCAAGCAGGTACAGCAACAATACCAAGCCAAGCATGGCAAACCCGTAGCGGGTTGGAAACACAAATAAAAACCGTTGTTGCAGCTCCAGAGTGGCCGCTGCCGGCTGGCGACGATCCAGCCAGCGCCAGATGCGTTTTAAAAACCACTGCCTTGGTCGTTGGAAGGTCAAACCGAACATGGTGTTTCCAGCAGCAGTTGCTGGGCAAGGCCGGCAAATTGTTGTTGCTGCCTTGGTTGTAAGCGGTGCTCGGCGACGGCCCCAAAGACCGCCTGTATATCATCTGCCGTGACATAACTGCGTTGCTGTAAAAAGGCATACGCTTTGGCAGCACGTACCAATCCTTTAGCGGCACGAGGAGAAAGCGGTAGCATGTCACTACGCTGGCGGCTGTGCGCGACTAAATCGAGTACATAATTCAACACCTCATCACTGATATGCTGCTGCTGAACCTGTTGTTGCAACACCGTCAGTTGCTCAGTATTGAGTAAAGCGGGCACCATGTTGTGCTGATTCGTGCCGCTGTCTTGTTGCAGCAACTGTAATTCGGCTGTGCGGTCGGGAAACCCCAGGCTGAGTCGAATTAAAAACCGGTCGAGTTGTGATTCAGGCAAGGCATTGGTGCCACTATGGAACAACGGATTTTGGGTGGCAATCACAAAAAATGGTTCTGGCAATAAGCGCGTTTGGCCATCGACGGATACCTGATGTTCTTCCATCGCCTCCAGCAATGCACTTTGCGTCTTTGGGCTGGCTCGATTGATTTCATCCGCCAATAGCACCTGGCTGAATAAGGGGCCGGGTTGAAAATTAAATTGATGTGAACGGGCATCGAATATGTTGAATCCAGTCAGATCCGCAGGTAGCAAATCGCTGGTGAATTGTACCCGGCGATAGCTGAGACCCAAACTTTGTGCCAGTGCGTGGGCGAGGGTGGTTTTACCCATACCGGGTAAATCTTCCAGCAGTAGATGGCCTTTTGCCAGCAGACAACAAAGTGCCAGCCGGATTTGCTGGCCTTTGCCCAAAATGACCTGATTTAACGCATGTTCAACGTTCGTCGTGACATTGTACATAATGGCCTGACATAATTATGAAGAAGAAGGTTATCTTGCCTGAGCGTAAGGTGCTTGTCAGCAGCATTACGGCGATTCACACTATCCTTTGACGTTCAATGATAAGTCGTTCAATGATAAGTCGTTCATTGATAAGTCGTTCATTGATAAGTCGTTCATTGATAAGTCGTTCATTGAATGGTTATTGCGGCCCCCTTGGTTGGGTCAATAGAAAGACTCAAAAAAGAGCCGGCATCATACCGGCTCTTTGCGAACATATGGTGCGAACCTATGCTGTGGACACGTTTTCTGGACATGCCGCGTCTAACGACACTCAGTACGTTAGCCTCAGAAATTAACGGTTACCGGTGCTGAGAACGCATTACTGCCGACCTGACGGATTTGATACACCACCGTCGGTTGTGTGGAGTTAAACCGATCACGGTATTTACCGTTGTTGTCTAACTGCCCCACCAGTACACCATCCCGATACAATTCAACATCAGCCGTCGCACCACTCCAGCGCAAATCAACGATGGTCGAACCCGTTCTGGCACGCTGTGCTCTGAGTACTTCCAGATCGAGTGTGACATCGGCCAAGCTTAGCGTCTGGGTTGAAGTCGCACTTAAATTGGTCGCATCAGTAACTGTCAAAGTTACATCATAGCTGCCGCCAGCGGCAAAGGTGTGGCTTGGGTTTTGCTCAGTTGAAGTGGTGCCATCGCCGAAGTTCCAAAGCCAGCTGACGATGTCGTTATCGGCATCAGTTGCTGTACTGGTGAAGTTAACGGTTAAAGTGTTGCTGTTGTAGCTAAACGCGGATACAGGAGCCACCGGATCCGGCCCGGTTTGCGGCAACACTTTTAAGTTCAGTGCCCATTTATTCAGAGTACCAGTATCAAGATTGGCGGTATCACTGACCAATAACGTCCAGTCACCTTGTGCCTCTTCCCCGTTAAACCTATCTAAAGTCCAGGTCTTCACGATATTGTCGGCGTTGCCACCTTCTTTGTTGTGTAAGGTGTATTCAGTACCAGATGGTGAACGCAGTTTGACGGTTAAATCGCCAATCCAGGTGTGGGTGATATCGACGCTGACGGTCACGCCAAAGACGGCAGCTTGATCCGGAACGTTGATCAGGCTGGTCATACCGCCGACGTTATTATCCGGAATTGGCGCTGGTGTGTTGTTTTCAAATGGCAAATCTTGTAAGCCTTGTGGTAACACCGCCAGTACGGCACTGACTGATTTCACCAGTTCACCAGTGGCGGCATCGGTGCCGGTGACGGTTAGTTCGTAATCGCCCCAAGCCGTTGCTGCAGTGGTTGGCGCAGTCAGCGTCAGGGTTTCACCTGGCATAGCGGCGTTGGCGGATAAGGTCAAACCCGCTAATGCCGGGCTACTGTTGACGCTGAAATTGACACTGCCTTCCCAATCGGCAATATCGGAAACAGTCAGGCTAAACTGCCCATTCTGGCCCGCTGTCAGGTGTTGACGGGCTGGGGTGAGTCCCAGACCAAATCCTGGTATCGGATCGGCGGCCGCTAAGGCGCTGGCGAGATTGATCCGTTTACCGGACAAAATTTTACCTGCGAGCGCCGGTAAGCTTTCGCCGCTTTCGAGTAGAATTTGTTTCACTTCACTGATATTCAGGTGCGGAGATAACGACCAGATCAGACCCGCAGCACCCGCCACATGTGGTGTTGCCATCGATGTGCCAGACAGTGAACCATAAGTATTGCCCGGTAAGGTCGATAAAATTGCCGAACCAGGAGCAGCGACATCAACGGTCGTTGGGCCATAAGTTGAGAAGCTGGACATATTGTCATTGCGATCGGTTGAGGCAACGGCAACGATACCCGGTAAATCATAACCTGCCGGATAATGTGGTGTTACATCAGCGTTTTGCGCTGAGTTGCCCGCTGCGGCAATAAAGAGGATTTGTGCGTTGTTACCCGCCTGGATCGCTAATTTTAATGCTTCTGAATAACCACCACCGCCCCATGAGTTATTGGTCGCGCGCACGTTCACGCCGTGGTTAACTTTCAGATTGGTGAAATAATCGATACAGGCAATGGCGCCGGCAGTGCTCCCGGTACCATCCGGGCCTAAAAACTGACAAGGCAGCAGTGTAACGTTCCAGTTCACCCCGGTCACGCCGACGCCATTGTCACCGACACCACCAATGGTGCCCGCTACATGGGTACCATGGCCTTCGCCATCAAACGGGTTGCCATTGTTGCTAAAAGCTGAAAAACCATACACGTCATCAACCACGCCATTGTTGTCGTCGTCAATGCCATTACCAGCGATTTCGCCAGGGTTGACCCAACGGTTCGCGGCCAGATCCGGATGGTTATAATCCATCCCGGTGTCGATAATACCAATGATGGTATCGCGGCTACCTTTAATGATGTCCCAGGCTTCTGGAGCATCAATGTCTGCATCGACGACGCCACCGGCCTGACCGGTGTTATGCAGGCCCCACAAATCGCCAAAACGCGGATCCGTTGGGATGGCGAGCTGACGTTCTGTGCTAATCGCTTTGATGATGTAGTTGGGTTCAGCAATGCTGATGGATTTATGTTGGCTGAGCTTTTTCAGCAGAGTGTCACGATTGACGCCTTTGGGCACGTGTATTTCCGCAATACGGCCATCAGCCACATGACGGCTGCGACGGTCAAGACCATCGGCATCGGCATAACGCATTGAAACTCCGTGTGTTTTTAACACGGCTGTCCGTTCCTGTTTACTCACACCTGGTTTAAATACCACAAGGACCGAATCGCTGGCTGCTTCAATGGTGTTTGCCAGCGCGGAACCACTGGTCAGTGCGGCAACAACCGCAAGCGCTAGTAGATTTTTTTGACGCATTGTAAATCCTTTATCAATTTAAGTTTGCTTTATTGGGTGTCTGAATGTGCGACACCTATTAACAAATAACACCAAATTGGCATAAGGAAACATGAAGTACGAAATATATGGAATAAAGTATTAGTTCTTTTGAGCAGGGCTTAGCGAGTTTCTAGTTCTAAGTTATTGTAAATGTTCATGTTAAAAAGCAATCAATTCAAAATCGGTAAAATTGAAAATAGCCTGTTTGTCTGATTGTTGTGTCTAGCCACTGCTTTAGATTGAATATCAACAACAGGGCAGCAGGATCACCCGATGACAAAAATTACCATTGTATTGGCAGCGCTGGGATTATTTGCCGGTGTAGCCCAGAGTGAAACTGAATTCTCTCCCGCGTTAGCCGCATTACTGGAACGGCAACAACTGGCCAATCTGGCGCATATTCAACAACAAGGGCAGCACAACCAGCTTAGTTTGCAGCAACAACAAGACCATAATATCGCGTTGGTCTGGCAATTTGGTCTGGATAATCAGGCCGACTTATCTCAGTCCGGCCAGAGCAATACACTCATTCTGCTGCAACAGGGAGATGCCAACCTCGCCACCGTAGTACAGCGGGGAAATCATAACTTTTTGCAACTGAAACAACAGGGGCACACCAGTTTTAACATCGAACAAATCGGCGATGGTGGTGCGGTTTCTGTCACTCAATACTAAAGATCTCAACTAGGTTTTACCGCTAAAAAACACAGCTAAAACACCGCTGCTAAAAATCAAACATGGAGAATTAAAGATGAAAAAAATAGCACGTAAATCAATGTTAGCGCTGGCCATTGGCCTGGTATTTTCGGCACCGGCGCTGGCGGCAGATGATGAAAATGAAGTGCTTATTGTGCAAAGTGCCGCATCTGCTGTGGCCGAAGGTAATACCGCTACAGCCAACCAAAGTGGTGCGTTAAATGTGGCGTTGATTAGCCAACAAGGTGAATTAAACACCACCACTGTAACCCAGACCGGTGTTTGGCATGAGGCCAGTGCAGAATCCGTTGGTCAGAGCAATATCCTGACTATTGATCAGCAGGATGACTGGCACATCGTGCAAGTTCAGGCCGAAGGCAATGACAACATAGTCAACAGTAGTCAGAGTGGATTTTATAACCAGGCAACGCTAGTCGTTGCAGGGAATGATCACCAGGTTGATCTGCGTCAGAGCGGCGAAGAAAACGAAGCGACAGCGGACTTATCAGGCAATCGCAACAAAATGGATGCGGGTCAACATGGTGATCGGAACTGGGTCAACGGCACGGTAGCCGGCGATAACAATCAGCTGATTTCCCGCCAGCTAGGCACCCTGCAAGAAGCAGGTTTAATCGCGGCGACTGGCGACAACAACATCGCCGATATTGAGCAGGAAGGTAACGCCAACGTCGCCGGAGTGGTTGAACTTACCGGTAATAACAATGAATTCTTTATGCAGCAAGACGGTAATCTGAACGTCTTTATCGCCCGTGATGTCAGCGGCGATGACAATTTAGTTGATGTGTATCAGCAAGGCGATGACAACCAATTTTTATTACAGCCCCTTGGTGGCGATGAAAATGTGGTGTTTATTCAACAAGAAGGAAACAGCAACCGGATTGAAGCTGAAGGCGGATTCGTCGGTAGCGACAATGTCGTAGATGTTTATCAGCGTGGCGATGAAAACATCGCTGTCATTGCCACTGGCGGTGATGGTCTGGAGATTGAAGTGGTACAACATGGCAATAACAATCAGGCCGGTGTGGTGCTGCAAGGTGACGGCAGTGCTGTCAGTGTGACCAGCCGTGGTGATGATAACTTTGCAGTCGTGGATGTTACCGGTGAAGACAACGATATCGTTGTCAGTCAGAACGGTGATAACAACGAAGCGGTGATCACCGGCGAAACTGCAGACTCTGTGGCTGATGTGCAACAAACCGGGGACTTAAACCTGGTGGATTTGTTGGTGTCTGGTCAGCAGAACGAACTGGCGATTTTACAACGGGGGCATGGCAACTGGATCAGCGGCGACACCACGCCAGCGACAGTTTCCGGCTCGGCAGGTCTGGTGGATATCAGCCAAACCGGTAACGACAACCTGGTGAACTTAGCACAAGGTGGCGCGGGGAATGTGCTGACTGTGGTACAGACCGGCGATTTTAACGTTGCAAATGTCAGTCAGAACTAACTCTGGCGCAATGTGGCGAAGAATGTGGCGCAGTAAGTGGCAACGCGGGCTGACCCTGACCCTGGGGTTGGTAACGCTGGCGTTGCCCGCTGCTGAACTGAGCTTAGGCGGCATGGTGCTCGATCGCACCTTGTCGCGTTTTGGTAAAGATTTCAGCTTTTATTATGCCAGCTACTGGCGGGAGCTGCCGGGCACAGAGGGTATTACGATTGTGATCCATGAACAGGTTTATCCGCAGGCCGGCACCATATTGTGGGTGGAGATGGATCAGCAACGTATTTTTCAGGCAACCTTTGGCCGACGGCAAAATGAGGTGAAACAGCTGGCCGAACAAGCCATTTTACAAAGCGTACAACTACTGGCGGTCAAAAATGCCGATGCCTTGTTCGGTAGCGCCGACGATAGTGAATTTTAATTGCAGGAAGCTAATGATGAAGACGTGGTTAGGACTATGAATGATGAAGACGTGGTTAGGAATATGAAGCAGCGGTTAGGGTTGTTGTTGCTCAGTCAATTGTTACTGAGTTTGCCGCTGGCGGCCACAGAGCTGGTATACACGCCAATCAATCCAAGTTTTGGTGGCAATCCGATGAATGGTAATTTTCTGCTGCAAAAAGCCCAAATGCAGAATGCCCATCAACCGGCGGTCGACGAAAAAACTTTTGTGGATAAATTTCGCGAAGCGTTAGAGCGGAACATCATTAATACATTAACACGGCGAATTGCCGATGGCGAAATGGTCGAGGGGGTATATAACACCGGCGAATTTAATGTCGTGGTGAGTCTCGACACCGATGGCAGTATCATTGTGCAAATCACCCGGATCGAAACCGGTGAGGTGACTATTATCCGGATGCCCGCCGTGAGCGGAGGTGGTCAATGAAGTATGTCAGCTGGTTGTGTCTGCTGATGCTGCTATTGTCGGGCTGTGCATTTGTACCGAAACCACTCTTAAAACATGATGCTGCGATGGTCGACACGCCAAGCAGCACCATGCTCGCGCTGCAACAAGGCGACAAACCAAAATTTGCTATTCCGGTGTCAGTGTATGCTTTTCGTGATCAAACCGGCCAATATAAACCTCAGGCCAATGTCTCCAGCTTTTCCACTGCTGTGACGCAAGGGGCGACGTCAATGTTGACCCAGACTTTAATCGAAACCGGCTGGTTTTCGCCGCTGGAACGCGAAGGGCTGCAGAATCTGCTGACTGAGCGCAAAATTCACAGTGGTAACAAAAAAAATGTCGAATTACCTTCATTAAAAGAAGCCAGACTGGTGTTGGAAGGCGGTATTGTTGGTTATGAAAGTAACGTCAGCACCGGCGGCATTGGCGCTGAATATTTTGGAATTGGAGCATCTGAACTGTATCGCGAAGATCAGATCACTTTATATTTACGCGCCGTGGACGTGCATTCTGGTCAGGTGTTGTTATCGGTATCCAGCAATAAAAAAGTGTTTTCGCAAGAACTGCGCAGTGGATTGTTCCGTTATGTTGCTTTTAACCGGTTGGCAGAAATGGAAGGCGGTTACAGCACCAACGAGCCGGTGCAGCAAGCTGTGAAACTGGCGTTAGAAGCGGCGGTGGTTGCGCTGATTGATCGAGGCCTGCAGCGCGGATTCTGGCAGGCCGAAGCAAAAAATGCAGTAAATTCAGGCCAGTCGAACAATGGGCAATGACAACGATGATTGGCCACTTTGCTGATACCAGCGTAACAGCTCCACTCTGTTACGCGCCTGGGTTTTGCGAAAAATAGTCGATAGATGCGCCTTCACGGTATGGGTGCTGATGTTCAGGCTGTCGGCAATTTCTTTATTCCTTGCCCCTTCTGCGACCAATTGGATAATTTTACGTTCCTGTCGCGTCATCAAGGCCACTGTCGTAGGTTGTTGACGCTCGTCAGTCTGACTGATGGACTGAACAAATAATTCGTCGACGACGGCTGATAATAAAGAACGGGGGAAATATAACTCCCCCTTCAATAAAATCTGTAACGCGGTCATGACTTTATCCAGTGGATCATCCCGACAAATGACACCACGCAGGCCAATCTGTAGAGCACGATGGAAATCAATCAAGTTTTTTTCTGCCTGAAACAGGAACAATGGCGCTTTTTGTTGCAAAAAGCTAATGTCTTCGGCCACAGTGCGTTGTTCCAGAGTTTTTCCATGACAAGGGTATGCAATTAACGAATTGCGGCAAAAATCCTGTTGGTAGAGTTCTATTTTCGGGATTTGAATGGTTGCAATACCAACGGATTGCGCCAGCAAGGTTAAATGTTGCAGTGGTTCACGGTCTGCAATGACGATCAATTTATTAAATTTTTGCATTACCAATCCTGGGTAAATGTTGAATGACGTCCTGAAGTGTTTGTGATGCCAAAATGCAACATATGGTTATCATTTATCGCGCCGTAGGTAAATAAATATGTAATACCTTTAACAATAAACAGCAAATAATAAATTGTTGTAAAATTGATTGATAAATGAAATCGTTGTTATATTCGGCCGTCTGGGTGGTTGCGTAAATGAAAGTGACATTGTTCCGCCAATTGAAAATAGTGGCTAGAGCTGAGTATAAATGCGGTGATAGCACAACACAGTCGGTGGTAGCATGTGCATCATGACGACGATTTGGTTCAACGCAGATCGTCAGAACAACCCAATATCGAGTGGAGAAAATACGGTTGAAAAAAATTTTATTTGTTTGCCTTGGCAATATTTGCCGTTCACCAACGGCTCACGCAGTTTTCCGCCAACTGGCCGCCGCTGATAACTTTCCATGCGAAGTTGAATCGGCCGGCACCAGTGCCAGTCATAAAGGTGCAGCGCCTGATCCCAGAAGTGTTAAAGCCGCCTTTGACTATAACTTTAAAGGCATTCAGTCCCGCCCGGTGCATACCGACGATTTTGCGTATTACGAGTTAATTCTGGCGATGGATCTGGAAAATCTGGCGGCACTGAAACGCCGTTGTCCGGCCGAGCATCAGCATAAACTAAAATTATTGATGAGTTATCACCCCGATTTTGCCACACAGCAGGAAGTCCCGGATCCTTATTATGGTGGTATTCGTGGTTTTGAATTGGTACTGCAAATGATTCAAACCAGTTGCGAACAGCTTCTGGCGTCGTTGCAACAGCAAGTGTAGCTCTCGAAAAAGCTGTGACAAAATCGCAATTGCGACCGAGTGCGGATGGTGTTTTGGTGAATAATTAAGCTGTAGACGGCTAAATTGCTGTTGGATCTCATTTAGCGATTGAAATTGGCCGCTAATAAATTTACTTTGTCTGCGGATTAACAGCCAAAGTGAAGCAAATAACCCATTTATTAGCCCCAATCATAACCTTAATAGGATACACAACGTGAACACCTGGACGCCTCAAAGTTGGCGAGCACTTCCCATCCAACAACAACCTTCTTACGATGACCTTGGCTTATTGGCAAACGTGGAGCAACAGCTACATTCGTTTCCGCCATTAGTATTCGCTCAGGAAACCCGTGATCTCTTTAGTCAGTTAGGCCAGGTGGCCGAAGGCAAAGCCTTTTTACTGCAAGGCGGTGATTGTGCGGAAAGCTTTAGTAACTTTAATGCGCCAAAAATTCGCGATACCTTTAAAGTGTTATTACAAATGGCGGTGGTATTGACCTTTGCCGGTAGTTGTCCGGTGGTTAAAGTGGCGCGGATGGCGGGACAATATGCCAAACCACGTTCCAGCGATTTAGAAACCATCGATGGCGTCAGTCACCCAAGCTATCGTGGTGATATCGTCAATAGTTTTGAATTTAATGCCGCCGCCCGCAAGCCGGATCCAAACCGGTTATTGACGGCGTACCATCATTCGGCGTCAACGCTGAACCTACTGCGGGCTTTTGCTCAGGGTGGTCTGGCCGATTTACATCAGGTCAGCCGCTGGAATATGGGTTTTGTCGAGTCGAACCCGCTGAAAGGCCGTTATCAGGATATCGCGCAGCGTATTCAGGAAGCGCTGCGTTTTATGGAAATTTGCGGCATCAGCGCGCAAAATTCGCCATCTATTCGCGAAACTACGCTTTATACCTCGCATGAAGCGCTGCTGCTGAACTACGAAGAAGCCTTAACCCGCCGCGATTCATTAACCGGATTGTGGTATGACTGTTCGGCGCATATGGTGTGGATTGGTGAGCGCACCCGGCAGCTGGATCACGCGCATATCGAGTTTTTCCGCGGCATTCACAACCCCATTGGGGTGAAAGTGGGCCCAGGCATGGACGAGCTGGACCTGATCCGGCTCATTGACCAACTGAATCCTGAAAATATCCCGGGGCGGTTAACGTTAATCACCCGGATGGGCGCCGATAAATTAGCCGATAAATTGCCGACGTTAGTGCGCCGGGTGCAGCGTGAAGGCCGCAAAGTGGTCTGGAGTTCCGATCCGATGCACGGCAATACCGTTAAGGCCAGCAACGACTATAAAACCCGTGATTTTGAAGCGATTTTGCGGGAAATCCGCAATTTCTTCCAGGTGCATCAGGCCGAAGGCAGCCATGCTGGCGGTATTCATCTGGAGATGACCGGCGAGCATGTCACCGAATGTACTGGCGGCGCTTACGGTTTGTCGGAGAACGATTTAAGCAAACGTTACCTGACGCAGTGCGACCCAAGGTTAAATGCTGATCAGGTACTGGAATTAGCGTTTTTAATCGCGGATACTCTGCAAAGCGTTCGTAAATAACCAGCAGGCATTATGCCCACTCACACCGACAGTCTACCGGAGCAACAAACCCGCAGTGCTGCTGTTCACAGCACATTGGGCATTGTTGGCGCCGGGGCTGTCGGTTGTTTTTTGGGCGCTGTGCTGAGTCAGGATAAAGCGTTAGCAGTGCAGTTTTTTGGCCGCGAAGCTTTAGCACTAGAGCTTGCCGCTTATGGCCTGACCGCCAGTTTTGGTCAGCAAAATCTGACTGTTAACGCGCCAGCTTTTTTTACCTCGATGGTCAGTTTGATTGAATGTGATGTGGTACTGCTTACCGTCAAAGCCACCAGCCTGCCGCATTTAATTCCACAATTAAAAAAGTTTATCCGCCCTGATGTGCCGGTGATTGCACTGCAAAACGGCGTTGGGATCAGCGTGATGCTGGAAAATGAACTGCCCAATCCGATTTATCGCGCCATTGTGCCTTTTAACGTGGTGAAAACCAGCGCCGGTATTTTTTCAATGGCCAGTGGCGGTGAGCTCATTTGGCCACTCACCACCGATCACCGGCTGCAATATCTGGCGGCTGCAATGTCGCAGCAGCAGCTGCCGATTGTCTGTGCTGCTGATATGCAGGTCGTGGAATACGGTAAGTTATTGTTGAACCTGAATAATGCGCTGAATGCGATCAGTGATTTACCGCTGAAACAACAACTGCACAGCCGCGATTTACGTCAGGTGCTGGCGGCGGCAATGCAGGAATGGCTGCAGATTTGTCAGGCCCTGAATATTATCCCCACCAATTTAACAAGGCTACCGAATCGCTGGTTGCCAACCTTACTGCGTTTGCCAACGCCGTTATTTAAAGTGCTGGCAGTGCAAATGTTGCGAATTGACCCTTATGCCCGATCCTCGATGTGGGACGATATTCAGGCTGGGCGGCGCACCGAAATCATGTATCTGAATGGTGCAGTAGAGCGCCTTGGTATCCAGACTGGAATTGCGACGCCAGTCAATTCAGCGATTGTCGAGTTTATCAAACATCTGGAACAGGGCGAAAAACTTAGTTTATCGCCCGTAGTGTTAAAACAGCGTTTGCTTGGTCGGTAACGTCAAAGGCCCATGAGCACAGAGCAGAGTTGTCATTTAAGCGCCTGGGTTTGCTGCAACAACAGCGTGACCTTCGCCATATCGTTAAAATCAGTGATCCGACTCACCGTTTTGCCATCTTTAATTTTCAGCAACACCGGTATTTCACGCACCTGAAAATGCTGGAATAACACACCGCCAGTATCAATTTGAAACGGCACTTTCAGCTGATATAACGCGATAAAATCGGTCAGTGCTTTGTCATCGGTCCATAAATGATTGACCACACCTTGCCAATGTTGATCTGGGAACTTGGCTGCCAGTTTGTTTAAACCGTGCTGTGCGACTTTACAGTGGGCTGACATGGCCGGCCGCGATTCGGCCAAATACCAGTCACACCAACTGGCGCTAAAAAACAGCAGATGTTCACCCTTGGCAAAAGGTGCCAACAGTTGTTGCCGGGCGGCTTGGGAGATTGCGGTATTGTCTGCTGGCGGCAGTTGCTGTCCGGCGGCGAGTTTGCCAAGTAAAGTATCTAGCGCTTGGTCCGACTCATGAGTGGTATACACCAGCTGTCCTTGACTATTGATCAGCACCGACATCGGCGTACCGACCAACCCCAGCGCCAATGCGATTTGGCCTTGTTGATCCAGCCATACCGGCATTGTCAGTCCAAACTGCTTGATTACCTGACGAATGGCGTCGCGTTGTTCATTGATATTGATATTAATGGCAACAAAATTTACTTTGTCACCGTAGCTTTGTTGTAATTTTTGAAAGTGGGGCATTTGCGCCATACAGGGCTGACACCAACTGGCCCACAATTTCAGATAAACCGGCTTTCCTTGCGCAAATGTCTGCAAACTAACCGGCTGTAACGTTGGAAACTGCTGTAACTGCACTGACTGAAATTCGGACGCCTCAGCGAGCGCCGGCAGTGACAGGGTCCACAAACATAACAGTAACTGACTCAAAATTCGCATCCGGCGCTCCTGATAAACTGATTGATTTAAATCCAGGTCAATATCACGGTTACATTCTGACACTTCGCAGAGTGTTTATCCTGGATATTTGCGACCTTTTTTGGCAAACATTTTGCACTTAAATGGTGCGTTTTGCATATGTTATAGCGACTTTTTATATTTTTCTACTGGCTATTTTTTAATAAAAACAATCGCTTGTTAGAGTAGGTAGGGTCTGGGCATATCTGGCGTTATTGTTGCTTGAATGGTTATGAATGCAAAAGTCAGTGCCAGCAACGGCGTATAGGGAGTAGAGAAAGCCGGATGAAAAAACCACTATTGACCTTTGAACAGGCGCTTGAGCAATTATTGGATGCAGTGAACTGCCAATTGTCCATTACACAACAACCGCTGGCAACTGCGCTCGGCTTGATACTCGCTGAAAATGTCTATTCGCCACTACAAATTCCGGCTTATACCAATGCCGCCATGGATGGATATGCTGTTCGTTTTGCCGAATTAGCAACTTTTGAATTCCTGACACTGCAAGGACAAAGCCTGGCCGGTCATCCTTATCAGGGGCCATTGCCCGCCGGTTGCTGCATACGCATCATGACCGGCGCCAAATTGCCAGCTGAGCTTGATACCGTGGTGATGCAGGAAGACGTTGAATTAACGCCAGAGGGGCTGCTGCGTTGTTGTCGTGAGGTCAAAGCATTCGAGCATGTGCGATTCGCCGGCAGCGAAATTGCGACTAACAGTCTGGTGTTAGCGGCCGGTCAACGATTAGGCCCGCTGCAGCTTGGTGTAGCGGCCACTTTAGGTTTCGCCACGTTGCCGGTGTATCGGCGGTTAAAAGTCGGCATGTTGTCGACTGGCGATGAGTTGATCCAGCCTGGTATGCCACTGGCAGATGGGCAAATTTACGACAGCAATCGTTATGTCCTTGGGGCAATGTTGCAGCGTCTTGAGGTGGAATTAGTCGACATGGGTTGGGTGCCTGATGATCTGCAGCTCATGACCGAAACTTTTGGCCAGGCAGCGCAGGAGCTGGATGTGCTGGTCACCAGTGGTGGCGTGTCAGTGGGCGAGGCCGATTACACCCGACAAGTGCTGGAACAATTAGGTGAAGTGAATTTTTGGCAGGTTGCGATGAAACCAGGTAAACCGTTTGCGTTTGGTCGCTTGGGTCAATGTTGGTTTTTCGGCTTACCAGGCAATCCGGTTTCTGCCGTGCTGACGCTGGATCAACTGGCGCAACCGGCGCTGCGTAAATTGTCTGGTGAAACATGGCCTGGTCCGGTGTATCGGCAAGCGCAAGCTGCGAAGGGTTTTCGAAAGAAGGCGGGACGGCTTGATTTTCAACGCGCCATGGCGACCGAGGTTGATGGGAAGTTGTTGGTTACGCCGGTTGGGCAAGATAGTTCAGCGATGTTGTCGTCGTTGACGCAGGCCAACTGCCTTGCCGTGCTACAGCAACAACGTGCTGATGTGGCGCCAGGCGACACCGTACAAATACAGTGGCTAAGTACGTTACTGCGCTAATAGGGTGTCTATGTTGGTTGTGTAAGTTGGTTGTGTAAGTTGGTTGTGTAAGTTGGTTGTGTAAGTTGATGGTGTAAAGGAATCGCGATGAGTAACACCGTGGCAGAACTTGAATTGCAACAGGCACTGCGTTATAGCCGGCAAATCATGCTGCCGTCCTTTGATCTTGCTGGTCAGGAAAAACTGCTGGCGGCAAAAGTGTTGGTGATTGGTGTTGGTGGTCTTGGTTGTGCGGCTTTGCCTTATCTGGCCAGTTCTGGTGTTGGGCAATTGACACTGGTCGATGGCGATGTGGTCGACCGCAGTAACCTGCAACGGCAGATTTTGTTTCGCGAACAGGATATAGGACAGCCAAAAGCGCTGATTGCGGCTCAACTGTTGCGACAAATGAACAGTGATATCCAGTGCACCGAAATTTGCCGTGCTGCCGATGAGCCGCTGCTACAACAACTGGTGTCTGCACATGATTTAGTGTTGGATTGTTGTGATAACTTAGCCACCCGTCTGCTGATTAACCGACATTGTTATGAGCGGCGGGTGCCGTTGGTATCCGGTGCCGCCATTCGTATGGAAGGGCAGGTCTGCAGTTTTGCGATGGACCGGCAAACTGCCTGTTATCAGTGCCTGAGTCTGGCCTTTGGCGAGCAGCAACTGAGTTGCCTGGAAGCCGGCATTTTATCGCCGGTGGCGGCGGTCATTGGCACGATGCAAGCGCTTGAAGCCATTAAAATTTTGTCAGGTTGCGGCACTGCATTATTTGGTCAGTTATTGCTTTTGGATGGTCAACACAGTGAATGGCGGTCTTTTCGGCTACAGCAGCAACCACAATGCCCTTGTTGTGGTATGTGGTAAGAGTGGGAACTGATCATAGGTATGACCATCACATGAACTAGCACTCATGCAACACTGGGTTATGCTCTGTTCCATGTAACCCAGTGTTACACTTTTTGAAGTGCAAAATACGTCGTGCAAATATAAGTCGAACATTTCTCCTGGCTAAATCGATACAGGCCGGATGAATGTGCGTTTTGCTACCATGGCGATAAAGCCAAACACAAATAATAACAGTACGTTAGGTTCGGTGACTACCGTGATGTCAACCTCACCGAGTTCGATTGGCACAGGTTCCTGAAACTCCGGATCATAAACTTCAAAACTCTGAACTACAGGAAGATCGGTCCCTAAGTAATTGTAACGTACCACAAAATTACTCAAACTTTGACCTAATGTAATCCCATCGCCGAATGAAAAAGCATCAACAAATCCATCACTGGTGAGAAATGGCTCCACAGCGAAAACATCCCAATCCAAGCCAACTTCGGGAGTTCGGATAAAAATAATATCCTGATATTGCTCGAAGTCGAAATAAATTGTGAACCAATAAATCGTAGCCTCTGAGTTGTTGGTGATTGTGTAACGTGACTCCCAAATATTGCCTGAAATATTTGTCGTCGACGCGGTAATGATCGTTGCAAATGCTGACTGAAAGCTCAATACAACGTAGCAAAACACAGTGATGAAGATCTTTTGTATATTCATATCGTAGTCCAATAATGATTAAAGCCAATTAACTTACTGTTTGTATGACACTAAAGAATAGATCGGGTTTTCAAAACGACAGTCTTTGCCTACCGGGGTATACATAGTTTCTATGCTGGACGTATTTAAAGTTATATTCTCGACTAAATGGTCTTGGCCGCCGCTTGCGCTACTACTACTTGAAGTGACAAGTACCAGATTAAGCGTTATCGCATATTGGGTGTATTTATTACCGCCACAGTCTTTAATTACATCAATTTTGACTTCATCAAAAAAGCGACCTGATGCTATAGCTAGTTTGAGCGGCACAGAGGCTGTATCCAGGAATTTGCTAACGCTAACATCACCAAGATTAAATTTCCCTTCCGTTACTCCGCCAGTGCTTAAGTGGGTTGTACCTGAATTATTTGAACCTTCGTACCACGACAGCACTTCAATCCAGTCTTTGTGACTGGCATGAATGACTTCACCTTTGATCGCATTTTTATCGATACTCATAAAAATACCAACAGCAGAGGGTGTTGAAGCGGGTGGTGGTGGCAGATCGCCCTCTATTTTCCACCGAAGATCAGCTAACGAATAAGCCTGACGCAGGTCAATCCGGATGGTAAATGTATCAGAACTTGCAACACTTGCATTTGCAGCTAACAAACCAAAGTTAAGGTTTCCATCAACAATAGTTATATTGCTTGGGACTGAAATTAATGTGGCTGTTACATTTTTAATTTCAATGGCAGTTACATTTTTAGCAACAGCCCGAATGGTGTATTCACTTACAGTTCTGGTCACTCGTTTGGAGCTGATCAAAGTAAAATTACTATGATCGATGACAATTTGCGTATCAATGATTTCAGCAACTGCAAAACTGGAGATGAATGCCGACATACTGGTAAACACAAAGAACATTCCAAACAGGACATTTTGCAATAGCCTCATTTAATGTACTCCTCCAAGTTTGGGTGATTGAGTGATTAAAGAGGTTTGTTTTCCGGAATATTCCATCCAGCTGATACTTCCGTACCGTCAGATTTTATATATGTCCATCTCACTTCGGCAAAATTTAACGAAAGGTTTTCAGTGAGACGATCTTCGCCACCACTGCCACCGGCAGACACACTGCTGACAAGAATATTTTTCATTTCTATTTTAAAAAATATCCTTGGGGTTAATCCAGCTGTCCTCACCGTTAATAAAGCTGATGGAATAATCATGCCGCTACTAATATATTGGCGTAATGAAGGGCTAGAACTATCTAAATACTTCGTTAAGCTGATGTCTTGCACATTCACTTTGCCGGCACCACCACCACCACCTACGTGGGTTGTTCCGGATTGTGATAACCCTTCTGACCAAGCGAGAACATCAATGCTACCTGCATTTGCTTTGTCTACACTTTCTCCTTGAATGCCTTCTAGTTTTAAGAACATATCAACAGCGGCATAAGAAGCGATGGGCGTCAGTAATAAGGTGGTGGCAGTGGCAATTGTAAAAAAATATTTAGAAATTTCATTTTTTGCTTTCATAAATCACCTTTGATTATGTTGATTTTCATTATCTGTGATAAATTTTTACTACACTTTCCACATAATGGGGAATTTAATTCCATCATCATTAACTTTGTAGTTTAAGCGAGTGGCTGCTGCTTTTTGTAAAAAGAGCACGCAGGCCTGTATAAGGTGAAATAAAAAATATTTAGAAATTCAAAAATAATTTAAAACAACCCACCCAAAAAACGGATGTGCATAATTGAAGCCACGGTGGTGATTTTCAATATAATGAATGGCTTGATAAATTCTCGATTGCTAATTAAATGTTTGTTGTATAGGAAGCTGACATTTGCCGCGAGCGATAGTATTTAGATTATTTGTGAATGTTGTTTTTTAAATGCGATTTAAATTAAATATATGAACCAACTCCCTACAAAGGGCCGCAGAGCTTCATCGCTGTTTCGAACTGGACGGTGTTATATGTCGGTAAATAAACAGAATAAAATTGTAAAGGATATTTCAGTAGCACGAATGCTGCACAAAAATGGCCAGGTGCCGCAAGCTATAACGGCCTATAAAAAAATATTACGCTCTGTACCAAGCCACCCGGACGCATTGCATTATTTAGGTTTAGCTTATTATCAAACCGGTCAGATTGAGGTGGCGATTTCCCACATTCAGCGTGCTCTCTCGGTAGCGCCACACTACCTTGATGCGATGAATAACTTGGCCAATATCTACAAAGAAACGGAACGTGGTCGTGAGGCGCAAGCACTTTATATGCATCTGCTTTGTATCGCGCCTGACCATGTCAATGCACTGGTCAATATGGCGGTTATGCTGCGTGAAGCGAAACAAACTGCAGAAGCACTCAAGTTTATCGGTCGAGCCTTAATTTTGCAGCCCGACCATGCGATTGCCCGGCATACGTTGGGTAATGTTTATACGGATTTACAACAGTTTGAACTCGCTGCGACAGCCTATCGACGTGCTCTGGAATTAAATCCATTAAATCACCAGGCTGCTACACGCCTTGCGTATGTGCTTCACAAATCAGGCCGGATTGGCGAGGCGATCCCAATCTTAAATGCGCTGGTAAAAACATATCCGGATGATGCCATTGCGAAACACCTGCTGGCGGCTTATACCAAACAAGATATCCCGGTACGGGCTTCAGATTTATATATAAAACAAACCTTTGACGATTATTCGGCCAATTTTGAAAAGTCGTTAGCGCAGTTGCAGTATCAGGTACCTAAGCTTATCAGTGAACAATTGCTTGCCAGTGCAACGCTGCGGGCAGAGGGCGCTGCTATTCTTGATATTGGTTGTGGTACAGGATTGTGTGCACCTTTTATAAAACAGGTGGCAAGCTGTTTAATTGGCGTGGATTTATCGGCCAAAATGTTAGCCAAGGCTGCACAGCTTCAACTGTACGATGAGCTACATGAAAATGAGTTGACTGATTTTATGCAAAGAAATCACCGGCTATTTCACTATGTCATTTGCGCAGATACTTTGGTCTATTTTGGTGATCTTCAACCGGTATTTGCCGCAGTAAATGGCGTGTTACAAAGCGGAGGATATTTTATTTTCAGCGTCGAGCAGCATCATCGCGCACCATCGGAAAGTGATTATCTGCTACAGGTCAATGGTCGTTACAGTCATTCTAAAAATTATGTGACAGAGGCGCTGCAAGTTGCCGGTTTCCATGTGTGCCGGATTGACGATATCGTGCCACGCCTGGAAAGTGGTAAAAAGGTTGATGGTGCTTTAGTTGTTGCGCAAAAGCCGCGATAAACCTCGTGATTCACCATGATGGCAATAAGCAGTTTTATTCGGCTAATGCCGCTTGAAGGAAGGATATCAAACAACAAGCGGTTCCACGCCGTGTGAATTTCACCCGGCAGCTAAAAGTATTTTTGGGGATGAGCCAAGCTTTTATCCGCAGGCTGTGCCTTTTTATATGATTGTGGTGTTGCTAAAGAGCATTTAATGTAAATGCTGGCGACATTTTTTTACCGGATGGTAAGTATAATTCTATCTTGTTGCTTTTACTGGCATTTGCGGAATAGTTGACCATACTTGGAAAGATTTTCAGCGGTGGTGTGATACCACGGAATCACCTTAGTCAACGCAGGCCAACGTGGACATTCAGGCAATGGTTGTTACAACACCAGCTCATGATAGCGTGCAGGCACTTCCGGTGTTACATGACGGTTTTTGCCTGGGTGAGGTGACGGTGTTACCTGCGCAAGGATTTGTGGTGGTGCGGGGCGAGCATCGTCACGTCTCGGCCAAAGCGCTTGAAGTGCTACTACAACTAGCGCAGCAACCAACAGACATTGTGAGTACAGAAACGTTACTGGCGGCGGTTTGGGGAGATGCCAACGCCTCAAAAGTGAACTTAACACATGCGATTGGTGAGCTTCGGCATGTGCTCGGTGATCACAAATCCTGCCCGATTTATATTCAAACCTTACCAAAACGCGGTTACCGCTTGTTGCTGCCGCCGACAGCATTGGCTACGACGAATTTTGCCCCTTTGGTCGAACGCAGGGGGCGGGCCGATGCAGGCCGTGCTAAACACCACTCCTGGCTAATTTCGCTATTTCGCAGTAGCCGCTTATTCAGCGTGAGCGTGGCATTTTTAGTCAGCGTCTGGCTGTTTATTCAGGTCATGTCGATTACCTTCCCGCTGATGAATATTTCGGCCACCGGCATGAAACTGACCTTATTGTTGTTGCTGATTGTGTTTCCGTTGGTGTTATTGATTACCTGGATCAGCGACTTACGGGTACGCAAAAAACGGCTGGCGCAATCTGACCACCCAGATAAGCAGCGGTACTGGCGGCGTCAGCTGACCATCGAATTGATTTTTTTGCTGTTGTCGTTTACGGCAGTGTCATTGCTGGCGCATTCGGTGAAACGTGCGATAGATGCTGATACCGAGCGAGCAGTGCCGAACAACATCGTAGCGGCAGATAATTCGCCGATAACGCATTCAGTCGCGGTGTTGCCCTTTGTACTGAGTACCGATAGTCAACTCGAAGATTACCTGCTGGATGGGATCCGGCGCGAACTTTTATTTTCGCTAACGCAGTTAAATCGCTTTCCGGTGCTTGCCGACCGGGCCATGCAAGCAAATTATGCAACGGCCAGCTATAGCGAACTGGCAACACAATTACGGGTGCAATATTTACTTGAAGGACACTTAAACGCCACGCAGGAAAAGATGCAACTTGAAGTCTCGATCGTTGAAGCCGCGACCGGTGTGCGGCTGTGGTCAAATCGATTCATCCAAAATCGTCAGGCTTTGCCGTTAATGCAGCAAGAGTTGCACCGCCAGGTGCAAAATGCCCTGGCGCTGATTATTCCGGATAGCAATCAAACCTCACCTGCTGAGGAGTATCGGATGACCGAAAACTTTGCCGCTTTTGATGCTTATATGCAAGCGCAGCAAAGATTGAAAAAGTATGACGATATGGCAAGCCTGAAAAGTGCCGAGCAATTGTTCCTGCAGGCGCTACAGGCCGATCCGGACTTCGCGATGGCCTCAGCCAGTTTATGTAAAGTACATCTGGATATGTATGTGCTGAGCCGCAGTGTATCTGAGTTTGAACTGGCTCAGCAGGCATGCCAGCATGCAGCTGCGTTACAGGCGAATCAAGCGGGCATTGCGACCATTCTTGGGGATTTATACCGGATCAGCGGCCAGTACAGTGCTGCGATGGAGAACTATGAACAGGCGCTGGCATTAAATGCGCGCTGGGTGGATGCATTGAGTGGCAAAGCCATGGTGCTGAATGCACAAGGTCATAAAACGGAGGCCGAGCAGCAGTTTCGCCTTGCCATCGAGTTGGAACCCGGCTACTGGCAAAACTATATGTTGTATGGCAGTTTCCTGTATGAAACCGGCAGTTTTGACGCAGCAGCACGGCATTTTGAACGCGCCGCGCAATTAAAGCCCGACAGTACTGATGTATTAAACAGTTTGGCTGCCGCCTGGTTTTTTAGTGGCCAATTTGAAGCTGCGATTAATGCATGGCTACAGGTGGTGGGGTTGTCGCCGATGGCACCGTCTTACTCCAATTTGGGTACAGCATACTATTTTAATGTCGATTACATCAAAGCCGAGCAGATGTACCGGCAGGCGCTTGCCAATAGCGCAGATGACTATACCATCTGGACTAATTTAGCCGATGTATTGGACGTGCAGCCATCCCGTGAGCATGAAGCACGCCCTTTGTATGAAAAGGCCTTATCGTTGGCACAGGATAATCTGGTGGTCGATGCACACGCGCAGGCGTTGTTATCGCAAATCAGCAGGTTGCAATCTGAATTGCGACAGTGTGAGGCGGCTTTAGCAACTGAGCAGCGCATGCAAACCGCCAATCAGACTGATTTTTACCTGTTCTACGATCTGGCAATTGCCAGTTTTAATTGTCAGCGCAATGAACAAGGCCGTACTTATATTAGCCAGGCAATCAGTTATGGCTACCCGCCACAGCTGATTGCGGCCGATCCAAAAATTCCTCATCCCAGGCCATAGCCGGGTGTCTTTGTGGACATGCAGTACTTTTATGACTCTATACCCGAAATCATTGAAGATTCGGGTGGGCGACAAGGGCGTGCGACCGTAGCTGTCTATGCGACTGCGGCGAATGAGCGAAGGCAACAACCCCGAATCTTTAAGGATGACGGGTATAAAGAAGGCATTTCACGATGAAAACATGGTTATTACTACTCAGCATTTGCTGCACAGCTCAGGTGCTGGCAGATGACAAAGTTCAAACATTAATTTTTACCGAAAAGACCGAAGGCAACCAGAGCTGCATCAGCAAAATTACGGTAGCTGGTGATGACAATTGTAAAACAGCAGATGGCAAACGCGGCGTCTGTGATGGTATTGACAATTGCGTGTGCAGCAAACCCGATAAACACATTGAATGGCAGGGCAGCCAAATCACCAATTTCACCGTTTACTTTTATAGCGACACCTCACCTTTTGACGACAACTGCAAGCTGCAATCAAATAACCAGGGCAAATTGAAATGCCGCATTAAGGGCCCCGCCAGTGGCAATTATGATTACGGTGTGAAAGTGGCAGGGTGCCAAGATTTTGACCCGAGAATAATTATTAAACAAACCTGAGGTTGCTGGCAGGCCGTTTTGTTTTAAGCATGGTGCTGGCAAAGGTCTGCGAACATTAGGTTTTTGGTGCCTGTCAGGTGTTGATGTTTCAGGTGTTGATGTTGTCATTCAATTGCTGTGGTCGCCGATGATGCAGGAAAAAGTCGTCATGATAAACTCGTGCCTTTTTTAACGGGAGGTATGTAGTGGTCAACGAATTTTGGCCACATCGTGATAGCCAAGCCAGTATCTTCAGATTGCCAAAGAGCATATTTAGCACGATTTAATATTTTCACTTGTTCGGGAATAAAGCATCAGGCTGCGGCGTTATCTCAATGTCAGTGTGACAAATTGAGGAAACAACCATGAAAACTTTATTCAAACCGACGTTCATTGCTTTAGCGTGTTTTTCCAGCCTGGCTCTTGCCGATGCCAACCTGAATATCAGTACCCAAAGTTCAGGTCAAGCCGCAATATCAATTGCTACCAACCCATCAAAACCAGCTGCGACAACTGCAAGTGTTAGCCAACGCATGAACGCTCGGACATTCGCAACAACGCCAAGCGCTATGCCCGAAGCTAATGCCGAGCCTGCAGATGATGACGTGGTATCTACTCCGGCGACTGTTGCAGACAAAACCGTTGCCCCAACAAAAAGCAGCGCGGAAGGCGGCGGAGAGCTAACGCTTGCTTTAACTGACACGCTGGCAGCGAACGATGGGGCAGTGCCACCCCTGCCGGAGCTGCCCATGGCAACTTTAACTGATGTTATAGCCAACAACGATGCGGCTGGCAATGCCTCTAGCGCACTGGCCGTGAGCTCGCAGGTGCAAGGTCTGGCGGCAGGTAGCATGCAAGTAGCGCAACAAACGGCCGGTGCGGTCACTGCGAATGTGACACAGTCGGTGCAACAACAACTGCAAGGTTCGACCACCCAAATGTTACAGCAAACGGCCAATGCCGAAGTGCTGCAAAACGTCAATCAGGCGCTGAACGCTGAAGTATCCACTACCGTACGTAACAGCCTGCGGCTGACGACTGGTCTGTAGTCCGAATCAGAGCCCTGCAAGGTGCAGGGCTCGCTCTCGCAGGAGTCTTATCATGTTATTCAATCGTTATACACCGCTTCGCGTTGGACTGCTGAGCCTGTTATTCTGCCCGGTGTGGGCGGCCCAAACGACAGCGGCAGCCACACCGGTCTGGGATTTTTCCGGTAACGCGCGCGCTGGTTTAGAATATCAATCTAACGTCAATGTCAGTGAACTAAAACAAGCCAGCGACCAAGCCGACACGGCGCGTTTGCTGGAAGCCGATTTGAATGCCAGTTGGCAAGCGACTGCACAATGGAAACTCTTGGCAGGCTACTCACTGAAGGACAAGCAGTACAAGGAGGCTGACGATTTTAATTTAAGATTGCAGCTGGTTCATTTGGACAGTCAATACCAACTCGGCAGCAGCAGTGTGGGCGTAAACATTTACCATGCCGATGCTCAGTTAGCTTCGGCACCATTTTTAACTCTAAACCAAAGCAGCATCTATGCCATGCATAGTGCCAGCAACACCTGGTATCTGCGCCCGTCGTTCACATGGGGGCAAAAACGCTTTGATAATTTGGCAGGTCGAAATGCCAATACCCGTAGCCTCAGCGCCGACAGTTTTTGGTTTAGCCAGGACGGTCAGCGTTTTATTAGCTTCGGTCTGCGTTACGATTGGGAACATGCCGACGCTGCAGAATTCCGCTTTCAAGCTCCTGCGGTGCAGTTAAAAATATCGACCAGCTATACGGCGTGGGAACTTGCACAGCAGGTGCAATTGGGTGCCCGTATCGCGCAGCGTCGCTATCAAACTCATGGTGTTGCAAATAAGGCTGACAAACGTAACGATATGCAGCAGCAGTTCGATTTGCAGTGGCAACTGGGGCTTTCAAAGCATTTTGCCATCATCAGCAAAGCGGAGCATGGCAACTTTCAATCAATCGTAGATAACGCTGACTTTACGGAAACCCGCGGTTCACTGGCGGTACAATTGAGTTTCTAACGGCGGTTCAATCACCCCATGCCCCATGACAGGATCTTTGCCAGGCTCGCCTATATCCCGAGCCTGCTGTATGAGTAACTGGTATAGCTGTTCATGCGTTAATTCAGGATGTGCGGCTCGCCAACAGGCGATTGCCGCACTGACCACTGGCGTTGCCAAAGAAGTCCCACTTTGTGGTTGCACTTGCCCAGTAGCGCTTACCGAGGCAACCCGCACACCTAGCGCGCTAAAATCCAAGTACTCCCCACGGTTTGCCCAACGATAAGGCTGCATTTGCTGATCCACAGCGCTCACGGCAATGACGCCCGGATATGCCGCCGGATATAACGGTGCTGCGGTAGGCCCGCCATTGCCAGCAGCAGCCACCAGACTAATCCCGCGCTCTTGTAGTTTCAGCACCAGCAATGCCAATACCGGGTTATCCGGCCCGGTCAGACTTAGATTAATGACTTGCAACTGCTGGCTGGCAAGCCAGTTTAATGCGCTTAGCAAATGCTCCAGGCTGGCCGATTGCTGAAAGGCATTACTGGCATAAAACGCTGCCGCACTGTACAGGGTCAATTTGGGCAATAAGGGGGTTATTGCCGGATCACGCGCCGCCAGCAAGCTGGCAACTGCGGTCCCATGGGCATAACTGGGGGCTAGCTGCTCAGGCAAAAATCGGCGCTGCACCAGCGTAAAATGCTCAGCCTGTAGTCTGAACGCTGGCAAATCTGCATGAATGTCAGTGTCTACCATACCTAAGTTTACTGGCCAATGGCACATACTGGCAGCTGCGGTATTGGTGGTTTGTTGCACAGGTAAAGCACTTTGCTGTTGCGGCTGATACAAGTGATTACGGCCGCTGTAGCGCAATAAGTCGGCACTAAAATGCTGAGATAATGCAAAAGCTGAGTCAAGTTCCGCTGGTAGTTTTAACGTCACCGAAGTCAGCTGTAACGCAGTTAAAGGCTGTTGCTTATGAATATACTTTGATAATTCAGGCCAGCGCAGTTGTAGCGCCTGCCACTCATCGGCAGTTAACAGCAGCAGCCATTCACGTTCAATAGCCCTGAAACCGTTCTCAACCTCCACTTCTCGCCACAAAGGAGCGCCAGTTATCGAGACGATATCCTGAACTGCCAATAATTGCAGGGGATCGGGGAGTTTGGACAACTCCGTTAGCCGGTTGCGCAGTTGCTGTTCTGCAAGCTGACGCTGCACCTGTTCAGTTTGTTGCAGAAGCTGCAAGGTTTGCTGTTGCAGCGGATCAACAATAGATGCAGGTAACTTTACGGTACTTAATACCTGACCTGAGCTTAAGGCTGGCATACCAGCCAACAACGCAGCGATCACCAAAGATTTTTTCATCATCACACCTCTTGTCTTCACCCGACTTGTATCATGCTAACGGCTGGTGTCAAAAAAAATTCCATTCGGATGGAATAAAAGGTCAACCTCAGTCGTTATCCAGATAAAAGGAGCGTGTTTATGACCAAAGTTGAATTACAGTTACTTTTACCCGCGTTAAGACGATTTGCGTACTCGCTGACAGGTAGTCGCCCCGATGCCGATGATTTAACGCAAAATACCATCATCAAGCTACTGGACCACCCGACACCAGAAGGGGTGCCGCCGGCGCAATGGGCTTTTCGCATTTGTCGTAATCTGTGGATTGATGAATACCGTGCAAAGCGGGTGCGGCAAAACGCCCAGCCTCAGGTTGAATATGAAACAATCACCGAAACGGACGGCGAAGCACAAATGTTAAACGAAATTCAAATTGCTCAGGTTGGTAAAGCGTTGGATAGCCTGCCTTCAGAGCAACGGGAAGTGTTAGCGCTGGTGGCCGTGGAAGGCATGAGCTACCAGGAAGCTTCGTCGGTACTTTCTATTCCCGCGGGCACCATTATGAGCCGCCTTGCCCGTGCCCGAGTTGCAATCGTGAGCCAATTAAAATTAGACAGGGGGTTCGCATGCAACTAACGGATGATCTGTTATCTGGTTTTCTGGACGCCAGCCTGCCCGAGGCCGAAATGGCATTGGTCAGGGAGCAATTGCTGCATGATGAACAGTTAGTGGATCGTTTGGCCAGTCTGGCCATGGTCGATACCCTGGTACAACAGCATGCCATGCAGATTGACAGCACGCGGGTACCCGAGGCTATCACCGTACTGCTAGAACATGCGGCACCTGCAACAACCCACAGTAACAACGTTGTTCACTTCCCATGGTGGCGCCGGGTTGGCCAACAATTACAGCAGCATGCCGCAGCAGTTGCCTGTGTGGCTTTAATCGCCGGTTACGGTGTTGCACAATTTGCACCAGACGGCAGCGAAGGTAGCGGTTTAGCGTTGCAGATTGCCGCTGCACTAGACAGTGCACAAAGTGGCAGCAAGGTAACAATACTGGATCAGGTGCTGACACCCCAGCTTAGTTTTATCAGTAACAACGGGGACTTTTGCCGTTACTACACCCTGCAAAATGCGGCTCAAAAAACAGACAATATCGTGTGCCGCACCAACGATGGCTGGCAGCAACATGCTAGTTTGACCGTCGCACAGCAAAAAGTAGCTGGTTATCAAACCGCCAGCACCGTTATGTTATTGGACCCGGTGCTTGACCAATTAATGACTGGTGCCGCCTTAGACCAGGCTACTGAAGCCCAGTATTTACGCAATAAACCATAACAGAGTATTTCGGAGGTTATGATGCTAAACCTGACATCATTATTGAAATTGACCATGCTGTGCTCATTATTGCTTGTGGGCGCCTGTAGCAGTAAGCCCGATTACCGGCCAGCGACAGCTGGTGGCTGGGGTTATGCAGAGCAACGCATCGGCGAAAACTTCTACCGGGTAACCTTTAAAAGCCGGGGCAATGATCACGAACGCACCAAAGCCTTTGCGATGCAACGTGCTGCAGAGCTCGCTCAACAGCAAGGTTTCGACTGGTACGTCATTGTTGAACAGGAAATCCTAAGGGAGCGGGACAACAGTAGCCAGGTTGGTGTTACCTATCCGCGGGAAATAGTGCGCGACTGCTCATTACTGAGTTGTCGCAGCCAAGCAATAAATCGCCCGCAGTATGAGGCCGAGCTTGCCGTTGGCCATCGCGAGGAGATTGAAGTTGTTTTGCAAGTGAGAATGGGTAAAGGGGTGATGCCAGAGCATGGCGCTTATCCGGCAAGCTTTAAGACCCAAACGCAGTAAATTTAGTAGCGGCTACCTGCAAAATTCTATTCATTCTACCTACCTTGAGTTTGGGGGCTGTAGTTTAGGGGCTGTAGTTTAGGGGCTGTAGTTAAGGGACTGTAGTTTAGGGAAAACCCTGTTCATCGTTATGTTGGTTATCGCGGTTTACTTTAAATGCGCCAATATCCAGAGCCAATTTATATCATTAAAAATTAATAGGTTAATAGATACATCAACAGAATTGAATGTGTATGCGGACTTTAAAAAGCGGTTCGTTTTGATTAAAAAAACACGTTTCGAATCCTTTTTAATATTGATAAATCAAAAAGTGGCATCGTTTAGGAAGAAAAAAATAACCAAATTGCTTCGGCTGCGAGCGATCCCGATTTTGGTTTGTTGATGGAAGGTGACGATCACCTAATTTTCTTATGGTGAGACTGTAGCCTTTACTCGAATGATGCCCCATCGTGACGGGTCAGATTCGGTACGTATTTTATCTTTGTGGTCATTTTTACAACACAGCGCAAGGTGCTGAAATTGGCATCGCAAGCGAACCACAAATCAATAAGTGTTTGATAATAATCAAATATTATTTGGTGATAAATGAAACTACTAGAAAATTGGTGCGTCCTAGTGGACTCGAACCACCGACCCCCACCATGTCAAGGTGCGGCGTGCATTGGTGAATGCCAGTTCACATCAGCATTATATCAAATTTAAACAAAGAAAATCAAAAGCCTGAAGAAATTGTGTTCGTGAGCTAAAGGATGAAGCACTGCGTTCTAAACCGCTTTTGCCAGTATCAAAGCATGTTTTTGGGCACCGGCGGGCGCATTCTGGTTTTGACCCCCACCGGCTTGATTTTATTGGCCTGCAGGGGTTTTACTCTGGCTGGTTTCGATAAGGACTCAGGCAAAAAAACATGCCTGTGTCAGGGTATCAGCAGACATCTGATGCACGCTCCCTGCAAACAAAGTGATTGGTCCAAATGCTGCTAAGATAGATTTTCTACCCCAAACAGGCATTTTCGGCAGCAAACTTATTCGTTCCGGTATTTGGCAAGATTTGCCCGAATTTACTGGGTTTTTGCGTATTTAGCGAGAGTGACTTTGTTGGCAATAATCGCGGGCAGTTTCACTATGTCAGGGTTGATGGTGGATAACCTGGAAAGTAGCTGATGAATGCCTGAAAAACAAAATTCAAACAATTGTTTAAAACATCGCTAATCAGAGAGGGAGCTTCAATTGGCCAAAAAAACGCAGTTAACTGGGCTTAACTGCGATCGTTCCCGATTTTGATTTTTGTGCAGTCGATGGCAGGGCCTGGTCAGCCCTTTTTATCACGGTGAGACTTTAACAGCTGCTCAAATGATGCGCCATCCTGGCGTGTCAGATTCGGCACAAAGCGGCTATAAACCCTAAATAACATCTGTGTATTCGCGTGCCCCAACTGTCGTGCTATCCACTCCGGGTTTTCGCCAGCTGCGAGCCACAGTGTTGCTGTCGTGTGCCTTGTTTCGTATGGTCGCCTGTATGGTATCTTCAGTTGCTTGAGTAATGGCGCCCAGATGCGATCACGTACATTACGGTGATCAAGCGGGGTGTTGGCAGTGTTGCAGAACACAAAAGGACAAGTTTTGCCGGTCATTTCATATTGCTCAAGCAATGCCTCATAGACAGGAGTACTCATGTCAATTTCCCGTCGACTACTCGGCGTTTTTAATGGTCCCAACTTGCCGTTGGTAATTGCTTCACGCACTAAAATCTGTCGACGATCAAAATCGACATATTTCCACTGCAAACCGTCAATTTCCCCGGTTCGCATGCCGGTTAAAAATCGCACAATGTAGTAGTTTTTAAAGTCTGCTCTGACCGTTTCGATAAGTTGCTTCATTTGAGGCAGAGTAAATGGGTTGACCTCAGACTGTGCAATCCGTAATGTTTTGATGTTGGTGAAGACCGCAGGCAGATTATACCTCGCTGCTCCTTCAGCTAAGATCATGCGCAATGTCCCCATCACATGGTTGACAAAATCTGCTGATTTTTCCGGTTTCAACGCCGCAAGTTCGGCGCGAAACTGCAGTATGGCTGCCCGATTAATCTCGTGTAACTGCTGTGACCCGAAAGTAGGGATCAGGTAACTGTTGATGATGAGCCGGATATTGTATTGATAACCAGGCTGCCAGCGGCAAAGGTTCGTTTCATACCAGTCCAGCGCCATTGCAGCAAAATCGGTGGAGCGCAATTTTTGTTGCCGATCCGTGACCAGATGCACGTTATGTTGTTTTTTGATAAGCGCTTGCTCATCTGCGTCAGTAAATTGTGCTGCTTTGGTGGAATGCGGAAAGACATCGCGATAAACAAATATCCCGAGGTTGATATCCTGAGTGATGGCGTTGAGCAACCGCTCCAGTTTACGGCGGTTCAATACGCTATCATCGAGGTCAGTTTGCTCCCGACAGCGAACGCCTGCGTAGTAAAAATCCATAAACAATTTGCCATTGCGGCTGCGGATACTAGCCATAGCAGACACCTCCGCGCGACATCGGAATGGCGTAACAACCACGCACACCGGCTTTATACAGTTCGGTTTCGACTGCTTCCCAGATATATAAAATCTTGCGTCCACCAAACGGACGGATGTAATGTAACCCCTCAATAAATACTGAATCTTTCAGTGCGCGATTGATATAAACTGAGCTGTAATGAATACGTTCGGCAAGTTGGCTAGCGTCTAACAGCGTCTGTGACATAAACACCTCTTGGTAAAATGTTCTCTCAAAGAACAAAATAGAAGAGAAAAAATGTTCTGTCAAAGAACATTTATGGATTTTTATGATTATTTTTAGACTCAAAGAACTGATAGAAGCAAAAGCAGCCCGGGAAGGGCGAAAGATCACGATGCAAGATGTGGCTTCTGAGACTGGAGTTAATCGAACTTCGTTGACAAAAATGGCGAATCCGAAATACCGCCATTCGACGACTACGGCAACTATAGAAATGCTGTGTGACTACTTTAACTGTGATGTCGGAGACCTGATGGTTTATAAATCAGATAAGGTAACCGGTGTAAAAGAAAGGAATAGAAAACCGAGGAAAGCCAAAGAGCCGAATTCAGTTCCCGAATCGTAAAGCCATTGTACTTTCTTAACGCAATGGCTCGCTGTCTTGCGAACACCTATACCGGAGCCAAAGAGAGCCCTGAGATGGAATTTATTTGCTATTCCACTTACGCATTTGGATTCCACTGGCATTACAACCGGCTCAGAGTACTTTTCCGGCAGCAGGGCTGGACTATTTTGGTTTTAGCTAATGCACATCAAGGACCTACACCGCAGATCCATGAATTTTCAAGCAAAGTTGCAATTCAAATGGTGAATCATTAGTTAGGGTTTGGAGCATTTTTGTAACGTCATCCATCGAAAAATCTTGCTTTTCTCCCCACCCCGACTTAAGGAATTGGTTCACACATTTGGCGTCACCTCCTTGCCTATGAATGATAAAGTGCTGCCGAGCGAAGTAGTTTGTCTTGAATACGGTTGCGTAATACATCAGGTGCCAGCACTTCAACTTCAGCGCCAAAACTTAAAATCCATTCATCAAGTTTTCGACTGTCTGGCACCGTTGCTGTGACCTGCATTTCAAAATAATCCGGATCTGTCGGGCACGGAAATTTTTGCTCTGATATTGCCAACAGTTTGATCTGCTGATTTTCCGCAAGTTTCATTTGCACTAAATGCCCACCACTGTTGAAAAAGTGCAGTTTAATTTTTAGCATCTCTGGTTCGTCACGTAAAAACCAAGCGACACCACGGGATTTACAGAACTCTTTAAACGAACTGTTCACCAGTTCTTGAGCATCAGTAAGTCGTTCCTGTTGCTCTAACAAAGTGGCTTCGTTTATCCGGTACAACGCCAGTATCAGCACGGCGGACGAATCAGCTTTATTGCCAATCAGGTAGGTGTTTTGCCCTTTTAACATCACACCCCAAGGGTAAAAATCGAACTGTGTTTGTTGTAAGCGTGCATTTTGATAATGCAGTGACAAATAGCGTTTTTGCTGGATGGCTGGTTAATTGCATTTAATTTACCACCCAATTGCAAAGCGATTTACCACACGTTGCAAATCCATCGGACCACTCGTTGCAGCTAACTTACCACCTGAATCAAAATTCTACTCTGATTGCAAAGCATTAAACGTCTAAATCTCAAAGTGGGGATAACTACTTAAGAACTGGCTTTGTGCCAAAAGCCGACGAAGGCTTCAGTTATTCCTGAGTAGTAACTTTTCACTGAAAGCGGACGTTCGTTAGAATAGCTGGAGCTGGGCTCTTGTAAATTTTTACGCTTCGACTCACATCGAGAAAATTAAATAACCTGCTTTACTAGCAGATTTCCAGACTCATACGAAGTCAGAGGTCATATAGCGCTGGCCACCACTGTACTTGAAGTAATCGTTTGAACCATACTCGTTGATTTTACGGCAAGTTGACATCTTCAATTGACGTTAAGTGGCAGTTTTTTTGTGATAGCATCAGTTCATTATTCGGGACTAGGATAGGCGAAATGGACCGCAAAACTGAGATAACCCCCCTGCATCTTCAGGAAAAGACGGCATCAATGGATTGCCTGTGTGACTTGAATGATTTCGATGGCATCGTTAAGTTGTGCGATGAGCTTGATAAATACACCCATGCCTCATCATATTATCGTCTGCACATTTATTACACCATTGGCAGTGGTTATAGCCATGTTTCAGCAAGGCGAGACAAAAGCTTCGACAGCAGTTCCTCCGGTCTTGCGTTGTTAAACTTCAGAAAAGCTCTTGCTGAAGTTAAAACTTTTGCACGGGATTCTATTCGAAACATCCCCTCGGATGAGATGATGGTTGCATTTTTTGATATGCGCAGTCGACTATTAACGAATCTAGCAAATGAACTGGATCATCAGGGACGACGACTAGAAGCTCTCGCTCATTACGATGACGCAATTTCATCAGGTAATGTTAACGCTTTTTTATGTAAAGCGAGATGTACACATAGGTTGGCCCTGAGTGTTTATGATCGTGGTCATGCCTTTTACCTTCTCAGGGAATCCGCCAAATTTTACCGCGAAGCGATTTTCAGAATTGATGAGTTTCATCCAGTACAAAAACAAAGCATTGAAGACGACCCATCATACGCCAATTTCCTAACGTGGTTTGAAGGTCAAGAACAGCAATATGGTGCTAGATTCCCTGATCTGCCGACACTCGAGGGAACTCGTCCAAAATCGAAGGAACACCGCGACTACCTGCAGTGGTGCGCTGAAAACAGGCTCTTTATTAATGAACTCAATGGGATTTCAACATCCGAAGTGGTCAATCATGACGTACTGACACTGCCGGCTTTCAGTGCACGAATTAATCTTCTTCTAACACCCTCAGAGGAATTGTCTTTTCACGGTCATTTTGATGAAATGAAAATAGACTATTGCTACGCACGCTACCTGGCATTCTCAGCAAGATCGATGTCACTTTTTGATGAGCATTTTTTCAATGCGACCTTTCAACATGTTGACACGTTGGACTACGAGATAAACAACCTAAAGACCAATCACCTGAAGTCATGCTTTCGAATCAGCTACTCCATTTTCGACAAAATCTCCTTCTTTCTTCACCGTTTTTTCGAGCTTGATACTATTCAACACGACCAAAAAGTCGACTTTAAGCAAGTTTGGTTTAAAAGCCAGAACAATAAAAGCAAGAAAAAGGAGCTCAAAAGTATATTTGAGAATAGTCGTAATGACTATTTTAGAGCGCTGTATTATATATCGCATGAAATTCGCCAAGGTGGCCCAAAAACTTCACCTAACGAGGATTTCTCATACTGGTTTGATCCTGACACACAGCGTATGTTCAGTATCAGAAATGCAATGGAACACCGTGCATTCAAACTTGTCGATTCTTTGGGTAGCTATCGCCAGCAAGAGCGAGACTATGAGGTTGAACAATACGAACACGACCTGATGCACATCCAAAAGGAAATTGCAGATCTTGAACGTCATCTTCAGACCACACCAAGTAATGCCGCCGAAGTCGGCGCTGCCATAGATAAGCTAAAGGGCAGAGAGTTGACTCTCCGAAAGGACTTGGATGAAAAGGAACGTTTGAGCACTTATTTTCTTGCACTTGGCGTTGAGGAGTTTGAATCGCTCACTATGAAGCTACTCACGCTGGCAAAAGATGCATTAGTGTATTTGTCACTGGCAGTGCACCACGAAGAATCTATGCGGCCACAATCAGGGTTAACGATCCCATCTGTTGTGCCAAAGAAATAGACATTGACACTGCACTATAACCAAAGTTTTGAGAGAGAAACTGGACTTGAACGTTGGGCGTTTTATTTAAAAATTACAATTGAGCACTGCCGTTACGTAACAATTTTAGCCTGATTAAATATTTCTCATTGATTATGCATTCGCAAATAATAATGGTTATATTAGTCAGCCACGACAGCTAACAAAATTGGCTTATTGATAAAGGATGCACCTAGTATTATGGAAAATATAGTTCTGACAAGTAATGTGTTTAAGACTTCTCGTGGTCTTCCACTTAATTATGTGGCAAGAAAACATGCCGATCAGCGATTTATTGACGCACTAACTCAAGATTCTCATTTAGTCATTCACGGTAGTTCAAAACAGGGCAAAACGTCGCTTCGAAAAAGCAACCTAATGGATGACGATTACATCGATATCACTTGTTCAAATAATTGGGATTTAGGCGACTTACACATTGCTGTTTTGAAAGCGGCAGGGTATGTAATAACCACTTCTGAGTCAAAAACAGTAAAAGGAAAGTTCAAGATTCGGTTGAAATTTGAACTCCCCTTTATAGGTGGTCCATCTGCAAGTTCAGATATTGGCTATGATCAGGCTAAACAGGTAAACAAAAAGAACTTAGAACTCGATCCTGATGATGTTAACGATGTAATCAGGGCATTGGATGAAATTGATTTCGGTCGATATATTGTTATCGAAGATTTTCATTACTTGCCTGAAGATACACAGATCGATTTTTCCATTGCTTTGAAAGCGTTTCATGAAGCTTCTAAATTATGCTTTATAATTGTTGGTGTTTGGTTAGAAGAAGATCGTCTAACAGTTCATAATGGCGATCTGTCGGGTCGAGTTATATCTATTAATGCTGATCTTTGGACCTATGATGACTTAGATGAATTGTTTTTTTCAAGTGAATCACTTTTAAACGTATCTTTTTCGGAGTCTTTTGTAACGGATGTTAAGGCGTTTTGTAACGGCAGTATTTTTCTTGTTCAGCAATTATGCCATGCAGCATGTAGTCAACAGAATATTACAAGAACACAAGAGCAGACTACTGAAGTTGGCAGTAATTTTGATGTTAGAAATGAGATTAAGAAACTTCTCTCTAATCAAAATTCAAGATATCTAAGATTTCTTTCAGATTTTAGTAATGGCTTCGATAAAACAGAGTTAGACCTATATAAATGGATAGTATTTGTTTTAATTGAAGCGGAGAGCTGGTTGCTTGAAAAAGGTCTCCCAGCCGCAGCTATTAGGCGTATTATCGAGAGCAAACATCCAAAGAAAGCAGAGTTAAGTCACAATAAGCTGGTGCAGGCGTTGAGAAAATCTGTTGATCTTCAAGTAAAGAATAGAATTCAACCGATTGTTTTTGAATATGATACAAACACATCTAGACTAAAAATAGTCGATCGTTCTTTTCTTCTTTGGCGTGAGTTTCAAGAAAAAAATGAGCTGCTGGACCACGCTGACCTTTCTGATGAATTAAAATCTGCAGTCATTACAAAACCGGACTAATTGAAAGGCGCGAAAGTGGATATCTGATCATATTATTTTCAATATAACCAATTTTTTTAATTCATAAAAATCAGGAACATAATTTGATTCAGCTTTTTAAATATATGAGTGAACCACGAAATCTATTTGAAGAGGGATTTATTCGCCTTTCACAGCCAAGTGTATTGAATGATCCATTCGAGGCTTCATTCTGCCCTAAAAGTTTAGATGAGCTAGCTAATTATTTTGATGATTCCACCGCTTGGGATCCTGAGTTCGGTCAGTTAACCTTTTCGAGGTATGTAGCATTAAGGTTACATCAGATAGGTGTTATCAGCTTTACGGAAAATAAAGAAAACCTCTTAATGTGGGCACACTATGCAAATGAACATAAAGGAATTGTCGCTGGTATAACTCATATCCCTCAAGTTGGCTCTATATTCGAAAAATTGTTTAGAACAGACTCATTAATAAATTCATCATGGGGTGCCGAATGGTCAAAATTTGATGGAGTTCCTAAACCTGTTTCTTACAGAAAGGGCTTGCGATACCGTAATGATAAATTTGATTATGATTATTCAAACATTGCGGCTGAAGGTGCGGACAGAATTCTGTATGAAGTTTTTTTACAAAAAAGCGATGAATGGATTTACGAACAGGAACATCGTGTGATTCTTCGGTTAGAGCAAGCGGATAGAGTAATAATTCCAGATTTAAAAGCTGTTAATAAACCGGGAATTATAAATTTAATTAAAAAGTCGTCCTTCTCACATTATGATAGAAAAACTGGATCTCATGTAGTCGATCTATTGGAATGCAATGATGAGGTGACTCGTACAGTGATAGCAATGGAATTAGCAAAGCTGAGCAAAAATACAAAAGTAGTGTATCTTATGAAACTTTCTTCAGGCGCAATAAATAATTGCTTAATAGGCTTAAACTCCACATTGAAGAAGGAAGATATTAAGGGTAAGCATGCTTGTTCTACAGGTTATTTGGATGTCTGGAAAGCGAAAAAAAATCTAGATTACTACAGTATTGAGTTTGAGCAAATATAACAATTCGATACAGCACAAGTTGCTTCGCGTCTTTGATTTTACTGGAATACCGAATTTGACCATATGATTATGGTTAGTACTGACATGTTAGGTTCTTTGAAAAAACGAATTTCCGAAACCAAGGCAAATGAGACTGACTATGCCCGTAATTTAGACAGTCCAAGCACCAGGAGCTCACTGAAAGCGGACTCACATCCAATAGCTCAAAAGCTGTTTCAAATATGTTTACGAAATATACACCCATTACTGACCAAATTTTTGAAGATAGAAACAAAATAAGCTGTAATCTATTTGGATTCAATACTGTCTGGTCTCTGTGACAAAGATATTTAACTGATGTATGTTAAGCATATACCGGCTTGATCCAGATAGAGACAAAATGAATATTTGTAAGTGTTTTCAATGTGATGTCTGTGGCATACAAATTGATTGTAGGATTGGAATGTCAAATAGACAGGTACAGCCATTCCAGTTCGCCTGTCCAGAATGTGAAGAACGTATTTCATTTGTTTATGGAGAAGCAGATTTTCAGCTGAAAGGCGCTCAAGACATTGTTGATTTTGACGCTCCTTTTAAGGGGGACAATCCATTCGTAGAACTGCATTTGGATTTCCCGGTCTATTTTGGGAAATACGTAAAAGGTGCAACAACCTTCTTCAGAGTTATTGGTGAAATAGGGATGGATGCATTTGGTCACCTCAACGAGCGTTTGACCATTCTTAATATGCTTTATCCAATGCAGAGTGATTTGCAAAGTATTGTGACTCAGTATAAACGAGGGGATATCAAAAATTTTGAAAAAGTATGTTCAAAAATACCTACTATTCAGCTGAAATCTTACAAAAAAGAAGACATATTAGCTGCTCTATATTCCGCTACATCTATAATGTCTTCTCCATTTACAATTCATGAACAAAATCAAGAGATTAGTTCTAAAATGCCTAAATATTACATATGGCTTCATCAGAATCATAACGACAAAACCATAAGTTTTATAGAGCAAATGATAGGCAGCGGATTTCTTAAAACTCTCCACCATGATTGCCTCAGCCTGTACCCTAGGCTTATAGCAATGGATCTTCCTTTTAGGCCTTCATTTTTTTATGATTATGCTGATACAGCCTTACTTGGTTCAATTCCAGCGCGAGTATCAACAGCTGACTTTGATGCCTGTAACACGTTCTATAAAGATTTAGCTGAAGTTTTTTCACGCCAGCTTACTCTTTTAGCGGGCATTAATAATTTGCTGAAGCGTGGTGATAGTGAGCTGTTTGATCCATCTGTGACGTTGACTAAGCAAAAACAGCCTCGACCTGAGCTCAAATCACTAAATGCATTTTCGAATATTGATTTAGGTAGCAAAATTCAGTATATAGATGATTGTTTTTACAATATAGATAAAGATGCTATAGATAATAAGATGAGAAACTCTATCGCTCATTATAAGTATGAATATAAAGAATCGACGCAGATAATTACATATTACCCTTCAAAAGAAGGTATGAGTAGAAAAAAATATTATGAAATTACTTTTATGGAGTTCATAAGGAAAAGTTTATTGTTATTTAGAGAGGTTCATAGCGTAAATCATATAATAAAAGCAACACTGTACCACTGTGTACTTACGCTCAAAAAAGAAGTGTAAGAGTTATTCGGCCGAGTTTATTCTCAGAGACAAAATCGAAACCTTGAGTTGACCTGATACTATGTAAGGGACCACTGAATTTGGCCAGTTAATAATTGATAGGATGACCTCCAAGTTTTCAAAAAAACGAATGTCCGCAACTAAGGCAAAGTCGACATTCGTTATTTTTGAGAGCAGCAACATACTGATTGGCTTTATGAGGGGAACAGATTGTTACTCATCCTAAAATGCTAGGAGGTTCTGTAGGCAGAAACAGGGATCGAAGTGATTACTCGTCCCGTATTTTCTATTGAACATTGCGTGCAGGGTCATCAAACAAACTCAAGCTTATGAGTTGTCAGAATCACTGTTTTCTGCAATTTCCAAAAAGTCCCCAACGTCACATTTCAAATACTTGCATAACGTTTCCAGCGTCTCGTAATCAATCCGAGTGGTTGTCTCGTGATAAAGCCGGGTCAGCGTACTTCTGTTGATTCCGGTATCACGCATCACATCCGCAAGCTTCAGTTTACGGGCACCTAGAAGTGCTGATAAGTTGCATTTTATCACTTTAAAGATTCCAAATAACTCTTTAAAGATACATTTTGAGCTTGACAAGTGTCTTTGCAGTAAACTAATGTATCTCTAGAGAAGCAAAATGCTGTCTTTCAGAGGAGCGCGTAGTATGGCACAAACTGTTATCAGGTCGAAAGATTTCTCCGCCAGAAAATTATCGTCGGTTCAGTTGCTGAGCAGAACTGATATTAACAGCAGAGGATTTTAATAATGATTGCAATCGAACAAACTCAACAATATAAGCATTTCCAGCTGACACAGCGTTATCAGCACCAAACCCGCCACCTCGCCACTTATCTGATCACGGCGTTATTTATCGACCCGAATAGCCGGCAGCTATCGGTGATGATCACGCCAGATCAGCCAATTGATAACACAGAACTTGTACTAAAATGGGTACGAAAGGAAGTCTGTTGTGCCAGTTGTTTACGTGGCGTGGATTTCAAAGAATTACAGCGTGATTTTGTGCGCTGGCTGCTGAATCATGATATTCCGGTCGGAGAGCTACAATGAGCAATCCACAATATTTTTACGGTATTTTTCAGGTTTGGTTGGGCAACTTTGTCACCGCCGAGCAGGGTTGGGAAGCAATGCAGCTGCGTAATGTGCCGCGTAAACATCCACGCTTTTTTTATCCGTACACGATGCTTGGGCAGCGAGGCTTGCAGCGTCTGAACACGCTTGCCGAGCAGGCATATTGCCAAAAGCTCGCCCATATGGGCTGCATCCCAGCATCGCTGTTACTAGGGTACAGCCTAACCCGGGAGTATGGCGATACTGGCCGGGTCATTTGCGAAGTCAGTGGTTATCAGTATCTGTACTTTGGCATTGAAGGCGTCCTGCAACACTACATCGAGCCGGGTTTTTACGAAGAGGTACAGCTGTTTTTTGGCGATAGGCTGTTGCTCGATGTTTGCAAGTATTTGCTCCGCTGTTACGAGCCGCTTGGGTTAGACCATGGCGACCATCCGGTAATGCAGTTCTGTCGGATGGTCATCAGCGATAGCTGGAACAATCCGCGACTTGATTCGTGAGCCAGAGGAGGCCAGACATGCAAACTTTAATACCGGTACCGGCCTTCTCCGGCAAAAGCAACAATGAAATCGTTCTACTCGACCCGGCCCGGCTGGCAGACTGGCATGGGGTTGATAAAACTTTACTCAAGGTCATTTGCAAAACCGCCATTTATGGCAATCATGCTACTGGATGGAGCCTGTACTTACACGAAAACGGCTGTTACGAATGGCTGATTGGGTCCGATGTTGTTGGTAGCAGCAGTGGGGCATTGGACGTGATTGCGCTGCTAGGTCACAACCTTTGCCTAATGCCCTGGCAAAAGCTGATTTTCTGCAGTGAAGATGGTGCGTGCACTGCGATCTCCTACATTCGGTTATCTGGATTGTCGGGTCTAGACTGACTGTCAGCCCTGAAACAACACAAGCCCTGGCTGTTATCGTGGCGTCCGGGGCTTTTTTTATGTTTTTCTACGTGTTCAGTTATCTACGCGAACGCACTTTTTATGTATGTTTCAACATGCAGAGGTCAGTCGTGTATGACAGACGCGGCTTTGTGGACTGTCGACAACGAAGGGGGCAACTCAGGTTGTGACGTTGGATGAGCTAGATACACAGCTCATCGACGCAGCCCTTGCCGCTGGCGGTCGCGACAACGTTGCTTAGAGCGGGCGCATATTAATGCGAAAAAAGCTAGTAAAGTTGGATAGATATTATCTAAGTATCTGATATTTTTATATTAAAGATACATCGATGAATCTAGCAGTGTTAAAAGCTAAGTTTTTTAGTTTGAAACATGTGTTTATCTAGTATGTCACTACCAAGCTTTAGACCTTACTCGCCATTAACATAGCGTACTGGGTAATGCAATTAATTTATTTTTTGAACACAAGAAATCTGCAGATTTTTCTGTAACTGCCTGATCTGCATTAATTTTGCGAAAATAGTTACTCAGAATACGTTGTAACATAATAAAGCTTTTGAATTTATTAGATTTTTTCTGAAAAACTAGCCCTTGCTTCTTTTTGATTTCCATTGCATCAATTTAAATATGCAACGGAGGGGGCAGGCAATGAGTACACATTCTCAAGGGAGTCATCAGTTATTCGGATCGACGGTTAAACCGATCCAGGTTGAGCTTTCCAAGTTAAAGCTGACGTCACGTATTCCTGCCAGCATCAGGGATGCAGTGGTTCAGCCAACAACGTGCCAAATACGGATGTCAAACAATTGCCCTGAACTGATAGGTTTTGAGGCAATTCGTTGTCCACCGATTGTGACCAAGCTTACCTCGCGGTCGCATCATTATGACGTCATCGGTAACATTCACACTTTTAACTTGCTGCGGTCAAAGCTTCATAGTGAAACTTCCATCACAGTTATGTACACGAAAGCCAATGCCAACACTGTTGAAGAACTTATTCGTCTGGAGGTGCTGACGAATAGGATCATTCCACACTCGTTACCGACTACCGAGATATTCAGGTTGTTGCATGCGTTATTCCCCAATGAAGACGGTCAAAATAAACATCTGTTGAAACGAGCAAGTTTCAGAAATTTGTTTCCCCAAATATGCACCCAACATCAACTGGCATTGGCGTTGAGCGTCGCAAATATTCAAGTTTCCCACTTGGTGGAAAGTCAGGAGTTGAAATGAATAACTTGTCTGACTGTCAGTGGCCGGTGGCTCCATTTGGTGAACTAAGAAGTCTGCTTCAAATTCCAGATTCAGATCGTGGGCTATTGCCGGTGCTATCGATTGTACAGGGCCTCATCACACAGCATCCCGTATTAGAATCGCTGTTAAATATAACTGAGACTGGTGTTGGCGACGCAATTTCAACTTTGCAACAAGCCACCAATGACAAAAATAGCGCGTTGAAACTGACAAAAGAAAAAGGCTTGTGTTCGGAACGCCCGGTGTATGCGCTTCTGGTCGAAGCCGTTTTATCGCTACCAAGCCTGCCGTCGAATGCATGGAGCATGCTTGCGGTAGTAATGGAGTTTATTCTTACTCATCGCCAGCAGTTTAACGAACATCCTAATCGGTTGGTCGAGTTCAGCAAAGCGATTCGTCAATTGATGCTGATGAAAGAACCTATAGCGCTGCTTGGTCGCGAGACCTACGCGAGTTATCGGCAATTAGCGTCGGCAATGGAAAGGCTATCGGTAAATCCGCAGTTGCAAAGCACGGATCAACGTTATGCGCGATATGTTGAAACGACTCTCAGCAACGATTGGAAGCAGGTTATCCGTAGTGTTGGGCGTCCGCGAAAGACGTCGGGTGGCAGTCGTCGTAAACGACCAAGCGCTGAAAGAACAGTAACGACGGATGAAACTGATGTCTCTATTCTTGGTTTGCCGGTACTTCTGACGCCTGATGACATACTCAGCGCTCCTGAGGCCGTGGCTCCAACTGTCCTGTTGGAAGTTCAACCTGATGCGAAATGGAGTATAAATCGTCTTTCTCTGGATGTTATAGAAGATCCAGGCATAACAAGAGTTCATGCGATAGGTATCACGCAGCGGTTAGTACAAGCCAACAACAAATCGCTACTCAGTACTAGCATTCTCCAGCCCGACGAAATCCTTTTTTTGTTGAATGCTCTTTTCACCCGCAAAAGTGAAAGCACTGGCGACATCAATTGTCAGTTGGCGATCCTGCTGATGTTATGGACCGGATTTGACCTCGAGCAACTGCTTAATTGGCAGTTTTGCGGTGATGGTACTGGTTTAGTTCAACATGCAGAACATTGGTATACACAATGTATTGTCGAACCAGTACTGATAAAGGACGCTCGGCAAAAGATTGTATTAAGTTGCCCATTGGCGGTTTCAAAGTTGGCACTAGCGCTGTCGACAGAGAGAAAAAATAAGCAATTGTTTACTTTTTCGAAAGAAGTCGAGCCGAAACAGCTAGTGAAGGATTGGTTGGCAAGACTCAGTAAGCGACATGGCATGAGTATCGCACTTGATCGAGTGGAACAGTTTCTGGCGAATCGGTTGCAATGCTCGCCAGCATTGGATCCAGTTTTTCAACGGTTTGCATTTGGCGTTGAACGTTTTCAGTATCGTGTGCAGCGTTATTATACGCAGATGACCGGAGAGCAAATTGCGCGCGGGATCTCGTCAATTTGGTGGCAAGTTGGTCAGGAACTGACCGAGCCAAACTGTCTTGATTCCAGTTTTTATCACGTTCATGCATTGGACCCTGATGCAGTATACGGAAGCCAGCGAGCCGGTAATCTTTCACAGCAACGCAACCTAGTCGACGATTTACTTAAAAGCTGCCGCAAATTCAGTCGCCCGCAAGTCGAACGTGATTTAACGGCATTGGTTGACTATCACAATCAGTACGCGGAATACACAGCATTCATGCTACTTGCTGGCACAGGGTGCCGAGCGGTCCGCAATCCATTTCCATCACTCGCGTTGATTTTTGATGCGATCATGTTTGTTTGCGATAAAGACGATTCCACAATCGCAACCCGGCTAGTCAGTCTGTGTCCGATTGTCCATCAGCAAATTGGCTTCTACCGATCTCATATTAATGCTCTGGCAAACCGCATCGCTGCAATCGCCCCTGAAATAGCAGAGCATAACCAGCAAATTATGACCATAGAGAGTTCTGATCTTGGCTTTCTCAATCGGTTAATCAAAATGAAAACTGCAAAAGGTCCGCTGTTTTATCTGTCTGATGAAGGGGGGCAGTGGGTAACTCATCAACTAAGACCAGCCAAACTTGTCGATAGAACCCAACCTTTTGGCTTAGAGGTAAATTTTGGTCGGCATCACGTAAGAAGCCAATTGCTAAAGCAGGGTGTACACAACGAGTTAATAAACCAGTTTTTAGGACACTGGTCGATTGGCGAATCGCCATTTAGCCAGTTTTCTCATATCAATCCGTATGATAGCGACAGAATTTTACGTCCTGTGCTATCTGCAGTTATGGAGGAACAAGGATGGAAACCACTGCGCAGTCTAATCACCTAGTTTCGTCAGAATCTTCAAATATCAAGGATTGGATCTCGCAGATTTTTAACGATATTCCACTCAAGCCGGACGATCAGGCAACAATCGCTTTGTTTCAATCAGAAATACGGATCGAAGAACAACGTATCACCGACGAGACTGTTGCCGCGATTGTTCGAAAATTTCAAACGGATGGCAGTAAGCGTCGGCGCCAGTGCCATCTACTAGAGTGCTGCTTAGCGCAATTGCAGGCTCGCTTTAAAATTATGGCATCACCATCGCCGAGAGTTCTGGTGTCCGAGCCTGAGCGACACTATATCGACATCAGTCAGGCAAGATTTTTACAGGTCATCTCGACCGTGCGCAGTTTCCTCGAAGCAGCGTTGAAAGCGCCGGTTACTGATAACTGGGGGCGTCCGGACTTCAGTATTTTTTTGTTACGTCTGATATTTGAGCAGCGCGTATTAAACCCGAAACAAATTGAAGATATTTTTGAAAGGCATTATCGGCTGGTTAGCTTTGATGAGCAGTTTTGGCTCGAAAAAGACGATGACCGGATCCTGATTTCCAGCGATTTTGTCGATTGGTATCGAGGCTTTGCTCTTCTGAAATACAATCCGTCGCGCAAAACGCTTTGCACGTGGATGAGTAACAATTTATTTGGCTATAAACTCAGCTTCAGTTGTTTGTGTAAAGCCGGATTGTTAAGTGCAAGGTTACAGAATGGCGTTTTTTTTGCTGAACTATCTGCACAACGAATTAAAACTACGCCGTTATCAACGACTCGCTGGCGGCAGTTATTGGGGCAAAAGCTTCATATTTCAGTTGTTCCTTCAGTGGACGATAAGCCACTTCCAATCAGAGCGCAGAGACAATGGAAGCAGCATGCGCCCAAATCGTTTACCCAATCAGCTGACACTCAATATGCATCGCTGTCTAATCGGCTGAAGCCTGTACTGAATGCATCCGGCCAGCAGCGTGCAACAGAGTTGACGAAACTCAGGCTCTGGCTGGAAAATGAAGACAATTCCACCAAGTTCAGTTGGGAGTGGTTGTTAACCTGTTGGTGTTACTGGCTGGTGCTCCATGGCGGAAAACGCAAATCAAAGCTCGGCAAGAGCAGTATTAGTCGTTATGTTCAGTTTGCACGTCCGCTGCTGCAGAGCCTGGGAGCGCAAGATGTATGGGACGGAAGTTCAGACCAATGGATCATGGTCATCGAAGAAGCTGCCACTAAAGCTGGGTCAGGCTTTCAACCAACCACTGTTGAGCGTTTCGTATCTTTCTTGGTTTCAAATGGCATTGCCCCTGACTTACACATCAGTGATATCGACTTACCCAACATACAATCGAACGTCGATGCCAATATGTTGGTACCAGCGGATGTTGAGCTGTTGCTGGTTGCGTTAAGATGTTTTGATAGTGAACTCGCGCGCATTAGCCGACTGCTACTTTGTTTTGGTTTTGCCTGCGGGTTACGACGCGGTGAGGCTTTAGGTCTTAAAAAAGACAATCTACGATTCTGCAAGTTGCCATATTTAGCGCTGCGTCATAATAGTGCCCGTTCACTAAAAAGGTCGACTCGTGGTAGAAGAAATTTGCCACTAGATCTTTTCTGGCCTGATGAAGAATATCAGTTGTTACTCGAGTACAGCGCTAGTCCAGCGGTTGTGCGAGCAGATCTTTTGTTTTATGACCAACCACTCGCATTGGCTGCATTGGAGCTATTGACTGACTTAATGCGGGAGACAACCGGTCAACCTCATTTCAGGTTTCACCATCTCCGTCATAGCTATGCAAATTGGTGTTTCTGGTTGTTACACATGCCTCGGATAGACCTGCGTGTGACGCCAGTGTTTTTTCGACATCCGTGGTTAGATCAACAGCGTTCTGTATTTCTCAGGCAGCGCTTGGGATTGTCGGCGGACCTGATTGCCCGGCGCGATTTACATACGCTCGCAATCCTAATGGGGCACACCACGCCAATCACGACGATGCATTCTTACATCCATATCAGCGACATTGTAAACACAGCGTTAAGATCTCCTCAGAGACCACAGAAGTGTGTCCCGGTGGGTTATCGATCACCTGAGCCGGATAAAGACATCTTACAAATACTGACCGGTTTGTTGGCCATTGCGCACAATAAAAAGAAGGGCAAAACAACTGTAAGCGTGTATCCAATAAAAGAAATTGGTCAGGCCATCTATCAATTAACGAATAGCAGACATATCCGCCGCGATGAGCATGTTGCAGCGCTACTGCTAAAAGAAATCGATTCGGTGTACAGCAAAGGATCGGTCGATCCGAAAGTAAAGGCTGTCATGGAAAAAGTCATGCGGAAAAAAGTACCACTCAGGGTGATAGTCCGGTTCCGCGCTTGGCTGCAGTTACTAGATGAGCGCCAGTGGTTTCTGTCTTTTACCCAAAAGCAGGTAGAAGAGATAATTAATATGACCGATCCCGGCAAGGATTTTCTGTTTATATGCCGTAGTCTCCATCAAGTGGAATTGCTGGTGCGCTGGCTAGAACTGCTGGAGATCAATCCTTCAGAAATATACTACCGCCTGTGCCTGACGACCCGCTGTCATCAGTATTTTCATACTGAAAATCCGCTTCAACAGATAACTGCCGAGGTTGAGCACGATTATCAGGCTGGAATTCTGAAAAACCTGGCGGCACCAAAGGGACGCGCTAAAAAGCGACAACCAACTAATGAGCCAATAGACAGGAGCGATCTGAGACTTCATAAGTTCTTCACCTGTGAGGTGCATGTTCGTTGGGACAATATTGGCAACGGTGTAAAAAGACGAAATCAGGCACTCATTGGCGTGCTTAAAGCGATGTGGCTCTCCAGTCGTCTTCGAGAAGCGGTATAGGGTAACGCGAGCAAATATTGTAAATTGTGCGTTAAATTCGTTTATTGTTAGGTGTTAATTCCGGTGCCCGAGTTGGGCTCCAAATCTTTGTGCAGTAATCAGATGAACGAGAATGGCGTTTTAGCAAAAAAATCTGCTTTGGTGCCTATCTTGGTGGGGGTCGGTTTTGCGCGACAAAATCATCTGTTTGCATTTCAAAGTTGCTGTAAGCGGGCACCAATTGGGCACCAATGCAAATATTGGCAATTTTTAGTGAGCGGATGCGAAAAGTGCGTACGCAGAATTGATCCGTGAAGATGTGGCAGAACTTAGATAAGCATTTGAATTGCAGAGATAATCTGAATCAGAATATAGGTACCAGATACTGTAAGTATTGGTGCGTCCTAGTGGACTCGAACCACCGACCCTACCATGTCAGGTGGAACTTTATAATTTCCAAGGACAGTCGCGGATCCAAGCGCTTATCTCAGGCTTTATGTTAAAGCAGCGCCACAAGTTCACCTTGACGGTCAAATGTCAGGAAGTCAGCAATCATCCCGGACTGGATTTTTGCCAGCATCATCTTGAGGGGTTGTTCAGCTTCATCACTATTCGGCGCGTAACCGGCGCGACCGGCAAGGGCCGATACAAAGGCGATGTCCCAGTCGATACCGGTTTGTGCGGATTCGTCTGCGAGAACAGCAAATTGCGGGATTTCTTCGGGTAATTTATCCACACAAAGCACCGGGCTAAGTGTGCCACCTTGGCCTGACTGAAAGCTCTCGTGTTGGCTTTGCGTATAACCATTGGGAAGTTCAGCTTTAGCAAACACCCATAGCAAGCGTTGCGGTTCGGCTTGCGCTGTCGCTGCGCTGATTAAATCTTGATAGCTTTCGATGTTCATCGAACACTCCGGTAAGGCTTTGCAGATAATTGCGGCCAGTGTAGCAAAAGCGGCCATATCGCTTGGTGCACAAAAGAGGGAGGTTAACTCCCTCTTTAGTGGTAGTTTCTCTATTTAGTCGCAGCGACGATTGCTGACTCCGATTTGGCGCCAGTGCGATGATAATGGCGCAGTTGATGTTCAATCCGACGACCTTTGCTAAAAGCAGACACGCGTTTTAAATAGCCTATCACCCGGGTGCCGTAGTCAATGTCGTTACTGCCACAATGCGGACAGGCGGTCAAAGTGCGTTTATCAATCCCTTCGCAGTGATTGCAGATGGTGATTTTGACGTTGATGCAAAAGTAGTTGCAACCGGTGCTGGCGGCAATATTCAGCAATTGCAGATAGCCCTGACTGGTGAGTTTTTCATCCAGATTTAAATGCAGTGCTGAGCCGCCATCAAGATAATCAAGCAACGAGCGGCCATGCAGCTGAAACTTATCCAGTGCATTGCAGCTGTCATCTTCGACTACATAGAAGTAGGAGTTATAACAGTCTCTTGGCACAAAATAGCCGTCGGCTTTATCCCATTTGGAGTTTTTAATGCCAAGGTTTTCAGCCGGGACAAATTCGGTATTAAACATATAACCATATTTGATCTTGGCGGCTTTGTTGGCATCAAAGATCACTTTAAGCTGGCGTTGCACAAACTCGATGTACGCCTCATTGTTGCTGGCCTGCAGCCCTTGCGATTCAGCAGCTTCAACCATGCCGTTGATGCCAATGGTTAAAAATTGTTTGTCGAGGCTGATAAAGCCAGCGTCGTAGACGGTCAGTAAACCCGCCGTTAAATATTCCTCCATCAAACGACGATAAGCGACTTGGTATTGATGAATTTTTTCGACTTCAGCGGCAAGGTCTCGTCCGTCTTGCACCAGCCGGTTCATATTGATGGTGATGACATTAATAGAGCCGGTCGCCACACCGCCTGCACCGAGGGAATAGGAAAAAGTGTTATCGCTGATTTCGCTGCGTAAGCGGCAACAAGATGCGAGGGAGTCCGCGCTGTCTGACAAATACACAAAAAATGCACTACCAGCCGCCATCTGCTGTGCCATTTTTTCGGCGAATTGCTGATCTTTACAACGGCCAAATGACTTACTCAACAATATGGCGCTGGCTGCTTCTTTCACTATTGTGTCATCTGCGGGATGCTTAGAAGCATCAACAGGCATTGTAGGTTCAGTCAGCATCGCTACCGTCACCACGGGGAAGGTCAGGATGGTTTTTTCGCGCTCCGCATTAAACCAGCTTAAGAAAAAGTCCTGCAAAGCTGAAACCGAATCCCATGTCGGTTTTACAAAATCCGGAAACACGAAATTGCCAAACATCGATTCAAAATAGAATTGATCGTAAATTGAGATATTCCAGAACACGCTTTGATAACCGCGCGCTGCCGCCGGTTGGTTCAGGGCGTAAACCACATGCTGCAGATGGTTTTCAATGAGTTTTCGATGGGTGGTTAAGTAATTATCGCCATAATCTTTGCGGGCAAAATAATCAAAATAGGTTAGAAACTCGACTGTGGCGACGGCGCCGGCAAACTGACTGCTCACAGCAAACACAAAATTCACAAAGCAACCACAAAACGACTCTAAGTGTTGGGGCGCTTTAGATTCACCACCCAGCTTGGTCAGACCATCACGTAAAAACGGGTACATGGTCACTGATACACAATAGGGTTTCAGGCTCGTTTCGTCGTGCACATATATTTCATGGGCTTCAATTTGACGCACATATTCAGTGGCGAGTTCCACGCCAAATAACTGCGCGATTTTTTGGCTTACTTGCGCCCGATTCACCTGAATAAAGTAGTCTTTCATTAATTCGGCTTCTAAAGTCGCAATATTTTTTTGTGTCACATTGGCATTGGCGTCCATTTTGGAGCCGTCGGCAGCATTTTCTGCATGCAGATAGTGGTCAATAAAATCGAGTTTTTGTTGTACCTGATGGCTCATCAATCGTTGCATGGTGATTATCCTTATTCTTTGAGTAAAAACTGTGGAGTTGGAAATTCGGGCAAATCTGGGGTTTGAGTTTGATTTAGCTGCTGATTTTGGTTTTGTGTTGGAATAACAAGATCCATTGGCAGAAACATCCAGGTTAAGTCCTGCTGTTTTTTCAGGTCATAAAATCGTTGATTACTGCCGGGTGAACCAAGAGGGCCCAACTCTGCAACCCAAGGACCGGTTTTCACAAAATCAAGTTGTGGTACTAAGATCGCAGGTGGTGTTTCTAGGCCAGTGTATAAACAGGTTTTTAACTGCAGCTGTTGGCAAATATCCAAAAGCTCTAACAACAAAGCGGGTTGCCATTCCCCTCCTAAAAACAACACACAGCTGATGAGCCCCTGATACTTCTTGGTTTTTTCCAATAATACTGAAGGTGTGAGCGGCAGACCGGCCTGGGCTGGCCAACTGAGGGCGCTGTGGCAACCTTTGCAACCAACAGGACAGCCGCTGATGGTAAAAGCCAGGCTAGTTTCGCCTGGCACTTCCAGCCAGACCACATCCTCAGCATAATAATAAAGTGCACTCATGACCCATCATCTTGTGTTTCTATTGGATTTAAATACTAGATATAGTGTTAGCTTAGGCTTGGCGCAGAGTATGAGTTTGATCTGGATCAAACTTTGGCAGTGACGTTTAGGTCGATATCGCTGCAGAGCCCGTTCTGCCTGCAATTGCTACCCCAACGGAGGTAATAGGGTCTAAGTATCATTGGGAGCCTGATCAGTTGGAGTTAGACCGCGACATTGTTGGATTGAGGCGTTGGTGCGATCGTTTTGAGAGGGAGTTTATTTTGTGCCAAAAGACGACTTAGTAATTAGCCGTTGCTGAATCGTAGCTTTTCACTGAAAGCCGACAATTGCCGATGCCGAATCAACCGCGGCTCTCGAAAATTTCGAGACTTCAATGAGTTACCAGAACATTAAAAAAACGTGCATTATCCATTTCTTGTTTCTGCAAGTTAGCAGTGCTTAGACTATAACGATGTGGCCAAAATTAGTTGACCACTACAGCTTGACGGTGTTTAAGTTTAAGGTAAAAGTGGTAGAGGTTCTTGGTGGCAAAAGGCAACCTGTCACTGGGGTATCCATAATCAAATTTGTCAGAGTCATGATTTTAAATGGGAATCTAGTAACTGTAGTAATATCAATGAACCTGATCCCGAGCTCCCGAGCTTGGCTGTTCAGCTTGTCGACTTCACCTGTGGCGAGCTATATATTCTGAGAAAATGACACGGAGGGTCTATCTTGCATCTTCATTCATATCGCCTAAGAAATTTTCGACGTTTAAAGGATGCTCATATTGAGCTGGCTGACGATATCTCAATATTCGTAGGATCGAATAACAGCGGCAAAACATCGGCAACTCAGGCCATCCATGCATTCGTGACGGGTGGGAGGGATCGTTTCAGCCTCTATGATTTCAGCTCCTCATGCTGGAGGAGTTTCGATGAGGCTGCAAATATCGACTTAGCCGGCCCGCTACCTGGCGGGGTCTCGCTTCCAAGTATAGATCTTGATCTTTGGTTCGAGGTTGCAGCGCCAGACCTCTATCTAGTGATTCCTTTGCTCCCAAGTACAGCTTGGGAAGGAACCAAGGTTGGTATACGAGTTTCCCTAACTGCTAGAAGCCCCATCAATCTAATCCAAAATTTCCAAGAAGCTAAGGCTAAAGGTGCTGTGCAGACGGCGGAACTACCGCCTGAGTCGCAATACGTTCCTTGGCCGCGTTCCATGACGGACTATCTCCAGCGCGAGCTCAAAAGCGAATACGAGCTGCGCTACTTTATCTTGGATCGCTCGCAATTTGATGACAACTTCCGCGAGGTCGGTGATTATGTCCCAGATGAACTAGGTGGGGAGCCAGGCGGCGGAACGATTCTAAAGTCTCTTATTCATATCGACAATCTGGGTGCTCAACGACACCTTGCTGATCCGAATACGGAAGCTGGCGGAAGATCAGAAGATCTGTCAAAGCGTCTGAGTCGCTTCTACAAGCGCAATCTAAATCAGAGGCAGGACGATCACATAGCCCTAAGGGCGCTGTTCGACTCTGAACAAGCGCTCAACATTCACCTAGATGGCGTGTTCAAGCCGACGCTTGATCGGCTCGCTAAGCTTGGCTATCCGGGTGTCAATAACCCGCGACTGAAGATAATGTCAGCGCTAGACCCCGCCCACGTCATGAGTCAGGACGCGCGTGTTCACTACCAGATCGGAGATGGCGAAGACACGGCCACCCTACCTGATAGTTATAACGGGCTTGGATTCAAAAATTTGATCTACATGGTTGTGGAAATTCTCGATTCCCAAGCTAGGTGGGCGACGATGGACAATCGCCCTCCATTGCACCTACTTTTTGTGGAGGAACCAGAGGCCCATCTACACGCCCAACTCCAACAGGTCTTCATCCGCAATATTCTTGAGCTTCTGAATATAGAGGGCGATAACGGAAGCATTTTTGGTAGTCAGATGGTCATCACTACTCACTCCCCGCACATCCTTTACGAGCGAGGCTTCAAGCCGATCCGCTACTTCCGACGCAAGAAAGTTGGCAACGAACAGTTGACGGAAGTACTAAATCTATCGGCGTTCTACCAATCCCAGCCAGATGATCGTGATTTTCTAGAGCGATATCTTAAGCTCACACACTGTGATCTATTTTTCTCAGATGCCGCTATTCTCGTTGAAGGCAACGTTGAGAGATTGCTCCTACCTGTCATGATTCGGAAGTGCGCGAAGACTCTTCGCTCAGCTTGTCTATGCATTTTGGAGGTGGGCGGGGCCTTTGGGCACCGCTTCCAGTCGCTCATCGAGTTTCTCGGTCTGACAACCCTAATCATCACCGATATTGATAGTGTTGCCCTTGTTGCTCAGGCGGCCGACGAGGATGACGATGAAGTTGAAGAATTTGAGGTTCCAGCCGACGCGAAAGACGATGCCGCAGGGCAGGCTCAGGGCAACGTGCAAGATCTAGCTCTTGAACCTATGATCCGAGCGCCTAAGAAGAAATATGGAAAGGCTTGTTTGCCCAGTGAACCAGACGCTGCAACTTCGAATCAAACCCTCATCAAATGGCTTCCGGGGAAGCTCACAATCGAAGACCTGCGTAACGCATCGGAAGCGGACAAAACTCACGTGCTCGAAGACGATGCGAAGGTTCGCGTTGCTTATCAGACTGAACGGGCTATCACTTGGAATGGGGCCACCGAAGCCCTATGCGGGCGAACGCTAGAAGAAGATTTCGGCCTCGAAAACCCGGACTGGTCCCAGGCCATCGCGAGGAAATCTTTAGGTTTGATTGTGAAGGGCGAAGCCGCTGGTCCTGCTGCTCTTGCCAAAGGCCTTAATCAGAAAGTTTCGCGGAAGAGTTTTGATAAAACGAAGTTCGCGCTCGCCGTTCTCACTGAAGACGAGACAGCCTGGCATGTACCGACTTACATCCGTGATGGGCTTGTCTGGCTGAAAGACGAGATAGGGATCGAACTCGAGACCGTGCTGCCCGACGCCATTCTCATCGCCGAAGCAGATGCTGCGATAGGAGACGAGTATGAGTAGCCGAGCGAACAAGCCGGATACCCAAGCCGACATCGACCTGCGGAACTGCCTTGGAAACGTTCCACCGCGTAGTTTCATCATGAAGGCCGGTGCGGGTTCCGGAAAAACCACGTCGCTGATTAAGGGCCTGTCATCGGTCATCCAAATGCACGGCGATCAGCTGAAGAAGACTCGTCAGCGCGTTGCCTGCATTACCTATACCGAGATTGCGGCCGGAGAGATTTGGAGGGACGTTGGCAGTGACCCCCTGGTTCATGTCTCAACGATCCACAGCTTCATGTGGCTATTGGCTAAGCCTTTCCAGAATGACATTCGCGTCTGGGTATCTGGGCGTATAGTGGAAAAAATTGAGGCACTTGAAGAAAAGCGGGCAACCTATGGCCCTAGAGTTCAACAGCGCACGAAGGATAAGGACAGCCGAGACTTGGAGCGCCTCCATCGCCAGTCCGGGCGGATCTCTGCGGTCAAAAGATTCCGGTACGGTACAGGTAGCAACTACGCAAAGGGTATTCTGGGTCATGACGACATTCTGAAACTCGTCCCTTTTCTCATTACCGAACGCCCGCTCTTTCGAAACCTTCTTGCGCGCCAGTTCCCGTTCGTATTTGTGGACGAGAGCCAAGACACGACTACCGAGGTCGTGGAGGCTTTGAAGACCGTCGAGCGCGAGCCAGGAGTCACACTTTGTCTTGGCTTCTTTGGCGATCCGATGCAAAGAATCTACGCTACGGGGACTGGACAGGTTGAAGCAGAGCCTACTTGGGCTGACATTCCGAAACCTGAAAACTTCCGGTGCTCAACTAAGGTTCTGAATCTCGCGAATGCAATTCGTCGTGACGGTGATGACCTCGTTCAAATCCCTGGAAAAAGGCTGGGTCCTGACGGCATCGTTCAAACTCCAGAAGGTTCGGCTCACCTTTTCATATTGCCTGCAGACGATACACGCGACGCGAATTTGATTCGAGTACGCGAATGGATGGCGGCACATACCGGTGATGATCATTGGCGACCAGGTGATGACGATCACGCGTGGGTAAAGCTTCTCGTCATTGTTCATCAGATGGCCGCAAGGCGCTTAGGATTTGGAGTCCTCTACGCTGCGCTCAACTCTAAAGCTCCCTCAGCGTTCAAAGATGGCTTTTTAGATGGTTCTGCATGGCCTATTTCGCCGTGTGTAAAATTTTTAATCCCCATCGCTATCGCTCATACCAATGGTCGACAGCTTGAAGTAATGCGCTTGATCCGAGACTATTCTCTTCTTCTTGATAAAGAGACCCTTAACGAGGCGAGTGTGGCGGAGCGCCTTAAAGTACTCGGCGAACTTGTTGCTTCGATTGCAGCAGGCATAGCGGGGAATTCGGGTGCAACGATCGGCGACCTTTTGAAACAAGTACATGCCTCTGAGTTACTGATCCTCGACCCTCGGTTGGTATCGTATTTGGACCCAAGTGCATCTGTGCCTGTTCAAGCCGAGCCCGAAGTAGGCGAGGACGAGGACGACGATGTTCAAGAAGAGGATGAGTCCGAAAAGGAAATGGTTTCCATGGATGCTTTTCTAGCATGTTCCGCAAGCCAGCTTTTGCCTTACCATACCTACATCTCGGAACGCTCACCTTTTTGGACCCAGCAAGGCATAAAAGGTGCTGAGTTCGACAGGGTACTTGTGGTCTTAGATGACGCTGAAAGTAGCCACTCCCAATTCTCCTACGAAAAATACTTAGGCCTTAAAGTGCCCTCAGATAACGACAGAAAACATATAGATGCGGGTGAAGAAACAACAGTGGATCGAACGCGCCGTCTTTTTTATGTTAGCTGCACAAGGGCGCTAAAAGACTTAGCTGTAGTGCTTTTCACGGTCGATCCTGAGCGGGCGGAGGCTCACATACGTCAGCTTAATCTTTTTGAAGGGGAAGCGATCCACACTGGAACAGTCTTCGAGGCGGGGTGAATTAGCTATCTAGAGAAGAAGGGGGGCAGGACTTGCCTTTTGCCATCGAATTAGAAAAGGCAAAACGCAATGTATGACCCGCCTCCTGATTGCAAGCACTGTAGTGGCACACTAAATTTGGCCACGTGATTCGAGTTCTTTTAGCTAGGCTCACGAAAAATCGAATGCCTGCAGTTAAGGCAAAGTAGAGATTCGTTTTTTCGAGACACTCTGTTCTGAACGACTGCAATTAAGCTGATTGCTGACATTCCTATAAGTCTGATTCTCCATCTTACCAATCGCGCATTGATTCATTCATATGGCTAGAATTTAATCGAAATGCTTGGTTGTTCATTTACAAATTCCCAGTTTTAAACTGAAAAAAAACGCCATTCGGAACCCTCTGAATGGCGTTGCAAAAAACCGAACCAAAGGTCGGTCTGAGAGAGGTTTTACAGGGAGTAACTGGCCATCAGCCAGACTTTATGGGTGTCTACTGCAAAGCTGTCGGCTTGGTAACACGCTACTTTTAACAGCAGATTAAGTTGTGGTTGCACGTCATAAGCCGCTGTCAAATTAAGCTCTGTCCCCAGCCTTTGATGACCAGCGTCACTATCGTAACGATGCCAGCTGGCGCCGATCTTAACGGTCTGTACCGGAACCGATACTTCGATGGCATGGTCTCGCAGGCCGCTGTTGGGGGTAGTCAGAAACAAATCAGCAAACCCCTGAAAGGCGTGCAAAGTGGCAAAAGGTGTTTGAAAGGCGCTGCTGCCATCACCAGCTAGTCTTTCTTGCAGCAGTTTGGCGGTAAAGTTTTTGAAAGCATAACTGACGTCAATACGGTGATATTGATGTTGAAAATTAATCGGCGCTTGATGGGCATCTTGCTGCTTCGCAATCGCCAATTGCCATTTCATTGCCGGTAATGCAGTCAGATTGCCGCTGTAATCCAGTCCTTGGGTCAGGCTGTTTCTACCTGTCAGGCCACGGCTTTGTAGCGGCTCAAAATCAAAATCGTAATGAAATGCGCTGATTTGCTGGTTTGGCAGCAGTTGCCAGTTCAGGCTTGCCAGCGAAAAGCGGCCATGCAAATCCGCTGCGCTGCCATTCGGGCCAAATACCCGGTTGGCATTGTGAAAACTGGCTATATCGAGTTGCCAGTTTGGCTGCAGTTGCTGTGTAAACCGCACCCCATCAAAAGTCTGTTCGTTTTGCCGCCAGCCGACACTGCCGATAAACCGTTGATTGTGCAGATTTACCCTTTGTCGGCCTAGTGTCATTTGACCACCTTGCCAAGGGCTGACGAGCAGGGCTGCCTGATTGATATCGGTACCGGTTGGATCGGCAATCACCGAATGTTGCGTTTGACCATTGACGGTACTGTTGTAGTTTTCAGCGCCGATGTTTGTGACATGGTCGACTTCAAATAAGGCCGTGGTGCTGAGCCAGCTGCCGGTGTTCAGCGTCAAGCGGCTGCGTAAAGTGGAGGCCGTGGCATTTTCAAGGGTATTGTCCTGGTCGACATTCTCCAGTCGGTAGCGGAACTGCAGATTAACAGTGCTTTGTTTTAAAGCATCGGTGACAGAAGCCGTTATTGCCGGAGTCTCTGCATAAGTGGACGGCAGTGTAAAGCCACAAAGTGCGATAGTGAGCAGGCTTAATGAGTGCAAGGGTAAATACTGAGCTTTTTTCATAAATTCCTTCATCAAGGCAGTAGAAAAGCCCGCTCATTATAGAGCTTCAGACTATAAAACTTAATAAATTGAATTGGTTACCTAGTGTGGGGTAGGTGGTAGTGGTGGGGTTATACCCTGATGAATGAAGAGGTACGTTTACCTAGCATCGAATCAATGGTCGTGCTGTACGATGGCGCGCAGCGCAGGGCGCTGCACTTATCGTACCTACGGTTTTTCAGTTTGGTTATTGTGATTACCCTAAAAGGGCGGATAAGCCTTGCGCCATCCGCCATTTCGCATGTAAACCAAACGGCCTGTTACTGCATCAAAGGCGAAGAGCTCACGCTAAAATCATAACCTTCAATCCGGGCAGCGCTGATCAAAGTTTCAATATATTGTGCGATGGCTTTGCGCCGCACTTTCTCATTTAAATAATCGCTGATTTTTTGTGCGACAGCTTCATAGGGCAATAAGTCGCCTTCAATGCGGCGTAATACGTCGACCACATGCAAGCCGTAGCGACTTTCCACCGGGTAGGGCATTAAACCAGGCTTCGCTTTAAAAACCTGTCGTTCAAATTCCGGAACTGTCTGGCCTTTGCTGATTTGCCCCAACAAACCACCGCAGTCTTTGGTACTGCAAACAGAGTAGTTTGCCGCCAGCGCTGCAAAGTTGGCCGCTTTTTCAAGTTCTACAATAATAGATTCGGCCAATTGTTTGGCCTTGGTGCGCTCATCCAAGGCGTCCGGTGCTGCAGGTAATAAAATATGCCGCACTTCCAAAAGCGGCGAGGTCACAAATCGGTCCGGATTGTGCTGATAATATTGCAAACATTCAACACTGCTGGCCTGTGGGATTAGCACCTCTTTGGCAATCAGCTGCTCCAGCACTTGGTCTTGTTCTAATGGTGAGTGGTCTTGTAACTGACTTGAAGCGGCTAGGCCCATTGCTATCGCCCGCTGCTTTAACAGTTCAGAAATAATTAGACTTTCCGCAGCTTTGAGCATAGCGCCGCGCTTTTCCGGTGCCGGATGGTATTGCATTTCCGCCATCACCGCGTGTTCTGGAATTGGTACTTCGTTAACAAGGATCATGATGATCTCCGCAATTTTCGTGCTGGATTTTTGGCTTTTTTAACATGTAGAGGCCGATGCTTGTCGCATTCGGCCTCTTACTTCGCGCTTCAGCGGACAAAACGCTGGCGGACGATTTGATGTTGCCGACGGAAATATTGCACCGGTACGCTTAACATATGTACCAACCGGCTAAATGGAAACAATACAAAAATGGTCATCCCCAAAAAAACGTGCGCTTTAAAGATCCAGTGCACACTGGAGATGGCTTCAACTGCTGCGCCACTTTGAAAGGTCATGGTATTTTGTGCCCAGGCCATTAATTTCAGCATTTCTGCGCCATCCATATGTCCCAGCGACACAAAAATCGATAATAGTCCCAAGATTAACTGCGCATACAGTACCAGCAGAATGGCAATATCCATCATGCTTGAACCTGCTTTTACCCGGGGGTTGGTTAACCGGCGGACAATCAGAATGGTTAATCCGTAAAAACAAATCAACCCAAAAAATCCACCAACACCGATGGCGATCATTTGTTTCATTTCTACGGTAATTCCCAGCAGATGCCAAAAAGCTTTTGGCATCAACAAACCGGCAAAATGACCAAAGAAAATCGCAATCACACCGATATGAAAAGCAATACTGCCTTTGCGTAACTGCTTTTTTTCCATGATCTGGCTGGAGCTGGTTTTCCAGGTGTACTGTTCGCGGTCATAGCGGATCCAGCTCCCGATAAACATGATTGCCATCGCGATATAGGGGTAAATCCCGAAGGCGAAACTATCAAATAATGAAGGGGTGAAGGTTGTCATATCAAACTCCTGAGTTTGCAGTGCCAACTACTGTGGCAACTGCTTTTTTGGCGCTCACGCCAGCAAAAATTTCCGCGGCCAGTCCATCTTTATCAAGCGCATGAGTACTTAACGCATCAGTATTCAGCGGCACCAATTGGTCTTTGCGCTGTTGTTCACTTGGGCGTGTCACACTGCTACTGCATGCACTTTGCTGGTCGTTGCCCATAAAGGTCACCATTTCTTCTTCCCAGACTTTATCCAGTGCTTTAGGCGTGTCGTCTCGTTCTTCACTGACAATTTGCGCATGCAGATCGGACAAATCGATGTCCGTATCCGACAGCTCCAGTAAAGCGATAAACAAAGCAGCATAATTGCACTGGCGTTTTTGAAGGCGAGCTGCCAGTAGCGCCAGAATGGGCGCTACTTCCTGCATACCAAAGCGTGCATTGTCATCACCCTGGGTCGACAAAAACTCCAGGTACAAAGGTAGATAGTCCGGTAGTTCTTTTTGCCCAATCTCCAGCCCCGCTTCTTTGTACTGATTTTGCAGATTGACCATCGCCTGACCGCGGTCACGCGATTCACCATGTAAATGTTCAAACAACAACAAAGATAACGAACGGCCGCGTTCAAATAAGCTGTCATAGTCGGCTTGCCAATCCATTAAATCGCCGTCCAGTCGCTGTCCAATAAAGTCGAGTAGGGCAGTTTTAGCGTCTGCTGATAAAGCGGCGGTTTGTACCAGCTCCACTAAATCGTCCCGGCTGTCGTGTAAAAACTCAGTCGGGTAATCCAGCAGCAGGGAAATCACTTGTAAAATTTTCATCGTTTAATCCTTCAACTCAACCGGAATAACCTGCCGTACGCCTTTGGCTTTGGTACCAAACAGACTGACTTCGTTATTGCCATCACCACAACCATTGCCAAAACTGAAACCGCAACTGCTTTTCAGGTCATAAGCATTTTCGGCATAAGCGCGATGGCTGGTCGGGATCACAAAGCGGTCTTCGTAGTTGGCAAGGGCCATATAACGGTACATTTCTTCGACCTGCAGCGCCGTTAAACCAACAGACTTCAAGACTTCCAAATCTTCGACGCCATCGACTTGTTGTGAGCGTTTAAAGGCTCGCATGGCGATCATCCGCTCCAGCGCTCTGACCACTGGTTTTTCATCGCCAGCAGTCAGTAAATTCGCCAGATAACGAAGAGGAATACGCAGTGATTTTAAGTCCGGAATTTCGCCATTCATGCCGACATGACCGGCCTGAACTGCACTCTGAATTGGTGACAGTGGCGGTACGTACCACACCATTGGCAAGGTGCGGTATTCTGGATGTAGTGGCAGCGCGACTTTCCATTCCATCGCCATCATATAAACAGGGCTTTGTTGTGCTGCAGTGATCCAGTTATCCGGAATGCCTTCAGCGCGGGCTGCTGCAATCACTGTTGGATCTTTAGGGTCCAGGAAAATATCCAGCTGTGCCTGATACAAATCCTGTTCATTGGCGACACTCGCGGCTGCAGCAATTTTGTCTGCGTCATACAGCAGCACGCCTAAATAGCGAATACGGCCAACACAGGTTTCTGAGCATACAGTCGGTTGACCGGCTTCAATCCGTGGGAAGCAGAAAGTACATTTTTCTGATTTACCGGTTTTCCAGTTGTAATAGATTTTTTTGTACGGGCAGGCCGAAACACACATCCGCCAGCCACGACATTTGTCCTGATCAATTAACACAATGCCGTCTTCTTCACGTTTGTAGATGGCGCCACTTGGGCAGGCCGCCACACAAGCCGGATTCAGGCAGTGTTCGCAAAGACGTGGTAAATACATCATGAAAGTTTTTTCAAACTGACCGTAGATGTCTTTTTGTACGACTTCGTTGAAGTTCTGATCTTTTTTGCGTTTGGCAAACTCAGTACCGAGAATTTCTTCCCAGTTTGGACCCCATTCGATTTTCTCCATTCGTTTGCCGGTGATCAGCGACCTCGGCCGTGCGACCGGCTGATGTTTGCTGTCAGGCGCGTTATGCAAATGCTGATAGTCAAAATCAAAAGGTTCGTAGTAGTCGTCTATTTCCGGTAAGTCCGGATTGGCGAAAATATTCGCCAATACCCGACGTTTGCCGCCAATTTTTAGCTCCAGCTCGCCTTTAGCATTTTTGACCCAGCCGCCGTTCCATTTTTGTTGGTTTTCCCATTCTTTTGGAAAACCAATGCCAGGTTTGGTTTCGACGTTATTAAACCAGGCGTACTCCACGCCTTCGCGCGAGGTCCAGACGTTTTTACAAGTAATGGAGCAGGTATGACAGCCAATGCACTTGTCGAGATTTAATACCATGCCTATTTGTGCGCGTACTTTCATCATGCTACTCCTATTGGGTGTCCAGCCAGTCGACTTTGTTCATCTTGCGAACGATGACAAACTCATCGCGGTTACACCCGACGGTGCCGTAATAGTTAAAGCCATAAGATTGCTGAGCGTAACCGCCGATCATATGGGTTGGTTTCATCACTGCCCGGGTCACTGAGTTGTGAATACCACCGCGGGTGCCGGTTTGTTCGCTGCCCGGTACGTTCACAATCCGTTCCTGAGCGTGATACATCATGCTCATACCTTCCGGTACACGCTGCGATACCACGGCACGGGCCGCTATTGCACCGTTGACGTTAAAAATTTCGATCCAGTCGTTGTCTTCAATACCAGCCGCTTTGGCGTCAATCTCACTAAGCCAGACAATCGGGCCACCACGTGACAACGTCAGCATCAGTAGGTTGTCGGAATAAGTGCTGTGAATGCCCCATTTTTGGTGTGGGGTGATCCAGTTCAAGACAATTTCGGTGTTGCCATTGGGCTTTTTATTCAGCACCGGTGCCACGGTTTTTAAGTTAATCGGCGGTTTATACGAACATTGTTGTTCGCCAAAATCGCGCATCCACTCGTGATCCTGATAAAACTGTTGACGGCCGGTGATGGTGCGCCAAGGAATGAGCTCATGCACATTGGTGTAACCGGCGTTGTAAGACACATGTTCATCTTCAAGGCCAGACCAGGTTGGCGATGAAATAATCTTGCGTGGCTGCGCCACAATGTCGCGCCAGCGGATTTTTTCATCTTCTTTATTGAGCGCCAGATGACGATGATCACGACCGGTAATTTTACTTAGTGCAGCCCAGGCTTTGACGGCCACCTGACCATTGGTTTCAGGCGCTAAACTTAATATCATTTCACAGGCGTCAATGGCAGACTCAATCTTCGCCATGCCTTTGTTGACACCTTCAGCGGTGTGCGTGCGGTTCAGCTCTTTGAGGAAATGAACTTCGTTTTTGGTGTCCCAGCTGATCCCTTTACCGCCGTTTCCGGCCTTTTCCAGCAAGGGGCCAATCGAGGTAAAGCGTTGGTAGGTGTTTGGATAATCCCGCTCAACCACATTTAAATGCGGCATGGTCAGACCCGGCACGGCTTCACATTCACCTTTCCACCAGGCTTTTACGCCATATGGCTGGGCTAATTCGGCCGGGGTGTCATGGTGCATTGGAACTGTCACCACATCAGTTTCAACACCCAAATGTCCTACACAAACCCGGGAAAATTCTTTGGCGATACCTTTGAAGATATCCCAGTCACTGCGTGCTTCCCAGACCGGGTCTATCGCGGCAGATAGCGGATGAATAAACGGATGCATGTCCGACGTATTCATATCGTCTTTTTCATACCAGGTCGCAGTCGGCAGCACGATGTCTGAATAAAGACAGGTCGTCGACATCCGGAAATCTAAGGTGACCCACAAATCGACTTTGCCTTCAGCGCCTTCGTCAGTCCAGGTAATATCTTCTGGCTTTTTACCGCCAAAGCCGCCTAAATCTTTGCCGAGCAACCCATGTTTGGTGCCCAGTAAATGGCGCAGCATGTACTCATGGCCTTTACCTGAAGAGCCCAGCAAATTTGAACGCCAGATAAACATATTGCGTGGAAAGTTCTGCGGATTTTCCGGCTCTTCGCAGGCGAATTTGATATTGCGGTTTTTCAATTCGCCAAGCAGGTAATCTTTAATTTCCATCCCGGCATTTTTTGCTTTAAAAGCAATATGCAAAGGATTGACAGCAAGCTGTGGTGCAGAGGGCAGCCAACCCATCCGCTCGGCGCGGGCGTTAAAGTCGATAATAGAACCGGTCCATTTCTCTTGATTAGCCAACGGCGAAATCACTTCACTCATATCCAGTTTTTCGTAACGCCACTGGCTGGAGTGATTGTAAAAAAATGACGTACCATTCATATGACGGGGTGGACGTTGCCAGTCGGTGGCAAAAGCCAAAGGTGCCCAGCCGGTTTGTGGCCGAAGTTTTTCCTGCCCGACATAATGCGCCCAGCCGCCGCCGCTTTGACCGACACAACCACAGAGCATCAGCATATTGATCAGGCCGCGGTAGTTCATATCCATGTGGTACCAGTGGTTCAGTGCAGCACCCACGATCACCATCGAACGGCCACGTGTGTTGTCGGCATTACGGCCAAACTCGGTGGCAACCCGGATCACGTCTTCTGGTCTGACACCGGTAATCGCTTCTTGCCATGCCGGGGTATAAGGGACGTTGTCGTTATACGATTTCGCACGATTTGCATCGCCAATGCCGTTGTCGACACCATAATGCGCAAGGGTTAAATCAAAGACGGTGGCCACTAATACTTCGCTGCCATCGGCCAGTTTGACTTTTTTCGCCGGTACTTTACGCAGCTGAATATCATCGTGCGCCGTATGCTGGAAGTACTTATATTCGTGTGGCGCGCCACCAAAATAGGGGAATGCCACATCAACTAAACCATCGTGGCTGTCTTTTAAGCTCAGCGCCAGTTCAATGTCGCCGTCTTTGTCTTTTTGCTCTAAGTTCCATTTACCGGTTTGGTCAGTATTTTGGCCCCAGCGATAGCCAATAGCGCCATTCGGGCTGGTCAGTTTGCCGGTTTTACTATCTAAAGCGATGGTTTTCCAGTCAGGGTTGTTATGTTCACCCAGGTTATCCACCAAATCTGCGGCACGCAGGAAGCGGCCTTGCCCAAGCTTGCCGTTCTGTTCTTCCAGCAGCACCAGCATAGGCATATCGGTATAACGCCGCACATAATCAGTGAAGTAGGCGCTTGGGTTATTAACATGGAATTCTTGCAGAATGACGTGACCAAAAGCCATGGCGAGAGCTGCATCGGTACCCTGACGCGGCGCCAACCAGGTATCACCAAATTTAGAAGCTTCAGAATAGTCTGAAGTAATGACGCAGGTTTTGGTGCCTTTATAACGGACTTCAGTCAGGAAGTGGGCATCTGGTGTACGGGTTTGCGGCACATTTGAGCCCCAGACGATGATGTAATTTGAGTTGTACCAGTCGGCCGATTCCGGCACGTCAGTTTGTTCACCCCAAACCTGTGGTGAGGACGGTGGTAAATCGCAATACCAGTCATAAAAACTTAAGCAGTTACCGCCGATCAGCGACAAATAACGTGCGCCGGCGGCATAAGACACCATCGACATGGCGGGGATTGGTGAAAAACCACTGACTCGATCCGGACCATAAGTTTTCACGGTATGGACGTTCGCAGCGGCAATCAGCTCGTTGACTTCATCCCAGCTGGCACGAATAAAACCACCTAAACCCCGGCGTTCTTTATAACTTTTCGCTTTTACCGGGTCATTGATAATGGATTGCCAGGCCAGTACCGGATCTTTATGTATGGCTTTTGCCTCACGCCACAGTTTCATTAAACTTTGGCGAACTTTTGGGTATTTCAGACGGTTGGCACTATAGATATACCAGGAATAACTGGCGCCACGCGGGCAGCCTCGGGGCTCGTGGTTCGGTAAATCAGGGCGGGTGCGCGGATAGTCGGTTTGCTGGGTTTCCCAGGTCACCAAGCCGTCTTTGACATAAATTTTCCAGCTACAGGAACCGGTACAGTTTACACCATGGGTCGAGCGCACAATTTTATCGTGCTGCCAACGCTGGCGATAACCTTGCTCCCAGGTTCTGTCCTCATTGGTGGTAATGCCGTGCCCATCGGCAAATGGCGTTTTGCGGGTTTTAAAAAACCGCAGTTTGTCGAGAAGATGACTCATCTTGTACTCCTGGCGTTGGTCAGCGCTGCTTGCATTTGCGGTGACCTTGTCTGCTTAACTTGCGATTACTATAAGAATGTTGAGCAAATGATGATTGATCTGGCGCAAGCTTGCTATGGCATGAATTTGGGTAAAATGACCAACTGATACCTATAAATGGGTAGGTGTTTATTTCGGTAAGTTGCTGAATAAAAATATAAACTTGTCAGTTGTTGTGGTGGGTCTAAGCGGGTATTTTCAACCGCAGGACAAAAGGGGTAGCTCACTTGAGTAGCGTTTCGCCCGTGAAAAGGCTTATGCTGATCCTGTGTAACAATGGATATGATGATGAAAAAGTTTTCAATTGTGACCCGAATTGGTGTCGCGCTGTCCTGTGTAATGGCATTAGCGCTGGGTACCATGCTGATTTCCTATTGGCTCTCGGAAAAAGCTGATAGTGATGCCCTGGCTATCAATGTTGCGGGCTCACTGCGAATGCAAACTTATAAAGTGGCGCTGCTGAGCCACCAGCAAAAACCGGTAGAGCTAGCTCAAGCGCAACAGAAATTGCTTGATAGCTGGCAGCACCCAGTGTTTTTTCGGATGAAACATGAGAAACCCCAGCTAAGTGAGTCTTTTCGGGTCGCACGACTGAACTGGCTGACCCTGGCGCCAAAAATCAGTAGTGGAGAACTTACCGGTGAGGATTTAAGCCAGCAAGTCACGGCACATGTCGATTTACTGGAAGCATTTGTTGGTAGTATTCAGCAGGATGCTGAACAGAAAGTGCGGGCATTGCGGCTAGTGCAAGTGGTTGCACTATTTTTGACCGTTATACTGGCGATGGTTGTGATGTATTGGCTGCGTTCCAGAGTCGAGCAACCGCTGTCTGAGTTAACCAGAGCTGCCAGGCGAATTGGTCAGGGCGACTTTACGTCAAGGTTACAGCCACAGCAACCCGATGAATTGGGGGTGTTGGCTGGTGCCCTTAACAAAATGAGTGATGCCATTGCCTATATGTATGGCAATTTAGAGAAAAGGGTAGACGAGCAAACAGCCGCTTTGCAACACAGCAACATTAAATTGCAATTCCTTTATGAGATGGCTCGTAATTTTAATCAACAGGTGCCGGACCAGCAGCAGCTCGACATATTAGTGAATCAGCTACAACAGGTGACACAAATTAAGGACATCGAGCTTTGTCTGATCACCACTTCCGGCAGTCAGCCTTACATGCAGCTACAACCAGGCGATATTGACCATGACGCCTGTGGTCGAAATAGTTGCAATGATTGTGTTGAAGCGCCAGCACTGGGTATCCCTCGTAACGAACAGTTATTATATCGTTATCAACTCAAACGGGATCATCAGCAATACGGTGTGTTGGTAGTTCGTACTGAAGTTAATAATAGTCTGGCAGAATGGCAACAGCAGCTACTAAGCACTGTCGCTGATCAACTGGCGATTGCGATGAGCTTAAAATCTGAAGCTGAGCAGTCGCGGCGACTGGCGTTACTGCAGGAACGTACCGTGATTGCCCGTGAATTGCACGATTCATTAGCTCAGGCTCTGTCTTATTTAAAAATTCAGGTTAGCCGGCTAAACAAAGCCATTGCTGCGGAGGATAAAGCGAGCATGGAGGATGTTTCATTTGAGCTGAAGCATGGCCTGGATGCAGCTTATCGGCAACTGCGGGAACTACTCACCACCTTCAGATTGAAAATGGACGGGGGTGGCCTGCAGCAGGCACTCAAAATGACCGCGACGCAATTGTCGGAACAATCCGGTTTGCAGTTTGTCCTGGATTATCAGCTGACCAACACCCCGTTGCAGCCTCAAGAAGAAATTCATTTGCTGCAAATTGTTCGCGAAGCCAGCCAGAACGCGGTACATCACAGTCAGGGCAGCGAAGTGCACATTCGATTGTCACAACACCCCGGATGCGCCATTGAACTGGCGATTGAAGATAACGGTATCGGCATCTCGCAACATGCCGAAAAATTAAACCATTATGGATTGGCAATTATGCAGGAACGCAGTAAACAGCTCGGCGGGGTGATTGAGATCCGCCGACGCGAGCAAGGCGGTACTGGTGTCTATTTTAATTTCACTCCAGACTATCTTAAACAACAACTTACTGCGGTTGGATAATCAAAAATATACTTTTTGGTAGTTTCGCAAGCAACTTCAATCCGAGCGATAAGGCGAAATCTGCAGTTGGCTAATACAACCCTCCAGTGTCAGAGTTGTTGAAGCTTTTGAGTAATTAGGTGTATCAAACGACGATATTGAGCCTTAAATAATACCACGGCAACTTTCAGCTAAACATTTTCAGGGTAAATTACAAAATCTACCCATTTTTAGGCATTGGAGGCGTAAGTGATTTCGTCGAAACTGACAAAATAGTCAACTACTCAAAGTCGTTATGCCGAACTCAAATCCATCCACCAAACGTTGTGACCTGATACTTCAAAACAACAAGCCTTACCATGACGAACTCCAACGGCAAAAGCTCTACCGCCTGGCGCGTGAATTGGATGCCATCACCGATCCAGTAGAAAAGCAGATGTTTATTCAGCAGCGTGTGTTGGAAAATCTGGAACACGTCAAACGGTTGTTGGCGACACTCCAGCCTGATTAGATTGGTCCAATATAAAGAAAACAAGCGAACGTCATCTGTAATACCGTCGTTAACTGTCAAAAACTATAAAGAGAAAAATGCCAGGCAGAAAGTGACTGGCATTTTTTATTTCATCAACTGTGACGATGCTTACGTGGCATTTGATCTGCCTGCCTAGTTTATTTGTTATGGATTATAAAACTCACCCGATTTACGCAAGTAAAAGAACCAATTTAACACCAGGCATAACGCATAGAAGGCGGCAAAACCGACCATCGCATATTCAGGGGTGGCAGCTTTGATTTGCTCGCCTAATACTTGTGGGATATAAAAGGCGCCGTAAGCAGCGACCGCAGAAGTCCAGCCTAACACCGGGCCGGCCTGTTCTTTTGGGAAGACCACAGCAATGGTACGAAAGGTCGAACCGTTACCAATGCCACTGGCGGCAAATAATCCTAAGAAGATTAGGAAACAGGGCACAAAATATTGCTCCGGAGTAGGTGATTGATAGGCCAATTGCATGTAATAAGCGGCGCCTAAAGCACAAATAATCATCACCACAGAACAAAGTTGCGTGACAAAAGCACCACCAGCTTTATCGGCAATCCAGCCACCAACAGGGCGGATCAAAGCGCCAATAAAGGGCGCTATCCAAGCGTAAGTCAACGCGCTTGGACCATTTGGGTTTGGTGTGGTATGGGTCATCACGCCGTCGACCACGATGTGGCTATAACCAAAAATAACTTGAATGGACAGCGGAAAGGCTGCGGAAAAACCAATAAATGAACCAAAGGTCATCACATACAACACACTCATGACCCAGGTGTGTTTGTTATTAAAAATTTTATATTGACGGTCCAGACTCGTGCGAATGGCGCCAGGTAGCAGTTTAAGCAACATCACTGTACTGAATAGCACCAGCACAATCACAATTTCTTTGGGAACTCCAAAACCTGAGCCATTGGCATTGGTTGGTAACATCAGCCACAAGCCAATTACCGATGTAAGAAAACCAATTGCTAACATCGACAGGATAATGGCAAAAGAGATGGGAGCTGCAGGCAGCTTGGGGGTTACTTCTTCCGTATTGAGGTTATTGGTGCCAAACCACAACAAAAACGCTAATGGAATTAACGTGATGAGCCAGGCGAAACCAGAGTTTTGGATCCAGGTTTCGGTGCCCGCTGCGATCGTTCCAATCACAGTGCCACTGGCTTTTTCCAGGATCATCGGATCGCCAGCGCCAAACAGCGAAAACACGCCATATGACATAAAAAGTGGTACCGCAATCTGTACCGTGGTCACGCCGAAATTGCCAAGCCCGGCATTTAACCCCAATGCCAAACCCTGTTGTTTTTTCGGATAAAAGAAACTGATATTTGACATCGAGGAAGCGAAGTTGCCGCCACCAATCCCTGACAACAAGGCCATCAGCTGAAACACCCAAAGCGGTGTACTTTTATCCTGCAGTGCCAGTCCGGTGCCAACAGCGGGGATCATTAACAGACAGGTCGTTAAGAACAGCGTATAGCGACCACCACAAAGGCGGACGAAAAAGCTTGAAGGAATTCGTAAGGTTGCCCCTGTTAAACCGGCGATACCGGTTAAAGTAAATAACTCACTGGTGCTAAATGGAAACCCGACATTGAGCATTTGTACTGTGACGATACTCCACAGCATCCAGACGCCAAAACCACATAACAGACTGGGAATTGAGATCCACAGGTTGCGGTTTGCAATTTTACTGCCTTGCTGTTGCCAGAACGTCTCATTTTCCGGCTCCCAACGATTTAAATTCGACATAGTCTCACTCCGAGCAAACCCAAAAAGGTGCGCTAAAACTATGCAGTCTGCGCCGCGGTGCCACAATGCGTCTGAGGGGTTAGTTGCTGCCGTGATTTAACGAAGAGTGAATACCTACAAGGGGGTATTTATGCGCATATTTCCTATTTTTTGGTTTAGTATCATGTGCTTATTTGGACAGCTGTGAGCATGTGCTCAAAGACAGTCTAATGCTGCTGGCCAAACTTTTTACCGGGCATGATATAAATCAACTTTATCGTCTGGTGATCCATGCAGCATAAGCAACAACAGATTTTAAGACTTGGAGCAAAACATGTCAGTTGATAAAACCACGGTAATGTTGGTTGATGATCATCCGCTGCTGCGTAAAGGGTTGCGGCAACTATTGGCGTTTGAAGCCGAATTTGAGGTCGTGGCGGAGGCTGGATCCGGTGCCCACGCGCTGGAAATCGCCCCGGAGCTCGACCCGGACTTAATTATTCTCGACCTGAATATGCAGGGCATGGATGGACTGGAAACGTTGAAAAGGCTGCGTGATGAAGGGGTGACGTCGCGCATTGTGATGCTGACGGTATCAGATAGTAACGAAGATGTGATTAAAGCCATTAGCTTGGGCGCTGACGGATATTTACTAAAAGATTCCGATCCGGATGAACTGCTGGAACAAATCAAAAAAGCCGCCAGTGGCAAAATGGTGTTAAGTGACGCAGTCAATGCTGCGCTGGCCACTGCCATTCGTCGTCCGGCAGAAAAACCGGCAGCGGATATCAACAATCTGACTAACCGCGAATATGAAATTATAAGTCTGATTGCCAAAGGCCAAAGCAATAAACTGATTGCCCGCGAATTGGATATTTCGGATGGCACGGTCAAGGTGCATGTGAAACATCTACTGAAAAAACTTAATTTGCGATCCAGAGTTGAAGCCGCAGTTTGGATGGTGAATCATCAAGGACGCAATAACTAGCAGCTAATCATGGACTCGGGCCAATGAGGCGAGTAGGACATGGAACAGATTTTGGAACAATTCAATGACACAATTCAGCAGAAAACCACTGTTGGCCTTTCAACAGGCATTGCAGCAATTGCTCGGCACTGTCAGTTGCGAACTATCTGTCAAGGGGCAACCGCTGGAAACGGCATTGGGTATGGTGTTGGCGGAAAACATTCACTCGCCAATACAAATTCCGGCATACACCAACGCTGCTATGGATGGCTATGCATTTCGTTATGCTGATCTGGAAAACTTTGAATTTCTGCTGGTGCAAGGCCAAAGTCTGGCAGGTCATCCATACCAGGGACCGCTTCCCCCGGGATGTTGTATTCGCATCATGACCGGCGCAAAGTTACCTGCCGAATTGGATACCGTGGTGATGCAAGAAGACGTTGACTTAACTCCTGCCGGTCAGCTACGTATTCTTCGGGAAGTTAAAAGCTTCGATCATGTACGAATGGCTGGCAGTGAAATTGCCATCAACAATTTAGTTTTAACAGCAGGTCAACGTTTAGGCCCGCTGCAGATTGGGTTAGCCGCAACTTTAGGCTACGCCAGCTTACCGGTATATCGGCGCTTAAAAGTCGGAGTGATCTCTACCGGCGATGAGTTAATTAAACCAGGGGTGCCGCTGGCGAACGGGCAAATATACGATAGCAACCGTTATATACTGTGTGCCATGTTGCAGCGTCTTGACGTAGAACTGATAGATTTGGGCTGGGTAGCAGATGATAAAGATCTACTGACTAAAGCTTTCAGTCAGGCGGCGCTTGAACTGGATGTCCTTGTGACCAGTGGCGGTGTGTCGGTGGGGGATGCTGATTACACCCGACTCGTGTTAGAGGAATTAGGAGAAGTCAATTTTTGGCAGGTTGCAATTAAACCAGGTAAACCATTTGCTTTTGGTCGCTTGGGGCAATGTTGGTTTTTCGGCTTACCGGGCAATCCGGTTTCCGCAGTGTTGACGCTTGATCAGCTGGCGCAACCGGCTCTGCGCAAATTGGCCGGGGAGAAATGGTCAGGACCTATGTACATGAAAGCGAAAGCCACAAAAGCTTTTCGGAAAAAACCGGGACGACTTGATTTTCAGCGGGCAGTGGTGAGAGATGTTGATGGTCAGTTACTGGTATCACCGGTTGGCCAGGATAGTTCAGGGATGTTGTCATCCTTGGCGCTAGCCAATTGTCTGATGGTGCTGGAGCAACCTCGTGGTGATGTGGGACCAGATGAGACCGTGCAAATTCAGTTGCTGAGTTCGCTATTTCGGTAAAGGTCATCGTCGACAATAGGTCATATACAAATTTTTCCTGCTGTAATCAATGTTTCTAAAATGACCCCATTTGACGCGCTACCACATGGAGTACCTCTTTGTCGTCATGCGTCAAACCGGCAGGTTTTGATCCAAGTCAATAAGACGCCTTCCACCACAACGCACACTCGATGCATTAAAAAGGCTGAGGTGTCCATATGTGTTTGGTTGAGTTGTTGTTGCAACAATTGCAGCAGGTTGGGGTAAAACAAATTTTTGGTATACCTGGCGATTTTGTGTTGCCGCTGTTTGCCGCAATAGAACAAGCCGGAACTATTCCGCTGTATTATTTAAGCCACGAACCATCAGCAGTCTTTGCTGCCGATGGGGCATCCCGCATCAGTAATCAGCCAGCTGCAGTCATACTGACTTACGGCGCGGGTGCGCTGAACGCTGTAAACGCTGTCGCGCAGGCATATGTTGAGCAAGTACCGTTGTTGATCATCGCCGGTTTTCCATCACAATGCGAAATTAACCGCAAACTGGCTATTCACCATCAGGCGAAGCATTTAGATTCGCAACGGGATATTTATCGGGAGATTACCTGTGCCCAGGTCCGGTTAAATGATGTGGGGACTGCTGCAACAGAACTATGCCGCGCGGTACAGACCTGTAAGAGAGAATCGAGACCGGTGTTAATTGAGTTTCCGCGAGATGCCACCGACTGGCAGCTGCCTGCTGCGATGGTGACACAGGCTTTCGTAGCGGCAAAACTTTTTAATGCTCCAGCGCACCAGGCGACTCCACAGCAGACTGTTCCGCAAAAGACGGCTCCACAACAGGCAGTAAATCACTCGCAAAACACACCGTATCAGCAAGAACTGGCGCTCGCTGTGCAAGCGGTTCGGCATCGATTGAAGCAGGCCAAACAGCCGGTGTTGTTATGTGGGATTGGTGTCCGCCGGTTTGGGGCCGTAGCGCAAGTAGAACAGCTGGCGAGTCGGCTACAGGTACCGATGATGACGACTTTGCTCGGGCGGGCTTGTCTAGATCAGCAACATCCGTGTTATACCGGAGTATTTGTTGATCAGCATGATCAGACACAGCTAAAACTTCTACAAGAATCAGATCTGATTATTTTGTTAGGAGTCATCCAAAACGACAGCAATTTTGCCGCCCACCCACAGCTGTTCCCAGCTGAAAAAGTATTGGTGATTGGGCAAGGCGAACTAAAAATGCCCGGCGTAATTTATCATGACTTGCCGATAGCCGAGGTTCTCAACCAACTGCTACACACTGAGTTACCGGAATTTTCATGGTCGGCAGCGGCAAAGAACATTTTTGATAATCAACAAATTCAATCCGGCAACAACCTGTCACGCCAATTTAATTCAGGTTCAGTGGTGGCACTGCTGGATCAACTACTTAGCGCACAATCAGAGTTGGTGCCGTTGATCAGTGATATCGGCGATTGTTTGTTTGCCTCATTGCACGCCCAACCTTCAGCGTTATTGGCACCGGCCTTTTATGCTTCCATGGGGTATGCCGTTCCCGCGGCATTAGGTGTCCAGGCTGCTAGTGGTCTGCGGCCACTGGTGCTGGTCGGTGATGGCGCTTTTCAAATGACCGGGTTAGAGCTAGGTCATTGTAACCGTTACGGTTTTTCGCCAATTGTGGTGCTATTGAATAATGGCGGCTGGCAAATGATCAAAGCTTTTTCACCTAATTTGCTTTCGACTTCGTTGCGTGGTTGGAATTATTCGGCGATTGCCCGTGGCATGAATGGCAGTGTCCACCAGGTGTGGGGTCTGGAGCAATTAGCAACGGCCTTTAGCCGCGCTTTACAGGAAACCGAAAGATTTTCTCTGATTGAAGTGATGTTGCCAGAAGGCAGCTCCAGCTGCAGGCTGCAACAGTTTGCAGATGGCTTTCTAAATGCACAATCTGCTTAAAAACAGACTCAGCACGTGAAAAAGTTTAGAAATTGACGCTTTTGGTTTGAATTTTTGGAGAGATTTATGGTTAAAACTTACTTAAAACAACTGACAAAAACGGCCACATTACTGGCTGTTGTGATGACTGGAGCGACGCAAGCGCATCCCGATGTATACCTTGATACGGTAGTAGGGCCTAACGGTGGTCAGTTGCGGATGGCCGGTGCTTATCATTTTGAGTTGTTGGTGGTCAAAAATAGTCCCGGGGCAAAAAATAACGCATTAAAAGTATTTGTTATGGATCATACCAATACGCCACAGACGACAGTAGGGTCTACTGCCACTTTAAATATGGTCGCCGGTCAACAAAAAACAAGCATTGATCTCAAGCCTGAAGGCGCTAATGCACTGGTGGGCGAGACAATATATGCATCTGTGCCCGACATGAAAGTTGTCATTAATGTGACTTTACCGGGGCAGAGCACACAAACCGTGAAATTTGAGCCATTAAACCCCAAGACTGCCGCCGCGAAAGACCCTGTTCATGCAGTAACAGAAGCTCACGACCATCCAGCTGACAATGCTTCTGCCCATAGCCATCACCCATAAGTGATTCACTGAATATCTGAAATGCCAGCTCTTGTTATGCTGGCATTTGTCATCTCAGCGCCGATGACACCTCTTGTTGCTGATGCCGTTGGTTTTAATATCAGTATTGATGCGATCTAGTGCAACGCGGCTGCTTTAATATTCGCCCAGAGTTCGCTGCCGGTCGTCAGGGCTAATTGTTGAAAGGCTCGTTGGCTAATCTGTGCCGCCAGTTGCTGACCATCCGATAACGTCAATATTAACAGTAGGATGGCAGGGTGGGCGGTTGCATGCCAGTGACTGATACACGCCGGCAGCTGGATTTGAATCGAACTTTGTTCCAGTGGTTTTAAACTCACACTGACATCACGGGCGCGCACCCGCAAGCGGCATGGCATTGTTGGAGGCGAGAAATCAGTGATTGGTAATAGCGGGACCGGCAACTCAAAATGCGTATTGCTCAGCTGAATATGACAGATACCGGGCATTCCTCCCGCCGAAGTTTGCATGCCGTGAAGTACACTCATCGCTTCATGCTGCAAAGCTATTTCTGTGTGTAATAACGTGGCCAGCGGCCCTTGCGCCTGAATGTGCCCCTGGTCGAGCAAAATCAGTTGATCGGCCAGTTGGACCACATCTTCGAGCTGATGGCTGACCAGCAGCACAGGGATCTTAATATCAGCCAATAGCTGCTGCAAATAGGGCAAAATTTCCTGCCGCCCCTGCAAGTCCAATGCACTAAAAGGTTCATCCAGCAATAATAATTGTGGTTGTGATAATAAAGCTCGGCCGAGAGCGACTCGCTGTTTTTGTCCACCTGACAATTGCGAAACTTTCCGGGCTAATAATGGTATTAAATCAAGCTGTTGAAAAACAGTTGCCGGATGCACATGGCGCAATTGCGCAGGCACGCGCTGATAACCAAATAATAGGTTCTGTTCGACGGTTAAATGTGTAAACAAAGTGTCATGCTGACTGACCAGGCCAGTGCGTCGTTGTTCGGCCGGACAATGTTGGTGACCATCGAGCCAGCTTTGCCCGGCAAAGGAGATTTGGCCTTTCGCCCGGTCTTCAAGCCCGGCTATTACCCGTAGTAAGCTGGTTTTACCGCAGCCAGAGCGTCCAAATAACGCGGTCACCCCCCGGCTTTGGATTTCGGTGTTAATCACCAGCTGGAAATCAGTGAGGGAGAGGCTTACGTTCAGAAGCAAGCCAGCAGAGTGCTCAGCAGAATTTGTCATCTTTGCGAACCTTGTTGCCAGCGATTCAGGCCGAACAACAACAGCACTGCCAGTACCAGAACCATCAGCGATAACTGATGGGCCGCTGGGTAATTCATCGCTTCGGTGTGATCATAAATTAATACCGACAGCACTTTTGTTTCGCCGGCGATACTGCCGCCGATCATCATAATCATCCCAAATTCACCGAGCGTATGGGCGAAGGTTAAAATGGCCGCGGTTAGAAAACCGGGGCGAGCCAACGGCAACAACACATGCCAGCAGCGATCTATAGGCCCGGCACCCAATAGCGCTGCGGTTTCCAGCGGTTGTTTACCGATGCTGTGAAAACTTTGTTTCAGCGGTTGCACCGCAAAAGGCAGTGAATAAATCATCGACCCCAGCACCAGGCCTTCAAAACTAAACAGCAGTGGCGGTAAACCTAATGCTGTTAACCATTCGCCCACACCTTGTTGTGGACTTAGCAGCAGTAATAGATAAAAACCTAACACTGTTGGTGGCAACATTAAAGGTAAGGTCACGATGGCATCGACCAGGCTATGTCGCTTTTGCTGGCCAAAAGCCAGCCACCAGGCAAGCGGGGCAGCAATCAACAGCAACAACAGGGTGGTTATGCTGCATAACTTGATGGTCAGCCAGAGTGCCTGCCAGTCTGCCGGACTTATGCTCAGTAGGTGATCACTCACGGCTGATTGTTACCGGCGGCTGGGCGAAACCATACTGCCTTAGCAATTGTTGTGCTGGTTCACTGTTAACATAATCGAAGAAGCGCAGTGCCTGTTTAGTCAGATTAGCCGGCCGTGTTGGTTGTTTTACCAACATCATTGCTGCCTGTAATGGATGGTGTAGTTGTTCATCTATTTGTAGATATGCCTGGTGATGAGGTTGTCGATTGTGTTGATGAATTACCGGAACATTTGCCGGCTTTTTTACCAGCGCTAATGCGACAATCGCCGCATCTACCGCACCGCTTTGCACCAACTGTAGTGCTTTGGCAACATTATCGGCGTAGACAATTTTGCGTTCGATCAGTGACCAAATCTTTTGTTGTTGCAACGCTTGCTTTGCACGTTCGCCATAAGGCGCATGTTGTGGCTCGGCAATCGCAATCCGGCTAAAAGTAGGGCTGGTCAATGAATCCAATGCCTGTGGCGGCGGCAGTCCTGACTTTGTCACTAACACCAATCGGCCTAACCCAATCACTATTGGTGTGTTCTGATTAAGTCCCTGCTGCACCAGTACATCGGTGTAGCTGCGATCGGCGGCAAAATAGATATCAAAAGGCGCTCCGTGTTGAATTTGTTGACTGAGTTTTCCAGACGAACCATAGATGATGTCCACAGAGGCATCCGGATGTAACTGCCGAAATTGGTTGCGGATGGCCGTTAACGCATCGCGTAAGTCAGATGCTGCTGCTAGCCGCAGGTTACGTTGTTCTGGTACTAACTCATTAGCTTGTGAGATCCCCGAAAGCAGCAACCAAATTAATGTGATCAACAACCATAGTGATCGCCAGCTAAAAACCTGTTGCGTAGCACCTTGCCTTGCACTCTGGTTGGAAAAGCTCGTACTCATCGGCACCACCTTTGTTGTTGCACGCTATCAGAAGATTTAGCTTCCACCCATCTAGCCCCATCGTTGTCATGCTGCTTTTTCCAAATCGGCGCCCGGGTTTTTAAATAATCCATAATAAATTCGGCACCGGCAAAAGCACTGCCGCGATGGCCGGCAGCTACGCCCACCAGTACAATTTGTTGTTGAGGCTTTAAAATCCCAACCCGATGAATGATTTTGATATTTTTTAAATCAAACCGCTGCTGCGCTTCATTGGCTATGTTTAACAATGCCTGCTCAGTCATCCCCGGATAATGTTCTAGTTCCAGTGCTTGTAACGCGAGCTCCGGGTGATCCCGCACTAAACCGACAAAAATCACCACTGCCCCGCAATAAGGCGTTTTTGCCAGTTCCTGATAACAATGATCTTGCGAAAAATCAGCAGTTTGCACCTGTATTTGAATGGTTGGTTTTTGAATTGAATGGTGAGTGCTGGTGCTATCAGGAATCATCTTAACCTCCGGTCACCGGCGGAAAAAACGCCACTTCATCGCCGGTCTGTACCGGTTGTGACAGGCTGGTCAGTTGTTGATTAACCGCCGCTAACAGCTGACCATCGTGAAGTGCCCGGGCAATGCGGGTCGATTGCGCGCTGAGAGCATTCAACACTTCAGCCACCGTGATGTGTCCATCATCGTTGTGAGTTATTTTGTCAAATGGCAACGCGATCGCGCCACAACCGATTTTTTCTCTTAAGGCGCCAAAAAATAATACTTTGATCATTGTTGCTGCTCCTGGCGAGCCAGCAAAAAGGGCGCACGTTGCCAATCACCCGATTTGCCACCGGTTTTCTGCTCGAGTTGAATTTGACTGATCACCAGCGCTGGATCTACCGCTTTGCACATATCGTGAATGGTCAGGGCGGCGAGGGTGACAGCGGTTAAAGCTTCCATTTCAACACCGGTGTTACCCTGAACTTTACAGCTAGCGGTAATTGCGATGGTGCCTGCTGGATGATCGAGGCTGAACTGAATGTCGACCTGAGTTAACGCCAGCGGGTGACAGAGTGGGATCAAATCACTGGTTTTTTTAGCTGCCATAATGCCGGCAATCCTGGCACAGGCTAGCGCATCACCTTTTTTGAGCATGGCAGTTTGCAGCAGCGCTATCACTTCGGGTGTTGTTTGTACCAAAGCCGAAGCTATCGCTTCGCGGCAGGTGATGGCTTTAGAGCTGACGTCTACCATCAAGGCGGCGCCGTCATTAGTCAAATGCGTTAATTGCTGTGGATTGTTGCTGTCGTTGTCGTGTCGGCTCATAGGGCTGCCTTTAAGGTTTGCGGGTGACGAGGCTCACAAGATGGGCTGTTGCTTCCAGCGAGATGTGGCACAAAATTACAAGGCCGCACTGTGGCATCCAGTTGTGGCAAAATCAGTGCGTGCATGGCGAGCTCACAGGCAGCAGGAGAGCCTGGCAATGCGAAAATAACCCGTTGATTGGCAAGACCAGCCATCGCACTGGACTGCAGACTGGCGCTGCCCATCTGCTGATACGACAGCTGGCGGAAAAGTTCACCAAATCCAACCACTGATTGATCAAATAGCGGCGCAATAGCTTCACTGGTGCAGTTATCAGCCGTAAAGCCGGTACCACCGTTGAGCAGAATCACCTGGCATTGTTCATCACAAATCAGCTGTGACAGCCTGGCGCGTATTTGATACCGGTCAGCAGGCACAATCGAACGTTGCAGCAGCAGATGTCCGGCCTGTTGCAGCAGTTGGCAAATTAAATCGCCGCTGCTATCCGTGGCCGCAGTATGACGATTGGAGATGGTCAATACGGCAATTTGCAGCGGTTTAAAAGGTTGAGCGTGTTTCATGTTCAGCAGACTCCTGACGATAAAATGGCAGAGGATTTTTTTGTACCAGTTTTTCCTTTGCAACAAGCCACTCGGCTGGTGTATTGCTATTGAAAAGCGCGGCTTGATCCGGACAATCCAGCATCACCCCGCCAAATTGTTGAAGCAAAGCAAACACGCTGTTTTGGCGTTGCTGCTTTGCCGATGAAGCTGCTGGTTGCAGTTGTTGTGTCAGCCAGTGCTGCACAGCCGAGTTGTTCGGGATCACCGCCGGCAATGGCGAACCACGAAAACAGCTACAACGATGCCCCAGTAACAACCGAACCAACGCCGGGCTTAGCAATGGAATATCAATAGCCAATACCAGACATCGGTCGGCACTGGCATGCATGAGTGCGGATTGGATGCCGGCAAGAGGCCCGGCCGCCACAAAGATATCGGGAATAAAACACGGCTCGTTGCGGCTGATCAAAACTTCGTCGCAACCAGCTGCTTTGGCAAGCGTCACGGTGCGCTGCAACATGGTTTCGCCATCTACGCTGAGTAAGGCTTTATCTTGTCCCATTCTGCTGGAACGGCCTCCGGCCAGAATGATGGCGGTGCATTTTGCTGTTGGCATTGCCATTGCTCCAATCATGTCAGATAAGCACAGGTATCAGATGAACGCAGGCGATCTAACCGCCAATCATTGCCAGCTGGCGGGTGGCGCCGGTTTGTTGATCGGCCAAATGATGGCTGCTGCTTTTAAACTGCAGGCTATGTTGCAAAAACTGCCTGACGAGTTCAGGGTCATCCTGTTGCAATAAGTGTCGCAAACTACGGTGCTGCTCGGTAAACAGGCACAGGTACAGCTGACCTGTGCTTGAGACACGTAGTCGATTGCAGTCGGCGCAGAAATCCTTGCTATAAGGCATGATGAGACCAATGCCGCCCTGGTGTTGAGGATGGAAAAACTCCTTGGCCGGACCTGCATGCTGGTCTTTCACGCCAAGTAGCCAACCTGCAGCAGTTAACTGCTGCATAATGCTGTCACCTGACACATGTTGACGCGCGAAGTAGCCGTGGTTATCGCCGGTTTGCATCAATTCAATAAAACGAAGTGTGACCGGACGTTGCTGCACAAACGCCATAAAATCGGGTAGTTCACCTGCATTGTGTTGCCGCAGTAAAACGGTATTGAGTTTCAATTTTTTGATGCCGAGTGTACTGGCAAGATCGATGCCTTCAACAATGTCGGCTAATTTGTCCTGACCCGTCACCAATGCAAAAGTAGCAGGGTCCAGACTATCGACACTGACATTGAGAGCATCAAGACCTGCATCCAGCCAGCTTTGAATATCCCGTTTTAAGCGGTAGCCATTGGTAGTCATCGCCACTTGTTCGATGCCAGGCACAGCTTTGCAGGTAGCAATAATTTCAGATAAGTCGCGACGCAAGCTAGGTTCACCGCCGGTGAGGCGAATTTTGCGGGTGCCACAAGCAGCAAAACCGGTTACCAGACGTTTGATTTCAACCAGACTTAACTCTTGGCTGCGGCTGTCACAGGTGTTGCCATCGGGCAAGCAGTAGCTGCAACGAAAGTTGCAACTTTCCGTCAGCGACAGCCTTAAGTAGCTGAAGCGGCGGTTAAATTGGTCTTGAAGCATCACAACACACCTTTCCAGGTAGGGAGGTCTGACTGTTTCCGATCAGGCCCGGTGGCGGAATTACCACGGCAGATGCAGGCGGATCACTCAAGGTTAAATCTGGGTAATCACGTATCCTCAAAAGAGGACTTAGCTTACAGCGCTCGGCGTTGACGTTATGTTAGCCCCTGACGATTTGGAATGTTATGACCTTGAAGGGGCAGCTAGGCTACTCATTTTGAGGTAGTTCGAGCGGGTTTCTTTCTTGAGAAATTGAGCCTGACCAGGTTCAGACAGGCTCGGAAGTATGCAGTGTTATTGGCAAGAGCCGCAGCACTGGCCTTTATTAGCATGGCTTTGAGCTGGACGTTCGACAAATAGAATCTCGTTTTCGAGCAGAATATGTTCCATCAAATCTTCTTTGAGCTCTTTCAGGCCCAAATAAAGTGCAGTCCATGTATTGCAGGCGCCGGGCGGTAATTGCAGATCATGTGCCAGCCGTAGCATGATGGTCAGTGCATCGCCATGATGTAAGTGTTCTTCCTGCATCACCGAAATAGGGCCTGCCGGGAAAAAACCGTTACATAACATTGGGAATAAAATCTGCTCTTCTTTATGCATATGGCTTTCCAGCTCCTGGTACATTTGTTCCAGATGGATGGTGAGCCCGGTTGGGCAATCCGGGTGATCACCATGCACCTGTTCGACCCGACGAGCCAGACGGGTGAGTTCAGGAAGTTGTTGGCGATGTTTGGCGTGAAAACGTTCCAGGATAAAATACGCCAGCTCTTCCGTGTTGGCTTTGGTCCAGTCTCGCGCTGTGCTGTTTGCACTGGAAGCCAGTAAAGTAAGTTCTGCATTGATTTGGTTTGCGTCCAGTTCCCGGCGTATTGCAGCTGCAGCCAACAACTCCTTGCCACCACAACAGAAATCCAGTTTGTATTTATGAAAAATTGCCGTTGCACCAGGGATTTGGCTGGCTAACTGACCTAAAGGTTTATGTAAATATGACATAGGGAACTCCGGTTATTTGATGATTCAAATACAACTATCTACAAGCACTGCTATTCCAAGAATTAGGCCAAAACTACCTCTTTTGATTTATATAGATTTTTTCCTGGCAATGGTAAATTTAACCCTGAATTCGCCGGGTACAATTGACCCAATAGGGTAAAAATAACCATGCTGGAAGAGACTTTAGTTGCCGATTTGATTGCTGATTTACCCGCTGCGGTACGGTTACAGCGGTTGGTAAATACCATGCGTACTCATTTTGGCTGCAGTGCGGTGGCGCTGTTGCAATTGCAGCAGAGTCAGCTAAAACCAATTGCTGTGTGTGGTCTTGCTGCAGAAAGTCTCGGCCGACGTTTTGTGGTGGCGCACCATCCAAGACTGGCTGCAATTTTACAAAGCCGCCAACCCGTGCATTTCGAGCCGAATTGCGATTTGCCAGACCCCTATGACGGATTAGTCGAAACTCAACCAGGTCAACCTTTGTTAGTTCATGATTGCATGGGGATTGCTTTATACCTGGAAGGCCAATGTTATGGTGTATTAACGCTGGATGCACTGCAGGCCGGTACCTTTAGCCGCTTAACGCTGATGGAATTGCAGCGGTTTACCTTGTTGGTTGAAGCCTCGCTGCGGGTTTGTCAGCTGGAAACTGAACTTCGCAGTATGCGGTTTTCCAGGGCAAATGCGCGGCTGGAGAGTGGCGTGCAAAGTTTACCGACGGATGAAATTATCGGGCAACACCCGCAGTTGTTGCAGCTCTTGGCAGAAGTGAAAGTAGTCGCCAATTCCGATTTACCGGTGTTGTTACTTGGCGAAACAGGTGTTGGCAAAGAGTTATTTGCCCGCTATCTGCACCGTGAGTCAAATCGGGCGTTGAAGCCGATGATCTATATCAACTGTGCGGCTTTACCGGAATCTTTGGCAGAAAGCGAGTTGTTTGGTCATGTCAAAGGTGCTTTCTCCGGCGCGTTACAGGAAAGACCCGGACGGTTTGATGCGGCCGATGGAGGTACCTTATTTCTTGATGAAGTCGGAGAATTGCCAATTCTGGTGCAGGCCAAGCTATTACGGGTGCTGCAAAACGGTGAAATACAACGGCTTGGCTCGGATCAAAGTCGGCGTGTCAATGTGCGAATAGTTGCCGCCACCAATCGCAATTTAAACGAACAGGTCGCACAGGGAGCCTTTCGTGCCGATTTATATCACCGGCTTTCAGTGTACCCGGTGGTGGTGCCACCTTTGCGTGAACGCAGCAGCGACATTGCGATGCTCGCTGGTCATTTTCTGGAGCAGAACCGTTGTCGGCTTGGTTTACGTTCGATCAGGCTGTCAGAGCCTTCACAATTGCAGCTGCTCCAGTACCACTGGCCCGGTAATATACGCGAGCTGGAGCATGTACTCAGTCGCGCGGCGATTAAAGCATTAAGTGAAGGGCATAACCGTAACGATATCTTGACCATAGAACCACGCTGGCTTGATATCAGCTCGCCTCCTGTTACGGATGAAAGTCAGCTGCAACGGGTAGGTGTATATGCGGGGGCAATCTCACCTAACACAAAAATCTCGTTGTTACCGATGAAACAAGCGTTGGCGCAATTTCAGTGCCAGCAGATTGAAGCCGCATTTATACAAAGTGGCGGTAGTTGGTCCTTGACCGCGAAAACTTTGGGTCTAGACAGCAGCAATTTGCATAAACTGGCGCAAAAGTTAGGCATCAAGACGCTGTTAAAAGGATCGGCGTAATGCGGTTGTTCCGGATGGTTTTTTATCGGGCGTTAGCCCTTGGTAGTTTGTTGTTAGGGATGATCGGTATTCTGATACCTGGTTTACCCACAGTGCCATTTATCTTGCTGGCAGCTTTTGCTGCGAGTCGGGGCTGGCCAGCACTGGAGCAATATCTATTAGATCATCCAACATTTGGGCATTCAATAAAACTATGGCGGCAAGCAGGAGTGGTGCCCCGTACAGCCAAGTATTGGGCCAGTGTGATGATGCTGGCAAGCCTTTGTCTATTATGGGTTGGAACGATTGCACTTATGTTTAAAGCTGCGGTGTCATTGGTTGTGGTTATAGTCGCGCTTTGGATATGGCGTCGTCCCGAATATCCACCGGTTAAGGAGTCCTGATGGGCGCAACATCATTGCAAGAACTTGATCTACAAACTGCTATGCGTTATAGCCGGCAAATTATGTTGCCCACTTTTGAGCTGGCCGGGCAGGAAAAACTGCTGGCGGCCAAAGTGCTGGTGATTGGTGCTGGTGGTTTGGGTTGTGCTGCATTGCCATATCTGGCAAGTTCCGGCGTTGGTCAGCTAACGATTGTTGATGGCGATGTGGTAGATCGAAGTAATCTTCAACGGCAAATTTTGTTTCGCGAACAGGATATTGGCAAGCCCAAAGCGTTGACTGCGGCGAATGTATTACGGCAAATGAACAGTGATATTCAGTGCACTGATATTGGCAGTTTTGCCGATGAAACGCTTCTGGGGCAGCTGGTATCTGAGCACGATTTGGTGCTGGATTGTTGTGATAACCTGCAAACCCGTTTGCTGATTAATCAGCATTGTTATGATAAACGAATACCTTTAGTTTCAGGCGCCGCCATTCGCATGGAAGGGCAGCTTTGCAGTTTTGCGATGGACAGGCAATCGGCATGTTATCAGTGCCTGAGTCTGGCCTTTGGCGAACAGCAACTAAGCTGTCTTGAAGCCGGAATTTTATCGCCAGTAGCGGGTGTCATCGGCACGATGCAAGCACTTGAAGCGATTAAAATATTGTCTGGTTGTGGCCCGGCATTATTTGGCCAGTTATTATTACTTGATGGTAGACACAGCGAATGGCGCTCGTTTTCGTTGCAACCTCAGCCGCTGTGCCCCTGTTGTGGCAGCAAGTCTTGCTGAATATGTTGCAGCACCTGATAAGCTTGTTGCAAAGTGCAGTCGGGGTGTGGCCGATTGTGACCGCCACTCTTTTTAAAACCAAAGTCGGTCAGTTCCAGATGCCAGGTTGGAACCACCTGTTGCTGTGCTAGTGTTTGCCGTACACAGTTCAGCGGACAGCCGTCGATGGCTAGAATATTGCGGCCAGATTTAGCAACCTTTACCAGTTGTTTTACCTGACCACCAACGCCAGCGATGCAAGACATTTCCGCTAACCCCTCCCGGTCCAATACGACGGCCACGTCATTAGCTAATTGCGCCACATTAGAACAACCAGAACACGCATAGACCAGTGGTTTATCGGATTGAGCTGCCATTCTTGTTTCCTGCTGTTGCTGGATAGACGATGTAATCCAGTCTAAACAGCAGCGATGGCAACAACTTGATTTAAATCAAAACCAATCAAAACAAGCGGTCAGCTACTCCTCCAGAGGTAGGTCTGCTTACCCACCAACAGTTTTAGTCTAGTGATGCTAGCCCGGTCTTCCGTCAGCCCGGTCGGACGTTAAAATGCGCATGTAGCAAACGCAAAACATTGTATAGGCAAGTACCCAGCATAAAATGGCAATCGCCAGCAGCGGCCGACTCATTGCCGGCAGCAACACGATAAGAATACTTCGACATATGCCTGCGGTGATCACCAATACAAATGCCGGGATCATCACGGTCGATACCTGCAGCGGTCGTCCGGTGTGGCCAAGTGAAACCCGTGCCATCATCGCAAGAATCATCGACCCCATAGCGCCAGCGGTTAGCGCATGCATCGCGGTGCTTTTTAATACCGGATGTCCTAAAAGCGCGGTACCGCTATAATGCAACGCAAATAAAGTAAGTCCCAACGGAATAAACCAATAGGCCAGATGCAACGACCATAACAGAGGCACTCTGCCGGTGACCCAAATTTTCCAGCGTAAGCAGCGAATAGCCACGAGTACTGCAGTGACTCCGTAAAGTAGTGCAATCGATGGTTGTGGCAGATAAATTTCCAACTTTAAAAACTGTTGCAAAAACACCAGCCATAGGGCTCCCAATGCACACCGATCCAGCCAAAGTATCGGTTCGACCTTTTTTGTCAGGGTGCCGTTGGCAGTAAACATAGGCAACACACGGCCGCCAACGACAGTCATCAGCACGGTGATGAGTAACACAGCGTTGTAGAACCCATGTTGTTGCCAAGCATAATTGTTGAAATAGAGTCCAGCCCAGCTGAGGCCGTTACAAACAGTCAACAACAGTAATACCGGCACAAAAAACAGGTTACGCCATTGCCGGACGGCGAGTACTGGTTTTGCCATCAACAAAGCTGCAACGGGTAAAAATGTTAAATCAACTGTCGCTACCAGCCAGAGAGGCAATGTCGAGCCTGCTACTAATAACAAACGCGACGCCAGCCAGAGCAACACTAAAACCAGCAGTGTCTTGCCGTGGGGCGCACGCAGGCCAGTCCAGTTTTGCATTGCAGTCAGCAAAAATCCGACGACTATGGCGCTGGCAAATCCAAAAATCATCTCGTGGCTGTGCCAAAACAAGATATTTCCGACCGGCTGCAGGTTTAACAGACCAAACAAGGCCAGCCCCCAAAGTAGCATGGCGATAGCGCTAAATAATCCACCAAATAAAAACAATGGCCGAAAGGCTAGCCGTAATAAAGGAGGGGTCTTCATCTCAGTACTTAGATCGGTGATTTGCATGGTTGTTCCTGTTGTGAAAATTAATGGCTTTTAACATAAGTAACCGCTAGCCAAATGATTGGGGAGGAGAAGTTGTATCCTCATCTTCTTTGAGGAAATTGTCAGCTCGAGCCAAAGCGAGTTCACGCTGATAAAGCTGACGCTGATTGGCAAAAAACATCAGGACCATGCAACAGGCCAATACGCCATATAGCAACATAAAGCAGGCGGTATGAATGCCAAGTAAGTCTTGTGACAAACCAAACAATAGCGGTAAGGTGCAGCCACCCAAAGCGCCCACTGCTGCTACCATACCACCAGCTGCACCCATTTGGTCGGGGTAATAATCGTATATGGTCCGGAACACACTGGCCCGCCCTAAGCCTTGTGCGATCCCGATCACAAACATTAATGCGGTAAATAGCCAGAGATTGATATTGATTTCCAGTACCACTTCTTTGTCGATGCCGTGGATCACCAGACTGGTTGGTGGATAACTTAGAATAAATAGGCAGATCAGGCAGATCCAAAACACGCTCCAGTTCACTGCCCGGCCACCATACCTATCGGCCAGCCAACCGCCTAAAGCCCGCACCATACTGGATGTAGCTACAAAAAACAGTGTAAAAATCATCGCTTCGGCGGCGCTTAGTTGATAAGCCTGCATGTAATAACGGGGCAACCAAAGCAGCAAAGCTAAAAAGCTGCCAAACACAAAATAATAATACAGCGAAAAACGCCAGAGTCGGGCATCACTAAGTAGGGTTCGACTGCGGCGAAGCCAACCTATTTCATTCTGCAGTGAGTTTGGGGCCGCGGCTTGCGGTGGCATTTTCGGCGAAAAAAGATAAAAAAGCAGCCAGATCAGCGCCGTCAGCAACGCATATACTTCGCCAATGCTCAGTGGCAAGTTTAGAGGTTTCTCAGTAGTGCCAAACAGCGGTACCAGCAACAAACTTAAGGCCGCTCCGGCATTGCCAACACCAAACAAACCCATCACAGTCCCTTGTTTGGATGCCGGATAAAAAGCACTGACATATTGAATGCCAAAGGTAAAAGCAACACCGGCCAAACCCAGCCAGAAGCCAAGTGCTATCAGCGCCGTCAGACTGGTAGCCGCCGCTAACAATAATAACGGTGGGATTAGGAGCAGTATCAGCCACAACCACAAAGTGCGCGGGCTGAACTTCTCGGCCAGGATGCCTGCCGGAAATCTTAGTAGGGCACCTGTCATGATTGGGGATGACAACAACAGGCCGTATTCGGTAGCACTCAGCGACAATTGTGCTGCAAATTCCAGACCGAGCGCCGCATAAAGACACCAGATGGCAAAGCACCAGGCAAAAGTGAATGTAGCACAAATCAGTGCCCTTCGGCCCTGTGGCAATGGCATTGGCAAACTCCGGAATAAACCCTGAACAATGGCTGGTTTGATGATAAACCTCATCCCTTTGCTTGTGGTTTTTCATCGGGAGTATCTCTTTCGTTCTGGTGGGCCGACGATTTCGTGGTGGGGTACTCAAAAGGAAGTAGTTGCCTTAAGCTGGTCGCGCAGCAGCAGTAAAAATACCGCTACTCAGTTGTGGGTAGTCAGTTTAAATCTATGGTTCCAATGGTTTTTTTGCTTGATTAAAGTCAATGTTTTTCCGATGCAGAGTCTCTATCCTTCAGCCAGTTTCATTAAAACTGAATGCCTCTGGAGGTTTATATGTCCAAGCTGTCCTCTTCCGTCGCCGATGTCGGAAAGGTCAATTTGCTGAATTTTGGTGATGCAAAAATAAAAACTTTGCATCTGACCTGGTTTGCATTTTTTCTGACTTTTGTGATGTGGTTCAACCATGCACCGCTGTTAACCGAAATCAAGCAGGCGTTAAGCCTGACCGATGCACAGGTGAAAGCCTTACTTATTCTGAACGTGGCGTTGACGATACCGGCCCGAATTGTGGTGGGGATCCTGGTCGACAAGTTTGGCCCACGTGTTATGTACAGCCTATTGTTATTGATTTCTTCGTTTTTCTGTATTGGTTTTGCTTTAGCTGAAAGTTTTGAAACCCTGGCATTATTTCGTTTTCTGTTGGGGTTTGTCGGTGCAGGTTTTGTTGTTGGCATCCGGTTGGTTGGCGAGTGGTTTCCGAGCCATCAAGTTGGGACCGCCGAGGGCATTTATGGTGGCTGGGGGAATTTTGGTTCAGCGGCAGCAGCGATGACTTTACCAACTATTGCTTTGATGTACGGCGGCGCAGATGGCTGGCGTTATTCACTGATTAGTATCGGTGTACTGAGTGCTTTATATTCAGTGCTGTTTTACCATCAGGCACGCAATACGCCTAAAGGCTCGGTGTATTTCAAACCGAAAAAAAGTGGCGCCATGGAGGTCACCAGTTGGGGTGATTTATGGCTGTTAATTTTACTGAATATCCCAATGCATTTAGCGCTCGCGATGCTCGCCTGGAAAATGTCTCCTGCAGGCGTGAATTTGTTTTCCGAGCAATATATGTTGCTGATTTGGGCAAGCTTAGTGGTGCTGTTTGTGATCCAGACCCATCAAGTGTGGAGGGTCAATGCCGAACATTTGCGTAAAGGGGTGCCTGAACACGAAAAATACCCGTTTAAACAAGTGGCTATCCTTGATTTAGCCTATTTCACCACCTTTGGCTCTGAGCTGGCTGTGGTCTCCATGTTACCGTTGTATTTCCTTGATACTTTCGAAGGTCTAAATCCGGTGTCTGCCGGTTTACTGGCGTCCAGTTTTGCTTTTATGAATCTGGTTTCCCGGCCGATGGGTGGTTGGTTTTCTGACAAGTTTGGCCGCCGCAAAAGCATGGTGTTGCTGATTGCTGGTTTATCGGCTGGTTATTTTATGATGGGACTGATGGATGGTAGCTGGTGGTTGCCGCTGGCGGTCTTCGTTAGCATGGCATGTTCGTTTTTTGTGCAAGGTGGTGAAGGCGCTGTATTTGCCATAGTCCCATTGATTAAACGCAGGATGACCGGGCAGATTGCCGGTATGGCCGGGGCTTACGGTAATGTGGGTGCGGTGGTGTATTTGACTGTGCTTAGTTACGTTGATTACAGCACGTTTTTTTATGTAATTGCCGCTTCGGCGTTGGTTGGTTTAGTTGCAGTGATGTTCCTCGATGATCCAAAAGGTCATATGACCGAAGTCGACGAAGACGGTAATGTGCATCATATTCATGTCAGTTAAATTATTTTAACCATTCGCGATTGGGCTGTCGGTATTGGCAGCCCTTGCCTCTGGAGTAGCAATGCCCGCCACCTTATGCCGCAATCGTGATAGATCGTTTATAAAACTTGATGCTGGCGGAACCACCGTGGCTGGCCAAAAACCGCAAAATGAAGACGCCATTGCCTGGCAGTTACCAGATGAACCTCATTTGCTGATTTACAAAGGTGGCTGTTTATGTCTTGCTGATGGTGTCAGTTCTGCTGAAGCCGGGCAGCAAGCTAGTGAGTATGCGGTGACACATTTTGTCACTGAATATGTAAATACCCCAGACAGCTGGTCAGTCAGTCACAGTGCCAACCAATTGCTGGGCAGTATCAATAATGCGCTTTATCAGCGAAGTCACGCTTATTTATCTGATGAAAAGGGTTTTTTGTGCACTTTTAGTGCTTTGATCCTCAAATCTCATACCGGATATTTTTTTCATATTGGCGACAGCAGGCTTTACCTTTGGCGCAAAGGGGGTTTGAGACAACTGACGCAGGACCATATCACTAAACTCAGCGAAAACCGTCAGTTTTTAGGGCGCGCTTTGGGCATGGATGAGCAGGTGCAATGGCAGTCGGGTAGTCTGCCGCTGGAACCTGGTGACCGTTTTTTACTTTGTAGTGATGGTCTATCGGATTTTATTGATGACCGGACACTCGAAAAACTGTTGAACCCACAACAGCAAGGAGACATTACTTTAACGCAACTAAGCGAGCAACTCTGTCAGTTGGCTTTGCAAAACGGCAGTGATGACAATGTTAGTGCGCTGCTGGTTGAAGTACAGAGTCTACCCGTTGAAACCCTCGATGATTACAACGAAAGGTTAACCCGGCTGCCGTTTTTACCAGTGTTGGTGCCTGGTATGAAAGTGGATGGCTATCAGGTAGAGCGCGAAATATTTGCCAGTAGCCGCAGCCATCTTTATTTGGTGCGTGACCTGACATCTGACCAATTGTGGGTTCTAAAAACGCCTTCCGTTAATTTTTCCGAAGATGCTGCCTATATCGAAAGATTTATCCAAGAAGAGTGGATAGGTCTGCGTATTCAAAGCCCGCATGTGGTGCAGGTGCATCGGCAGCAACGGCCACGAACTTTTTTATATTATCTACTTGAATATATCGAAGGCGAAACGCTGGAGCATTGGCTGGAAAAAGTTGCAAGGCCGCTTAAACCGGCCAAAGCCATTGCCATGCTGCGCCAAATTGGCGAAGGCTTAACCGCGTTTCACCAACAAGGCGCGGTACATCAGGATCTAAAACCAGCCAACATCATGCGCCGGCCGGATGGCCAGTTGGTTCTGGTTGATTTTGGCTCGGTGTATGTGGCAGGTCTTGCCGAAATCTTTTCGCCGCTGCCACAAGATATTGCGCTTGGCACCGCCAGTTATTCTGATCCGCATTATCTGCTGGGCCACAACTCCGGTGTGCAAGGCGATGTTTATGCGCTCGCAACGATTTGCTATGAACTTTTTACCGGTCAGTTGCCCTATGGCGCCAAAGTGGAAGATTGCCAAAGTATGCGCGACTATCAAAAACTGCGCTATCAGCACAGTTTTTCGCACAATCCACAGATCCCAATCTGGTTTGATCGGGCGCTGGAACTTGGTGTCAGTCTCGATTTGAGCCAGCGTTACGGCACTGTTGCTGCGCTGATGAAAGATTTACAGAACCCAAATCCGTTGTTCTTACATCAACAAGTGGTCGCAAAACACAAAACCAACCGCTTGCTCTTCTGGCAATTGATGTCCGGTTTCTGGTTCGTGACTCTGTTGTTGGTAATTTGGTTGTTTTTAATCCGTAAGGGGTAGGTATCGCAGAAGTTAAATACAATTCACTTTCGCTCGAATGGTGACTTATTTATTGTTTATTTATCTGTTAGAACTGTGATTTATATCCCAAAAGCAGATATTCATAATCTCCGACTATTGGTATATATTTTTTTTGTGTTTGTTACTTTTCATTTGGGTTTAAATCATGACAAGGTTCAATCATAAAGCCCATTGGCAAAATGTTTATCAGCAGAAACAATCAACAGAGGTCAGCTGGTTTCAAGATAAGCCTGCCGTTTCAATGCAATTAATCGCCGGTTGTGCTGTTGATCGGGCTGAGGCTTTTATTGACGTTGGTGGTGGAGCTTCGGTCTTAGTTGATCATTTGTTGGCTGATGGTTTCACCAATCTCAGCATCCTTGATATTTCTGCTGCCGCACTTGATGTTAGCCGTAACCGATTAGGTGAAGCTGCCAATAAGGTGAGCTGGTTAGAGTCCGACATCACTGAATTTGACATACCACTTAGTTTTTCCGTTTGGCATGATCGGGCTGTTTTCCACTTTTTAACTGAAACTTCAGACCGCGAGAGTTACGTGCAAGCGCTGAAAAGATCATTGCGTGTTGGCGGCCATTTGATCATTGCAGCCTTTGCTGTCGGCGGGCCGGACCAATGTAGTGGCTTGCCCACAGTACAATATGACGCCAACAAGTTATCCGCTGAACTAGGTCCAGCTTTTCAGTTAGTCGAAGAACTTACTGAGGAACACACCACGCCGGCTAATCGGCAACAAAAATTTGCCTATTTTCACTTCGAACGTATCGATCTAAATTGACGATTGCAAACATTTATACCCAAACAACTTGAAGATTCCGATTCGGCGGGAGATATAAGTTTTTGAGGCAAGGTAATTTTTGGACGCTTTGGTTGTTCCAAAGCAACTTGGTGATGGCTCATCTGTAGAAGTATTTATCTATAAGATTAATCACGAACCGTCGATACTGATTAATCCCCGCAAGCTATTTTACAAAACGATTTTACAGTGCATTCAGGTAAGAACTGTTCATGCTCAAATATTTTTCGGCCGAAAAACCTTTATAACTGCCTCATCACACTGCAAAAAAGGTCCTTCCATCAAATCAATACAGTAAGGAATAGCAGGAAATACGGCATCGAGGCACTGACGAATCGCGCTTGGTTTACCCGGCAAATTAACAATCAGACTGCTAGCGCGAAGACCCGCTGTTTGCCGGGATAAAATGGCCGTGGGCACATACTTTAGTGATTCAGCGCGCATCAGTTCGCCAAAACCCGGCATCATCCGATCGCAGACGGCTTCTGTTGCTTCTGGTGTGACATCTCTTTTTGCAGGACCGGTACCGCCGGTCGTCACCACTAAACAGCAACCAGTTTCATCGACCAATTCACGAAGGGCTTGTTCTATTAGGGGCTGTTCGTCTGGGATCAGGCGATAAACAGGCATCCAATCGCTGGTGATATATAGTTTTAAAGTGTCGATAATGGCCGTACCTGAAATATCCTGATAAATCCCGGCCGAAGCGCGGTCGCTGACCGTGACAATGCCAATTTTGGCGCACTGGTTTTGCTGCATTGATAAAATCCGTCCATAAAAAAGTAAAAAGCTTGGATCATGAGTGACTGTTTTCATCAGGCACCCTATATAACCCTGCGACTTGATGCCAATAGCCATTGCAGTCACTTTTAGGCAAAGTGCATGTTTTAGCTTGAGAAAACTGCGTCAGCCATTGAAATGTATCTTCAAATGATGGACTTATGCGCACGACATCCACCAAATCTTGCATTGAGCTCAGTTCATTCAGCAAGTTGTATCGATCACCCGACTGCGTCTGAATGCCATTAAGTAAAAATACCGCTTCACCCTCCTGGCTTTTGGCAATACGCCCATTTGGATACTTAATACAACAAAGCTCACACTGATCTTTGGCGCGATTTTCTGATCGTGCGGTGAAGCAACGACCTGACCAGGCTAGTGGCAAATGGCCAAACGCAAACACTTCCACTTCAAAACAGTCACGTACATCGGCAATCAGTGGTTGTTGCAGAATATTGCTTAACCAGTCGCGAGACAGCTCTACCGGCATCACCCAGCGTTTCATCCCAAGCTGCAACAGCTGGCGAAGTGCCAGATGGTTATAGATACTGATGGCGGCTCCTGCCACGAACGGTAGCTGTTGCTCCTGCACCATACTAATAGCACCCACGTCATTGGCTTCAATCCAAAACTCACCATTGTCACAATATCGGCGTAACTCACGAAGTTCTGACGGTGATTCCAGCATCGTCAACGTCGATAGCACGACTTCTTTACCTGCTTCTCGCAGCATATGTGCAATCGACAGATAATCGGCAAATTTTAGCTCCCTCCTTTTACTGCAAACTGTCTCGCCCAGATAAACCACCGCAGCTTCGGACGCGGCAGCTTGTTGGTAAAACTCTAACATGGCTGTCTTGGGCCAATAGTATTGTACTGGCCCAAGCGACAGCTTTAGTTGGTTGGCACTCTTTGAGCTAATCTTTGAGTTTAATGTGCTGTTCTGCATAAACTTATTTCCAGGCACGATGGTAAGCGCCTAAGGTGGTTTGGCTGCCTTCGGACAGCGATGCCAATAATTGGTCCCAGCCTGGTTGCACACTAAATGCGTTGGGGTCGTCAAGCAGCGCATCGATTGCTTGTCGCCAGACGCGGGTGAGGCTGGCCACATAAGCGGGGCTGCGCTGACGGCCTTCAATTTTCAGTGATTTAATCCCTTCTTTATGTAATTCAGGTAAGAGTGCCAGTGTATTTAAACTTGTCGGTTCTTCCAGCGTATGATAACGCTCGCCATCCACCTCGAAGCGGCCTTTACACAGGGTGGGATACCCAGTGGTCTCCCCGGGAGCAAAACTGTCGATCAGGACGCCATTCAGCCTGGATTCCAGCTGGCCGTCAGGTTTTTCCTGCCAGCGGACAAAAGCGGCCGGCGAGCAGGCACCAAAAGTATTTGGTGACTGGCCGGTGAGATATGAGCTTAAATAACAACGGCCTTCCGCCATGATGCAAAGGCTGCCAAAAGCGAATACTTCGAGATCAATATCTGAACTTCGTGCCAGCGCCCGCACTTGCTGAATTGACAATACCCGGGGCAGTACAACGCGGTTTATCCCGTACTGGAGATAAAATTCAATCGCCGCCAAATTAGTAGCCGATGCTTGTACTGACAGATGTCGTTCGACATGGGGATAACGTTCGGCGGCATAGGCAAGTACCGACATATCCGCGATGATCAGGGCATCAGCACCGGCTGTTACAGCTTGATCAACAGCCTGTTGCCAGCGCTGCCAGCTCTCGGGATGGGCAAAAGTATTGATCGCAACATGCAGTTTTTTACCAGCCTTATGTACATATGAACAAGCTTCAGCCAGTTTTAAATCATCCAGATTGAGGCCAGCAAAGTTTCTCGCATTGGTATCGTTTTTTAATCCAACATAAACCGCATCTGCCCCGTTCTCAATCGCAGCCTTTAACGCCGCCACACTGCCGGCTGGACATAATAATTCCATGCTTGACTACCTCTTTTGCATGATGGGCGCCGGACGTCGGCTGTGCCACCATTGGCAATATTCAGAACTGCACTGAACTGTTGAATGACATTCAGTATAAATTGTTGAGCCCGCGAGGTGTCCCGAATGTGTCAACTTAAAATGATTACTCCTAAAGTGATAATGGCGCTGCCACAACTTGGTATTAAGCTAAATCAGTTGTTACCAGAGCCATTAAAAATTGGGCTGATTACTCAAGTACTACAACGGTTGTTTGAACACGACAGTCAATCTGGTGAGCTTGATTTTCTGGCTGGGAAAAAAGTGGTGATAGAGGTGACCGATTTTGGTTTTTTGTTCATGCTGCAATTAATCGACAAAAGTATCAGGATAAGTTCGTGCAGCAAGACAGATATTGCCGAACCAGATCTTCGGGTGAAAGCAAATAGTGTCGATTTTTTTCTCTTATGCAGTACACAGGTAGACCCAGATACGCTGTTTTTTCAGCGTCGTCTTAGCATGATTGGGGACACTGAACTAGGACTTTACCTAAAAAACTTTCTTGATTCTTTTGATACTAAAGCAAGGTTACCCAAAGCTTTGTGGAGGATGCAGCAATTTATTGCGATGCAGTTGTTGTCTGAAGCCAACAAATGAGCATGGTCATTGGGAAAGCGAAATCTTCAACGCTTAATAGGCGTTTTAGAAGAAATGCCTTAGAAGTGGGAGCGACTGACTGATCATTAAAGCATTTACATATATGTTATTTTTGTTTGCTTAATGGAAATGAATAGTGATGTTCGGTGCCCGGTTTGGGCACCAGAGTTTTTTAGATTTTCTACGAGGAAGTCTGGTCGATGAATGATTATGAAAAAGTCATTTGGAGCTCTATTGGTGCCCATTTAGGTGGTGGTCAATTCACGCTGCTGATCACCGGTCGAATTTGTGGATTTGGGCACCAGTTGGGCACCAAAAAGAAAAATCACCGATAAATCGGATTGACCATGGTAAAGAAAGATTGATTAGACATCATGATATCCAGTGGTTTTGAGCCATAAATGACGCCTAAATAGCTGAAATCAAATAATAAACTGAGAATAAAAGAGGGAAGGTACCAAAGGAAATATTGGTGCGTCCTAGTGGACTCGAACCACCGACCCCCACCATGTCAAGGTGGTGCTCTAACCAACTGAGCTAAGGACGCATTGCAGATTGTGTTGTGTAGCAGTGCTGTTTAACACAGCGATTTCAAAACAGGTATTTTGAAATTTGGTGCGTCCTAGTGGACTCGAACCACCGACCCCCACCATGTCAAGGTGGTGCTCTAACCAACTGAGCTAAGGACGCATTTTGCGATTTTGCTGAAAAACCAGCCGAGGAAGCGATTTTCACAACGAGCGCTATAGTATTTTCGCCGACAGGCTATTGCAAGAGATTTTTCCGTGCGGTCATTCAAGCGCTGCAATTTTGTGCTAAATCAGCAGTTTTAACTATTTTAAACGCCCGCAGCTGCAGGTTTTAAGCGACATTGTTGTTGCAGTTGCTGATACCAGCGGACATGTTGTTTCATTAAATCCCGTAGCTGCTGCGCCGGTTTTGCCAGGCGCTCATCAACACTATTCGCAAGTTTGGTCCCTTGATAAAGCAGGGTGAGTTCTGGTAACAACTGATGACTGATGCCATCCAGTTCAGCCAGATAACTTTGCACTTTCGCGATAAAAATCTGCATAAGGATGTTATTCAGGATCTCCATTTTCGCCTGTTTCTTACAAAGACCAGCGGCTGGACGCTCGGATAATTGCTGATTGAGTAGCGTCAGCCAAGCGTTACTTTGGCGCAAACTATACTGCCAGTCGGCGATAAAACTTCCCTGGTGCAGCACAGCAAGCTGCTGATTAATAAAAGAAGCGGTCAGAGTTGGATAGATAGTTTCATGCTGCGCCAGTATCTGCTGTTTCAGTCGAATGAGATTTTTAAGGGCGGTGAGTGGTGCGGCAACCGCGTTGCTGGCGCCTTTGGTGAGCAGTCGTGGTTGACCGGTTAATTGTTTGCGTAAGGTCAGATCTGTGGTCAGGAAGTTCTGTAGCACCAGCGGCAGTTGCTGTTGTTTTTGAACATAAATTTGCTGCAAATCAGCCCTCAGGGCGTCGGTTAATTCTGGATGGTCCAGACAAGGTTGGAGTCCGGCCAGTAGTTGTAGCTCGTAGCCGAGTAGATTAGAGCTACTCATCACTTTGCCAAGGCTGTTGTTGCGCTCGGCAACCAATCCTTGCAGGTTACACTGTCGCAGCGCGACTAAATCCAATAAATTCAGTCGACTGTCGGTGAGTGGATATTTAAGCTCACGGATCGCCGGTAGGGGTGGTAATGGTGATAGTTGCGGCAGCGCAGCCGGTAAATCCAGCACTCTGACCAAGCGCTGCTGATAATCGCTAAATAATGTGTTGGCGTCTATCCGGCTACAGCCAGCTAATACGACGGCTAGCAGCAAGCACCAAGCCCAAACCGGCAGCCGGTTTGGCCCGTCACTGCGCCATACCTGCCGCGAAGGCCGATGGTTAACTGGTGCTTGCTTGTTGTTGTCCATGTTCAATTGTACGAAGCTGTTTACGAAGAAGCCATGCCAGTAATACGGCGGCAACGGTTAAACCGATGATAATGCCAACCCAAAATCCTTGCGCGCCCATTTTTGGCACTATCCAGTCAGTGAGCCCAAGCACGGTGCCTAGGCCAAAACCAATTGGCCAATAGGCAATTAGCGTGATAAAAAAAATCGGTTTGGTGTATTTTAAACCGCGTAATGCACAGTTACACACAACCTGAATAGCGTCCGAAATTTGATATAAACAGGCCAGCACTAAAATCGAACTCGCCAGCGCCAACACCACCGGATCTTTAGTGTAAAGCGATGCAACAAAATCGCGGGAGAGATAAGTAAAACCGGCAATCGCAAAAGCCATCACCACTGACAAGACGATAGCGGTACTGATGGCGGTACGAAGCTCCCGAACATCCATGGCGCCCGCCAGATGGCCAACCCGTATGGTGGTTGCCATGCCCATGCTCAGTGGCAACATAAACACTAAGGCGCTGTAATTATTGGCAATTTGATGTGCAGCAACCACGATGGGGCCTAAATGCACAATCATCAGCGGAATACAGACAAATAACGTCACTTCAAAAAACATCGCAAAAGCGATAGGCGTGCCAAGGGCGATAATTTGCCAAATTTCGGTAAGTTTTGGGCCGTAGCTTGGCAGCGCTATCCGAAACGGTGCCGTGCGCCGGCTCACCATGGCGTATATACAAATGGCAATAAACTGCGCTAAAAATACCAACGAAGTGGCCACACCACAGCCGGCACCGCCAAGCGCCGGCATCCCCAATTTGCCGTAAATAAATACATAGTTGGCCGGGATATTCACTAAAATCCCAACAAAACTAATCCACATCGCTGCTTTGGTGTAACCAATACCTTCAAACAGGTTTCTAAGCACCATATAACCCGCTGCCGGAAACACGCCCCAGGCAATGTAGCCCATATAATCAAGTGCTTTTTCGCGCAGTAGGGCGTCCATCTCCATCATGCCAAAAGGCACTGCGATAAACTGCATCAGCAAAAAGATGAATATCGATATCCCAAAGGCCAGATACGCACCTTGCAACGTCACCGCGGTTATAGGTTGTTTGTGGCCAGCGCCAAAATGCTGCGCGATCATCGGCGTCAGCGCCAGCAACAAGCCTTGAAAAGTCAGAATGATCGGTAACCACATGGCCGACGCCACAGCGATACCGGCCATATCGACCGGACTGACACGGCCAGCCATCAGCGTATCAATGACGTACATCATGGTCTGGGTCAGCTGTGCCAGCACGATAGGGCCGGACAGTTTCAGGATGGTTTTGGCTTCAAAGCGGGAAAAAGGTAACATGGCAACTCGCTGGCTGAGGATCCACCACGTATCGGTTTGGACAATCCAAGGTCGCAGCAGATACGTAAAACAACCTGCAATTTAGCACAAAAAGAGGCACTTATGTTTACCGGAATAGTTCAGACCACAGCGATAGTGGACCAGATTGAGGATCGGCCGGGTTTTCGAAAGCTGCGGTTACAAGTGCCAAATAAGTATCTACAACATTTGTTGCAGGGCGCTAGTATTGCCATCAATGGCACTTGTCTGACGGTGACAGCCTTTGACGCTGATGCTGAACCAGCGTGGGTGCAGTTTGATTTAATTGATGAAACTTTGCGTTTAACCAATTTGGGCCAATTAACGATTGGGAATTCAGTGAATTTTGAACGCTCGTTAACCCTGGGGCGCGAACTGGGCGGGCATATTTTATCCGGTCATATCCAAACCCAGGCCGAAGTCTTACAAGTGATGAAAACGGCCGATAACTGGGCGCTGGAATTGCAACTGGCTCCAGAGTGGCAACCTTATGTCTTTAGTAAAGGTTTTATTGCCATTGACGGTATTAGTCTGACCGTTGGTGCAGTTGTAGATGGCCGGTTCTGGTTACATATTATTCCGGAGACGTTGGCAATCACCACCCTGGGTCAGAGACAAACTGGTGACAGAGTCAATATTGAAATCGACCAGCAGAGCTACACTATCGTGCAAACGGTGGAGCGATTATTGCTGGCTCGTGGTTTGATCACACCAGAATAATCTTGATTGCCGCAGCTTTATTGCAGACAGTCGAGATTTTCAATAAATCTGCTCATCTTCGGCATCCACAAACACCTGCACACTTTTGTGCAAATCGTCCTTGTGGGTGACGATATGAATAGGGTTACAGCAATTGCTGCAATCTTCAACATCGTCCTGATCGTCGCCGCTTACATCTAAAGTGACGTGGGTGGGGTGACCGCAAAACGGGCAGAGAATGGTTTTGTGAATTAAGTCCATCATTGCCTCCAACGCGCACTGCGGTTGTTTGCTGAACCAAGGCCGTTACGCTTTATTGGCGCCGCCTAAACTTCGACCTCCATCCACCGCCAGAATTTGGCCGGTGATATAAGGCGAAGTCGCCAGAAACAAAACCGTTTGCGCGATATCAGTGGGTTGACCTAAATGACCAAGCGGAATTTGCGCCAGAATACCGGCTTTATCCTGTTCGGTCAGCGTTGGCATTGCTGCTGTTGGTTGCGTTTGGGGCCATAAAATAGCGCCTGGGGCAATGCCGTTCACTCTTATTGTAGGCGCTAATTCACGCGCCAGTGACTTGGTCATCATCACCAGCGCTGCTTTGGCCATACAATACACCGGGTGCTGTGCCAGAGGCTTGTCGGCATGGATATCTACCAGATTGATTACACAACCTTTTCGTCTGGAAAGCTCAGGCGCCAGTGCTTGCGTCAGGAAAAAGGGGGCTTTGACATTACTGCCAAATAAATCATCCCACTGCGCTAAAGTGGCAGTACCAACCGGTGTTGGGTAAAAACTGGAGGCATTATTGACCAGTAAATCAAGCCGACCAAAACAGTCTGGTACTTTTGCCGCGAATTCAGCAAGTGCGATGTCATCGTTTAAATCTGCTTTTAACCAGCAGGCCGAATCTGCTCTTTGCGCATTCAGCTGCTGACATAGTTGCTCTGCTTCCGCCGCAGATTGCCGACAATGCACAATGACCCGAAAACCAGCCTGATGCAGCGTCACGATGATTTCCCGGCCTAATCGTTTGGCGCTGCCGGTGACCAATGCTACTTTTTCCAGTTGCGGTGCAAATAGCACTGCAAAGCTGCCGTAATGTGTTGAAGTCTCACTCATCGCAATAACTCCGCGGCACAAAGCTGTAACAACGATGCTAACTTCAAATCGGCAATACCATAACGCGCATCCGCAAAGTTGGCATGTTCAGGGACGGCAATACAACGCATTCGCGCCGCTTTTGCCGCAATAACCCCGGTCACACTGTCTTCCAGCGCTACACAGTGTTGTGGCTCTACTCCTAAAGCTGCCGCGGCATTTAAGTAAACCTGTGGATGAGGTTTGGCTAGTGGTAAAAATTCCGCCGAACAAGTGGCCTGAAAATAGTGCAGTAAATCAAAATGCTTTAAGGTTGCCAGCATCATCCGATGATTGGAAGACGTTGCCAGCGCGGTCGGCAAACCTAAGTTTTTGCTTAACTCTAAGGCTTC